>Ga0068863_100000024_pt1 | contig 186277 bp, 155 predicted proteins | sample KBSSwiS62_FD_66596 | JGI IMG/M metagenome (GOLD analysis project Ga0068863, IMG submission 66596) | Switchgrass rhizosphere microbial communities from Kellogg Biological Station, Michigan, USA - KBS Switchgrass S6-2 | ecosystem: Host-associated > Plants > Roots > Rhizosphere > Soil ... | reverse complement strand
GTCTTCAGCACGCCGCTCCAGGCCTCAGGTGCCCGGGGCGGCTTGAAACGACCGCTGCCGGCGGTGGAAGCGCCATACGGGATCCCCTTGAACATGCAGATTCCGTCGACCCGGCGCCCGACCACCCTACCCGAGTTTGTCGACGCGACAGGCGGTTCGAGCGCTCTCGCGTCGGCAGCACCGCGTGCCCGAGGAATAATCAGCGCCGCTGCTGCAGCGTGGGCCAACATCGTGCGTCGATTGAACACAGTTACCTCAAAACCGATAACTCACGGTCGCCCCGGCCGTCAATGGCCGGAATGTCTGATCGTAGTAGAGCGGTGATTTCGGAGTATCGTGCGTGCGTTGTAACAGTGGCTGGCTGTTCAACACGTTGTTGACAAAAATGGATAGGTCGGCGCCGCCGAGCGCGGTCCCCAAGCGCAGATTCAGCAGGTTGGTCGCCGGATCGAACGGAATGTTGGGATCGTATCCCAGTGAAGTCGGGTCATCGAGGTTGGCGGCCTGCCCTGACTGATGGCTGCGATAGGTATCGTCCAGGCGAATATAGAAATCGCGCCCGGCGATCCCGAAGTCATATTCCGCGGATGCATCGAGGACCCATGGAGTCGTTCCCGCTGGCGGGCTACCTACGGTATCGCCCTTGTTCACGATGGTCGTGCCGTTGGATCCCAGCGTCTTTGAATACTTCGCATTCGTGTAACCGACCGACCCGGACAGCAATAGCCCCGACAACGGTCTGCCGCTCACCTGCAGATCGAAGCCGTTGCTCACCGCCGTGCCTAGATTTGCGGTAAATCCAATGCCGCCGCAGTCCGGCAAGCCAACGTACTGTTGTATGTTCTTCCAGTCGATGTGGAAGGCACTCGCCTGAACCTCAAGGCGGTCGTTCAGACCGCGCCCCTTGAACCCCACCTCATAACTCCAGGTCTTATCCGACTGATACTCGAGGGGCGAGGCGGTCAAGCCGAGCTTGGCGAGGTCGAGGCGGCACGCCGGATTCAACGGCACCGGCGAGTTGGCCCCGCCGATCCGGTAGCCTTCGCCCGCTGAGAAATAAACCATGTTCCGGTCCGTCAACTGATAGGACATCCCGAATTTCGGTGTCACCGGGTTTTCGTTTTGACCACCGAGCAACGTGCGGGAGTCAGGCCCGCTGCCACTATAGTTGACCGGCCCGGCAAAGCCCTGCACGAAATCAAAGCGTGTGTGTGCCACCCGCAGTCCAGCTGTCAGGGTGAAGCCTTTGAAGAGGTGATAGTCGACCTGTCCGAAGGCCGCCGTCTGCCTGTCATGCGAGACCGTGGTCCCTACAAACGTGTATTTGCCGTCGGCCAGAGGAATTCCGAAGAGCTGTTCCGATGTGAGTCCGGTGGCGTTCTGGATGAGCGCATCGAAGTACAGGTCCTGTACGAGGTTGTAGTCGCGCTCGTGGGCGTCCGAATAAAACGCGCCCACGGTCCATACCAGTGCCGCCTCCGGGTCGTGCGATTGCGCTCGAATCTCCTGGGAGAAGATGTCCTGTGAAGTCCCCACGAATGCAGGCGCATTCTGTCCGGGGAAGATCGGAAAAGGCAGGCCGGTCCAGATCGCGGACTCAAAGTTGGTGTCGTCCGCGAGTTGACTCTGGTGCCGGGAGTAGTAGGACGACACACTGGTCAGATCGACCGCGCCCAGCTCCCACCGTGCCTTGAGCGCCGGCAGGTAGAACTGGTCGCGCGTCGGTTCCTGCAGCACGTGTCCGTTTCGGAATATGCCGCGATCAACATCCGACAACGACTCCCAGATGGACCCCGTATCATTCACCCGCAGGTTCTGGAAGAAGACGGAGGGCGTCAGTTGCAGGTTGTCTGCGGCTTCCAGGCCAGTGCCGCCCTCAGGACATAGGAATCCTGATAGTTGGCATTGTTGTAAGCCTCATTCGTCTCCTGGTTGACCCGATCCACATAGCCGCCGTCGCGGCGATACCATGCGCTCACTCGGAATCCCAGTTGATCCTGCACAATCGGTCCACCCACAGCGGCGCCGGCTTCGTAGCTCGGATCGCCGTGCCGGGTTACCGCAACTTCGGATCGCGCATACCCATTGTAGTGGCTGAGCCCGGGATCGGGTGTGATGAAACGGATGGCGCCGCCCTCCGCCCCCGCCCCCCAGAGCGTGCCCTGGGGTCCTCGCAACACCTCCACCCGCTCCAGATCGAACACTTGCGGAAAGGCCGCGCCGGCGAAGTTTTCCTGGTTGGCCCTGGATTGAATGGGAATGTCATCAATATAGACGCCGGTGGTCGAGGCACCGGTGGTGGAAAGAATGCCGCGGATGGCGATATTGCTGCCCGTGCCGCCACCGAACGGGCTGCGGCTGAAATCAATCCCGGGCGTCTGGCGCACAACATCATCGACCGTGCGGATCCCCTTGGTATCCATTTGCGCCTGCGTCAGCGCCGTGAGACTGATGGGCACCTTGTCGATCGATTCCGCCTGCTTGGTCGCGGTAACGACCACCTCTTCGAGTCCGGTATTCTTCTGCGGCGACTCCGATCCACCCTCTGCCAGCACCACGCACGGCAGTGTCAGAATTGCCCCACTCAACAGTCTGCAAACATTCCCAACGCTCACGTATACCCCCAAGAGTTTCGCCCCCGGATGATCGTCCAATCAATCGGGGTGCAGGCGCATCAACCAAAAGTCTGATAACGCTGGGGACGCCGCTCGCGTTCCTGCAGTCTTTTGATTGAGTTGGTGGCTGCCAACAGCACCAACGCAGCGAACGCCAGGGGCACGCCGGCCCACAACAACACGCGCTCGGGTGGAACGTGGCGCAGCAGCAGCCAACCGGTTACGGTGGGTCCGACGATCGAGCCCAGTCGGCCGATGGTGAGATTCAGGCCCAGCGCCTTGCCCCTGGCAGCCGTCGGATATAGGCCCGCGACCATTGCGTTGTTGCAGCTTTGTGCCCCTACAATCGTAAATCCTGCTCCGAACGCTGCCAGGGCGATCAGCCACGGCCCGTGAATGGCGCCGAGTGCGGCAATGATGGTTGCAGCGGCTGCATATGCGACGACTACGACCCGGATCGCGCCGAGACGATCTGACAGCAGTCCCAGAGCAATCGCCCCGAGAATGCCTCCAAGTTGGAACCCGGCAGTGGACCACGACGCCTGTCTGATGTCGAAACCCATCGCGTGAATCAGCGTAGGCAGCCAGTTATTCAACACGTACAGCGTCAGTAGCGTGAGGAACGCCAGGCAACCGTACGTCACCGTGGCGACCATCCGTCCACCCCTGAATAGGGGAGCCCAACCCCGTACCTGCTCGGTCTGCTCTTCAGCGATCAACTCGATGTGCTCACTCGAGCGCGTGCCGAGGAATCGGCGCAACGTCTGAAGAGTCTGCAACCCGGACGGGTCCCGCAGTACGAGGAAGCGCAGCGATTCCGGCAACTTCCATTGCAACACGGGGACGAGTAGCAACGTGGCCGTCCCGCCGGCGGCGAACACCGATTGCCATCCAAAGTGCGGAACCAACAGCGAGGCGACTACACCCCCGAGCGCGGCGCCCAGGGCAAGGCCGCAGAAGGTGATCGTTACGATGCTCGTTCTCTTTCTCTCGGGCGCATATTCCGAGATGAGGGCAAGCGCATTGGGAAGCGCGGCGCCGAGACCAACCCCTGTGACGAAGCGCAGCGCTTCCAATTGCGACAGCGAGTGCGCCGTGCTGCAAAGTAATGTGAGCAATCCGACAACCGCGGCGGACGCCACCAGGAGGCGCTTGCGACCGAACCGATCTGCCCACGGCGCGAGCGCAATGCTGCCGAGCGCGGAACCGATCAAGCCGGCGGCGAACACCGGCCCGAACGCGCCGGTGGCCAGTGACCAGTCTTTCGATATCACCGGCGCAACATAAGCAACCGCCTGCGTGTCGAATCCATCGACCACCAGCGATAGTGCGGCGAGTACAAACACGCGGTACTGCAAACCGCCCACCGGCGAATCCTCGATCAGGTCCGCCACCGTCAACGGCGATCTGGCCAAAACACGCGCCTTTTGCCTAATTTGTCGGATCGACGCCGCGATGATGTCCGGGGCAGACTCGCGTGACATCAGCCGAACGGTTGATCGCGGTCTGAAGCGAGTTCGATAAGGTGATCATCCTGATGATCGCTGCATCGCTCCGTAGCTCGAGGTACTGCCACGCATGATAAATCCAGCCGCTCCCACCCTGGAGCATGCCTTTACGATCTCGCTGGAGCTGACCGGATTGCGATGGGTCACTCCGAGCCCGATGGGTGCCAAGCGAGGCGCCGTTTACGTCGCCTCCGGCACGATTGCAGGCCCCCGCCTTTCAGGAAAGGTGGTGCCCATGTCCGGGGGCGATTTCCCGCTGGTGCGGCCTGACGGCGTCATTGACTTCGATGCGCGCTATCTGTTGGAGACGGATGATGGCGCGATCATCTACATGCAGAACCGAGGGTATCGCTGGGGCAGCGAATCGGTGATGGAGCGGCTGCGACGCAACGAGGCTGTCGCGTCTCACGAGTATTACATGAGGGTGGTTCCCAAATTCGACGCCCCTGAGGGACCTCATGAGTGGTTAGGTCGGCACGTCTTCATCGGCACCGCCGAGAAACTCCCCGGCGCCAATCGCATCCACTACTTCGTCGTTACCTGAGCCCTCATTGCAGGGCCCGGCGCACGAGCGCTGCGCGATTGGGCACCTGCAGTTTGGCAAACACATGCAGCAGATGGGTCTTCACCGTTGCCAACGAGATATTCAACGTCTCGGCAACTTCGTGATTGCTGTGTCCGGCGCAGACGCCTTCAACGACCTCGACTTCCCGCGAGGTCAAGCCGAATTCCCGTACGAGGCTCTTGCGCCAGCCGATCGAGTGACTGCGCAGCGTCGTGTCGAAGCTCAATTGAATGTAGCGGTGCAGGTTGGTGAGCCGTTCGCGGTCATGCAACAAAGAGCCTCCGGTCACGCCGGTCCACAGCAGACTCATGCCCCCGATCGGATCGCCGTCATGCAAAAAGACCATCTCGGCCGCATCGGTCACGCCAAATGATCGTAGAAAAGCCCGATAGGATTGGACGTGCTCCGGCCGGCAACGGCTCTCCTGCGTCTGCAATCCGGTCAACGACCGCTCGCATCCGCGGAAGCGCGTCGTGGCCAACGGATCGATGCGCCAAAGGTGTTCTTCGTAGTACGTCGTGCGAAATGCTACCGGTACACCGCGGGATCCCAGCCATACCCGCCGGGCCCCCTCGTCAAAGAGGTGCATGGTGACCCAGCTCACTGGCGACAGCTCGCTCAGGAACCGCATGGTCTCAGCCGCAAACCCTTCGAGGCCGGTCTGCCGCCGGGTAGCGGCCGGCGACTGCGCATCGAGCTGGAGCATGAACACCCTCTGTCGGAAACCCCCGAGCCAACATTACCCGGGTCCCAGCCGAAAGGCGACTGTTTGCGGCACGCGTCCTTTCAGGATCCTTCCACCGGCGCAACGGCCGTCAGAGCTTGAATACCCGCTCGGCGTTGGTTTGATACAACTTGCGAAGGTCCGCGGCGCCGATCTTCAGACCATCGGTGACCGCAACTTCCTCCGGAACGAATTGGTACGGGTAGTCCATTGCATACATCACCCGGTCGGCCCCCAGCACCGACAGCACAAATTCGATCGCCGGTGCCCAGGCCATGCCGCTCGTGGTGACATAAACATTCTCGCGCAGATAATCGCTCGGTGCCCGGTTCAGCTTGCGCAGCGCGGCGTAGCGATTCGCAGCCACGGCGCGCCGGTGCATGAAGTCGATCCGGAACAACCAGAATGGCAGCGCCTCGCCGAGGTGCCCCACTACGATCTGCAGGCGCGGGAAGCGATCGAACACCCCGGCGGTAATGATTCTCAACAGGTGCAGGCCGGTCTCCGCGGCAAAACCAAAGATCGCGCCGTCGAGCCCCGCTTCGAGGAAAGGTTGGATCATCTGGCGCGAGGGCGTATTCGGATGCAGATACAGCGGCACGCCGAGGCTCTCCGCCGCGGCGAAGATCTCCCAGAACTTCGGCTGATCCAGATACTCGCCGTGCGTGTGAGAATTGATGATGGCGCCTTTGAGGCCGAGCTGTGTGACACCGCGGGACAATTCAGCCGCGGCGGCAGCCGGGTCCTGGGGGGCGATGGCGGCGAGCCCGGCGAAGCGTGTGGGGTAGCGGCGAATCGCCTCCGCAAGCTGGTCGTTGCTCGAGCGCGCCAGTGCCGTGGCGGTGGGTGCGTCGAAAATCTGCACACCCGGGCAGCTCAGCGACAGAATCTGCAGATCGATGCCGGTGGCATCCATGTCGCGAATGCGACCCGCGCCCAGATCCTGGATTCGCTGCAGCACGCCGGTTCTGCGGGCACCTTCCTCGCCTCCGTAGAAGCCCCACAGGCTCAGGAACCCCGGGTCATCGGCGGTTCCCTCGGCGATCATCCGCAAGTAGATCTTCACGAGATCCGGCGGCAGGAACGCCTCTTCGACCGCGATGCGTCTAAAGGCTGCTGGGCTCGGCACACTGTTGGTCGTCATTTTCGGATTGTATGAGCCCACACACGCTTGTCATAGGGCATTGCCTGAAACCAGGTGTTCCACTGCTGTTACCTGCCACACGAGCCCCCCCATGAGAAATCCTGGCACCGGACCGGAGTCACGCCGCCGCTCAAAGCCGACCAACCCGCCCATTGATGTCAACTCGATGTTGCTGTTCCACGAGGTCATCACCATCGGAGGTATCAATCGAGCCGCGGCCCAACTCGGCATCCCGAAAGCCACCATCAGCCGCCGGTTGCGATCCCTCGAGCAACACGTAGGTGCGGTCCTCCTCAAACGCGGAGTACAAAAGCTGTCGTTGACCGGCAGCGGGGAGACCTTATACCTGCATTGCCAGACCCTGCTCACCGCCGCCCAACAGGCGCGAGCGGCGGTGGCCGATCGTCAGTCGGAACTATCCGGGCCCTTACGCCTGGCCACCGCAACCGGACTGAGGTCGTGGGTCAACCGCGCACTGGCGAGCTTTGCGCTTCGCCATCCTCGAGTTGAGTTGATTGTGGAGGAAACCCACCGATGGATCGATGTCGGCGAAGAACCATACGACATAGTCATACACCTCGGACGAATTCACAACGAACGCATTCCGGTGCGCAGACTGGCCCATTTGGAGCGCGGTCTGTATGCGAGCCCGCAGTATCTGCGCGACCGCCCTCCACTGAATATTTGTGCGGACATTGCGAGCCACGCCTGTATAGTTCTGCCACAACAGCTCGATGACGGACTCTGGCGTGCGAACGAGAGTGACGGGCGCACGGAAATCGCCATCCGGGCGCGAGCACGTGTCAGTGACATACTGATTGCGCATGAGCTGGCCGTTGCCGGCGTGGGCCTTGCGATCCTGCCCACCGCACTCTGTGCCCGCGACCTCGAGGAGGGAAATCTGGTCCGGGTGTTGGCAGAGAGTTGGCCTATCCCGCCGCTGATCGCCTCCGCCACTTATCTGGAGCGGCGCTATGTTCCATTGGGCATTCGAGCGCTTCTCGATACCATCGCCGCCGAATTCAACACCGACACGCGCCGTGCATCCCCCGGTGGATAGGCTTTGGCCACGCAGGAGCTCCAGCACAGACGCAAGCCGTGCTACGCCTGGTGTATAGCCTTGGTGACGAGGCAGGCATCGAGGCCTTCCGGGCCATCCTCCGAACCATGGCCCGATTCCTTGACACCCCCGAAGGGTGAATCCGCGCCCGCGACCACCGTCGTGTTGATACCCACCATACCACTTTCCAGAGCCTCGCCGAGCCACAGGGCCCGGCGGCCGTTTTCGGTAAAACAGTACGCTGCCAGGCCGAAAGGCAGCCGGTTGGCCTGCGCGATGGCCTCATCGAAGGTGTCAAACGGCGACATCAGCGCCAACGGGCCAAACGGTTCCTCATGCATGGCTCGCGCACTTTCAGGGACGTCCGCCAATACGGTCGGTGCAAGGAAAAAACCTTCGGCGGCGCGAATGCGCTCGCCACCGGTCCTGATACGGGCGCCGGCCGAAACGGCATCGGAAATCAGAGCCTGCACGCCCGCAACCCGCCTTGCATTGGCCAATGGCCCCATCTGTACGCTCGCCTCGAGCCCGTTTCCAACGCGCAATTTTGCGGCGCGACCGGCAAACTCCTCTACAAAACGCTCGTAAATGCCCGACTGAACGTAGAACCGTGTGGGCGCAATACACACCTGACCGGCGTTACGAAACTTGGAGCCCAACAGCATATCCAAGGTACGGGGCAGATCCGCATCATCAAATATCAAAACCGGTGCATGGCCTCCGAGCTCGAGGGTAGTCCGTTTCGCGCCCTCCGCCGCCAGCTTCATCAGGTGCTTGCCCACCGCAACCGATCCGGTAAAGCTGATTTTGCGAATGACCGGTGAGGCAATCAGATGCCGCGAGACGGCATCCGGAATGCCGAAGACACAACTCGCCACCTCCTTCGGCAACCCGGCATCCAACAGACAATTCAACACCTCCAGAGCGGAGGCAGGCGCTTCCTCCGCAGGCTTGAGGATAACCGAGCAACCCGCACCGATCGCCGCGCCCAGCTTGCGCGCGGGATTGGCAATAGGAAAATTCCACGCACAGAAGGCGGCGACCGGCCCCACGGGCTCTTTCATCACCCGCGAGAGCATTCCTGTGGGGCGCACGAGAACGCGGCCGTATATCCGCTTCACCTCCCCTGCATAGAAGTCAAAAAGGTTGGCCGCCATCTGCGTTTCGAGCTTCGCTTCAGCCAGGGTCTTCCCTTCCTCCAGGGTCGCGACCGCGGCGATCCGTTCGGAGCGCTCACGCAACAGTGCGGCTGCTCTGGCCAGAACACCGCTGCGCTCGTCCGGTTTGGTCGCTCGCCAGATTCTGAAGCCCCTGGCGGCGGCCTCCAAAGCGCGGTCCAGGTCGGCGGCGGTCGCGAGTGGCAATTCAGACAGGCTACCGCCCGTGGCCGGATTGATCACCGTATGCGTTGATCGCCCAACTGCCCCCAGACGCTCGCCATCAATGTATAACGAAAGAGCCGTGTCATATCGTGATGACATGTTGTTTCCGCATTGCTGTGCCCGTGCCCTTGGGATTCTCGCACAGGACTCCCGGCGCGACTGGTTTCATCCATGGGACAGCCCGGTCCAAGTGCGGAATCGCTTGTTCTTTACCAGGACGCACGTATGCTGCCGCGATATGCAATTCGAATCGGAGATCGTCGCCGCGAAGACGCTGCAGGAGGTGGTGCGTTTTTTCGCCGAGCCTACTAATCTGGTCCGCTGGGACAAAAGCGTCGCTCAGGTCATTCCAACGTCTGCCGAGCCCGGCATCGTCGGATTCACGTTCGATACGATCGCGCCGTCCGGCATGCGCATGTCCTACCGGATCATCGCGCATGAGCCTGATCGCAGTACCCACATCGAGCTCACGAGCTCACCTATTTTCAGGCGCGCGGTGTGGCACATGCAGCTCGATCCGGTGCCGCTCGGTACTCGCATTACCTGCCGCATCAACTTCCGCCTGCGTCCTCATTTCTTCTTCCTGATCGTGCCGCTCCTGCTGACACAACGCCGGGCTCTGCGCGCCGATCTGCTCTCTCTCAAGGCGGTTCTCGAATCTGCGGGCTGGTGACGAGCTATTTTCAAGAGGCGCGAGCCCGGCTAAGCTGACAGGTTCGTCGCCGTTCACAGTCACGTGAGCAGAACGCCGCGACTTCGGACCTGTAACGAGCAAAGAACTCAACTCTTTTCGACGATCCTCGATCTGTACCGATTCGTATGTCTGGAGCAGGAGCTTGCGATTGTCGTGTGAACCCGCCGCCCGCGGCATACGGTAGCGGACTGATCAAATCTTCGCCTGTGGCAACTCTTTCACAGCACGATGTGCCATATCGATGGCAGCGTCCGTGTAAGCCGCTGCCGCCGAATCCGAATTCGCTATGACGATTGGGCCGAAGGGTCGCCTCTCAACTTCGTGCGGCGCCAGGCCCCTGGGCCACTCGGGGTCCGTGAGCGAGTCGTATTCATACGTGTAGCCATGGGCCCACCGGTTGACGGTGATTGCGGCGATGTCCTGGTTACCGTCAAATCCTGCGGGTCCCAACATTCGAGATAGTTGGGCCCGGATGTTGCTCTCGATTGTCTCAAACGGTGTTGCCAGCAGCTCGGCGCGGCCAGCGCGATGCTGATCTTTCCGAGGCAGCCCCGGAGCACACGGCGCGCGAAGCATGAAGAGCACCATTGGGTCGTCCGGATGCAGCGCGCAGCGATAGCCGTGGATCGGCGCAGCGTGCGCCGTGTGAGGGGTGCGTTGGCAGCCGATTGCCGACAGACCTGTGGACGTGTCGGAGGGTGGCGTGGCTGATTCAGCGCCAGTTCGGGATTGAGTATGACCCTGCACATGTCAGCCGGGTCCTACACGGATTGGGCTTCTCTCCACAGAAGCCTACCCGACGTGCGCTCGAGCGCGACGAGGAGCGCATCCGGGCCTGGATCGCACAAGACTGGCCCCGGGTAAAAAAAAACGCCGCGCGGCTGAGCGCAACCATTGTTTTTATCGATGAATTCGGGATGTTGATGGCGCCCTTGGTGCGCCGCTCCTGGAGCCTGCGCGGACACACATCGGTGCTTCTGTCAGCGGCGATCTGATCTTCGGGTAGATCGGTCGGCTGTGCTGCAGCGCAGGTGGCCAAATCTGTGGGTTGGTTCTCGGACGGGTGCTCGGGCGTGCGGCGTTTCCGGGCATTTCCGAGCCAGGTCACGTGGTCGCCGCCGCCGGTCTGTTAGCGTCGGCAGGCGTTCGGGAACTCTAAACAGGCCACCTCCGGTGTCCACCATTCAAATCCTGTCGGTCGAAGTATCGAAGGACAACGTGCGACGGCTGTGTCTCATTGCAGCCACATACTTTCTTTTGGACCTGGTGCTCAACAGGCTCGTCCTGCGCGCCGAGGCTTGGGAGGTGTTCTGGCCCCTGAATGGGATCAGTATTGGCCTTCTGCTGATGCGGCCCCGGCGGGAATGGTTGTCCATCGTCCTCACGACGCAGCTGGCTACTGCATTCGCGGACTACCTGTGTGGATCTGCGCCTGCCGAGCTGCCGTTGCCCGCTGCGGCCTGCGCACTGGAGGTGGTGCTGGCAGCCTTAATTCTGCCTCCGTTCGAGGATCTGGAAAGCTGGTTGCGGGCGCCGCGGCTATATCCGAGGTTCTCCCTGGCGGTCCTGATCGGGCCCTTGACCAATGCGGTGGCCTTCGCCGTAATGCACGTAGAATCAACTGTCTGGATTTTGCAGATGGCTCCCAGCGAGGTGCTGGGCGTGGCCGTCATGGTTCCACTGCTGCTGTCCATACGAGCGCTGCCAGCACAGGTATTGCGTCAACCCCGGTGGTGGGCCCAGGTGTTGGGAATGCTCGGTGCCACCGCCCTGGTCATGACTGTCATGTTCATCGGTGGTCGTTACCCCCTCCTCTTCATGTTGTATCCGTTCTTGATGTGGGTGGAGAGCCTGCTGGGTCTGTTCGGATCCTCGATAGCGCTGGCGGTTGCCTGCATCCTCGCCGCCGCCTTTACTCAGCAAGGCTACGGTCCCTTCGTTCACGCCTTCGGACCCGGAGACTCCAGCAAACTGTGGGTTGAGCTCTTTCTTGCTTTCCACCAGGTTTGTTTTCTCCCTGTCACGATCATGTCGATGGAGCGCCGCCGCCTGATGCGAGAGCTGCAAACAGCGCTCAGCCGTGCCACGAGTCTCGCTGCGATCGACGGTCTGACCGGTCTCGCAAACAGACGTACGTTCGATGGTCGCCTGCAGGAGCAATGGCAACTCGCAGTGCGCAAACGGAGCCCGTTGGGCGTGTTGATGATCGATGTAGATCATTTCAAGAAGTACAACGATGCTTTGGGACATCCGGCAGGAGACGAGTGCCTGCGGGCGATTGCCAAAGCGCTCGGATCTCGAGTGCGCAGGCCCACCGACCTGGTCGCACGCTTCGGGGGCGAGGAGTTCTCCGTGTTACTACCGGAAACCTCTATCGAGGATACTGCTCGCATTGCGCAAGACATTCGCGCTGCGGTGGCCGAGTTGGCGATCAGCCACCCGGGGGGGGCGGACAACACCTCGGCGGGCTCTGCCTGCGTGACAGTGTCGATTGGATACGCTACGCAGGTGCCGCAGGCCGGTAGTCGCATGGAGGATCTCGTCGCTGCTGCAGACAAAGCGTTGTACCTGGCGAAAACGCAGGGCCGCAACCGCGCGTGTCCCGGCCGCATTGCCGACACCCCGAAGGCACGGCTGGCCTTGCAACAGTTGCGCGAGCGAATCAGATCCGTTAAGCGATAGCACGATGCTCAGGACGCCGAGGGACCTCACCTCTCGGCCGCATCGAAGCCGCCGCTGTCGTCCAAGGCGAACTGAGCGCGATCTGGATTTGAACGTTCTGTACGTACTCGTCGCATTGCACGAGCAGCGAAGCGTCAGTGGTGCGGCCCGAAAGCTGCAAAAGAGTCAGCCGCGCATCAGCGTCGAGCTGGGCAAGTTGCGCGAGTTCTTCGGCGAGCCACTTTTCATCCGCTCGGCTAACCGCATGCAGCCGACGCCGCGCGCGGAAACCTCGTCATATCTGCCCGTGCAGTGCTCGAGCGTGTTGGTGCGGATATTGTCGCTCCTCCAACATTTGATCCCGCCGCATCACCATCAAACGGTTCTGGCATCGGAAGTACCATCACGATCAGCGCAATCGGTGGCTGCGCACACTGGTTCGCGAGGCGTGCCAGTAGATCAATGCCCCAGAGGAAATCTTGCGCTCGGCGGAACAGGCCTCTCACGGATAGGGTGCATTCGGTCTTCGTTCCCTGACAGCAGTTCCTTCCCGCCCTTTCGATCCAACAGCACAGGTCGGCGCGACTCCCCTTTTTGAACGCAAGCGGCTGTTGGCAAAACGATTCGAAAAACGCTTGGAGGAAGATGTAGTCATCCAGCTCAATCCGCACATTTACGTGAAGTCCCGACACCAACACTCCGTCGTAAGTTGCGCCAGGGAAAACTCGCGCTCGATAACTAAGCTCGGATTACCCCCGGGAACATGACGCGCGACTTCGGACCGGTAACGAGCAAAGAACCCACTCTCTTTGACGATCCTTGACCTGTACCGATTCGTCTGTCTGGAGCAGAAGCTTGCGATTGTCTCCTAAACCCGCCGCCCGCGGCATACGCTATAACCGGAAATATGTCGGCCCCAGGCAGCCCTGGCTGTGCATCTATGAACTGAACGATTCCCAGCAAAATCTCGCCGACCTATGAATTTTCCGCCGTCTACCATGTCGACGATCCTATGGTTGCCGTGGAAAGCCTGGACGGCCATCTGGCGCAAAGCAAAACCATTCTCGATTGCCATCATGTCGAACCGGGCAGCATCGGCATTGCCTGCTACAGCCCCATCACCAACCGTCTGACGGCCGAACAGGTGCGCAACCTGCCCCTCGCGCAACAGCAGCTGGAGGACAGGTTTCGCGAAAATATGAAAGGCGGCCCCCTGACTCCGGATTCCGTCGATACGTTTGATGTGAAGCCAGACTAAGTCGGGATGGGTCAGGCCACGCCTGACTGAGTTAGAGATTTTCAGGCCGGTCCCGATCTTCCCAGCGACCTGCGTGGCACCTGCCTCCCCCCTCATACCCACGGTATCCACCTAACGGGCTTGCACCATCGTTCGAATGGACCACGCAAGCGATCGGCACAGCGGGAACAATGCGCAGCGAATGCGGCGCTTTGAGGAAAGCACGATGGCGAACCATGGCAGAGTGGCAGGTAAGGTGGCGATCGTGACCGGCGCGGGTCTGAACGAGCGCGGTCTCAACATCGGTGGGGCAATCGCACAGCTGCTGGCGCGCGAGGGTGCGAGCGTACTCGTCGGGACACGCACGGTGCCCGACGCGAGCGCGCTTGCCGAAAGCATCCATAACGAGGGCGGTCGAGTGGAGGTCTGCGGGCTCGATCAGGGCGATGAGGTGTCCATCCGTGCGATGGTGGATCTGGCGGTCGAGCGCTTTGGGGGTCTCGACATCCTCGTCAACAATGCGGTTGCGGTGCTGCCGGAGGACACGACGCTGCTCGACACGCCCATCGAGGTCTGGGATCGCATCATGGCAGTCAACCCGCGTGGGGTATTCCTCGCCTCGAAGTTCGCGGTGCCGCACATGTTGAAACGCGGCAGCGGGTCCATCGTCAACGTCTCGTCAGGCTCGGGCCTCGCGGGGGACAGCACGCGTGTTTCCTATGGCCCATCGAAGGCCGCTATCAACACGCTCACGCAATACATCGCCACTCAATATGGCAAGCAGCGCATCCGCTGCAACGCAATCACGCCGGGGCTGGTCCTTTCGTCCAAGGCGAAACGCGATGTCACGCCTGAGGCGCTGCGGATCTTCGAGAAGCAGACATTGACGCCCTATCTCGGCGAGCCAGAACACATCGCGTACTTGGCGCTCTTCCTCGCCTCGGACGAGGCGGCGTTCATCACCGGTGCGGTGATCCCGGCAGACGGTGGCCTCTCAGCGCATCAGACTTATACCGGCGACATGGTGGAAACGTTCGGCCGCGCCCGCTGAAGCACTCCAACGACTTCCGCGAGAAGCGTGAGATGCCAGACTTCAAATAGTCCGTGGAGACGACGCTCGCATCACATGATTGCGGGACATTCAGTCGGACTGCAAGTGTATACACCGATGGCTACTGACAGTCCCGAGAAATCCCTTGAATGCGATGCGATCTGGAAGCGTCATCTCGCCGCCTTGGACGAAACACGTCGAATCTGGCTCGAATCTCCGTGGGCGATGGATGAGCAGGAGCGTGCACGGACGAGCTTTCAGGTCCTGACCGCGCTCCATTCGGCGTTCAATATCGGCATCTCCCCTCGGCAGAACTTTCCTTTTTTCGACAAGCATCCTTTCCATCATCCCATCGCGTACAGCTGGGGACTCTGCTGCCCTGATTTCCACTACCGCCATGCCTTTGTCGACGGTGCTCGCAGCTATCGGATACACGGTCGCCGCGGCGCGGGGCATTGGAGCGAGTTTCACCTCATGGCCGGCTTCTGGGGCGATCCGGACTACGTCCAGCTCGGCGCGTGGGATCTTGCGAATTTCGAGACAGCGCCAGACGGTTCGTTCGACATCATCATGTCGGCAACACGGCACGAAGGCAATTGGATCGAGTTGGATCCCGGCAAGTCCAACTACATGGTCGTCGTCCGCGACGTCATCTATGACTGGGAAAAGGACGAGCCTACGGCCCTGAGCATCGAGGCCTTGTCCGATGAGCCGCTGGATATCGGCTATATCGGCGAGGCGGAGCTTTACCGGCGGATCGATAAGGCCAGCACGTTCATCCTGACCTCAGCAAAGCATTGGGTTGCCCGCGCAAAAGAGATCGTCGCCGCCGTCGGTTTCAATCGTTTCTGGGAAGGACGCGAAGCAAATCTGGGCGGCATTCAGCATGCCGGCTATCACTTCATGGTCTTCTCCATCGAACGCGACGAGGCGCTGGTGATTGAAGTCGATATCCCCGAGAAAGCAAAATTCTGGGGAATACAGCTCGCAGACCTGTGCCAGCAGACGCTCGACCATCTCAATCACCAGTCATCGCTCAATGCGTTCCAAACCCAGGTCGATTCGGACGGCAAAGCACGCTTTGTGCTCTCGCTCGCCGATCCGGGCATTCCTAACTGGCTCGACACAGCAGGTGTCAAGCGAGGCATCGCGGCCTGGCGTTGGGTGGGGACGGACCCTGTACCGCATTCGACGGTCAAGAAAACCAACTTGTCGGATGTGCGACAGCATCTTCATCGCGGAACCCCCGCGGTTTCGGCTGAGCAGCGGCAAGCCGTCATCGCCCGCCGGCGGGCAGGCATAAAGCGGCTCTATGCGCTCTGATTTGAGATACGAAGAGAAGCAGAACGTGCGGCTACCCAGCATGAAGGATCTGATTCGCGGCGCCGAATTGGAAACAGGGCATTCCGATTGGAGCATGGAGTTCACCGGCACGCCTTTCGAGGCGCTGGACATTCTGGTTGGGGATCTGAATCAGGCCGGCCTGAGCGTGTCAGGAGCGCGCAGGATGTACCGGCGCATTCACGAAACACTCTGTGCCCGGCTGAACTACATCGCTGACCGCAAGCGCTATCCCGAACTCCGCGACGAAGAGATCGTGGCACCCGTATTCATTCTCGGCCTGCCCCGCTCGGGGACGACGTTCTTGCACAACCTGCTGGGTTCCGATCCGGCCAACAGGGCGCCTCGTCTATACGAGTTGATGTGCCCCGCTCCAAAGAATCCCGCACCGTTGGCGGCTGTGCTGCGTGAACAGCGCTGCCGCGAGACACTCGCGTATCAGGGGCTGCTCGATGACGATTGGCTCGCGGTCCATCCGATGGGTGCAGAGCGAGCGGAAGAATGCGTCTTCTTCTGGGAGCTGTCGCTGCTGTCAGTGGTCTATCCGGCGAACGCCGATGTACCGAATTATCAGAAGTATCTCTACGACCGCGATTTCACGCCTTTGTACCGAGAAGAGTGTGCTTTCCTGCAATACCTTCAGCACAAGGAGGGCAAGCGACACTGGATCCTCAAGACACCCATTCATGTGCGCTTCCTGAAGGAAGTGCTGGATGTGTTCCCCGATGCACGGTTCGTGCATTGCCACCGGGATACGGCCAAGATCTATCCGTCGATCGCGAACATGGCGGCGGTGCTCTACAGCAAATACACGGACAAGCCCCCGGGCGCCCGTGCGATCGTGAACGACTACGATGGCACCTGGGCAGACGCCCTCGCATTTCGCCAGCGCCCGGGTATGCGTGAACGGTTCGTGGACGTGAAATTTCTCGACTTCCGAGCCGATCCACTCGGAACCGTCGAACGCATCTACACCACGCTCGGCATAAAGATGTCACCCGAACAGCGTGGGGCCATGGCTGACTGGCTCGCGAAAGACGGCGCCGAACGTTCTTCGCGCAAGCATCATAGTTATTCGCTCGCTGACGTCGGCCTCACCGAAGCGGAAATCGATCGCATGACGGGCGATTATCTGAAGGCGTTCGATGTCCCCCTTGAACGCTGAGGGAAAGCGGGAATGACGCGAACTGTTGATCAAGTCGAGCAACTCGTCCGGGGATATATCAAGGCTTTCAATGCGCGGGATTTCGACGCCCTCATGTCGATCTATGCCGCCGACGCCACGCTCGAGGATCCGGTGGCTACGTCGCTATCTCGGTTCGAACGACGACCCGATGATCATCCAAATTACCGATAGCTTCCGCTTCGACGATTTCCGACGTCGATCGCAATGGCCTTTCAGACGCTGTGCTCGCAGCAGCCGCGCAGGCCGGCTTTCCAGTCGTCGCCGACGTCAATCGTGGCAACCAGGAAGGCTTTACCCGCGCACAAGTGACCATGCATCGGGGCCGGCGGCGCTCTGCAGCGGCGGCTTACCTTCACCCAGTGATGTATCGCAAGAATCTTCGCGTCGAAACCAACACCATCGCCACGCAACTTCTGCTGCGGGATGAGTTATTGTCTGGCTAGTCGATTGCTCCCGCTGGTGAACGGCGATTCAGCGAGACAACGCAAAATCCGCGTAGCCATTGCGCTCGGATTCCTTGCAGGCATTCATGTAGCCGAGATAATCCATGTGGGTCAGGAGCTGGCGTTTTTTGCCCGGAATGTTGGAGCCGGTTTGCCAGTTATTGCCCTTTGCAATCAGAAAAATGGACTCCACGGTTTCCATCACCTGATTCCACGCCTCTTGTCCCTTTTGCGTTGCTTCGAATCGACGCACGCCGGTCGTCCGCAGGTGGTTGAGACATGAGATGACCCACTCGCCTTGGACTTCGGCGCATAACGGTCCGATGCAGGCGCCGTTGGGGCTTTGCGGTCCATAGATGAACCACATGTTCGGAAAGCCTTTGGCCGTCATCCCCAATTGCGTTCTGACGCCATCTTGCCAAACGGCCGCGAGATTCTGTCCGTCGGCTCCCCGAATATCGATTTGGGTCAGCCCTCCCGTCACTGCGTCATAACCGGTGGCCAGAACAATAATGTCGAACTCGAAGACTCTACCGTCTGTCGTCTTGATACCGGTTTGCGTGAACGTCTCGATGCCGGCCTCATTCATATCGACGAGCTCGACGTTGGATTGATTGAAGGCTTCGTAGTAATCCATCTCGAGACTGGGCCGCTTCACACCGAAGGGATACGGCGGCACAGTGGGCGCGAGCTTCTCCTGAAGCACCGGATCAATGATGCGTTGACGGACTTTGTCGCGCCAAAAGTCATACACCAGGCGAGCCGCTTGCTGGTTCGTATAAACATCGATAAAAGTCGCCAGGAACTCGAAACCGCCGTGAGCCCAGGTTCGTTCGAGCGCTTCCAGGCGTTCACTCTCTGTCACTACGAGCGCCGACTTCCCGGTATTGCGAATCAGGGTGCCTATACTCGCGCGCTCACGAAATTGTTGCGGATACGTCTGCTTCCACTGCTCTTGAAGTTGCTTGCTCAGCGGCTCCTGCCGCATGGGAATCCCATAGATCGGCGTGCGCTGAAAAACCGTCAGATGCGCGGCGTGATGCGCACCCTCTTGAACCAGCTGGATTCCGCTCGCGCCAGTTCCAATAATGGCAACGCGTTTGTTGTCGAATTTGAGTGACTCAGGGCACAGACCCGAGTGATAACACTCGCCCTCGAAGCGATCGATGTTGTCGAAGTGAGGAATGTAAGGCTTGCTCGCGTAACCGGTGCAGAGAACCAGAAACCTGGCTTCACAGCGTTGCTCGCCATTGACGACAACCTTCCAGCGGTTTGTCGCCTCATCGAATGCGGCCGACGTGACACGAGAGCTGAATTGAATATCCGCGCGAAGATCGAGCTGGTTCACCACATGTTCGAAGTAGGCGGCCAGCTCATCGCGACTCGGGAATTTTTCGCGCCAATACCAGTCTCGCCATACCGCTTCGAGCGAAAACTCATACTGCGGGGGACTGAGATCGACGCGCGCGCCCGGATAGCGATTCCAGTACCACACGCCTCCCGCCTGCGCGCCCGCTTCGAACAGCCTGACCGAAAAGCCAAGCTCTCGCAGCCGATGCAACTGATATAAGCCCGCAAACCCAGCACCGACGACAATGACGTCGAGGGCAGTCGTGTCACGCCCGTGGTTTTGAAGTTCGTTCAAGGGATAGCTCTTTTCAACATTGTGTTAGCTGGACTTCCGAGGTCCCTCGACTTCGTGACGCGCTTGTGGGCAGGCCCCCAGGCATGGCCGCGGCGCCGATCAGTGCGTCGAAGTCTTCGTTCGAGCGGGCATCCAGTGTTCTCTCGCTCGCACCCTTTATAGATGCAAGTCGACGCAGCCTCCTCGTCTGAGCGGACGATTGAACAGCGCACGAGCTTGCTGATTCTGCTGTCATGAAAGCAGGAAAATGCCGTACCGCTACTCCCTGGCGATGGCCGCACTGATGAGCTTGTATTCGTCAACCATGTTGGCAGGAACGTCAAACTGCCGGGTATCGCAGATGCACTCAAATCGTGCAGCAATGTCTTCCGCCGTTGGCACGACCCCCCGCCCCGCCAGCCAACCTTGCGAGACACCCAGAAACACACGTGCAAAACGATTGCCGACCGCCGAATACATGCAGTGATTCGACTGGCATTGCTTGCTGATGAGATAGGTCGCAAGCGGCGCCACATTTTCTGGCTGCAACTCTGCCTGGAATGGCACTGTGTTTGCGCCAACCTCGGCCAATTGCGCAGGCAGCAACGCCTCGACCATCCGCGTGGCGGCAGCAGGCAGGATGCCATTGCTCAATATGCCATGTGCCACACCCTCTGCCGCCACGGCATGCATCAAACCGATGATGCCGCCCTTCGCGGCGCCATAAGCAGCCTGCGCGGGATTGCCAAATGCGGCGCCCGATGTGGTGAACAGGATGCGGCCATAACCACGCGCCTTCATGTGCCGGTAAATCGGCCGCGTGACATTGAATGCGCCGGCCACATGCACCGACAGCAGGGAATTCACATCATCGGCCGTGACCTCTTCAAATGGCGCAATGCGCAGGTTGCCCGCATTGTTGATCAACGCATCCACCTTGCCGAAAGCATTGAGCGCCGCCTGGCACAGGGCTTCACCTCCCGATTCCTCGGCCACCGAATCATGATTGGCAATCGCCGTGCCGCCCGCGGCGCGAATTTCATCGACCACTTTGTCAACCGCACGAGAACTGCCGCGCCCGTGATAATCCCCACCCAGATCATTGGCCACTACCGCACCTCCACGCCGCGCCACATCCAGTGCATAGGCCCGCCCAAGGCTGCCCGCCGCGCCAGTGATCACTACCACCTGATTGTCGAAACGGATATTCAAGACCCTTCTCCTGATACTGAATGGACTCCACTGTTTCCATCACATGATTCCACGCCTCCGCAAATCCTCCAAATACTTGCGGATGAACGGCGCGGAAAGAAGCGGGATGTCCTTCGACGTTCCAACTTCATACTTGCGTACGTCCTCTCTAAAGCGTCGCGCCGATGCGTGCGCCCCCGCCATCGCCGGCATGGGCGCTCGCAGCTGATGAATGAGCGGCAACGACGACTGGTGTCGCTGCTTTTCGGGCAAACCACGTAACGCAGTTTCGAAACGCGCCAACCAATCCGCATAGTCGTCGATGCGTTGAATCCTGTGCCCTGCTTCAATTGCCCAATCGACGAAGGTGTCCATGGAAAATCCATCGTCGTGTGGATTGACGACATGGTAAGTGCGGTATCCACGCAGACTGTTTGCACCGAGCGTGCAAATCGATTCCGCGGTGAAGTCGACAGGCAGACCATCGTAGTGAGCGCGCTTGACATCGCCTGAGTAGAACGAGCGCGGCGCAAGTCCCGTCACCAGAATGCTGAAAAGCCAGCGCGTGAACATATCCGGTACGTTGATCTGACCTTGATATTTGCTGTGCGCCAGGATCATGTCTGAGCGGAAGACAGCGACGGGCAAGCCATAGCGATGGTGCGCCTCTCGCAGCAGCACCTCACCTGCCCATTTACTGTGGGCATAGCCGTCCGCGTAGTGTTGACTATTGAGGCGACGAACCGGCGTTGCGGCGCGCACATCCGCATCTTCATCCATTACTCCACCGCCGGGCAGCATTGCGGCGGCTACCGTGGAAACGTTCACAGTCGGTTTCAATCGCTGTGTCACTGCAAGCCGAATCAGCTCCGCTGTGCCAATCACATTCGCGCCGAACAGCTGCGCGTACGGCAGCACATGATTGACGAAGGCCGCGGGATGGACGATGAGATCGACAGTCTCAGTCAATCGTTGCCAGTCCGCGAAGGCAAGTCCTAGATCCGGCTCAGACAAGTCGCCGGCAAGAACCTCCAAGTGCGAGCTCGCCAGCGCTTCGAAGTGACGCTTCAAATCCGGATCGCCGCTGTCGAAGACTTCGGCAATTCGAACACGCGCAGACTCGGCATCCTGACCGCGAGCGATACAGACGACGCGGCCGCCAACTTTCGCCATACGCTCGAGCCATTCCAAACACAGAAAGCGTCCCAGGTAGCCGTTCGCTCCGGTGACGAGTACGGTGCGAATGTCTCTATTCACCGGGGCAGCTTTGTGTCCAGCCTGCAGGGCGTTGGCGTCGATGAACTTCTCGAGCGTCAGATCGCTGGCGTGAATCTCCGTTGCGCCGCGACCGTGAACAGACGCAAACGTCGGACGCTTGAAGTCGCTGTCGCGTGCTCGCTCGATGTAGCGAGCCAATTTTTGCAGGCTGCCAGCGGGGTTGTTGATGACGCCCGCCGGAACTTCGATCTCGTAAATCTCTTCGAGCAACAACGAGCATGAGAGCGCAGACAGCGAATCGCCGCCCAACTCCTTGAAACTGATAGCACGGGTCACATCGATAGTCTCGATGCCCAAAGTCGCTTGCACTGCACGGGCGACGGTTTTCAAGACCGGCGCATTGCGGCCTTCACTGCGGAGCGCGGCCAGCTCATTGGCCTGACTGGCAGCGATGTCCTGATACAGTTGCTCGAGCCGTGCGCTGTAACGCTCCTTGAACCTGGGGCGCTGGTACTTACCTATGCCCGCGAGCAAACCGTTCTCTACAGAGAACGGCACACGCTCAATGATAAAGTCGCGTGGCACCTCGTAAGGGTTCAGTTGTTCGTCGCGCGCAACTCGTTTGATGACCTCACGCAAGGCTGCTTTGATTGCATGTTCGTCATCCAGCGCGATGCCCATCTGCTTTAGTGTGTCTTCATTCGGCACCAGCACACCGAGCAGATACGAGCGTTCGCTGGTGCCATAGAGATAAGCTTGTCGCACGAGCGCATGGCCGTTCGTGTAAAGCGTTTCGAGCCGGGAAATGGCGACGAATTCTCCCTGAGCAAGCTTGAGCACATTATTGCGCCGATCCACGTACACGAGCTGATCGGGCGCGATCTCGGCCATGATGTCGCCGGTCTTGTAGTAACCGTCTTCCGAGAACACCGCTGCGGTGACCTCTGGCCGCTTGTAGTACCCGAGCATCACGCTACTCGTCTTTACCCATAGCTCGCCGCGCGGATAGGGCTTGTCCGTCTTGAAGTAGCCGAGCTCCGGCACATCATCGAGCTTGTAGTCGATGACGGGCGGACGAGTCATGTACCCATTGCGCGTGACGCCGGACATTTCCGTCGCGCCATAGTTGTCGTCCATCTTGAAGCCGAACACCGCTTCCATGAACTCGCGCAGGTCAGGGGCAAGTGGCGCGGAACCGAAAGTGCCGGACAGCATGCGACCGCCGAGCACTCGATTGCGCGTCTCGAGAATCAATTTGTGCTCGAGCGCCTCAACATCCGCGACTCCCCGCGAACCTCGCTCGAGTTCAACCTGATACTGCTGATAAACCATTTCGCAAATGCGCGGCACGATGCCCATGAAGGTGGGGCGCACGCGCTTGATGTCTTGGAAGAACTCGGAGAGATCGCTTTTGGCCGTGAAATAGCAAGTGCCGCCGCAGCCGAGCGTCGTGAACACACCACTACGTCCGAACGCGTGATTCATCGGCATGTAATGCATGTAGAGGAATGGGATCGATGACACGAAACGCCACACGGGCTTCAACATCAATTCCGGATACATGGCACCTTTCGGCAGTCCCGTGCTGCCCGAGGTGTAATAAATCGTGCACAGGCGTTTATCGGTACTCGGCTCAGCGAACAACGGTGCGGCCGGCAGAGACTCTCCCTTGGCGCAGGCGGTTTGTAGCGTGACGAGCAGATCGGGAAGCCCAGCTGCGGCGAGCTTTTGTCTCCCTCGCTCGAATATTTCGCGCTCGTCATCGACCTCGGGTTGATAGTCGATCACCAACACTCCACCCGGACGATGTCCGTTCAACACCAACTCTACGGACGTATCGAGGCACTCGATGCTCGTGGCGAGCCAGCGCGGCTCCACTTCCTTGATGATGCCGAGCAAATGAGACATGGGCGCGTTGGTCTGCATCGGGACGAACACTGCGCCATTGTGAATCGCAGCCAGATCGACTGTCGCGAAATCCATGCCGGCGAAGGCAACGATGCACATCAGATCGTTGGCCCGAAGCGGACGAGCCTCATCGTGATGCCACAGCGTGGCCAGCGCGCGGGCCCGGGCCCAAAGTTCGCGATAACTTATCGTCTGATAATGATCGAGCAGTCGCCGTCTGGTACGGCCTGTGGCCGAGTCAGTGACCTGATCCATTGCGCGAACACCCAGTGCCGGCCGATCGGCATAAGCATCCATCACCAACGCAGCAATCTGTGCCAATCCCAACTCGGCACGTTGTTTCGCTTCGTTGATCTGCGGCAATGAGGCCGCCGCCCGGAATTGAGCATCGCTCCGCATCAGCTCTTGGGTGCGAACGGTCACGAATTCACTTGGCGTGCCGACGAAAGAGGCAGGTCCAGCGAGTTCGACTTTCCTGACGGTTTCCATCATTCCTCCGCTACAGAATTGCGACCGGCCTGTTCACGCCTTCTGGCGCTCATGTTCGTAGCTTCGGAGTAAGACAGTACGGGAGGGTTCCCGAACCGTCCGCGCGGACGAGGACGCATGCTCTCCGGACGCTATCGTATGCAGTTGAAATCGGCGAAATCGTTCTTTGGAGAAGTTCCATGAAAGCCACTCTTGCCGCCGCACCCAAGCTTTCCCCAAAGCCCGATCATGTGCCGGACGCGCTTGTCATCGACTACGACCTTTACGAGCCTCCCCCTCCCATCGAAGAGGACATCGACGAGGCACAGCGCCGGGGCGAACTGACGATGGCGCGCGAACGTGGCTCGTTGAAATCGGCCGGCGCAGCGAAAGAGCTGCTCAGCACGAGAGCCTCGCCATGAAAGTCGAGCGACTGCCCGGGCCCTTCGGTGTAAAGCTGGTTGGGGTGGATCTGCGCGAACCGATTCATGCGCAGCTATTCAAAGACATATTCGAAGCGCTGATGGCACACCGCTTCGTCGTCCTTCCGGGTCAAGCGCTCGATCACGATGCGTACCTTGCATTCGGGCGCCGTTGGGGACAGCCCGTCTTGCTGATTTCGGCGCAGAATCGCACCGACTCGCATCCGGAAATAATCAAACAAACCAATGCGGCTGCGACACTGCCGGCGCTGCGGAACACCGCCAACCATTGGCACTGCGACAGTTCGTACGAGGAGCGTGTCGCGAACGTCACGATGTTGTATGGCGTGCAAGCGCCGGATCGAGACGGTGAGACGCTGTTCGCCGACATGGTGGCGGCTTATGAATCGCTGCCTGCTCGACAGCGCAGCGAATTGGATGACTATCTCGTGTGGCATGCAACCAGCGCCGCTACCCCGCTTCCAGACGAGACCATCGTCAAGCCGCAGGATGTGCCCGAAGCGTATCGCGGCAGCATCACGCTACTGCCGCCGGTGCAACATCCGTTGGTGCAACGCCATCCGTGCAATGGACGCAAAGCGCTTTACGGGCTCGGCGGCTCCGCTTATGGCATCGAAGGCATGCCACCGGAACAAGGGTCGGAATTGCTGCTGACCCTGCGGCGCCACGCAACGCAAGCGAAGTTCTGCAGCCGCTACAAACTGCTGCCGGGCGATGTGCTCATCTGGGACAACTTGAGCGTCATGCATCGCGCCACGCCGATTTCGTACAGCGACGCGCCCGGCGAACGACGTGAAAACTATCGCATCAGCGTCAAAGGGCTGCCGGATGAACTCGCCGTTTGAGCGCATCGAAGTTGGAGTGATGCCCATGGCGGCGGTTCGAGCGATCTCGCTGGTGTTGACGTTCGAGTCGGGGATGGTGCTCGATTCTTTCCCTGGCTGGCAGCAAGTGATGTTACTGCCGCCACGACGGTGCTCGCCGCCGGCATGGGGATCGGCCTGTCGTCGGCGCCGATCTGTCCTTGCTCATGAAACCGATTCTAACGTCAGCGCAGGGCTGCCGAAATCGTAGCGCCGAAGGTACGCGGCTCACCCCATTTGCAGGTGGCATAGCCGATGCTGCCGCGATTGTCGGAACAGGCCAGCGCAAACTGCCGGTCGGTCAGGTTGGAGCCCCAGAAGGCCAGGGAGAAGTGCGACCCGAACAGGTTCTCAAAGGTGAGCCGGGCATTGGCGACACCGAAGGACGGTGTCTTGTACACGCCCAGGGCGGCGACTCCGACAGTCCGGGAACGGTAGGCATAGTTCGCGCTCAATGTAGTATTGGCAAAGGAGCTGGGAATGAAGAGCGCCTGCAACGTCGCGCCCAATGTCAGGTTGTGTTGCGGCACGCCGGGGAAATCGAGGCCGCTCAGGTTCAGGCCGCCCTGGTAGTTGATGGGGTTGGATGGGCCGACCGGACCCGGTGTCTGTGGCTGCGGGATGACCGAGCCGGAGCCATAGCGGGCCTGTTGGTACGAATATCCGAGGTCCAGCTCCAGCGCGTCTACCGGCTTCAGGGCCGAATCGAGCTCCACGCCCTTGATGGTCGCTTTACCCACGTTGAAGATGATCAGGTCGGTGTACGTGGCAGTGCAGGCACTGGTGGCGCAGAAAGTCAGGATGTCCTGCGTCTGGATATCCTTGTACTGCCCCAGGAAGGCATCCACATTCAAACGGTACGGCATCGATCCCAGGTGCGCCTGGTTCTTGAAACCCACCTCGACATCCGTCAGCCGCTCCAGCCCGAACATGGCGAAATCGTGGTTGACCGTAGTGGGATTGGCGGACCCCGCCTTGAACCCACGCCGCGCGGTCACATAGGCCAGGGTATCCGGGCTGAACTGGTAGTCGAGTGAGACAGTCCAGGTGGGTGCCTTGTAGGTCCTGCCGCCGGTCATATAACACTGGGTCGGCGAATTGACTCCCGTGCCGTTGAGGCCGGTGCCGTTGATCTCGTTACAGACCTGGTTGACACCGGTGAAGGCGATGTTGTTCGACTCGACGCCACCCGAATAGAAGTTGCTGGCGCGGTAGTTCTTCTCATCCCAGGTGTAGCGCACACCACCGGTCAGGCTCAGCGCCTCGAGCCCGAGGGCGCTGAAGTCCTGGGTCACCTGGCCGAACACGGCACGCGACTTCGTGTCGATCCGGTCCTCGCCATAGCGAGGCCCTACTACATATAGATCCGCAGGCCCCACGGTGAAGTTGGAAGTGACACTGTAGAAAGGCACGACGTGGCTGAAGAATCCGCCGGCGAGGAACTTGGTGTGCGGCAGATTGCCGATCAGTTGCAGCTCCTCGGTGAAGGTCTTGGACTGATTCAGCAGGTTGGTGTTGTTATCCGTGGCCTGGGCGGGAAACACGCTCGGCAGGCCCGGCACCCCCAGTGCGCCCAGGAAGGGTGAAATGTTGAGCGAAAAGCCCGAAATGCCGGATGGCTCCTGCTGATCGAGCGCCCGCTCGTAGCGGTAGCTCACGATGTTGCGCGCCGTCAACTGATCGTTCAGATCATACGATGTTGTATTTGCGACTCCATAGGCATCGAGACGGGTTGCGTCGGTGGCGATCGGGTTGTAGTGGCCGCCCGGAATGGTCGTGTCGATGCCCGTGGGGACCCTGACGTGGAACGGATCGCCCTGCCGCACCAGATCCGTACCATCCATCCCTGCAGCGGCGCCCCCGAGCACGCTCTGCTGAGCCACGGCCTGCTGGGTGAGAATGGCCACCAGCGCGCCGAAGCCCGTGTTGTTGGTCGGAGCGGCCTGAATGACCGCTGGCGTCGGGATCTCGATACGATGCATGCCGTCAATGGTCGTCTGGCTTTCCAGATGCTCGAACGGTTTGAGCAGGAGAGTCACCCGGCCGCTGTCATTGTGGCGGTCGTCCATATCCTGCGCGCCGGGATAGCTGTTCTCGAACACTCCATGACGCCGCTCGACTTGGCCAGCCACGCGCAATGCCACCGTATCGCCGGCAATGGGCAGGTTGACCATGGCGGTTATCTTCTTCAGGTCATAGTTGCCCAGATCCACATCCAGCCGCGCATCGAACTGGTCCTGCGGCTTCTGAGTCGTGAAGATGACCGCGCCGCCGTTGGAATTCTTTCCGAACAGCGTGCCTTGCGGTCCCTTGAGGACCTGCACGCTGGCTACATCATACAGCGTCAGGGCCCGAGTCCCTTGCGGCACCCCGTTCACGTAGGTAACCACATTTTCATCCGTGTACAGCGACTGGCGCTGGCCACGCACGATGAATTCAGGCACTGACGGGTACAGATTGCTCGGTTTGATCTGCAGATTCGGCACACTGAACTGCAGGTCCGAGACCTGTGCCACATTGCGCTGCGTGATGGCCTCACCGGACAAACTGGTGATCGCGACCGGCACGCGCTGTTGATTTTCTGCGACACGCCGCGCGGTGACCACTATTTCCTGCAGCCCGGCGCCGTCCGCGGAGCTGTCAGGCGCCGCAGGCGCATCATCCGCCCACGACTCAGATCCGACACAACACGACAACATCGCGAACGCCGCGGATGTTGACATTCTTGTCATCGACATCGCTCCCCCTAGAGGATGCAGACCTGGCCCCCTACGGCGGTGCACCCTGAGTGTTAGATTGCAGCGAATGTTATCTGCGGAGACCGTCCAATCGGACTATGTACAGCGCCGAAGGGAAGCGCGGAAACGGTAGTCCTGCTGGACGATGCGCACGCCGAGGTGTCGTGTGGATAGTGAAATCCTTTACACCCTATCGTCCCGTTGCATGCAGGTCCGCAGACCCTCATTCGACTTCTCGGCAACACCCGCCCGTTGGGCGGCCAGCCCCGAATTCGCGCAGCTGCAGAATGCCAGCTCGCTGTGGATTCCCCACCTCGAGCGCTTCCTGAATCGCGTCATGGCCAAGGCAGCCGGCGAACTGAAAGGCTCTCCGGGCGACTCCACCAGCTTGCGCGCCGACATCCGGACATTTATCCGCCAGGAAGCGAATCACTACACCCTGCATGCCTCCTTCAATTCCATCCTGTCACGCGACGGCTACGAGATAGAGCATTTCGAACGGCATTTCGAGCGCGAGTTTGAACGGCTGTTTACAACCAAGTCGCTGGCGTTTCTCTGCGCGTATTGCGAGGGGTTTGAGACGATGGGTCCGCCTTTCGCTCTGATCTGGCTGGATGAGGAGATTGGGGATTTGCTCGCCGGGGCGCATCCCGAGGTCGTGCGCCTCTGGAAGTGGCATCTGCTCGAGGAGTATGAACATCGCACCGTGTGTCACGATGTGTTCCGAGCCATTCACGGCGGTTACTTCCTGCGCATCTACGGCTTCCTCTATCAACTGGTGCATCTGACAGGTTTTTCCAGGCGCGTGCGCAAATACCTGCTCGCGCGTGACCGCGAGCAGATGAGCGCTGTCGAGCGGAAGGCGTCCTCGCGCCGCGAGCGGACGGTAGGCCGCAGGATTGCACGCTTGTCAGTACCGCGCCTGCTCGCGGCATTCTCACCCTTTTACACCCCCCGCCGGGCAAAAGAGCCGCGGATGTTCCGGGCCTACCGGGCAGAACTGGAGGACACGCATCCGTCTACAACGCGTACGCCATGAATGATCGATGCCTGCACCCAACCCCGTCGAGGATCGCTCCTCGATAGGCTCTTCACTCGTTGGCGTTTGCCGGCAGGGCAATCACGCACAGAGCTTCTTGAACGTATCGAGGACCGCTGCGCCCTTGAAGGGCTTGACGATCCAACCCTTGACGCCCGCCGCCTTGCCGCGCTCTTTCATGTTCGGGCTGTTCTCAGTCGTCAGCATGATGAGGTTGACCGCGCTGTTCTTCAGCTCGCCGCGGATCTTCTCCACCATGGTGAGCCCGTCCATGTTCGGCATGTTGACATCCGCCACCACCAGCCTGATGCCCGGATCGGCCGCGAGTTTCACCAGGCCGTCCTTGCCGTCAACGGCCGTGACCACATCGAGCCCGCTGCCGCGCAGGAAGGTGGACACTTCATCGCGGACCGTGCTCGAGTCATCTACAACGAGTATTTTTGCCATAACAGTATTCCCAGCAGAGTGTCAGAACAGTTCCAGTTCGCCGGATTCGACCAGGGTGCCCGCATCGGGCGTAATTTCCCGGAAGTACTCCGGCGACCAGTTGAGATTGAAAACGAAGCGCGCCTGCAGGCTCGTCAGCCGCACGCCGGCCGCATCGTCCAGGTTCAGCCGGAAGCACAACTGCGGATTGGAGGTGCCGAAGGAGATGTAGTTGTGCTTGTGGTTGACGATGACCGGCACTTGCACCTGGGTCGCACCGGCCGCTGCCGTAGTATCCCCGATGTAGCGGTTCTTGAAACCGCCCCAGATCATGTTGGTGATCTCGCTCAACAGGTCGTTCACGCGGCGGAAGTTCTCCGTCGCCACCGGCTCGCCGCAGACGCGCGCGGCCAGCCCGATAAACGGCTCTTCATCCGCCTGCAGCATCATGTAGCCGCGGCACCAGGTGCTCTCCAACTGGATGAAGGCTGAAGACCTCGCCAAAGATGATTCGGTCATGGACGATATAGGGGGTGTCGAACGAGGGTTGCACGCCCTTGAACAGATTTCCCAGCACCTCGGTGGAGATCTGCGCGATTCCCCGCAGCAGCGAGTTGGGATAGACCAGGCAGAAGATGTATTCCTCGACCACCTTGCGCAGCGCCTCCATGTCCGTGGCAACGTAGGCCGCGCAGAAGATGCGCCGGATGGAGTCAGGCAAGCCCTCCAGGGTAGCCTGCCTCTCGCGCCGCAGGATGATCGGCAGCTCCGGGCGGGTACGATGGATATCCAGAGCAATCTCGGCCGCCTCGGCGCTGCTGTTGCCGTAGTTCTCCGAGTACAGGATGCCCCCGAGGTCGACGTTGGTTCGCAACACCGAGGCCAGGGCGTCCTTGCGCACCTTCAGGGGACACAGATTGTGGCCCTCGCAAAAGCTCTTGATCAGGGGCGACAACTCCGGACTGTTGTCCAGTACCAGCACCTTGCTCACGGGTTGATCGTTCATGGTCGGTTTCCAGCCTATGGATTCAAAACATTTCCAGCTCGCCGTTCGCCTGCTCCACGGCGGCGGCCGGCAGCGGGATTTCGATGGGCGCGGAGCAACAGATGCACAGCGTGACGGACACGCTCACCGTGTTGTTGATCGAGACGCTCAGGCGCTGTATGTGAGCGGGTGCGAGGTGCCCCAGGTATTCGAGACACTCCGCGCTCAGGCTGCACGGAACCGACATCGCGAGCTGCGGAAACGCCGCGCCGAACTCCCGGTTCAACGCCCCGCAACATAGATTGACGATCTCCGCAAAGCCATCCAGTAACGGACCCTGCGCGCCCGGCGGCAGGAAATACGCCCGGTTCGCCTCGGTATCGGGCACCTGGAAGATCGTCAACAGGCGGAAGCCGAACGACGAAGTCGTAATGACCAGCAATTGCTCACCCTTGCCCGCGGGCGGCGCGGCTGCGACGAGCTCCCACGAATCATCGGGCGAGCGCAGAATTGCAGCGCGGGCGACACGCTCGAACACGCTCGTCAGGTTGTGAATGCTCTGAGCGGAAACCACAGCCTGTCTCTAATCGATCCGGTTGCGCAACTGCCCGAGCATCGACTCGAGGCCGCTGATGGCCGCCATCATCATCTTGCCGCCGGCCTGGATGTCCTGGAAAGTGGCCGTGGTCACCATGTCATTCTTGTGCAGGGACTTGCTGAGCTCCTGTGACAGCAACTGCGCGCGTTGCGCGAGGCTGCGAACCTCGGCTGCCACGACCACGAACCCCCGGGCGGAATCTCCAGCCCGCGCAGCTTCGATTGCCGCGTTCAAAGACAACATGATCAACTGGCGCACAATGAGCACGAGATCATCGCCTTTGTGATGCATCTCGCGGTTCTGTTGGGTGAGTGAGATCATGTCCTGGTGCCAGCGCTCGAACGCGTGTGCGATGTTTTTCAACTGCGCAGCCTCTTCGGACAGCGTGTTGGTCTGCCGCACGAGATCCGCCTTGGTTTGCAACTCGATGCGCGGAACCTCGACCGCTTCGGCGGAGGTTGCCTGAGTTGGGCGCAACAACCGCGCGCGCGTCAGAGCACTGGTGCTGGATGCCATTCTCGACTCGTCTCCGTGTGAATGCTTCAAGAGTGCAAACAGGCCGCACGCGGCACTTCGATGACAAACTCAAACGGCACGAAGCCGAGCGGCTCCGGCGCGGACTTCAGGGCGATGCTCACACGGGCGCCCTGCTCCTGCAGGAAGGTCCGGACCGCGTCCATACCGACGCCGCGGCCGGACACCTGCGTCACCTGGTTCGAGGTGGAGAGACCGGCCAGGAAAATGAGATCCGCGATCGCCTGGTGCGTCGGCCGCTCCGATTGTGCGAACACCCCCGCCGACACGCCTTTGGCATGCAACTTGTGCAGAGCGAGACCGCGCCCGTCGTCGCTGATGCGCAATTCCACCTGCTCTGCCTGGCGTTTGCACCGAATACTCAGCCGCCCCTGCTCGGGTTTACCCGCGCTCAGGCGATCTGCAGGCGACTCGATGCCGTGATCCAGAGAGTTTCTGACCATGTGCACCAGGCATCCCTTCAATGCCTCCGCAAACGCGGAGTTGAATGCAATGTCATCATCCTGAAGGTCGACGGCGGGCGTGGGTTTCTGAAGCTCCGTCGCCAGCGAGCTGATCGAATCCACCGCCCCGGAGACGATCCGCTGCAACGGAATGAGTCCGAGCTGATCGATCGCCTGGCGCAGTTTCGCGGCCTGCTCCGGCGCCAACGGCTGCTCCAGGTTACCGGCCATGGAGCGCAACTCGGCCAGCGTGTCGTTTCCAACGAACACGCCGCGGGTCGTCAGGAGATCGGATGCGCGCCCCTTGCGCCCGAGCTTCTCCTCATTGATGTGCAGGTAGTGCTCGACGGCGCTCTGTACCGCATCCAGCTCCACGCGTAATGCGGCCGCGTCCCAGACAGCCTTCGCGTCTTTTCGTAGTACGTCATAGCTCTGCTCGGCCGCATGCGCGGCATTGGTGATGTGCGTGAACTCGAAAGTTCGGGCGTTACCCTTGATCGTATGCATGTTGCGGAACAGGGCCGCAATCGCCTGCGGATCGCGCTGGGTCGTCTCCTCCAGGAGCTTGCGATTGGCCGCGAGGTAGCCCTGCGCGGAGGCGATGAAATCATTGAATTTGCCGATCGAGATCCGCAGGATCTTCGCGATGATGTCCAGCTCCTCCTGCTGGCTCGCCGCGCTCTTCTGCAGCTCGCGCAATTGCGTAACGTCCTGGGTGATCAGCAGCACCTTGTCGACGTTGCCCGTCGCGGCGTTGGTGATCGGGCTCCAGTCCATCTGCACGCTCTTGTGTCCACCCGCGGCATCGGCAATCTGCATCTCGCGGGCGAGCAGGTGGCCGTTCATGGCGAACTGCAACGGATCCTCGTTGAGAATCGAGCCGAGCGCGACGGCGATCTGGTCCCGCGCGTCGACCCCGAGATTGGACTTCTCAAACAGACTGGCCAGCAGCTCCTGGTCGGCCAGCCGGTCGCGGGCAAAGATCGTCTCCAGGAACTTTGAATATTCCGGATGAATCCGGTTGCCCGGCACCACGGTGCACACCCCGAGCTCCATGTTCTGCAACATGGCGTTGATGTCGGAAGTTTTCTGACTCAACTGGGCGGTGCGCTCGGCCACCCGCTGCTCGAGGGTGGCATTCTGGCTCGCAATCACCGCCATCATCCGTATGTTGTTGCGGATGAAGTAGACCAGTACCGCCATGAAACACAGATTCATCAGGCCCAGCGACAGGCCCATGATCAGGCGCACGCGGGCCCCATGCTGGGATTCGGCCAGAGTCTGGACAAAGCTGTCGTAGACCGATTGGCGCAAACCGGTCAGGTTCTTGCGCGTCGCCGCCAGCGCGTCGTTCATGGCCTGCATGGGCGCAGTGTCTGCACCGGATGTCTTCAGAAAGGCCAGCGACGCTGTTTCCGCCAGGTGACCATAGCTCTCCAGGTCCTTGCGCAATTGCGCGATGTCGGCGGCCGCCGGCGGATCGAGCTTTGCGACCTCCGCGTAAGTGGCATCCGCTTCCTGGGCAACGTCCCTGGCCTTGTCAAACAGATCACGGTCGCCGGTCACCGCCACCTCAATGAAGGTTGACTCCAGCTTGTCGACGCGCACGACGTTGGCATCGAGGCGCTGCAGAACCGGGAAATACAACTCTTTGATGGCCGCGAGCTTCACTCCGCCCTGGATCTCCTCATGCACGCTGTAAGCGGTGAACGCCATGAAGATCACAATGGCCACGCCTACGAGCAGCACGACCTTGCGCATCGAAGCTTGCTGCGCGGGCGGCTGTGTCTGTGCCGTTGGCGTGCCGCGGGTGGGCGCCGGAAATCCCAGGGAGGGATCCGGGTTTGCATGCAGGGCGGTGATGCTCATCGTGCTCGTCCGTCGTTGAGGGTCGATGCGCCGACCACTCGGCGCGCAGGGAGTATGTATCACCATAATATTTGGCAGTGCTGTGAGTTGGTTGGCAGTTGTCCGCACGACGGATCACTCCCGCCGCCAAACTTGTGACCGCTTCCGATAACCAACTCCTGATCAACATGGACGCGCCGGCGTGCCATTCCGTCAACGCCACGCTGCTGTTTTTAAAAATGTATAGTTACTCCCTGCCTGCAGGAGCGCCACAGGCGTTTTGCGCAGAAAACTGTCTGGTTATTTCGCCCGCCCATGCCGGGACTGCCGCCCCGGCAGCGCGCAAAATGTCTGGTTTTCGGCCACTCGCCGCGGCCGCACGACCCGAATCGGCTCTGTGTTGGTTACGCCACGGCGTTGAGACGTCCAGCACAACTTCGAGACATCGGCACCGTGTTTGATACCTGTTTGATGTTGTAACCATCGACTCGATCACGCGCAGCGGCGGCACGCCTAGTCAGAATCCGTCACGTGACAGCGCCGCGCAGTGCCGCGGCCGATTGTTTGAACTGAACACGCCCCGGCGCGCGCCGAGTGGTTCGATCTCAATCTACTGGAGACTGTATGGGTATTTCATGCAAACACACGGGCGCGTTGCTCGTAATGGCCGTGAGCGCGGCGGCCGCCAGCGCCGATCCACTGACATTTGATGTGAGTGGCTTTGGCACGGCGGCCGCGACTTACGCCGACACCACTCACGGTGAGTTTGTCCGCGACAAGCAGCCCACGGGCGCGGACAAGAACTTCAGCTTCAACGTGGACTCGTTGGCCGGCGTGCAAAGCACGGCGCACTTCACCCAGGAGCTCTCCGCCAGCGTGCAGCTCATGTTGCGCCGCACAACTACCGAGGACTTCTCGCTCGATGTGCCGGTCGCCTTCGTGAAGGATCAGCTCACGCAGGACGTCGCTGTGCGCGCGGGCCGGCTGCCCCTGCCTCTGTTCATGATCTCGGACTATCGCGAGGTGGGATTCGCGAACACGTTCCTCCGACCGCCGCAGGAAGTCTACGGCGCCGCCCCACTGTACACGCTGCAGGGTATCGACGCGCTCTACACTCATTCCTTTGGTGGCATCGATGTCAACGCACAGCTCTTCTATGGAACGGGTGACCTCACCCTGCCCGACGATGTCTCGCTGACTTTCAAGCGGGCGCTCGGCGGCAACCTCAGCCTGACCTACGGCCCGTTGACTCTGCGCTATGGTCGATTCATCAACCGGCTCACCATCAACAGCCCCGCTGATCAGGTGATCGACGCAGTCGCAGCGGCCGGCTTCACCGATCTGGCCCGGGAGCTCTCCGCGAAGGACCGGGCGACCTCCTTCACCGGCTTCGGCGCAAGTCTCGACTGGCACAACCTGTTGGTACAGGCGGAAACGACGGACGCCGTCGCCAACGGCTTTCAGGGCAGCACTCGCGGTCAATACGCCTTGTTGGGCTACCGGATACGCAAGTTCACACCGTATGTCATGTATTCAGCCCGCAAGATCCTGACCCCTACGCGTGACAGCACCATTCCCGCCGCAGGCGCTCTGGCACCGCTGGCTGCAGGAGTGAATGCAATCCTCGCCAAATATGACCAGCACTCGCTCTCGGCCGGCATCCGCTGGGACTTCCGTGACTCCATGGACGTGAAGCTGCAGGTCGACCACGTGTCCTTCCAGGGACCGGGGATGTTTGCCAATGTGCAGCCGGGATTCAGCAGTCCGGTGAATGTGGCCGGCCTGGCCGTTGACTTCGTATTTTGAGGATGGAATTTATGATACGTATTCAGAAACTGAAGCTCGCAGGAGTCGCGGCCGTGCTGGCCGGTGCCCTCAATGTGGCCCATGCGGATGTCGTCGTGGTCGTCAGCGCCAAGAGCACGACGACCACCATGACCGCGGAGGAGATCTCACAGATCTACCTCGGCAAGTCCAAGGCCATGAAACCCATGGAAACCTCCGGATCGCCGATTCGAAGCCAGTTCTACAGCAAGGTCGCCGGCAAGGATGAAGCCCAGGTCAAGGCGATCTGGTCGAAACTGGTGTTCACGGGCAAGGCGACCGCCCCCAAGGAGCTGGCATCCAGCGCCGAGGTCGTAAAGGCCGTGGCTTCCGATCCGAATGCCATCGGTTATGTTGACAAGTCGGCAGTGGACTCTTCCGTGAAAGTTGTTTACACGGTGCCGTGACGGCACATGCGTGATGCGGCCGGCGCGACGCCGGCCGCATCACGGCAGCGATATCAGCGCGCTCAGGCGTACCAGGCGGGTGAGTCGGAGCTCGGCAATCCGCCACCCCCGATCCGGCTCCCGGACATAGGTTTCATGATAATGGCCGCAGGCTTGAAAGCAGCTCGCAGGCGCGCCGCGCGGCAGCAGCAAGACATCCTCCATTGCCCACAACCCGCTCGCGCGGTCGGGGCCGTGGAACTGGATTTCAGGCATGTGGCCATGATGAGCTGACACCGTACCGGCCACGCCGCTCGCCATCGCCGCCACGATGACATCCCGCCCAACCAACAAGCCATCGCCTGCGACCGGCAGACCGGCCGCCACGAGCGAAGCCAACTCATCACGCATGTCCATGACGGCATCGACGCTGAAGACAGAGTACATCGCCGTCCAATCGCGCGTATCCAGGTAGCGGAAATACCGGGCCTTGAGCGCCTCGATCGCTGCAACGGCCGCGAGTTGCCCGGCATCCGGCTGCGGCGGTTCGCCGCCCGGTGGGTGTGCGGGCATGGTCTAGGTCACCTCGATCCAGCGTCGCTCGGCCTGCGAGCGTTCCACGGCGGCAATGACTTCAACATGCGCCAGTCCATCATTGAAATCCGCTATTGCCGGATTTCGATAGCCCGGATCGCGGATCCAGGACGCGAACGCGCAGCACAGGCCCACCTGCTCGGCGTAACCCGCATCCGAGCTGTGAGTTTTAACGTAGACGCTCTCACCCATTGCGGGCAGAGTCTCGGTCGGCGCGGTCACGGCGGGTCCGCCGCCTCTCAACTGCTCGCGCTGGGCGGCGGGCAACTCCACTGTATGCCGCCCGCCGGCATCAAACACCGCCACGCCCGCCAGGCTCTGATCGGCTGTTGCTTCAGATCCTACAATCCGGGTCGAGGCATGGAAGTCCCAGGCCCGGCAGGAGCCGCCCATGACACCCTGTACGCCCGAGGTGAGCTGGAACGCGAATGCGTAGCTGTCATCCGAGCGCATACCGCGATCGCCGCCCACGTGCAGCGCGCCGCTCACGGCAGCGAAGTTGCCCGCGATGTAGCGAACTAGATCGATGCCGTGAGCGTTGTAGTTGCGCAGCCAGCCGCCGCCTGCAGGCTCCTTCCACCAATCCGGCACATCGATGACCGGTGGCGCGCACAGACTGTGATCAAACATCGCCGTCATCTGAATTGGCGTCCCGAGCCGGCCACTGCCAACGAGATGGCGCAGCAGCGCATTGTGCTCAAACCAACGGAACTCATGCGTCACCATATTCGCAACGCCGACCTGCTTAGCCCCGTCGCGCATCTGTCGGGCCTGTCCTGCATCAAGTGCGAATGGCTTCTCGCACAATACATGTTTGCCGGCGCGCAGCGCTTGCATGACGAATGCATGGTGCGTCGCGGGAGGCGTGGCAATGACCACGGCATCGACATCGCTGTCGAGCGCAGCTTCCATGGAGGTGAGGCTGCGAGGAATACCGAAGTGTGCTGCACGTTGGGCAGTCTGCTCCGCGTTTCGCCCCACCAACGCGGTAATCTCAAAGCCCGCGGCCTTCAGGGCACGCACGTGCAAGGTGCACCCGATGTTGGTTCCCACGACGACGGCCTGGATGGGTTTTGTCATGACATCCTCACTTCACATCCGCCCGACTCGTGGAATCGATTACCCTGCGGGTAGCCTCCATCAGACTACGTGCGCGCTCCAATGGGGATACCCGCCCTATCAACGCGACCTGGGGCACCTCGACTCCGATAGTCAGGTGAGCCGGCAGCAAGTCGATAAACCCGGCAATCGGGAAAGCGGCCGTGCCCGGGGTCGCGCGATTACCGCCGGCCTCGGCGAGCATCGCCTCGGAATCCACCTGCAGTGGGCCGTCGCAAATCTGCGCGCCGCCCAGGAGTTCCCCATCGAGAGCCCGCAGGTCGGCCAGCGTCCCGCCGGTGCGCATCAGATGGAGCAGGTCGACCATGATTCCAATATTCTCGCGGTCACAGTCCCGCGCAAGCTCTGCAGCCGCCTGCAGTGAGCTGAGCGTGCGGCTCAAAGCCATGAACTCGAGGTTCACACGGATGCCGAGCTCGCGCGCCATGTCGCACAGGCGCCGCAATTTCCCGAGGACATCGGCGCGATCACCGTTCTCCCACACGATTGCCGATGCGGCACCGGCGCCCAGTGCATGCCCGCAAACCAGGGCCGCCTCGCAGGCAGCCGGCGTCAAATCGGGTGTCAGGTTGAAACACTCGATATTCAACAGCCGCACGCCCGTGCGGCGCAGTGCGTCGAGCGCGGAGGCTCGTGCCTGTGCGTCAGTTACAACAGGATCGACCGGCAACGACGGAGCGGGCGAGTGCAACACCAACCCGATCGATGAATAACCAGTGAGCGCTGCAATGTTGATCAATTCGACGGCATGCACGTCCGGCAGGGTGAGCGGCTCCAGAGAAAACGCGCGCTGATTGATCATAGGGTTCTGCCACCATCGGCAACCAGGATGGCACCGGTGACGTAGCTGGCCAGATCGGACGCCAGAAACAGAATCGTGTGGGCTATCTCGTCCGGCTGTCCCAGACGGCCCAGTGGAATGCCTCTGATGAAGTTCTCATCGAGAGGCGCCCCTTCAATCAACGGAGTGCGAATGACCCCGGGACAGACGGCGTTGCACCGAATTCCATGCCGACCGTATTCCACCGCAGTCGCCTTGGTAAGTTGAATGACACCGGCTTTTGCCGCGGCGTAGGCACCTATGTAAGGCTCTGCGTGATAGCCGGCCGTGGAGGACATGTTGACGATGGCCCCTCCACCCTGCCGCTGCATGACCGGCAGGACGGCACGCGTAAATCGAAACGTCGAGCGCAGTCCTACATCCAGGACGTGGTCCCAATGACGGTCGCTCAGATCGCCCAGGAGTGCTGCTGTATCGTTGCCTCGCCAGGGCGCGAACGCGTTGTTGTGCAGGAAGTCCAAACGCCCATAACGCGCGAGCGTGTCTTGCACGGCAAGACGCGCAGCATCGGCGTCAGTGATATCTGCGACCAGCGCGACGGCCTCGCCGCCACGTCCGACCAGTTCCGCCGCAAGCGCCTCGACCTGCTCACCGTTCGAGTCGAGAATCACCGCCCTGCCGCCACCACTGACCCAACCTGACACGGTGGCGCGCCCCATCCCCGAAGCACCTCCGGTAATCAGCGCCACTTTTTGATCGAATCGCACAGCGCAGCCCCGCCCACCTCACTTGCGCTTGATCTGCAAGCCGTTGGGCGCCTCATGCATGACCCGCCGATTACCCATGTTGGCACGGATGTGATCTTCGACGGCACGCTGCGCGGGCGGCAGATTGTGGGCCTGCTCGGCGGTGAAGCGGTTCGTGATGGCGCTATAACAGGCAATGCGCACGCCTGCCGGTTTCACCCACGGACAGTCCAGAATGGTCCCCGGCTCTGCCAGGTGGCTGTCCAGGGACTCCACGGCAATCATGGCGTCCGCAACGTGATAGACGGCCGTGAATTGAAAAGTGGGCACCGCATCGACGAGCTGGATGTCGGCGGCCCGGTACAGCTCGCCGGCTACGAATCCGGCGAGTCCGAGTGTCCGTGGCCGCCAGGTATCGCGATACCACCGGATGAACTCCGCCTCCTGTCCGGGGTTGACATTCATACGGATAGTCAGGACATCGCCGCCCCGCGAGGCATACAGCGACACCGCCTGCCTGCCCGGCTCGACCGGGACGTAATAGAAGTCCTCGGCCGTATCCATGCGGATCGCGGCGGAAATCGGCATGGCATCGCTGAAACACCGGGCAACGTGATCATCTATGTTCTGCTGCGTATCGTTCAGCTCGTAAATGCACAGAAAGCGCTGCCGGGGCCCCACGAACGCCGAGTTGTATCGAAGCTGGTGGCGGGACAGCTTCCAACGCTGCACCGCCACGCTGCCCTGCAGTCGCATGATGTCGTGGCAATGAATGTTGGTATACCAGTCGTTGAATTCGTCTTCCTGGCCGTCATTGGGCTCGGTCATGACAATGAAGATGGACGACAGCGGCTCGCGTGTTGAGTTGGTCGCGGTCTTTGCCGGACCTGCCGCGGGCGCCGCCTGCCCGGTTCGCCCCTTGATTGCCGCATCCGTCATGGCCGCCCCCATCCGAACATTTACGGAGGGTCACCATAGCCAGTGGAGGCGGCTCTGCTCGTCGTCCGGCCAGACTATGAGCCGCAAACAGCGGCCGGGCTGCCGCCGGCAATCACCGCAAGCCCCGGAAGAACTCCTGCAGCTCGTGGGTCACCCAATGCGGCTTTTCCGCCGGCCCAAAATGGCCACCCCCCGGCATGACGGTCCAGCGTCGCAAATTGGTACGCGCTTCCACCAGTGCACGCGGCAGGTGCATGACGTCTTGCGGGAATATCGCGTAACCGACCGGAGCCTCAATCGCGGGCAGTCGGTCGTGGGCCTTGGGCAACACCCAACCCGTCTTGCCGAAATGCTCGAAGTACAAACGCAGGGACGTGCCGATCGAGCCGGTCAGCCAGTACACAGACGCCAGCGTGCATAGAAAGTCACGATTGTGAACTGACAGCAGATCACCCTGGCAATCACTCCAGGCACGCCGCCGCTCCCACAACCAAGCGGCCGTCCCCACCGGGGAATCGGCGAGCGCGTAGGCCAGTGTTTGCGGATCGGTACTGTGAACAGTGACATGACTGATTATGCTGGAATACGCCGCCGCATCCCGCACGGGCATCCACTGTTCATCCGGACCGAAGTCGCCGGGAGTCAGCGTGCGCAGGTCCAATCCCGGCACCATGGCCATGGTCAGGTAGATACCGATCAGGTGTTCGGCGTGCGCATGTCCGAGCCAACCTGTGATGAGCGCTCCCCAATCGCCACCGGCTGCGGCGAATCGAGAGTAACCTAACACATCGCGCATCAGCTCCACCCACAGATCGGCAATCCGTGTGGCGTCAATGCCGGTCGTGCGCAGCGGTGTTGAAAATCCGAATCCCGGCAGCGAGGGAATGACCAGGTCGAACGCGTCGTCCGGACTCCCGCCGTACGCAGCCGGGTTCGTCAACGGACCGATCAGATCCTTGAAGTCCCAGAAAGTCCAGGGCCAGCCGTGGGTCAGAAGCAGCGGTTTCGGCTGGGGGCCCTGGCCGGGCACGTGCAGGAAATGGATCGGAATACCCTGGATCTCAACACGGAAGTGGGGGTATTGATTCATGGCCGCTTCCTGCGCGCGCCAGTCGAACCGGTCGCGCCAGTAAGCCACCATCTCCGCGAGCCAGTCACGCTCGACGCCATAACGCCAGTCCGCGTTGCCGAAATCATCTGCCCAGCGCGTAGCGGCGAGCCGCCTGCGCAGGTCATCCAGATCGGGCTGGGGAATCGCAATCGTAAAGGGCTCTGCTCGCATAGGACCTCTCAGGTTGTCAGCGGTATTGCTAAAGACTCTGTCGAACCGCCTCACAGATGGCCCGGCCGAGATCCACGGTCCGTGCGGTCCCTCCCAGATCGGGTGTCAGTACGTCCGCACGGGTGAGTACTGCCTGTATCGCCCGCAGGATGAGGCCAGCCGCCTCGCTCTCACCCAGGTGCTCCAACATCATGGCACCGGCCCAGATCTGGCCGATGGGATTGGCCACACCCTGTCCCGCGATATCGGGGGCGGAGCCGTGTACGGGCTCGAACATCGAGGGAAAGCGGCGCTCGGGATTGATGTTGGCGGAAGGGGCCACCGCAATCGTACCCGTACATCCCGGGCCCAGGTCCGAGAGGATATCGCCAAACAGATTCGATCCGACCACCACGTCGAACTGCCCGGGCTGCATCACAAACCGGGCTGCCATGATGTCGATGTGCTGCAGGTCCGCTGCGATGTCCGGAAATTCCGTGGCGATGGCCGCGAAGCGTTCGTCCCAGAACGGCATCGAGTAGTACAGGCCATTGGACTTGGTCGCCGAGGAGACGCGATGGCGCCCGAGCCGGCGAGCCAGATCGAATGCATAGCGAATGATTCGATCCGTACCTTTGCGCGTAAACACAGCCGTCTGCAGGGCCATCTCATCCGCGCCCGATCCCAGGCGTCCCCCGATCCGGGAATACTCCCCTTCCGTGTTTTCCCGCACCACCCAGAAATCGATGTCGCCCGGCTGTTTGTCCCGCAATGGACAACGCACGCCCGGCAACAGCCGCACCGGCCGCAGATTGACATATTGATCAAACTCGCGCCGGATGGGAATCAACAGCCCCCACAAGGAAATATGGTCGGGAACTCCTGGAAAACCCACCGCACCCAGAAACAGAGCATCGTGCTGTGACAGGCGTTGGATGCCGTCATCAGGCATCATGGAGCCGGTTGCCGCGTAGGTCTCGCAACTCCAGTCGAACGGCTTCCAGGCTACCGAGAAACCGCAAATGGCCGCCGCCGCATTCACTACCCGCACACCTTCCGGCAATACTTCCTTGCCGATCCCGTCGCCCGGGATACTGGCGATCAGATACTCAGGCATCGATCAGAAACTCATGCATCAACCGGCTCCGCAGCTTTTCGTGTCAGGTGGACGCGGCGACCCGCCGCAGGCTCGGCTGAGATGCCAACACCCGGCCGCGCACGGCACTGCGTAGCCCGCAGATCGCCTCGAGTACCCGTGCGTGCTTCAGGTAATGATGGGCAACGCACTCGGCGCTAAATCCCATGCCCCCGTGAATCTGGATGTTGGCAGCGCAGTTCAAGAGCGCCGCCTGCAGTGCGATGCTCACGGATGTCGCGCATAACAGGGAAGCGTCGTTCCTGCCTGCAGCCAGCGCAATAGAGGCAAACGACACGAGGTCGGTCGCGGCCAGTGCCTGCAACGCCATGTCGGCGCAGCGGTGCTTGACGGCCTGGAACGCACCGATCGGTTGACCGAACTGTTTACGTAGCTTTGCATACTCGACAGACGCATCACGCGTCGCAGCCGCTATGCCGGAGGCTCGTGCAGCCAGCAGCAGTTGCACAAAGCCGGTAACGGCTGCATCCCCCGAAACAAGAATCTCCCTGCCAACGGGTGCCGCTTCGAGGCGCGTCGACCACAGCGTGCGCGCTCCCTCCAGGACTGTGCCACCCGCCTCGATCTCATGAATCGACAAGGTGTCAGACCCGAGTACCAACAACAGGGCAGCACCGCAGCCATCGACGATCAACAGTCGACTGGCTTCGTTGAAGAAGCCAAAAGCGGCGCGCGCGCTACCCGACACCAGTGTCGCCGAGAGCTCCGGCGACGCCGACTCCAGGAGTCGCGCAGCCACGACGGTTGCCACGTAGCTGGGTGATACCAGAGAGCGGCCGAAGCGCTCGGCCATCAGGGCACACTCCACCGGCCCGAGCCCCGCGCCGCCGAGATCTTCGGACACGGCGGCACCGAGCCAACCCAGCTCAGACACGGCGGCCCACTTTGCCCCATCGTCCGCCGGCCCTTCCTGCAGACGGCTCACCGGGAACATGTCATCCAACGGACTGAGAATACTCTCGACCAGCTCCCGCTGCTCGGCGGTGACAATGAAGGCAGTCACCGCGCGCCCCGCGGCAAACCCAACACCCGCTCACCGATGATGTTGCGTTGGATCTCGGCCGTGCCGCCGGCAATCGTCTCCGAGAAACCATCCAGATACTCGAAGCCCCAGCCGTGCTCCCCGAGCACCTGCGGCGCGCCGATGCCGAAGACCTCGAGCGCGGCGGTCGCGACCCGTTGCGCCAACTCGGCGAAATACAGCCGGATGATCGAACCTTCCGAGCCGGGCGTGCCGTGCTCGTTCGACAAGGCAAACCGGTAGGTCATCGCGCGCAGTGCCGCTGCCTCCGCCCGCAGGTCCGCGAGTCGCGCCAGCAATACCGGTTCCTGACATCGCTCTATCAACTCTTCCACCTTGTAGACGAGGCTGATCTGGAGGGCGAGTGAGGCCGTTCCGCGCTCGAACCCCAATGTTGACATGGCCGTCTGCCAACCCTTGTTGAGACCGCCCACGACGCTGTCGAGCGGTAGCCGGACGTCGTCGTAGAAGACTTCGCAGAACTTGCGCGGTCCGGCCATCGTCTCGATGGGACGCACCGTAATGCCTGGCGCATCCATCGGACAGATCACCCAACTCAAGCCCTGATGCCGCGCCGAGGTCGGATCGGTCCTGATCAGCAACTCCTGGTAGTCGGCCACATCCGCGTAGCTGCTCCAGATCTTCTGGCCGGACACAATGATCTGATCGCCCTCGACCCGGCCACTGGTGCGCAGGCTGGCCAGATCCGAGCCGCTGCCCGGTTCCGAGAACCCCTGGCACCAGAGCACTTCACCGCGCAGAATCTTCGGGAGATGGAACTCTCTTTGGGCAGGTGTTCCGCAGGCAATCAAGGTTGGGCCTGCGTGATTGACGCCTACGAATGAGGCGTTATGGGTACTGGGGGCAGCAGCGGCGGCGTATTCCTCGAACCAGATGATCTGTTGGATGGGCGATAGCGCACGGCCACCGTATTCCTTCGGCCACGTGAGACCCGCCCAGCCGCCCTGGTGTTGTCGTTGCTGCCAGCGAAGTACGAAATCCCTGGCCGCGGGCCCGTCGCTCGGTGCCCACTCATCGGGTACGTTGGCCAACAGCCAGCGGCGCGCTTCCCTGCGAAACCCATCGAGATCATCAGACTCACCAGCGGACAGCGCCTCACCGGCCATCAGTTCTTCCCCGGCCACGCATGGATTGCAGCCCCTCTTGCCTGAGCGCTGCTGCCGCCCAACTCACCCAACAGCGCCTTGAGCCTATAGGTCCAGTGGTGCAATTTGAACTCGAGGGTCAGACCCATCGCGCCACAGAATTGATGAAGATCGTAGGTGACGCGTGGAATCGCATCCTGTAGGTAGGTAGCGGCCACCGCACAGTCCGCCTCATCATCGGACCATGCCGCGCGCAGTGCGAGAGCCCGTACCGCCGCGGCGGTCGAGGCCGCCATGGCGAGACGATGTTGCACGGCCTGGAACGAGCCCAGCGGCCTCCCGAACTGATGTCGGGCCTTAACATGCTCCACCACCTCATCGAGGGCGGCCTGAAGCAGGCCGGCTCCCTCCACTGCGATAGCCAGCCTCCAGCGGCGTCGAAACGCAGCCACCAGAGTGGACCCGAGGGGTCTCAGCTCGACTCCCTGGGTATGAATGAGCCGTCCGTACGGATAGGCAAACAACGTTTCAATCGGCTCGACATTGTCCGCGTTCACGCGAATGAGCGAGAGGGTGTCCCCTTCATCACTGAGCAGTGTCGCGGCCTGCGGCAGGAATCGAGCCGGTGCTCGAAGTTGGTTAGCCAAAGCGACGGGTCTGGGACAATCCTCCGGCAGCAACGGAACGATCAAGGCCGACGCCGCTGCCTCCACCGAGACCGGTAAATGCGCAATCCGTTCAACCACCAGCGCTGCTTCCAGCAGCGAGAATCCCTGTTCACGGGCGATCTGCAGAAAACCACTTTCGGCAAGTTGGCTGTCGAGGGTAGCGTTGAAGGCTGTGAATACACCCTCTTTGGGCGGCTCCGTATCAGCGCCCGCGAGCAACTGCTCGAGTCCATCCAGGACCGCCCGTTGATCCTCGTCAGGCTCAAACTCCACGCGCGCTCTCGCTGGGCAGCTCGAGGAATCGCCGGGCTGCCAGGTTGAGTTGGATCTCCGCGGCGCCGGAAGCGATTCCCGCGGCGATCGCACGTTGATGATGTGCCTGTTGCATTGGATCCGCGCCGAGCAGCCCTTCCGGCAGATACTCGGTGAGGAAGTCATTGACGGCATGATCGGCCTGAACCACCGCCCAGCGCGCGAGATTGCCGAAAGCACTGGCGGGCCGCCCGCGCGCCCGTTCATCGACGACCTGATAGACCATCAACCGCGCCGCCTCGCATTGCGCCAGCGCACGGCCCGCGCGGTCCTGGAGCACGGGATCCGCAAAGCGACCTTCACGTTGCAGCTTCGCAACAGCCCGATCCAACATGCGGCGTGAGAAGGCGTAGCGGGGAATGCCGATCCGCTCATTCTGCAAGGCATACGTGATGATGTCCCAGGCCTGGCCCTCGGCGCCCAGGCGGTTTTCCTCCGGAACAAACACGTCCGTGAAAAACACTTCGTGAATGTCACCCTCGCCGATCAACGCGGAAATCTGCTTGACCCGCACGCCCGGGCTCGACATCGGCGTGAGCAGGATGACGATGCCTGCCTTGCCCTTCTCAGCCGTGCGCGCCAGCAGAAAGCAGTAATCCGCCAGGCGCGCATAGGAGGTCCAGACCTTGGACCCACTCACCCGGTAACCGCCTTCAACCCGCTCCGCGCGCGTGCGCAGCGATGCGAGGTCGGAGCCCGCGGAAGGCTCCGAGAAGCCCTGACACCAGATAACCGATCCGGAGACGATCGGGGGCAAAAAGCGCTTCTGCTGCTCCGGACTGCCATAGCGCATCAGCACCGGCCCGATCCAGTTGACGTTCATGTACTGCGGCCCGCGCGGCTCGCCGGCCGCCCACAGTTCCTCACCGAGAATGAAATGGTCCCAGGCGGCTCCATCGGCCCCGCCGAACTCGCTCGGCCAGTGCGGAATCAACAGTCCTTCCTGCGCCAGGAAGGCACAGAACTGCTTCGAGAAGGCCGTCTGCGGGTCCGAGCCCGGGCCGTGAACCGCGATGTCGTCCCAATTCTCCGGCAGCGCAGCTTTGATCAGATCACTGACCCGCCGCCGGTAGCGCAACTGCGCCTCACCCCAACCAAACTCCATGCGCTCGACCTCTCAGTGCGGACTGGTGACTCGATCCTCGGCACCCAGGAACCGCGCGGGCAGCGCACCCGTCGCCCGGCCCTCTTCCTGCACCGCCACGCCGTTGACAAACGTGTAGCGAAAGCCGCCGGGCGGCCGCCGGAAGCGGGGCTTGCCACCGGGAACATCGGTGACCTTTTTCTCGATATCCCAATGCAACGCCTCCAGGTCGAAGACCGCGAGGTCGGCAATCGCCCCGGGTTTGATCACGCCGCGGCCGGGGAGGCCGAGCAATGCGGCCTGATCCGCGGTCATGCGCTTCACTGCAGTCTCGAGCGACAGGTCACCGCGTTCGCGCACGTGTCGGGTGAGGACCAGAGTGGTATCGCCGGCGCCATCAAACATCCCGATGTGCGCGCCCGCATCGCTCGCACTGATGAGGCTCTCCTCGGCCTGGAGCAGCTTGCCCACCTCGTTCCAGTCGGTGTTGGTAAACGGAAAGACAAACTCGGCCTCAAAGTTGTTTTCCAGCGCCCAGGCGGCGATGACATCGGACGGGTGGCCGCCACGCGAATCGAGCACCTGGTCGAACGAGCGGCCGAGCAGGGGCTCGAACTGCGGCGCGCCGACTTTCACGATCCGGAACTTGCGCGCGGCACCGCCACTGGGAAATCCCTCCTTCACTGCATCCCATTCCGCCCGCGCCTGCGCACGCCACTGCGGATCACTCAAACGCGCACGCTTGGCCTGCTCGGTCATGTCAGGTTGAACGATGGCATTCCAGGAGGGCATGTACATGAACATCATGCCCTGGTGGAAATTCACCAGCAGCTCGATCGAGCGCGGCGATGCCAGGAACTTGAATGGCGCCCCATCGGCCCGTATCTGCCTTGCCACCTCGAGCAGCGTCGCGGCATAAGCGGGCTGGTCGGGCCGCTGGTAGATCTGGTTGGAGATCAGCGGCGTGCGATGCCGGCGCGCAAAGGAGCCCAACCGCCGCAGATCCGCCTGCTGTGCCGCGATATCCCCCATGTCGGGAATCACCTGCACGAGACCATGATGCCGCGACACGCCGCGGAACAGATCCTCGAGCTCTGCGTCATCGGCGAAATAACTCGGCACCAGTGCCCCGGCCGGGCTGCGATCGAATCGGGACGTCGACACGCCAAATGCGCCGGCTGCCATGGCATCGACCGTCGCCGCCGCAATACGGTTGCGCTCCTCGACGTTGGCCGGCCGTTGCCACGCCTCCGCGCCGATCTCGTACAGTCGCAGGAGCGAATGGCTCACGAGCGAGGCGACGTTGACTCCATAGGAGCGCTCGCGCATGACCGCTGCGTATTGCGGGAAGGTCTCCCAGCTCCACGGAATCTCTGTTTCAAACACCGCGCGCGGCAGGTCCTCGATGTAGCTGAAGAGCGTGCTCAGATCCCCGATCTCTGACTTGCGGATGGGCGCCAGGCCCAGAGCGCAGTTGCCAATCAGGACCGTCGTCACGCCATGATGCGAGATCGGGTCGCAGGCGGGGTCCCAAAACAATGACGCATCGTAGTGAGTGTGTGTGTCGATGAAGCCGGGAGACACGTAGCAGCCCGCAGCATCGAATGTGGGCTCACCGCGCGAGCTCAGATCAGAGCCGACTTCGGCGATTCGTCCGGCCGCGATGCGAATGTCGCCGCGATACGCCGCGGCGCCGGTACCGTCCACGATCCGGGCACCCCGGATCAGGCCGGATCCAACAGGAGCTGTTGACACAGGGGATCTCCACGATGAGTTGTTCGTCCCTTCCGGCGGGCGGATTGCAATCCCGCCGCGGGAAAGAGTCTGGAGATCCTACGATTCAGCCGCCGCCGCGGCTTCGTCCTGACGGACGACGTTGCCGCGGTCCTGCCGCGGCAACCTGCGATCAGCTTCTATCAATTCACCGCGTGCGCGCCGGCGGCGGCGACCACCTGCGCCAGCGGCCGGCCGAGCGGCGCGAGGCTATTGGCGAGCAGGTGCACCAACTCCGACTGGCGGCTGACATCGGCCTTCAGGAACATCGAGCGCAGGTGCGCCCGGGCGGTGTTGTGCCGGATCTTCAACTCCGATTCGACATCGCCCAGCGGCAGGCCCTTGGCGAGCCCCAGGGCGAGCTTCGCCTCCGCGGGGGTAAAGGAAAACAGCTCCTGCAGCACCTTGAGGTCGGCATCGTCGGCTACGCTCGAGCGCCCGACAAACACCAGCACGCAGCTCTCATCGCGCCCGGAAATCAGTGATACCGACCTGCGGCCGCTGACCAACAGGTTGAGCTCCCTGCCGCTGCCGCCGTGTTGAACCAACATGGCACGCGAGCGGTCGCCCACGTTTGCGGCGAGAGCCTCCTTCAATATCGTCTGGAACGCCCGGTCGTCGCGCTCGTCCGCCGCGTGCAGCCTGCCGCTGCGTATCCGCAGCCATTCCGAGTTGGTCAACATGCGCTGCGCCGTATTGTTCAGGACGGTAATCTCACCCTTGGCGCCGACGAGGATGGCGGCAATTCCGAGGCGATCCAGGGTGTCCGACTGAAACTCGTTGACGATCCGCGCCCGCAGAAACTCCCGCCGCAACTTCAGCGCATGGCCGAAATGTCCGCCGACCGAGCGCAGGAATTCGAGGTCGTGCGCATCATAGGCGCGAGCAGCACTGCCACGACTGAGGTGCAGGATGTACTCGATGCCACTATCGATGCCGACCAGCATGGCCTCCGAATAGCGGATCTCGTAGCGCTGCAGGAGATCCGGTATGGAAGAAAACGACGTGTAGACAGACCAGTCAAATGCCTGAGGCTCTCCCACGGCGAGCGCCACGGGCATCATCTCGCGTGAGCTGCGGGTCTCCCATTCACTGATTGATTCCTTGCTGGCCTTGGGTCCGGCCGCGAACAGATACTCGCGCGGGTGAGCTCCTTTGACCGAGATCCGCAGGCAGGCCACGTTGGATTCCGATGCCACCCGCAGTAACTCCAGAGCCTTGATCCAGGGACTCTCCTCGATCAGTCCGCTGTAGATAGCATCGATCAAAGCGTCCGGAAACTGGCGAACGTTGCTCATCTTGCCCCCTCGACGGCGGCCGTTTACGCGCGGCCGCATACACAGATGGTCAAACCCCCTTGCATCCCCTCTATTATGAAGAGGTGGTGAAAGGGCACCGCACTGCACTGCAGATATCTATACGCCTATGGATAGTTTTGTCAACTTTCCCACTCCCGCAGCTCGACAGCGCAATCGCAGCCTCAACGGGATGACATATCGTCGTGCCCGGCTGCTCCCGGGCACAGCGCCCCGCGCAGAAAGACATCGACGGCGGAGTTGATCCAGGTTTCCGGCCCCTGCTCCGCGGTCAGCTCATCCCCGAACAGCGGCTCGAGGGCGCTCGTGACCAGGTGCGCGAACTGCATCGCCGCACGCGGCGGATCCTCCAGCGTCAACTGGCCGTTCATGGAGAGCTTTTCGAAGTATTCGGACAGCGGCTCGAGGGCCAGGCTGCGGCGCTCGCGGCTGCGGCGAGCGACGGCCGGGAGCCGCTCGGATTCCGCAACCTCGATCCGGGAAATCGCCTTTGAATCTGCCAGAATCGAGCACCGGTACAGGCACAAAGCCACCGCTCGCAGCACTGCGGCTGGCGCCTGCTCCCTGTCGATCGCCTGGGCGAGGGTCGAGCGGACGCGCTGCGCGCAGGTGGCGGAGAGCTTCTCGAGAATGGCCTCCTTGCTGTCAAAATGCTTGTAGACCGTGGCACGCGTGACGTTGGCCCGTTGGGCAATCCGCGCGATCCTTCCCCCGTGCAGACCCCGGTCGGCGAATTCCACCATGGCCGCGGCCAGGATCGCGCTTTGAATGCGCTCTGAGCGGACCCGCGTCGGCCGCCCGTTGGCGCGGTCTGTGGCATCGGATTCAACGTTTTGTGGAAATTCGGGAGAGCCCGCCACCGAACTCGCTTCCTCGCAGAACTATCGACCGCTCTGCGCGCGTCCGTGAACGCAAATAGGCGGTAATGACTATTTATCCGCCGCTCGGGGGGACTGTCTGTGATGGGTAGTTCCGCACGAACGCGGCCTCCCGGCATCGTCTTCCCGAACTAACTGCCACCGCCGCGCTGGCAACCGCACCACATACATCAGGCGTAGAACTTGGCTCGCCGCCGGTGGCGGTGAAGAGGGTGTCGCGCGCCGTGGTTGCGATGAAACGCATCCAACAGGGGCTGCAGCCCGGACACAGGAACATACTTCATCGAGACCCGGCTCCGTTGGGAAGGGGCGATGCGCAAGCGGGGCGCGGATCGATCAATACTTTGCAGTCCGCGGGCGCGCGCCGCAGGCTCTCGAATTTCTGCGGCAACTGCTGCAGACCGATGGTCGAGGTGACCATCGCGCGCGGCGCCACGGCGCCCCGGTCCAGCACGTCGATCGCGAATTCAAACTCGCGCCGCGAATACAGCTTCGGAAACAACACCCGCGCCTCCTTGTTGCAGGCCAGCGCCGGAATCAATGCATCCGGTTGCAGGCAGTAGCCGAGCGAAATCACGGTCCCTCCGGTCCCGACAAGTTGCAGGGCCTGGGCCAACAGGCCGGGCCGCCCGACACACTCGACAACCACCTCCGCGCCCGGATTGTCAGCGGCCGTGGGCGAGTCCGGCACGTGCTCATTCGGCGCGGCAACGCTGTCGGCGCCCATCTCCAAGGCAATTTTCGCTCGTGCTGTCACGCCTTCCACGACATCCACTCGCCCTGCGCCGAGCGACTTCGCCCAGAACAGCGCGGACAGACCAATCGGGCCGGCGCCTTGGATCAAAACATGCGCGCCCGGTCTGAGCCCGGCGGCCGCCACGCCGTGAAGGGCGACAGCCAAAGGTTCCGCAAGCGCCGCATCTGGGGAGCTCAACGTAGCAGGCAACGGGATTGCCGTAACGGAGCTGGCAATCGCGTATTCGGCGTAGCCGCCAAAGGTATAGCCGATAGACGTACACCACGCCGGGGTTCCGGACAGACAATATCGGCAGCTCCCACAGCCGATGATGGGCATCGCGGCAACTCGCTCTCCGACACTGAGATGGTGCACATTCGGTCCGATTGCGACAATTTCACCCGCAAATTCGTGCCCCAGCACCGTTCCGGCGGGGACGGTGTATCCGTGGCCATCGGTTATATGGAGATCGCTGCCGCAGATGCCGCACCGATCCACGCGGACCACCACTTCCCGCGCCCCCGGTGTTGGATCCGCAACCGATTCGATCTGCAGCGGACGCCCCGCCCGATCAAACACCGCCGCCTTCATGACTGTCGCGGCGATCTCATAACTGCCGGTCCGGCACGTCGACCGTGAGGCCATCCAAGGCCGCCGTGATGGCGATCTGACAGGACAGCCGGCTGTTCGGGCGCAGCTCGGCGGCGGCCCCCTGCAACATATCCGTCTCTTCGGGCTGGGCGGCCGGGACCTTATCGACCCATGCCGGATCCACATACACATGACAGGTCGCACAGGCCAATGCGCCCCCGCAATCCGCCTCGATCCCGGGCAGCCCGTTCGTAGTCGCGCCCAACATGACGCTGCGGCCGGCGGGAACTTCCACCTCGCGTGAGGTGCCATCGGGGTATCTGTAACGGATGCGTGCCACGGTCGTACTCTTGACCCAAGTTTGTGCAGTATAGAGCCCGAGCTGCCGAGGCAGCGTCGTCCACACGGACGACCGGATCGGCCGGCTCGTCCGGACGTGCTCCTCCTGACGGACGATTCAGGTGGCAGCCGGAACGGCTAACGTGGCGCCACAACATTCGATTGGCTGGAGACTCACCTCATGGGCGCTGCTGTCACGACACCTTCCCCACCCCAAGAGGGCGACGTGATTCCAGCCTTCAAAGCGGCGATGCGCCGCTTCGCGGTCTCAGTCTCCATTGTCACGGTGTCTGAAGGGCAAACCCCGTCCGGTATGACCGCGACGGCGGTCTCCTCGGTTTCGATCGACCCGCCGTCCGTCCTGGTGTGTGTCAACCGCGCTGCCCGCCTGCACGCGCAGATGCAACGTGGAAGCGCTTTTTGCCTCAATATCCTATCCAACGAACAGGCCAGCCTCTCCAGCGCCTTCGGCGGCCGGCTGTCGGCGCAGGAGCGCTTCTCACTCGGCGAGTGGCTCCTGTCGCCCGCTCATCCACCCGCTCTGAGCGACGCTCAGGCGAACGTGTTCTGCACGGTGGACGCCCTGTTTGAATACGGCACTCACACGATCTTCATCGGACGGGTCGCGGAGGTTCGACTGAATGGTCGGTGCCGGCCGTTGATCTACGCGGAAGGCCGCTATCACCGGATCGTCCCGGTCCCCGAGTCCATCGAGACCACTCCGCCGGACATGGATCTGACGTGGCTGTAGCGGCGCTCAATTGTGGCGGATGACCACTTTGCCGACATGCTTCTGGGCCAGGAAATGCGCAAACGCCGCCGGCGCCTCCTCGAGGGCAAAACTGCGATCGAGGACCGGATGTAACTCGTGGTATGCCATGGCCTTCGTCATCTGCTCGAAATGCTGCCGGCTGCCGGTGGCAGTCCGATAGGTCGTGGCAATCCAACTCATGAAATCGAACCCTTCACCGCCGTTCGCACCGGCCAACAGGCCGACAATGGCAATCCGGCTGTTGGCATTAACGCTGCGGAACGAACGCGCCAGCGTGCCGGCGCCCCCCACCTCGACCACCAGGTCCGCGCCCAACCCACCCGTCAACCGCCTGACCTCGTTCTCCCAATCCGGCGTGGCCCGGTAGTTGATCGTATGATCCGCGCCGAGTGACTTCAGTCGCTCGGCCTTGGCATCACTGCTGGTCGTGCTGATCACCCGCGCGCCAAACAACTTCGCAAACTGCAGCGCGAAGATCGAAACGCCGCCGGTCCCGAGTGTCAGGACCGTCTCTCCCGGATACAGCGGGATGCCACCGCCGACCAGGGCGCACCAGGCAGTCACGGCGGCGCACGGCAGACTGGCCGCCTCCTCAAAACTCAGATACGCGGGAATGGCAACGGCGGCTTCCTCGTTGACGACCATGTACTCGCGCAGGGTCCCGTCCTGCCCTGCGCCGAGCCCCAACACCTTCGACATCTCGGTCGGGCGCTGTCCGCCGATCCAGTGAGGATTGAAGATCGGCATCACCCGGTCACCCTGTTTGAACCGGGTGACGCCGGCTCCCACCTCCACGACCTCACCGGCCCCGTCCGACAGCGGCACCACGCCCGGCTGCACGAGCGGCCCAAAGGCCCCGTTCAGGAGCATACCGTCGCGGAAATTCAGTGACGAGGCCCGGATGCGAATCAACACTTCGTGCGCGCCCGCGCGCGGCACGGCTTCTTCCCGCAGCACCAGCCCGGCGGTGCCGGTAAATTCGCCGACGTGATAGCTTTTCATAGGGGTCAACGGCCAAAGTTGGGTTTGCGTTTCTCGATCAGCGCCTGCACCCCTTCCCGATGCTCGGCGGTGCGCGCGGATACTGCCTCGTAGGCGATGCCCGCATCCATCACGGAGGCCGCAACCCGCTTGAGCTCCAGATTGACGACCACTTTCGTCCAGCGAATTGCCCGGGTCGCCCCCTGCAACAGACGGTCACAGAACGAACCGACTGCGGCATCCAGCTCGCCAGCGGGCACGCAATGGTTGATCAAGCCGATGTCCTGCGCTTTCCGGGCCGTCAGCAGCTCGCCGGTCATCAGGTACTCTTTGGCTCGTCCGAAGCCGATGCGCTGCGGCCAGATCGCCGCGCCGCCATCGCCGGCCACGAGCCCCAGTGCCACGTGGGGATCACCGATTTTCGCGGTATCCGCGGCAAAGATGACATCGCAGAACAGGGCGAGCGTGGCGCCCAGGCCCACGGCGTGCCCGTTCATCCGGCAAATGAGCGGCTTGTCGAGATCGAGCATCGCAAACACGATGCGCTTTGCGTGCCGCACATCATTATCAAACAGGTCGGGATGGGCAGCGTTGTGGGCGATTTTCTGCAGATCGCCACCAGCGGAAAACGCGCGGCCGGCACCGGTTAACACCACGACGTCGGAATGGGCATCCGTGGCGGCGAAATGAAAAACCGAGGCCAGTTCCTCGTGCATGTCCGAGTCGACCGCATTGAGCGTATCGGGTCGATTGAGCGTAATGGTGAGCAGTCGGCCGGTTCGCGCCAGCGCCAACGAGGCGTAGAGCGGTAAGCGGGTATCGGAAGCGGTTGACATGAGGTTTCCTGATTTTGCCGCGCGCGTGGATGTCAACGCGCGCCTGGAATCGAAGCCCGGCCCGTCAAGGCCATGGTGCCGCGTATTCCCAACCCATCGGCGGCGTTGATCACTTCGCCCGTGGTCGTTGCGGCATTGGCCCGCGAGGCCAGAGCAACAAACAAACCCGTGTAATCCTCCGGTTCCATGCAGGGTAGAGGGAATGCAGCCTGCACGGCGTTGGCGATCTGCGAGTCTTCCGGAGAGAAGACCGTGTTGTGCATGCCCAGGGCCTGGCTGCCTCGCAGGTCGGTCCGCATGGGGCCGGGTCCAACCGCATTGACGCGGATGTCCGGCGCGAACTGATAGGCAAGCTCTCTGACAACACCCACAACCGCATGTTTGGAGGCGGTATAGAAGATGCCGCCGCCACCCGGGATAAACGATGCCGAGGATGCGGTAAACACAATGCAACCGCGCGTCTTGACCAAGTGAGGCGCAGCCGCGAAGGCAGCCAGGATGTAACCCTTGACGTTGACTCCCATCACCTCATCAAACGCCGCATCCAACCTGTCCGGCGGGAGTTGGGTGAGTAAAGTCGGATGGTCCATGATTCCGGCGTTGCCGACCAGTACATCCAGTTTGCCGAAGCGCTCGACAGCGAGCGCCACGGCCGACTGATTGTCCTGCAGCGAACGCACGTCGCCGACGAATGTGACCACGTCCGAGCCAAAATCGCGGGTCAGAGCCGCCGCCTTGTCCTTGGAGGCCTCCAATACGGCGACCTTGCAACCCTCGCGGATAAAACGGGCCACCAGGGCTCTGCCGAGGCCCGAGCCGCCGCCCGTGATCAATGCAACATCCCTGGTCAGCCAACCCATCTGCTGTCCCCTCACGTACCCGAGCCCAAGGACTCCTACCCGGCGCAGCAATAGCCGCCGTCCACCGGCAGCGTAACACCTGTCACAAAGCGGGCGGCGCTCGAACACAAAAAGCGTATGGGACCTGCCAACTCGGCGGGTTCCCCGAAACGGGCCATCGGGGTACGGGACTGAATGGCCGGTCCCCACACCGGGTCGGCAAACACACCGCGGGTCATGCCGGTCTTGATCCAACCGGGCGCAACCGCGTTGACGCGGATGTCAGGCGCCCATGCCACTGCCAGTGACTTTGTGAGCTGGACCACGCCGCCCTTGCTCGCTGCGTACCCCGGCGCGATGGGACTTCCGAAAAACGCATACATGGACGCCGTGTTGACAATCGCGCCCCGCGATTCCGCCAACAGAGGCCGTGCCGCAACACAACAGCGCAACGTCCCGGTCAGGTTGATTTCCACCGTGCGCGAGAAACCACTCGCGCTGAACTCGGTGCCCGGATCGGCGGTCCCGGCACAGTTCACCAGCACATCCAGACGCTCCAAAGGCGCAAACAAGGCATCAATCGCAGCGTCGCTGCACACGTCGAGCACGACGCTGCGGATGGAGGGGTGCTGCGGGGACTTCGCAACCTCGGCTTGGCTAACGCCCGTAACGATTACCTGAAAATCGTCCTCCGCCAGGGCGAGCGCCGCGGCCCAGCCGATGCCATCCGGACTGGCGCCGCCCGTAATAATGGCCTGTTTCATACCTTCGTCCCCACTTTTGCGATCTCCTCGCGGATTTGCAGGGCGATCTGCCGAACGGCCGCACCGGCAGCGCCGACGATATAAACGGAACTGAGGAACCCGTGAGGCAGAGTGTCGTACCTCAGGACCGTAACGGCATTGCCCGCGGTCCGCAGTTGCTGCGCATATTGGAGCCCCTCGTCGCGCAACGGATCGAACTCCGCAATGACGACTACGGCCGCAGGCAGGTCGCGATGGCTCGCTGCCTTGCTCGGCGAGGCCAGGGGGTCCATCCGCCGACGTTCATCCGCAATGTAGTGATTCCAGAACCAACTCATATCCCGGCTGGTCATCAGGCCCCCGGCCGCCCGTTCGGTGTAGGAAGGCGTGGTGCAACTTCCGTCGGTCGCCGGATAAATCAACACCTGGCAGTCGATCTTCGGGCCGGCCCGATCGCGTGCCATCAAGGCGACGACCGCGGCGAGATTACCGCCGGCACTGTCCCCGCCGACCAACAAAGGCCGGCGCCCGCCCACCAGATCGGCCTGCTGCTCATCGGCCCACTCGAGCGCCGCATAGCAGTCCTGCAGGCCGGTCGGAAACGGATGCTCGGGCGCCAGGCGGTAGTCGACCGATAAAATGGCTACGCCGGCGAGGTTGGTGAGTGCCCGCAACGGCAGATCATGGGTCTCGAGGCTGCCCACCACCCATCCGCCACCGTGATAAAACACCAACAGGGCCGTAGGTGCGATCTTCGGGGTGTACAGGCGGGCGGCGATGGTTCCGTCCGCCACGGGAATGGTGAGCTCGCGAACCGCGCCCACTTCTTCCGGCCGCCCGTAGACGGACAAATCCCACATCTTGCGGACGTCCTGCACGCTCTGACTCCACAGGGGAGGCAGGCTGGCAAGCGCTTGCAGAAAGGGTACAAATTGAGGATCGAGCGTGGGCTGAGCACTCATAGTGAGTCGATGGTACCGCCTCACGCGTTCGACCACGTACTCCGAACGGACGACTCAGAATCAGCGCGTCGCCGCTAAGTGTATCCCTGCAACAGGAGGCCGCGCTGTTGGATATCGTTACGCTGGAGATCGCCGCCGCGGATATTGCGATCGTGCGGATCAACCATCCGCCCGTGAATGCGCTCGGCCGCAGTGTCAGGGCCGGATTGGTGAAGACGCTTTCCGAGGCTCTGACCCTCCCTGTAACCGCGGTGCTGCTGATGGGCGAGGGACCCACGTTCTGCGCTGGCGGGGACATCAGGGAATTCGATAGTCCACTGCGCGAGCCGCACCTCAATCGGGTCATTGAGCTTTGCGAGTCAACGGCGAAACCGGTGATCGCAGTCATACACGGCGTCGCCCTCGGAGGAGGACTGGAGCTTGCGCTCGGTTGCTCCTATCGCATCGCCACCGTGGACAGCCGCTTCGGCCTGCCGGAAGCCAAGCTCGGCATCCTGCCGGGCGGCGGTGGGACCCAACGACTGACGCGCCTCATCGGGCCGGAGCAGGCGCTCGAGATGATCCTCGCGGGAAAGATCTTCACGGCCACAAAAGCCCGCGAGCTCGGCGTGATTGATGACTTCATCAGCGGCGATCTGCTGAGCAGCGCGATCCGATTCGCCCGTTCGATTCAGTCAGACCCGGTCCTACCTGTGAGCCGCCGCTCCGATCGCATCGTCCCGGCAGACCCGCGGTGTCTCGCGGCGGCCCGCGCTCGCCAGCACCCGCAACTCGTGGCTCCCCCCAGGATCATCGAGGCAATCGAGGCGGCGCTCTGCCTCCCATTCGAGGCCGCGCTCGCGCGCGAAAAAGCTCTCTGCGATGAGTGCCTGACCAACCCACAATCCCATGCGCTCAGATACGCTTTCTTTGCAGAACGTCATTGCCGGAAGGCACCCGATGGTCTCGCGGGCACAGCGCGCCTGATCGATGCCGTAGCCATCGTGGGCTCGGGATTGGAGGATGACGCTCTCGTGGTTTCGCTGCTCGATGCGCAAATCGAAGTCGTACTCATCGAGGCTGATGCAACCCTCTCGAGCCGGGCGATCGAGCGCATTACCGACCTCTACTACGCCCGGGTTTGCGAAGGCGACCTCACGGCACTGCAAATGACGAGTTGCCTGGACCTGATGCAGGCAAGCACTGACATCGGCGCGATTCGCGCAGCAGCGCTGGTCATCGACGCACGGTCGCTATCAACTTCTCAGGCCTGCGATGCAATGCGCACCCTCGATGAGATCAGGCACCCTGACGCCCTGCTGGCCAGCCACATCGCCTCTGCCTGCTTCTCGACCGTTGCTGCCGCAACCCACCGCCCCACAGAGTTCTTCGGCCTGAATGCCTTCGCACAGGGTGATATGCGAGTGTGGGAAATTGTGCACGGTCCCGAAAGCGCGCCCGACGTTTTAGCGACCGCTCTCAGTCTCGCTCACAAGGCTCGTGTCGTGCCCGTGCTCGTGAATACCGTCGGCTGCAGTGCGAGTGCCCGGCTACGCGCCGCCTATTCCGCAGCCGCAACGCAGCTACTGACGGAGGGAGCCTCCATTGAATCCGTGGAACAGGCGTTGAGTGATTTCGGAATGACCTCGAGCCCCTTCACCGGTCTGGAAATGGGCGGTGTTGGTTACAACACCGAGCTCAACGAGCAGCTAGCCCATCGGGGTGTCCACGCACTGGAACGAGAGTGCACAGCCCTCTTGCTCGAAAGGAGGGTGCTTCGCGGCAGTGATCTGGATATCCTGGCCATCGCCGCCTGCGGATTTCCCCGCTGGCGCGGCGGTCCGATCTATCGGGCCAACCTGCTGGGAGCTGCCTACAGGAAATAGTCCTCGACCTCACCGCCCATCAACAGGTCACCAAACGACCGCCCGTACATTCGGAACTGCGCCGCCGCATGCTGACGTGCGGTGAGCATGTTGCGATAGATCCGGCCCATCTTCGAGCGATTGTAGACGCCACCGCCGGCTGACACCTGAAAGAGCGGCTCGGCCAACCGGATGCAGCGCTCGGCCACACGCGAGCTCTGGAAGCGGAACTGGTGCCGTAGCGCTAGCGGTGGCATTTCGTGCCGGGAGGCGTAATCCTCCATCACGGCAAAGTTGGCGAACATGCTCTTCTTCATCTCATCGATGCTGGCGGTCGCCTCCGCGACGGCTACCTGCGCGTCCGGGTCCTTCGAAGTCCGGCTGCCCATGAACATCTTGTCCTTGGCGTAGGTCTTGAAGAGATCCAGGAAGGACTGCAATGCCCCGATCTGCGCATTGGTGATACAGCGCATGAACACGAGCATGAACGGCATCCGGAACAACGGTCCATCATTCCAGGCCAACCCCGGATTGGCCCCATGAAACCCATCCAACATCTTGTGCGTGCGGTATTCGGGCACGAACGCCTTTTCGACCACGACATCGTGGCTGCCCGTTGCGGCCAGACCCGTCGTGTACCAGGTATCGGCCAACTTGGCATCCGCTCGCGGCAGCAGGAACACCCGGTGATCCGCCAATGTCGTGTGCCCCTCCACCATGCCGCCGAGGAAGGTCCAGGGGCAATGATCCGACCCGCTCGAGTAGGCCCACCGGCCGCTGAGTTCATAGCCTCCGGGCACCGGCTTGGCAATACCACCCGGCATGTAGGGCGAAGCGATCAGCACCGAGCTGTCCTGGCCCCAGACATCCTGCGCGGCCCGATCATCCAACAGACACAGGTGATAGGTGTGAACCCCGATCACTCCGTACACCCAGGCCACCGACATGTCGCCTTCCGCCAGCGTCATCTGAATCTCGGCAAAAGTTCTTTGCCCCAGCTCGTAGCCGCCCCAGCGTTTTGCCTGCAGGACGCGGAACAGCCCGGCATCCTTCATGCGTTGGATGGTATCCGGATTGATAGAGCGATTGCTCTCATCCTGGTCGGCACGCTCCTGGAGCAGCGGAACCAGCGCACGCGCACGCGCGACCAGCTCTTCGTGAGTAGGAGTCTGCGAAACCGTTTTGCTTGGAGAGGTTGCGAGTGCTTCAGGCATGAGTTGGTTACCAGGGTCGCGCCAGACGAAGGCGTCGTGGAGTACGCTAGCTCGTTGCGGACCCAGCAACATACTCCGAACGGACGAGCAGACGGCACCAGCCTGCTGACTGCGCGGGCGCGACCGCGGCTAAGTGCGGTCGCGCTCCATCAACTCCGCGCGCAACACGTGCTTCAGGATCTTGCCGGTTGCATTGCGGGGCATCGAATCGCGCAATTCGACTCGTTCGGGAAACTTGTAGCGCGCCACACCCTGACTGGAAAGATACTGGCCCAAGGACTCGACGGTGAGTTGGGGGGCGCCGCGCGGCACTATGAAGGCACAGGCCGTCTCCCCGGTCCGCTCGCTGGGAATCCCGACAATCGAGATTTCGGCGATGTCCGGATGGGGTGCGAGCAGGTCCTCAATCTCCTTGGGGCTGATGTTCTCGCCATGGCGAATGATGAGATCCTTCTTCCGGCCTGAAATGACGACAAAGCGCTCGTCGACGATCCTGCCGAGGTCCCCGGTCCGGAAGTAACCGTCTGCCGTAAACGCCTCGGCTTCATCCGCGGCGTGCAGATATCCCACGAGCATCTGAGGGCCCCGCACCCAGATTTCGCCCTCCCCGTCGGCTCCTGCCGCGATTGTCAGCTCCGCATAACCGATCGCCCCGTCGGTGGCGGCTGCGTGAGCAATATCGCCCGGCTGCATGGAGCCCACGGTAATTGTCGGCACCTCGGTGGAGCCGTAGACACGCGTGACCACGCAATTCGAAAGCCACTCCGTGGCCTCGCGAACTAATGAAGGAGGTACCGAGGCGCCTCCACAAACAAACACACGCAGGCTCGGCAGCTTTGTCCCGCGCGCCTTGGCGGCGGCCAGGATCTGCTGCAGGAAAGGCGTCGCGCCCGCCGTATGGGTGCACCGCTCGCGATCGATCAATGCAACGGAGACTTCCGCATCCCAGTTGTCCAGCAGCACGGCGGTCGTCCGGAAGAACAGGGGCAGCTCAAATGCATACAGGGAACCGCCGATGTGACTGATCGGCGAAGGAATGAAGAAGCGTGCGTCCTGACCGCAATTCCAACACTCATGAATCTGCAGAATGACGGCATTGAGCGTGTTGTGTGTGTGCAGGACCCCCTTCGGACGCCCGGTCGAGCCGGAGGTATACAGAATCATTCGCACGCTGTCCGGATCGACCCGCTCGAACGAACTTCCCGGCCGGCCGCTGGCGAGGAGTGCCTCATAGGCCAGGAAAGGACCCGGCTCGCCCCGGACCACGACTACCTCGGGAGGCGCCGGCAGTTCCCGGCACACCGCCCTCAACATCGCCGCGTAGTCGTGGCGGCGATAGGTTGCGGGAATGAAGATCATCCGGCTGCGGCAGTCGGCGAGCATGAAAGTGAGCTCCGACTCGCGATAAGCCGTCACCAGCGGATTCGCCACGAGCCCGGCAATCGAGGCGGCCAGGTAGATGACGCAGGCCTCGTGCCAGTTCGGCAGCATGAACGAGATCACATCGCCCGGCCGCAGGCCGTGCTGCCGCATCGAATCCGCCAACAACAACGCCTGTGAATACAACTCCCCGACTGTGAGATGTTTTGCACCATCGATGACTACAACACGATGCGGCTCGGAACCGTAGAGTGTCGCGGCCGCCTCGGCCAGCGTCGTATCGAGCCACTTCCCCTGAGCGCGCGCGCGCTCAGCTTGTCCGGCGTTCACTCGTACCGACCAACCGTTGATCTCAGTCCGCGTACTGTGCATTCGCGCCGCCACTCACTTGACCCGCTCGGCGGACAGCGCCTCCTCGGCGATGTACTTGGTGGTCGTCCAACCGCCGTCGACCGCAATCACCTGGCCATTGATGAACCCGGCGGCATCGGACAACAGGAACACGATGGCTTCGCCGACATCCTCCGGCTTGCAGGTCCGGTTCATGGGGGTCATCTCGAAGTGCATGCGGCGGAACCGCTCGTTGTTCCAGTTATAGGCCGTCATCGGGGTCTCCGTGACTCCGGGAGCAACCACGTTGGTACGAATCCCCTGCGCGCCGTATTGCGCGGCCATGTGTTTGGTCAGCCCGATGACACCAGCCTTGGCGGCCGAGTAGGCCCCGCCGCGCAAACCTCCCAGGATCCCGAATGTGGAGGACAGATTCACAATCGACGCGCCGGATTTCATCGCCGGCAGTGCTTCGCGGCAAAAGCGGAACGGCGTACGCAGATGGATGTCCAGGAACAGATCCAATATCTCATCGGTCGTCTCATGCACGGGCGCAGGCTTGCCGAGGCCGGCATTGTTCACCAGATAATCGAGACGCCCGAATCGGCCGAGAGCGCGCGAGACAGCCGTCTGAGCCGAGTCCTTCGCGGTGACGTCCATCGACAGCGTAAGCACTTCGGCCTGGCCACGCACTTCGGCGGCCAGCGCTTCCAGCGGTTCGATGCGGCGACCGATGGCAACAATTGCAACACCGCGCGCCGCCAACAGGCGCGCCGTCGACAGGCCGATCCCCGTCCCCGCGCCCGTAATGATGGCGACCTTGCCCTGCGACTCGCTCAAGACGCACCGCCCTCGGCCAGGAACGCCAGGCATTGCCGGTTGAAATCCTCCCGCTCTTCAATCATGTACCAATGTCCGGCGCGGCTCGAGACGACGAGCCGGACATTCCGGGCCCGCTGGACCAACACCAGCCCCTGGGCTACCGGCAGGAATTTGTCCTTGGCACCCCAGAACGCCAGGATCGGGCACGCGAGCTCACTCAGCCGCTCGGTGTAGTGACCGACCCGCATCCGGGTCCACACCTCGCTCGGTTGCCGCAGGGCTATCGGGAAGCGCTCGCGCACGGCGGACTCATCGAGCGAGGACGGATCATGAACCAGGTGAGCCAACACGGCGCGGAACGAGCCCTCGTCGGTCGGTCGTTGGGCGACCCAGGCAAACATGGCATGCAGGCCCACCTGGTACGGCACGAAGGTGCTGCCTTCCGCCAGCCCGCCGGGCGCCATGACAATCAGCTTGGGGACCTTGCGGGGAAAGGCCAGCGTGTACTCCGTCGCCAGCAGGCCGCCGAGCGAATTGCCGACTGGCACCACCTGCTCGATGCCGAGTCCCGTCAGCAGCTCATCGAACTGCTGCACATAGAATTCAGTCGAGTAATCGCGGTCCGTGGGCATCGATGAATAGCCGTAGCCCGGGTAGTCGATGGCCAGGCAATGGTGGCCGGCGGCGGCAAACACCGGATAGTTGTGTTTGAAGTTGCTGTAACCGCTGGCGCCCGGACCGCTGCCATGCAGGAACAGGACGCTGGGCTGGCCGGCGCGGCGGGTGCCCGCCTCCTGATAATGAATGGTCTGCCCGCTGCGGGTCTTCAGGTACTTCCCTTCCGGGATCGGTCGATCGTTTGTCATAGAGAGATCCGTTATTGTCCAGGTGTGGCTTTGCCCCAGTCGCTGCTCGAGTGATGGCCCGGTCGCTGCGCGAATTTCCACGGCGGCCCCTCGTAATGGGCGCGATTGTCGCGTCTCACCAAGGTCATGCGACTCGTCCGAACGGACGGGCAATGCGCTATCCGCGGCTCGCTTAGTCCATTCAGGGGATGGAGGTCCGGGAGCTTTGGGCTATCTAAAGCAGACGATGCACACAGGAATCATTCCATGCGACGGATGAAGGCGGCCATCATCGGTTCCGGCAACATCGGCACCGACCTGATGATGAAAATGCTCAAATACCCGCAGCACATGGAGCTGGCGGCGTTGGTGGGCATCGACCCGGAGTCGGAGGGACTCGCTCTGGCGAAGCGACGCGGTGTCGCCGTCACGCACGAAGGCATCAAGGGCCTCAAGCGGATGTCAGACTATGCAGACATCGGCATTGTGTTCGATGCAACTTCGGCGTATGCACATAACGCGCACGATCAGGCGTTGCGCGCCGACGGCAAGCGTGTGGTTGATCTGACGCCGGCCGCGCTCGGTCCGTTCGTCGTTCCGCCTGTCAACACGAACGCCTTGTTGGATGCTCCCAATGTCAACATGGTCACCTGCGGAGGCCAGGCCACGATTCCCATCGTTGCCGCGGTCTCGAGAGTGGCCAAGGTTCATTATGCGGAAATCGTAGCCTCGGTGTCCTCTCGCTCCGCCGGTCCGGGCACCCGGGCCAACATCGATGAATTTACCCGCACGACCGCGCGGGGCATCGAACAGGTCGGCGGCGCCACCAGGGGCAAGGCCATCATCATTCTCAACCCGGCCGAGCCTCCGATGATCATGCGGGACACGATCTTCACGCTGTCCGAGGAAGCCGACGAAACGGCCATCAGTGCCTCCGTGGAAAACATGGTGAAAACGGTCCAAGCCTATGTCCCCGGCTATCGCCTGAAGCAACGGGTGCTGTTCGAGCACTTCGGCAAGGGCGCGCCGCTGCGGATTCCCGGCCAGGGCCAGTTCACCGGCATGCGCACTTCCGTGTTTCTCGAGGTCCAGGGGGCGGGCGATTACCTGCCGTCCTATTCGGGCAATCTCGACATCATGACGGCCGCCGCCAAAGCCACCGGCGAGCTGATCGCACAACGTTTGGTTACCGGGGCAGGCGCATGAATTTCGATCCCAGTCGCGACAAGCTGTACGTGCAGGACGTCACCTTACGGGATGGCATGCATGCAATTCGCCACATGTACAAACTCGAGCACGTTCGCGACATCGCCCGCGTGCTCGATGCGGCAGGTGTCGATGCCATTGAAGTGGCCCACGGAGACGGCCTGTCCGGTGCGAGTTTCAATTACGGCTTCGGCGCCCACACGGACTGGGAATGGCTGGAAGCCGTCGCCGAAGTACTCAAACGCGCGGTGCTCACAACGCTGATCCTGCCCGGAGTGGGCACGGTCGAGGACCTGCGCCGTGCGCGTGAGATCGGTGTTCGTTCAGTGCGAGTGGCCACACACTGCACTGAAGCCGACGTCTCCAAGCAACACATCGGCATGGCCCGGGACCTGGGAATGGATGTCTCCGGGTTCCTGATGATGGCGCACATGATCGACGCTGAAGCACTGGCGCGCCAGGCGAAGCTCATGGAGAGCTACGGCGCACATTGCGTGTATGTGACCGATTCGGGCGGCGCCTTGGATATGGATGGAGTCAGGGAGCGGTTTCGTGCTTATGACCGAGTCCTGAAACCCGAGACGCAGCGGGGGATGCATGCCCATCACAATCTGTCTCTCGGCGTGGCCAACTCGATCATCGCCGCGCAGGAAGGAGCAGTCCGCATCGATGCCAGCCTGGCGGGAATGGGGGCTGGCGCGGGTAACGCACCATTGGAGGTGTTTGCTGCCGCCGTCGACCGCAAAGGTTGGAATCACGGCTGTGATGTCATGGCGCTGATGGATGCCGCCGAAGACCTGGTACGTCCGCTTCAGGATCGCCCGGTCCGGGTCGATAGAGAGACGCTCTCGTTGGGCTATGCCGGCGTCTATTCCAGTTTCCTGCGACACGCCGAAAAGGCGGCCGCCGACTTCGGACTCGATGTGCGATCCATTCTCGTCGAGCTCGGACGGCGCAAGATGGTGGGCGGACAGGAAGATATGATCGTCGATGTCGCCCTGGACATGCGCAAAGCGCGGGACGAGGCTACGCAGCGCGGCCGATGAACCTGCTCAAGCGGGAGGCAGCACCTCGTGTTGCATCCTGCCGGCCAGGAAGGCGGGCCAGTCGGCAAACGCCCGCCGGTCGACCAGCTCTACGATCAGCCCGTCAGCGAGCTCGTGGTAGGCCATTCCAAACAGGTTGCCCCGGTCGACGGCACACATGATCCGGGGACAGCCGCGCGCAAGCAGCGCTTCAGACTCCCCCAACAGGTCATCTGTCCAGTATCCCAGGTGATGGATGGGCCGGCCCGCTATCGGCACCAGGGGCGTTCCGGGCACCGCCTGGACAACTTCGAAGCAGGGTTGCTCGCGGGAGTAGATTGCGCGGGGGCTCATTTCACGCGTATCGAAATCCCGCGTCCAGATTCCAACCGTGACCTCGATCAACGGCGACCAGGTGAGCCCGACTTCCCGTGTCAGGCGGCTGACGGTCCCGTCGAAATCGGTCGTAATGATGCCGAAGTGGTACAGGTTGCTTTGCAGCAGCATCGGTCCTCCGGAAATTCAGGTTGCACGCCGCTCGCCTCTCAACACAACGTCTCCAACAGCCGCGGCGTGTAGCGGCCGAGCTCATCCCACGCTTCATTGCGGATATGCGTCGCGCAGCGCGGATTCGCGATCGAGCCGCGGCCGATCGCCACCAGGTCGCATTCACCCCGATCCAACATGCCGAGCACGTGATCGATACTGCGCGGCCTGGCTTTGGGATCGAACGCGCCCGCGCGGCTCTCATCCCCCACACTGCTCGGCAGCGGGTCGTAATCGAGGATGATGGATCCCACGGTGACGGTGGGCTTGCCGGTGAGCTTGCGAGTCCACCCCGCTGCGTTGAGCGCACTGCCAGGGAATTCGGGCTCCCACACGCGACGCGTCGAGCAATCAAACACATCGATGCTGCTCGCCGCCAGGGGCTCGAGAAACCGCGCCAGTTCCTGCGGGGTATGACACAGCCGGGCAGCGTAGTCCTGCTGCTTCCACTGCGACCAGCGAAAGAAGATCGGCAATTGTGCGCCGACCGCATCGCGACAGGCACGGACGATCTGCACCGCCAGGTAGCCGCGGCCGCTCATGTCCCCGCCGAACCGATCGCTGCGCCGGTTCAGCTTTTTCCAGAAGAACTGATCGATCAGGTAGCCGTGCGCACCGTGAATCTCGATCCCATCGAATCCCGCCCGGGCCGCCTGCGCGGCACTTCTGGCAAACCCCTCGATAACGGCATCGATCTCGGCCGGCGTGGCGGGCGCTGCGACCGCGACCGGCTCCGGTGTCACGCCGCCGAAACCCAGGTACAGCCCGGAAGGCCCCAGAGGGCTCAGGTGTGTGTTTGGACCCGCGCCCCGTTCCCGCACCGTTCCACAATGCACGAGTTGCGGGATGATGCGCCCACCCACCGCGTGGACCGACTCCACGATCCGTGCATAAACTGACAATGCGTCCGCTCCGTGCATGCGCGCGTAGCCGGGATGTGCCTGGGCAACCGGATGATCGATAGCGCTGACCTCCGTAATCAACAAGCCCATTCCGGACTGGGCACGCTGCCGGAAGTAATCGATATAACACTCGCTCGGCACCCCGTCCTGTACGAAGTGCCGGCCCATGGGCGGCATCACCAGTCGATTGGGCAGCAGCAGGCCGTTGACCCGGAAAGGCTCGAATAGGCCCTGGATGGGCAACTGCGCCGCCCGTGGCGTGAGGCCCTCCTGCCGCAGCTTCACGAACCTATTTGCCGCCCTTCTCGAGTTGAGATCGCAGCACATTGCGGTTGCTGACCGGTTGGCCACCCGGATCGACGAGCGTGATCACCCGCTCCGGACAGCTCACGGCACCATTGAGAGCATCCATCTCGCGCCCGGGCGGGACCTCGAACCCTGCGCCCGCGATATAGCCGTTGGAGTCCAACACAAACAGGTCGGCCGCGCGGTTGGCACAGCGGGCGTGGCCCTGACAGGCCTTTTTATCGATGCGAATCTGGTAAGCCACTGGATATTCCGTTGTCAGGATGAAAGGCCGGGCTGCGCACGCTGTCAGTGCGGCATCTGCAGGACACGCTGTCGCTGCGCATCTTGCGGAGCGGACGGCAGGCCCGGAATTGCGTACACGCCTTCACTGCGCTCGAGATACTTTTTCGCCTGCTCGCGCGGGTTGTAGAACTGCTTGTACCACAGCCGCACCTTCGCGAAATTGCCGTCACCGGGTAACTGCATCGGGTTGAAGCACGGCTCCTTGTTGGACCAGATCTCGAAGTCCTGGGCAAACGCCATCCGGCTGATTCCCTGGTACTCGCGGGCGGCGGCCACATCCGCCTCGGTCGGCACCGTGGTTGGAGCTTTGCTCAACACACCGTGCCAGACCCGCACGACCCCGTCATCCACCGGAGTGTGAGTAATAAACATCATGCCGGGTTTGTCACCCTCGAACCGCGAGATCAGAATCCCCGGCCCGGTGTAGAACGTGTTGAAATCAGCGATCTCGTGACCCACCGCCAGATAGTCGTGGCGACCTCCGAGCCGTTGCCAGACACGCGGCCCCCGGATCTCGCTCTCGAAATACGCGGGTGTCGTGGCGTGGATGGGCAGCAGGTGGTGGATGTCGCAGATATTGTCAACCACCTCGATGGGATGCAGGTTCATCGATCCCAACTCATCGAAATGCCAACGTACCCACTGCGGGTCGTCCCACTCCCTGATGAGGGGCAAGTCGTATTCCGGCGGACCGCCCTCCGGATCGTGCCAGTAAAAGATGCCGTTGTAGCGTTCGACCACCGGATAGGCGTCGATTTTCGCAGCCGCCGGGATGAGTTTGGCGTAGGGAATGTGGTCGCACTTGCCGTCGGGTCCGTACCGCCACGCATGATAGGGACACCGGATGGACTCCCCCTCGACGTGCCGTCCCTGCTGCACGATGTTTGAAGTGGTATTCCGGCCCATATGAGTTCTCATATGGGCGCAGTACGCGCCCACCATGTATACCTTGCCGCTCGCCCCGCGGTAGATGACCATGTCCTTGCCGAAGAAACGCACGCTCAACGGCTTCTGCGTCACGGCCTCTGCATCAGCCACCATGAACCAGCCGCGCGGGAAAGTGTAGGTCCCCAATCCGTACTCAGCCGCCGTCGCCATTCTCAACTTCTCCGCTGTGTAGTTCGCAGGGCCTAAACTCTCACCATGATCCGGTTGTAGCCGGCGACCGTGCCGATATCCTTCGCCTTCTCGACGCCGCTCTCGACCAATCTGTAATTGGGGGCCTTCTGCAACAAGGCCTCGACGCACGCTTTGACTTCCAGCCGGGCGAGATGCGAGCCCAGACACCGATGGGGTCCAACACCGAAGGAGTAGTGCCGGTTGTTCTCGCGCCGGAAGTTCACCTCGTGAGGATTGTCGAATTCATCCGGATCGCGATTGGCGGCGGCCCACGACATGAAAACGTGCTCCTCGGCCTTTACCAGTTGATCGCCGATCTGAACGTCCTTGGTGGCGCGGCGCGAGTTGCCTTGTGTCGGTGGGAAAACCCGCAGGAACTCCTCGATGGCGCCTTCCATCACCTCCGGATGCTCGATCAACTCGGTGCGCCGGTCCGGATTGCGCCCCAGATACACAGTGATCATGCCCACGAGCGCCTGCGCGGTATCCAGTCCGCCGCCCAGGATGATGAGGACGATGCTGTCGATCTCATCGAGCCGCAGCTTGCGACCGGCCATCTCCACGTTGTGCAGGTGCTCGATGATGCTGCCGGGTCGAGGAGCCGACTTCTGGCGTCGAATCTCCTCTCGCATGCGCGTAACCATGACCGCCATGCTGGCACGGCGCTCTTCAATCGGTTGCGTGCTGTACACGATGTCATGGAGCGGATGGGCGTAATGAGGCCAGTCTTCGCGGTTGATTCCCAGGAGCCCGAGTGTCGTCGCCCCGGTGAGCGGCAGCGCAAACTCGTTGACGATATCCCCTTCCCCGCGCGCCACGATCTTGTCGATCAGCGCGTGCGCTTCGGCCCGCACCTGGGTCGCCAGCGCATTCATTTTCTGCGGCGAGAACAGCGGATTGAGGACGGCGCGATAGTCGTATAGGTCCGGCGGATCCGTATTCAACGGAATCATCACCGTCTGCTCGAGCGGCGGGATGACTTCGGCCGGCGAGCTCGAGAACGCGTCCACGTTCTTCGCTATTGCCAGCACGGTGTCCGCCTTGGTGGCCACCCAGAATCCGCCGTAGTGCGAGCTGTGCACAAACGGGCACTTCGACTGCATGTGCGAGAGGATCTCCACCGCATGGTCGCGATAGGCGGAGCCATGGTGATCGAAATCGCGGGCACAGCGCTCCAGGTCCTCTGGGCCGAGCTTGGTTTCCGGGTGATTCAACTCAAACTCCTCTAAGGGTGCGCGCAGTGAGCGCCATGGTCGGCGCATCACTTGGCTGCGGCGACGTCCGGGCAGACTAGGCGCCTGACTGCCTCAGGGGTGCGGCCGCGAGAGGCCGGGAAGCCGGCTCAGCGCCCGATCCGGGAGCAGCCCTTGCGCAGGCCGAGCGCGGCGTACGAGGCATCCTCGTCCGAGCGCAGGCCCTTCAGGAACGACTCCCGGTCGACATAGCTCGCCCCGAGCGGCGCGCTGCAGGCCCATTCCTGGATACACAGGCGCTCCTTGATTCGCCACGTCCCGTCACGTCGCTCGAAGCGATCCACATACCGCCCGATCTGCTGGTCGAGCATGGTGATGCCGTTCTCATCGCGGGTCAGTGTTGCAAAGAACAGCGTCTCCGCGCCGGCCGTATCGCCGGTCACCCGGATCCGCGACTGTCCCAGCAGGTGATTGCAGCTTTTCCAGTACTGACGCAGCGAATCAACCACGTTGGTGGCGAACTCGGGGCCACTGCTCTTCAGGGGACCATGATCGTCCCAACTGTCAGGGTGATAGACATCGGCGACGGCGTCGCGGTCGCCGCGGTCGCAGGCGTGCACATAGGCTTCGATCACTTCGCGGATATCGAAGTGATCCAACAACATCTGCAGTCGCTCTTGCATGCTCGCCTCCATAGCGGAGCGGCCGGCGGGACACCCACCGGCCGGTGTTGTCATCTTCAAAAATGCGCCGACAACGCCATCCCGTAGGTCCGCGGCTCACCCCACTGGCAGGCCGCATAGCCGATGCTGTTGAGGTTGTCCGCGCAGAAGTTGTTGTAGTGCTTATCCGTCAGATTCTGCGTCCACAACGAGACCGAAACCGGCGACCGGAACAACTCGTTGAACGTCAGCCTTCCATTCGCCACGCCGAAACCAGCCCAGGGGTAGATACCGAGCGCCGTCAATCCTCTCGAGCTGGTGCGGTACGCGTAGTTCATACTGAGCACGGTCTTGGCGAAGGTGGCCGGCACATACGGAATCTCGTACGATACCGCTACGTTCGCCTGTTGGCGGGGTACTCCGGGGAACTCGACTCCGCTCAGGTTCTGCCCCCCGGTGAAGTCAATCGGATTGCCGGGTCCGACTGGACCGGAATTCAACGGCTGCGGAATCACCGAGCCTGCGCCATAGCGTCCGACCTGGTACGAATATCCAACATCGATCTGCAACTGGCGCAGCGGCTTGAGCGTGCCTTCGATCTCGATACCCTTGATGGTCGCGTTACCCACGTTGAAGATGATCAGGTCGGTGTAGGTCGCGGGATTCGCCTGGCTGCAGTCCACGGTGCAGAAGGAAATGATGTCCTGGGTCTGAATATCCTTGTACTTGCCGATGAACCCCGCGATGTTCAGCCGGTACGGCATGTCGGCCAGCAGCCCCTGCTGCTTCAGGCCGAGCTCGAAATCGGTCAGGTGCTCCGGATTGTAGAAGATGTAGTTCAGGTTCAGGCTGTTGGGATTGGCGCTGCCGGATTTATAGCCGCGGCGATTGGTAAAATACGCCAGGGTGTCGGGGGTGAACTGGTATTCAATCGAATCCGTCCAGGTCAAGGCGCGCCAGTGGTCAGTGCCGAAATCCCTGCACTCGGTTGCGGTGTTGACTCCCGTGGAGACACCTCCGGTCCCGCTGTTGACGGCACAAAGCTGGTTCACGCCCGTGTAGTTGTCCGAGAACTGGATGCTGTCCGAGTAGAAATCGTGCTCCAGGTTCGAGCGCTTGTCCCAGTTGTAACGCAGGCCCAACGTGAAGCGCAGCTTATCGAGGCCAAAGCTGCCGAAATCGTAAGTGCCCTGCGCGAACAGCGCGCGCGAATCGGAGTCGAGCTCCTGGTAGCGGTGGTGCGACTGATACGGATAGAGCGAGACCGGCCCGACCGTGAAAAATGACAGCACCTTGTAGTCCAGCTCCGTGCGGCTGGCGAACGCCCCGCCGATCACCCGCAGGTGGGAGAACTCGCCGATCAACTGCAACTCCTCGGTATAGGCGCGCGTCTCGTTCTGGTAGTTGGTATTGTTGTTGGCGACCTGGCCGGGTATGTAGCTCGGCAAGCCGCTCGCTCCCAGGCCGGTCAGAAAGGGCGAGATGTTCACCACATACCCGGCTGCACCCGAGGGATCCTGTTGCTCGTCGGCGCGCTCATAGCGCGCGCCCAGGATGTTGCGTATTGTCAACTTGTCGTTCAACATGAACGATGTGGTGTTCGCCACACCATAAGTCTTCACGTAATCGCCGAACGTATTCAGCGGCGTCACCGCGTTGCCGAACGACGGGGTGGTGGTACCGAGTCCAGTGGGAGCGCTCAACACAAAGGGATTGCCGGCCCGCTGCAGCAGGGTCCCGCCCACGATGATCGGAGTTGCGCCACTCAGCGCGCTTTGTTGCGTCACCGCCTGCTGAGTCAGGAGTGACACGAGCCCGCCGAAGCCGGGCGCATCCAACGGAGCCGCCTGCAGCACCGCGGGAGCCGGGATCTCCCGGCGATGCAGATAGTCGAACGTGGTCAGGTTGTTGAGTCTATCGCTGGGTTGCACCAGCAGCGAGATTCGCCCGCTCTCGTTGTGGCGGTCATCCAGGTCGCGGCCGCCCGGGTAACGGTTCTCGTAAACGCCATCGCGTCGCTCGACGTTGCCGGCAGCCCGCAAGGCGACCACACCATTGATGAGCGGCACGTTGATCATGGCTGTGACATTCTTCCGGTCGTAGTTGCCGTACTCGAGCTCGACCATGCCTTCGTTGTTGAACACCGGGGGATTGGTGGTGAACACCATGGCTCCGCCGTTGGAATTCTTGCCGAACAGAGTGCCTTGCGGACCCTTCAGTACCTGCACGCTTTTCAAGTCATACAGCGTCAGCCCGCGCGTCCCCTGTGGAACACCATCGACATAGGTCACGACATTCTCATCCGTGGTGAGCGCCTGCCGCTGGCCGCGGATGATGAATTCCGGCACGGTTGCGTAGGTCTGGCTCTGCTTCACCTGCAGATTGGGCACATCGAATTGAAGATCCCTGACCGTATCGATGTTCCTACGCTCGAGGGCCGCCCCCGACAGGGTGGTGACCGCTACCGGTACATGTTGTTGGTTTTCCTCAATCCGCCGCGCCGTGACCGTGACGACCTCGAGCCCCTGCGAGTCATCCTGCGCCGCTTTGCCGGCATCAGCGACGGCGGGTGCATCGGCCTCCCCCGCAATCGCGTTGCTCGGCTGCAGCGGCAGCATTACCGCCAAAACACCACACAAATACCCGAATCTCAGCTTCATTCATGCCCCCCTTTTCGCTTCGAGAATACCCCTGAACAAATCTCAGCGACACCGAGCTTCTGCCGGTCGGCCCCCGGTAGAGCGAATCAGCGGCGAGCGTGCACGCAGTTGGGCTCACGTTGACCGTCCGTGCGGACTATGACTGCGCTCGACTCGCCACAAATATCATTCTGTTCATCGTCCGCATGGACGAAGTTACCGACATGTCAACTGATTAGGCTGTTGTGGGCGGATGCGCCACGGCAAAGGGGAAAAATGGCAGTGTCGATACCTTCGGCTTGCGACGTGCTGGTAGTCGGCTCCGGGGCGGGAGGAATGCTGAGCGCATTGCGGGCGCGCGACCTGGGTTTTGAAACGCTCCTCGTGGAGAAAGCGGACCGATACGGTGGCACCAGCGCGGTGTCCGGTGGCGGCATCTGGATTCCCAACAACGATGCCATCAAGGATGTGGACTCACCCGAGCAGGCGATGGCGTATCTGCGTGCCTGCACCAAAGGAAGGGTCAGCGACGAGAAGCTACAGGCGTACGTGGACAAGGCGCCCCAGCTCCTTCATTACCTCGGCTCCGTCGGCGTTCACTACTTCTCGATTCCCGGTTATTCGGACTATTGTCCCGCGCTGCCCGGCGCGCTCGCCTCGGGTGGGCGCACACTGATGCCACTCCCATTCGATGGGCGCTCGCTCGGAGATGAAATATTTCGCCAGCGTGAGCCCCATCCCACGCACAAAGTGTTCAATCGGATGCAGATCGACCTCGTCGAAATGGGCCCCTTGATCCGGCGTACGCCGGGTTGGTGGCGCGTAGCCGCGCGCATGGCCTTGCGATACTGGCTGGACCTGCCGTTTCGCCTGAGCAGCTCCCGCGATCGCCGCTTGACGACCGGTAACGCGATGATCGGGGCCCTGCGCAAGGCTATGTTGGATCGTCACATTCCCCTGCACTTGCATACGAGCCTCGCGCGCCTCGAAGTGAAGCGCGGGCGAGTCTGTGCCGCCATCCTCCGGCGTCACGACACTGAATATCGGGTCGAAACGCGGCACGGCGTGATTCTCGCCAGCGGTGGCTTTGAGAAGAACCAGGCCCTGCGCGACCGCCATCTACCCAAGCCAACCCCCACCGACTACAGCCTCACACCGGGATTGAACAATGCCGGTGAGAGTCTCGAGGCGGCACTCGCCATTGGCGCGGATGCGGAATTTCTGGACCAGGCCTGGTGGGTGCCGACCATGCGGGTACCGGCCCCCGGATTCAACAATGCGGACCTGCGAGCGGCCCTGTTCATGGAGCGAGCCTATCCGCACACGGTGTGTGTCAACCGGCGGGGCCAGCGATTCGTGAACGAAGCCATATCGTATAACGACTTCGGTGTCGCCATGATCGAGGATGACCGGCGCACCGGCGCGAACGCACCCTGTTGGCTCATCTTCGATGCCACCGCACGGCGCCGTTATCCGATCGGCGCGCTGCTGCCGTCGGTTTTCTGGCCTGACTGGCGCCTGCCCCGCGAGTGGCTCGACAATGTCATTTATCGCGCCGACACACTGGCGGCGCTCGCGGGCAAGATCGAGTTGGATGCCAACGTGCTGCAGGCCACGATCAGCCGCTTCAATGGCTTTGCGTACAGCGGCACCGACTCGGACTTCGCGCGCGGCGCCACCGCTTATGACCGGTTTTTCGGCGACCCACGCAATCAACCCAACTGCAACCTGGGCGCGATTGCAACACCGCCGTTTTATGCGATTCGGCTCGACATCGGCGACATCGGCACTAAGGGGGGCTTGAAGACCGACGCCGATGCCCGTGTGCTCGGTCAAAACGGACAGCCCATCCCCGGCCTGTACGCAACCGGAAACGTCTCGGGCGCGGTGACCTTCGACTCCTATCCCGGCGCTGGCGCGACACTCGGGCCGGCAATGACCTTCGGCTATATCGCGGCGCAGGACATCGCGCGGCGGGCTCAAGAGATGACGGACACAGCGGCTCTGCGGGAGACTGGCTGATGAGCGAATCAGCACTGACGGGCCTGCGCGACCCGAACAGCAGCCGCATCGATGAGCCGGTGTCCGCAACGAGCATCGGCACATGGCACCAGGACTGCGATGTGTTGGTCATCGGTTACGGCATTTCCGGCGCATGCGCCGCAATCGAAGCCGCCGACCGGGGGCTCAACGTCATTCTGATCGACCGCTATCGGGGCGGCGGAGCGAGCCAGCTCAGCGGCGGAATCGTCTACGCGGGAGGCGGCACGCCCGTGCAGAGAGAATGTGGTGTACAGGACAGCGCAGAAGCCATGGCAGACTACCTCGAGAGGGAAGTCGCCGGAACCGTGTCACGCGAAACCGTACGGCGCTTCTGCGAGGACAGTATCGAGACTCTGGCTTTTCTGAGTCGAGCCGGCGTTCAGTTCAGCGGTCCACGCGCGCCGAAAAAAACATCGCATCCGACTTCTGAGTACTACCTCTACTTCTCCGACAACGCAACAGTTCCGGCCTACCGAGGCCGCCATGCGCCGGCCGAACGTGGACATCGTACAAAGAATCCCTCGCTCGTCCCGGGCGCACCCATTCCGCCAGGCACGAAACCCCATGGAGGGTTCTCCGAGGGAGCGGATATGGGTTGGTACCTGATGGCAGCAGTGAAACAGGCTGTCGCGCAACGACCTAACATTCGCGTGCTGTTGCAGACGCGCGCCTCCGGTCTCATTCGCGACGCGGATGGCCGGATCGTGGGATCGGTCGTGAAGAGGTTGACTCCGGGAGGTCCCGCGGCCGCCTTACATCGCTGGGCCGAGGATCGAGCTAAAAGCCTGACCTGGCAGTTGCTGGGTCTGTCCCGCCCGTTCCAACGCTTGATGAATGGCCTCGAGAGTGCGTTCTCACGGACGCAGGCCATTCGTGCCAGGCAGGGAGTGATTCTCGCGGCCGGCGGCTACATCCGCAATCGCGCGATCATGGAGCGTTACGCGTCCGCGTATCTCAACACGTTTCCGATCGGAAGTTTCGGGGACGACGGAGCGGGCCTCAGACTAGGCGCCTCCGCAGGCGGCGCAACGGACCATCTCGACCGCATCTCAGCTTGGCGCTTCATCAACCCGCCTTACGACTGGGTCAAAGGGGTCATCATCGGCTGCGATGGACGGCGCATTACCAACGAGGAACAGTACGGCGCCCATATTACGCGGGCAATTTACGAGGAATCGGACGGGCGAGCGTGGCTGGTACTCGACCACGCCTTGTGGGAACGCTCGTTGGAGGCGGCCCGAACGGGAAACCTGTTCGGCTTTCAACAATTTCCTGTCAAACAGGCGCAAAAGAGCGCGCTGCGGGCCGACACCCTTGAACAGTTGGCGGACAAAATGTATGTGTCGCCTGCGACGATGCGGGCTGATATCGATGCATACTCCTTGGCTGCCAGACAGCATATGCCGGATCCGATGGGCAAGAGCGACGAGTGTCGCGCGCCATTTACGGCGGGGCCCTATTATGCGATCGACCTCCGGCACAAAATGCCTACGAGCCCGATTACTGCATTGAGCACCGGGGGCTTGCAGGTCGATGAAACTACCGGTGCGGTTGTCGATTCAAACAAGCAGCCCATTCCGGGGTTGTATGCTGCTGGCAGATCGGCTGTGGGCATCCCTTCTGCCAACTACGTCAGCGGATTGTCACTGGCTGACGGCGTATGGTCAGGACGGCGCGCGGCTCGCAGCATCGCGACGGCGACAGAGCACGAACCTGCGCGGGTCGCGATTGGACGCTAGGATGACCGATACCCACAACGAGACCCTATCTGTTACCGAGCGGCTGGCGGCTATCGAGGCGATACGAGCGCTCAAGGCCCGTTACTTCCGCCTGATGGACACCAAGGATTGGGTACAGTGGGAACACGTATTCGCGCCGGACGCGACGATGGACATGACAGGAGAATCGGCGAGCCTGCGGTCCCTGGGCTTCGAGTTACCGCCCAACATCGAGCTCACCTGGCACGGGGCTGCGGAAATCCGCTCGGCCGTGTCCACCGCACTCGCGAATATAACGAGCGTGCACCACGGCCACATGCCTGAGCTCGAAATTCTCTCCCCGCGGACAGCGACCGGCATCTGGGCCATGGAAGACCTCATTCTGTACGGGCAAGGGGCCCCGGTGGCCGGCTTCCGCGGCTACGGCCATTACTTCGACGCGTATACAAAAATCGAAGGCCGGTGGCACATCCACTCAACCCGCCTGACACGCCTGTGTATCCGCCCTATTCCTCTTGGCAAACAGGCTCCGGGCCAGGCGGAATAGGTCAACTCAATTCGACGACGCCGTTATCCAACACAACTGCGTCGCGTCCATCCACCCTCGCACAAAGGTGCACGACACCTTGCGGCTGGCGCCACAACTGAAACCGCAAGCGATCTCCTGGAAACACAGGAGCGGTGAACCGAGCCGCGACGCGACGGATGCGCGCGGCGTCATAGTCCACGATCCCCTTCAACACTGCATGTGCAGCCATTCCAAACGTGCACAACCCGTGCAGTATGGGCCTTGGGAAGCCGGCTGCGCGCGCCACGTCCGGATCCGCATGCAGGGCGTTGTAGTCACCATTCAGCCGGTACAGGAGCGCCTGCTGCGCAGTTGATTGTAGCTCCACTTCGACATCCGCCGCCCGTTGCGGCACCGCCGGCAGCCGCTCCGGAAGCGGATCACTGACTCCCGACTGCAAGCTGAAGCCGCCATCCCCGCGTAGACAACTCAGCGTACGCACTTCCGCGAGTCGCTCGCCGGAATTGTGCTCGAACAACTCGCGTAAAATGACCGCCATGGCCCCGTTCTGCGGCCCCCGATCCGTGATCGAGAGCACGCGGTTGTGCACCCGTACCACCCCCGATGCCGGCAGGGAGTTGAACAGTCGAACGTCCTCCGCAGCGTGCACGACCTTGAGCGAGTCAACACCCGTCCGGGGATCCTGCCACCAGAACCCGGGAGAACCTAACACACACGCCATGGTCGGGATCGTTTGCAGGCTCTCCTCGTAAGCGAATCGCAGCTCACCCGGGTGTACCGGGTCCGCGCCAAAGCCAATACTGCAGGCGTACAACAGCGTGTCCCGCACAGCGCGACTCTGCAACACCTCGCCGAAGTCCCAGTTCCGCACAGTGTTGTAATCGAGCATCGGGCGGGCGGCTTGCGATCAGTGACTGCGGCGCTGGCGGTGCAAGCGCAGGCTACCGCGGGGCCGCGAGCAATGTCTTCAGCTCAAACTGCGGATCCCGAACGGCTGCCGCGGGACAGGCGATTCGCTGGGCCAGCAACCGCCGCCCGAGCATGTGATCCGCGGCCGCATTGACGGAATCGATGCCGATGAGGCGTTGGTCGCGGAAGTAGAAGACTGAAAATTTCCGGCTCTCCAGCGAGCCGCGCAGGATTTCCAGGTCGGCACCCTGGGACAGCCCGACCATCTGCAGCTTCAGGTCATATTGATCCGACCAGAACCACGGGACGCTGTCGTAGGGCAAATGCACCCCGGCGATCGCTGCGCCCACGCTCTTGCCCTGGTCGGTTGCGTTCTGCACCGATTCCAGGCGCAGCACCGAACCTGCGAACGCGTTGGGATGAATTGTGCAGTCGCCGGCGGCGTAGACATTTTCGAGTCGGGTGCGACCAACCGCGTCAACTTCGACGGCACCCTGCGACAACAGACCGAGCGGCGCAGCGAGCTCACTATTCGGCGTTGCCCCCACGGCCAGCACAACCAACTCCGCCGGGCACTCGGTGCCATCGGCGAGTGTCACCGACTTCGCGCGTCCGTGCTCGCCAGATATGTACGCGATAGAGACATTGCAACGCAGATCGACACCGTGTCGCCTGTGTTCAGCAGCAATGAATTCCGACATGCGCGGCGGCATCGCACGCGCCAGCACACGCGATTGACCTTCGAGCACGGTTACCGACTTGCCCAGCTTGCGCAACGTGGCTGCCAGCTCCAGACCGATGAACCCGGCCCCAATGATCACCACGCTCGACACCGAGCCGAGCCGCTCTCGAATCGCCTCGGTATCCGCAAGCGAACGCAATGTGACGACGCCCTCGAGAGCAGCGCCCTGCAGATTGATCAAACGGGCCCGCGCACCCGTCGCCAGAGCCAGCTTCTCGAACCTGACGTGACCGTCGCTGGTTTCAACGCGGCCGGGGCTCACCGCCTTCACGTGAGTGTGAAGTTGGACCTCGATGTCATTTTCCAAGTAGCACGCCTCGCCCCGCAACGGCAAGGTCTGCGGATCGGTGGTGCCGAGCAGGTAGCCCTTCGACAGCGGCGGGCGATGGTAGGGCAGCACGGATTCGTTGGTGAGAATCCGGATCCGCTGCGCATAACCGTGGTGACGCGCAGCGAGCGCCACATTCAACCCGGCATAGGAGCCGCCGACAATAACGAGCCCGCTCATGGATCGAGAGTGCAGGCACCGCTGCGCGCCAGACCGGCAGCCGCGGCGTGCAGCAAACCCGGTTTCATTGCTTGTCGGCCTGCGTCTGCAACCTCAGTCCCTGCAAGTCACCCTTGGCTCGCCAAGCCTCCAACATCTCGACGAACGGCAACACACCGGGCCCGAATCCGGTATCTCGCTTGAGCGACGGCGACGCGACGCCTTCGTTGTTGAAATATCCCGGTGTGCAGTTGCGCCAGATACGCAGGATCGCCTCGGCGTTGTCTTCATGGTACTTGACCCAGTCGCGTTCGGCTGCCTCGGTCACCTCGAACTCCGCCACCTTGCGCCGGTGCATTTCGCCGAGCACGTGCCCGATGTGAACCGCCTGCTCCCCGATCATGTGCAGAAAGTTCGCGCCCCAGGGACTCTGCGTCGTGCTCAACACCATCAGGTTCGGGAACTGGTTGACATAGAAGCCGTGCAGGGTCGTCGCGCCGTCTTTCCACTTCTCGGTGAGCGTGATCCCACCCCGTCCCACGATCGGCATCACCGCCCGATTGGTAAACGCGGCCAGCTCGAAACCCGTCGCATAGATCAGGCAATCGAGCGGATACTCCTTACCGGCCGCGAAGACCGAGTGCTCGGAGATGCGCTCCACGCCCAGACCGTCCGTGTTGACCAACGTCACATTCGGTCGATTGAAGGTAGGCAGATAATCATCATGAATACATGGACGCTTGCACAGGCGGTTATACCAGGGCTTCAGACCTTCCGCAGTCGCAGGGTCGGAGACCGTTTCCTCCACGCGCGAGCGCACTTCCTCCATGGCGGCATAGTCCGCGGTCATCGCCAGCTCGCCGAGTTGTTGGGGTGTCATGTCCCTGGTTGCCCGGCGCATCATCTTGTGAATGAACTTCGTCCAACTGTCGTTGACGAGGTCTTCAGGCACCGGCAGGCCGCTGATGACCGCGGTGAAATTGTTGATTCGCTCTTTCTGCCAGCCGGGCTTCAGCGTTTTCACCCAGTCCGGATCGGTCGGACGATTGTTGCGCTGGTCCACCGAGGAGGGAGTGCGCTGAAAGACATAGAGATGTTTTGCCCAACGACCCAAGTGCGGCACGCACTGGATCGCCGTCGCCCCCGTACCAATGACTCCGACGACCTTGTCCTGCAACTTGGTGAGCCCACCTGTCGGATTACCGCCGGTATAGCCGTAGTCCCAGCGGCTGGTATGGAAGCTGTGTCCTTTGAAACTGTCCACGCCTGGAATGCCGGGCAGCTTGGGCTCCTGCAGCGGCCCCGAGGCGACCACGAAGTAGCGGGCGCGGATCACATCTCCCCGGTCGGTTCGGACAATCCAGCGCCGCACGCTCTCGTCCCAGCGAAGCTCCTTGATCTCGGTCTGGAACAGCGCGCGCGAATACAAGTCGAAGTGCCGCCCGATGCGGCGCGCGTGCTCGAAATTCTCCGGGCCGTGCGAGTAGCGTTCGGTGGGAATGTAGCCGAGCTCCTCGAGCAGCGGCAGATAAATATACGACTCCGTATCGCAACCGGCGCCGGGATAGCGGTTCCAGTACCAGGTGCCGCCGAAATCGCCGCCTTTCTCGAAAACGCGCAGGTCATCGACGCCGGCCTGGCGCAGGCGGGCCGCCGTGAGCAGGCCCCCGAATCCGCCCCCCAGGATGCCGACCTCGATGTCCTGTTTGATCGGTGCCCGTTCCTGGCGCTCGGTGTAGGGATCCTCCAGGTAGTACGAGAACTTCCCTTCCGGCTTTACATACTGGGCGTTGCCCTGAGGGCGCAGACGCATGCGCTTGTCGCGTTCCGCATCGTATCTGCGCTGCAAAGCCTGCGGGTCAAAATTGAACTCGTCGGTGTCATTAACCATGCGCATCCATCCGGAACTCGGGGCTCACGGCTGAACTCTAGGGTGCGCTTCGTTTCGAGCCATCGTCCGGTCGGACTGTCCCTTCAGCCCTCACCAGGGCCTCGGCTACAAGGTCTCGACGATGGTCACATTCGCCATGCCGCCGCCTTCGCACATGGTCTGTAACCCAAGCTTTCCTCTACGCGCTCGCAAGGCATGTACCAGGGTCGTCATCAATTTGGCGCCGGAGGCGCCGAGCGGATGCCCGAGCGCAATCGCACCGCCATTCACGTTGAGTTTCGCCGGGTCCGCGCCCGTGTGTTTGAGCCACGCCAGCGCTACCGGAGCGAACGCCTCATTCACCTCGAACAGGTCGATGTCATGCAGCTTCAGTCCGGCGCGCTCGAGAGCCTTTCCCGTTGCATACAATGGCTCTTCCAGCATGATGACCGGATCGCCCGCAGTGACGGTGAGATTCACCACCCGCGCCAGTGGCTCGAAGCCGTGGGTCTTGACCGCGCGCTCGCTGGCAATCAGAAGTGCCGCACTCCCATCGCACACCTGGCTCGCATTACCGGCCGTAATGATCCCGTTGGGCGAAATCGGCTCCAGTTTGGTGAGCGCTGCAAACGTGGCATCCCTGCGTACGCCCTCATCCCGCTCATGAAGTATCTCGGTTCCGTCCGGCAACGTGACACGCACAGGCACGATTTCCTGGGCGAAAGCGTTGGTCTCGATCGCCGCGCTGGCTCGCCTGTGACTCTCCAGCGCGTAGCGATCCAACGCCTCGCGGTCGAATCCCCACTTCTTTGCAATCATCTCGGCGCCCTGGAACTGACTGAACGAGCTGACCTGGTACCGTTCCAACACGGAGGCCGGCCAGGGCTGCGCCCCCATGGCGGGCGATCCCATCGGCACCCGTGTCATGCTTTCCACCCCGCCGGCAACGACCAGATCCTGCACTCCCGCCATCACCGCCTGGGCAGCGAAATGCAGCGCCTGTTGCGAGGATCCACACTGGCGATCGATGCTGACCGCCGGAACACTCTGCGGAATCCTGGAAGCCAACACACAATTGCGTCCCACGTGCCAACTCTGCTCACCCCCCTGGCTCACACAGCCGAAGATCACATCTTCGATCGCGCCCGGATCGAAGTCCCCGCGCTCTACGAGGGCATCGAGACTCTTCGCGCCCAGATCCACCGGATGCACGCCCGACAATCGGCCTTTGCGGCGGCCGCCCGCCACTCGAACCGCATCGACGATGTAGGCCTGAGCCATTTCGGAATTCCTCAAACTCGGGTGTTGACGGGGTTGCTAAACGCGACCCACGACAGGGATGGACGCGCCGGTGATGGCACGGGCGGCCGCGGAAGCCAGGAACACAATCACATCAGCGAGTGCCGATGGAGCAACCCAGCGGGAAAAATCGGCATCCGGCATCTCGGCACGATTCGTCGGCGTGTCGATGATGCTCGGCATCACTGCGTTGACATTGATCGCCTGGTCCTTCAACTCTTCGGCCAACGCTTCGGTCAACTTCACGACACCGGCCTTCGAGGCCGCGTACGCCCCCATTCCCATGCCTGCTTTGGTCACGGCCGCGGCGGCAACATTGATGATCCGACCCCGCCGGGGCGTCAAGTGAGGCAACGCGGCCTTGCTGGCGCAGACTGCCGTGCGCAGATTGATGTCATAGAGAAAATCCCAGGTGTCCGGCGAGCCGGCAGCCAATGTCTCCCAGCGAAAGCCACCGGCAATGTTGACCAACACATCGATCCGGCCCATCTGCGAGGCGACGGCTGCCAACGCCCGCTGCGCCTGGCCGAAGTCGGTCAAGTCGACCTGGCCGAGAAAAAAATGCGGGGCACCCAATCGCGCATCCAGGCCTTTCGCATCCGGGGCTCGATCGAGGAGCGCCACCTGGGCGCCCATGGCCGCGAACGCCTCCGCCACCGCGGCGCCCAGGGCACCCGCCGCTCCGGAAATCACAACGTGTCTGACCGTTTCCACCGTGCACTCCCAAAATCGCGAGTGACGCCCGCGGCCAGTCATGGTCAGGGCAAATGCGGGCTGCCACATCGTCCCATCGCATTACACGTGCGTTGCAATTTCTGCGTATAAGCATGGACCGCGGCAGTACCGGGAGCTGAGTGTGAGCGAAGTCGTTGCGATCATCGGAACGAGAGGATTCGGCCTGCCCTGCGCGCGCCGTCTGGGCTGCGGTCGCCGACTGCTGCTCGGCGACGTCAGTCCTCAGATCCTGGAAACGACATCCGGCATGTTGAGGCAAGAAGGGTACGACGTCACGAGTTGTCCCATCGACGTCAGCGATCGCGACTCGGTTCGAGCTTTCGCTGCGCAAGTGGCCCCGATCGGCCGATTGAAGATGTTGGTTCTGACCGCGGGCCTTTCGCCGCACATGGCCCCGGCCGAACGAATTCTAGCGGTCAACATGCTGGGAACGATCGAGGTCATGGACGCATTTCTGCCACTGGCAGAGGCAGGCACCGTTGCCGTCATCATCGCAAGCAGTGCAGCCTACATGGCGCCCGTCCCCAGGGAGGTAGAGCACGACCTGGCTGTGGCGGCACCCGAAAAACTGTTGGCATGCGTACGCGGCGTGACCGGATCGGACACGGGTCTCGGCGCTTACTGGCTCGCGAAACGCTCCAACCAGCTTCGTGTCCAGGCCCAGGCCCCGATCTGGGGTCGGCGGGGAGCGCGGATCGTCACCGTCAGTCCCGGACTGATATCAACGGCCATGGTCGACTTCGAGCGCAAGGCCGGCTCGCCGATCGATCATGCGGTAGCCAACACCCCGGCCGGGCGCATCGGTGTGCCCGATGACATTGCAGCCGCGGTGGAGTGGCTCGCGAGCCCGGCCGCCAGTTACATCACGGGGACGGATCTGCTGGTCGACGGCGGCATGACCAGCGCGCTCACCTGGACTGAATTCAGGACCCAGGATCCGCGCGATCGCGACCAACAAGTGCCGTGAAACCTGCGGACCCAGGAGTCAACTTGCATGCCCACAGCGAAGTTTCCGCGAGTATGTCCCTTCTGTGAAGCGAGTTGCGGGTTGCTGGTCGAAGCGGATGTTGCGGCCGGCAAGCTGTTGCGGGTCTCCGGCGATCCCCAGCATCCCGGCAGTCGCGGTTTTCTATGCGCGAAATCCCAGGGGCTGGTGGGTTTGCGCTCGGACCCGGATCGCCTGCGGCGCCCACTGCTGCGGGTGGGCCGGGAGTTTCGGGAGATCGACTGGCCGGAAGCCCTGGACCGGGCCGCGACCGGTCTGAAGCACGTGCTCGGGCAGCACGGGCCCCGCAGTCTCGGCATCTACAGCGGCAACCCGACAGCGCACGTGGCCGGTCTGCAGATGGGCCTCGGTGCCCTGTTGTCCGCCGCCGCGCCCGCCGTGTTTGTCAACTCCGGCTCCATCGACTGCTACCCGCGGTTTCTGGTGGACACTTACCTGTATGGCAACCTCGGGCACGTGCCGGTTCCCGACATAGAGAGGACCGCGTTCTTCCTGATCTTCGGCGGCAACCCGGTGGTGTCCAACGGCAGCATGCTGGGTGCTTCCAACATGCCGGCCCGCCTCGAGCGGCTGCGGGCCCGCGGCGGGAAGCTCGTGGTCGTGGACCCGCGCAGATCCGAGACGGCGCGGGTCGCGGACGAGCATTTTGCAGTGCGTCCCGGATCGGATGCGCTCCTGGCACTGGCCCTGATCGACACTCTCTTCACGGAAAACCTCGTGCGGCTGGGAAAACTCGAGTCCGCTGTCACCGGCATAGCGGAGCTGCGCGCTGCTGCCATGCGTTACAGCGCGGAGCGCGTCGCCCCCCTGGTGAGAATACCGGCGGATCGCATCCGCAAGCTGGCCCGGGATTTTGCGGGCGCCGAATCCGCGGTCGCCTATGGCCGCGTCGGCGCGAATTGCCAGTCATTCGGATCCCTGGCGATCTGGGCCATCGATTGTCTCAACCTGCTGACCGGCAACCTGGACGAGCCGGGCGGTGCGCTGTTTCCCGCCGGCATCCTGCCCCGCTTCATGCACAATCCGTACGAGGGTTCGCAACCTGCGCACGGACGGTGGCACTCGCGCGTTTCCAACACGCCGGAGTTGGGCGGGACCCTGCCTACCCAGGTGCTGTGGGAGGAAATCGAAACGCCCGGGCCCGGCCAACTGCACGGGCTGGTCGTCATCGCCGGTAATCCAGTTCTGTCCAACGCGAACGCACGGCGGGTCGGCAGCGCTCTCGAGCGCCTGGACTTCATGGTGTCGGTTGACATCTACCTGAACGAAACGAGCCGCTACGCCGATGTCATCCTGCCACCCATGGAGCACCTGAAGCGCAGCGAGTTCACCATGGTGTTCGGCAACTGGACGGTCGAGAACACCGTCTGCTACTCGCCGGCCGTTTTTGCTCGTGAAGCCACGGACCGAGATGACTGGGACATCGTAATGGGACTGGCGGCGCGCCTGGCCGGCGAGCCGCCCGACGCGTTCCAACTCCGCCAAGCCCTCGGCTATCTGGACGCGCTGCGTTCCAGTTTGCCCCGTATTCCAGATTTGTTGTCGACCGACGCCGCGTTCGCGAGCGCGAGCGGCGCCACCATTGCCGAGAAGATCTACGACGTGCTGCTGCGAGGTGGGCAATTCGGCGATGGATTCGGAACCTTCCCGGACGGCCTGACGCTCGAGCGTCTGAAGGAATCCGGCTCCGGGGTCAGCAAGGGCCCCATTCAGGCCGGAACGTTTCCAGGCGAGATCCATACACCCGACGGTTGCATTCCCCTGGCCGCGCCGATCTTCCTGAACGATCTGAACAGGCTGGAAGGTGCGATCGCTGGCGGCGCCTTCGGGGACGGACAACTGTTGCTCATCAACCGCCGCCACATCCGCTCGAACAACTCGTGGATGCACAACCTCCACAGCCTCACAAAAGGGCGCCCGCGGTGCACGGCCCTGCTCAACCCGGCGGACGCCGGGCAATTGCAGATACAAACAGGAGACATGATCAAAGTCATCTCACGCGTCGGTGAGATTACGATCCGCGCGGAGATTTCGGACGAAGTGGGGCCTGGAACTGTCAGTGTACCGCACGGCTGGAGCGAGCCCGACGCGCGGACCCGGCTGCGCCTCGCACACAGTCGCGGTACAGCGAACGTCAACGTGTTGAGCGATGATGCGGCTTGCGATGCCCCAAGCGGTGGAGCCTCGTTCAACGCGACCCCGATCCGGATTGAGTTGGTAGCCCGCGCAATGGCCGGACCCGACTGAGCGCGGTATCAGCCTGGCGGAGTCCAGACGTGACCCCAATCACTTCCACGGGTCGTTTCAAACGCCACGTGCTCGCGCCAGTTGACCTGCTTTCCACCGCAGCCGAACTCCAAAGCAAACCCGCCCGGCGTGTTCATGTAAAAAGACACCATCTCATCGTTGACGTGCCGTCCGAGCGTCGCCACGATCTTCACATTGTGTTTGATCGCTCGGTCCAGGCACCGGCCCACGTCATCGAGCGACTTTGCTTCCAACATCATGTGGATGCAGCCGCCCGGCACGGGGACTTCAGCAAGCGCCAGACTGTGTTGGCGCGGGTTGGAGCAGTGCATGAAATTCACCCGCAAGGGGGCGGTGCCTGGCACGGGCAAGTGCAGGATGTCGGACAGAGCGAATCGTCCCGGTCGCGTCCAGAATTCGATGGCCTCATCGAAGGCTCCGCCGACGGCGCTCAACACCACGTGTCCGAGCCCCAGATCTTCCGTGACGAATCCACTTACCCCGGCGGGTGAAATAAACGGCGCATGGTCCGAGATCGGACCCCACGCAATCTCGTGCCGATGGCCGGCCGGATCACGGAACCTGAAGAATGCCTGCACACATCGCAGCCTCGCACCGGAGGCATCTCCCTCCTCGATTGCAACTCCATCTGCAGCCAGGGCGGCGCGCGCCTGCGCAAATGCACCCGGCCCCGAAACCAACCAGCCGCTGGCCAACAGCCCATTGTCGCTGCCCGGAATCACCGCGATGCGAAAGGCACGAAGATCGGTTTTGATGTACAACACGCCATCGGGCCCGTCCAGGGCCATAGCGCCAACTACGCCGGTAGCGAAGCAGCGCCATTCCTCCACTTCGGGCGCTGTCACCAGCGCATAGCCCAGCTCACATATCTCCATACGGGTATTCAATCCAGAGGTTGTTAATGGGCAGATGACCCCTGCGCAAATGTAGAAGTCAGCCGCTTTCGAGGAATCGTCCGAACGGACGGCGAGACAGACCTCATTCCGCAGTGAACTGTCGATCCCGCCAACCGTCGGAATTTCCCGTCAGCAATGCATCGTGATCTACAGATACACCTGGCCCAACGCCTGCTGGCCCATGTTGAGGCTGGCACCACCGACCTGGCCACGTCACAAATGCAGGTTCCTGTCACCGAGTACCTCGACGTGCCTCTGTGGCACGAAGAAGTGGAACAGCTATACAAACGGCTGCCGATCGTAGCCTGCCTCTCCAGTGAGCTGCCGCGCGCCGGCTCGTTCCTCGCGCATTCGTTGTTGGGAGTGCCGATCCTCCTGACGCGCGACGATACCGGCACGGTCAATGCCTTCCTGAATGTCTGCCGACACCGCGGCGGCCGAGTGGCGCCGCCAACCGCTTGCGGAGGAACCGCCAAACGGTTCTCCTGCAGCTATCACGGCTGGACCTACGACAATCGCGGGCGGCTGTTGGGTGTGGCCTGCGCCGAGCATTTCGGCGAGCTCGACCGCACCGCCGCCGGGCTGACACGCCTTCAGGCCGATGAGCGCGCCGGCCTCGTCTTCGTCATCCTCACACCCCACACTCACATTGATATCGACGAGTATCTGGCCGGCGTAGACCGACAGATCAGTGACCATGCCGCGGGGCTCACTTTTACAGGATCCCGGCAGGTCGATGCCGCGAACTGGAAACTCGTGCTGGAAGGTCACCTCGAGTCCTACCATTTCGCCACCCTGCATGCGAAGACCATCGCGCCCTTCATGGTGAACAATTGCGCCACCGTGGACCGCTTCGGACCCCACCTGCTGATCACCTTCTGCAATAAAAACATCCTGTCGTTGCGCGACCGGCCGCAATCCCAGTGGCAGCCGCTCCGCGACGAGTTGATCAATCCGCAGTACCTGTTGTTCCCCGGCACGACCCTGACACTGTTTGAGGGTGGCGTGCTGTCCCAAAGCATCACCCCCGGCATCGAGACCGGACGATCGCAGAGTCGGCTCGCCTATGCGTGCCGTGCAGATGGGGTCGCGGCCAACGAGCGACTGAATTTCGTAACCTCCCTGGTCGAGAGCGAGGACTACCGGGCCAGCCTGGACATCTTTGCGGGCTTGCGCAGTGGCGCGCAGTCACACGTTACCTTCGGGCGCAACGAGCCCGGCCCGATCTTCTTTCACGAAGCGCTGCGCGCGCAACGGGCCAGGGCGCGGGCCGGATAGTCTGTTCAGGGGATGGAGTAGCGCGAGACTTCGTCTATCTAGAAAGGCATCATGAATGTAACTCCAGACCCGAGCGCGCTCCGCACCGCACTGGCGGATGAGCTCTACCAGGCCTTTCGCTCCGGCCGCACCGTCGAGCCCCTGAGTGCACGCGAGCCCGGCCTCGCGATCGACGATGCCTATGCCATCTCACTGCAATTCCTGGAGCGCCGGCTGCGCGACGGCGAGCGGGTCGTCGGCAAGAAGATCGGCGTCACCTCCAAGGCCGTCCAGGACATGTTGGGCGTGCACCAGCCGGACTTCGGCTTTCTCACCGACCGCATGCGGGTGGGCGAGCACATCGACATCGCCGCTCATGGGCTCATACAGCCGCGCGCCGAAGCAGAGATCGCGTTCTTTCTCAGCAAGGACCTGAATGGTCCGGGCGTCACGCCCAAGCAGGTGCTGGCGGCCACGGAGAGTATCGCGCCGTGTTTTGAGATCGTCGACAGTCGGATCCGGGATTGGAAAATCGGCATCGTCGATACGGTCGCCGACAATGCCTCCTGCGGTGTATTTGCCATTGGAGCCACGCGTGCCGACCCTCGCGCCCACGATCTGGAATCTTTGCGCGTCACCGTCACCAAAAACGGCCAGTTCCTGAGTGAGGGGTTGGGCCGGGCTGTGCAGGGGTCCCCCCTGAACGCGGTCGCCTGGCTCGCCAACACGCTGGGCGCCTACGGTGTCAGTTTGAATGCGGGTGATGTGATCCTGTCCGGATCCCTCGTTCCCCTGGCCCCCGCCCGCGCGCAGGACAGCTTCGAGATGACCTTGCACGGCATCGGCCAGTGCAAGGTGTGCTTTGTCTGAGTCGCGCCGGTCCATGCAACTGCAAACCCGCTTTACCGAGTTGGTCGGCATCGACTATCCCATCGTCCAGGGCGGCATGATGTGGGTCGGCCGCGCCGAGCTGGCAGCCGCCGTATCGAACGCCGGCGGCCTCGGGATACTGACCGCGCTCACACAACCGACACCGGAGGACCTGCGGCACGAAATCGACCGCTGCCGCCGGCTCACTGACAAGCCGTTCGGCGTCAATCTCACGATTCTCCCATCGGTCAAACCGCCGCCGTACGCGGAGTATCGCCGCGCGATCATCGAAAGTGGTATCCGGATCGTCGAGACGGCAGGGCACAATCCGCGCGAGCACATCGGGCACTTCAAAGAGCACGGCATCACTGTAATTCACAAATGCACAGCCGTGCGCCACGCACTGTCGGCAGAGCGACTCGGTGTCGATGCGATCTCCATCGACGGTTTTGAATGCGCCGGCCATCCGGGAGAAGACGATGTGCCCGGCCTCGTGTTGATTCCCGCGGCGGCCGACAAAATCAGGATTCCGATGATTGCCTCCGGAGGATTCGGCGACGGTCGCGGGCTGGTTGCCGCGCTCGCGCTCGGCGCGGACGGCATCAACATGGGCACGCGTTTCTGCGCGACCGTGGAAGCGCCGATTCACGATCACGTCAAGCAACTGTTGGTACAGAACGACGAGCGGGGTACCAACCTCATCTTTCGCACACTGAAAAATACCGGCCGTGTCGCGAAGAACCGTGTTTCAGACCAGGTCGTCGAGATCCTGAAACGGCCCGACGCCCGGTTTGAGGACGTGGCGCACCTGGTGCGTGGCATCCAGGGACGCGCGGCACTGGAGAGCGGCGACCTCGATGCCGGCCTGATCTGGGCCGGGCAGGTCCAGGGTCTGATTCACGACATTCCGACCGTAGCGCAGTTGATGGAACGTATCGTGCGTGAAGCGACTCAGATTATTCGGGGCCGCCTGGCCGCCATCATAGCGCCTGTCGAGGCGACACCTTCGGCCGATGCGCCGCGTCGAGGGAGTGTTGGCCAATGACGGGTCTCAAACGGGAAGCCTGTCTCATTGACGGCGAGTGGGTCAAAGCCGAGCGGTGGATCGAAGTGGACGATCCCGCAACCGGGGAAATCGTCGGGCGCGTACCCAACCTCGGAAAGGTAGAGACCGACCGTGCCATTGCCGCGGCCGCCAGGGCAATGGATCCGTGGGCGCGTCTAACGGGCAAGGACCGCGCACGAATTCTGCGGCGATTCTACGACGCGATCATGGCGCATCAGGACGAGTTGGCGGCGCTGCTGACCCAGGAGCAGGGCAAACCGCTGGCGGAAGCGAAGGGAGAAATCGCATACGCCGCCAGCTTCATCGAGTGGTTCTCCGAGGAAGCCAAACGCGTTTACGGGGATGTCATTCCCAGCCACGCGCCCGACAAGCGCATTGTTGTATTGAAGCAGCCGATCGGCGTGGTTGCGGCCATCACTCCTTGGAATTTCCCGGCTGCGATGATCACACGCAAGATCGGGCCCGCCCTCGCGGCTGGTTGCGGTGTCGTCGTCAAACCGGCGAGTCAAACACCTTTTTCGGCTCTGGCGCTCGGTGTGCTCGCGATGGAAGCGGGCTTGCCCGCCGGTCTGCTCAATATCGTGACCGGCAGCTCCACCGAAATAGGCGGCGCGCTGACAGCCAGCGATCTCGTGCGCAAGCTCTCCTTCACCGGATCCACCGAGATTGGCGCGAAGCTCTACTCGCAGTGTGCGCCGACCATCAAGAAATTGAGCCTGGAGCTCGGCGGCAATGCGCCGTTCATTGTGTTTGATGATGCCGATGTTGAGGCCGCCGTGGCGGGCGCAATGCAATCCAAGTTCCGCAACGCCGGCCAGACCTGTGTCTGCGCGAATCGGATCTATGCGCAGGCAGGCATCTACGAGGCGTTCGCGACCCGACTCGCTGCCGCGACCGCGAAACTGCAGGTGGCGCCCGGGAACCAGGCGGGCGCGGAGATCGGACCGCTCATCGATCTGAAAGCCGTGGCGAAGGTCCGGGAGCACATCGAGGATGCAACCGGCCGCGGCGCCCGGGTTCTGACTGGGGGGTCGGCGCATGCTCGCGGGGGCCGTTTCTTCACTCCCACTGTGTTGGCCGATGTCACGCCCGCAATGTTGGTCAGCCGGGAGGAAACCTTCGGACCCGTGGCACCAGTATTCAGGTTCAGCGACGAGAACGACGCCATCGCACAGGCCAACTCCACGCAATTCGGGCTCGCGGCCTATTTCTACGCGCGCGACCTGGGCCGGGTGTGGCGCGTCGCCGAGCGGATCGAGGCCGGCATCGTCGGCGTCAACACCGGGTTGATTTCAACCGAGGTGGCCCCCTTCGGCGGTGTCAAGGCCTCGGGACTGGGCCGCGAAGGCTCCCGCCATGGAATGGATGATTACCTGGAAATGAAGTACGTGTGCCTGGGTCTATGATGATCTGCGGCGCCCGAAATCCGGATCCATTTTCATCATCCGGTTCCAGTCGCCGAGATCGAAGTAGTCGCGCCAGTGCGTGATCAGACCCTGCTCATTGACATCGAAAGCGCCCATCACCGGACAATTCACCCGGCGGCCATCCCGCAGCACAAAAATGTCATTCCGCTCGGTGAGGACGGTGCCTCGGGCAGAGACCGCAATATTCTTGAGCTCCCAGGGTGAGGCCGTGCAGCTCACGACGAACGCCGCGAGAGCCCGGCGAATCGCCGGCTTTCCCACGATGGGTTCCATGGGAATGTTCTCGAACACCGCATCCTCGGCCAACTGCGCCAGCAGCGACTCGAGGTCGAGTTTCACCCAGGCGTTGATGAGATTTCGAACCGGAATCGTCTTATCCAACAGAAGATACCTCGTGTTCAGCCCTCATCGTTGACCCAGCGAACGAAGCGATGCAGGGGATAGAACCCATCGTGCGGCAGCCCGGGAGCCGGGCCGAGCGCCCCGCCGAGGCTCACTACGCGCTGCACCCCGGATGATGCGAGAGCATCGCGCAGCGAGGCTTTACGCTCAGGCGGATAGACTCCCACAGTTTGAGTCGCGACATTCGCAAACCGCACGGCATCAGCGAGACTCGGTACGGGCACGACGTTGACAATCTTCCCGTCCGGATAGAAGTCAACCGGCTCATCGGAGCGAATGACCAGCCCCCGTCCCTCGTATCCACCCCACACACCGTAGAGGGGTGCCAGGCCGCGCAGTATTTCGATCTCCTCGCGCAGCGCGCTGGGAACCGGCGGCCCGAGCACAGATGAAGTCCTGCTTTCCACCGACAGCTCGGCCTGCAACCGCTCGCAGTAACGATCCACCTGCTGCGCATCGCCCTCCACGAACTGGATACGGCTACACACACACGCAGCCTGATTGAAGGGCGTGGTGTCGAGTCCAGCCAACTTTGCCACCCGCGCGAGCGTGGCATCGTCCGCAAACGCCTCGCGGCCGATCAGGGAAATCGAAGTCTTCGGATCGAAGCTGACCAACTCAAAACCCGGCGCCGCGTAGTTCTTGGCACTGCGGATCGCGCCCTCCCCGCCCCACGCGACCAGTTTGTCGAAATACTGCGGCCGGAACAGGTTGCCCTCGATCGACGCATCGCCACCCCGCCAGTAGACCGCCGAGAAGGATTTGACGACAGGATGATTCGGAGCCACGTGCGCCAGTGTTCGCAAAATGGCGGTGGCCGTGAACAGGTCGTTGGAGGGCAGTTTCAGCAGATTGACCCCCTTGACCAGTGCTCCGCGAATGACCGACTGAGCCGCCACACCCGGGGCGTTTCCAGCCAACACATGGATCAGCCGCGGCGGGAAGGCGCGCACGCGTGCTTGCCCCCATGGAGTCGCAGTCTCGCGCCAGCCATCGAGAACTTCGGCTCCGCCGAGCTCATTGTTGACCTGCGCGTTCAACTCGGCACCGTTGAAGAGGCTGCCCAGGTCTTCATAACAGCGCTCGAGCACCCCTCCATCCAGGGGACTCACGCGCCGCATCTGCGCGAGCGCCTCGCTCACCAGGCCGCCATGATCGCGGCTGAGCGCCTTGCCGGTTGCCACGAGCAGCTCGATGATCTCGTGCAGCGGCGTGTTGAAGGCCGGCCCCGGCTCGGTGCGCGACCACACCAACGTGTCGATTTCCAGAGCGGGCGTCGCAAAGTTCAGGCCTGCGGACCGGTGGGTCACCGCGGCACCCTTTACGGTCTCGCCCTTGATCACGTGCGGAACGTTGACACATTGCGCGGCGACCGTTTCTTCTACGGCATTCATGAGTTCAGTGCCCCTTGAACGTACGCATCGATTGTTCCCGCGCAGGTGAGCCGGTCATCTCCAACATCGCTGTAGCGCGTGACCGTGGGCAGGATCGTTGGACCGGAACGCCCGCAGGGGCACACGGGCGAGAAATCCATTTCGACCCGGTCGCCGGAGATCAGGCCGCCCCAACGGTCTGCAAACGAGACATCAATGAAGCCGAAACGGCCTTGCACGACGCCGCCGGATGCTTCCAACAGCCGCGTACCCGACTCATCGAGCAACAGCGGCACCACCCAGGGAACCTGGTGATAGCGGCCGGCGAGGCAGCGAGGTTGGAACCACGACATCTCCGACATCCCGTAGGCCTGTACGGTGTTAACCGGTCCGAGAAAGGCCAGGATCTGCTCCTGGTAATCGGCAGGCAGCTTGGCTCCCTTCATGCCTCCGCCGGTGGAAACAATCGTGCCGGGGTGAAACTGGCCATTGGCGATGCCGCGCTCCCGGGCGCGTTCCATCAGCGTCCACAGTTGCCCCCACAGGCCGAGGATGTACATGGGCTCGTGACGCTTGGCGATGATGACATCCAACATCTCATCCAGGCGTGCCGCCGTGGCGGCCGACTGAGCGGCCGAGCGCTCCTTCATGAGCGCAATTTTACTCGGCGTGGCACTGCCGTCCGCGATCCGGCCCCGCAACTCCGCCATGCGCGAGACCTCGGCCACCTTGAGACGCTGGTTGGAAAGGTAATGACGCGAGTCCGGCCGCGCGAACCCCTCCGCGATGATCTGGCCAACGAAGCTCGCCACATACGAGCCGCCGTTGGGTCCAAAAAGGAAGAAGTGCCGGCTCTGGTCCGGCGTGATCGGGTCAGGCCACCCCGGCATGCGCAGCGCGTACTGGCAGCTGAACACATGATCTTCGGCGTTTCGAGGCAACAGGGAGACCTTGCCTGAGGTTGAGCTGGTAGTGGCGACGAGGTGACCCGCCGACCACAGCCGATCGAGCCAGTCGTCCACATCGTTGACGCCACTGACATCGAGATCCTTGGGCGAGCGCACGGAGACCAACGCGAGCCACTGCTGCAGCCGGCTCCATTGCTTGTTCTTCAGGAACGCGTGCGGATATGACTTATAACTGGTGTGCGACAGCAACACCGGTACCGCATCGGAGAGTTGCCGTATCTCGCTGACATCATTCTCGCGTGCGAGTCGATCCAACAGGGGCACTTGTGCCCGGCGCTCGCGGAAGGTCTCGCGAACGGCCTCCAGCCGAAGCTCCGTCAGCTCCGTCGGGGAGCGTACAAAAGGGTCGGGGGCGTCTCGTAGGCTCAAAAGCTCGGCCCGTGCATCCACCGGAGTTCTCCAATTCCCAGGGCTCCGCGGACTTATAGGAGCTGGCTCGACAACGCGCGTCGTCTAACAGGACGACGCGCCCGGCCAGGAGCGCCGTTCCTCCACAGTCACGAACCGGGTCGCCGATCGGTCCAGAAACAGTGCCTCATCAGCCGCGATACGTGCTGCTGCCTCGGGCTGTGTAGCCGCGCTCATGGCCAGGTCAAAACTCGCACGGTCGGCAAACCACAGCTCCGTGACGATGTCGAAATCGCCAATGGCGACATCGAGAAAATTGCGTCGATAATCCAGGATGCCGGGCATGATCGACAGAATCAGGGGCACGTGGCGAAGCTCATAGTGTGCGATCACCTCGACGCGTGGCAGTTGCGGCTGTGAGCGCAGGAAGGCCATGAGCTTCAACATGCTCCATTTTGGCATCCATCGGCCGCCCCGATAGCGTCCGACCGGACGAGGCACATTGCCGCGCGCGGTCGCAGATTGTGCGTTGCTGCGGAACCCGACATCGGCGTCGCGGGCAGCAAGGGGGCGCAACATGTTTGACCTCATCGTGCGAAATGGCACCGTCGTCGACGGCACCGGCAAAGCGGGATTTGCAGCGGATGTCGCCATTACCGACGGCCGAATTGTCGATGTCGGCAAGGTCTCCGGCCGGGCCGCAACACAGATCGATGCCGCGGGTCGGGTGGTTGCTCCCGGCTTCATCGACGTGCACACCCACTACGATGCCCAGGTTTTCTGGGACCCGAAGCTCACCCCGTCGAGCAATCACGGAGTGACCACCATCATCGGGGGCAATTGCGGGTTCAGCATCGCGCCGCTGAGCGGGCGGCCCGAGGATGCGGCTTATCTGCAAGCCATGTTGTCGCGGGTTGAAGGCATGCCGCTCGGCAGCCTGCAGGCAGGCGCTCCGTGGGACTGGACGTCCTTTGGTGAATACCTGGACCGTATCGAGGGCAAGTTGGCCATCAATGCCGGATTTCTGGTCGGCCACTCGGCTTTGCGACGCACGGTGATGGGTGAGCGCGCCGTCGGAGGACGGCCTAGCGGCGAAGAGTTGCGGACGATGCAGGCGCTTCTCGCGAAATCCATCAGTGAAGGCGGGTTGGGATTTTCGACCACCTTGTCGCCTACCCACAACGATGCCAACGGCGCACCGGTCCCCTCTCGTCACGCCGACACGGACGAATTCATTGCCCTCGCGGAAGTTGTAGGTCGCAGCGAAGGCACCTTCCTGGAGATGGTCGCGGACGCCGCCCGGCCATTCACTGAGGGCGTGTTGGAGCGCATGGCCGGCATGTCGCGCGCCGCCGGACGGACCCTCAACTGGAATTTGCTGTCTCCGGACTCCCGCTTGCCGGAGCTGTTCGAGCAGCAACTCGCGGCCAGCGACTACGCCGCGGCGCGCGGCGGCAAAGTCCTGGCCCTGGCCGCGGTCCGTCCCATTTCGCTCGTCCTGAGCTTCGCCAGCGGCATGGTGCTGGACTCCTTCCCCGGCTGGCAGACCGTGATGGCATTGCCGCATGCGGAGCGTAAAAAGGCCCTCATCGATCCCAACAACCGCGAGCGCATGAACCAGGCCATGCACTCGCCGCAAGCAGGAGCGTACGGCACCCTGAGTGACTGGAGTCGCTGGCGGATCGTCGAGACGACACTCCCGGAAAATCGGTCGCTAAACGGCCTGCTGATCGGCACACTGGCCGCGCGACTCAATCGCAGCCCGCTCGACGCATTGCTCGATCTCGCCGTCGCCGAGGACCTGCAGACTCGATTCATGCCGGTGTTGAATGGCACGGATGATGAGAGTTGGCGAATGCGCGCGCGAGCCTGGCGCGATCCGCGCGCACTGGTGGGTGGTTCCGATGCCGGCGCCCACCTGGACATGATCGACACGTTCGCCCTCTCTTCACACCTGCTCTCCGAAGGCGTGCGCGAGCGCCACATCCTATCGCTCGAGCAGGCGGTTCACGAGCTAACAGGCAGGCCCGCGGCCCTGTTCGGTCTGAAGGATCGTGGGCTGATACGGACCGGCGGCTGCGCGGACCTGGTGGTCTTCGATCCGCACACGATTGCCGCCGGCCCGATCTACAGCCGCCGCGATCTGCCCGGTGACTATGAGCGGCTTTACACGGATGCCGCAGGCATCGATCACGTGATCGTGAACGGCGCGCCAATCTGGCGCGGAGGCGAGTTTATGGGCGCGCTTCCGGGTCGACTGTTACGTTCCGGACGCGACACCGTGACTGTCGGAATTGCTTAGTCTTCGTGATGCACACAGGGCATGCGTTGGAATTCGACTACATCGTGGTCGGCGCCGGCTCGGCCGGCTGCGTGCTGGCCAACCGTCTGAGCGAGTTGCCCCGCAAGCGGGTACTGCTGCTCGAAGCGGGCGGTGACGACCGGCCGTTTCACAATCCGGGCCAGTGGCTCTCCAACCTGGCGATTCACATACCCGCCGGCTACCGGCACTCGCTCAGCGACCCCCGCGTGAGCTGGGGTTACACAACCAACCTCACTCGCGGGAATCACTCCAGCACTCTGCCCTACTATCGAGGCCGTGTTCTGGGTGGCACTTCCTCCATCAATGGCATGCTCTATGTCAGGGGACAAAGTGCCGACTACGACGGCTGGAGCGAACTGGGCTGCACCGGATGGAGTTGGCGCGAGGTGCTGCCGCTATTCATGCGATCGGAGAACCAATGTCGCGGCGCGGATGAAGTCCACGGGGTGGGCGGCCCTCTGTCCGTGAGCGATGTAGAGCGACACCCGGTCGCAGACGCGGTTCTGAGCGCGGCGACACAGGCGGGCCTTGCGGTCGTGTCGGACATCAACCGCGGTAATCAGGAAGGTTTTGCTCGCGTTCAGGTCACCATGCGCCGGGGCAAACGCCAATCGACAGCGACTGCCTACCTGCATCCGGTCATGGGCCGACAGAATCTGCGCGTGCAAACCAACACCCAGGCGGTCAGGCTGCTCCTCGAACAGGGGCGCGCCACGGGAATCCGCGTACGGACCGCGGACAGTGAGCTCGATATCGGCTGCCGGGGAGAGATCATACTGTGTGCAGGCGCCATCAATTCGCCGCAGTTGCTCGAGCTATCCGGCATCGGCGACCCGGAAGTCCTGCACGCCGCGGGCATTCCCCTCCAACATGCGCTGCCGGGTGTGGGGGCGGGTTTTCAGGATCACTACGCGGTGTTGCGGCGGTTTCGACTGCGTCCCGGAGTGCCATCACTCAACACAGCGGCGCGCGGTATGCGCCTCGCGATGCAAGCGCTCCGATATCTGTTCGTGCGCCGGGGTCTGTTGGCCGGCCCGCCGAGCGATGTGGTTGGATTCGTACGCTCCAGCAACAGTCTGGCCACACCCGATCTGCAGTTCCATGCCATTGCCGCCTCCGCCGATCCGGACACGGGACAGATCGACCCCTTTCCGGGATTGACGCTGGCGCCGTGCCCCCTGCGACCGCAGAGCCGTGGGACCGTGCATGTCAACAGTCCCGATCCAACGGCTCCGCCGCGCATCCTGCTCAACTGCCTGGAGCATCCGGATGATCGCCGGGTTCTCACGGCAGGTTTGCGGCTCCTGGATGGGATTGCAGAACAACCCGCGCTGCGGGAACTGATCGCAGAGCGCCTCGGACGCTCCGCCGGTTCCAACACGGACGCGGCTGCCGAAGGGGAGCTGGGCCTGGGTCAATGCCTGTGGCATGGCGCGGGAACCTGCGCCATGGGAGTCGATGAATCGGCCGTCGTCGACCCGCAACTGCGGGTTCGCGGAATCGCCGGACTGCGAATTGCCGATGCGTCCATCATGCCCCGGCTCGTCTCGGGGAATACCAATGCCGCCTGCATCATGATCGGCGAGAAAGCCGCGGACCTGATAGCCGGCCGGGCGCCTACGCCGGCTCAAACGAGATCATGAGCCGTGTCGGACCGTGAGCCAGGAAATGAACCAGCCGCTGCACAGCGCCCTCGGCCGGCACCAGGCTGATGTTGCGTGACCGGCCGAGCAGCGCCGTGAATGCCTGTTGCATTTCGGCCCGGGCCAACTGATTGCCGATGCAGTAGTGAATCCCATGTCCAAAGGTCAGATGCTGAGTCGCATTGAGCCGGTCGATATCCAGTGCCTGCGGCTCGGCAAACATCCGCGGATCGCGGTTACCCGCTGCCCAACGGATATTCAGGATGGCCCCTTGCGGGATACTGACACCGCCCAGCACCGTGGCTGTCAACGCCTTGCGAAACAGACCCTGCAAGGGGGACTCGAGCCGCAGCACCTCTTCGCAGAAGGTCTTGATCTTCTGCGGCGCCGCGCGCAGTTGCGCCTGCAACTGCGGGTTGGAGGCCAGATGATAGGCGCCCGAGGCGAGCGCACTGGTCGTTGTCTCATTGCCACCGACCAGCAACTGCACGAGCAGACTGCAGAACTCTCCGCGCGTGAGCTGTCGGCCGTCGATGGTTGAATTGGCGAGGTCGCTGATCAGCGTATCGTTGGGCGCGCTGCGCAGTTCCTCTCCGCGTGCCGCCAGAAACAGGTTCATTTCGATCTTGCGGCGGCTGCATTCGATGTGTCGCTCGGGATCGATGCGGGGGTCGGTGCATTCCATGGTCGCATCGGACCACTGTTTGAACGTATCCCCCATCTCCGGCGGCACGCCGAGCTGCTCGGCGATCATCCGCATCGGCAGCCAGATGGCAAACGCCTGCACGAAATCGAAGGGCTCACGCGGAAACCGGTCGATCAGGTCGCGGGTAATCTCATCGATACGGGGACGGACGGACATCATCCGCTTCACGCCAAACGCCTTGTCAACGAGCGATCGGTAGCGACGGTGATCGGGCGGATCGTTCGTAACCAGCGTATTCACTTCGGCGACGCCCGCTTCCTCCATCATGGCGTTGATTCGAGCAGTAGCGGCAGTCTGGCGTCCCTGCAGTTGCCCGGTGTCGTTGGCAAAGGTCTGCGGATCGGCCGCAATCGCGCGGATGTCGGCATATCGGGTGACCACATACATGCCGGTCACCGGATCGAGGTACACGGGTGCCTCTTCCTGCAGTTTCGCGTAGGTGGGAAACGGACAGGACAGGACCTCGGGGTCGGTAAATGTGAGGTGGGGACACGAGCTCGCTTGCGGTGTCGACTGGGACATCATCCTCTCTCCTCACACGGCCGGGCGCACGGATGGCGCGTTCTCAGAACTGGCGCTCCGGAATTTCAACCACGATCCCATCGATTTCGGGAGTCATCACAATCTGGCAGGACAAGCGGCTGTTGGATCGCCGTTCGGCCGCCGTGTTTTCCAGCAGGTCATTCTCCATGGCCTGCGGCGGAGCCAGGCGTTGTGCCCAGGCTGCATCGACGTAGACATGACACGTCGCGCACGAAAGTGACCCGCCGCAATCGGCTGCGATACCCGGCACATCCTGGGTCGTTGCACCGAACATGACACTACAGCCCACGGGTACTTCGACTTCACGCGTCTGCCCGTCGGCCAGCTTGTAGAGAACCTTCGGCATTGCAGTCCCTTCTTATCAGTGGCCCACCGACCTGGGCGCCCAGCGCAGCGGCAGGTGGACCACACTGTTGACCATACCGCTCTCGACCCGCGGCGGGTCGGCGGGATCCAACGAAAAGTCCGGGATGCGCGCCAGCCACTCACTGAGAAATACCTTCATCTCCGTTCGCGCCAACAACGCACCGATGCAACGGTGAGTGCCGTTGCCGAACACCGCATGGCGGGTACCCTTGCGTGCGAAGTCCACGCTTGCCGGCTCGGGAAAGCGGCGGGCATCCAGGCCATGCAGCAGCGACTGCACCAGCACGCGGTCGCCCGCCTTGAAGTGAATTCCCTTGTAATTCAGGTCACGCGTAATGACCCGCGCGGTGTTGGTCACTCCGTGGCGGCGCAACAGCTCTTCGATGGCGCGACTGATCAGCGCCGGATTCTCCGCGAGTTGCCGGCGATGCGGCGGATTCATGGCCAGAAACCGTGCCATGAACGACAGGGCCGAGGTCACGGTATCCAGGCCACCGAACAGTGCGTTGAGAATCATCGAATGCTTCTCGGAGTCGCTCATGTCGCGCGCGGCCATGCGACCCCGCATGACACGCGACACGATATCCTCGGCCGTGCTCCCCCGACGCTCGTCCATCAGGCGAGTGATGTATTCGCTCGTTTTCCGATAGCTCTCGATCCGGTCAGCGGGCTCGTGCGGCCGCACGGCGTTGTTGGTCCAACGCACCAGCATCGCCCGATCCTCTTTCGGCAGGTTCGCCATGCGCATGAAGATCACAATCGGCAGGTGGGCCCCGAACTCGGACACGAACTCACAGCGGCCCTTCGGCTCAAACCCTTCGATCAGCTCGGCCGCCAACTCGCGGACACCGGGCTCCAATGCAACGATGGCTTTCGGATCGAATGCCGGCGCCAGGGCGGCCCGATACTGCGCATGCTCGGGCTCGTCGCTTTCGAGTGGCAGCACCGGTGTCGGCGTGAAGCCCGCCGGAAGTGTGACTTCCCGCATCGAAAACAGTGTTGACTCACGCTGCGCGTACTCGATGTCTTCAGCGCGAGTAAAAATCCAGTGCCCGCCGTTGCGGGGGGTCCAGACAATGTCCGCGCCCGCGTGTAGCGTCTTCGAAGTCTCCAACTGCAGGTCGCGATCGCCCGCGGCGCTGTAGAAGTCGTAGTCGACGACCCGCTCGGGCGATACATTGTCAGGCAACGCATTCGTAACCACACTCGCCATGATCCACCCTGCTCGAGTTTCACCCCCTGACACTAGTCCGGTTGATCTGGACTCGCTTGGTCCGGGAAGACGATGTGGCAGCACCAGTCCTCATGGGATAAAACCACCGATGCAGGACCGATCGAAGTACGCCCGCATTTCCACGATTCGCCCCTTCGCGTCGAGCTTCAGAGTCTCAATGCAGTTGATGCTCGCGCGGTCGCCGTCGCCGGCGTCGAGGTCCGCGACGAACTCGTAACAGGCTTCACGGCCGCACACAATGAGCCGCTTCAGCGATGCGGTCACTTTCAAACCTCGCGATGCCGTCCACACACTCCGCAACGCCTCCAAACCGACAACGGGTTTGGAGCCCACGGGATCTTCGAAGATCGCATCGGGCGCAAACAGGGCTGCACGCGCCTCGATGTCCTGACTGGCCAGGCTGCCCAGATAAGCCGTAACCACGCCGCGAATTCCGTCAGCATCCGCATTCGCGCCAGCCAGCGCGATCAGTTGGCTTCTCAGCATTGCTGCGCCCGCCTCGTTCTGAGTGGAACCGGAATCCCCTGGGCCACACATGAAACGCCACCCAATCCTCCATCCACCTGAAGGGTCTGGCCATACGTAAATGAAGCTTCGTCCGAGCATAGCCAGACGACGGCATTCGCAATCTCCTGCGGCGTACCCACCCGGCCGGCTGGCACCATCGGTCCAAGCGCATCCGCATCTGCCGAGTTGAGCATCGGCGTCAAAATCGGTCCAGGCGCCAGACTGTTGATACGAATACCGTCTCCTGCGTATTCCAACGCCGCGGAACGAGTGAGCCCGGCCGCCGCATGCTTGGCCGCCGAGTAGTCGGAGTAGAGGGACAAGCCACCGAAAGCGGCGTCCGATGTCACGTTGACGATCGCACCGCCTCGGCCCGACTCGAGCATCGCGCGTATCTGATATTTCATGCACAGGAAGATCGCGCGCGCGTTCGTCGCCAATACCGCCTCATACTGCTCGAGTGACGTATCAATCAGGAACATCGGCTCGTGCGCCCAACCCGCGGTGTTGGAAACAAAGTCCAGGCGGCCATACTCCTCGAGCGTCGCAGCCACGAGCCCCTCGACCTGCGTTTCGATAGTGACATCCGTGGGCACGGCAATGCACTGCCCCCCGATCTCTCGAACCTTTTGCACCGTCTCGCGGCATGCTGCCTCACGGCGCCCCGCGACTACGACACGCGCTCCTTTCCGAGCAAACTCCACTGCGGTCGCCTGGCCCATCCCGGAGCCGCCGCCCGTCACCAGAGCCACCCGCCCGACCATCGGCAGAGGCAGGCAGCGCCGCAATTCGCGGGACATCGAATTGACGTCGTGCACGTTGCCAGGTCCCCAGAACGCGCGCATCTCCTCGATCTTTCCGACAGCGTCGAATGCAAACGTGTCAGTCACTTCAACAATCTGACTGTTGGCAGACTCGCCCATCACGACGATGAATGAAAAGGCCGCGGCCGACCCCGCCGCACGCACCTCTCCGACCCGGTGCAGGCTGGACTTCTGGGTCCTGAACTGCTCGTAGAATGCGCGTATGTCTTTCAGGCCACGGTGCGGCGCACTGCCGACCGGATCCTCGACCGTCGCATCGGCGGCATACAACCCAACGAGTGTGTCGAAATCCCGTGCATTGAACGCGTTGAGATAGCGCTCAATGACACTCCTGGTCTGCTGTGGATCCATCAGCGGTCTCTACGTTGGCAGTCCTGGAGGACCGCGGGTCAGGCGGCCTTCGGAATCATCCCGTTGGGATCGATGACAAACTTGGTGGCCGCGCCGCGATCAAAGCTGGCGTAGCCCTTCGGGGCCTCATCCAGGGAAATGACCTGCACATTCACCATTTTTCCGATCGGCAGGCGGTCAAACAGGATCGCCTGCATCAACTGGCGGTTGTATTTCACTACGGGCGTTTGGCCGGTGAAGAAGGCATGGCTCTTCGCCCAACCCAGGCCGAGGCGGATGGACAGGCTGCCGACCTTCGCTTTCTCATCGACGGCGCCGGGATCCTCCGTCACATACAACCCCGGAATGCCTATGCGTCCTGCGGCCCGCGTCACCTGCATCAAGGCGTTCAACACCGTTGCCGGGGCTTCTTCGCCGGAATGCGCGCCGTGTCCGCGAGCCTCGAATCCAACAGCGTCGATCGCGCAATCCACCTCGGGTGTCCCCAGGATCTCGGCGATCTGCGCGCCCAGATCGTCGTGTTTGGACAGGTCCACGGTCTCGAAGCCCATGGCACGGGCATGCTTCAGCCGTTCGCCGTTCATGTCGCCCACGATGGTACAGGCGGCGCCCAGGAGTTGACACGACGCCGCGGCTGCCATACCCACCGGACCGGCACCCGCCACGTACACCGTGGAGCCTGGACCGACACCGGCGCTGACAGCCCCATGAAATCCCGTCGGCAGGATGTCCGACAAGCAGGTGAGATCGCGGATCTTGGCGAGCGCCTGGTCCCGGTCCGGGAATTTCAACAGGTTGAAATCGGCATACGGGACCATGACGTAGTTCGCCTGGCCACCCACCCAACCGCCCATATCGACATAACCGTAGGCGGCTCCCGCGCGGGCCGGATTCGTGTTGAGACACACCCCGGTCGCGGTTTCCTTGCAATTGCGGCAGCGCCCGCAGGCCACGTTGAATGGGACCGAGACGATGTCCCCCTTTTTCAGAAACTCCACCCCGCTGCCCGCTTCAATGACCTCACCGGTAATCTCGTGGCCGAGCACGAGACCGACAGGCGCGGTCGTACGGCCGCGGACCATGTGCTGGTCGGAGCCGCAGATGTTGGTGGAGACGACGCGCAGGATCACCCCGTGATCGATCTTCTTGCCCGAGGGCGCCTGCATCTTCGGCTCATCAATGGACTGAACCTGTACCTGGTTGGGTCCCCGGTAGACGACGCCGCGGTTGGTGCTCATCGGATCTCCGATTCAGTGTCGATTGCAGCAGGAGTTCCGGCGGAGTGTAGGTTCCGCGCCTGCACCGCACCTCGTCCGCGCGGACGACTGTCCGCATCTCAAGGTTTCCGCAATGCGCCGTGAAGGAAAATGCGCACCGCCGATGCGATCCAGCGCTCCTGCTGTTTTGCCGACATCGCATCCTCGACAAACAGGTAATCGATGGAGCTGGTCACGAGGTGCATGAACTGCTGCGCCGCGCGCGGCGCATCATCGAGGGCCATCTGGCCGTTCATGGACAACATCTCGAAATAGCCGGCCAGCGGCTCGAGCGCATACCAGCGCCGCTCATAGCCTTTCTTCACCAGTTCCGGCGAGCGGGTCGATTCCATCACGAGAATTCTCGAGATGGCTTTCGCATCCGCCGACAGGCCGTCGCGATAAAAACACAGGGCCACCTCCTGCAGCACTTCCCACACCGGACGCTGCGAGTTGACCGCTTCTTCGATCGCCGACCGTAGCCGCCCCGACGTATGTCCCCAGAGCCGCTCGAGGATCGCCTCCTTGCTGTTGAAATGTTTATAAACCGTTGCCCTCGTGACATTCGCTCGCGCGGCAATCCCCGCAATACTGCCGCCGTGAAAGCCGCGCTCGGTAAACTCGACCATCGCCGCAGCCAGCAGCGCGCTTTGAATCTCACCCGCGCGTGCTCGGGTCGGCCGCCCATGCGCGCGGCGACTGGACGAGTCCAACTCAACATCGCCCTCTGACTTGCGCATCGTTCACACCTCGGCACACACCTGTGCAGGGATCCTATCCTCCGACTCAGCGCATGGGGATGTCGCAGACCGGGTTCTGCGTTTCACGACCATGGCGACTGGACTACAGTTTACGTCAACCGCGAGCCGGCTGCTCCGTTGGACTCCAACGCACGCTGCCGACTCTGGCCACAGCCCGCACTCGGATAATTGAGGCTCTGTCATCGTCCCGTTGGACGATGGTCGGGCGTAAACCTGCATAGGGACCCAGCGGCATCTGCGTCCGCAAGGACGATGGATTCTGCACGCTCCCGGTGACAATTCGCTGCTCGGTCAGCAAGGGGGGGCAGCAGCGTGGCAGAAGCAAACTCACGGTCTCGTCATGTAATTAGCGCTACCCTCCTGGGCGTGACCGGAATGACCCTGACCGTCGGCGGCCTGCAGTTGCTTTTGCTGGGCGGCTCGTCCTACTACCTCATCGCCGGTGCCACGCTGGTGGCGATTACCGTGTTGTTATTGCGCCGCCATCGATTCGCCCCCCTCCTCTATGCGCTCTTCGTGTTCGGAACGCTCTGTTGGTCCTTGTATGAAGTCGGCCTGGAGCCGTGGGGCTTGCTGGCCAGGCTGGGCATGCCCCTGCTGTTGGGGCTCGGGCTGCTGCGCGCGTGCATCTTGCGCCACACTGCCCATCCGAGCCACAGGCGGTGGCCTTTTATCTTCGCAGCCGCGGCAATCCTCGGAGGCCTGACGGCCATCCTCTTTGTCGCATCACATCCTTTGTCCGGCGGCCTACGAGCCGGCTCGCCACTCAAATTAGCCCCCGGATCCACCAGCGACTGGAGCGCGTTTGGCGCGACCGAGCATGGGACTCGCTATTCGAAGTTAGATCAGATCACTCCCGACAACATCCACCGTTTGACCCTGGCATGGACTTACCGGACCGGTGATCTGCCCCACCCCGCGGACGCGCAGACCGCGTGGTCCTTCGAGGCGACGCCGCTGAAGATCGCTGACACCGTGTTCCTATGTACTGCCCACTCCATCGTTCATGCGATCGATGCCGAGACCGGACAGCGACGCTGGCTTTACGATCCAAAAGTACCTGCTGTCTGGGTGCCGTTGCGCGCCTGCAGAGGTGTTGCATTCTATCGCTCGCCACACCCCCTCTCCGAATGTCCCGAACGGATCATCGCGCCGATCGGCGATGGCCGATTGATCGCATTGGATTCACACACCGGTCGGCCGTGCCCGGGGTTTGGGCATACCGGTCAGATTAACCTGCTCGAGCACCTGGGATCGTATCCGCCCGGATATGCCCTGCCGACATCGCCTCCCGCCATCGTAAACGACCACATCATCGTCGGCGGCTATGTCATGGACGGCACGATGGTGGGCGCCCCATCGGGGGTCATTCGTGCGTTTGATGCCGTCACCGGGGAACTCTCCTGGGCCTGGGATATGGGCCAGCCGGACCGGACAGGCGCGCCGGCCGAAGGCGAGCGATACACGCCGGGCACGCCGAATGCGTGGCCGCCGCTGAGTGCCGATGAGCGCCTCGGGTTGGTCTATGTCCCGTTAGGTAACGCGACTCCCGATTTCTTCGGGCGGCATCGCTCGGCGGCCGCCGAAACGTACGGCAGCTCGATTGTCGCCCTGGATGTGCAGACCGGGCGGCCGCGCTGGCATTTCCAGGTCGATCACCATGACCTGTGGGACCATGACCTGCCGGCGCAACCCTCGTTGATCGAATTGCCCACCCCGAACGGCCTGACACCCGCGCTCGTCCTTCCGACCAAGCGGGGTGAGCTGTTCGTTCTGGACCGGCGCACCGGCCAACCGCTCACGCAGGTCGACGAAAAGCCGGTACCGCAGGGCGCCGCCGCGGGGGACTACACCTCGGCCACCCAACCCTTCTCCACCGGAATGCCGAGTTTCGCCGGCGCCGACTTGAATGAAGCGCGGATGTGGGGCATGACGCCTCTGGACCAACTGTGGTGCCGGCTGCGATTCCGGGAGTTGCGCTACGAGGGGCAGTTCACCCCGCCGAGTGTCCGGGGGAGCCTCGTTTACCCCGGCAGCGCCGGCATCTTCAGTTGGGGCGGTGTTGCAATCGACGAGGCGCGGGGAATTCTCATTGCCAACACTGTGCACTCACCCTTCGTAGTCACCCTGATTCCGCGCAAGACAGCCGATGCTGAAGGGCTGAGCACTGCACCCAACACCGATTCCGCCGCCGACAACACGCGCGGCACGGCTGAGCGCAATGTCGGTGCGCGCGCCGGAATGCCTCAAGTGGGTACGCCCTACGCTGCCAGGGCCTTACCCTTCCTTTCACCGGCAGGCATTCCCTGCCTCAATCCGCCGTGGGGCCAGCTCTCGGCCATCGACCTGAGCTCGCGCAAACTGTTGTGGAAGCAGCCGTTCGGCACCAGCATCGATAACGGGCCGTTCGGGTGGGAGACGGGCCTCCCATTGCCGGTCGGTGTTGCCAGCGCGGGCGGCGCCCTGTCCCTCGGCACCGGTGTCTTTCTCATTGCCGCATCACAAGACCGCTACCTGAGAGCCTTCGCAACGCGCACGGGCCGCGAGCTCTGGCGCGTCCGATTGCCGGCCGGCGGCCAGGCCACGCCGATCACCTACCTGTCCGCGCCGAGCGGGCGGCAATTCGTGGTCATTGCCGCCGGGGGGCACGGTGGTTTGAACACCCGGGTGGGCGATTACGTGCTGGCTTACACACTGCAATAGCTGCGTGTTAGTCCGAATGGTGGATGTGTCATATACACAACACGGTGGATCATTCGACAAAATACGCGGATTTCTGGAGCGGATCACAATGCGCAGGCTCGACACCAGCACCCACTTACTCCTCGCGGGACTCTTACTCTTGCTCCTGACCACCTCCCAGATTGCGACGAGTGCCCTCGCCGCGGAATCCCCCGCCGACTCATCGGTATCTCCAGATGAGATTGTGGTTACCGCGCGACGACGCGAAGAGAGCCTGGAGCGCGTACCCGTCTCCGTGAGTGTTGTGAGCGCCGACACCATCAACAGCCAGAATCTGACGGGAATCCAGGATATCCAGTATCTGACTCCCTCGCTCAATGTCAGCACCAACACCGCACGCAGCTCGAACAACTACACGCTGCGAGGCCAGGGCACGACCTATGGTACCCAACCATCGGTCGTCGCCTACTTCGCGGAAGTGCCGATCCCGGGTGGTGGCAACGGCAACGCCGCGCTCTTCGACCTCGGCAATGTTCAGGTATTGAACGGCCCCCAGGGGACCCTGTTCGGGCGCAACTCGGTCGGTGGCGCCATTCTGTTCGCGCCCGCGCGCCCCACCAACCAGCTCGAAGGCCGCGCCGAGGTGGGGTACGGCAATTACAACAACCTGCAGGAAGAAGCGGTTCTGAATGTGCCCATCCAGGACGACCGGATCCTGCTGCGCGCCGGAATTTCCCACCGCAGCCGCGACGGCTTCACGCACGACATCGTCACTGGACGCGACTACGACAACATCGAGACCACCGCCGGCCGCCTCTCCCTGCTGGTGAAACCGTTTGGAGGACTGGAAAACCTGCTCGTCGTCAATTTCAGCGAGAACAATGAGCACGGGACCGGCACTCTGCTGTCCCAGGTGAATCCCGCAGGCCTCGCAGCGCTGTTGTTTCCGGACCTGCCCGCACTCGCAACACAACAGGCCGCCTGGGGTCCCCGCTTCACGGCCCAGACGCCCGGCGTTGCCGACCGGCAGCGACTGATCCAGGTTGTCAACACAACGAGCGCGCAACTATCTGACACTGTGGCACTGAAGAATATCGCCAGCTTTACCTCGTTCCGCTCCAACGTCCGCTCGGATGTGAGCGGAACCTCACTGCCCATCCTGTACTTCGAATACACGCCCGGCTGGGGCGGTCCGCAGGACAACAATCAGCCCGCCATCGACCAGGTGACCGAAGAGTTGCAGTTGTCGGGCGAGTCCTTCCATAAAGCCCTGCAGTGGACGCTCGGCGGGTACTTTCAGAACAACCATCCGCTGCACACGCTGCAGAGCCTGCGTGCCTTTGGTGGACCGACGGTCCTGACAGACCGGGGCGATGACCTGCGCAGCGTGGCGGCCTTCGCGCAGGGAACTCTGCAGCTGGGCGCTCTCGCCTCATCCCTGGAGGACTGGCGGCTGACATTCGGGTATCGCGAAACCCATGATCGCCTCGAAGACTATGTTGATTCCTACGTACAGGTGGGCGATGCGTTCGACACCGGTGGACCTTGCGCACTGACCACGGGGAGCTACCCGAACTGCCGCCTCGATTACTCGCGTAGCTTCTCCGCCGGCACCTACACCACGACGCTCGAATACCAGCTCAGCCGGCAGGTGATGCTCTACGTTACGGCGCGCAGCGGGTTCAAAAGCGGCGGCTTCAACCTCGGCGCGCCCCCGAGCGCCGGCTTCGCCTCGTTCGAGCCAGAGAGGGTCAAGGACTTCGAGGGCGGTCTCAAGTCGAGCTTCGACCTGGGCAGCATCGGACTGCGATTCAACCTGGCCGTGTTTCGCGACAAATACACGCAGATCCAACGACCCCTGCTGAAGAATTTCGGCGGCGTCGTCACCACTTATGTCGTCAACGCGACGGATGCCGTCATCAAGGGTGTCGAGCTGGATGCCGGCCTGCGCCTGCCGAGCGGATTTTCTCTGTCCGCCACGTACTCGTACCTCGACTCCGAGTACGGCAGTTTCGTCACCGAGCAGGGTGATTTCTCAGGCTTTGCCCTGCCGTACACCCCGACACACAAAGCGAGCCTGACAGCAGAGTATGAAACCCGTTTGCGCAACGAACGCGGCACGCTGCGCGTTGGCGCGACGTACGCCTACCAGAGCAGCTATCGCAACCTCGACGTGCTCGACCCGGATGTCGATGTCCCCGCCTACGGCCTGCTCAATCTCCACGCCGGCTGGGACGCCATGCTGGGAACTGGCCTCGATCTCAACCTGTTCGCCACGAACCTCACCAACAAGCTGTTTATCATCGGCAAAGGCGATTATTACTACAGCCTGGGCTTCACCACCAACGTCTACGGCGAGCCGCGGATGTACGGGGCCAATCTAACCTACCGCTTCTGAACGCGACGACTCAGGCCGCGGCCCGCACCCCGCCCCGGCCGCGAAACTCCTCGAGCAGCCGCGCCTCGATCTCACGAGCACTGCGAATACTCTGCTGCTTCACGTGCCCGTAGCCGCGGATCTCATCTGGAACCGCGGCCACGCGCACGGCAATCTCATGATTGGCCGTCGTCAGGCTCGCACAGATCTGCGCGAGTCGCCGCCGATAGTCCTCGATCAATTGCCGCTCGAGTCGGCGCTCCGCCGTCCAGCCGAAGGGGTCAAACCGTCCCCCGCGCAAGCCTTTGAGCCGCGCGAGCAAGCGAAAGATCGTGAGAACCCAGGCTCCGTAAGAGCGCTTACGAGGACTGCCGGTAGTCGGATCGCGCCGGGCCAGCAAGGGGGGCGCGAGTTGATAGCGCACCCGGGTGCCCGGCTGGCATTGCCGCCTCAATTGCGCAAGAAAAGCAGGATCCACGTGCAGCCGCGCGACTTCATATTCGTCCTTGTACGCCATGAGCTTGTACAAGTAGCGCGCGACCGTTTCCGCAAGAGCAGTGCTCCCCGGTGTAACGCGGCGTTCGGCGTCCAGAACTTCTTTCACACCCTCCGCATAGCGTCCTGCGTACCGAGCGTCCTGATAACCGATGAGATCCTCTACGCGAGCCTGTAGCAGTCGGCGCAATACATCGGTATCCGCTCCGACGCTGTCAACAATGGCCTGCACGGCGGGAGATACGGTCCGTGCCTCAATCTGCGGGACGCCACGACTATCTTGATCGATATGGTCCGCCACGAACGTTGGATCCACGCACGCCATGCGCCCCCACTTGAACGCCAGCAGCCCGATCTCGACAGCGACGCGCGCATCCCGGATAGCCTGCTCGATCGAAGCACAGGACAGCGGCAACGCACCGGCCTGGTATGCAACACCCACCAGGAAAATGTTGGTAGCCATGTGGTCGCCGAACAGACCCTCTGCCAATCTCTGCGCATCGAGAAATACATTGTCGCGCGACCGGGATACACCGTTGACGGCGTCCACCAGGCCACGTTCCGCGGGAAACTTCACGTGCCGCTCGGAGATCATCCGGCCGGTGGGTGATTGGGACGTTGAAACCACCGCCACCGTGCGTTGCGGGTGAGCCTTCAGCAGATTCTTCGGGTCGGTAGCCGTGAGGATATCGAAGCCCAGATACAGGTCTGCGCAGCCATCGCTGATCTTGTTCGCGCCATCGAAGGGTTGGCTGGTGATTTTGACATGAGAGACGACAGCACCGCCCTTCTGCGCTAGCCCCGTCTGATCGAGTACGACGGCATGCTTACGATCCAGGCGCGCGGCACGCGCGATGGTGGTCGCGACGGTCACCGTGCCCGTACCGCCGATTCCCATGATGAGTATGTTGAAATCCCCGCCGACCGTGCGGACCGGATCCGGCAGGGGTCGTTCGAGCGCGGGGTAGCGCCGGGTGTTGGGTTGCGGATCGGCGGCTGCCGTCGTCGTCAGTGTCAGAAACGAGGGGCAAAATCCTTCCAGGCAGGAGAGATCGCGATTGCACGAGGTTTGATGGATACGAGTCTTTCGCCCGAACTCCGTTTCCACCGGCTCGACACTCATGCAGTTTGACTTTACACCGCAGTCCGCGCACCCCTCACAGACTCGCTCGTTGATCAAGACTCGCGTTGCCGGTAGAGGCCGCTGGCCGCGGGAACGCAGACGACGCAGCTCCGCAGCACATTCCTGGTCGTGCAACATTACCGTTGTGCCAGGCGTTTCCGCCAACACGCGCTGCGCTTCCTGGATTCGATCCCGGTGCCAAACCTGGGTCTCCCCCGGCATCTGAACGCTCGCGTAAAGCTCCGGATGGTCGGTTGTCACAATGACGCGTGATACGCCCATCGCCAACAACTCGGCGACGACCTCCCGCACCGGGTGGCGGCCCATTGCTTCCTGGCCGCCGGTCATGGAGACATGCCCATTGTGCAGCAGCTTGTAGGTAATGTTGACTCCGGCGGCCGCCGCATAGCGGATGGCGAGACTGCCCGAGTGGAAGTAAGTGCCATCGCCCATGTTCTGAAAAATGTGGCGCTGCCCGGTGAATGGCGCCATCCCGATCCACTGCGCGCCTTCCGCGCCCATGTGGGTACCCATGGCGATGTTACGATTCATCCACATTGCCATCGTGTGACAGCCGATGCCCGCAGACACTATGCTGCCCTCGGGAGCCACGGTGGACGCATTGTGCGGACAGCCTGAGCAATACCAGGGTGTACGCACCGCTGTGGCGGCACTCACTCTCGCCTGCAACTCATCGAGTCGCCCGATCCATGCCTCCACCGACTCAATACGGGTCTTGCTTGCCAGCCGGCCGGCCAGCGCGCGAGCGATCCCCTCCGGTTCGAACTCACCATGCTGCGGCAGAAGCGGCTCGTCCGACTCGTTGCTCTTGCCGAGCACGCGCGGCGCATTCGCGCGGCCGTACAGTGCTTCCTTGATAAACAGCTCGAGAAACGGCCGCTTTTCCTCAATGACCAGGATCTCGTCGAGTCCCCGCGCAAACTCGCGAACCAGCAGCGGCTCGAGGGGAAACAACATTCCGATCTTCAGAATTCGCACGCCGGCGCGCCGCAGCGCGCCCTCATCGAGTCCCATATCCAACAGAGCCTGGCGCAGATCCCGGTAACTTTTCCCCGCGGTCACGATGCCGAGCCAGGCATCCGGATTGGCAAATGCAACCGAGTTCAGCCCATTCACCCGCGCATACTGCCTGGCCATCTCGAGCCGCGCGCCATAGAGCGTTCGCTCCATCTCCAGCGCCTCGAGCCGCACATTCATCCCCAGGCTCATCCGCGGTTGAAATGGCCGGCCGTCGACCTCCAGCGCCGGCGCTACGAATCGCAACCGATCCGGATCGACCCGCGCGGCGCCGTGTCCGTCCGCGATGTTGGTCACAATCTTCAGGCCTGCCCACAGGCCGCACAGGCGCGAGAGGTTATAGCCATGCAGTCCGAAATCGAGTATCTCCTGCACATCGGCCGGATACAGGGACGGAATGCCGACGTGTTGGAACAGCGATTCCGACTGACTCGGCAGGGACGAGGACTTGCAGCCCGGGTCATCGCCGAACACAGCCAACACTCCGCCGTTCGGTCCGATGCCGGTGTAGTTGGCGTGCTTGAGGGCATCCCCGCTGCGATCGACGCCGGGCGCCTTCCCGTACCACATGCCGAGCACGCCGTCGTATTTGGCGCGCCCGACGCTATGCAACATCTGCGTTCCCCAGACCGCCGTTGCTGCCAGCTCCTCATTCAGGCCATCGACAAAGACGATGCCGTGCTCGTCCAGCAGGCTCTGCTGGCGTTGCAGGTTATGATCCAACATCCCGAGGGGCGATCCGCGGTAACCCGAGATGAACAGTCCAGTGCGCAGGCCGCGCCGCCGATCCAAGCGAACCTGATCGAGCGGCAAGCGCACCAGGGCCTCGATGCCGGTCAGAAAGACGCTGCCGCCCTCCTGGGTGAACGGGTTGGTCAGCTCGCTTGTAGAGGTCATACCTGTCCAGTGCCCGCAAGGGCTCATGCGCCCTGGTCGAAGCGGCGTTCGAAATCAAAAGGGATCACCGCCGCGATGTCATCGTCCGTTTGGAGATTTCCCGCCCGTTGAGCAGTCCGTAGGATGCCGCCTCGGGGCACCCGAGCGCTGGCGCCCGGGCTCCAACCGATACGGGTCATCGATGCAATCCACTGTCCGGGCCGAATGGCGCAACGGTCGCTACCTGGTCATCGCCGCCTTGTTCGGAGTGGGCCTGTCTTCGGCTCCGATCTACTCCCTCGGCGCGTTCATCGAGCCATTGCACGCGGCCTTCGGCTGGAACCGAACTCAAATCGTATTGGCACAGGCGATTTTCTCCCTGGTGGTGACGGGCGTTTCGCCCCCGGTCGGTGCGCTGCTCGACCGCTACGGCCCACGCCGACTGGCGCTCAGCGGTACCGTCATCGCAAGCCTCGCGCTCGCCATGCTCTCCCGGCTACAGGGCAGTTATCCCCTCTATCTGCTGACCTGGGGGGTGCTCGCCCTGGGGGTGGGATTGGCCTCCTCGCTGGTCTGGTTGCGAGCCGTGGTCGAGCGCTTTTCGCAGCAACGCGGACTGGCCATGTCAGTGGCGCTGTGCGGATCCAACATCGCCGGCGCCATCGCGCCGGTGTTGGTTATCGCCCTCATCGGGCGGGCCGGGTGGCGGCTCGCTTATGTCGGTCTGGCTCTGTATCTGCTCCTGAGCATTTTTCCGCTCGCCTACGGGGTCTTTTACGGCAGCCGGGAGCTGGTCCACGCGGGCATTCAACCAGAGCGTGCCGCCGCTGCGCCCCTCGATTCTCTGCCCGGGCTCGAGACGGCCGCGGCCGTGCGCTCGCGAGAGTTCTGGCTCCTCGCCGCAGCTTTCCTGCTCGGTGGCGGCGCCATCACCAGCTTCGTCGTCCACATGATACCTATGCTGACGGATCGCGGGATGGCACCGCTGCTCGCCGCAAGCATCGTCAGTGGAATGAATATCGCAGCGGTGCTCGGACGTGTTGCGAGTGGCTTTCTCATGGATCGAGTATTTGCGACGCGGCTGGCGGCCATCGCGATGCTGTTGCCCGTGCCGGCCTGCCTGTTGCTGCTCAACGCCCCCGCGACCTACACATACGCCGGGTGTGGCGCCGTACTGATCGGCCTCTCGACGGGCGCCGAATTCAACATGATCTCGTTTCTGGCGGCGCGCTATTTCGGGCTGCGCCGCCTGGGTGTGCTGGCGGGGATACTCTTCGCGTGCTTCTCGGCGGGATCCATCCTCATGCCCCCGCTCACCGGCATGCTGTTCACGCTCCGCGGCGACTACGACGCCGCCATCCAGGCACTGGCCGGTGCTTTCGCCATCGCCGGCACTGCCTTGTTCCTGTGCCGTCGCTACCCGGACCTGCCCCGCGCCGGGTCGGGAGCGGGTTAGTCCGTTCGGAGGATGGAGCCGCCGATGGTTTGCTCTATGTAGTAGCTGGGCTGCGCGCGGCCCGCGGATTGACGTGTTTGTTCGAGGGGGAGAAAAGATGACAGTCGCAAACCCGGGTCGAGTCGCCTACGGTCCCTTTTGTTGTTACCCCTCACCGGATCGGGTTCCGGTCAGCGCCGAAAAAGGCTATGAGATCCATGAGTTCCTCGCCCAGGAAGCCCTTCTGCTGGATCGCCAGCTATACACCGACTGGAGTGCCCTGCTCGCCCAGGACTCGGTCTACCGCTGCTCCAAGCGCCTGTTTGCAGCCTTCACCGGGCGCGGCATGGAGACGATCGAGGATGCGGAACGGGAGTACGACCGGGCCTTCCTGCTCCGTTACCTCCAGAGCCCCAATACATCAGTCGAAGACTTGCCGCTGCAGCCGGTCAGGCGGCTGATCACCAACGTCATTGTCTCAGCCGCCGATAACGCCCGCGAGTTCGCGGTTACGAGTTACGTGCTGGTGGCAGGTGCCCGCGGCGCGTTGGCACAACAACCTTCACTCACAATCGAACGTCGGGACGTGCTACGGCGGCACGCCCACACATACCGGATAGTCCGCCGTTCAGTCGATGTGAGCGCCACTGACGGCGATGTACTCCGAGCCGCCCGGATTTTCTAGGTCGAGATCAGGGTCGGTACAGAGGTCTGCGCGAGCAGCTTACGCGCGGTCCGGGCAAAGATCCGTTGTGTCAAGCGAAAACGACACGAACCGCTCACGACGAGCAGATCCGCGGCATGCTGCTCGGCATACCCCAGAATCCGTGCAGCGCGGCGAAAGCCCCATGACGCGAGCCGATGTACGGCAATGCGCGCACCATGGCCGTTCAACTGACGGGCCAGTTCATCGCTGGCCACGCTGGCCGCCGCGGTCTCCGATTCGGGGCCGGTCACCAACATCGTGACCGAATGCGCCTGAGCTAGAAAGCTCATGGAATTCGACAGCGCTCGAAGCGATTCGGAAGTGGAATTCCAACCGATGACAATCCGCTCGCCGATCGAGTCTCCCAGCCACGCATGCGGCACCACCAGGATCGGCACGCCGCTCGCCAAGAGTGCTTTTCCGGCGCAGAAGTAATCAGTGTCATCGTGCACTTCACGACAGCCGACCACGATGAGGTCGGCGTGCGCGGCTTGGAGCAGAGCCTGCGCGCCCGCCTCGCCGTGGTCAGTCACTTTGAATTGCCCGGCAATCTGCGTCCGACGGCACAAGTCGGCAAAATCCGCGGCAAGCTGCCGTGCGGTTGCCTTCGTGGCCGTGTCCACCCGTCTCACGATCTCCGCAACATTCTGGCAGGCCGCCTTACCGCGGGCGTATGACAGGTGCGGTGGAAGTATGGGCCGGACGACGGTACAGATCGCGACGAGATCTGCGTCCCAGCGCCTGGCGAGACTGGCTGCGTGGGTTGCCAGATTCAAAGCCGATGCGTTGGCATCGAGGAAGACGGCAATCTTCTTCCTGCGTACAACCGATGGTGCCCCCATATCCACTTCCAGTCCCCCTAGTGAACCTGCGGCTGAGGCAATCATGTGCTGGCGCAGACGCCGGCGCCTCGGCCGCCAGGACTACATTCCGAGCTCAAACGGAAGCGGAATGACCACGGCATTCGGTCCTCGATGCGACTCTGCCCAGGCCTGGACAATGGCACTCCGGGCATCCTCTGCGCTGGACAGCGTCCGACATGGAATTCCGAATCCCTCGAGGATCTGCCCGACGCTCGCGCCTTGCATGCGCATGTCGCTGCCGAAATAGCTCGGATCAGGATGCGGGCGATTCGGGCCGAGACGGTTCACATATTGCCGCTCAAAGAACCGCGTGGATCCGTACCCACCGTTGTCAAATACCACCAGGGTCACGGGCAGCCGATTGGCCTGGATCGACCAGAGTCCCGCGCACCCGAACCTCAATGCACCATCGCCGAGCACGCAGGTCACAGGCTCCCCGGATGCCAGCGCTACGCCCACGGCCGCACCTGTGCCCCACCCCAGAGAGGCACCGGAGCACCCGACATAACGCCGCCCGTCTGTTGATTTCAACCCTTCGACCAGGGCGCCTGAGGCTGTCACAGACTCATCGACCAACCAGCCATGTTCCAGAGCGTCATGAAGGTGGGCGGCGGCCGCGCGGGCGGGCGCGATCATTTGCTCATACCGTCCGGCAACCTTCGTGGACCGCAGGCTCCGGAGTCGCTCGCGACGGCGGTCGAGCAACGCAGTCTCTACTCCATCGCATTCTCCCAAAGCGCTCAGCAAAGCTATCCCCACGGCACCCGGATCCGCACAGGCTGCCCAGTCGACCGTGTGGGTTTCCTCCAACCGCGCAGGATCGGCATTCACCTGCGCCACGAAGCGAGCCTGCGGATACCACACGGGCCGGGGATGTCCGTCATATGCCGACCGGGTTCCCAACATCACGACCACATCGGCCGTCTGTTCCAACGAGGCACCGCCGAGAGCGACATTCCCGAACACATGCGAGTGTCCCGGCGCAACGCCCAGCCGCGATGAGAATCCGTTCTCATAGACGATTGGAATCTCAAAAGCGGCCGCCATCTGCTCGATCGCTTCGCTGCCCCCCGAGGTGCGCACCTGGCCGCCGACCACCAACAGCGGTTGTTCGGCCTGGCGCAGCTCCGAAATAACACACCGCAGCTCGGGGGCAACCGGCTGCGCGCGCTGCGACACCCTGATCTGATTGACCGGGCCGCGTGACTCAAACGCATCCTCGGTCATGGAAAGGAATGCAGGCCCCGCGGGAGAGCCGAGCGCCGCCCGCCGGGCTCGCTCGAGCCAGGGGCGTATTGCCACGCCAGCATTCAATTCGTGCGCGAACCGGGTGAATGGCTTTGCAACCGACACCAGGTCAGCCTCACCCGTCGTACCCTGAGGAGTACGCTCGCTGGTGGCCTGTTGTGAAGCAATGACGATGACCGGCGACTCGTCATGCCAAGCGTTGTACAGTCCTGACAACCCGTTCGCCAAACCCGGAAGCATGTAGAGCATCGCAACCGCGGAACCGTTCACCCGGGCGTAGCCATCAGCCATTGCAACAACCACAGACTCGTGAATGGCAGGCACGAACTGCACGCCGCTGCCCTGCAGCTCATAGAGTGCCGCTACCATCGAGCTGCCCGGAATGCCAAAGACATGACGGTAACCGCGCTCGACCAGGAAGCGGACCACCTCGTAACCACCAGTCGCCGTGTGTTGTGTCTGGCCAGCCATCCGTTCGTGCTCCGATTCGACGTCGGATCCAATCAGGCACTCGAGATATCGCCCCGTCATCGTCCGTTCGGCATAGACAGAATCTGCTTCCGGTAGTCCAACCGGAGGATGGATAGGCGGCGATTTTGCTCTATCAAGAGACCATGACCAGCGACGAACACGGCGCACCTCCCGTCCTGCTGTTTGAGCAAGAGGGGGCCGTTGCCAGACTGACCCTCAACCGGCCCAGGGCCGCCAATGCCATTGATATGACATTGGCCCGCGCGCTGATGTTGGCCGCTATCCGGTGCGACGAAGACGACTCCATTCGCTGCGTGTTGTTGACCGGCACCGGCCGATTCTTCTGTGCCGGCGGGGACATCCGCGATTTCGTCGGCGCGGGCGCCGATATCGGCTCCCTGTTGAAGGAAATGACCGCCTACTTTCATATGGCGATCGCCCGGTTCGCGCGGATGGACAAACCTTTGATCACCGCCGTCAACGGCGTGGCGGCTGGAGCGGGATTCAGCCTCGCATTGTGGGGCGACATCGCTCTCGCTGCGCGCAGCGCACAGTTCACCTCCGCATACTCCGGATTGGGGTTGTCATCGGATGGCGGCTTGAGCTGGCTGTTGCCGCGACTCGCCGGCCTGCGCCGCGCGCAAGAGCTGATCCTGACCAACCAAACACTCGGCGCCGAAGCGGCGGTCGCTGTCGGGCTGCTAACTCGCATGGTGGATGATTCGAGTCTCGCGGACGAGTCGCTGCGCCTGGCGAGCGAGCTGGCCGCCGGCCCCACCAAGGCGTACGGCCGGTTGCGTAATCTCCTGTTGCGCAATAGCGAGTCCAGCCTGGAGTCGCATCTGGAAGCAGAATCCCAGGCCCTGGCACAATCCAGCCACACCGCCCACGGCCGGGAAGGCGTCGCGGCCTTTGCAGCCAGGCGCAAGCCCGACTTCAGCCGCTGAGAGCCAACCACGCTCGTCCATAATCGAGGGCGAACCTCGGAGGTATCTGACGATGATTTTTCAAGGCGCCTGCCTGGGCGCGCACCTGGGGCAGGACGGCATAGTCGAGATCTGCTTCGATCGCGCCGGGTCTCCTGTCAACAAGCTCGACCGCCTGAGCATTGCGGAGCTCGGGGCGGCCACGGCCGCCATTCGTGCGATCGAAGGTGCTCGCGGGGTGCTCATGACCAGCCGCAAGGAGGCCTTCATAGTGGGTGCGGACATCTTCGAGTTCTCCGCGCTGTTCGCTCAGTCCGAGCTCCAGATCGAAGCGGACATAGCGCAACGCAACTCGGTGTTCACAGCCTTCGAGGATCTCAATCTGCCCACGTGTGCCGTCATCAACGGATTGGCCCTGGGTGGCGGACTGGAGGTCGCCCTCACGTGTGACGGCCGAGTAATGGCCGATCATGCCAAAGTTGGATTACCGGAAGTGTCACTGGGTTTGTTTCCGGGGTTCGGCGGCACAGTGCGTCTACCGCGGGTCGCCGGCGTGGCGGTCGCAATCGACTGGATCACGAGCGGCAAACCACAGACAGCGCAGGCCGCCGCGGCCACTTCTCTCATCGACCGGATCACAACACCCGAGACGGCCCGCACCCAGGGGTTGGCGTTGCTCGAGTCGCTGTTGGCCAATGGCGAATGGCGGAGGCGCCGTGCGCAACGCCGGGCTCCTCTTGCAACCGAGGGTGCCTGGTTCGCCGAGGCAAGGCAGCGACTCGGCAAAACCTCGCAGCACCAACCTGCCGCGCTGGCTGCTGTCGACCTGATGGAGCGCGCAGCCGGACTGTCGCGCGATGCGGCCCTCGAGCTCGAGCACCGCGCCTTCGCCGGCATCGCCCGCACTCAGGCGGCTGCCTCGCTCGTGCAACTGTTCATCAACGATCAGGGGCTGAAAAAGAAAAGCCGCGAGTACGAGCGCATCGCCGGGAAGGTCCGGCGCGCCGCAGTGGTCGGCGCGGGAATCATGGGAGGGGGTATTGCCTACACCTCGGCGGTCAAAGGCATTCCGGTGTTGATGCAGGACATCCGCCAGGAAGCGCTCGATGTCGGGCTCGCGGAGGCGCGCAAGCTGCTCGCCAAACAAGTCGACAGCGGCCGCTTGACTCAGTCTGCAGCCGCGCAGGTCGGGACTTCAATCCAACCTACCCTTGGGCCTACGGATCTCGGCACGGTCGATCTTGTCGTCGAAGCGGTGGTCGAGAACCTCAACGTAAAACAGACAGTCCTCGCCGATCTGGAAAAGCGCGCACGCCCGGACACGATCCTCGCTTCCAACACCTCGTCCCTGTCAATCTCGCAGATAGCCGGCGCGCTGCAGCGGCCCGAGAATTTCGTCGGCATGCATTTCTTCAATCCGGTGCCGCTGATGCCGCTCGTCGAGGTGGTACGTGGCGAGAAAACGAGCGACCGGGCGGCGGCCACTACGGCGGCCTACGCGCACGCGCTCGGAAAGACGCCGATTGTTGTAAAGGAGTGCCCCGGATTCCTGGTTAATCGGATTCTCACTCCGTATTTTCTCGGCTGCCTGCAGGCCATCCACGCCGGGGCGGACTACCGTGAGATCGATCGTGTCATGGAGGAGTTCGGCTGGCCGATGGGACCGGCGTATCTACAGGACGTAGTAGGGATGGACACGCTCCTGCATGTGCTCGATACGATCAGCGCGGGTTTTGCGCCACGTATGCAGCTCGACTTTCCGCACGCGGTCCGATTGTTTGTCGACCGAGGCCGCCTCGGTCAGAAAAGCGGTGTTGGTTTCTACCGCTATGAGACCGATCCGAAGGGCCGTCCCCGCAAGTCGGTCGATCCTGACACCGTGGCATTGCTCGCCTCGGTCCAGCCCAATGGCCCCCGCAACTTCACCGCTGCAGAGCTGCGCGAACGGCTGATGTTGCCAATGATCATCGAAGCCATTCGCTGCCTGGAGGAAGGCATTGTCGGATCGGCCGCCGAGGTGGACCTGAGCCTGATTCTCGGTCTCGGTTTCCCGCGCTACACGGGCGGACCGCTGAAGTATGCCGATTGGCTGGGAATGAACCACCTGCTCGCCCGGGCCGACCAATTTGCCTCGCTCGGTCCGCTCTATGCGGCGACTGAAGGCATGCGACAGTCCGCTCGCACGGGACGCACTTTCTACTGAGTGCGTTCCTCATTGGGGGGCAAGCGCGGTCGAGCGATGCAGTACTTTTCACGTTCAACCAACCGCCTCGATCGACTGCATCAGCTCAGCGCCAGACCGGCAAATATCGGTCCGCCGGCTATCGGAACGGATTAACGATCACAACACCGCCAATATCCCTGCCGTGATCCATGTCTTCCGAATATAACTGTTTGCAGCCCAGCGCCCGCGCTGCCGCAACCACCGCGCTGTCCCAGTAGGAGAAGCCGTGTTTGGCTTTTATCTCGAGAGCGTCCATGAGGACCGGGACGGTAATATCCTGGACGGAAAAGCGAAGCCACGTCCGAATCAGACCCGAGGCGACTTCTTGGGTTAACCGATCAGGGCGAGTCGCTCGCGTGGCTTGTACGAAGAACTCCTGCAGGACTTGAACGGATAAGCCGCCGCGGTCGTCATCCAGTAGCTCAATCGCGCGCGCGCGTTTGGCTGCTTCCTCGGCAGCGCTGCTGATGGAATACAGCAGGATGTTCGTATCCAGGAAGTGGCGTGCGCTCACAACCGACGGTCGTGGAGGTCGTCTCGCGAAATCTTGTCTGAGGCACGGAACGCGGTAATGCGGGTCCGAATCTCCCGCTCTTCCCGCTTCAAGCGCTCTACCTGACTCTCACCCGCGCCCAGTGAACTGAGAAAATCCTTCACCATTGCGGAGACAGAAGTGTCCCTCTCGGCAGCGATCATGCGAGCACGGCGGTAGAGGTCGTCATCCAGTGATACTGTGATATTTTTCACGGCTTCACAGTATCACTGCTTGTTCCACCTCGTCAATTGATGCTGCCCCACCCCTGTTTTTTGTCTGCCAGTAAATCGTGGGTAGGAAATCGGGTAGCTGAAGCTGAGGCATGATAAATTGCCTGCCCGAACAAGGACTTAAGCGTCAGGTTCGAGTCCTCTCCCGGGCACCGCGGAGTACGCCGGGCGTGGAATGATGGAACACGCCACGTCCATCGAGAACGTCAGTTCATTTCGAGGAGACGTATGGGAGACAAGCGTGCCTGCATAGTACATAAGCCTCTGATCTGACGATCTTTTCTTTGCCGGTCGGTCCAGTCCATCATCGGAGCGACCGATATTTTCCTATCCAGATCATTCACTTAGTAAGTATACCTAAAACAACAAGTGTCATTGACATGTGCGTCACATGCGAATAGTATCGCTCGCATGTCGAAAATGATTCAACTGCGGAATGTCCCCGATTCCCTACATCGGCAATTGAAGGCCCGCGCCGCGCTGGCAGGCATGGCGTTGTCCGACTTTCTGATCCGTGAGGTTCGGAAAATCGCTGAGTATCCTACTCCCGAAGAGATGCGGGAGCGGTTGGCTCAGCGCGACCCCTATCGGGGCAAGCTCTCCCCTACCGATGTCCTGCGTGGCGAGCGTGATTCGCGTTGATCGTAGTTGATGCCTCAGCCGTCCTCGAGCTTCTACTGCGTACAGACAAGGGCATCAAGGTACAGGAGCGGGTGTTGGACTCGGGAGAGACTCTCCACGCACCCCATCTGATTGACATTGAGGTTACGCAAACACTTCGCCGCCTGGCGATCCTCAAAGAGATCACCGCAGCTCGGGGCAAACATGCGCTCGAAGACCACGTTGCACTCAACATCAAACGCGCAGAGCACAAAGACCTGCTGGAGCGAGTCTGGACGTTGCGTGACTCAATCACGGCATACGATGCGGCCTATGTTGTCTTGGCCGAGATCCTGGATGCCCCGTTGATCACCTGTGACGCAAGACTTGCCCGCTCGCATGGACACAAAGCGCGCATAGAAGTGATCGGCTAGAGTGTCCTGATCAGCGCGATTTTGTGACTGGCGCTCGTCCTGAAAAGGGGCCCCTGCTTTACCCTGGGGCAGCTGCTGCTCGCCGTTGCATTGGTGTTGAAAATCGGCATCCATGTTCTACCCCGCATGCGCCACCGACCGCATCCCCGGGCCCCGCCGTGAAAAAACGCTTAGTGGCCGCGAACGCAGCGACTCTTAACAACAGATGGACCGGGGTGGGTCACAATCTGCAGCACTGAACGTCAGTTACACAGTAAGTCACGTCGCTGCATTTAACCCGAGACCAAGGGACCCTGAAGATGAAAAATCGATCCGGTGTACGCAAAAGCAGTCTTGCGCTGCTGTCGGTCAGCAGCGTCGTAGCGACGGTGCTGGCGCTTCCTGTCGAGGCAGCCGATTCACACGACCATTCCATGTCGACAGCACCCGTGACGCCGACGACCCTGACTGAATGGGCAAAGGGGGCAAAGCTGTTTTCCGGCTTGGGAGACGCGCACCGTAAGATCTCAACGCGTTCACGCGAAGCGCAGAAGTATTTCGATCAAGGGATGCGTTTCATGTGGGCCTTCAACCACGATGAAGCGTCGCGCTCTTTCGCGCGTGGCGCCCTGCTGGATGCGCATTGCGCCATGTGCCTGTGGGGCTTTGCGCTGACCGTGGGACCCAACTACAACATGCCGATGATGGCCGAGGCGCGCGCCAGGGCAGCCCAAACCGCTCTGCGCAAAGCGATGCGGCTCGAAAAGTCCCTCACACCCGTCGAGCGCGATTTGATCGAAGCACTGCGGGCACGGTATCCGAAGCCCCAAGCGCTCGATCCCGGTAATGCGGGACCGGTGCTCAGCGCTTATGCGAAAGCCATGCGCACGGTGGCGCATCGCTACCCGGAAGATTCCGACGTCCAGACCCTGTTCGCGGAGTCACTGATGAACATCAATGCATGGAAGCTCTGGAGCGCGGATGGCAAACCCAACACTGAAACCGAGGAGATCGTCGCGACCCTGGAGGCTGTCCTGAAACGCGATCCGCAGCACCCCGGGGCGAACCATTACTACATTCATGCCATCGAGGCATCACAGCACCCTGAGAAAGGCGTGGTCGCTGCAGAACGGCTGAAAGGCATGATGCCGGCCGCCGGCCATCTGGAGCACATGCCCTCACACATCCTGCAGCGTGTCGGACGTTATGAAGAGGCCGCGGAGGCCAATCGCAAGGGCTATGCCGCCGATCAGGTGTATCTGCAAGCCACTCAGGCTCCGGACTACTACCCCATGTATCTGCTGCACAACCTGCAGTTCCTGGCGTATTCCGCAGCCATGGAGGGGCGCAAACAGGAAGCGCTGACGGCCTCCGGGCAGATGCGCCAGCAGTTTCCGGAGTCGGCCATGATGGCCACGCCCGGTTTCGACTGGATGGCTGGCGCACTGCCCTACATGGTCATGGTGCGTTTCGCAGCCTGGGAGCCGATCCTGGCGGAACCTGCGCCCAACCCCGCCCTGCAGGGACTCACTGGAGGCTATCTGTTTGCCAGGACGCTGGCGCTCGTCTCGACAAACCAACTGCCGGCGGCACGCCGAACTCTGGAACAGTTGCAAACACTACGGGCCGCGGTTCCCAAAGAGGCTCCGGCAGGCAACAATAATCTGGCGGACGTGTTGAATTTAGCCTATACGGTGTCCCTGGCCACCGTTCAGAGCGGCGGCGGCGAGCACGATGCGGCCATAACGACCCTCGCTGCCGCTGCTGAGCTGGAAGATGCCCTGGCGTACGACGAGCCTTCAGCGTGGTTCTTCCCGGTACGTCATCTTCTAGGAGCGAAATTGATCAGCGTCAAACGCTATGCGGACGCTGAGGCGGTCTATCGAGAGGACCTGCGACACAATCCAGACAACGGCTGGTCGCTGTTTGGATTGAGTCAGGCCCTGCGAGCGCAGGGCAAGACAGCAGAAGCCGCACAGACAGACTCGCTGTTCGAGAAGGCCTGGAATCACGCGGACGTGACGTTGACCTCCTCTTCGGGCAATTGAAGATGCACAGACGCACCCTCATTCAAGGTGCGTCTGGACGGAAGGAATCCGCGGCACCAACTGGTGACGTCAGACGCCATGCTTCGTTCAACTCTTAAAATTTCATCACTGCCCTGCCGACGATTTCTCCCGCTCTCAGCAGCTCGATGTGTTCATTGATCTGATCGAACCTGAACAGCTTGATGGTGTGACGGATCTTGTCCTCAGCCGCCAACGCCATGACCTCAGTCAGATCGGTGTTGTTACCCCAGTAGGAGCCGTGAAATGTCTGCTCGCGCGATACCCGCGGAAACAGCGGGATGTCCACCCGATCACCCACCAGTCCCACATCGACATAGTGCCCGCTGATCGCGAGGAGACTGAATGCCAGTTGCATCATTTCCGGCGCGCCGGCGCAGTCGATGATGGCATCGAGGTCACTCTGGCCGGTGGCCTCGCTCAGCTCCTTGCTGACATCGCTCGCGGATTTGCCCTTGATGTTGATGACGTGATCGACGCCATATTAGAAGTTAGGCCGACGACCGAGTGTTGAAGGAATGTCGCCAATTCGAATCGAGGTGCGAACCCCCGTGATCTTCTTGTACTAACGGGCAGCAATGCCGACCGACCCTAAGTGTTTCAGAAATAGCTTCGACGCTCGAGGCCTCACACCGTACGAGCCAGCCTACGCTACTTCTCTCCGACCTGTCATGCTGCACGGGCGCTTCATGCAACGGCGCAGGTGATCGGAGACAGCGGAAGTCCGGGCCTCGGCCGCCTCACCAGTGCGTGGCCATGCGCAGACCCAGTGAAATGTCGTGCATCGATGTGCGCGCCAGACCTGCCATGGCCTGGTAGTCCGCAAACGCGGCGACTCCGAAGGGGAACTGCGCCGACAGGCCGGCCGACCAGTTGAAATAGTCCCGATCGGGATCGTCCGTCAGGATCGCGAATGCTGAAGCGGTATCTGCCTGGAAGCGAGCCGTGACGGAGCGGGCCGTCGAGGCGAACTCATGCACGCTGAATGCCTGCACATGCGGCAGGAATACACCGAAACGCGTGTTGAGCGCGTATGAAGCGTGGCCGCCCGCTTTGACGGTGAAGGACTCCCCGAGCTGCTGGTCGAACGAAAGGTCGAGACCTTCGGCGCCCGATTCCTCGAAGCCGCCGATGTCGACGCGAACGTAAGTGGGGCTCACCACTGGTCCCACGGTCAGGCCGCGCCAGTGCCAGTCGTAGCCGGCACTTGCACTGACTGCGTCCTGGCGCCCAGTAGTAGAGCCGATGGCCCTCCGGTCGACGAGTCCGTCCGCTGTGACAACGCTGCTCGCGAACTGGATATGCCGACTCGAGTCGAAATCGAGCTTGCCGTGGCTCGCCATGAAGTCGACATGGCCATCACCGACGTACCACGATCCATACAACGATGCTGTGACGTTCTTGCTGTCCACCCGCGCCTCGGGCGCGGCGAACTCGCTCCTGGCACGGGCATACCCAATGGCACCACCGGCGACGAGTGAATCCGTAAACCGATAATCCAGCCCCAACATGAATCCATGACTACGCAGATCGGCCGCCGATTCACTGTCGCTCGCCTGCCGATCACCGACTCGTAGATTGGCCGTCACGAAAATTCCGATGCGGTCGCGCAGCAACTCACTGAGCGGTGCGCCGTCGCCCGCATCGCCACCGCCGCCACCGATCACCTCACTCAGGATCGACGCCAGATCCGCGAGCGGAATGTCGACATCGCCGCCCTGAACGTGAACTCCCGAGGCACTCACACCTCGATGGCCGCGACGCAAATCCGTCAGTCGGTCGCTCAGATTCTCGAATTGCGAGTCCGAGAAACTGAGTCCCATACGCTGCATGCTTGTGATCTGCTGTCCGGAGAGCGAATCGAGCGCACCTTGCAGACCAGAGACTTTCTCCGCATTGGCATAGTCATTGATCAGCGCGCGGCATTGCTGCAGCAGATCGGTCGGACCGGCCCCAAGCGTTGCGCCGGCTTCGTAGCGCGCAGTCAGATCCGAGCACGAGCGCTCGAGTGCCCGAGCAACCGACCTCTGATTGGCGGTCAGACCGGGAATGGAGGACAGCGGAGTCTCCTCGCCCTCGACGTTGGAACCTGCCACCGTGATCGTGACGGAGCTACGGGTCACCGATTCACTGGCTGGATCGCTCACGGTCAACGTCACGGTATTGACGCCATCACGAAGTTTAAGTGTCGGCTTGCTCGTGCCCTGTACCGAATCCACCGTCACTGCCTGGCCGTGAACCATTGCGGCCGCGGTCCAGGCATAAGCCGATTCCGGAATACCTCCCGCCCCTGTGCCGCCAGTTACAGTAGCCACCAGCGTAACGCGCTCGCCCGGCAAGCCGTCGGCGTCGGCTACAGTGCGGTTACCTCCTGAGATAGTCGGTGTTGTGGGCTGGATGGCACCCACCGCAATACGTACAGAGGTCGCCGCGCTCTGTTGGCCGCGGCTGTCGGTGACAACCAAGGACACGGTGCTGGAGCCATCGTTGAGTGTCAACTTCGGACGTGGCCCGGTCGCAGTCGCCACGGTAGTGCCATTGACGGACCAGGAATACGAGGCAATCGTCGCGCCTGCTTCGGCAGTACTGCCGCTTCCGTCGAACAGTACAGACTCCCCCGCCTTACCGTCCGTGTCGGCAACACTCCGGTTACCACCTGCTATGGCCGCTGTCGGGGCGTTGGGACCACCCACTGTGATGGTCACCGAAGTCGTACCAGTCAGTCCGAAGCTGTCTGTGACAGTCAATGCGACCGTATTACTGCCATCCTTGAGAGCCAGCGTGGGCTGCGGTCCAGTGACACTGGTTATCTGTATACCGTTTACAGACCACGCATATGTGGTGATTGACGCTCCGCTCGCAGCACTGCTGCTGCGACCGTCGAAGGTCACGGACTCACCCGTCTTGCCATCACTGTCATTGACAGTCCGATCACCCCCCGCGATGGCGGCGGTCGGAGGAGGCGCTGCGACGGTAATGGTGACCGGTGCAGACTCCAGGCTCGCCTGCCCAGTGTCACTTACTACGAGCTTGATCGTGTTGGCGCCATCGTTCAGCCGGAGCGTCGGGTTGGGTGAATTGGCACCCGTAACCTGACCGTTGACTGTCCACTTATATGTCAGGTTGGTACAGGCAGTTCCCACGGGACCCGTACAGTCTCCAAAAACGCTGCCGGAACTGCTCATGAGCACCGACTCGCCAGCCAGCTTGTCAGAGTCGGAAATCCCTCGATTCCCACCCGCGACGACAGCCACACTGGGGCCATAGACCACCAGCGTGAGAGTAGTCGAGCTCGTCCGACCGGCTGAGTCGATCACGCCCAATGTCGCAACATGATTGCCATCGGTGAGAGTGACAGTGCTCGTCGGGAGCATACTGACGGTCTCCATCCCGCCGTCGATGCTCCACGAGTACTCAATAATCGGCGCCGCGTCCAGTGCAAGGGTGCTACCCGAAGCGTCGAGAGTGGTGGACTCGCCCCCCGCGGCATGATTGGTGTCGAAAATTCCGCAAGAGCCTGCTTGGCAGGACACGTTGCTCCCGGTTGCAGTAGCTATCGCAGTCAGTGTGGGTAACCCGGCAGCCCATGCGGTCGCCGGTGTGATGAACAAAGCGATGAGTGTCGCTAAAACCGCGGCACCGATAGGCACGAAGGGGTTGAAGCAATCACACACAATGCCGTGCGCGCGTGGCCGCGACGCGACGCGCCGGCTCATATTAACTATCATCCGTTGGTCCTTGTTCGTCCGTATTTCGCGTCGAGCGTTTCGTCACCGCTCGCGTGATCGCTTGTCCTTAGTCGCCGGCGTGTATCTGCGGCCGCATTGATTCAAGCAGGTTGCGATCCTAACGGCTGCCGGTCGCGACTGGCAACGATGTTCACGTAGCCGCAATACAATCCGTCGCATTCCGGAGACGCATCACGATCATATGTTGGATTAGATCGACGGGTGCCGAGCGAATGTCGCGATCTCAGCGTCTCTCGTGACCGCGCTCACGATGACGAGCGGTCGAATCGTCGTGCGCAGGCGCCTGCAGGGGCTCATCGGGCACACGCGGATCGAGCCCGATCGTAACAGCCAGGGCCGCCAGGGAACTCTTTTCGGGCACCAGTCGGTCCGCCCCCAGAGCCCGCTGCTGCGCGAGCCGCCGGCGTACCTCCGCCGCGAAATGTTGAAACCATTCGGTACGCTGACGGGCGGCAATCTGGCGCGATCCCTCTTCCAGCAGAGCGGCATTGACCGCGGCGATACGAGAGTCACCCCAGTCAGGGTTGTTCAACAATGGTGCAACCAGAAGAAAAATCCGGTCGGAGCCGGCAGAGACCTCGGCCGGAGGAGCGCCCGCCTCATCGCCCGCAGGCGGGCTGCGACTGCGCTCTCGAACGAAAAGCCCGGCCGTGCCGGCGACCAACACTGCGAGAACCAACACGCCCATCCATCGGGCTCGTGCCAGGGTCCACACGCGCACCAGGGCGGGCGGCATCGGCCTGCCAACTCCGGCAGCAAGCGGCGGCCTTGTGCCGCCATCCGACGCAGCAGCCTCTGGTAGCGACCGCGGCTGCATGACCTCCTCTGCATCATCCCCGCAATAGGCCGTGAGTGAATCCAGAAGCGACGTCCTCAGCCGCCGGTAGTCTTCGAGACTCAAACGACCCTCGGCGTATTCCTTCGCCAAGGACCGAAGCCGGCCCCCAACGTCCTTACTCACAGGTGATATCTCCAGCACACCGTGCAATTGCTCACGATGCGCTGAACTCCACAACCACGACCGACACATTGTCATTGCAAGCGCCGGCCAAAGCCTGACTCATGAGCGCCTTACAGGACGTGTCCACATCCCCGCGCGCGAGGAGTTGGGCGAGATCCGCCTCGCTCAGCTCCTTGTAAAGGCCATCACTGCATAACAGATAGCGATCCCCATGCCGCAGCTCTCGCAGTTCGAGATCCAGGTAGAGGTCTTGCGAGCCGCCCACCGCCCGGGTAATGACATTGGAAGCCTCATGTTGTGCGGCAGCTTCCTTGTTGATGCTCCCCTCGTCCAACAGCGCCTGCACCTCCGTGTGATCTCGCGTGATTTGGGTCAGCGATTCCTGCTGCAGGCGATAGACCCGACTGTCCCCCGCCCAGATGCTCAGACAGTAAGCATCGAACGCCAATAACGCAGCAACCGTACTCCCCGTCATCAGCCCGATCTCGAGCGACGAACGATGGAGCCGTTCGTTCACGGCCCTTAGGCGTTCCTCGACACTATCGAGCAACTCGCTCAGGCGCCTTGGTCGCGGAATGACACACAGTGCCTCGACAATCATGCGGCTGGCGACGTCGCCGCCTTTGTGACCCCCCATACCGTCGGCCACGACCCACAATCCCGACGCAGAAAGCTCGAGTACGGAATCTTCGTTGTGTGACCGTACGTTGCCCTGCGAAGTGGCAGATGCCGAGCGCCAGGTAAATCCCGTCGTTGGGTTCCCGCGCACGGCCGTCGTGGACATTGCAGCGCTTACCGCAGATCTGCAGCGCTGGACGCGGCGGCCAGCAACATCAATGGAAGCTCGCGGTCGTTAAAGCCCGAATCTCCCCCGCTAAGACGTTGGACCGCGGCCAGTGCGGCATCGGCGCCGGTCTGGGCATCGTCGACAAATCGGCGTGCCAACAGTACGGGCAGCCTTGCAAGTTGCGGATCGTCAAACAACCGTGCACCAGCGAGTAACCATACATCGCCGCTCATCAATGTATCGTAATGAGCCACGACGGGCTCAGCGCTGGGAGCGGGCGCGGGCGCCGTGAGCAGATCCAGGAGGCTGCCACGGGCGGCCGTGCGCGGCAGCTGGAGCGGATCACCATCGCTTTGCACTGATTGCAATTCGCCTTCAATCACCGTGACCTCGGACGCGCGCAGACGAACAGCCTGCGCTGGCCCTGCGCAAACAACGGCGCACTCATTGGAGCGACTTAGAAACACCACCGCGCCAATCTCCGCAACGGTGGTCCCGGAAGCCGGCCCCGGCGGTTGATTCCGCACAGCCTCGAGCGCTCGCCGCACCTCTTCCACCAGAGAGCTCAACGACCCCGCTGTTGGAATATCGTGCAGGACATCGGCCATGGATTGTGCGATCGAGGCGCCGCCGGGGTCGTGTCCAGCGCTGCACGAGACGCCCCACAGGCGTTGATCCGGCCGTGAGATAAAGTAGATGCGCGGCGGAGAGCCGGGCCCACGCGTGATCGCGCCATGCCGCACCGTGATGGCAACTGGCCGGGAGTTGAGTTCCAACGCCGACGCTGCGGGGCCGATCGCGCGCGCCGACCCGGCTGGAGCAGGCCTCCAGGTAGGCCCTGCTGCCGAAGCAGGCGTCCGCGCAGGATCTGCCGTAGCGGACGTACGCGGCGGCCCTGGGCCCACCGCAGTGGCAAGCCCGAGGCTCTCCCACCCAAACCTTTCCCACCCCCCCGCAAGCAGCGCCGCGAAACTCGACGGAGACGGCAGTCCCCGGTTGCACAACCAACACGGCGCAACGACATCGGACCCGGCTGTCCACCACAGCGCCAAAGGGCGCAGTGTGCGCTCGAGCTCACGAGAGGCAAACACGTTAGCCGCCCGCTGTACCGAGTGTACGGTCGAGAGAGGAACCTGCCATTGACCAGGCCGGCGCGCGAACTGACTGTTTCCCATCAGCCCTCGCAGCTGTGCCGACTCGGCGGCCTGTGGCCCACCAACAGGCCCTGTAAGGGCCGCTACCTGCTCATCGAACGCAACCAGGTCCAGATCGTGCGCCTGCAATGCTCCCAGCGCGAGCGCTTCGGCAGAATCGAACCACTGCCGACCGTCATCGCCAGCCACTTCCAGCAGACAATCTTCAGTGTTGAGCTGCGCGATCAGGGTAAGCGGGAAATAACGCCCGACCCGATCGACGCTCGGCAACATCACACCGGCGTACGCGCCACTACCACAAACGCCCTCGCCCAACACGAAGCGCCAGACGGGGCTGGTCAGGTAAGCATCGAGCCAGCGATCCTGAAGCTGTTCACGGCTGACGAAGAGGCATTGCTGGAGCCAAGTATCCCAGCCATCGACAAACTCCTGCGACACGCGCCGCTGCAGAAAATCCCCTTTGCAGGGAAGCTTCCCATAGAAGCCTGCTGCGGATTCGGTTTGCATACCCGCCGCTTACATTGCGCAGTGAAACCCGGCGAGCTCATTGCGCGCAAACGGGTTGCGCACCGAGGCTGCGTCCATGATCACGCGCATCGTTTTGCCGCCGGCGCCGAAAGTGACTTTGAAACGGGTGTCGGAGTTGCGCTCGACCTGGGCCTGCGCGAGCAATCGGAACCACGCCCAAGGCCCCTGAAACGAAGTACCGGGAATCGGGCGACCGCCGCGGTCCTCGAAGGCAAACGCGGCTTCACCCGCGCTACCCGGCCACGTCATGGGCCGGGAACGGGGGGACTCGTAGCGATACTCGAAAGACTGACCGTCAACGTTGAGAGTGAAGCGTGCGACGGAGCCGTCGAGCGAGTCAGCCAGCAGGCTGAATCTGGCCTCCGGCCCCTTCGCTCCGGGGGCGAAGTAAAGGTCGCGGATGCGCTGCACGCGCTGGAACTGCTGCAGCATCGCGGCAGGACCCGCCGCGGCACCGTCACGCCAGCGCCACTGCGACCCGGTGGTATCAACGAGCGGCGCCAGATTTTCACGGTAGAACGTATCAAACACACCACCGGGGCCAAACACGCGGGTGAAATCCTCGAGCTTCGTGTCGGTTGGACTTGCGGGATTCATCGGAAACAGCCCCTCGACGCGCTCGTGGCACTCGCTCACTACCTGCTGCGCGTAGCGGCGTGCAAGCTCTCCACGGGCTTGTGTACTGACGATGGCTTCGCTGCGTTGTGCGACTTCCGCCAGGATATTCCCGAGCGGGGCCGGCATCTGCTTCGCCATCAGATCGAGCGAGCGTTTCGCATCACCCACCGCCGCCTGGACAGAGGGATCCAGCGCGCTCTGCTGACCTACGCCCGAGCCCGTAGTCTGCAAACGTCGCGACTGCTGCTGCAGGCTGGCAAGCATCTGATCAATCGGCGCCTGCCCCGGCGGTCCGTCCACCAGGCGCCGGATGGGCTCGAAGTAGACGGTCACCTTCGTGCCCGGTGGCGCCGCGCCCTCGGGCGGTGCTCCCAGAATCTTCTTCAATCCACCCAGCTTCGCATCGAGCGCCTTGTCGAGCGCACCGCTGGCCTGGCCCGCCACCGAGGTATCGGGCTCGAGCAGATCCGTGTTGGCCGCGACCGCTGTCAGGAAGCCCTTCAGGGGAGACGTGGGACTCGAGATGATGTCGAGCACATCCGCGAACTCGCGGGTATCGGCGGAGCGCTTGATTCCAACATCCTTCACGACCTCGTCCCAGACACGGATGTAGTCGGCCTCGTAGAGGTTCAGCACGTCATAGAGCAACGCGCCGCCCCGGCTCATGTCGAAGGCGTTATCGCCAAAAACCCAGTTGTCCGCGACGAACTGTTGCGTGAGCTGGTATTTTCCGGTCGTGTTGATTTCGTTGAACACCGCGCGCGTATACAGCGCCGGAACGGGCTGCGACAGCGGCTTGCCACTGCGGCGCACCAGCGCTCTGTCCGCCCCACCGCCAGCAACAACATCGAGCCGCACCGCTCGTTTCGAGTCATCGACGTAATTCACCTTCAAGCGGTCGTACATCAACACCGGCAGGGTCGCGTTACGCAGCGCGACGCGCGCCTGTTGGGTCGCCTGCTCGTTGAGTGGCACGGATTTCAGACGATCATCCGGTAACAGTTGCTCGAAATGCATCGTGAGGCGCTGCACCGCTGCCGGATCGCGCGCAAACGCGTGCGCCCATTCGTTCTGACCGACGAAGCGCAGATAATCGGCATCCCGATGTTTCGCATCGCCGAGCATCAGGTATCCCTTCAAATACTCATAGAGCCGATCCGGAGCTGCGACGTTTGCCTGCAGATCCTGCTCGAAGCGCGAGCGCAGAACGGGAACAATGGTGGCATTGAGCTCGCGCGAATACGCGTCACGTGCCCCCTCCCCTAACGCGCTGCCCCGATACAAACCCATCCGCATGTGCCAGGGCACATTGCCCTTATATTTCTCGGCCACCGCGGTTATGTCGTGCAGTAGATCGAGTTCGGGTAACGCCACATCCAGTGTTGCACCAGGAGCATCCGCCGCTGCCTGCGCCGGAGGAAGAGGTTTGCTCGCCTCGGCTACACTGTCGATGTAGGAGGCATTCGCGTTGTAGCTGACGATCAGCCACAACATCCCGAGCAGGAGTACGACGATACAGGCGATGTAGGCCACCGACTGCACCGCGATCTTCTGCAACTGCACGCGACGATTCACGCCTGCGAGACCGGACTCCTGGAAGATCACGTTCTTCAGCAGCCGCTCGATGAAGTACGCCTTGCCCCGGCCTGCCGGGGGCGCTGAGACAGCGCTGGTGAATCCGAATGTGCGGCCAATGGCGCCCAGCATCCGGTCGATCGGCGTGCCTTCCTGCGTTCCGCTGGTGAAGTACACACCCCGGAGCAGAATGCGACTATCGAAGCCGGTGGCCGTGAAGGCCCCCTTCAGCAGATCGCCGAGCAGGGGTTTCAGAGTGGCCATCTGCTGTGGGAAGCCTAGGATTCCGACGCGCCTGCGCGCGTCCCGCTCGCTTTCCATACGGGTGAAGACACGTTGCTGCAGGCGCTCGATGAGTTTGTCGAATTCTCCCTCGAAAGACTCTGTGGCGCCGCCGGATTCGCTCGCCTCGATCGGGAACGTGGTGCCCCAGACCTGCGAGCGCGCCTCCTGGCCAAGATCCTCGAAGAATTCGACGAAGCCCGCAATGAGGTCGCACTTCGTGACGAGCACATACACGGGAACTTTGATCCGCAGGTTGCGGCCGATCTCATCGAGCCGCTCACGAATTGCCGCGACATGGTGCTCGCGCTCACGCTCATCCAGCGCAACGAGATCGCTCGCGCTGATGGCCACGATCACGCCGTTGATGGGTTGGCGACCCCGAAACTTACGCAGCAGCTCGAGGAAGGTGCCCCAACCGGTCGCATCCGCCCGGGCGTTGGAATCCTGAGTCGTATAACGGCCGGCCGTATCCAACAGGATGGCCTCATCCGTAAACCACCAGTCGCAGTTGCGGGTACCACCGACACCCCGCAGCGCCTCCTTGCCGAATTTCTGTGCCAGGGGGAAGTTCAGTCCGGAGTTGACCAACACCGTGGTCTTTCCGGCACCCGGCGGGCCGATGATGATGTACCACGGAAGTTGATACAGGCTGACTGCGCCGCGCTTGGATTTCTTGAGCGCCTCGACGGCCTCGTCGAAACGCTTACGTAGCTGGGCGGCATCCCCGGCTGGCGCCCCGGCGGCGGCACCACTCGCCCCCTCTTCCTGCTTCGAGACTTCACTCGCGAGCCGCTGACTCGCGCGTGCGCTGCGCAAATATCGCACCTGAACATACACAGCGTAGCCCACCGCCAGAACCATGATCGCGACGAGACGCGCCACGACACTTTCGAGCGGTTTGTAGTCGGCAAACGCGAAGTACGGACCCGCGAACCAGATGATGAGCGCCAGTAGGACCAGGCCCAGGGCGACCAGAAAGATACGATTTTTTAACAGTGCCAACATGGCTGTCACAGATCCCGGCGGTGCACGATTTCCACGCGGCGGTTGCGCGCGCGATTCTCGGGCAGATCGGCAGGTTTGTAGAGCGGGTCGGAATCACCCTTGCCGGCCGAGTCGATCCGCCCGGCATCTTGAACGTCTTGCTTCAGAAGCTGCGCTACCGACTGGGCACGAGCACGAGAGAGCTCGTAGTTATCCTGGAATTGGAACGAGCGGACGGGTTGATCGTCCGTGTGTCCGGTCACGATGATCCGTCCCGGCACTTTGTTGAGCGCGGCCCCGATTTCGTGGACGAGCGCGCCATAACGCGTGTCGACTCGGGCGCTTCCCGAGGCGAACAGGCCGGGAACGGTTACGGTGATCAGCGTGCGGTCTCCCTGCTCCTGCACGGCGACCACGCCGCGACTGATCTGTGGAGCGAGAAATTGTGCCAGCCCACTCGCAGGCGCTCCCACTTGCGGTGGCGCCTGGAACCGTTCCAGGCCGACATTGCCGAGCATCGCATTGACCGGAGCGGCGCGGGTGTTGAGTCGCGAGTTGAACCAGATGTAGGTAACGACCAACACCGCGGCGCAGGCAGCAGCCACTACCCACAACGGTACCACCCGCATGACCGCATTGCGCCGGTCCTCCACGCCCTTCCAGTGCGGTGATAGCTCGGGCTCGACGCTACCGCGAATCCTCTCGATTCGCTGGTACAGGTCACGACGTATATCCGCCAGCCGTTGTGCGCCACCCTGGTCGAGCCGATACCGCCCCTCGAATCCGACGGCAAGACACACGTAGTACAGTTCCAGCAGTCCCAAGTAACGCTGCGGCTCTGTCAGCAAGCGGTCGAGGATTTGGAAGAATTTCTCTCCGCCCTGTGCCTCACGATGAAAGGTGACCAGGAGCGATTGACTCGCCCAGCCGCTCTGCGCTCCCCATGGCGTGTTGAGAACGGCCTCATCGATTGCCGTACACAAGGCATATCGCGCGGCCAACGCGTCCTCGGACGGTACATTACCTTCCCGCAGGCGATCCTCGAACGCACGGACTTCCTGAACACACTGACGTCGCACGCTCTCCACGTCCGCGTTGGCGATCTGTCCGCGCAAGCGTCCCGCCAGGACCAACAGAGGCACGGCCGCCTGTACCAGCGGGTTGCGACCGGCAGAGATGAACTCGCTTACGCTCGGCCCGCCGGCAGTCGCGTAGCGCATCGATGGCGAAGAAGGCAAAGGCTGCGAACCTGGCGGTGCGCCTGCACCCGCTTGTCCCGGGCCCGGTTGCGACGGACCTGATTGCGGTGTCCCCGGACGACGTCCCGGCCTCGGTCGCAAGATTGTCGCGTCGTTCGGGGCGAAGGGATCATCGGGCGGAGGAGGTGATGTGGGCATCGATCAACTCCTGATCGCCCAGAACTCGAGCGTCAGACCGGGAAACTCGCCGGACTGATGGATCGCGATTCCGCCGGAGGACTTCAACTCACGCCACAGCTCCGCGGCGCGGTCGAGCTCGAAATAGACAAAGCCCGCGTGATACGGGATCTGCCGGGGTGCCACAGGCATTGCCTGAATCGCAATCCCGGGCAACTGCAGGTTGACGAGATCACGAATCTTCTCCACCGGTCCGATCTTGAGCTGCTGCGGAAAGCGCCGCCGCAACTCTTCAGTAGGCATGTCGCCCCTCGCCGCCAACACGAAGCCGGCGGTGTCGAAGAGCGTGCGGTCAGGGACCGTCCCCACGCTGATGCCGAACTTTCTCTGCACGAGCGGAATCGGGATCGCGTTCTCCTGCAGCGGAGTGCTCAGCAGCCCGCGCAACGCCTGAATGACCGGCTCGAAGCTCGCCCGCAGCGCATCGTGACGATAGCCTGGGAACTGCGTCGGGCGGCGGGACGTGGTCAAGAGCGTGGAGAGGTCACCGGCGATTTCCAGTGCCAGCCGATACAGACTCTCCGGATGACACCGCGCGGTGGCGGCATAGTGAGTAACGATGGGCTCGTAGCGATTCACCGCTTGCAACACGAGGAAGTCGGCGATCTCGGCTGCCCCGCCACGACCACTCGCAACAGCTCGCGCAGCGAGGGCCTCGCCTCTTTGATGGAGCATGCCCTGCAGCTCCGATAGGAACGTGGCCAGCCGTGGCGCGGCCCCACAGCTCAGTACCGTCGGGATGAATCGATCTTCGAGCACCACCTGTTTGTCAGCGCGGCACTCGATGACATGCGCAACCGGTATCTGGGCGAAATCTTCGGCAGGCTCGCTCTGGGGCATCAACCGCGCGCTCAAAGCAGCCACTTCGAGCTCGGTGACGGACGCGAGATCCGACATGACATCGCGAGTCTGATGATCACGGCTGCGATAGCGCGTGCTCTCAGTCACGCCGTCGCGGCGAGTCGAGAGCGCGGCGCCGGATTTACGCAAGGGGATGGCGAGATACACCACCTGGTCGCGCAGCTGCGTACTGATTTCCAGCGGGGCCGGCAACGGATCGGCATCAGGCATCACGAACGGTGTCCCGTCCGGAAAGATCCCGCGTGCCCGGCGCAACCCCAACTTGCCGATGCCCAACAGGTCGCGCTCGATCTCGAGCTCCGTGACTCCCCACGAGTACGGGTGCAGGATCGCGGCACGGCCTTCGATGTAGGCCTCGAAATACCGTTCCATTTGCTGAAAGTGTTGCGGCCGCAGGAATAGCCCCTCGGACCAGACCACGCGATTATCGTCTGACATCGGTCAGTGTGCCTCTTTGCTGCCCGCCCACGGGATCAGTTCTTCGTCGACAAGGTGATAGCGTCCTTCCCGACGCTGATGTTGATGCGCTGCGTCGCCAAGACCTTCAGCAGCGATTTCTCCGGACGCCCGATTTCCGCCCGCCAGCGGCTCGCCCCGATCTCGCGATACGCCGCCACCGCGCCGACAAAACGTGCCTCACCGGACAGCGGCAGATCGATCTCGATCTGCTGGCCCGGAAAGAGCGTCTTCTCGTCGCGTCCGATCAAACTCGCCCCGAGCGTCTCCTTGTCCCTCTCATACAGGGCGAAGAACTCGGCATTGTTGAATTCGGTGTCGCCGCGCAGCTGATAGATCCGCACCACAATCGGCGACGGCCGGCCGCTGGAATCGGGATTGACATCCGCAGCCGCCGACAGCACGGCCTTGGTTTGCACAGGCTTCGCCGGCTTCGCGGCGCAGCCCGCGAGCGCAACCGCGACGCAGGCGATCGAGGCGCCCAAAGTGCGACGTAATAACATGTCTGTCCCTCTGCTTGTCGTTCAGCGCGGCGGTTTGCGGCGGCTGCGCTTCAATTGCTCCAGCTGCTGCTCGTAGGCGCTGGCAAACACGTCGCCAAACAGGCGCCGGAAGGCATCGTCAGGATCCCCGGTCAGCTGGCGAAACTCCTCGATATATAACTCCCAGTAGCGGGATTTCGTGGCCATCTGGAGCAGACCACCCCGCGTCCCCCGCTTCTCGAACACTTCCTGCAGCCGCTGTGGATCGAAACGCTTCGTGGCGTGTTCGAATCCAGCTCGCATGCCGACGAGCATCGCCATCTGGTGGAAGCGGATATCGTCGAAGGCATCCTCGAACGCATCCACCGGCGGGAGGTACGCAGGGCTACGCCTCCCCAGCAGGGAGTTCAGCGCTTCTTCGGCGTTGACGGAGAACTTCAGCGGATTGTTCTCCGCGGTCCGGATTTGAGTGTGCGGCAAGCGGAACTCATTCTTGATCTCCGCGCGTGCGTGCAAGACCTCCATAACCCCCTGCACGACCGTTTTCAGGATAACTCCCAGCGATGCGGCTGTGTCGGCTGGGACGGTCGCCGGATCGACGCCGGCAGCGCGCAGGAAAGCTGTGAGATCGAAGTCGGTGGTCGGTCCCGCGGTCTGTTGCGAGTCGGGCTCAGGCACAACCTGTTGCGTCAGATCCTGCGTCGGCCGGGTCTGGTGCGCGGCACCCTGCTGCGCGGGTGTTCGTTGCGCCGGGCGCTGGTGGACCGAACTCTGGTGTGCGGTGCTCTGGTGGGCCGGGTTCTGGTGTGTCGGGCCCTGCTGTGTCGGGCCCTGCTGTGTCGGGCCCTGCTGTGTCGAACTCTGTTGGGCCCCGCCCCGCTGTGTCGGCCTCTGTTGCGGCGCCGAGGCACCCTGCCCAACCGGCGCGGGCCGCAACGGAAGCGGCGTGCCGCGAACTCCCAACCCGCCTGCGATCGGCGCTCCCTGGGCTGGCGACCCATGGACCAGTGATCCCTGGGCCGATGCCCCCCGAGCCGGTGACCACGCTTGGGCGGATGCCGCCCCCTGACCGGCCGGCCGCAACCCCGCACCGCCCGCGTCGGCCACTGCCGCATCCGGAACCTCCGGACGACTGAAACTCGTCTCATCCCAACGTTCGGGAATCGGCGAAAACCCAGACGTCGGCGCCTTGCCTGTTGGCCCCCCGGAGCTGAAAGATTTCTGGGCCGGGCCCGAAGTATTGCCCGGCCCGAAACTGGTTTTATCCCAATCATCCGGAATCGTCCCTGAGGGGACAGCCGGCGGCGTGAACTGATCCCGCACGCCAGCCGTATGATTCCAGTTGACCTCCGCGGGCGTGAACGCAGGCGCCGCGCGCCCTGACACCCCACCCGACAGATGCTTCAGCGGATCGAGCTCGTCATGCGAGGGCTCCAGAGGATCAACCAACGCGGGTGACCGAGCCGTCGCGACCAGATCTGCGAGAGGATCTTCGACTGGCGCGAAGCTCCTCAGTCCCCGGGCGGCGGGGCTCTCGGCGGCCGCAACGGCGATTCCAACTGTGATCTCGTACTCGTCGATGAAAAGCCGGTCGCCATTCCTGAGGGCGCGCCGCTCCCGCTGCGGAATCATCGCTTGCGCAGCGTTGATGGCGACACCGTTCTCACCAGTGCTCTCGACGTAATACGTGCCGCTGACCCAACGGATCGTCGCGTGATGGCGCGAGATGTACGGACTCGGAAGCACCCAGTCACAATCCGGCGCCCGACCAATGCGGCCGCCCTCGGCGCCGAACACCTTGTAGCGCGCGGGTCCGAGACTCTGGCCGTTGGGACTGACTATCTCTAGGGTGAGGTTCATCCGTGCACTGCCCCTTTGAGGCTCAGACCGGAGTGAACCGCAACATGGCAATGCCCGCGGACTCCAGAGCCTGCTTCACTTTGGCGTGTACGACGATCGTCCCGGTATCTTCGGCCAGGCGGAACATCAGTTGGCCGCGGGCCTTGTCAGGATCGACCGCGAGCGCATCGAAGTGCGTGTCGATCCGGGCCGCGCCGTCGAAATTGCTCCATTCCGACTTGGACAGATCCGCGGCCGCGATCAGTCCCAGGATGTTGATGGCCAGGTACTCGAACTCCCGATGATTCACGCTGTCGACCAGAATCGCGGGGTAGGTATCGATGTTGTCCACGCCGCAGCGGCGAAGCGCGCCCACCATCGCCTCCCCCATGAGGCACATGTAGCGGTCGAACATCGGCGCCGGCTCTCCCGTGAAGTCCGTGACCGGCACCAGCTCAATGCGGATGGGATCCGGCGGAGGCGTGTCGAATGGCCGCCCCAGCGACCAGCTCTCGATGCCCGGAAAATCGATCCCGTCCTTCGGCATGTAATATCCGCCGTCATCGTCCATCGGGTAGTCATAACTCAGCTTGAAATACATGCGCCCGCCCGCTCACAGCGCCGGATCGGGAAGCAGCATGAGCTGCGACCGGCTGGAGGTGAAGTAGCCCGAACTGATCGGCCACTTGCGTACCGGACCGGCCAGAAACCGCCGGTGCATGCGCGAGACGGCATTCAGGCGGCCGACCAGCCCGTAAGGCGGTCGCGCCTTGTCCGCGAGCTCCTTGTCGCAGACACCGCACTTCTGCGGCTTCTTGAGATTGATCTTGTCCGCGATGGCGCGCAGCGTTCTGATGGTGTTGTCGCTGTATCTGGGATGGGCATCGTGGAACTGTGCCCCGGCGCGCTTCATCGCCGCCCGCGCATAGTCGTCCTTGAACGAGTAGGCACTCCATTTTTTCCCGAAGTCCGAGTCCGGCCGCACGCCGTAGTTCGCCGGCAACCAGATCCCGTTCTGCGCGGAGTTGATGTCATAGCCGATATCCGACTGGATCTTGCCGCGGCCAGCATCGATCAGATCGAGCATCTTCGGAACGTTCTTGAGCGAGGCATTCCCGGGAATCAGATGGTGAGCCCCGGGGATCACCTCACAGGCGCGCGTGATCTTCTGCCCTTCATGCTCGTCCGGCGCGCTGATCATCCAGACAGGGCGATGGCCGAGGTTGGTGCCGAGTTTGCTCGAGTCGTTTTTCAGGTCGTTTTCGGGCTCCCCGATGGAATCAGGGCTCTCGTCGAGATCGTTGTGCAGCTGCTGCGGGGGATCGCTCTCACAAGCCCAGCACTTCTCGTCAGACGGTGCGGCGACGACGACGGCAACAGGCTCTCCCATCTCCATCGCTCAGCCCATCCCGTTCTTGTCGTTGTGAAAGAGCGGATCTCCCAGCCGGCAGGCGTTCTTGCCTTCGAATTTGACATCGAAGGAATACATCATGAACTCGCAGGGCCCCTTGACCTTGCTGCTCACAACGCCGCCGCCAGCGGTACCGGCCTCATCGCCTGTGCTCATCATGTACTTGGAGCCCTGAGTCATCGGCATCTGCCCGTCTATCTTTACGGTGGTCGGGCCGGAGGACGTGTCAGAGGCCTTGCCGACGTTCGGATACGGAATGGGGACCGGCCCGCCGGGCGTTGGCGTCTTGCATACGTCGGGGAAGATTGGACTCATGCCCCCACTCCCCTTGTGTGAGACGCCCCGGCAGTTGGCGAACACTGTCACCGGCATTACATGTCCCCCGCGCGCCCGAAGGTCCTGGACCGTGACATTAAAGCACAGGCGCGGGATTCGCCATCCGATGCGGCCCACACCAATGCGGGGCCGGTGCGATGGCCCGCCGCGAGCGCTTTCGAGGCCAAACTCAGCAGGATCGCACCCGTTGCGGCGCCGGCGTCCCCGAAACAGTCGGCCGGATGCTCCAGCGCCATGGCGGGCGCGAAAAAGTCGGAATGCCGTAGGCGCGCCACGCCCCACGACTTGGCATCGAAGCTCTCTCCATTGAGGCCGGCGAAAGTGGTCCCTACCGGCTCGGTCGCACTCCGCAAACGATTGCGCAACAAGTCCATGGCCTGGGCGAGGCCCTCGCCCCGCGCCGGCTCCGTTCCACTGCGGTGGCCCGGGTCAGAAGTCGAAGCGGCCGCCTCCACCGTAACCGTGGTCTCGCTCTGAGCCTCGTCGGGCAATTTGGCGAGTGAGGTGGTGAAGGCGTCCGCGAGCACCAGAAACCCCGCGCCCTCTCCAGGAATGAAGCCGTCCATTACCCGGCTGCTGAGAATGCGTCCCTCGGCATCGAGTGCTGCCAGCAGCCTCGAGTCCAGAAAGGTATCGACTCCACCGACAATGACTGGCCGGGCCGGATCGCGCTCCAATGCATCGAGCGCCAGCTCGAGCGCACCGAGTGCGGCAGCACGTCCGGAAGGCACGACTCGACTGTTTGCTGAGTCGATCTGCATCCCCGCGAGCTTGCCAAGGTGCAGTGCGAATCCCTTCAGCCACTGTGCCTCCGCGACCGGCAGCTGGGGCAAGCCCAGAAACAGGCGAACGGGCGACGGGCCAGCGCTCTCCAGAAGGGTCCGCAGAGCCGGTGCCCCGAGCCGCAGCATGCGTCGAGCGCGTGAGGGCAACGGAAGCGATTCCAGCTCCGGCGGCAGCTCCGGCTCCAGCGCATCCTCCGGGACGAGGCCCATCCGGATCGGCTCAAAGTTCCGATCCATCACCCGGGAGCTGCCAATGCGCGCGATCCCGGCTCGAACAGATGCCCACAGTTGTTCCGGGCCGCGCCCGGCTGCACACAACACACTGCTTGCGAGTACCACGGCGGGCATTTACACGCGCGCTCCCGCCCGCTTGCGGGTAACTGTCACTTTCTCGATCTTCAGCACCTTGCGATCGCAGGGCAACGCGGCCCGCCAGGTGAGACACAGCCGATTCTCATCGGGCTCGAGGAGAACGGTCTCGAGATTCGCTGGAGGCCGCTCGAGGCTCCCCGCGACCTTCACCTCCACTTCGAGTTGAGCGAGTGGCAAGGTGTAGGAGATGGGACCGTCCGGCGTCGCGCCCCGAACCTCCATTGGCTCATTGCCCTGCAGATAGCGATCAAACGCCAGCTCAGCCACCGCACAACTCAAAAAACGTGCGTCGAAATCCGCAGGAAGATAAGGCGCGCGTGACCGCCGCCAACGCTCATCATATGTGCCCGCGAACGCACGCCGCGGTAACCAATGCGGCGCGCTCGGCGCAAAGCAAGCCGGCGTGCACAGTTGACCCGCCTGCTCGAGCGGCGTTGCGGGATCTTCGAGGTTGGGCACCGGGTGCCCAAGAAGCTCCTCGGCGCTGCGTTTACCAGCGAACCCAACACCAACAGGGTTGCGCTCCTCTGCCAGCATGCGGTCCGGAAGCTGGTGAACCCCACCGAAAGCGCGCTCCCAGACGAGCGGCATCGCTTCGAAAGGCTGGGGCGACGTTGGCGTGCCGTCTGCTCTCCAACTGCGATCGCCGAGTACGCGGATCGTCTTCTGTCGCTCAGCCACAGTCACACGAACCCAGGTCTCCGCGACCGCCTGGCCCGCGGGGGCCCACGCTCGACCCAGCAACAGTACATCGGTACCCGGCTTGCCAATGTGCAACTCCGACACTTGCTTGAGGCTCGAATCCGCGGGGTCAGCGTGATACTCGTCAGCCAGGGTCACGGGAATCTGCACCGGCGCCAGAGCCAGCTTCGGCCGCAACACCAGCGTCGCCTTGACGATGACATACAACGTATCCACGCCCTCCTGATCCGGGAGCACGGACATGACCGCATAGAAGGGTGTTTGATTGTCGATCTGGAGCATTTGTGCTGGGGCGGCCCACTACCGCATGGCGCCGCGCCCGTCAGCCATCATCCGGCGCTGCACATGCGCAAACGCCCGTGCCTCGACATCGTAACGGCCCCCAGTACGGATTGTGAGCTCCCCGATCAGATCCGGCCGCCGCAACATGGGCCCGCTCTCGATCGCGGCTACCAACACTGCGAGGTCGACGGGCTTCCCATACAAGTGGCGTACGCCGGGCACGTAGCTCGAGCCGACTCCCTGCCAATGACTGCGGACCGCAGGCTCGTCCGGCAATGGCCACAGGTCGTGGGCGGCCGGCACGAGCTCGGCATCGAGCGAATCGGCCTCGAACGCGGGCAGCGAGTCACTGTCTGGAGGCTCCGGTGCCGCGAGACGATCACGCACCAGATCGGCTCCGGTAATGACGCAGTACGTCTCGCCCGCGCTGCGCGCGAGCTTCGGCTCGCGCATTGCCTTCAAACATATGTCGACTGCTTCGGGCGTGCCGATGTAACCCAGAGCGAACAGGCCAGCACGCTGCAGAGATGGTTCACTCAGAGCCGCGATGACACTAGCTGCATCTTCGGACGTTCCCAACGCCGCGAGCAGCGACAGGAATGGTTCCGACGCAGGGTCCCGTTCATACACGAGCTTTCGTGCCGCCTCCCACGCACTCGCCTGCCTCTGGTACGCGCCACATTCGATCGCGGCCCTGCGAAGCGCACGGCTGTCACTTTTCAAACCGGCTTCGATGTATTTGCCGGCCGAGTCGTCCTTCGCATGGCGTAAGACCCGTAGTGCCTCCGCCTGCAGCAGCGGCTCTCCCGATTCGAACACCGCGGGGACTTCACGCCCGGGCGGCGATCGTCGGAAAGCCTTCAGCCGGCAGAGTGCCGCAAGGTGTTCGGGGCTCGCGGATGAGAGCGCGGCGGTCACCGGCGCAAAGCTCGCGTCCAACTCGGCCGGTTCGATACCGCGTATCATCGACCAGAGACGCGCGCCAGTGGCCTCGCCGATGGCTGTAGCGAGCTGCAGGCGAGCTTCAGGCGCAGAGACAGCAGCCAGCAAATGCGCGCAGACCGTCAACTGCGTTGGATCGTCTCCACCAACCGCCGCTTGCGTCAGTCGCACGAGCTCATGGCCCGCAACGCGCACACCATCGAGCGCGCCCTGCAGTCGATCCTCTGTCCATGATCTGACTTCTTCCAGGTTGCGCACGGAACTGGCGAGATCCGCCTCCCAGCGCTTCCAGAGAAAGACCGCCTCGTCCAGGCTCTCTTCGACCAGATCCCACAGCGGCTCTGCGGTGGTGCGCGACATCAGTTGATCCGGACCTGGCCACCCTTGATGCGGTTGGTGCCCTCCGAGGAGGTCTCGATGTAAGTGCCTTTGATGATGATGCGACCGTTGCGACGCAGGGTGATGGAAGCATCGCCACACTCGAGGACAATCTCGTCGCGTGCCACAATCCGCACCCGTTTGCCATCAACATCCGCTTCGATCACCTGAAACGGCTCATCCGTCACAACCCTCGTCGGCGCCGCAGCGTCTACCACTGCCGACCCGTCGGCGGCGGTCAATACCGGTCGATGCTGCGATACCGGCGCCCGCAACAGCGAATCCAACTCCCCTCTCTGGGTGTCGGTTTCTGCAACGCCGGGCGAATTCTTGTCTCTCGTATTCATGACTTGCTGCGCTCAGTTCTGCGTGATTTTGCTGCCCTTCACGATCACATCGCCGCCGGCTTTCACGTTGATCTTGCCGCCACCATCGAGCGTGATGTTGTTGCCCTTGATGGTGATGGTGCCGTCCTTTTTCAGGGTGATGCTGGCGGAGCCCGACTGGATGACGATTTCATCCCCAACATCGATCAGCAGTTGCTTGCCGACCGAGAGTGAATCCTTGTCGGCGACGCTGTGGGTGCGGTTCTTGCCGATCGTGACCTGCTCGTCCTTGCCAACCTCGTCGGTGCGGTTGCCGGTCACCGTCACCGTCTCGTCCTTGCCGACGCTGATCGTGCTGCTGCCAGCGACGGTGAGCGAGCGGTCCTTGCCGATATCGATGCTCTCCCCGCCGGTCACGCTTTCCGAGCGATCCTTGCCGATGGAGATCGATTCGTTCTCGCCGACGGATTCGGTGCGGTTCTTGCCGATCGTCGTGTTTTCGTCGTTCTTGACGTCCTTCTTGCGATCGTGCCCGACGGAGTGACACTCGTCATTCTCTACCTCGAGCGTCTGGTCCTTCTCGGCATGCAGAAAGACCAGCTCCGAGCCTTTCTTGTCCTCGAAGCGCAGCTCGTTGCAGTTGTCTGCCGTACCACCGGTCGAGCTGCGCGAGCGGATGCCACTCTGCGTCTTGTTGTCCGGTAGAGCGAACGGCGGCTTGTTGGTCCCGTTATAAACACTACCGATCACCAGCGGGCGATCCGGATCCCCCTCGAGGAATGAGACAATCACTTCCTGACCGATGCGCGGGATGTAGATCCCGCCCCAGCTCTTGCCCGCCCAGATCTGGCTGACCCGCACGAAACAGGAGCTGTTCTCATTGAGCTTGCCGTAGCGGTCCCAGTGAAACTGCACCTTGATGCGCCCGAGCGTGTCGGTATGGATCTCATCGCCCGCCGGCCCCACCACGACCGCCGTCTGGGTCCCCTGGATCACGGGCTTTGGCGTGCTCCGGGCTGGCCGGTACGCCTCGCGCACGTCCACCCCTTCGACCGAGACAGCGAACTGCGTCCCCTTCGACCCTCCTCCCGCGTGATAGCTGTCGGAACTCAGGTCGATCGACGTGGAGGTCACCAGGTACTCGATGTTGAAAGCCTTGCTCGGGTGATTGGTGAGTTTGAACACCTTGCCCGCGGCCAGCCCTGCTGCATCCCCGGAGCCGCGCGCGAGCTTTTGCGACGCCTGCAACTCCTGCACACGTAGTTTGGCCACCTGCTCGACACCACTCGAGGTGAGCTGCGTGGCATCGGCCGGGAAATCGAAAACCTCGTAATCGGTGGCACCGTGCTTGCGCGAGATTGAAGAGGTGCCGGCGAGGATCGGAGAGGGCTGCTCCAGGTTGTATTCGCGCGTGGCGAAGCTTCCGGCTTGAAACGATTTGCCCACCGCCCAGGTCTGCAGGTGATCGCGCTCGCGCAGACCGTCCGTTTCCGGGTAAAACGGCACGGAGCCGTACCCGTCGATCGGTTTGCACTGCGCGACATCGTCGGTGAGAACCAGCACGTGCTTGTCCGCGGAGTGCTCGAAGTAATAGAAGATGCCTTCCTGCTCGAGCAGGCGGCTCAGAAAATTGAAGTCCGTCTCGCGGTACTGGACGCAGTACTCCCAGGGCTGATAGCTCCCCAGCCGCGTCTCAAAATCCTTGAAGTGGGCCTGTGCGCACACCGCCTTGAAAATCTCGGGCACGCTCTTGCCCTGAAAGATGCGGCAATCTGACGTACGGGTGAGGAACCAGTACCACGGCCGAATCACCGCGCGGTATTCGTGGAAACGCTCGGTGAAGCCCGTCTGGGAGAATTCACTCACCAGCCCGTGGAAATGGCGCTTGTACTTCCCTGTGTCGAGGTGCACGACCAGCGGCTTACCCAGGATCTCGTCCGCATCCAGGTCGGGCTTCTCGCTATAGAGAGTCAGGTCGTAGCGGAACGGCTGGCTGATGTGCTCGACCGCCGACATCCCCGCGAACAGGAGCGCATTCGCGCCGAAGGGGCTCGCGATCTGGACCGAGCGCTTGTCCTGATAGCTTGCTGCCACTCGAGGTCTACTCGATCACCTGCAGTCTCAGACATCCCTCGTCATTTTTCGAGTAGAAGTACAGACCGTCGGTGTCCTGACCTTCGTCGATTATGACCGGTACCGCGCTGTCGAATTTCTGTCGAGCAATGGCAGTGGCGGCCACCTCATTGATTCCCTTGGTTTTAATGTAGGCCGCCCAGCGCCCGGTATCCGTCTTGTCGATACGCTTCCCGGCATCAGAGGCGCGACGCAGGAGTCCGATGAACTGATAGTAGTCGAATTCGACTACCTTGGAGCGAGCCATGGGTTGCAACCCCGCCTAAGGTTTCGGCACTAATAGCAGGATAACACGCGCTTTTTCAACCAAAGAGTCCCGCTTCAGGCTCACGCCCGGCACGCCACGAGGAGGCCCACGACATCCCGGCCCCGCTCCCGCCTCAATACCTGAGTTTCGGACGTGATAGTCCTGAATCCAGCTCGCGAAACCGCATCGCGCACATACGCTTCGCAATGGCTGTATCTACCATGAGTCTCCAGGCGATACGTCGCGCTGGAAACCCGAGGATCGAGACGCTCGACGGTGAAGACCAGAATCCCGCCCTTGCGCAGGCAATGACACGCCGCCTCCAACGGCTCGTCCAAAGAGCCGAAGTAAACCAGGGTGTCGGCTGAGGCCACCACATCGAAGGTGTTAGGTCGGGTGCGCATGAACTGCGTCAATTCCTCCACCACCAGCTCGTCATAAACCGCACGGACACGGGCTCGATCGACCATCGCCGTCGAGAGATCCACTCCCACCAGGTGGCGCGCGAACCCGCGCAGCAGAGGTCCACACCAGCCCGTGCCACACCCCGCATCGAGAATGTCGCGGCTGCCGTCGTTCGCAACCTCTCTGCCCAGACGCTCGGCAATGAGCTCGGGCGCGCGATATTTCAATGCGGTCAGGTTCTCATCGAAGCTCGTTGCGAAATCATCGAAGAGCTGCCTGACGTACTCGTCGTTCGCCCGCTCGGGGGCGTTTTCACCGGTCGCAGCGGCCAACAGGTGGGTCGCCATCGGATTGCCCGGGTCGTGCGCCAACCACTCGCGATAGACCTCCGCGGCCTCGCTGTAATTGCCCAGGTAGTGCAACAACGTGGCGAGCGAGATATACGCCGGAACGTATCCCGGCTCCAACTTCAAGGCCTCGTGCAGTGCCGAAGCCGCCTCATCCGGGAGGCGGCACCTTCCCAGGCACACGCCCAGGTTGAACCACGCCATCGGCAGGTCGGGCGCGAGTTGGGTCGCCTTCTCGAAGGACGAGCGGGCCCGCTCCTTGTCGCCATTCAAGAGCAGCACATTGCCGAGATTGAGCCAGGCGTGAGGGTTGGAAGGGTCCGCCTCGACCGAGCGCTGCAGCAGGTCGGCCGCGGCCTGCGGGTTACCCGTCTGGCACGTCAGCATGCCCAGGAAGTTGAGCGCGTCGGGATTATTCGGCTGGCGCCGCAGAATGCTCCGATAGGCGGCCTCCGCCTCCACCAGGCGGCCGCCCTTGTGGGCCTCAATGGCTGTCTGCAATGAGGTTGGCTCGCCGGCCATGTTGGTCCCGATGCCCGCGGCGCCTTACGCTCTGACCCGGCCCACACTGGGGCCCAAGCCCATGGTCCGGGCCATGCGGCCGGTGGGCATGTTGTCGAACTGCTCCATCGCATGTGGATCCCGCGCCCATGCCGGGACAGCAGCCAGAGCGTCCGTTTTGGATAGTGGTTTCGCCTTCAGTCCTTTCGCCCTGAAGTCGCCGACCTTGTAGAAGGTCACGTAGCCGCCGTCGTGCTCGTCCTGCATGTCGGGCCGGATGACGGCGTCGGATGGAATCATCGGGAACTGCTGTACCAGGCGCAGCAGATCGTCCGCCGACGGTCGGTAGTGGCCACTCTTGGCGGTCAGCACTTTGATCACGCCATCCTCCGACACGACCTCGCCGGCCGCCATGACCGGCCTTCCCCCGAGAAAGCTCGAGTGGTGCAGCTTGCCGAGGATGTGGCTCGCTGAATACAGCTTCCCCGTGGGGCTGACGACAAAGATGGCCCAGCCGTTCCCGGAGAACTCCGTCCGGTGCAACTTCGTCGTATAGGGTTGATTGCCAATGCTCTCCACCAACAAACCGCTGCCGTCGAACTCGACCTCGTATCGCTTCGGTCCCTCGGTCTCGTTGAGGTAGGTTACGTCCGTGCTCGCGTCGCTTCCCGCCGCATTCGTACCGATGTAGGCCCAGAATGACTTCTTGGTCTGGATCGCGCTCAGGTCGGTCAACCACCTTGAATATTTCGGCGACAGCACGTAGCCGGGACGGTGCGCAGGGTCCAGGAGCTCGAGCCAGTAGCTACGCTCGGATCCGTCGATCTTCCTGTAATCGGTCGGCCCGCTGATCATGCGCACCCCAGCGGCCTTGGATTCGGCGCCGAGTTGCTCCAGGATGTCCGTGAGGCCATCCCAGCGCAGTCCGTTCTTGTAACTGTCCTGTGGCGGCTTGCTGGTGAGATAGTCGCCGGCCACGCGCGCGATCAGATGGATGAGGTCGATCCGTGCCTTGTTGTCTGAACTCGACGGCAGACCGTTGTACTGTTGGCAAAGCTGATACACCGTGCTCAGCGTCCGATTCTTCGACGCCTGCACGCGTGCTCCTACCATCAGTTTTGTCATGTTGAGAGCCATTTACGAAACCTCCCTGATGCGCACTAAGCGAATGAATAGTGGAAATTGTTGTCCCGGACGCCAATTGCGATCTCACGCGTGACGACTCCGTCCGACATCCGCGTTAGAAACTCCCCGCTGATCTGCGGGAGCAGCGTATTCGTCAGAATCGCATCGATCATGCGGCCGCCGCTTTCCGGCTCGGTGCATCGCGAGGCGATCAGCTTCACGACTGCATCGTCGTAGCGCAGCTCGGCACCGTGGTTCTGGCGGATCCGCGCGACGATGCGGGTCAACTGGAGTCGGATGATGCGCCCGAGCATCTCATCGCTCAGCGGGTAGTAGGGAATCACGACGATGCGACCGAGCAATGCCGCCGGGAAGCTTTTCAGCATCGGCGGGCGCAGCGCCTTCGCAATCCCTTCGGGGTCGGGCAGCAGCTCGGGGTCCTTGCACATTCCCATGATGAGATCGGTGCCCACGTTCGTCGTGAGAATGATGAGCGTGTTCTTGAAGTCGATCAGCCGCCCCTCGCCGTCTTCCATCACTCCCTTGTCGAACACCTGGAAGAAGATCTCATGCACGTCCGGATGGGCCTTCTCGACCTCATCCAGCAGCACGACACTGTAGGGTTTGCGACGGACCGCCTCGGTGAGCACTCCACCCTCGCCGTAACCGACATAGCCCGGCGGCGCGCCTTTCAGTGTCGAGACGGTGTGCGCTTCCTGGAATTCGCTCATGTTGATGGTGATGAGGTTCTGCTCACCGCCATAGAGAGCCTCGGCCAGCGTCAGCGCCGTCTCGGTCTTACCAACTCCCGAGGGGCCGGCCAGCATGAACACGCCAATCGGCTTGTTGGGATTCTCGAGGCCCGCGCGGGCGGTCTGGACCCGCTTCGCGATCATCTGCAGAGCGTGGTCCTGTCCGATTACGCGCTGCCCCAGGGACTTCGCAAGATTCAAAACGGTGGCGATCTCGTCTTTCACCATCCGTCCGACGGGAATGCCGGTCCAGTCAGCGATCACCGAGGCAACGGCCTGCTCGTCCACGCTGGGCAGGACCAGTGGCCTGTCTCCTTGAGCCGCCGCCAGCCGGTCCTGCAACTCGCGTAGGCGTTGCCGCGCGGCTTCCTTGTCGGCCTCGCTCATCGGTGGCTCGTTGGTAACTGCCCCTGGCCTACCCGCAGCCGGGGCCGTCGCTGCGTCAGCGCCCGCGGCGGCTTTCCCAGTCGACTCCCGCAACTTCGCCCGCAACGAGAGAATCTCATCGACGAGTGCCTTCTCCTTCGCCCAGTCCGCCTGCAGCGCCTTCAGTCGCTCGGTTTCACCCTGCAACGCCTGTCGTGCGCTCGTATCGCGATCCACCGTGTCAATGCCAATCGCCGCCTCCCGGCCGATGATCTCCAGCTCCGTCTGCAGCGCCTCGATGCGTCGCTGACAATCCTCTACTTCCGGGGGCGTGGCATGGTGGCTGACAGCGACGCGCGCACAAGCTGTATCCAACAGGCTGATCGACTTGTCAGGAAGCTGCCGGTCGGGAACATACCGGTGGGCAAGTTTCACGGCCGCCTCGAGGGCCTCGTCGAGCACCTGCACGCGATGGTGTTTCTCCATCACGGACACCACTCCCCTCATCATCTGCACGGCCTTTACTTCCGTGGGCTCATCCACCTTCACTGTCTGGAAGCGCCGCGTCAACGCCGGGTCTTTTTCGATGTATTTCTTGTACTCCGCCCAGGTCGTGGCGCCGATCGTGCGCAGCGTGCCGCGCGCCAGCGCGGGCTTCAGCAGGTTCGCCGCATCGCCGGTCCCAGCGGCGCCGCCAGCACCAACCAGCGTATGCACCTCGTCAATGAATAGAACGATCGGCTTGGGAGAGGCCTGGACCTCATCGATGACCTGTCTGAGGCGCTGCTCGAACTCCCCTTTCATGCTGGCGCCTGCCTGCAACAAACCGACATCCAACGTGCGCAGCGCAACCTCCCGAAGGGATGGTGGCACGTCACCCGAGGCGATGCGCCGGGCGAACCCTTCCACCACTGCCGTCTTGCCCACCCCGGCTTCACCGGTGAGGATGGGATTGTTCTGCCGACGGCGCATCAGGATATCGATGATCTGGCGGATCTCGTCGTCCCGTCCCACCACGGGGTCGATTTTTCCGAGGCGGGCCTGCTCCGTGAGATCCACGGTAAAGCGCCTCAGCGCCTCCTGCTTGCCGAGCTGTGCCGGCGGCACCGCGCCGCTGAACTCTCCCGGGGCGGCCTGTTGCGCCAACTGCGAGCCATCGGTCGCGCGCAGTGCGCCTTCCGGAGACCCGGCGACCATCTTCTCGAAGTCATCGGTGAGCTGCTCGACGTTGATCCTGTCGAATTCGCGCGACATCGCGGACAGCGCGTTCCTGAGGCCGGGCGTCTTTAACATCGCCACCAACACGTAGCCGGTGCGGATCTGCGAGTCGCCGAATTTGAGCGTCGACCAGACCCAGGCGCGCTCGGTGGCATCCTCGATGTGCGCGGACAGATCAGATATCGAGGTTGCCCCGCGAGGCAACTCATCCAGGGCGTCCGTCATGTCGCGCGCCAGCCGCCCGGCATCGATTCCAAAGGCACGTACGATCAGGTGCAAATCGGAGCTCTGCTGCTGCAGGATCTGGTGGACCCAGTGAACCAGCTCCACATAGGGATTGCCGCGCAGCTTGCAGAACACGGTCGCGCTCTCTATCGACTTGTACGCGAGGCTGTTGAGCTTGCCGAACAGCGCGACTCGACTGATGTCACCCATGGAATGCCTCGAAGTTGTCAGTATCAGAGGGCCGGAGCATCGGCTCCTGAAGAACCACGTCATCTACCATCGTGCGCCGTCCGCCCAGCCACGTTGTCCAGCCGAGCTGCGCCTGTCCTCCCAACCAAACGCCCGGAACCTCGACATCACACAACAGCAATCTCAGCTGCCAGGTCCACTCGTCGTTGGTGTACAGGCGCGTAAGGGCGTAGAGCTCTTTTACGCCCTTTGCGCCGGGGAGAAAGTCGTTGAAAGCCGCTCGCGTGAGGGGGCCGAGCGTGATCTCGAATTTGTGCTGACACTGCCAGCTCGATGCGCCGAGAGTGGCGGTCTGCCCGAGTCCTGCGACCGACTGACCTCCACCGAGGCGGCAGTAGGCTTCCGGAGGGACTTTCATCCAGTCCCCCACAAACTGCCGTACCTCGACCGGCAGGCCGAAGTAATCAGCGAGAATCTGTTGCAGTCCCTCGGCCGAGCGGACCTGCGTCGCGAAATGCCCCACCCGGTGGAGCTTGGCGTAATCGCTCACCGCATCACGATTGCGGGCCGACTCGGGCGCCAGACCCAGGAGCGCACCAACATATCCGGTGAAACGATCGCTCGCGGGGCGATCGAAGCTCGTCGCCGGATCTGCGTTGGCCCACGCCCTATAGAAGAGCGCGACCAGGCGGTGTTGAAAAGTGTTGAGGAAGTCCACCAGGGTGGAGTCCTCGCGCTGCCGTCGCAACTCATACGCCTGTTCGGTCAGGTGCAGGGGCAACGCTCCGTTAGGCCCGAAGACACCGAACGAGTATTGCTCGAGGCGGGGAGGCTCATCGGTGGTGGTCTGGAATGCGGAGATCTGGGACGGCGCGAACGCCAGTGTCGGAGCTTGTCCGAGTCGCACGGGCTCATCGGCCGCCTTGCGCGCCTCGCCCAGGCGCGGATTGTCGGCGAAGACCTGCTCGAGCAATCGCAGCGCCGCAAACAGCGTGAACTGCTCGGGCTTCGCCTCGAGCGGCGCGAGCAGCCTCAAACTATCTGGCGGCGTCCCGTTCTCACCGGCCATGCTTTGACTTCTCCCCGCGTGGTGGAATGGAGGCGCATCTGCGTAAACGAGTTGATCGAGACATACCGAGCGAAAAATCGCTCCAGCACACTGGCCAGCACGGTGACCCCCGCGCCCTCGAACGCACCGTCATCGAAAGTGACCGAGATCTCGAGTCCCCGCCCATAGCTGATCGGCCCTTGAATGGGCATGCGCCGCACAACGGGCTTGTAGCCAACGCTGCGCACGCCTTCGATCTGGCGCGCCGCGGCGGAATCGTTCGGGTCGGGGTACAGCGCCAACAGATCGCGCAGCATCTGCGCCCCCGATTGCGGTGCCTGGTCGAGAAGAGAAAGATAGTTCAGCGACAAGTGGCTGATCAGCCGCCACGCCGTGTCGCCGAAAGCCGGCGAGGCGCGCGGATAGCTGGGTCCTGCGATCGAGCGCACCGACTCGACGGGGGCGCCGCCTTCGATCAGAAAGTCGGTACGGCCCTGCCCGAATGCCAGCTGGATCGGCAGATCGCGGTTGGTGCAGGCCACCTGGGCGTCAAGCTGCCGGACGGGATTCTCGAGCTGCCGCTGCGTGCTGTCGACAATCGATACAAAACACTCGGTTCCGACGTATCCCGCACGGGCGCCGCTTTGTTGCTGGCGCGCCGACAACATGCGCGGCCGGCGTTGCACCGTGTAGTACAGAGCCGGCGAGCGTGGGTCCGTGCGATGATCCACGGAATAGAACGGCAGAACATCAGCGATGGTCTCGCCACTGGCAGCGACCGCCTGCAGCTCCTCGATACTGAAGATCTCAAAGTCCGCGGGCCGGTTGCGGTCGACGACCAGGTGGTGCTCGGTGTCGAACGGATGAACGTGGATGCGGTCCGCCGAGCGGCTGAACAGATTGATCGCCGGAGTGCAGAACAGGCGAAAGTGGCTCGCATCGATCGCGTTCTCCAGCGAGGGCTGAGCGCGGTGCATGGCGATGAAGATCTCCAACTCATCGCCATCACAACTGCGCACCGCTTCCTCTAGATCGTCGAGAGCAAAAAACAGGAAACGCTCCGCGAACGCGAAATACTCCTGGATCAGGCGATATCCCTGGAAGCTGCGCTTCGAGACGGGCAAGAGCGCCTCGTCGTCCTCGTAGCCAACCTGCCTGACACTGGCCTGTGGGCGAAAATAAACCGGGGCACCCTGGCGCGTGGAGCGGATGTAGAAACCAACACAGTCCGCCACGATCTGCTCATACAGGCGATGCGTGATGTCCGGCGTGGCCTTGAGAAAGAATGTCAGCGAACCGAGCGGCAGCGAGCGCAAGCTCACACCCGGAGCTGCCTTCAGACGAAGCCGAATGGCCGCCCGGGCACGTCCGCCGGTACCGATGCCCTGGCTCGTAAGCGCGCCCGACCCCGACAGATATTTCGCTTCGGTCACGGTCAGCGGCCAAAGCGCCACATCATGCGCCGTTCGAAACTCACACGAGGTACGGTCACCCTTGCCGAGCGGCGTGCGTAGGCTGGATCCCCGCTTGATGCTCTGGCCCGCGAGCTGCGCGCCCTCCTTCAGGTCGGGAGTGAATTCCACGATGGCGCACGCCGGGACCGGACACAGGAAATGGGGATAAACCATTTCCAGCAGATGTTGGGTAAAGTCGGGATGCCGTGCATCCAGCTTGAGCTGGATGCGCGCGGTTAAAAACGCGAAGCCTTCCAACAGGCGCTCGACATACGGATCGGCGCAGTCGAGGCCTTCGATTCCCAGGCGAGCGGCAATTCGCGGATAGGCCTGCGCGAATTCCGAGCCCATCTCGCGCATGAACTGCAGCTCGCGGTTGTAGTAGTCGAGAAGGCGAGGATCCATGGCGCTGTTCGTCAGGCCGCGCCGGCGTCCGCAACACTCACATTGCCGGAGTCCGTATCGATACGCGTACGCAGGATGAGGTGCTGGGAAGCAGGTTGGCCCCAGAGATCCGCGTCGATCTTGAAAGACACCGCATGTCCGTCCGCGCGATCGCGTGGCGGCTCAGGCGTTACCCGTACCTTGCGCAGGCGGGGCTCGAATCTTTGGATGGCTTCCTCAATGATGGCCGCGGTCTTCAGTGGATCGACCGACACCACCGCCACGCCGGCGAGCGAGGGCATCCCGAAGTTGACTACCGATTCGCGTACTTGCGGATAACGCGTCAAATCGTCCGAGGTGTCCAGACTGATCGCGTTCAGCAGCGCGGTGAGGTCGCGGCAGACGTACTCCCGCATTCGCCGCATTGACAGGAGCCGCCGCTCAGCGGACTCGGTACCTTCATTCAGGACGTTACGGGCCTCCACGGTGCAAAAGCTTTGCAACATCACTCCCTGCGGTGCGCCCGGAGGCTTGAGCACGAAACTCTTCAATTGCGCGAGACTGACACGTCCACTCGGCGCCACGCACGACCAGGACAGCGACTCGCCATCCGGGCTCTTCGTCGGTCCGGAGTGCTCAGGGTCCGCCGGCCGCAAGCCTTGTGTGGCGAGAATCTGCGTAAAATCTCCCGCGGCGATCTTCAGCCGCTGCAGCTCGCGCACCGCGACCGACAGCTCGAATGACGTGAGCAGTCGCTCATCGTCGAGCAGCCGGTCCAACAGGGAAGGTTGCAGGCGTTCGCGTAAGCTGAGGTCAGCCATAACGTGATCGCAGACTAACCGCCGTCCAGGGTGATCGCGCGGACGTCGAGCAAACCGAGCTCCGCGCCGCTGGTGGTCAACACGCGCTGACCCAAGCCGGTGAATTCACCTTCACCGAGCGGGTTCCATTGCGTCTTGCGTGACAGTCGTACAGTGTCCTCGCCAGACTGCTCGGATCCGGGGTAACGGACCGGCACGAGCCCCACTGCTCGTCCGTCATTGCTCCAGGTGAATTGCGCCGGAATCCACACCAGGTCGCGAGCATCCTCCGGCTTTTCAAACTCGATGCGACGGATGCGTGCGAACGGCACCCAGTAGTACGACCCGTTCAGGAGAACTTCCAGGACGGGCCCCAGGCGTGAATCGGCATCGGCTATCCACTCGAAGGCGGAGCCGTTCATCGTGCCCGCCGTCGCCGGCGCCTCATCGAGCGCGCGCGCCCGCAACTCCTGCGCCTCCCCCGATCGCCCTTGCCCGTTCAACACCAGTGCCTGCAGCAACAACGCGATCCAGGGAGGCGGATCGCCCAGCACGAGCGGCGATCGCTCACCGGCAAACACCGCAGCCCGCAGCCGCTCGCACTGAATCGCGGCCGTGTAGGTGTGTTTCATCGGCAGGGCGGAGGCGTCGATCTCGGCTGTGACGCTCAGCTGATTGAGCGCCCGGTCCCAATCACCGGTGACCATGAGCAGCTGCGCCAGAAAGGTGCGCAGCTTCGGATCCGCGGGGCGGCGGCGCACCTCGGCTTGCAACTCGGCAAGACAACCCTTCAGGTCGCCGGCACGAAATAACTCATCCGCAGTGCTCATAACTCACCCGCAAACGGTCGGTCGAGATGGCCGACGAGCTGCGCCGCAGCACCTTGGAGCTGCGGCGCCTCGCGGCGGCGGGAGTCCGCCACCCACCATCTAGACCTTCGTGTTCTCCGCGATATTCCAGCCGAAATCGTTGGATCCGGCCTTGCCGCCCTTCTCGTCCTGCTGCTGGTACTCCACCTTGATTTCGGCGAAGTTCAGCGAGACGTTCTCCGTGAGCCGATCCTCGCCACCGCTACCGCCGGTCGAATAGCTCGTCACCAGGATATTTTTGAGCGTGATCTTGATGTACTCGAGCGGATGCTCACCCGCCTTGCGCACCGTGAGGGTCCCCTTGGTGACATGCTTGCCGTTGGCGCAGTAGAGCATCAGGTTGGGCGTGGCGAGGTCGAGATACTTCGTGATGCTGATGTCCTGGAAGCTCGCCTTGCCCGCGCCGCCGCCGGTGCCCTGGTGAAAGGTACCGGTGTTGGATACTCCCCAGCTCCAGGCGAGGAGATCCATTGCATGCTTGCTCTTGAACGCCTTGTCGGAGGTCTCACCCTTGATACCCTCCAACTCGAGAAACATATCGACAGCCATACCCGCACTCCTGATTCGTTGAAAAATCGTTCTTGCTTACCTTGAACAGGCCACGTTCCCGTCAGCCCGGCCTCCCGTCTACCCTTGGCGCCCTGCGTTTACCCTTGCCGCTGTGACGGCAGTCTGGAAACGAGACTCATGGTGATGTTGACACCCTCCAGCTGATAGTGCGGCCGGAGGTGGAACTTCGCCGTGTAGTATCCGGGATTGCCCTCGACTTCCTCCACCTTCACTTCCGCTCCGGCGAGAGGTTTCTGGGCGCGGGCCGACTCACCCGCGTTCTCCGGATTCAGGATCACGTAGTTCATGATCCAGTCGGACAGGTAGCGCTCCATGTCCGCACGCTCTTTGAAAGAGCCGACCTTGTCGCGGACCATGCACTTCAGATAGTGCGCGAAGCGGCAACTCGCAAACAGATACGGCAGGCGTGCGGCCAGCCGCGCGTTCGCGCTCGCGTCGGGATCGTAGTACTCCTGCGGTTTTTGCACCGACTGTGCACCGATGAATGCCGCAGTATCGGTATTCTTCCGATGGATCAGCGGCATCAGCCCGCAACTGGCGAGCTCGGCTTCGCGCCGGTCGCTGATGGCGATCTCCGTCGGGCATTTCATGTCCACGCCGCCATCATCGCTGGGGAAAGTATGCACCGGCAGTCCCTCGACCGCGCCGCCGGACTCCACGCCGCGGATCGACGTGCACCAGCCGTACATCTTGAAGGAGCGATTGACGTTGACCGCCATGGCGTAAGCCGAGTTCGCCCAGGCGTACTTGTGCGAGTCGCCGTCGCCGGTCTCCTCCTCAAACTCGAACTCTTCTACCGGGTTCGTCTTGGCTCCATACGGGAGCCTTGCCAGGAACCGCGGCATCGCCAGACCCAGATACTTCGCATCGTCTGACTCGCGAAGCGAACGCCACGCGGCATAATCGGGGGCGCCGAAAATCTTCGCCAGGTCGCGCGGATTGGCGAGCTCCTGCCAGCTGTCCATGCCCATCAGGGTCGGGCCCGCCCCGGCGATGAAGGGAGCGTGGGCCGCTGCGGCGGTCTGGGCCATCTGGCCCAGCAGCTCTACATCACCCGGCGTGTGATCGAAATAATAGTCGCCGACCAACGCCCCGAAGGGCTCACCGCCGAGCTGCCCGTACTCCTCTTCATACAGCTTCTTGAAGAGCGGGCTCTGATCCCAGGCAGCGCCTTTGTACTTCTTCAGCGTTTTGCCGAGATCCTTCTTGGAAATGTTGAGCACGCGGATCTTCAGCATCTCGTCGGTCTCGGTGTTGTTGACGAGATAGTGCAGGCCGCGCCAGGCGCTCTCGAGCTGCTGAAAGCGCTCGTTATGCAGAATCAGGTTGATCTGGTCCGAGAGCTTTTTGTCGATCTCGGCAATGATTGCCTTGATCGTGCCGATCACGTCGTCGGAAACGACGGCGGTCTCGCGCAGGGCCTGCTCGGCCAGCGTCTGGACCGCCCGCTCGACTTCGGCGCGCGCCCGGTCGGTCTTCGGCTTGAATTCTCTCTGCAGCAGCGATGCGAACTGATCCGCTTCGGCGCCGGCCGCCGTGCCGGCGGCTTGTTGGGTTTCTTCGGCCATGACTTAACCCCCCGATTCTTCCGGTTTGGCCTTGGCGGCCAGCGATTTCAACAGCGCCGGGTCGTTCAGCGCCTTGGCGATGAGGTCCTCGGCGCCCGCCTTGCCATCCATGTAGGTGACCAGGTTCGAAAGTTGGCTGCGCGCCTCGAGCAGCTTGTTGAGCGCATCCACTTTGCGAGCTACGGCGGCTGGTGAGAAGTCCTCCATGCTCTCGAAAGTGATATCGACGCTGAGATTCCCCTCGCCGGTGAGCGTATTGGGCACGCTGAAGGCGAGACGCGGTTTCATCGATTTCATGCGCTCATCGAAGTTGTCCACGTCGACGGCGAGAAACTTCCGCTCATCCACCGAGGGCAGCGGCTCCTTGGAGTCGCCGGACAGATCCGACATCACCCCCATCACGAACGGGATCTGGACCTTCTTCTGCGCCCCATACAGCTCCACGTCGTACTCGATCTGCACGCGCGGGGCGCGATTGCGGCCGATGAATTTCTGACTGCTCGCCTTTGCCACGGTGAAGCCTCCTTAAACTGCGCTTCTTCGGTCTGATTGCCGGACTCACTGACTGTCCTCGCCCTTGATGCCACCGAGCTGCCTCACCTGGGTCAGGCTCTCGGGTGCGATGTCCTCCAGCACTTCCAGGAAGCTCTTGGAAACCAAACGCTTGGCGCGATCCAACAACAACGGGACGGGGCTCGAGGGCTCATTCTTGCGGAAAAAAGCCGCAATTGCATCTATCGCGCGAATCGCGTCCTGACGGGAGGCGATTTCACCAACCAACACGCTGCCTGCGGCAGGAGCCGATCCCGCCGAGTTGGATGCCGATGCCGGCGTGGGCAGATTCGCGGCGGTGCGCGTCGCGAGATGCTCGGTGAGGAGGCTTTGGATGCGCGCCAGCGGCCTGGCCAAGGGGTCGAAATCGGGCGCCGACTGAAAACCGGCGCGTTGCTGCATGGCCCCGGCGACGTTCATGAGCGCGGCGCTGGCGGCGGTAACGGCCTGGGCCAGAGATGACAACTCCTCCACGGTCGCGGCCGCCAGGGTAGCCTCGATCTGCGCGGAGCTCGGCACCTCCTGGTCGGCTTCCGTGGGACTGAGCTGGCCACTCGCGAGCTCGAGGTCGCGCAGACTGAAGGATCCCAGCTGACGATGCGCGGCAATGGGCGCACGCCGCAGCGGATCGATCACCGCCATGCGGTCGGCGAAGCAGCTGAGCGCGTTCTTTCGCAGGACCGCGTCCTCGTCCACGCGCGGGAAAGCGAGCTCCCACCGCTCGGTAAGCCAGCGTTCGGCCACCGGGAGGAGAGCGCAAAATGATTTCAGCCCATCCACACGCAAGGTCGCGGTCGCCAGGTGCGCGAGCAGCCGTAAATCGTGGCTCTTGGCCAGCGCCTCCGCGGCCTGGTCGCGGATCTGGCGCCAGTCGATGTCAGGCCGCAATGGCGTATCGTTGCCAAAGACCCTGAACGCATCGAAGCTTGCCAGCAGCTGCGTGTCTTCCAGGTCGATCCCACACGGCGCGTCCGGGGAAATCGGCTCGAGCAGGAGCGCATTATCCATGACGTGCAGACGCAGCAGAGTTGTAAGGCATTGATCGCGCGCCCATTACCATCCCTCGCAGGCTCATCCCGCGCCCCCGTGACGATTGTAGCAAGACGTCCCGGCTGGCGCTTGGGAGGTACGCAGATCGGCGCAGGAGGCCGCACGATAGCGCTCGTTCTCTGGTTGACTGTTGCTGTGGTCGCAGCCTCGGCGACGGGCTGTGCCGATTCGGGCGCGCGAGTTGCCAGTCTCGCTCGTAACTCGGGTTTCCAGGAGGACCTGGTTATCGGATCTACGTTTCGCCATCGCGTTTACCGTAACGAAGCCCGCGTCAGCGCATCCGGTGTACTCCATGTCTATATCGAAGGCGATGGCCACCCGTTTCTGACGCGGACCCTGATTGCTTCGGACCCGACGCCCCGCGATCCCCTGATGTTGCGGTTGATGGGTCTCGATCCTGACCCCAGTGTCTATCTAGGCCGGCCCTGCTACTTCGGACAGGCGCGCGAGCGGGGGTGCGGCCCGGCCTATTGGACTATCCGGCGGTTTGCGCCGGAGGTCGTGGATAGCCTGGCGGCCGCCCTGCGCTCGGAAGCCGCCCGATCGGGGGCATCGAGCATCGAGCTGTATGGCCACAGTGGGGGCGGCGCACTCGCCGTGCTGCTGGCGGCCCGGATCCCCTCGGTTACCCGCGTCATCACCATAGGTGCCACACTGGATACGGCGGCCTGGTGTTCGCTACACGGATACACTCCGTTGTTAGGTTCGTTGAATCCCGTGGACATGGACTTGCATTCCGGGCGCGTCCGGCTGCTGCACCTGGTCGGTAGCGAAGATACAAACACGCCCCCCGCCCTCGTCGAGTCCGCTTCCTCCAGGATCGGAGCGCTCGGATCAGTGCGCATCGTCCCGGGATACAGTCACAACTGCTGCTGGCAGAAGATCTGGAATGGGGTGCTGAGCGACCGCCACCACGTTGACATAACGGGCGGCAGGTGACATAGATGCCACAACTAGAAGACGGGGAGTATCTGCTTCGGCTCTCACCTGTTTCGGGCATTTTCGACCGCACTCGTCTCGCCGCGCTCGTGTGGGAGCATTGCGGCCGGGAGAGGACGAGAGGTCTTATGGTCGACATGTGCATCAGGGTCGGGCAAGCGGCCGTGGCAGCATGCACGGCGGTTCTCCTCGCGGCTTGTACCGGTGGTGTTCAAGGCGATGGATCGAACAACACGATGCCGGCCCCTCAGTACACGATAGGGGGTACGGTCTCCGGTCTCGGCGGCTCAGGCCTGGTGCTTGCCATCAACACCGGAGAGACTCTGAGCCTCGGAGGGAATGGATCCTTCACATTCAAGACGACGTTTCCCTCCGGTAGTCCGTATTACGTCCTGGTGCTCTCGCAGCCGAGCACTCCGACCCAGACATGCCTCGCCACGAAGGGTGCGGGTACGGTCGAGAGCAACAGCGTTACGTCAATCGCAGTCGTTTGCCAGGATAAGGTCACAGCGACCGATGCCGTCGGCGGAACGATCGTCGGACTCACAGGCTCGGGGCTGGTCTTACAAAACAATGGGGTCGACACTCTCACGGTGTCGTCGAACGGCTCCTTCGTATTCCCGACCGCCTTGCCAAGCGGGTCGCAATACAACATTTCAATAGTGAATCCGCCGATCAATCCGTACCAGGACTGCGAAGTCCTGAACGGCAAGGGCCTCACTGGGGACAGTGACATCGCCAGTATCGGAATCATCTGCACGGTCAACAACAGCCCGCCTCACACGATCGGCGGCACGGTATCGGGAGTTTCGGGCACGCTGGTTCTTCAGGACAACGGCCGCGACGATCTGACAATTACCGCCGCTGGGGAATTCAAATTCCCACTGGCGATCCCGAGCGGCAGCTCGTACGAAGTGACGACGAAGTCGGCGGCTGGCGTACAGAGCCAGGCATGTACCTTCACGAACGCGACCGGCACCGTCGGCAATAGCGACATCAACAACGTCGTCATCGCATGCGCGGCAAACGTTTCTCTCGAGGCATCGGTGTCCGGGCTGGCTGGGACAGGACTCGTCCTGCAGAACACCAGCAATGGGGACAATCTGACTGTAGCCGCAAACGGCACATCAGCCTTTCCTACCGGACTAGCCTCTGGGCAGGCGTATAACGTCACGATCGCCGCCCAGCCGACCAACCCCTGGCAAACCTGTGTGGTTGCCAATGGCGCCGGGCCGGCATCGACCGGGTCGGGCGTGACCGTTACCTGTACTACCAATACGTACAGCGTGAGCGGCGTCATCAACGGGCTTCCCGACCCCGATTCGGGTGCGAATATCGATCTCGTTCTCCAGGACAATCTCGGTGAGACCGTCACTATCCATCCGACTGACGAGAGCCCGTTCCCTTTTACCTTCACAACGCCAATGCCGAGCGGCTCGACATACTCGATCACCGTCCAGGCACAACCGGGAGTCGACACTTCGAACGGCACGGCTGGAGTCGTTCAGACCAGTACCGTCTGCATCGTCTCCGCAAACACCGGGACCATCACGAATGCCAACACCAGTGTAGTGATCAACTGTGTACGGCCCCTGGGCTTCGCCTACGTCACCAACAGTGGCGACAACACGATTTCCCCCTACATCATCGATAGTGACACCGGCGCGCTCCTGCCCTCGGGGCAGCCTGTGAGTGCGGGCACCGGGCCCTCCTCGGCCACGGTGAGCGGGAACAGCCTCCTGTATGTTTCGAACAGCGGCTCGGGCGACGTCTCCGGCTACGCCATCGATCCCAACACCGGCAGCCTCACCCCCTTATCCGGTAGTCCCTTTACGCCCGGATGGAGTGCCGTGACGTCGATTGCCGCGTACAACGCAGACGCCGGCACTGGATTGTATGCGACCCATCCCGGATCCCAGGTCCCTGGGTCGATCTCTGCCATCACGCTCGGCAGCTCCGGCACTTCGTTTACCAACATCGCCGGCAGCCCGTTTGCCACGCAATTCGGTGCGACGGCCGGACTGTTCTTCGATGGCGGGGACTACCCGACGGACTACAAGTACTATCTCGAGACTGACTCCGCGAGCAACACGGTCTCGGTGTACCTGGTCAATAGCTCCACGGGAGCACTCGCGCCGGTGACGAACAGCCCGTTCGCGGCGGGCGCCGGACCCCACTCCGTTGCAGGCATCCGGATCTTCGTATCGCAGTTCGAGTCCAATTTCGACCACGTGTATGTCGCCAACTCCGGCGATGGCACGATCTCCGTCTACGGCATGGACACTCAGTCGGGCGCTCTGACCGCGCAGGGGGCGCCCGTGACGCTGGGGACCGGATTGAGCGCCGTGGCGGCATCGGTGTCGGATCCTTGCGGCTGTTACCTGTTTGCCAGCGCCGCGCAAGGCGTTTGGGGCTTCAGCACAAATCAGGGCGGAGTCCTCACTCCGCTACCCAACAGCCCCTACGCGGCGGGCTCCGGGCCGGGGCCGATAGCCACACTGGACGCAAACGTTTTCGTCGTCAATACGGTGGATGAGACGATATCCGCGTTCGCCATCGCTCCGGCCAGCGGCGGTCTCGTACCGGTCACCGGCGCAGCCGTCAAAACAGGCCAGACACCGTCCGCGATCGTGGTGACTCCCAGACCCCGCTACGACGTCGGATAGCAGCAACCAGCTCATCCCGCAGGAAGCACTGAGAGAAGTCGATGCTACTGAATCACGCCCAGTTCGTTCGCGTCTTGCGACGCTTGGCCATCTGCGGCTGCGCAACAGCCCTACTCGCAGGGTCCCTCGTCGCCATGGGGCAGGTAACTCCGACGCCTCCTACCGTGGCAATCACGTTCTCGCCAACGGCGATTGCCAACGGGGGAACAAGCCTGATGAGCATCACGTTGGGCAACGCGAATAACGTCGACGCGTTCCTTAGCCAAACACTCACCGATACGCTGCCCGCAGGCATGACTGTCGCCAACGGCGGCGCTGGAGGCTCATGCACGACCGGCGCGGTTGGTGCGGCCCCCGGAAGTAACGTAGTCACTTACGGTGTCGAGGCGTCCATCCCTGCGGGGGGATGTACCATTACAGTCAACGTGACCGCGCAAAGCGGCGCTCCCAAAACTGATTACACCAACACCATCGCAGCCGGGGCTCTACAGACCACCCTTGGGAACAACGCTGCTGGCGCGAGCGCCACCCTTACCGTTCAGTCGACGGTATCCGTACCGAATGTCGTCGGAATGTCACAGACGGCCGCGGTGAGCGCGCTCCAGGCGGCCGGACTCGTCGTCGGGGCGATCAGTCACTCACCGGGCCCGTCGGGCATTCCGTACAACGCGGTGTTCAGCCAGAACCCGGCAGCCGGAGCCACCACTACGTCCGGTAGCGCCGTCGCCATCAACATTTCGACAGGGCCGGGCAACGCCACGAATCCCAACAGTCCGCTCACCTCGGTGCCCAACTTCGTCAATCCGGCGCAGCTGAGCATCGCGGAGGCGCTGGAAAGGGTCTGCAACGAGCTGGAAGCTCCGGGAGTATCACTCACCGCCGTGCAACGGAATTTGATGGCGAACTGTAGCGCCATCATCGGCACGCATGGCGGCGGCGTGGATGCGTCCGGACTGGAAGAAACCCTCAATGCGATCTCGGGTAAGCAGTCCACGGCACAGCAGCGCACGGGAGTGCAGTTCTCGGGAACACAATTCACCAACATCGGCGCACGCCTCGCGCAACTGCGCCAGGGAGGGGGTGCGGGCGGCCTGAATTTCTCCGGGCTCGATCTCGGCATGCCGACCGCGAATGGCGTTGGACAGCTTGCCGCGATGCTCGAGGACGTGACCGGTTTCAAGGGACTGTCCGATCTCATCGGCGGCAGTGGCGGCGATGACGACTCGTCGGCCGTCACACCGAGCCGTTGGGGCTTCTTCATCAACGGCACTCTACGCCGCGGGTCGCAGGGCACGACCATCGATGAGACCGGCTTCGACTTCAAGAGCAACGGGATCACGGCCGGCGCGGACTACCGGCTCAGGGACGACGTCGTGTTGGGCCTCGCCTATGGGCATTCCAGCGGCAAGACCATTTTCATCGATGGCAGCGGCCGACTCGACTCTCGCGGCAACTCCATTTCCGTGTACGGGACCTACTACCGGGACGCATTGTATGTCGATGCCATTGGCACGTTCGGTCACATCAGCTACGGAGCGGCGCGGACGACTTCATTCAGCATCGATGAGAACAGCACGCTCACTCCCACGAACTGTGTCTCCGGGAACTGTACGATCGACATGACAGGATCGACCGGGGCCAGGCAACTCGCCTTCGCAACGAACGTGGGGTATGGCTTCAACTACCGCGGTCTCGCGTTCGGGCCGGATGGCGCGCTGAACTACACGCGCGTCGACGTGAATGGTTTCGCCGAGAACGACCCGTCGGAATCGGGCATGGCACTGGCTTTCGGGAAGCAGACCGGCGAATCGTTGCTGCTAAAGGCGGGCGGACACGTGTCCTACGCGCTCAACACACCGTACGCTGTTGTCCTCCCGCATGCACGGGCACACTACGTCCACGAGTTCAAGAACGATCAGCGCGCCGTGACCGTACATTTCGCTGACGATCCCAGTGCGGAGACCTCGAGCGGCCCGATCAGCAACTTCGTCATTTTCACCGACCGGCCGGACAGAGGCTATTTCGACTGGGCTGCAGGCCTCTCGGCGCAGTTCCCCTTTGGCATCTCGGCCTACGTGGACTACAGCTCGCTGGCCGGGCAAAGCAACATCCGCACACACGAGGTCGCTTTCGGCGTCCGCCTGCAGCGGCTCGCCAACTAGCCCTTGCCCACCTTGCAACCACCTATGCCCACCCCCGTACGAATCAGCCTTTGCCCACTGGCACGAAGAAGAAGTCGCCCATTTCGTGCCCGGCACTCTTGATCGTCTTGAGGTCCGGCGACTGCGCGAAAGCGCTCTTCTGGGCCGCCAGCTTCACCAGGTCGCGGACTCGCGAAAACAAGGCCGGTGTGGAAAGCACGGCCGTGTTCGTCTCGAGCGCATCGAGAAAGGCCCGGGCAAACACCGAGTTACCCTGCCCGGCTACCGCATCGAGCACCGGCTGGTCGCCGCCGGAAGACAGCAGCAGGCGGGACCGCTTGGGCAGCTTGTATTTCAAATACTCCGCACTGACGGGTCCGTTGTTGCCAAACAGGTTGGCGCTCGGATCAGCCGATAACAGTCCGGCATAACATGAATCGGCGACCACCAGCACGCGCTTGGCCGCGAGGCGGCCGATGTGGGCCGTCACCTGCTCATTGGGAACCCACAGTGTGTCATTCGGCGGCGAATCCGCATTGATCGGCAGCCAATAGCCGATCTCGCCGCCATTGCCCGACTTGATCCGCCAGCCATGCCCAGCGTAGTAGATGAGGACGTTGTCCTCCGCACGCACCACCTTATCGAGATCGTTCAGCGCCTGAAGCATCGCGACATCGTCGGCGTCTTCGATCACCTGAACCGTGAATCCATATTTATCCCGCAGGACACGCGCAGCACGGCTCGCATCGTTGTGGGGTGTCTGGAGCCGATCAAGATTGCGATAGTCCTGATTACCGATGACGAGCGCATAGAAACGCCCGACGTTCTGCCCTTGCACCGTACGCAACGCCGCCTTCGGATCGAGCGGTTCCGGCGGCTTCTCCTGCGACGGTGCTCGCGTGCGAGCCACCAATGCCAGATGCTGTTCCGCCTGGGCTTTGTCCCCTTCGAGCTGTTTGACGAGGCCACGCAAGGCTTCCAGCTCCGGCGAGGCTGACGAGCCTGCGGAGGCTGCCGAGGCGGCAGCGGTCTTGTTGGACTCGCGGAGTTTGCGCTCCAGCTCCTGCACCTGTTTCTTCAGGGCATCGAGCTGAGCATCCTTTTGCTGCACCGTACGCGTGAGCTCCGCCTTCACTGCGTCCTGCTCGCGTTGCGCGGCCTCCGCGTAAATCACGCTGTTCTCGGGTAATCCGGCAGCCTGGCGGTAGAGATTGAGCGCCTTCAAGGAGTCCTTCTCAACTCCGAGTCCCTGCTCATAGAGCGCGCCGAGGTTCACGAACGCCCGCGAATACCCTTGCGAGGCGGCCTTCTGGTACCACGTTGCCGCAGCGGTGTAGTCGGCCTGTCCCCCCACTCCTCGCTCGTAGATCTCGCCGACGTTGTTCTGCGCTTCAGCGGAGCCCGACTCGGCGCTCGCCAGCCAGATTCGGAGGGCCGACCGGGTGTCGGCGCGATCGTAGGCAACGTACTCTCCACCGCGGACACGGCAATCGGCGGTGGTTGTGCGAGTGGGCCGCCGCGGGCTCAGATAGGTCATGGTGCCGAGCTGTCGCACCTGCCCTGGCAACAGACACTCGACGATCTCGAGGTCGCTGCGCGTGACGATTCCCTCGCGCGCCTTGTTGCCGGAATCGCTGGCAAGCACGGCACTGCTGCAAACGACCACCCCAGCCGCGACAGCCAACACCAATCGAACCGTGTTTTTACGGCCTGCGGCCAACTTTCCACGGGGTCGAAGCGACCCCGTACATTTAACGGCGCTGCGCGCCGGTCGTAGGATTCTCATGTTCATTTCCCTGACGTGCTATCGCGACAGCTTGTCGATTTCCGCCCCGAGGGCGGCATTGTGCTCGTAATAGCGGCTCTCGGTGGTGATCGCCGTCAGTTTCTTCATTTCGTGAAGAGCGGACGACGCGTCCGAATGCCCATTGGCCCACTCGATGGCCAGTTTCACAGTTGTATCCAGTCCTTTGACAGCATCGCGATTGCGCGGGTGTAGAGCGTATGCATGATCGAACGCGACAGCGGCGTCATCCAAGGGACCGAAATCGCGTGTCCTCCTCACATAATCCAACGCTTCATTGCCCGTCGCGAGAGATTTGAGGACCTCGGCTCGCGTAGCCGGGGGCAACTCGTCGAAAGCGATGGCCGGGCCCGAGGCGATGTAGGAACGATAGGCGAGCAACGCCGTCAGCGGCACCAAGAGGGCCATCGCCGTAATCAGTATCTTCTGGAGACGGGAGGTCCCTGCGAACGCCTTGCGGAATTGGGCGGCATTCTGCCACCTCCGCGCACGCTCGAACTCGAGCGCGCGACTCACGGCGCGCCACTCGTAACCTCGCAATTCGGCGGGGCGAGGCGGCTTCAGGCCCTTTCGTCGGGCGACATCCGCGGATTCGCGCCGGAACGGGTGTTGCCCGTCCATGATTTCGCAGGCGACCAACCCGAGCGCAAAGACATCGTCCGCCGGGTGGGCTTTTGCTCCGGACAGCGCTTCCACCGATGCGTAGGCAGCGGTATAGCCTGACAGGAGTTCGTCCGTCGGGCCCGTAGCTCCGGCGTCCGTAGCCGTGGCTCGCGAGCCGGCCACTCTCGAGGCCGCAGACTCCGAGGCCGCCGCTTCCGGCCCTGCCGCCTCGGCATCCGCCAGCTGAACGGCTTGCGCGATTCCGAAGTCGAGTATCTTCGCGATGCCCGCGCGCGTGACGAGAATATTTCCTGGCTTCAAGTCGCAATGCACGATGCCTTTGCTGTGCGCATAGGTCAGTGCGTCGGCGATACCCTGGATGAGCGGGACGCCCTCTTTGCGTGTCAGCCCTGTACGCACCTCCCGCAGTAGCTGGTCCAGCGGCCGACCATCAACCAGCTCCATGACCATGAATAGCACCCCGGTCCGCTCGTCGCGGTCGAACAGGTGGACGGTCACGATGTTGGGATGTGCGAGTTTCTGAGCGCGGCTCGTCTCCCGGTGCATGAGCGCGAGGGCGTTGGGGTCGCGTGCGAAATCAGAAACGAAGAGCTTCATTGCGACAGCCGCGTTGCGCTCGCCGGCCTCCTCGCTCAGCAGGTCGCGAGCGCGCCAGACCTGGCCCATCGCGCCCTGACCAATCAAATTCTCGAGTTGGTAATGACCCTGCAGGACCATCCCATCATGGGGCGCGACAGATCCTTCGCGGTCGCCGTAACCACCCTCAGGGGCGTGGTGCAATCTGTCCTCCGTTACACGACGCGGCCGCAGCAGTGTTTTTGAAAGGTCAGCGCCGGCCTCGCGTGACGGCGAGCGGCGATGGAGTGTCGGCGCGGCGGATTCGGAGGGTCCCGTCGGCGCAGCGCGCTCAGAGGGTCCACCCGGCGCGGCTCGCGAACGGTTTGCATTCGGATCATTGCCCCGCACGCGCGTTGCATCCGGGCCCTCGCTGTCGCTAGGCATTCGAGTTGTAACCTCACGAACTCAGACCAAATATTACCACTCACAAGCAGTGGCGCGGCCCCCACAGCTTTCCCCTTGCACACAGGCGGCCGGCCCTCTATGTTCGGAATCACTCGAGGCGGTCTGGGGTTATGTCGCAGTGACAGGACTGGTCGATACTTTGCAGAGCAATCCGGCGGCATTCCTGGCGATCGTGGGGTCGACTCCGGTCTACGTCGGCGATCCGGATTTTACCCAGGCCGTGAAGAGTCACTTCGACGCGGCCTCGCCCGCAAGTATGTTCAAGATCATCGGTGCCGACCGGATCGCTTTCGTATCACTCGGTTCCAGCGGCACTCGTATCGACGCGACGATCACCGGTGCGGCGACCGGCACCTCGCAACCGTGCTATTGGCTGCCATGGGCCAAAGATGCTGCAGTCCAGATCAAATTGAAGCCGCGCAAGAAAGGCACGTCGCAGAGTCTCAAGCCACACCATAGAGCGACCGTTACTGCGAAAGACAGCTCGTCCATACAGCTTGCAAAGGACCGTGGCGACCGGAAGGCTCGCGACCTCGGTGACGATCTCGATCCTGACTTGTTCTTTACCGGAATGATGAATGGTTGCAGCGTCTGGGTGTCGGGCGACCCGGCGGAGCCGCTGGTCTACCACATCAATCGCGCCTCATATGACAACGATAAAGTGGCACAGCTGCTGTCCGATACGCAGGACCGGGACAAAGCAATCAACAAGCTCAAGTCGCAGAAAATGGAGAAGGACTTCCGTGCCTTTGACGCGAGCGGCGGATCGGGTCGCGGCGCGACCTCTTACAAGGTCACTCCTGCGACCGAGCATTTGCGTAACCCGATCGGTAACGCAGCCGGCGCTGCGAAGAAAGGCCGCAGTAAGCTCATCCGCACGCTCGTCGGCGGCAATGGCAATCAGTCCTACTACGTCCAGAAAAATATGGTCACCGCCTTCGGCGTACGCAGTGGCGGCCAATGGAGCTTCTACAAGCAGGACGTTTACGAATACTACCTGTACGACCAGACGGGCAACATCGACCGCACCAGTGTTGGGGCGCTGCGCGTCGCGGCGACCCGCCCTGAGAAGTTCTTCCCATAGCGGGCGAGCACGCCGCCGGTCGTACCGCCGCCGGGAGTCGCTGGGTTTCGAATCAGTTATCTACGCGCAGCCCGGGAAAACGCTTGAAATCATCGACATTGCGCGTCGCTACAGCGGCGTCGTGAGCACTCGCGATAGCGGCGATCTGTGCATCAACGTAAGGCGGGGCCACACCTTTCGAAGTGAGTGCCGCACGGTCCCGAGCGTGAACATCAGCCGCTGCGTGATCATACGGCGGTGTAGTTGACCCCGAAGAAAGCTAGGGGAGGATTCTTCTTGCGCGCCCTCAGTTCTCGAAAGGCCGCCACGGCTCGCTTTTCATTCAGGTCGACTAAATCCATCACGAAGTCATCCGGATGAATGACCTCGATCTGAAGGTTCTGGCTCAAATGATGTGCAGCGAAGTCGGAGATGTTGAATGTAACGATCGCGTCCGCCTTGGCGACCATGGCCGTCACGACAACATGGCGATCCTTCGCCTCAACGGGGTCCAGAACTGACGACTCAGGCAGCTCCGTCGCCACCATTGCATCCGGGAATGCATTTTCAACTGCGGCGGCGATTCGGGCGACCTTACTTCTGGCGATGTCCTCGCCGTCCCGGTCAGTCATCCGCGCTATCAGATTACGCGTCCACTCTTCGCGGATGCGCGGGGACCATTTCGGGCTAAAAAACTCGTGAGCAGCCAACGTCAGCAGAACATCGCGCACAAGCATTGAAAACATCGTGCATGCATCCAACACGACCGCGAAGCGATCGAAGGGAACCATTAAAGATCGTATCCGCCCGCGTCTTCGCTGGCCTTTACGAGTTCATCGAGTGCGGATCGCCGGTCGACCTGCATGGTTTTCTTGTAGGCCAACACGTCTTTCATCAACACGCGCCGGTGCCGCCCGATTTTCCGATGAGGAATTACTCAATTCAACGCGGTTGGCAGTGATGCTCATGGGTCATTCCTCCGGAGAGGCATCTCCGAGCGGTGTAACCCATTGTTTACCTAGGACATTACAGCTCAGCTGGTCCAGTCAATCATGGGGGCCACGGACATTTTTCTTTCAATATTCAATTAATTAAGCCACTTTCATCAGACACTGTCTCAGCTCATTTCAACGTGATTCCAGGGTATTTCGAAGTAGGAGAGGCGTGCTGACTGGCAAATGACTATAATGACCATTATGACCATAAGTGGATCGGACAACCATGGATACTGCCATCTGGACTGTTGCTCAAGCGAAAGCGAAACTGAGTGAGGTGCTCGATCAGGCGGCAACACACGGCCCTCAGATCATTACGCGAAACGGACGCAAGACAGCTGTCATTGTGTCTGCTGGCGAATGGGAAAGACGAACTCAGCGCGCCGGCTCCCTCGCCTCGTTCTTTGCTGCGTCCCCTTTGCGTGGTTCAGGACTGACAACCGCAAGGTCTAAAGACCGCCCCCGTAAAGTAGACCTGTGAGTTTTCTACTCGATACAAACGTTGTATCCGAATGGACGAAGCGGCATCCCAATCCCGGTGTTGTCGAGTGGCTGGAGACGGTGAATGAGGACGACGTTTTCCTGAGCGTTGTCAGCTTTGCGGAATTACGGCACGGTATCGAGAGGCTGCCGGCAGGCGCTCGTCGCCGAAAATTGGATCAATGGCTTCGAAGCGAGCTTCCGGCGCGCTTCGAAGGTCGCATTGCCCTTATTGACGGTGCCGTAGCCGACGAGTGGGGGCGCTTGGTTGCCCAGCGTGAAGCCGTCGGCAAATCCATCCATGCCATGGACGCACTGATCGCCGCAACCGCTCGTGTTCACGAGTTGACGCTCGTCACTCGTAATGTGTCTGACTTCGGCGCTTCTCTGAAAACACTCGTGAATCCGTGGATCTAACAGGTCCCACATTGGTACGGGCACGGGTGAATCCTCTCAAATAACACCGTCGGCATTGGTCCATCATGCGAGAGCAATGACTTCAGAGTGCGATGACGTTAGAATTGCATTCTGCGCTAGCGTGCCTTCGTCGGCGGCATTGTCACGGTCATCGCATACGCACGGTAGCGCAACGCGGCCCCAACCGCCTGCTCGGCAAGATTCCCACCACCGTCGGCTCCGTTAACGGCGGCTGCTCCGGCACCACCGCCACTTGTCTTCAATCCATCCACCTGCATGATCCGTATGCTGTCGATCTTTTCCATCGGCCGCACTTGGGCAACGCCTGGATCAGTGTCAACTTGGCCTGCAGATTGATCTGCGCTTCCGACAGCGTGTTGACGGCCTGGTTGATAGCCTGCTTGCCCGCCGCTTCGACCTCGTAATTATCCCGATTGGCCTTCGCCAGAGTGCGAATTGCTTCCGCGCGGCTCTCTGCAGCCTGCCGCGCCGCATCCGCTTCAACTTTGACGCCAATGGCACGTTGCTCGGCCTCCTGTGCGGCCAACACGAGCGCCACCTGCTTGGCCCGCTCGGCGGAGGCAACCTGTTCGGTTGTAATCACCGCCTGCGCCGCTCTTACCGCGTCCGCCTTGGCCTCGTTGGCCTTGGCTTGCGCATGGGATTGCTCCTGCGACTTCTGGGCGATGGAAATGGCCTTGGTCTGCTCCGCAATCTCCGTAGCCTGCTGCTGATCGATCTGGGCGATGGAAACCTCGCGCTCGGCCTGAGCCTGGCGTTGCCGGACAAACTGGTCCCGCGACACTTCCGCCTCCCGGATCTGTCGCTGCGCCTCGATCTTGGCCTGCTCGGCCTCCCGCTCTTTTTCAGCGCGGATCCTGAGGCAGGCCAATCACGCGAATCACTTCAATCTCATCAGTGCGTGGACCGGCGAGGCGCCGTTTCATGCGTTCGCGGCGAGTGTTAGAGCCCGGCATTTCCGACAGACCATCGCGCCGCTACTCGGCTCGCCTTACGACGAACGACTTTATAGCCGAGTCTACTGAAGTGGACGCCTGATAACAGCGGTGATTGGACCAACTCCACGAGACCAGGGTCAGTGTCGGGAGAGGTCGGCATTGATGCTACAGCCGTCCGTTGTCGGCAACTCATTCCAGACGCTTTGCTCCATCGAGCTTTGACAGATTGCGATCGAACGTGCCGATAGGAACATGGCCCGCTTTGCGCGCGATCTCGAGCACCAGACAATCAGAAAATCCCAGCGCCGGGCGCTTCTTGAAGTGTGTCAACGCATCGGTGACAACTTCGGCATCCTGGATCGTCAGCTCCTTATGGTTCAGCAGCCGCTCTACCGCCAGGGCGATTTGCTCCGCGTTCCGGTCATACACCGCGTCGAGTACCCACGATTGAATGCAGAGCAGGCCTCGGCTCGGGCGGCGGTGCTACCAAACAGCTACTGCGATTTCTGGGGCCACGTAAGCCGTTGTTTTTCCGAGCAGTCTTCGCTCAACCGGTCCAGTCCATCATCGGGAGCGACCGCTATTTTCCTATCCAGATCAATCACTTAGCATGTACCCAAAACAACAAATCCTTTTACATGTGCATAACATGCGAATGGTATCACCCACATGTCAAAGATGATTCAACTGCGCAACGTCCCCGATTCCCTACATCGGCAATTGAAGGCCCGCGCCGCGCTGGCCGGCATGGCGCTGTCCGACTTCCCGTTGATTGTTGTTGATGCGTCAACCGTACTCGAGCTCCCTCTTCGTACGGACAAAGGCATCAGGGTACAAGAACGCATGTTGGACTCCGAAGAGAGTCTCCACGCTCCCCATCTGATCGATATCGAAGTAACACAGACACTTCGGCGCTTGGTGATCCTCGAAGAAATTACCGCGGCTCGGGGCAAACAGGCGCTCGAAGACTACGTTGCACTCAAAATAAAACGCGCGGAGCAAAAAGACCTGCTGGAGCGAATCTGGACGTTGCGTGACTCAATCACTGCGTACGATGCGGCCTACGGCGTCCTTGCCGAGATCCTCGATTGCCCATTGATCACCTGCGACGGAAAACTGACCCGGTCCCATGGCCATAAAGCGCGAATTGAATTGATTGACTAGTGCGGATGGGAACCTGCCGCTTTGTCGACGCTCGTTGCCCTTGGGTGCCCCCTCCACTTCGCTCCTCAAAAATTGTAAGTTCCGCTCAAGAAATAATTGCGCGGCCGCGCATAGATGATTTCCGCATAGCCGGACGAAGTGGACAGGGACGAATTGCCGGCGACGGGATAGAGTTTGTCCGTCAGATTGTTCACGCCGAACATCAGGCGCCACACGCGTGCGGAGTTCTCCAACGTCAGTGAGCCATTCATGACAGTCACCCCGCTCGTTTGTGCCACCTCGCGGGAATTCGCCGCATCGAAGAACTGAGCGGCCGTGTAGGATACGTCCAGTCGCGGCGTGAGCAGCAGGCCGCCGGGATGCAGGGTGTAGCCCGCACCCGCGTTCGCTTGCCACTTTGGGGTGAACGGCAGTGAGTTGGACGGCCCGACAGTGGCCGTGACGCTCGATCCCGGCACAACGATCGTCGCGACCTGGTCGATGGAGTTCCGGAGATAACTCGTGCTGGCATTGACACTCAGGTCGCGTGTCGGCACGTATGTCAGCTCGAGCTCCGTCCCCTCGATCGTGGATTTGCCGGCGTTGAACAACAACGGTACGACTCCGAGACGGTAGGTGAGCTGCATATTGTCATACGAGGTTCTGAAGATCGCGCCGTTCACGCGCAGCACGCCACCCCAGTCGGTCTTCAGACCCAACTCGTACGTCTGCGCCTTTTCCTCCTTGAAGGGGATCGGCAGGTTCCCCGGTGGAGGCGCGTTGTAGCGCTGGTTGAATCCACCGCTTTTGAACCCCTGTGACCAGCTGAGATAACTCATCAGATTGTCCGTCCAGCGAAATTGCACGCTGGCGGATCCCGTCGTTGCGGTGAAATCCTGCTTGAACGGCGTCGGTTGTACCAACAGGGGCGGAACGGCGGCAGGTAAAGGGTTTGGTGTGAGATTCGTGTAAGGGGAAACGTTGAAGTCTACAATCCGGATCCTCTTGGTCTCATCCGTGTACCGTACGCCCGCTGTTACACCGAGCCGCTTGGTGAGGTCGTAGGTCCATTGCGAGAACAAGGCCCAGTTCTCATTCCCGATCTCTGCAGCGTCATAGTCGCGCGAGCCGGGCGAGGCTCTGGAAGCCACGAGCGGTGGCGGCGTCGGGACGGGAACCTGTAGCAGATCATCGATGCTCTCTTTGAAGTAAAAGGCACCGATGACACCATGAAGAGGGCCGGTGTCGGCCAGCGCCTGCAGTTCCTGGCTGAGCTGATGACCGTTGCTTTGGTAATCCGTCTGCAAAATCAGAAACGGCGTGTTGTCCGCATCCCGCGCTCCGGTCCACCTGAGGTGGCGGTACGCGCTGATGGACTTGATTTTCAAAGCCTGATTGATTGTCCACTCGCCGGAGGCGGACGCACCCCAGTTTTCCAATGTACTCTTGACGGGCGCGGTACCGCCGTTACGAAACGGCCCGAGATTCCACGTTGCCGTGTTGGCGCAGCGACTGTCAACAACGCCTGCTGGGACAAACGGCGGCGGGAATGTCGCTCCGGGACACCCTGCGGCAACGCTTACAACAGCGGGAAACGCTTGACGACCGTTGATGGCCGCAAATACAAACGGCGAGCCGTGTTCATCGGCATTGGTATAGTCACCACGCAGGACTACTTTCAACTGCTCTAGCGGCTGCCAACGCAACGACGACTGGACCGTGTAGCTGTTTTCGTTTCCGAGATCGACACCATCCGATACGCGAGTCACATAGCCATCGCGTTTCCGGAAACCCGCTGAGACTCGAGCGGCGAGCTGGCTTGCGATCGGAACGTCCACGGCGGCGAACGCTTCGCGCAGTCGATCATCACCGACGGTCACGCGTGCCGTGCCTCCGAATTCGTTACCTGGATCGGTAGTTGTCAGCAGGACGGCGCCTCCGATGGTGTTGCGCCCGAAGAGCGTTCCTTGTGGACCGCGGAGAACCTGCACCTTAGCGATGTCGCGAAATTCCATGACTCCACCAACCGCCCGGCCCATGTAAACATCATCGATATAGAGACCCACGCCAGGATCAACACTTGGGGACGCATCGGTCTGGCCAATTCCACGGATGAAGACTTGCGCCGCGGAGTTGTTGCCCGACAGAGGCGCATAACTATGGAACTGCAGGCTGGGTGTGACATGCCCGAGATCCTCGGTATTGAATATCTGCTGACGCTCGAGGCTGTCCGCGGTAAACGCGGACACGGCAATCGGTGTGTCCTGAAGCCGTTCCTCGCGGCGGCGCGCCGTCACTACGACTTCTTCCAGGCCGCCGCCCGAATCTGCGCTGGCAGAGGCGGCGGACTGTGCTCCGGCGGGCTCAATGAGGGCCAGTGTTGCGAGCCCTGGAAGCACCCACGGAAGTGCGACAGCTCGGATCAGGCCCGCCAGCCATCCTTGCGCGCAAACGTAGTTATTCACGTGATTCGCCTCGCCTTGGAGCGACACACACAAAACTGGAAGCGTCATTCGTTGACCCGGTGCCTAGGTAACGGGCTTGGCGCGGATATGGGCAGAGCGGTCGCGTGCCGCCTGTTGGGAAGTTCTCCGCGACTCTAGGATCGAACGAGCCGTCGCTGGGGAAGGGTGCGACCGGGTCGGTGTTGCTCGCCACGATCCGCTCCGGTGGAACTTCCTTTTCCACCCATCTCGTGATGGCCGTCATCATGTTTGCCGCAAAACTGGTTGTACCGGGCCCACCACCGCAGTGGGCCATGTTCGGCACCATGAACAGGCGTGCGAACTGCGCCGCATGCCGGTCTTCGTCGGCCAGCTGCTGATACCACTTCACGATGTCGACACCGGAGAAGATGCCATCGTTCACCGAGCTGTAGATAATCAGCTTGCCGCCTCGATGCCGGAATGCGCTGAGATTGATGGAGTTTGCGGCCATGAATTGCATTGCGCTCAATCGATAGTCGCCCGTTCGGGCAAAAATCTTCGGCGCATCCGTGTCGAAGTTGTATGAAAAGATGAAAGCCTCCTGACCGTTCGGTCCGTTAACCGAAAGTGGCACTGGTGGTGTTGTGAACACCATTGGCACCGCGGCAGCTCCCAGTGTCAGATTCGCGGCGGTGTTGAATGCAGGGTTACCTAAAAAGGATACATTCCATGCCTGCCAGCCCAGCGCCACGCCTTCGGCAGGCGGATTCCAAATCCCGGCATCCCAGTACCATCCCGAATACAAGGCCCGGCCTGCAGAGTCGTGAGGTCCTGCGAAAATCCGCTTCAGCGCGGAAACCTGCTCTGCTGTCAGACACGATCCACCGTGCGGAATATTTCCGTGGGAGCCATTCGGACTGCACGTAAATCGGCTCAGCGCCGGGTAGACGCGTCGATCAGTGCAGTTGGTGAAGTCATCCACGATGCCATCGACGAGCCCGTCCAGGGCATCGCAGACACTGAGGATCGCAACAGAGGTCACCGCGAGATCCGCATTGGTGAAAGTCGATGGCAGATACGGCTGGCCGTTGGCATCGACCGTTGTTGTCAGCGGTGCGAGGGTCTGCTCGTTCCAGGCTTCCGCGATAGCTGCCTTGGGCAAATTAAAGCCTGGATTGCCGGCCACGACGCCATCGAAGAGTGTTGGGAACCGTTCCGCGGCGATCATCGCGTCACGGCCGCCGTTGGAACACCCACAGATGTAGGAGCGGCGAGGCGTCGATCCGTAGTATTGCTGGATCAGGACCTTGGAGGCCAGCGCCGTGCGCTCGACACCAACGAACCCATAGTCCTCGCGCGCCTTCTCATCGATACCGAAATGGGCGACACCGCCGGCACTATCGTCCTGATCGCTCCAGGTTACCCCGGGTGGCGGTGAGTACGGCGGAAATCCCCCGGTCGAATTCTCGTGGCCCCCGTCATCACTTGCAACTGCCCAACCCTGCGCGAGCTCCAGACCGAAAAAACCGACGGGATTGGACACGCTCCCATCCAGGCCGCCACCGCCCATCAACTCGAAGTTGCCGCTCCAGGTGTCTGGCAGGTTGAGCTCGAAAACAATTCCATACGTGAAATGATCGGGATCCTGGGTGCTGACTCGCCTGTCTATAACGCCCACGACATTGCAGTACGCCGGCAGAGTCCCGGATGCGGTGTGGTAGGTGGCGGTGAGAATTTGTACGTTCGAAGCAGAAAAGCCCTCGAGGCCCGAGCACGTCATAGCGGGTACGGCTCGCAATGCCGCCTGCGCCACAGATGAGGCGGGCTGAACCAGACTGACAACCATCAGCAGTCCGGCGAATGACATCCTGACAGACGACGCGGCGTTTCGAAAACGTGAAGCCACCCTTAGTCGAGAAATCATGTGTTCCCCCTTGTTCACCGCACTCGAGCAGCGCGATGGCCTGGTGCAGCAGCGCTGATTGAACAGGCGCGCAGTTCCCGGCAGGGGAGATGTTAGTGCCGACCCCAAAGGGGCATTTATTTGTCAGTGCACTCAGCGTTGACGCCCAGCGCAGAGCGCGGATGGAATCCGCGTGGCGGTGTTCGCCTACGGAAGGCGATTATCTCGGCTCAGGAGTTGAGCGGAATTGACGGGGATGGGCGATAGACGCACGCCAGTTTGGCGGCCCGGAACTCGCTTGGCGTCATGCGATAGTGCTCCCGGAAAGCACGACAGAAATGTGCACTGCTCTTGAATCCGTGCGCGCAGGCGATGTGGGTAACACTGCTTCCAGCGCGAAGCGGATCCCCCAGCAGGCGAGCGCACTCCTCCAGTCGGCGGCGCTGGATGTAACGCGATACGCTCTCACCCTGCTCACGAAAGAGCAGATGTAGATAGCGCAAAGAGATGCGCCCCTTCTGCGCGACCGCGCTGGGGTCTAGTTCCGGGTCCCAAAGATTAGATTCAATGAAATCGATCAGCTGCACGCGCAAGACCGCCCCATGGGTCCAACCTCGGACATCGGCTCGAGGCAGAGCCGCGCAGGCTGCCGCGATGACGCTCATCAGGGCACGTGTGACATGTCGTTTCGAGCCCTCATCCGTAGTCTCCGGCAGCCTTCGCCACACGTCGCGAATGAATCGCGCGGCGAGCCGGCTCTCGGCACTGGAGTGCGGCATCGGCAGCAGAGTCAGTTTTTCCGGGCAAGCCACATACTCACGCAGAAGCGTTCGCGGGATCCGCATGACGAGAATCGATGTCGGAGAATCGAAGCTCACCCGATAGGGCCGGCTGCTGTCGAATAACGTCAGATCGCCCGGTGAGAGGGCCAGCTCACGCCCGCCCTGCTGATTGACACTAACACCGCGCAACTGCAGGTGTAATAGGAAACTGGCGTCGGAGCAGCGACTCGCCTGCTCGCGCGAGTGCGTTACGATGGCTCGTGTCGAGTCGGCGATTGCAAACCGCACTTCGGGCAGGTCCTGGCGTCGCATCCGGGCGTTGATCTGGTTTCCTGGAACATCGACCGTAAGAGAGGTGAACGTGTCACATACCACGTCATTCCAGAACTCAATTCGCTTCGCGCCGACGAGGCCTTCCGTGCTGAGCGCCTGAATACCCGTCACCGGATCCCCCTTTTTTCCAAGCGGCACCCTTGGCGTTCACCCCGAAACGAGGCGCGCCAAGTCTTTACGTTCCGGGTCGTGCCAGCCGATCGTAATGGGGCCTTACTATTCTTGCAAGTCGGCCAAGGCCTCGGCGGCGTCCTCAGCCATACACCAATTTGTCGAGCAAAAGGCGCAGCCGCTTGCGCTCTTCCAGCGTTAGTTTCGCGCCGACAGCCCGCTCATGCGGTGGAATCCGTTGGCGGAGCGCTTGGAGCATGGCTTCACCGCGCGACGTAAGGTGAAGGGCGTAGCTGCGACCGTCCTGCTGCGAGCGGTCGCGCCGCACGAAGCCCTTCTCCTCGGCGCGCGAAACCTGCCCTCCAACGGTGGCGCGCTCCAGTCCGATTATCCGGGCAAGCTCGGCCTGATTGGTTCCAGGATGACGATTCAACAGAGCAAGAACTCCGATGAGGTTCGGGGTGATCTCGCCGTGCCCGATCTGCGCTGCAAACGTCGACATGACACACATGTAGGCCACATGAAGGTATAGCCCGATTACAGGCTCGCCTGTCGGGCTGAGCTCTGCTTCAATCATGGCGGTCGGCGACGGCGCACGTGCGGGGGCAGCGGCCGCGTTATGAGAACGCCGCTGGCGGCCGATGGCCGTACGCTTCTTCTTGCTCGCTCTAGGCGCTACCGTCACATGAACGTACAACTTTGGTCGAGGGTCAGGATGTTAGCAGCAACCCCACCTACGGCAACAGCGCTGCGCGCTGCCGCATTCCTGATCGAAAAAAACCAGGTCATAGTGCGTTGAAACACTGCATGAACTGATCAAACCGCGCCTGTTGCTCGATTCAGTGGTGCTTCAATCTTTCTTCGATCGCTTGATTGTAGAGACTGCAGAACGCCCCACGCACGCCGCCTGATTGGGGCTGCACCCGGGCATCAACCGTGAATCTGATGAGCTCCGCGGATTGCCCGACCTCGGGCCAGTGCGGCGCCCCCACACGATTGGGATTCCCCGAATGGGCGAACTGCGCCCAATAGCCCTGCAACTCATCAGCGAGCGCGAAGTCGACTTTCGTGAACCGACCAGCAAGATTCCCCGTCTTCGGAAAGCTGCCGAACACGTACGGCAACTCCGCTGAATGAACCGCGCCGACGTTCTCCTGGCCCGGAATCGCACGTTCGAACTGATATAAGTAGGCGCGTTGGTGCGCGCGCACTTGCCATGAGGCGATGAGCGCCGCGGGGCAGCGAAAGTACATATCGGAAGTGATCTGGTTGGAGAGTGTTCCATAGAGCGCATCGGAGGCGCCCTCGCCGCCGTCCGCCAGCCCATAGAGCTTCCAAGCCTGGGTTGCGAACGGCCCGAACACCTCCGCCACTCGCTTGCGTTGTTCGTCGGCGGGCGCGGGAAATTCGAGCTCGCGCGCGTTATACCCCAGCATGAAAGGAACGGGCGCGGCCTCGCCCGCCGCGAAAACCTCGATGGGCCGACGCGGAATGACCCAGCCATCAACGGTCGGGTTGAAGCCCAACGAGTCACCGCTGCCAGTACGTTGGTGCGCTATCGCGGAGAGCAGCTCTGCAGCGGATCGCTTGCGTAGCGCCGGAATGGCACCGTCCCCCGAAACGCCCAGCAATGCCGCCAGGCTATCACCTGCCCGCTCCATTTTTGTAAGCGGCGTGCCCTCCGGGTCGAACAGAACCGAGCCGCTCTGCGCGATGGCGCGCTGGAATAAACCACGCGCGAGGGGCGACGTCATCAGTAGCCCGATATTGAGGGCGCCGGCAGATTGTCCGAACACTGTCACGTTCTGCGGGTCACCTCCGAACGCGGCGATGTTCTGCTGGACCCATTTCAATGCCGCGATCTGATCCATCAAAGCATAGTTGCCGGAGGCATGCTGCGGCGATTCGCGCGTCAACTCAGGATGGGCGAAGAATCCGAACACGCCCAACCGATAGTTCAGCGTCACGAGCACGACGCCCTGCCGAGTCAAGGTTCCGTCGTTGTAGAACTCGCCCGATGCCGTCCCGCCACTGTTGCCGCCACCGTGGATCCATACCATCACCGGAAGCCTTTTGCGCGCCGGCCACTGTCCGCTGATGACATTCAGATAGAGACAATCCTCCACCCCGTTTTCCGCCGCGGTTCGATTCCATTCACCGGACACGGCTTGCACGCAGGGCGCACCGAAAGTCGTAGCATCCCGGATGCCATCCCATGCTTGTGGCTCGACCGGCGGGTGCCAACGCAGACTGCCTACCGGGGGTTCGGCAAACGGGATGCCCAGGAATCTCGCGCCGCCCGCCGCGCCCGCTGTACCGCGAATCTTCCCGGCCGTCGTTGCAACCACGAGATCGTGCTGTTG
>Ga0068863_100000023_pt1 | contig 186490 bp, 166 predicted proteins | sample KBSSwiS62_FD_66596 | JGI IMG/M metagenome (GOLD analysis project Ga0068863, IMG submission 66596) | Switchgrass rhizosphere microbial communities from Kellogg Biological Station, Michigan, USA - KBS Switchgrass S6-2 | ecosystem: Host-associated > Plants > Roots > Rhizosphere > Soil ... | reverse complement strand
GTATTCATGGTGTCTTCAAGAGACCGCAGTCTTCGTCAGTAGCCATTTTGATGAGACTAAATCTCATCGCCAGACCACCGCCGCCTGCGTTTCTCTTTCCAATCTACAATGTCAAAGACCCGATCGACTTACCGCCGACCCCACTGTTTTGCGCCGGTGGCCGGCGGAGGCGGCTATCTAGTGGCCGGCCTCTTCGGTGTCAATCGTTCGTTTCCGACTTTCCGCACCACTCTCCGGGGAGAATCAGAGCGCAAAGATCGCCCCGGGCCGCCGAGGGGCTTCCCTCACAAGTCCGTCGCGATTCGATTGAAGGCCCGGAAAATACCCATCTGCTGGAGAAAATCAAGCACCTTTCGAGGCCTGCTTCTCTCCGGCGGGTCTTGCCCGGAGCGGAGGCGGCTTCTAGGCCCCGCCCAGGGGGGAGTCAACCGCCTGCGGAGCGGTTTTCGCCGCCAGGACGCCGCAGGCGGCACGCCTCCCCTCGCCTCCGGCCCGCTTGGCGCCTATTAAGGGAGCGAAAGGACACCGATCGAGATGCTCTCGCAGAAAGCCCGATACGCCTTGCGCGCCCTGGTCGAGCTGGCCCGCGCCGACGGCGCCCAGCTCACGTCCGGCGAGTTGTCGGCGCGCGCCGACGCGCCGCGCAAATTTCTCGAGGCGATCCTGTTGGAGCTGTCGCGCAACCATCTGGTGATCAGCCGGCGCGGCAAGTTCGGCGGCTATGTGCTGGCGCAGCCGGCCACGGACATCAGCTTCGCCCAGGTGATCCGGGTGATCGACGGGCCGCTCGCCCTGGCCCCCTGCGTCAGCAAGCGGATGGGATTTCGCAAGTGCGACGACTGCCCGGACGACCCGGGCCTCTGTTCGCTGCGCGAGGCGCTGCGCCGCGCCCGCGACGCCACCGCCGAGGTGCTCGAAGCCTACAGCCTGGCCGAGGCGGCGGCCAGCGGGGCGATCGAGGAGATCGAGGCGGCGGTCTGATCGATTCGTCCGATGACGCCGTCGCCGGCGCGACGGATCCCGGGCTGGCCGTCGGATACGGCGACCCCTGCGAGGCCCCCCAAGAAACGGAACGGGCGGAGAAGGCCCCCCTTCTCCGCCCTGCCGGCGGGCAGCCGGCGTCCAGCCCTCCAGGGGAGGGTATGGCTCAGCCTGCGGCGATGTAGGACTTCAGCCCTTCCGCCTCGGCCTCAACTTCGGAAATCTTCCACTTCACCAGGTCGCCGATGGAGATCAGGCCGACCAGCCGATCACCGTGGCAGACCGGCAGGTGGCGAATGCGGCGGTCGGTCATGCGGCCGAGCAGGAAGTCGACGGTCTCCTCCGGTTCGGCGAACAGCACGTCGCGGGTCATGCAGCTGGAGACCGGCGCATTCAGCGCCGCGGCTCCGCGCTCGGCGATGACCCGGACGACGTCGCGTTCGGAGACGATGCCGGCGACGTGGCCGGCGTCGAGAACCACCAGGGCTCCCACCCCGCGGGCGTGAAGCAGGGCGGCCACATCGGCGATGGTCTCGGACGGGCTGGTGGTGAAGACCAGATCGCCCTTTCGCTTGAGGATCTGCGACACGAGCATCAGCGCTTCTTCCCTATTTCATGGAAGAACACCGTTGCGCAATTTTGTTGCGGAATCAACGCACGCGGCCGTGAGGCGGCCGGCTCAGCGGCGGCCGGCCAGCAGGGCGAACGGCCCAACGAGAAGCAGCCCGGCGAGGAAGCCCGCCAAATGCGCCTCCCAGGCGATCTGCGCCCCGCCGCTCCCGGGCGCCCAGGCGCCGCCCAGCCCGGCGATCAGCAGATTGACCACCAGCAGGGCCAGGCCCATCCCGATCACCGGCGAGGAGAACAGCCCGCCCAGCCGTCCGCGGCCGCCGATCAACCGCGCCACCGCCCCCATCATGCCCGAGACCGCGCCCGAGGCGCCGACGATGCCGGTCGCGCTGCCCGGATGGACGGCGGCGAACCCCAGGTTCCCGAGCGCGCCGCACAGCAGATAGAAGGCGAAGAAGGCGAAGACGCCCCGGGCGGCGTCGCCGAAATAGCGCGCCAGCGGGGTGGCGAAGGCCAGCGCCATGGCGGCATTGGTGAGCGCGTGCAGCCAGGCGCCGTGCAGGAAGACGGCGGTGAACACCCCGCGCCATTCGCCCGCGTTCAGGGCCGCCGGCGTGAACACCCAGGCCTCGACCAGGCTCGGCGACAACCGCGTCTGCAGCGCGTAGCCGCCGAGGATCAGGATCACCAGCGCCATCGCCGGCCACGGCGCGTTGAACACCGGCTCGCGCGCCGGCTCGCGCTCGGGCGTCGGACCCTGCGGATAGCCGCGGCGCGGATTGTTCGAGGTGTCCTGGAATAGGCTCGCCAGCATCTCCCACCATTTAGGCCCTCTTGCCCGCCGGCGCGAGCGTTCGCCGTCATCTCGCCTTGCCGGCGCCCCCGCACGCGGCGATGTTGCCCAGCGAATGTACTCGCCGACGAGGCTGAAGCTTCCAATGCTCCCCATGTTCCGGGCCAGCGCGCCGCTCGCCGCCGCGGCTCTTCTGCTTGTCTGCGCCCCGGCTTCGGCCAATGCTCCGGCGGCCCGGCCGCTGGCGTCCGGTGAATGGGCGCAGGCCCGCTCCGACCTCAAGGCCGATCCCGACATCCGCTTCGGCGTCCTGCCGAACGGCATGCGCTATGCGATCCGCCGCCAGACCATACCCGCCGGCCAGGGCGCGCTCAGGCTGTGGATCGGCGCCGGCGCCCTGCAGGAGACCGACGCCCAGCAGGGCCTCGCCCACATGCTGGAGCACATGGCCTTCAACGGCTCCAAGGCCGTCAAGGAAGGCGAGATGATCCGCATCCTGGAGCGGCTGGGCCTCGCCTTCGGGCCCGACACCAACGCCTCCACCGGCTTCGACGAGACCGTCTACCAGCTCGACCTGCCGCGGACCAACGCCGAGACGCTCGACACCTCGCTGATGCTGCTGCGACAGACCGCCGGCGAGCTGACCATCGCCCCCGACGCGGTCGACCGCGAGCGCGGGGTGGTGCTGTCGGAGGAGCGCGCCCGCGACACCCCCGGCTACCGCATCGTCAAGCAGCGGCTGGAGTTCCTGCTGCCGGGCCAGCGGCTGCCTCGGCGGATGCCGATCGGCAAGGTCGAGGTGCTGAAGACCGCCCCGGCCAGCCAGATCGTCGACTTCTACCAGCACTATTACCGGCCCGAGCGCGCCGTGCTGGTGGCGGTGGGCGACTTCGATCCCGCAGCCATGGAGGCGAAGATCCGCGCCCGCTTCGGCGATTTGCGCGCGAGCGCGCCAGTGCGGCCGGATCCCGACCTGGGCGCGGTGAAGCGGCGCGGAACCGAGGCCAGGTTGGTCGTCGAGCCGGGGGCGCCGCTCGGCATGGATTTAAGCTGGACCGCGCCGCCGGACCTGACCGCCGACAGCAAGGCAAGGCAGCGCCGAGACCTGATCGAGCAGCTGGGCCTGAGCGTGCTGAACCGCCGGCTGTCCGCCATCGCCCGGGCCCCCGCCCCGCCGTTCATCGGCGCGTCCGCCGTGAAATTCGACCAGAACCGCTCGGCGGAGATCACCCTCCTGCACGTCACCGCCGACGCCGACGGCTGGCGCAAGGCGCTGGCCGCCGCCGACGCCGAGCAGCGCCGCGCGGCGCGATATGGCGTCCGTCAGGACGAGCTCGACCGTGAAGTCGTCGAGATGCGCGCCCAGCTGAAGGCCGCCGCCGAAGGCGCCGCCACCCGCCGTCCGCAGGAGATCGCCGACGAAGTGGTCGGCTCGCTGAACGAAGGGCAGGTAGTGACCAGCCCCGCCCAGGACCTGGCGCTGTTCGAGGAGATCGTGCGGGGGCTGAAGGCCCAGGAGGTCTCCGCCGCCCTGAAGCGAGCCTTCGCCGGCTCCGGGCCGCTGCTCTTCGTCGCCTCGCCCAAGCCGATCGACGGCGGCGAAGCGACGCTTCTGGCGGCGCTGGCGGAGTCTCGGAGAACCGCGGTCGAGCCGCCGGCGGCGCCGAGCCGGATCGCCTGGCCGTATGAGAGCTTCGGCCCGCCCGGCAAGGTGGCCGAACGGCGCAAGGTCGACGATCTCGGGGTCACCTTCGTCCGCTTCGAGAACGGCGTTGGCCTGACCGTCAAGGCCACCAAGTTCCGCGACGACGAAGTCCTGGTGCGGGCCAACGTCGGCCGCGGCATGATCGACCTGCCCAAGGACCGCCAGGCGGCGACCTGGGCGGGCGCGGCCTTCATCGAAGGCGGGCTGAAGCAGATCTCCAGCGAGGATATGGAGCGGGTGCTGGCGGCCAAGGTCTATGGCGCCCGCTTCGGCGCCGCCGACGACGCCTTCGTACTCTCCGGCGGCACCCGCACCGAGGACCTGGCGACCGAGCTGCAGGTGCTGGCGGGCTACGTCGCCGACCCGGGCTGGCGGCCGGAGGCGTTCGCACGGCTGCAGGCCAGCGGCAAGACGATCCATGACCAGTACGAGGCGACCGATTCCGGCGTGCTCGCCCGCGACCTGGGCGGCATCCTGCACGGCGGCGACCGGCGCTGGACCTTCCCCTCGCGCGAGGAAATCGCCGATGCGCGCCTGGCCGACCTGCAGGGGCAGATCGCCCCGCAGCTCGCCAGCGGCTCGATCGAGGTGGTGGTGGTGGGCGACGTCACGCCGGACGCGGCGATCGCCGCGACCGCCCGCACCTTCGGCGCCCTGCCGCCGCGGCCGGCGCCGGCGCTCGCCCCCGCCGGCGAGCGCCGCGTCGCCTTCCCGCCCCCGACGCCCGAACCCGCGCCCCTCTTCCACAAGGGCCGGGCCGACCAGGCCATCGGCTACATCGCCTGGCCGACCAGCGATGTCTGGGCCGATCCGCAGCGGGCGTTCGCCACCGCCGTGCTCGGCGAAGTGATGCGCACCCGCCTCACCGAACAGCTGCGCGAGGCCGCGGGCGCCACCTACAGCCCCTCGGTCGTCTACAATCACAGCCTGGTCTGGGACGGCTGGGGCTATCTCGCCGCCAGCGTCGAGGTGCCGCCGGACAAGCTCACGGCCTTCTTCGACGACGTCGAGACGATCGCCGCCGACCTCGCGGCCGCTCCGGTCAGCGCCGACGAGCTGGCCCGGGCCAAGCAGCCGCGGATCGAGACCATCCAGCGGGCGCAGGTCACCAACCAGTACTGGCTGTCCGAGCTCTCCGGCGCCCAGGCCGATCCGCGACGGCTGCAGCTGACCCGCGACATCGCGCCGGGCACCGCCAAGGTCAGCCCGGCTGATGTCCAGGCGGTCGCCCGCCAGTTCCTGCGCGATGACAGGGCGGTGCGCCTGATCGTCCGGCCGCAGCCGCGCTAAATCGACGCACGCGGCGCCCACAACCCGCCACCCGTCCCGTTTCGGCACATTCACCACACTGGCGCCGAATTCGCTGCAAGCCGCGTGCGGTCACAAGCGGCCGCATGAAGGCGCTCATATGTTTCACGCCAGCACACAGCGGCTGATCGACTACTGGACCGCCCGCGCCCTGCCGGGCCGCGCGCCGAGCCGCGGGACGATCAATCCCGGCGACTTCCGCCAGCTAATGTCGCAGACCTTCATCCTCGGCCGCGACGGCCGCGGCGACTATCCGATCCGGCTGGTCGGCGGCTTTGTCGGCGACCTGCACCGGGCCGACCTGCGCGGGGTCAACGGGCTGATGCTGTGGTCGGAACGCGACCGCCTTCGCCTGCAGGGCGCGCTGGAGGATATCCGCAGCCGCCCCGAACCGCTGGTCGCCATGACCGAGGTGCTGACCGACGGGCCCAGCCTGTCGATGGAGGTGCTGTTCGCCCCGCTCGCCGCCCACGATGGCGGGCCCGAGCGCTACCTCGGCCTCTATCAGCCGCTCGGCATGGTCAGCCGGCTGAAAGGCCGCCCGGCGCTCGAGCTTTCGGTGCGGGCGCTGCGCCGGCCCGGCGCGGCCAACGAGGAAGCCGCCCCGGTCCGCCTGGCCACCTTGCACGGCCTGCGGATCGCGTGAGGCGGGGGGTGCAGGAGCGGCGGGCGGGGCGGCCATGCAGGCGCCCTCGTCCTGATGGGGGCGATCAGGACTTGAGCGCGGGAATGACTTCCTTGAACAGCAGCTCCGTCGATAGCCTGACCCCCTCCGGGTCGACGCCGAGCTGGCGATAGGGAACGCTGATGTTGGCGAGGCCGAGGCCCATCAGCTCGCGAAGTCGGGAGATGCAATAGTCCGGCGGTCCGGCGATGCTGAACTGGTCGATCATCCTGCGATCGATCGCGGCGGCGTGGGTGGAATTTCCCTCCGCATGGCGGGTCATGTCGTAGGCCTTGCGAGCGCGGTCGAGCGCTTCGTAGTCCTGCTCGGACATCCGGCCTTTGGCTGCGCCTTGCATCAACTGCCAGCGCGAAGACGAGGCGGCGCTTCCGGCGGCAAGCTCGAGAGCGACCTCACGGTCGGGGTGCACCACGACGCTGAACACGGCGCCTATCGCAACGTCCGCAGGGTCGCGGCCCGCGCCACGGCAAGCGTCATGGATGTTCGCGATCGCTTGGCGGAGCACCTCGGTGTCGGCCCCGAGCCCGAGGATGACGCCGTCCGCCTTGGCCGCCGCAAGCCCCAGGACCTTCGGACCGCTGCCGGCGACGCTGACCGGAACCTTGGGCTGGTCGGAAGGCAGCCAGTTGATGCGGCTCGCCTCCGGAGTGTGGGCGTATTCCAGCGACGAGAGGCTCACGCATTGAGGATTTTCAGTGTCTTGGGGGTCGAAAGGAACCGCCTCGCCACGCAGATAGCCCTGCACGCGGTCAAGATAATGGGCGAACGGCCCAAGCTTCATCAGCCCCGAGCCAAGGTGGGCCAGCGAAGAGTCTCCGCGGCCGACACCCAGGATGACTCGCCCTTTGGAAGCGTCCTGCAGGGTCGCCGCGGCCGCGGCCGTCACTGCTGGATGCCGGGTCACGGGATTGGTGACGAAAGTGCCGAGCTTCAGACGCTCGCTGAGCATGGCTGCGCGTGAGAGCAGAACCCAGGCTTCCGGCATGATGTTCTGAGAATCGCATACCCAGAGCCCGTCGAGATTCGCCCCGTCGGCGAGGGCCACGACGTCATCGAACTCGGCGAAGGGCCGGTTCACGAAGGTGGTCCAGATCTCGGTCCCAGCCACTCTGCTCCCTCTCTCTCACTAAAGACCTGACTCGCTCAAGCTGACTGCATGAGCGAGTTCTGATCGAAGCCCTGCAGGGCCGACGTGTTGCTGATCATGATGATGACAGGTCTGATTGTCATCGTATGAGGACAGATGGGCGAACGCAATCGCCGTTCGCAATCGTAGCATCGCTCGATACTGCAGGCGGAAGACGATCATGAGCCAGGCTGCGGAAAATATTGGTGACAAAGCACTTTTAGTCGACCTTAGATGGGTCGCGGTCAATTGAATGTACTGTCATGTGTGGACGGCGCCCCGGCGCCAACCGCCGAAGTTCCGCGACACGAGCCTGGCGCGTGGGCTCTCGTCGCTGTCCGACAGCCCCTGTCGGCGCCGGCCATTCATCTCACGGCGAGATGCGAGCCTGCCGCCAGGAGATGAATGCCCCGTCTTCAGGGAACTGGAATTGTACGCTTCTCACGCTCAAGCTAGGGTTGAGGTGTGAGAGCCTCAATGTTCACGGACATACTGGCTGAACCGACGGCTCGATGGCTGTTTTTATTCCTCGCGCTGGCGACGCCTTTCGTCGCGGAATGGCTCGGCGTCAGGCCTGTGATCGCGACGCGCGTGGAGCGGAAGCTATTCCAGCTCGCGCCGTGGCCCAAACCTCCCGCATCTTCTCCCGAAGGCCTGGCTTGGATCGCGGACCAGGCAAGGGCGGCCATTCTCTGGTATCTGCTGCGCCTGCTGGTCAACCTTTGCGTGGCGATACCTCTGTTAATCGGCGCGGCTACGGTGACGGGCCTGTTCGGCTTCGCTCTCTGGGGGTGGAACTGGCTGGTACGCGCCTCGCCGGCGACAGCGGAGCTCTCGCCTTTGGTCCTCATTCTGGTGGGTTCGCTGATCGCGGCCGGCGGGTTCAAGCTGCGCCAGCGCGCGAAGCAGTTCTACGCAGGCGTGGAGATTACCGTGGCGCTCGCCGGTCTTTATGCGGCCTCGAACGCCTCCACCCTGGGAAGCGGGGCCCTTGCATTCACCTCGTCCGTCTACGTGCTCATCCGTGGGTTGACCAATAACAAGGAAGCTGCAGACGCCGCGAAAGTGGCGGCACACAAGCAGTCCACGACGAACGCTGGCGTGCCGGTTCCGGCCCGTCAGGACGATGGAACCCCAAGTCCCATCCGGTGACCGGCCTCCTCGCCAGCAAACGCCGGCAGCGGGCGACTGCTCACCCCTTCACTGAACACGAGCGCATGAGCCAAGGTTTAACTTGGTCGATCTTCCCGTTCAGGCGGCGCCTCCAGCAAGGCCAGGCCGCGGGCCTGCCGCCGCCGATCCGTTCCCGCCCGAGCTTCGGGCCGCGTCACCTTGAAACCTGGCGCCCGCCGGCCGCCGCCGGCAAGGCTCACGCCGGCTTCAGGCCGGCGGCGTAGCGTTTCCAGTTGCGGACGTAACCGGCGGCGCTGCCCGTCAACATCTCCACCTGGGCCGGGGAGACCTCGCGCACGACCTTGCCCGGCGCGCCCATCACCAGGCTGTTGTCGGGAATCACCTTGCCCTCGGGGATCAGCGCCTTAGCGCCAATTAGGCAGTTTTTCCCGATTCTTGCCCCATTCAGGACAACGGCGCCGATTCCGATCAACGAGTTGTCGCCGATCTCGCACCCATGCAGCATGACCAGGTGTCCGATCGTGACGTTGGCTCCAATATTCAGTGGAGATCCGAGGTCGGTGTGAAGTACAGATCCGTCCTGGACGTTGCTGTTCTCGCCAATGACGATCGGATCGTTGTCTCCGCGCACCGTGCACCCCCACCATATCGAGGCATTCTTCTTAAGGATAACTCGGCCCATCACGGCGGCGTTCGGGGCGATCCAATATTCGTCATTTTCCGGTAGCTCAGGCGTCACATTTTCTAAACAATAGATAGGCATGGCGTCCCCTCTGAACTGCCCGGAGCGATCGAATTTAACGGATCTGAAAGCAGGTTAGGATCATTCTAGTCAGGCGATTCGAAAGGGCGAAGGCCCGTCGACGCCGCAGCGGACCGGCTCCCGGTCCGTGTCTCGCGCTGGACGGAGTTGAATGGCGCAGAGTGGGTTTTCTCTTCGGGTCGAAGCACCCGATCGCGTTCGACCCGGCGGACCACCTGGTCCCGCACGCCGCTCCCGTTCCCGTACTGACCAGTCGAAGGGCGCTCCATTCACGGAGACGCCCTTTTTTCATGCCCCCACGGAGGCCTTGATGAGCAAGCGAGTGATGAAGCGACAACTGCGCGAAGGCGCGTTCGACGCCGGTCAATTCGAGGGGGACGATAAGGTCCGCCGCTTGCCGATCGATCGCGGCTGGTCGCCGCTCGCCCATCACAACGACGACCGCGAGCAGGGCTATCTGAAGACCATCAAGGCCAAGTCGGTCGGCCAGGAGCAGATGATCAAGGCCATCGACGAGAAGAACCTCGTCCTGGCGCTCGGCCCGGCCGGCACCGGCAAGACCTATCTGGCGATCGCCAAGGCGGTCGAGGCGCTGGAGAGCGGCAGCGTCGGCCGCATCGTGCTGTCGCGGCCCGCGGTCGAAGCCGGCGAATCCATCGGCTTCCTGCCCGGCGAGATGGAGGACAAGCTCGCCCCCTACCTTCGGCCGCTCTACGACGCCCTGTCCGACCGCCTGTCGATGAAGCGGGTGCGGGCGCTGATGGCCGAAGGCGCGATCGAGATCGCCCCGGTCGGCTTCATGCGCGGCCGCACCTTGAACAACGCCTTCGTGGTGATCGACGAGGCGCAGAACTGCACCTACATGCAGTTGAAGATGCTGCTGACCCGGCTGGGCTGGCACTCCACCATGGTGGTCACCGGCGACCCCAACCAGTCCGACCTGCTGCCGGAGCTCTCGGGCCTTGGCCCGGTGGCCGAAAAGCTGGAGGCCGTCGGCAACATCGCTGTCGTCCGCCTCGCCGACCGCGACATCGTGCGCCACCCGCTGGTGGCCGAGATGCTCGGCGTCCTCTGATCCTATCCCGCGCTACGGCCGCCCGGCCAGACCGGGCGGCCACCTCGCGTCGGAGTGCTTGACGCCTGCCGATCGTGAGCCACTGCATCTCATTCCTGCGCCACTAGAGCATCGGACAGGCTGAGAATTCGGGCAGTCCCTCGGCGCGGCGGCTGAGTTCCGTCAGCCGCGGATGGTCGGCCGCAGATGCTTCCTGCGGCATGACCAGCTGGGTGAAAGCCCAGGCGACGCCCGCCGAGACGTCGGCCTGCAGCGGGCGTTCGCCCAGCAACCAGGCCCCGGCCGGCGCAAGTTCGTCCTCGAGCAGCCGGTAGGCGGCGTGCAGCTGGCCGCGCACCCGCTCGATCCATGGCGGGTGGCGCCGTTCCTCCGGGCGCAGGTTGAACTCATAGACGAGTTGGACAGTCTTCTCGCAGGCCGCCAGCGCCAGACCGACGATCCGCTGCGCGCGGGCGGTCTCGATCGGATCCAGCGGCGTCAGCCGCCGCGACGGGTCCGCGAACGCCTCGAAGTGCTGCAGGATCAAGGTGGAGTCCATCAGCGCCACGCCGTCGTCGGTGATCACGGTCGGCGCCTTCACCACGGGATTGATGGCGGCGAAGCGGTCGAACTCGCGCAGCACCGAAACCGGCTCGTGCGTGAAGTCGAGGCCCATCAACTTCAGCGACACCGCCACACGACGCACGTAGGGCGAGTCCATCATCCCGATCAGTCGCACCAGGCTCTCTCCCTCTCCCCCGCCGACCCGCCCGAGCGGAGCCATGCACGCCGATAGATCTGGTGGCTCGCCACCGATGCCTCAAGCCGGGAACCGCGCCTCCGGCGAGCGGCTTCTGCTCGCGTGGAGGCCAGCATGAACCCGAACCCGCCCGCCCTGGACCCGACCGACACCTCCGACGGCGATCGCGACGATCCGGCCACGCCGGTGGCCATCGCCACCGGCGACCGGCGCGACGAGGTCCACTTCGAGCCGGATCCAGATCAGCTCGTCGTCGTCAGGCATCTCGTCAGGCCGCAGCACGCGCTGGCGCCGGAGCAGCCCGTCCCCAGCCGCTCGGTCGCGGAGGCGGACGTCCCCCCGGTCGAAGACGTCCGCGTCGCCCCGGAGGGCCCCTCGGTGTGGGACGCCCGGCCGCCGCCCGACGACGCCGACGCCCCCGGCGAGCCGACTGGACACTGAGCATCTCCGGTCCCGCGGGTTGCAACAGCGATCGGCAAAAACTAGATAGGTAGCCGACCTAACTGGTTTCGCGAGTCGCATGACCACCGCCGCCCCGCCCGCTGCCGCCGCCCGCGACGTCATCGCTCTTGCCGACACCTTGCGTCCGGCCGTGCTGCGGCTCTCGCGCCGGCTGCGCAACGAAGGCCAGAAGTCCGGGGTGTCGGCCCAGGACGCGATCCTGCTAGGCCTGGTGAAGTCGAAACCGGGCATCGGCGTCAGCGGCCTGGCCGAAGCCGAGCAGACCTCGCGCCCGACGATGAGCGGCCACGTCAAGCGGCTGGAGGCCGAGGGGCTGCTGGCGCGCGACGCCGACGCCGAGGACGGCCGGCGCTGCGGCCTTACCCTGACGCCCACCGGCCAGCGCAAGCTGGAGCAGATCCGCGCCCAGCGGAACGACTGGCTGGCCAGGCGCCTGGCCCGGCTGGAGCCCGCCGAGCGCGAGCAGTTGTCGATCGCCTCCGCGGCGCTCCTCAAGCTGGCGAGCGTCGACTGATGAGCGACGACGCCTTCGACCCGCAGGTGGTCCTGGCCGACCCGCCCGCGGCCGCCCGGCCGAGCTGGATGGCGCCGGCGATCATCGGCTCGGCGCTTTTGATGTCGACGCTGGAATCCACGGTGATGTCCAACGCCGTGCCGAGCATCGCCCGCGCCCTGCATGAGGAGCCGCTGCGGCTCAACATGGCGATCAGCCTGTACCTGCTGTCTTCGGCGGTCTTCCTGCCGGTCAGCGGCTGGGTGGCCGACAAGTTCGGGGCCAAGCGGATCTTCATCGCCGCCATCCTGCTGTTCGCAGTCTCCTCGGCGGGCTGCGGCCTGGCCGGCTCCTTCGCCCAGTTGATCGTCGCGCGGATCTTCCAGGGCGCCTCGGCGGCGATGATGGTGCCGGTGGCCCGCCTCGTGCTGCTGCGGATGACCCCCAAGCAGGAGTTGGTCGCCGCCATATCGGTCTTCACCATGCCGGCCTTGGTCGGCCCGGTGGTCGGGCCGATCCTCGGCGGCTTCATCGTCACCTATTTCAACTGGCGCTGGATCTTCTTCATCAACCTGCCGATCGCGGTGGTGGCCGTGATGCTGGTGCGGGCCTTCGTGCCGGAGGTGAAGGCGCAGCGGGTCTCGCCGATCGACGGCTGGGGCATTGCGCTGACCGGGATCGGTCTCGCGGCCATGATGCTCGGCTTCGAGAACCTCGGGCGCCCCTTCCTGCCCGGCTGGCAGGTTGGCGGCCTGTTCGCCCTCAGCCTGGCCTGTTTCGGCCTCTACTGGCGCCACGCCAGCGGCAACCGCGACGCCGTCATCGACCTGGAGGTGTTCCGCATCAGCACCTTCAACGCCGCGACGGTCGGCGGCGGCTTCACGCGGATCAGCGTAGGCGCCATGCCGTTCCTGCTGGCCATGCTGCTGCAGGTCGGCTTCGGCATGAGCGCCCTCACCGCCGGCCTGATGACCTTCCTGTCGTCGGCCGGGGCCCTGGTCATGAAGAGCATCGCCCCGCCGGTGTTGCGGCGGTTCGGTTTCCGCGGCGTGCTGCTCGTCAACGGCGTCCTCAGCGGCGCGAGTTTCGCGATCTACGCCCTGCTCACGCCGGCCATGGCCCACTGGGTGATCATGCTGCTGCTGGCCGCCGGCGGCTTTTTCCGCACGCTGCAGTTCACCGCCCTGGGCAGCCTGGCCTTCGCCGACATCGACCAGTCGCAGATGACCCGCGCCTCGACGACCTCGGCGATGTGCCAGCAGCTGGTGCAGTCGATCGGCGTCGGCCTGGCCGCCGCCTTTGTCCACTTCGTCCAGCTCAGCCGCGGCGAGGACCACCTGACCTGGCAGGCGATCAGCCCCGGTTTCCTTGCGGTCGGCGGCGTCAGCCTGATCTCGCTGGCCTGGTTCGTCGCCCTGCCGCGCGACGCCGGCCACCAGCTGCACCGGCCCCCCGGGCGCGCCTGAGCGGTGGCGCCGCGCGTGCGGCCCAGCTAAGCCTCCGCCGATGAAGCTGATCCCCCTGCTCGCGGCGGCGAGCTTGACGTTCGCCGTCCCCGCCTGGGCCGCGCCGCCGAGTGCTCCCCGCGCCTCCGAGCGCGTGGTCCTGCCAACCGATGTCGCGCCCGAGCGCTACGAGATCCGCATCACGCCGGACGCCGAACACCTCGCTTTCCAGGGCCGCGCCCATGTCGCCGTGCTTGTAAGGCGGCCGACCGACCGCATCGTCGTCAACGCCGCCGATCTCGCTTTCCGGCATGTCGGCCTGGCGGGTCTTGCCGAGGCTCCCCAGGTGGTGCTCGACGAGGCCGAGCAGACCGCGGCCTTCGTCTTCCCCCGCCTGCTGGCGCCCGGCCGCTATACGCTGGACCTCGACTACAGCGGCAGGATCTACCAGCAGGCCTCCGGCCTGTTCGCGCTGGACAGCGCCGCCGGCGCCGGCAAGTCCCGCGCCCTCTTCACCCAGTTCGAGAATTCCGACGCCCGCCGCGTCGCCCCGCTGTGGGACGAGCCCGGGATCAAGGCGGTATTCGCCCTGACGGTCGAGGCCCCCGCCGGCCAGATGGCGGTCTCCAACATGCCAGTCGCGCGGGTGCAGCCGCTGGCCGACGGACGCAGCGCCGTCACCTTCGCCGACACGCCGAAGATGAGCGCCTACCTGCTGTTCCTGGCGCTCGGCGACTTCGAGCGGATCCACCGTCAGGTGGGCGGGGTGGACATCGGCGTCGTCGCCCGTCGTGGCGAGGCCGAGAAGGGCCGGTTCGCCCTCGACGCCGCCGCCGACCTGATCGGCTACTACGACGACTATTTCGGCGTTCCCTTCCCGCTGCCCAAGCTCGACATGATCGCCGGGCCCGGCGAGAGCCAGTTCTTCGGGGCTATGGAGAACTGGGGAGCGATCTTCGCCTTCGATGACGACCTGCTCCTGGAGCCGACCTCCACGTCGGCCGAGCGGCAGCGGGTCTATACCGTCGTCGCCCACGAGATCGCCCACCAGTGGTTCGGCGACCTGGTCACCATGGCCTGGTGGGACGACCTCTGGCTCAACGAGGGCTTCGCGTCCTGGATGGAGAACAAGGCTGCCGACCGCTTCCATCCCGAATGGAAGATGACTCTGCAGGCGATGGAGAGCCGCGAAGTCGCGATGCGCATCGACTCCGGCGCGGGCTCGCACCCGGTGATCACGCCGATCCGCGACGTCTTCGCCGCCTCCGACGCCTTCGACGCCATCACCTACCAGAAGGGCGAGGCGGTGGTCCGCATGCTGGAGCGCTACGTGGGCGAGGACGCCTTCCGCGCCGGCATCCGCAGCTACATGGCCCGCTACGCCTACGGAAACACCACGACGGATCAGCTGTGGGCCGAGCTGGAGAGGGTCTCGCCGCGCCCGGTGACCCAGGTCGCGCACGACTTCACCCTGCAGAGCGGCGTGCCGCTGATCCGCGCCGAGCCCGGCGCCGGCAGGCTGCGGCTAAGCCAGTCGAGCTTCTCCGCCACCACCTCGACCAGCGGCGGCGTCTGGCGCACGCCGGTGCGGGTCGCCGCCCCCGATCAGCCGGGCGACTGGACCGGCCTGGTCAGCCGCAGGCGCCCGCAGGTGGTCCCGTTCGCGCCGGCCCTCGCCCCGGTCGTGAACGCCGGCCAGGGGAGTTATTTCCGCACCCGGTATGCCCCCGAGCTCTGGGCCCGGCTCAGCGCGCGCTACGCCGAGCTGCAGCCCGCCGACCAGCTCGGCCTGCTCTACGACGCCCGCGCCCTGGGGGAGACGGGACAGGCCCCGATCGGCGACTTTCTCGACCTCGCCCGCACCGCCGCCGCCGAGGCTCGCGAACCCGTCGTGCTCACCGCCGTGGCCACCGAGCTCTCGACCCTGGGCCGGGCCTATGCGCCGGACCAGGGCCAGGCCTTCCGCGCCTATGCCCGCAAGCGGCTGGGACCGATCCTGGCGCGGATCGGCTGGGATCCGACGACCGGCGAAGACGACAACGTCCCGGGGCTGCGCGACGCCCTGATCCGCGGCCTCGGCGGACTGGACGATGCGGGCGTCCGCGGCGAGGCGCGCCGGCGCTTCGAAGCCTCCCTCGCCGATCCGGGCGCTTTGCAAGGCGCGCTCAGAGAGACGGTGCAGGCCGTCGTCGCGCGCCAGGCCGATGCAACCGTCTGGGACCAGCTGCAGGCGCTGGCCCGCAAGGCCGAGGTCACCCGCGAGCGCAGCCGTCTGTACCGGCTGCTCGGCGCGGCCAAGGACCCGGTGCTGGCGGACCGCGCCCTCCAACTGGCCCTGAGCGGCGAGCCGCCGCCCACCACCGCGCCGACCATCATCGCCTCCGTCAGCGTGCTCTATCCGGACCGCGCCTTCGACTTCGCGCTCGCCCACCGCGCCCAGGTCGAGGCGTTGCTGGAGCCGACCAGCCGCAACATCTTCTTCAGCAATCTCGCGCGCGGCTCACGCGATCCGGCCATGCTGAAGAAGCTCGCCGCCTATGCCGGGACCATCCCGGCCTCCAGCCGCGGCGAGGTCCGAAAGGCCGAAGCCGAGATCCGCCACCGCCGCGAGTTCGCCAGACGGCTGGCGGCGACCGACCGCTGGCTGGCGGCCCATCCGGGGTAGCCCTAGGCGATGATCCAGTCGCTCACGCTCACCTGGCTGGGAGCGAGATGCTCCAGGTCGATGATGGTGTTGGGCCAGACCGGATTGCTGCCGGTCCCGTCGTGGTCGAAGCGCAGCACCGAGCCGCCCGCGCCGTCGCTTTCCACATAGAAGTAATGGTCGGCGATCGGGTTGGTCCCGGAGTAGCCGGCCGCCTTGAGCAGGGCTGAGACATCCAGCTTGTCCTGGCCGGGGGTGAAGTCGGTGATGTGGATCGGCGACCAGGGCTCTTTCGGGAAGGCGAAGACGTCGGCGCCGGCGCCTCCGGTCAGGGTGTCGTTGCCCTGGCTGGCGTTGAAGGTGTCAGCGCCGCTGCCGCCGGTCAGCACCGAGCCCGGCGCGGTGGAGGTCAGCACCTTGCCGCCGGACGATGTCGAGCTGTCGTCGTTGGTGATCAGGCCGGTGGCCGAAGCGGTCCCAAGCGCCGCGCCGCTGGCCCCCGAGAGGGTCACGGTGAAGCTCTCGTTGGGCTCCACTGTGGCGTCGCCGACCACATTGACGGTGATGACCTTGCTGGTCACCCCGGCCGCAAAGCTGAGCGTGCCGCTCGGCAGGACCCCGCCTTGGAAGTCGGCGGCGTTCGCCGGGCTGGCGCCGGAGCCGGCCACCGCCCAGTGGACGCTCGCCGCCGCCGAGGCGTCGCCGCTGCGGGTCACCGTATAGGCGAACGCCGTCGTCCCGCTGTTCCCCTCGGCGTGGCTCACGGAGGTCGTCGTCAAAGACAGCGTCGGGCTGGGCGGCGGCGGGGTGGCGGACCCGCCGCCGCCCGCCAGCTTCGCCCAGGTCAGGCCGGCGGGCGACAGGTGCTCGAGGTCGATGATGGTGTTGGGCCATTGCGGATTGGGCCCGGTCCCGTCGTGGTCGTAACGGATCACCGTCCCGCCGGCGTTGTCGCTCTCGAAGTAGATGTAATGGTCGGCGACCGGGTCCGCGCCCGTGTAGCCCACCGCCTTGAACAGGGCCGACAGGTCCAGCCTGTCGGTCCCGACGGCGAAGTCGGTGATGTGGATCGGCGACCAGGGCTCCTTGGCGAAGGCGAACACGTCGGCGCCGGCCCCGCCGGTCAGGGTGTCGTTGCCCTGGCTGGCGTTCAGCGTGTCGTTCCCGGCGCCGCCGGTCAGCACCGAGCCTGGGCCGCTGGAGGTCAGCACCTGCCCGGCCGGCGGCGGCGTCGAGGCGGTGTCGTCGTTGGTGATGACGCCCGTCGCGGTCGCCGTTCCAAGCGTCGTGCCGACCGGATTGAACAGGCTGACCCGGAACTGCTCGTCGGGCTCATTGGTGGTGTCGCCGACGACCTTGATCGTGATTGTCGCGGTGTTGTCCGAACCCTGGAACGTCAGCACCCCGCTGGGCGTCCAGCCGCCAGCGAAGTCCGCCGCATTGGCCGGATTGCTGCCGATCCCGGTGACCTTCCAGGCCACCGTGCCACGCTGCCAGAAGGTGTCGGAGCGGGTGACGGTGAAGGTGTAGCTGGTGACCCCTGAGTTGCCCTCCGCATGGGTCACCGTGGCCGGGCTGATCGACACCGAGTCCGGCGCGGTGATGGCGAACGGCATGACCGCGAACGAGGCCCCGCCGGAGGTGATCAGGTCCCCCCCGGCGCTGACGCCGGCGGCGTCGCTCGGCAGGTCGCGCACCGGCCCCCACCAGCCCTTGCTGTCATAGGCGAAGGCGTTGTAGGCGCGCGCCTCGATCGCCCCGGCGGAGGTGTGCCAGCTGGCGGCGAAATTGCCGTCGTCGAGGGCGACGAAACTGACCTGGCCACTGGACGGGCCGAGCTCGTGGGTCTCGACCTTGTGGGTCGCCGGGTCGAAGATCAGGGCATAGGCAGCCGGCTGCCCGGCGTCGGTCCCCATGTAGCTGACCACCACCCGGCCGTCGGTCAGGAAGGTCCCCGCGCCGGTGAAGCCCGCGACGCCGCCGGCCATCAGCACGGTCGGAGTGTCGAGATAACCATGGTTGGCTTCCGCCGCGCGCACCTGGCCGCCGCTCTGCCAGACCAGGAAGGCGCGGCCGGTCTGCGGCACGTCGGCGGCGGTGGGATCGTGGCTCAGCACGACGATCTTGCCGGACGACAGCGCCTGGCCGGTGTCGTCGAAGGTCAGGGTCTGGGCGGCCGGGGTGGTCGCCGGCTGGGTCTTGTCCTGCAGGGTGGCGACCGGCGCCGCCGGGGTGAGCGTGTCGACGATGCTGGAGCCGTCCGCCAGCGCATAGGCGCGCACATAGTCGATGTTCAGCGAGGCCGGATACTGACTGGGATCGGCCGCGCCGCCCCAGCCGCCCATCGCCATGTTGACGATCATCCCCATGGGATTGGTCCAGCTGGACGGGGTCGGACCCTCGGCGACCTCGACGCCGTCCATGTAGAAGGCGACGACGGTCTTGGTCCACAGCATGCCGTAGGTGTGCCAGGCGTTCGGATTCAGCTTCAGCGCATGGTCGTCGATGCTGCTGGCCGCGCCCCAGCCGAACCGATAGTCCTGCTGCGGTTGCAGGCCGATCGACTCCATGACGTCGGCTTCCTGGCCCGGCTGATAGGGCGCCGGAACCATCCAGAAGGCCGGCCACGTGCCGGCCACGTTCGGCAGCTGGGCGCGGATTTCGAAGTAGCCGTACTGCTGCTGGAAGCTGTTCAGGGTGTTCAGCATCCCCGACGACCAGCTGTGGCCGAAGGCCGCGGTGCTGTCCGCCTGCGGCAGCGGCTGGGCGGTGATCGAGAGCACCCCGTTCGCGACCGAGAACGGGTTGAGGTGCAGATTGTGGTCGCCCAGCCCCTCGAAGCCCTCGTGCGTATAGAGCTCCATCTCGCCGTTGTTGGGGATGGAATAGGCCGACTGGTCCTTCAGGTTGCCGCCGAAATCGACGCTCCAGGTTCCGGTCTTGTGCGACGGGTCGTAGATGCTGAGCGAGTTGAACTCGTCGTCGAAGGTGAGCTTGCCGAGCTTCGAGGTGTCGAGCCCGAGCAGGAACTGCTTGTCCTGGAAGCTCGATCCGACGGTCGTGTTGCGGAACGTCAGGGTCTCGCCCGCCGCCAGCTGCAGCACCACATCGGCGCCCTTCTGGGTCATCGCCGCACGGACGTCGGCGGCGGTCTTGAAGCTATAGCCGGTAAGCTGCAGCTGGTCGGCGCCCTGCCAGTTGTAGATGACGTCGCTGCCCTCGCCCCTGTGCTCGACGAAGGTGGTGGTGGTGTTGGTCGCCCCGACCAGGACGTCGTTGCCGGCCGCGCCGTAAAGCCAGGCGCGGCCGTCGGTGATGATCAGGTTGTCGAGGCTGTTGCCGACCCCGTGGTTGAAATCCTGGTGCACCACCAGGTTCTCGACATTCGGCGCGAGCGTGATCGGCATATAGCCGCTCTCAGTGTCGATTCCGCCGTTCGGCTGCTCGACGACCCGGTCCGCGGGGTCGGTGATGAAGAAGGTATTGTCGCCGGACGAGCCGATCAGCATGTCGCCGCCGCCGTCGCCGGCGATGGAGCTGTCGCCGGCGGGTGCGTAGATCGTCTCGTCTCCGGCGGGCGTGCCGAGAATGTTCGACTGTTCCCGAGCCGTCTCCGGCATTGGCTGGCCGAGATAGTTGTAATAGGTCAAGTCGGAAGCCTCCCAAGCTGGGAAGCACAACTATAAACTCGACCATTGGTTCTATGGTTTTTGGCGACGGGGGCGAATTATCGCAGAATTGTGGCGCGCTGATCTTCTTCTATTCTTTCGGGGGCAATATTAACAATTGATCGATAACATTTGTTCCCGCGGTTATGGTCCACGGCTTCGCTTTTTTCAGGTTCGCCGCGAGGGCGTCCTCAGCTTCCCATCGTTCCGTCATCGCCCGACCTGTTCGGGCGCCCCATCCCAAAGCCCTTCCGCAATAGCTGCAGCCGACGCCTTGGGCTGGATCGCCCGCATGAAACGGGCCAAGACGGGAGCCCCGGGGGCAGCCAACCGGTCCCCGGAGCCGCTGCGGACGGCGCCTATGCTCCGCCCGCTGTCGCGTAGACCCGTGGCCGAAGCGGCTTGACGCGCACCGCGAGCCCCGGCGCGACGCCCGCCGGCGCATCCCGGCTGTGGGCCTCGAGCTCCATGGCGCGGCCCTCGATCAGGCAATCGATGCGCAGCTTCGGGCCGCGCGCGGCCGCACCGCGGACCTGGGCGGCGAGGCCGGCGCCATCGGCCGGGGCGAAGGCCACCTCGTCCGGGCGGAAGAAGACCTCGACCTCGCCCTGCGGGGCGTCGTGCGGCGCAGCGGACTCCCAGTCGGCGACCCGCAGGCGGCCTTCGGCGACGACGCCCGGCAGCCGGCAGGCCGGGCCGAGGAAGTCGTAGACGAAGGGATTGGCCGGCGCCTCGTAGAGCTCGCTGGGGGCGCCCAGCTGGACCAGTTCGCCGTCCTTCAGGATCGCCACGCGGTCGGCAAGGTCGAGCGCCTCCTCCTGGTCGTGGGTGACGAAGACGGTGGTGACGCCCGCCCGATCGTGCAGCTCGCGCAGCCAGCGGCGCAGCTCGCGGCGCACCTGGGCATCGAGCGCGCCGAATGGCTCGTCGAGCAGCAGCATGCGCGGCTCGATCGCCAGCGCCCGGGCCAGGGCGACCCGCTGGCGCTGACCGCCGGAGAGCTGGGCGGGGAAACGCTTGCCGAGCCCCTCGAGCTGCACCAGCGACAGCAGGTCGGCGACGCGGTCGGCCACCTCCGACTTCGACGGCCGCTCGGCCTTCGGCCGGACGTTGAGGCCGAAGGCGATGTTCTGCGCCACGGTCATGTGCCGGAACAGGGCGTAGTGCTGGAACACCATGCCGATGCGGCGACGGCGCACCGGCAGGGCCAGGAAGTCCTCGTCGTCGAAGCGGACCTCGCCGCCGTCCGGCGTCTCCAGGCCGGCAAGCACGCGCAGCAGCGTGGTCTTGCCCGAGCCCGAGGGCCCGAGCAGGGCGAGGAACTCCTTGTCGCGCGCCTGCAGCGAGACGTCCTTCAGCGCTGGGAAGCGACCGTAGGCCTTGGAGATCCCGCGGATCTCGAGGGAGTGGCGAGAGGCGTTAGTGTCTGCGGCTGGCTGCAAGTTCACCTGCGTGTCGCCACTCAAGGGCGGTTTTGAGGACCAAGGTGACGAGGCCGAGCGAAGCGAGGATTGAGGCCGCCGCGAAGGCGCCGACGAAGTCATAGTCATTGTAGAGCACCTCCACGTGCAGGGGGAGCGTGTCCGTGAGTCCCCGGATATGGCCGGAAACCACCGAGACCGCGCCAAACTCCCCCATGGCGCGCGCATTGCAGAGCAGGACGCCGTAGAGCAGCGCCCAGCGGATATTGGGTATGGTGATCTTCCAGAAGGTGGTGAAGCCGCTGGCGCCGAGCGTCAGGGCTGCGATCTCCTCGTCGGCGCCCTGGTCCTGCATCAGCGGGATCAGCTCGCGGGCGACGAACGGAAAGGTGACCAGGATGGTCGCCAGCACCAGGCCCGGCAGGGCGAAGATGATCTTCACGTCGTGATCGACCAGCCATTCGCCGAACCAGCCCTGGGCGCCGAACAGCAGCACCCAGACCAGGCCGGAGACCACCGGCGAGATCGAGAACGGCAGGTCGATCAGGGTCAGCAGCAGCGACTTGCCCTTGAACTCGAACTTGGCGATCGACCAGGCGGCGGCCACCCCGAAGGCGGCGTTGAGCGGCACCGAGATCGCCGCGACGATCAGGGTCAGCCGGATCGCCGCCAGGGCGTCGGGCTGCTTCAGCTCTTCGAAGAAGGCCCCGAGCCCCTTGGACAGCGCGTCGTGGAACACGGTGACCAGCGGCAGGATCACCAGCAGGCTCATGGCCGCCAGCGCCGCCAGCAGCAACAGCGGGGCGAAACCCGGCAGGCGGATGTTCGAGGCGCGCTTCATGCGCGGCCTCGCCGGGCGAGCAGCAGCTGGGCGGCGTTGATCAGGATCAGGGCGCCGAAGGAGATCACCACCATGGCCAGGCCCACCGCGGCGGCGGCGGCATAGTCGTACTGCTCCAGCTTGATGACGATCAGCAGCGGCGCGATCTCGGTCTTCATCGGCATGTTGCCGGCGATGAAGACCACCGAGCCGTACTCGCCGACCGCGCGGGCGAAGGCCAGGGTGACGCCGCTGATCAGCGCCGGGGCGAGCGCCGGCAGGATCACATGCACCGCCCGTTGCAGGTCGCTGGCGCCGAGGGTCTGGGCCGCCTCCTCGACCTCGCGGTCGAGGTCCTGCATCACCGGCTGCAAGGCGCGGACGACGAACGGCAGGCCGATGAAGACCAGGGCGATGAAGATGCCGAGCGGCGAATAGGCGGTCTTCAGCCCGACCTTGGCCGCCAGCTGCCCCATCGGGCCGTTCGGCGCATAGATGGCGGTGAGGGCGATGCCGGCGACGGCGGTCGGCAGGGCGAACGGCAGGTCGACCAGGGCGTCGAGCAGCCGCCGGCCGGGGAACTCATAGCGGACCAGCACCCAGGCGACGAGCAGGCCGAGCGGGGCGTTCAGCAGGGCGGCGTAGGCCGAGAGGCTGAAGCTCAGCTTCAGCGCGGCGGCGACGCGGTCCTCGGTCAGGGTCTGCCAGATCCCCGAGAGGCCGAGCTCCCAGGGGCGGATCGCCAGGGCGGTCAACGGCAGGATGACGATCGCCCCCAGGTAGGCCAGCGTCACCCCGAGGGAGAGGCCGAAACCCGGCAGGACCGAGTGCTCGCGCCAACGCGCGAGGCGGGGCCGTTTGGCCCCGCCTGCTGTTGCCGTCTGCGAGGATGAGATCGCTGCGGTCACGATGGCTTGTAGATCTTGTCGAACACGCCGCCGTCGGCGAAGTGCGTCGCCTGGGCCTTGGTCCAGCCGCCGAAGGTGTCGTTGATGGTCACCAGCGGAATCAGCTTGAAGCTCGAGGCGTACTTGGCGGCCGCCTGGGCGTTGGTCGGGCGGAAGTGGTGCTTGCCGATGATATTCTGCGCGATCGGGCTGTAGAGGAAGTTGAGGTAGCCCTCGGCCAGGGTGCGGGTCTTGTGGCGATCGACGTTCTTGTCGACCAGCGCCACCGGCGGCTCGGCGAGGATGGAGCTCGACGGATAGACGATGTCGAAGTTCGGGCCGAACTCGTCAATGGTCAGATAGGCCTCGTTTTCCCAGGACAGCAGCACGTCGCCCAGCCGGCGCTGCGCAAAGGTGGTCGTGGAGCCGCGCGCGCCGGTGTCGAGCACCGGCACATTCTTGTAGAGCTTGGTGACGTAGTCGCGCGCCGCCGCTTCGCCGCCCTTCTTCAGCCCATAGGCGTAGGCCGCCAGATAGGACCAGCGGGCGCCGCCCGAGGTCTTCGGGTTGGCGGTGATCACGCCGACGCCCGGCTTCACCAGGTCCGGCCAGTCCTTGATCTTCCAGGGATTTCCCTTGCGGACCAGGAAGACGATGGTCGAGGTGTAGGGCGTCGAATTGTTCGGCAGGCGCGACTGCCAGTTGGCCGGCAGCAGCTTGGCGCGCTTGGCGATCTCGTCGATGTCCGCCGCCAGCGCCAGGGTGACGACATCGGCCTGCAGGCCGTCGATCACCGAGCGGGCCTGCTTGCCCGAGCCGCCGTGGCTCTGGTTGATGGTGATCGACTGGCCGGTCTTGCCCTTCCAATATGTGGCGTAGGCGGCGTTGATCTCCTTGTAGAGCTCGCGGGTCGGATCGTAGCTGACGTTCAGGAGGGTGGTCGGGCTGTCCGCAGCGAACGCCTGGCCGCCGAGCAGCGGCAGCGCGGCGGCGCCGGCGGCGGCCAGGCCGCCGGTCGCCACCAGGCCACGACGCGTGATGAGGCTGTTGGTCATCGAATTAGCTCTCCAGGAACGGGGGCTTAGAAAGCGACTTGCGAGCGGAGGGAGACCACGTTGAGGTCCGTGCCGATGTCGGCCCCCGTAGCGCTCAGACGGTCGACCTTGCCCCACTGGTAGTCGAGGAGGAAACGGATCACGCTGTTCGGATACCAGTTGAGCCCGACCGTGGTGATCTTCTGCTCGCCGCCGCGAATGCCGCCAGCGGGAGCCGCGCTGCCGGCGACGCCGGCGTTGTCGTTGAGGTCGAGCACGCTGTAGCGGGCCGCGATCTCCCAGGCGCCCAGGCCGCCGTCAGGACCGCGGCTGAACGGATGGTCCGGCTTGATGCCGCGGAAGCCGCCGTTGGCGGAGCTCCACACGTGACGCTCGCCGGTGAGGGTGTAGGCCGCCTGCGCATACCAGCCCGTGAAGGACGGGTTGTAGGTCGGGCTGCGGTTGACGTTGATCTTGTACCACTCGCCCGCGGCGTAGACGTTCTTGAAGCTCGCGCCGGCTTCCAGGCCGTAGGTGGTCTCGCCGCCAGCGTTGATGTTGCCGGTGTCGACCAGGCGGTTGCCGTCGACGCGGATTTCCGGGCGTTCGCGCAGCCGGATGCCGCGGGTCCGCACCGGGCCGGCCGTGGTGTCGGCCGCGGTGAGGATGCCCTGGACGCTGCCGCCCAGGTGGACGTCGTAGTCCAGTCCATGGATCGGGTTCACGGCCGCGCGCAGAATGTAGCCGGCCTGCTGGTCGAACTCGGCCGTAGAAGGCACGCCGACCGTCTTGCCGGTGTAGACCGCCGAACCGTACCAACGCTGGCCGGAGGCGAAGACGCCGACGCCAGTGCGGCCATCCCCGCCCGCCAGGCCGCGCACGAGTTCGGCGACCGCGCCGCGCTCGAGGAACAGGCCTTCGGTGTTGCTGGTGGCGTCTTCCAGGCCGGCCGGGGTGGCCCAGGCGCCGCCGCGAATGCGGAGGTCGACGTCAGGTCCGAACGGCTTGAAGCCGGCGTATTCGAGGTAGGCCTGGTTCAGCACGGTGGACTCTCCGCCCGAGCCCCCGAACTCGGCCCACAGGGCAAAGTTCCAGTCCTTGAACGCCGTGCCGTCGAAGCCCAGCCGGACGCGGCGGAAGTTTGTGCCGGAGCCGAGGTCGTTGTCGGCGCGCGTCGGGCTGATGCTGTAGTTGGCGGCGTCGAACTGCACCACCGAGCGCAGGGCGAACTTGAAGGCGCCGTCCGGCGTCGAGATATGCGGACGCGCGCCCGCCAGGCTGACCTTCGGCAGGGCGGCGGCGTCCTGGCGCAGCGCCTGGTCGCCGGCGGCGACCTCCGCCTTCAGGTCGGCGATCTGGTCTTGCAATGCGCTGTTCTGCTGTTCCAGGGCGTCGAGCCGCGCGGTCAGCGCCAGCGCCTGCTCCTGGCTGATGCCGCTCGCGGCCTGACCCGGCGCGGTGGAGACGGTCTGCGCCAGGGCGGCGGGCGCAACGCTGCACAGAAGGCCCGCCAATGCGACGGTCCTCAAAATCGAATTTGGACGAACGGTCATATCTATCCCCCGGTCTTGTTGGGCCGGTACTAACCTCGCCATCCTCTATCGGACCAGTGGGTTTATTTTCGACAGCCTCCGAGAAAAACTAAAGCACCTGCAGGGCAGCTATGCGCCAGCCACGCTGAACGGGGGCGCACAACGGCGCCGCTGCACAAACGCAAGACCTCGCCGCCGGCCATCCGACCTGCATCCGGATCCACCAGCTGCGACATTTCGCCGCGACTCTCGCCAGCATTCCTTTACGCGGGGCGTGAAACCTGCGGCCAGGAGACAGCGCCTTGCCGCCCAGACTTGAATCCATCGCCTCGCGGCTTGGCCGCGCCATCGCGCTGTGCGCCGGCGGCAGCGTCCTGGTATCGAGCCTGGCCGTGGTCGCCCTGCTCTATCGCTATGGCCAGGCCGATGCGATCGAAGACGCCCGATCCAACGCCGGCTACATCGCCGCCGAGCTGGTCGAACGGCTGAACCGCGGTGCGCAGCTCACCCGGGAAATCCAGGGTTTGACGCAAACCGCCGCGCGAACCCGGCGTCCGTCCCGCGACCAGCTCACCGGCGCGCTCAAAGACATCCTGCAACACGAGCCGGACGTCCAGGGCGTCTGGCTCATCGCCGAGCCGAACGGTTTCGACGGACGCGACAGGGACTATCGAGGCGCCTTCGCGGCGAGCGCCCGGGGCGAGTTCTATCCCTACTGGTACCGGCGCCGCGACGGAACCATCGTGCAGGACACGACCGGCCGGCGCGTCAACGTCGCTGCGGATCGCGCCTCCTCCTTCTATCGGATCCCGGTCGAGCAGAACCGCATCGTGATGACCGAGCCCTACGTCTGGCAGATGGCCGAGGGCGCCGGCGAATGGAAGTCGATGAGCAGCATCGCCGGTCCGGCGAAGCTCGGCGATCATCTGATCGGGGTCGTCGGCGTCGACCTCTATCTGGACGAGATCTCCAGCCAGATCGCCGGCCACGCGGAGGCGACGCGCGCAAGGTTCGTCCTGCTGTCGGACAAGGGCGTCGTGGTCGTCTCCAACGACCGCCGAATGATCCGCCGCAGCCTCTCCGGCGACCCGGCGCTCAGGCGACTGTTCACACGCGCCAGGTCGGCGGGTGCAGGCGGGGCGGTCGCCAATTGGTCCGGCGAGCGGGTCGCCCTGGTGTCGCTGCCCGTCACCTTCGAAACGTCGCAACGTCCCTGGCGGCTGATCGTCGCCGCGCCCACGACCACTGTCCTGGCCAAGACGTGGAGGCTGCTCGGCCTCGCCATCCTGCTTGGCGCCCTTCTGACCATCCTCTCGGCCGCGCTCGGCCGCAGGCTGGGGCGCACGCTGGCGCGTCCGGTGACGGAGATGGCGACCGCCATGCGTCGGATGACGCAGGGCGACCTGTCGGCGGAGATCCCGGTCGCGCAGGGAAGCACGGAAGTCCACGACATGGGCCTGGCCCTCGACGCCTTCCGAGACTACGCCGCCCGCGCCGCGACGGCCGAGACCGCGCGCCGGCGGGCCGAACAGATCGCCCGCGAACGCTCGGCCCAGCTGCGCATCACCTCGGCCAACCTGCCGCTGCAGGAATTCCTCGAACTGATCGTCGAGGAGCTGGCCGCCTTCGGCGGGGTCGACGGCGGGCTGGTCGAACTCATCGAAGGCGACGATCTCGTCTGCCGGGCGGCCACCGTGGGGCTGCACGACATGGTCGGCATGCGCCTGCCGTTGGCCGGCAGCCTCGCCGGCGCCTCGGTCCGCGCCCGACGCACCCTGCTTTGCCAGGACACCCACCTCGATCCACTGGCCTCCAGGCCGCTGGACGGCGAGACGGGCATCCGGTCCCTGGTCTGCGCGCCGCTGATCGACGGCGACCGCGTGTTCGGGGTGATCAAGATCGGCGCCAAGACGGTCGGCGCCTTTCGCGAACAACATGCGGATGATCTTGGCGTGTTCGCCGACCTGGTGGCCTCGGCCATCGCCCGCGAGCTCGCCCGCGAGGCGGCCGAGCGGGCCAATCGCGCGAAGTCGGAATTCCTGGCGAACATGAGCCACGAGATCCGCACGCCGCTCAACGGCGTCATCGGGACCGCCGAGCTTCTCGCCCGCTCGGACCTGGCGGCGCCCGACCTCGAGCTTGTGGAAATCATCCGCTCGTCCGGCGACACGCTGGCAGGACTGCTGTCCGACATCCTGGATGAGGCGCGCATCGAGGCCGGACAACTGCACATCGAGACGGCGCCCTTCCACCTCGGCGACCTGGTGCGCAGCGTCGCCGGCCTGTGGCGACTGCGCACCGATGAACGCGGCGTGCGGCTGACGGTGGAGATCGCGCCGGAACTCGATCGAGCCTTCCTCGGCGACGCCCTGCGGATTCGCCAGGTGCTGACCAACTTCGTCTCCAACGCGGTGAAGTTCACGGCGGCCGGCAGCATCGCCATCGAGGCCGTTCGCAGGGACTCCGGCCGCGTAAGGCTGGCGGTCCACGACACCGGGGTGGGTTTCAATGCGGAGCAGCGGACGCGCATCTTCACGCGCTTCGAGCAGGCGGACGGCTCGATCACCCGGCGCTACGGGGGCACCGGCCTGGGGCTTGCGATCAGCCAGCAGCTCACCCTGCTGATGGGCGGCGACATCGATTGTGCGAGCATCGTCGGCGAGGGCTCGAGCTTCTGGGCGGACCTGCCGCTGCAGCCGGCGGAGCTGGACAAGGCGCCCGCCGCGCCGCGCGAGGGCGACCTCGCGTTCGGCGAACAGGCTCTGCGTGTCTTGATCGCCGACGACCACCCGACCAACCGGACGGTCGTGGAGCTCATGCTGCAACAACTGGGCGCCGATCACCTGTCGGTCGAGGACGGGGCGGCGGCGGTCTTGGCGTTCGAGCACGGGGTGTTCGACATCGTGCTAATGGACATGCAGATGCCGGTGATGGACGGCCTGCGCGCGACGCGGGCGATCCGCGACCACGAGCTGCGGGCCGGTCGCAGGCGGACCCCGATCCTGATGCTCACCGCCAACGCCCTGCCGGAGCATGTCGCAGCCAGCCGGCAGGCCGGCGCCGACGGCCATGTCGCCAAGCCGCTCACCGGCGCCAGCCTGTTCGAGGCGATCGCCGCGGCGCTGAAGGATCCGGCGCCCACTCCGGCGCGGCGCAAGCGTCCGCGACTGAACTGATTCAAGTCTTCAGGAGGGCGTCCGGGAGCCCTCAGGGCGAGCGCGTGGGTGTTGATGCGCGTGGCGACCGCGCGCCAGCTTGACGGATCGGCATGCTCCGGCCCATTTGCGGGCATGGCAGATGCAAGCCGCCTCAGCGCTGATTTTCCCCCCGCCACGGCCGAGGCCTGGCGCACCCTGGTCGTCAAGACGCTTGGCGAGAAACCCTTCTCGGACCTCGAGAAGGCGACGGTCGAGGGACTGCCGATCGCGCCCCTCTATCCGCCGGGCGAGCTGCCGGGCGCCCAGGCCTTCCCGCCCCGGCCGTTCAACGCCGCGCGTCCGTGGGACCTGCGCGTTCTGACCGCGCACCCGGACGTCGCCCGCGCCAATATCGAGATCCTCGGCGACCTCGAGGGCGGCGCCGCCTCGGCGATCGTGCGGATCGACCCCACCGGAAAGACCGGCGTCGCCGTCGGAACGGCCGACGACCTCGCCCGGGTGCTGAAGGACGCGGTCCTCGAACTCGCCCCCATGGGTCTCGACGCGGGCTTCCTCGGCCCCAAGGCCGCCGACTGGCTGGGCGCCGTGGCCAAGTCCTCGCCGGGCGCCCGGCTCAATTTCCACATGGACCCCTTGAGCGCCTTCGCAGAGGCGGGCGCCAGCCCGGGCCCGATCGAGAGCCACCTGATCAGCGCCGCCACCGTCGGCGCGCGGCTGGCCGAGACCTATCCGCACGGCCAGCTGTTCCTGGCCTCCGGCCGGGTGGTGCACGAAGCCGGCGGCGGCGAGGCCGAGGAGCTGGCCTTCGCGGCTGCCGCCGCCATCGCCTACGCCAAGGCCCTGGTTCGCGCCGGCCTGCCGATGGCCGAGGCCTTCGCCCGCATCAGCCTCGGGTTCGCCGCCGACGCCGACTATTTTCTCACGATCGCCAAGCTGCGCGCCGCCCGCGAGATCTGGGCGCGGATCGCGGTGGCCTGCGAGGCCGGTCCCACGGCGCGTATCGAGGCGCGTTCCTCACGCCGCATGCTGGCGCGCCAGGACGCCTGGACCAACATGATCCGGCTGACCGCCGCGGGCTTCGGCGCCGCGGTCGGCGGGGCGGACGCCATCGTGCTGGGCGCCTTCACCGACGCCATCGGCCTGCCCACCGCCTTCGCGCGGCGCCAGAGCCGCAACAGCCAGCTGGTGCTGATGGAGGAAGCCCACGTGGGGCGGGTGGCCGATCCGGCCGCGGGTTCGGGCTATGTCGAGGCGATGACCGAACAGCTGGCCCGCGCCGCCTGGGCCAAGCTGCAGGAGATCGAGGCCGCCGGCGGCCTGGCCACGGCCCTGGCCTCGGGCCTGATCGCCCGCGATGTGGAAGCCGCCAGGGCCGCCCGCCCGGAGCCGAAGCTGGTCGGCGTCAACGCCTTCCCGCCGGCCAAGGAGCATCCGGTCGAGATCGAAACGCCGCAACCGCAATCCGTCGCGGCGCCGTCGCCGACCCTGCCCGGTCCCGACAGCGCCTGCCCCGCCCTCGCCGCCATCCGTCTCGCGGAAGCCTATGAGGCCGCCCAATGAGCGCCTTCCCCGATTTCTCCACGCTCGCCTTCGACGCCCGCCTGCCGACGCCCACGCCGCCCGCCGGCGATCCCTGGCTGACGCCTGAGGCCCTGGCGGTGAAGCCGTCCTACGGGCCGCAGGACACCGCCGGCCTGGACATGCTGCAGGGCGCCTATCCGGGCATCGCGCCCTTCCTGCGCGGCCCCTACCCGACCATGTACCTGACCAATCCGTGGACCATCCGCCAGTACGCGGGCTTCTCCACGGCCGAGGATTCCAACGCCTTCTACCGCCGCAATCTGGCGGCCGGTCAGATGGGGCTGTCGGTGGCCTTCGACCTGGCCACCCACCGCGGCTACGACTCCGACCACCCGCGCGTCCCGGGCGACGTCGGCATGGCTGGCGTGGCGATCGACAGCATCCTCGACATGCGGACCCTGTTCGACGGCATCCCGCTCGACAAGATGAGCGTGTCGATGACCATGAACGGCGCGGTGCTGCCGATCCTGGCGCTCTACATCGTCGCCGGCGAAGAACAGGGCGTGCCGCACGAGAAGCTCTCGGGCACCATCCAGAACGACATCCTCAAGGAGTTCCTGGTCCGGAACACCTACATCTATCCGCCGACGCCCTCGATGCGGATCATCTCGGACATCTTCGCCTACACGGCGAGAGAGATGCCGAAGTTCAACTCGATCTCGATCAGCGGCTATCACATCCAGGAAGCCGGCGCGACGCTCGACCTGGAGCTGGCCTATACGATAGCCGACGGCATCGACTACGTCCGCGCCGGCATCGCCGCCGGCATGAGCGTCGACAAGTTCGCGCCGCGCCTGTCGTTCTTCTGGAACGCCGGCATGAACGTCTTCATGGAGATCGCCAAGCAGCGGGCCGGCCGCATTCTCTGGGCCAAGCTGATGAAGGAGAACTTCGACCCGAAGGACTCCCGCTCGCTGTCGCTGCGCGCCCACACCCAGACGTCGGGGTGGAGCCTGGCGGCCCATGACGTCTTCAACAACGTCGCGCGCACCGCCATCGAGGCCTTCGCCGCCACCAGCGGCCAGACCCAGAGCCTGCACACCAACTCGCTCGACGAGGCGCTGGCGCTGCCGACCGACTTCTCGGCCCGGATCGCCCGCAACACCCAGCTGTTCATCCAGCTGGAGAGCGGCCAGACCAAGGTCGTCGACCCCTGGGGCGGCTCCTACTACATCGAGCGTCTGACCGCCGACCTCGCCGCCCGCGCGCTCGACCACATCGCCGAGGTCGAAGCCCTGGGCGGCATGACCAAGGCTATCGAGGAAGGCCTGCCCAAGCGCCGCATCGAGGAAGCCTCGGCGCGCACCCAGGCCCGCATCGACTCGGGCGAGCAGACCCTGGTGGGCGTCAACCGCTACAAGCCCGACGTCGCCGACGAGATCCCGATGCTCAAGGTCGACAACAGCGCGGTGCGCGAGCGCCAGCTGGAGAAGCTGAAGCGGCTGAAGGCCGAGCGCGACCCGGTCGCCGTCGCCCAGGCGCTGGAGGCCCTGACCAACGGCGCCCGCGGCGACGGCAACCTGCTGGAGCTGTCGGTCAACGCCGCCCGCGCCTGGGCCACGGTGGGAGAAATCTCCGACGCCCTCGAGGTGGTGTTCGACCGCCACAAGGCCACCGCCGACGCGGTGAAGGGGGTCTATCTGCGCGCCTCGGGCGAGACGCCGGTCGCCCAGCGCGCCAAGGCGATGATCAAGGACTTCACCCAGGTCGACGGCCGCAAGCCGAGGATCCTGGTCGCGAAGATGGGCCAGGACGGCCACGACCGCGGCCAGAAGGTGATCGCCTCCGGCTTCACCGACCTGGGCTTCGAGGTCGAGATCGGCGACCTGTTCCAGACCCCGGCCGAGGCCGCCGCCCTGGCGGTGGCGAAGGATGTCCACGCGGTGGGCGCCAGCTCGCTGGCGGCCGGCCACCTGACCCTGGTGCCCGAGCTGAAGTCGGAGCTGGCCAAGCTCGGGCGCCCGGACATCATGGTGGTGGTCGGCGGGGTGATCCCGCCGGAGGACTTCCAGGCGCTGCTCGACATGGGCGTGGCGGCGATCTTCACCCCCGGCACGGCGGTCCCGGACGCCGCCATCACCGTGCTGGAACGGCTCAACGCCCTGCTCGGCTACGCCCAGGAACAGGCGACGGCCTAGCTAACCCTTCACCGTCCGAGACTTCGAGCCTTTCGAGGCGGCCGTAGCACGGCCTGCCTACGACCCGCGCCTACACGCTCCGACGCCCCGGTCAGGCCGACCTGTCATTTGCTAAGGCGCGCGCCCCTGCGCCGCCCAAGATCGCACCGCCCCTGGTCCGAGCCGATTGCCCGCGGTCCTCGCCCGGGAGCTTTCGCTGCAGGGGAAACGCGATGACGCGCGCCGAAGCTATCCCGGTGGAAACAACCCGGGCGAAAACAACCTCGGCGTCGCTGTTCGTCCTGGCCGCCTTTACCGGCGCGGCGCTGATATTCCTCGTGCAGCCGATGATGGCGAAGCTGGTGCTTCCGGTCCTGGGCGGATCGCCCGCCGTCTGGAACACCAGCATGGCCTTCTTCCAGGCGGCGTTGCTGGCGGGCTACGGCTATGCGCACCTGCTGCAACGCATCCCTTCGGTTCGCAATCAGGCCATCGTCCATGTCAGCGTGTTGCTGGCCGCGGGCCTGTTCCTGCCGCTGCGGATCACCGGCGTTTTCGGAGAACCGCCCGCCGATGGCCCGGCGCTCTGGCTGGTCGCGGTCCTTGTGTTGAGCATCGGCGCGCCGTTTGCGGCCATCTCGGCGACCGCTCCGATCGTCCAGGCCTGGCACGCGCGGGCCTTTCGGCTCAGCGGCCGGGAGCCCTACGCCCTTTATGCAGCCAGCAACCTGGGCAGCCTGCTGGCGCTCCTCGTCTATCCGCTTGTCGTGGAGCCGACGACGACCCTGGCCAGCCAGCGCCTCGGTTGGAGCCTGGGATACGGCGTCTTCGCCCTGCTGATGGCGTCGCTCGGACTGGCCGCCGCCCGGGCGAGCCCGGTGCGCACGGTCGGCCCGAAGCTCGAGGCGACGCCGTCGGTGGGCTGGCCGCAGCGGGCCGTGTGGGTGGGGCTGGCGGCCATTCCCTCGAGCCTGATGCTGGGCGTCACGACCCACCTGACGACGGACGTCGCCTCGGCGCCGTTTCTCTGGGTCATCCCCCTCGCCCTCTACCTGCTGACCTTCATCATCGCCTTCCAGGCCAGGCCGGCGATCCGGCCGAGCGTGGCCCTGCTGCTGCAGGCCGCGGTGCTTCCCGCCTGCGCGTTCGTGCTGCACCTGCAGGTCGGCATGGCCGCCCAATTGCTGCTGCAACTGAACTGCTTCTTCCTCACCGCCCTGGTCTGCCACCAGGCCCTCGTGGCGCGCCGCCCAGACCCGGCGCGACTGACCGAATTTTATCTGTGGGTGTCGGTGGGCGGCGTGTTGGGCGGCGCCTTCAACGCCTTCCTGGCGCCGGTGATCTTCGCCAGCGTCGCGGAGTATCCGCTGGTCCTGGTGCTGGCCGTGCTGGCTCGCCCCACGACGACGTCGCCGATGACCCGATGGGAGTTCGCCTCGGGGATCACAGGATTTGCCGCGGTGGCCTTGATCACCCTGAGCGCGCGCGGCTGGCTCGGGTCCGCCAGCCCCGGCCTGGCGACCTACCTGCTGCCGGTGGCGCTCCTGGCCGCCTTCCTGCTGAGGAACCGGCGCTTGCCGTTGTTGCTGCTCGTCGCCGCGCTCACCCTGGCGGCGCAATCGGCGGCGACGGACACCTCGGTGCGCCGAGACCGGAGCTTCTTCGGAGTCTTGAAACAGTCGGAAATCCTGGTTCCCGGCCTGGGACCGGTCCGTAAGCTGATCCACGGCACCACCGTGCACGGCGCCCAGGCCCTCGCCGGTCCGTATCGCTGTCGTCCGCTGACCTACTATGCGCCGGAAACCGTCATCGGGTCGGCCTTTGCGCGTTCGCTGGCGGCAGGGCCGCCGGCGAACGTCGGCGTCGTGGGTCTGGGGACAGGAGCCGTCGCCGCCTACACCCGGCCTGGCGACCGCCTGACCTTCTTCGAAATCGATCCTCTCGTGGTGCGGATCGCCTCGGATCCGGCGCGGTTCAGCTACACCACCGCCTGCGCCAAGGGCCACGTCGACTACGTCGTCGGCGATGCGCGCCTGACGCTCGCCAAGCAGCGGCCCGGCGCGTTCGACGTCCTGCTGATCGACGCCTTCTCGTCGGATGCGATCCCGGCGCACCTTTTGACGGTAGAGGCGATGCGCCTGTACCTGTCGCGCATCAAGCCGGACGGCGTGCTCATCATGCACCTGACCAATCGGCACATGGACCTGGCCGGGCCGGCGCTCGCGGCGGCCAAGGCTTCAGGCGCGTCGGCCGTCGTCACCCGCTACGAGCCCAGCGCCGATGCGCAGTCGCGGATGGCGGCGCCACAGATCGTCATGACCGTCTCGCGCTCGCCGAAAGCGCTGACCTCGCACCTTGGCCCCGATGACCGGCCCACCCCCACGCGCAGCCAGATGCCGTGGACCGACGACTACACGAACATTCTCGGCGCCATTCTGGCCCACCGGTAAGGCGGCGCGATCGGCGGCTCAGGCCGCCCCGGTCAGCAGGGCGTAGGCCGCCAGCGCCATGACCTGGGCGGCGGCGACCATGTCGTCGACGTCGACGTACTCGTCGGGCTGGTGCGCCAGGTCGAGGATGCCGGGGCCGTAGGCGATGCAGTCGCGCAGCTTGCCGATGCGGTCGACGTGCTTCTGGTCATAGGTGCCGGGCGAACAGACCAGGGCGGCCTCGCGGCCGAGGACCCGCCGCACCGCCTGGGCGGTGGCGAGGACCACCGGTCGGTCCGGCTCGGTCATGCTCGGCGCCACCTCGAAGAGGTCGCGCAACCGGTAGCGGAACCCCGGCCGGGTCTGGGCCAGCACGTCCAGCCGGGCGCGGAAGTCCGCCTTCACCGTGGCGAGGTCCTCCTCGATCAGCAGGCGCCGATCGAACACCATCCGACAGCTGTCGGCCACCAGCGGCGCCGGAAGCCCGTCCGTCGGATCGGGCTGGCCGCCGTGCAGCGAGTTGATGTTCAGGCTCGGGGTGCGCGCGCCCTGCGGGACGACCGGCATGGCGGTCGTGCGCTCGGCCAGCTCCGGATAGACCTCGCGCTCGACCATCTCCAGCACCGCCGACATGTGGCGGATCGCGCTGTCGCCGAGGAAGGGCATGGAGCCGTGGGCGATCCGGCCTTCGGTCGCCACCTCCCCCCACCAGACGCCGCGATGGCCGATGCAGACCCGGTCGACGTTGAGCGGCTCGGGGATGATCACATGGTCGACCCGCGGCTTGGAAAACCAGCCCCGCTCGGCGAGGTAGGCCACGCCGCCGTAGCCGCCGCTCTCCTCGTCGGCGGTGCCGGAGATCTCCAGCGCGCCCGGCAGGTCGAGCCCGCAGTCCAGCAGCGCCTCCACGGCGATCACCGAGGCGGCCAGGCCGCCCTTCATGTCGCAGGCCCCGCGGCCGTAGACGCGGCCATCCTTCACCAGCCCGGCGAAGGGCGGCACGGTCCAGCCCTCGCCGGGCTCGACCACGTCGATGTGGCTGTTGAAGTGCACGCACGGCCCCGCGCGACCGCTCTCCTTGCGGGCCACGACGTTGATCCGCGGATGACGGTCGCTGTCGCCCGGCGCCCCCTCGGCGCGGACATAGGCGACCTCGAAACCTCGCCGCCGCAACCGCTCGCCGAGATGTTCGGCGCACTCGCGATAGCCCTCGCCCGGCGGGTTGACCGTCGGAAAGCGGATCAGCGCCTGGGTCAGGGCGACCAGCTCGTCGCGCCGCGCGGCGATCGAGGCCAGGAGGGCGTGTTCGGCGGAAGGTGTCATGGATGAACTCTAGCCCGTGATCACACGGGCTCACAGGTGCGCCCATACAGCCAGCGCAGGAATAGGCCCGGCCTGCACGTCCCCGCTGATTGACTCGCGGCATCGCATGACCGTCTCTGAACGCATGAACACGCTCGCCGCGGGCCAGCAGACGACGCCGGAGACGGCGGAAGCCGACGCTCCCGGCGACTCCGAACCGGACACCCTGCTGCACGCCAGCGTCTACGCGGAGCTGCGGCGGCGCTTCATCACCGGCCAGATCTTCCCCGGCCGCAGCTTCTCCACCCGCGGCCTCGCCCAGGAGCTCGGCGTCAGCCAGACCCCGGTGCGCGAGGCGCTGAGCCGACTGGCCGCCGAGGGGGCCATCCAGATCCGCTCGAAGCGCAAGGTGGAGATCCCGCCGATGACGCCCGACCGGTTCGACGACCTGCTGCGCTGCCGTCTGCTGCTGGAGCCGGAATCCGCCGCCCAGGCCCTGCCCTACATGACCTCGCCCAGGCTGCGCCGGCTGCGCGAGCTCGACGGCGCCATCAACGACGCCTTGGAGAGCGGCGACGTCGACGCCTACATGCAGGCGAACTCCAACTTCCACTTCACCCTCTATCGCACCCATCCGCACGGCACCCTGAACCAGCTGATCGAGGTGCTCTGGCTGCAGTTCGGGCCGTACATGCGGGTGGTCTACGGTCGGGTCGGCACTGCCAAGCTGGTCGACCAGCACGCCATGGCGCTGGACGCCCTGGCGCGCGGCGACGAGGCGACGCTTCGCCAGGCGATCCGCGGCGACATCGCCGACGGCATGGGGCTGATCGGCCGCAGCGCCCTCGACACGGCCTGAGGCGAGCCCGATACGGCGGTCGAGCTCAGAAGACCCAGCCGGCGACCTGCGCTTCGAAGGCGGCGAAGCGGTTTTCGAGGTCGGCCTGGAGCCGCGCCTTTTCGCTTTGGCGCAGCAGGGCCCGGCAACCCGTGTCGTCGAGGCTTGTGGCGCAGGCCGTGACCGGCTGGCCGATCGCCCCGTCCTTCCAGAGGCTGGCGCCCGGCAGGAAGGCGTATTCGAGGCTGGCGCGCGCGACCTCCTTGAGGTCCGCGTACCGCAAGCCGTGCTCGCGGGCCGCGCGGACGTACTCGTTGGTCAGGTCGGTCCGCAGAATCCCCTCGTCGTCGGTCGACAGCACCACCGGGACCCCGGCGCGCCGATAGAGCGCCAGCGGATGATCGCCGCCCTTGACGCCAAGGATCACGTCATTGCTCGTCAGGTTGATCTCGACGGCGACCTTGTCGCGCGCCATCCGCGCCAGGGTGGCGGCCGCGTCGGCCTCATAGGCGATGTCGGTTCCGTGGCCGATCCGCTGGGCGCCGCCGACCTCGACGGCCTTGCGGATGTGGTCGCGCAGATCGGCCGGCGGGACCATGCCGCGCGCCAGCTCGCCGGCATGCAGGCTCCGCCGCACCTTCGGAAATTTGGCCTCGAGGAAGCGGAACATCGCCATGTGCAGGTCGTAGTCGCGCAGCGAGATCGGCGCATCTTCGGGCTGGACGATGTTCACGCCCACATAGCGCGGATCCCGATCGGCGATGAGGAAGGCCAGCACCATCGAGCGGAAGGCCTGCGCCGGCGGCAGGCCGCGCCAGACCCAGGCGAGGTAGCGGATCTCGACCCGGCAGGCGGGACTGTCGGAAGCGCCGTCCTGGGAAGCGCTGTCGCAGCCGAGACGCCGGCGGGCGTCGGCTTCGTCCCGGTCCAGTTCGGCCATTCCCTTGGTCACCACCGGACCGGCGCCGGCCAGTTCGCGACGGTAGGCCTCGGCCAGCCCCGTCGCGTCGAGCGGCGTCGCGGGGCCCGCCAGGATATAGGTGTTGAGGGCGTTGGGATTGTCGATCAGCTCGACGTATCCCACCTGGTCTCCGGCCGCCAACCGGCGTGTCGCCGCCAGCAGGTCGGGAATGCGGGCGCTGGCGACCGGCCCGAACTTGCCGAAGCTGGCGAAGAACTGCGCATGGCCGGAGATGTCGTCGCGGCCGACGCCGCCTTGCAGGCCGCGCGTCGACAGCGCATCGACCAGCCGGGCGAAGGCGAAGGGATCACGCTCGCCCAGGCCCTGCACCGCGGCGCCCGGCGCACAGGGCGGCGCAACCAGCCGCGGTCCGGCCGGATCGAGGCAGTAGCCGGCCTGCCCCGCCCACGCCAGATAGTCCTCGGCGTACGGCGTCCCCGAGAGATGGTTGTGCAGGTCGCCGCCCTTCGGCATCGCCTGCAGGAAGACGCGCAGCCGTGTCGGGCTCGCCGCCACCTCGTCGAAGCGGGCGGCGGCCGCCGCCTCGGCGGCGCCCTGCGCCTTTGCAAGCGCCGGACAGGCGAGCGCCAGGGCGAGCAGCGCAAGCGCGAGGCGGCGCATCACGGGGCTCCAGGCGATCCGGGGACGGCGTCCTTGTAGCGATCCCAGTGGGTCAGCAGCTCGTGCACCACCGGGGCGCCGACACGGTAGTTGGCCTCGAAGGCGACCATCTGGCCGGGCCCTTCGTCGCCGACGCTCTCGATCGCCGAGGTCCCCGGCGGGGGCATCGACGGATTGCTGGCCGTCCTGAGGACCAGCACCCGGTTGATGTCGACCAGCCCCTGCTTGGAGGCGATCAGCATCGCGCCGGCCAGCGACTGGCTCTCCATGTTGGTCATGGCGAACACGCCCTTGCCGCCGGTCCACAGCTTCACCCAGTTGCGCGCCCACTGGGTGCGGCCTGGACCGTGCCAGTAGCGCACCGAGCCGAGGGTCTCGCCCATCAGCACGAACGGCGGCCGCTGGGCGTTGGGGAAGCCCTTCCAGGCCGCCCGCGCGGCCTGCAGCTGCGGGCTGTCGGGAATCGCGACGTCCTTGGTCATGTCGAAGGCCCAGCGGGCGAGACCGGGGTTCAGCGCCAGCGACATGCTCAGCTTGCCGGCGTCGGTCATGCCGGCGAAGCTGTCGGGGTTGGCGGGAAGCGTGTTGGGGGCCTTGGCGCCGATGGCGAACAGGCCGTAGGGCCAGGCCTTGGGAACTTCGCGGTCGTCGAACTCCCGCAGGGTGTCGCCCTGGACGACCCAGCGCGCCCAGGCGGCGCTGCCCACCGAGGCCACCTGCGGATCGACCCCCGAGATGCCGGTGAACAGCCAGTAGGTCTTGCTGAAGTCGAAGCGCGGGTCGAGCAGCAGGCTCATCAGCTGCTCGGCGACCCCGCCCATCATCGTGTCCGGGCTCCCCCAGCGGACGCCGTAGAGCCCCTCGGCGTTGCGGCGCAGGGGATGCAGGGCGCCGCGGACCGGGATCACCTCGGTGAGCTTTTCGCGCTCCGCCCAGAGCTGGAACTCGCCGGGGGCGTCGCCGATGTCCTCGCCGGGCTCGAAATTGGCCACCACGACCACCTTGACCGGTATGGCGGTGACGGCCGGCAGGGCGGGAACCGCCGGCTCCTCGGCGCGGGCGGGGGCCGCGAGCGCGAGCAGGACGGCGCCGGCCATGGCGCACCCCAGCCTGAGGGCGATCGGCCGGCGAGCTCGATCCGCCTTGTCCCGGATCCGGGCCTTCATGACTGCGGCCCGCCCTGAACCGGCGCGTCGCCGGCGCCGGGAATTCGATCGCGATAGAGGTCCCAATGCCCGCTGAGCTGGTCGACCACCGGACGGCCCACGGCATAGGCGGCGTCGAGCGCGGCGGACATCGCCGAGAGCGCCGCATCTTCCTTGGCAAGGCTGGCGGCGGCGCTCACGCCGGGCGGCGGGGCGCTATAGTTGGAGCCGGTGCGAAGGACGAGGACGCGGCCGGCGTCCGCCCGGCCCATCTTCTGCAGCGTCTGCACGGCGCGCACGACGCCGCTGTCCTCCATCGCGGTCATCACGAACCGGCCCTTGCCGCCCGTCCAGTAGGCGGTCCAGCGCTCGGCGTACTGGTTCATCAGCCTGCCGTGCCAGAAGGTCTGGCCGGTGGCTTCGTCGCCGGTGATCACCCGTGGCGGCTGCTGCGCCTGCGGGTCGCTGACATAGGGCGCGCGAATGGCTTGCAGGTTCGGCGAGTCCGGCAGCTTGACGTGTTGCGTCAGGCCAAACGCCCAGTCGCGCAGGCCGGTGTCGAGCGGGAAGATCGCCCCGTCGTCGTCGTTCGGGGCGGGAGCCTGGTAGGGCCGGGTGCGGCCGAGCGGTATGCGCCCGGTGGGCCAGTCGGGCGGAACCTCCCGCGGGTCGATCTCGTAGCCATAGTCCGTGTCGACCACCGCGCCGATCCAGGCCGCCGAACCGACCGAGGCGGCATCCGGATTGACCCCGGCGATCGCCGCCACCAGCCAGTAGGCGCGCCGAAGGTCGAAGCGGGGATCGGTCCCGAGCGCCATCACCGAGGTCGCCGCCCGGTTGGTGCCCATGCCGGTGTTGATCGCCAGCACGTGGGTCTTGGGATCATAGCGCAGGTCGCGCGCGCCGCCCGGAAACGCCAGGCGCTGCGGCAGCACGCTCGCCCAGGCCTGGTATTCGCCGGGCTGGTCGCCGGTGTCCTCGCCGATCTCGAAGGCGGTGACGACGACCACGCGGACTTCCATCGCCGCCGCGGCCCGCGCCGCGGCCGGCGCAGCCGCGCACAGGAGGGCGACCGCCAATATTGCGGTGCGTGTCAGGAACCGCATGATACAGTCCATTACCAATGTGAAAAAAGAGCAGGGCGGAAGACCTTCCGCCCTGACAGTTTACTTTCGAGGGGGATCAGAATTTGTAGACGATAGAGGCTTGATAGCTGCGCGGCCTCTCAGGAAGGACAATGGTGCTTCCGAACAGCTCGGTGAAGTTGGCCCGGAAGTACCTCGCATCGGTCGCGTTCTTCACGACGCCGCGGAACAGCCAGTTGCCCGTCGTGTAGGACGCGCTGAGGTCGACCAGCGTGTAGGCCGGCAGGCGCACGACCTGCGACTGGCCCGACCACACCGATTGCACGTGCGACGCGTCGACGGCGAAGGCGAGGCCGTTGTCGAAGGCGTAGGTGGCGGTGCCGGAGAACACGTTCGCCGGAATTCCCGCGCGCCGCGAGGCGCTCCTCGTGAAGATCGGCACCAGGCCCAGCGGCTGGCCGCCCAGGTAGAGTGCGGGATCGGTGACGTTCTTCAGATCCTGGATCCCGAAGAAGCTGAAGGCCGTGCCGGAGTCGAGGTAGGTGAGGTTGTAGACCTTCGTCTTCGTGTAGGCGCCCGTGAGCAGCAGGTGACGGTCGACCGACCAGCGGAATTCCGCCTCCAGCCCCTTGGTCTCAACCGACTGGTTGGTCACCGAGGATTGGACGTTGTGATCGGTCCGGTTCTGCTTGTAGATCGACACCGCGCCATAGAGCCTATCGTCCAGCCAAGCGCCCTTGACGCCGCCCTCATAGAGTTTGGACGCGGCAATGAAGGAGTTTCCCACAACGTCGGACACCTGGACCTCGGCGCCTTCCCCGACGACCATCGTGGCCTGCTTCGAGATGGTGGCGTAGGGGATCAGCCCGAACGGCAGCTTGTAGTTGGCGCTGGCGGTCCAGGACCATGCGCCCTTGCTGTTCGACGCCGAAAGGGTCCCCGTCGCGCCGGCCTGCCGCGTCGCGTCGATGGTCGAGGTGACGTGGGTGCTGTCGTACCGGGCGCCCAGGGTGACATCGAGCCCGAAGTCGAACGCCAGGTCGCTGAGGGCGGCGATGCCGTAATCCGTATAATGGCCCGTCAAATAGTCTGAGTACGAACAATCGCACTGCGTCGAAAGCAGGCGCGTCGAGAGCGGCGTGTATCCCACCGTCAGATCGACGCGGTGGAAGTACTCGTAGGTAAAGTCATCGCCGAAGTGAAAGTTCGTATAGCGAATCGATGGCGAGACCTGGAGCGCGAATTTGCCGATGTCGTTGGTGAACGTCTTCGATGCGACGATCTTGTCTTCGATGACATACGAATCCACGAATTGTGAAAATCCGTAGGCGTTTTCGTTAAGATTGTCCGTGCCGTCGTAGAATAGCTGGTTCTTGACCTCGAGATCATCGGCGCCCGTATAGATGATGTCGAAATAGCCGGTCTTCTGGGTGTTTTTCAGGAGGTCATTGGGCCCGGTCAGCGTATCTTTGCGACTGAGCTTCGCTGTGCCGGAACTCGTCAGGGCCAAGGGGCCGTCGGCGGGGAAGCAGGCGTCGGTGATCGAAGCGGCGAAAACGCCGCCGCCGCACGCGAAGCCGCCAAACGGCCCGAGGCCGCCGATCGCCGCGAGTTCTGCGTAGGAGATCTTGCCGTCGGGCGGACCGATGTCCGGCACGGCTTTCGCGGCGCCTGTGATATAGGTCCCGTTGTCCACCAATGCCTGCGTCAGGCGGTTCCAGCCGCCGTTCTGCTGGCCATCGTACTTGTGGTACATGCCCCCGAACTCGATCCGCACATTGTCGGTGATGTTGGCGTCGAACGACGCCTGCAGGATCTTCTGCTTGGTCGACATGTTGCGGTAGTAGCTGCCGGAATCCTCGACTTCGCCGTATAGGCTGTAGCCGAATTTCAAGGTGCCGATCTTGGCCGGACCACGGATCTGGGCGGAGAGGACGCCCTTGCTCCAGCTGCCGCCGGTGTAGCTGAGTTGGCCCTCTGGCGATGACAGCAGCGCGCCGTTTACCCGGGCCGACTTCGGCACGAAGTTCATGTAACCGCCGGTCTTCGACGGGCCGTAGATCGGCGAGGCCGGACCCCGGACGATGTCGATCCGGTCGGAGGCGCCGATGGGGGTCGGATAGTTGCCGGCGTTGTCGAGGCGGCGGATGCCGCGGAAATAGACCTCGCCGGGGGTGCCGCGGATATCGAGCGCGCCGCCCACGCCGAAGAACGAGTTGGTGAACGTTCCGGGAGACTGGGCGACGAGGTCGTAGATCTCGCTCACGCCGAAGCGCTCGATCTGCTCCTTGCTGATGGTCGACGCGGAACGCGGCGTCTCGACGATCGTCTTGTCGAAGCCGAAGATCGACCCGACGTTCTTGAGCGGCAGGGCGTCCAGCGAACCGGTGACGACGACCTCATCCACCTCGCGCGATTCGGCGGGGTCCTCCGCCCAGGCTGGCGACGTCAGCGCCGTGCACGAAAGCAAACCCGCCGTGATCGCCAGAAGCGGTCTGCGCAACCTGTTGCGCCGCGCCGCGGCACGCGCAGCCGCATGAAAGGCGGACGGACCGCACTGGTCCTCCGCACGCCCCCGAAACATAGACTTATCCCCCAGTTGCAAATTTGCGACGGGAGGGTAACTGCAGGCGGGGGATCCTCCCTAACGCAATGAATTCCACAGACCGTTGCATAAAAGAGCACACGCGCCATGCCTGCCTTTTCCCGGTTCCTGCGGTACTTCATGGTGGTCGGGCGGCTGGGGTCGATCCGCAAGGCGGCGGAAGAGCTGAACGTCTCGGCCTCGGCGATCGACCGCCAGATCCTGCGGGTCGAGGCCGATCTCGGCGTCCCGCTGTTCGAGCGGTTGTCGACCGGCCTCAGGCTCACCGCCGCGGGCGAGATCCTGATGGCCGCCGGCGGCCGCTGGCAGAAGAACCTGCTCGACGTCACGGCGCAGATCGAGGACCTCAGGGGCCTGCGGCGGGGTCACGTCGACATCGCCGTCATCGACGCCCTGGCCAAGGGCTACATCCCGAGGATCGTCCGGTCGATCCAGAGCCAGTATCCCGGAATATCGATCGGGCTGAAGGTGCTGAACAACGACGAGGCGCGGCTGGCGATCGCCCACGGCGACGTCGACTTCGGGATCTTCTTCGAGCCGCAATCCTACAAGGACCTGACCGTCCGCGCCTTCGTCGAGGTCGTGCTGGGCTTCATCACGCCGGTGGGGCACCCGCTCGGCGCGGCGCGGGAAGCACGGTTCTCGTCCTGCGTCGGCCAGAAGCTGGTCGTGCCGGCCGAGCCGCTGGCGGTCTGGCAACAGGTCGCCGTGCTGGAAGGCGTCACCGGGGTGATCATGGAGACCGCGGTCAGTTGCGACAACATCCAGATGATCGCCTCGCTGGTGCTGCAGGGCGTCGGCATCGGGATCCTGACCTCGCTGGACGTGATCCCGGAGGTCAGGAGCGGCCTGCTGTGCTTCACCCGGATCACCGACGCGGTCCTGCGGCCGATGACGCTGGCCCTCTGCACCGCCTCCGCGCGGACCCCCTCGCACGCCGCCAGCCTGGTGCTCAGCGAAATCGAGAACAGCTTCCAGCAGCTGGGTTATCCGGCCTCGATCGACGGCGGCGTCGAGGCGTTCGGCTGAACCGGGTCAACCGACCGCGCAATGGATCTCGGCCTCGTCCGCCTCGGCGGCGAGATCCTGCGTCGGCAGCTGCAGCAGTTGGGCGAGGACGGCGACGGCGATGACGTCCGGCTCCTTGCCGACGACGCCTTCAAGGCCGATCGGGCAGGTCAGTCGCGCCCGCGCGGCGTCTGCGACGCCCGCGCGCTCGAGCCGCGACAGGAAGCGCGCCCGCTTGGTCGTCGAGCCGATAAGGCCGAGGAAGGCGAACGGGGCGCGACCGAGCGCGGCCTCGGTCAGCTGGAAGTCCAGGGCGTGGTCGTGGGTCATGATCACCACGGCCGCCGCCGCAGGCGCCTCGGCGATGCACTGCGCCATCGCCTTTTCCGCGACGATCGTCACGCCGTCGAGGCTGCCGAATACCGGGCGCGAGTCGAACCAGGCGAGGCGAAACGGCAGGCTCGCCGCGTGGCGGGCGATCGCCTGTCCGACATGGCCGGCGCCGAACAGATAGATCGGCCGGTGCCGCCCACCGAGGGTTTCGACGAAGCTCGAGCCCTCCCGCGGCCCCTCGCCGCGGGCCGACAGCAGGGTCGGCGCGAACTCATCGATCACGCGCCGCTCGACGTGCGACCGCTTGAGGGTGGTCACCAGGGCGCGGCCTTCGGCGGCCGCCGCGATCCAGCTGAGCCGCGCAGGGTCGACATGTTCGACCAGCAGGCGCACCCGCCCGCCGCAGCACTGGCCGAGCAACGGCCCCAGCGGATAGTCCTGGACACGCCAGCTGCCGGGGGGCTGGCCGAGGATCGCCCGCGCCTGCTCCAGCGCGCGGAACTCCAGGTTGCCGCCGCCGATGGTGCCGAAGGCGCGATCGCCGGTGACGATCATCCGGGTTCCCGCGTCGCGCGGCGCCGAGCCCTCGGCGGCCAGCACCGAGACCATGGCCGCCGGCCCCGCGGCCGAAGCGTCGCGCAGCCATGGCAGCCAGTCGGTCATTGGAGGCTCCGGTGGGCGCAGACCGCGGCGAGGATACGCTCGGGCGTCGCCGGCGCATCGAGCTTCGGCAGCGACCGGACCTCCGGAGCCACCGCCGCGACCGCCTGGGTCAGGGCCGAGAACACCGAAATCGCCAGCATGAAGGGCGGCTCGCCGACCGCCTTCGAGCGATGGATGGTCGGTTCAACGTTGTCGCCCGTCCAGAGGCCGATGCTCAGGCGCGCCGGCCGATCGGAGGCGGTGGGGATCTTGTAGGTCGAGGGCGAATGGGTGAGCAGCCGCCCCTGGTCGTCGAAGACGATCTCCTCGGTGGTCAGCCAGCCCTGCCCCTGGACGAAGCCGCCTTCGATCTGGCCGAGGTCGATGGCCGGATTCAGCGAGCGGCCGACGTCGTGGAGGATGTCGACAGCCAGCACGCGGTGCTCGCCGGTGAGGGTGTCGATCACCACTTCGGAGACCGCCGCCCCATAGGCGAAATAGTAGAACGGCCGGCCTTGGTGCGCGGCGCGGTCGTAGGCGATATCCGGGGTCGCATAGAAGCCGGTCGAGGCCAGCGAGACCCGGCCGATATGGGCCTTGCGACAGAGCTCGGCGAAGGACAGCCGCGTGGTCCCGGCCACCACGCCTTCGGCCGTGAAGCGGACCTCGGCCTCGGCGCAGCCGAAGCTGCGGGCGGCGAATTCCGTCAGCCGGGCGCGGATCGCCATGGCCGCATTGTGGGCCGCCATGCCGTTGAGGTCGGCGCCGGAGGAGGCGGCGGTCGCCGAGGTGTTCGGCACCTTGTCGGTTCGCGTCGAGGTGATGCGGACGGCCTCGAGCGGGACCGCGAAGACGTCAGCGACGACCTGGGCGACCTTGACCATCAGGCCCTGGCCCATCTCGGTCCCGCCGTGATTGATCTGGACGGCGCCGTCCGCATAGACCAGCACCAGGGCGCCGGCCTGGTTGAGGTGGGTGGTGGTGAAGCTTATGCCGAACTTCACGGGCGTGAGCGCGATGCCCTTCTTGAGCACCTGATGGCCGGCGTTGAAGGCGGCGACCTCCGCCCGCCGGGCGTCGTAGCGCGCGTCGGCGCGCAGTCGCGCGATGAGCTCTGGGGCGATGTTGTCGGCCACCGTCATCCCATAGGGCGTGACGTCGCGCCGGGGGCCATAGAGGTTCGCCTGTCGCACGATCAGCGGATCGAGCCCCAGGCGCGCGGCAATGGCGTCGATGACCCGCTCGATGGCGATCATCCCCTGCGGCCCGCCGAAGCCGCGGAAGGCGGTGGCCGAGACCGTGTGGGTCTTCAGCCGATGCGAGACGATCTCGACGTCGGACAGCCAGTAGCAGTTGTCCGCATGGAACATCGCCCGGTCATTGATCGCCGGCGACAGGTCGACGGTGGCGCCGCACCGCGAGGCGAGCTCCAGCCGCAGCGCCAGGATCCGGCCGTCGCCGTCGAAGCCTGCGTCATAGCGAACCCGGAAATCGTGACGCTTGCCGGTCAGCACCATGTCGTCGTCGCGATCGATGCGGAACTTGGCGGGCCGGCCGGTGCGACTGGCCACCAGCGCCGCGGCCACGGCGAAGGCGGCGGCCTGGGTCTCCTTGCCGCCGAACGCCCCGCCCATCCGGCGGACCTCCACCGTCACGTCCGCGTGGGTCAGGCCGAGCGCCTTGGCCGCCAGATGCTGGACCTCGCTGGGGTGCTGGGTCGAGGCGAGGATATGCACCTGCCCCTGCTCCATCGGCGTGGCGAGCGCCGCCTGGCCCTCCAGGTAGAAGTGCTCCTGCCCGCCCATCGCAAAGCCGCCGGACAGCCGCTGCGGGGCGGCCGCCAGCGCCGTGGCGGCGTCGCCCCGCGCCATGCGCTGGGTCGGTTCGATCAGCGAGCCGGCGGCTTCCGCCGCTTCGATGGTGACCTGCGGTGAAAGCGCCTCGTACTCCACGCTGCCGAGCCGCGCGGCCTTGCGGGCGGCCAGCTGGCTCGTCGCCGCGACGAGGAACAGCGGCTGGCCGACATAGATCACCTCGCCCTCGGCGAGCAGGCGGTCGTCGCCCGCGAAGGGACTGACGTCGTTGACGCCGGGGATGTCCGCGGCGGTGAAGACGGCCACCACCCCCTCGGCCGCGCGCACCGCGGCAAGGTCCATCGAGAGGATGCGGGCATGCGCCATCCGGCTCTGGCCGAAGGCGAGATGCAGCAGGTCCTTCGGCTCGGCGACATCGTCGGCGTAGCGCGCGGCGCCGGTCACGTGCAGCACGGCGCTGTCGTGCGGGCGCGAACGGTCCGCGGACACCGGTTGCTGGGTGGAATCAGCCATCGGCCATCGCCACGTCCAGCACCGACACCGCCTCGCCCTGCTCGCGCAGCCAGAGGCGACGCAGGAGATTGGCGGCGCTGTCCAACCGATAGGCGGCCGAGCCGCGCACGTCGGTGATCGGCGCATAGTCGGTCCGCAGAGCCTCGGCGGCGCGCTCGATGGTCTCGAAGGTCAAGGGCTGGCCGGTCAGCGCGGCCTCGCAGGCCGGCGCCCGGCGCGGGGTCGCCGCCATGCCGCCGAAGGCGATGCGGGCCCTGTGGATCAAGCCGTCCTCGATCGTCAGGGCGAAGGCGCCGCAGACCGCCGAGATGTCGCTGTCGAACCGCCTGGACAGCTTGGCCATGAGAATGACGTCGCTGGGCTGCGGGCGCGGAATCCACACGCTTTCGACGAACTCGCCGGGGCGGCGGTCCTGCTGGCCGTAGGAAAGGAAATAGTCTTCGAGCGGCAGGATGCGGCGGCCTTGCGCGCTGCGCAGGGTCAGCTCGGCGCCCAGGGCGATGAGGGCCGGCGGCCCGTCGCCGATCGGCGAGCCGTTGGCGATATTGCCGCCGACGGTGCCGGCGTTGCGCACCTGCAGCCCGCCGATCCGCCGCACCAGTTCGCCTAAGTCCGGATGCAGGCCGGCGAGCGCCTGATGGGCGTCGGCGTAGCGGACGGCGCCGCCGATCCGCAGGCCGCCGGCCTCGTCGTCAAGCCGGCAGAGCGCCTCGACGCCGGCGACGAACACGACCTTTTCCAGGCTTCGCAGCCCCTTGGTGACCCACAGCCCGACGTCGGTGGCCCCCGCCACCAGCCGGGCGTCGGGATGTTCGGCGAGGATCTCGGCCAGCGCCTCGAGCGTGCGCGGCGCGAACCACAGCCGCTCGCCGAAGCGGCCGCCGGCGCTGCGGGTCGGCTGCAGCGCCTGCAGCCGGCGGGCCAGGGCGCGGTCGTCGCGCGGGCGGGGCGCGATCGCCGCCCCGGCCGCCAGGATCGGCCCGTAGCCGGTGCAGCGGCAAAGGTTTCCGGCGATCACGTCGGCCACCGGCAGGTCGCCGCTGGCCCCACAGCTGCGGCCATAGAGCGACATGACGAAGCCGGGCGTGCAGAAACCGCATTGAGAACTGCCGTTCTCCGCCATCAGCGCCTGCAGCGGATCGAGCGCGCCCGTGCGGGACAGGCTCTCCACGGTCATCAGCGCACGGCCGTCCAGCATCGGCAGGAACAGGATGCAGGCGTTGACCGCCCGCCAGACGATCCCCTCGCCGGCCAGCTCGCCGACCAGCACCGTACAGGCGCCGCAGTCGCCTTCTGCGCAGCCCTCCTTGGTCCCGGTCCGGCCCATCCGGTAGCGCAGATGGTCGAGCAGGGTGGCGGTCGGATCGACGTCGCGCAGCTCGACCACTTCGTCGTCGAGCAGGAAGCGGACCGCGGAAGATACGTCCCGGGTCATCTCAACTCCCCCGGTAGGTCGAGTAGCCGTAGGGTGAGACCAGCAGCGGCACGTGGTAATGGGCGTCCGCCTCGGCGACCCCGAAATGAATCGGGATCCTGTCGAGGAAGGGCGGATCGCCCAGCGCAACGCCCATCGCCTTGAAGTAGTCGCCGACGGCGAACTCCAGCCAGTAGCGGCCGGGCGCCAGCGTCGGCAGGTCGCGACACCGCCCGTCGGCGTCGGTCCGGCCCTCGAACAGCAGATCGCCGTCGGCCACCAGCCGCAGCGCGACATTTTCGGCGGGACGGCCGTGCGCCGTATCCAGCACGTGGGTGGAAAGGCTGCTCATTGGGCGGCATCCTTCCCCTGGACCGGCCATTGGCCCAGGAACTCGGCCTCATCATAGGCCAGAAACGCCGCAAGCACCGCCTCGCGATCGTCGAGGAAGAGCTGGGCCGCCACGCCCTGGACCAGGCGCGGCAGGGCCGTCTTCAGGCCCGAGAGGGCAGCGGCCGACAGCCCGAGGCTGATCAGCGCCGAATAGTTGAAGGCGAACAGGCCGTGGATCGCCTCGGCGCTCGCCGGGTCCCGCGCCAGCAGCTCGAAGCCGGGACCAAGGTAGGGGTGGGCGTCGATCAGCGGCTGCGCCTGGCCGGGCGGCGGGGTGAACCGGTCGGCCCAGCGCGCGATCCTGTCTCCGACCAGCCGCAGCTCCGGCCGCAGCGCCGGATCGCTGACGAGGCCGGTCGACAGCACCAGGAAGTCGAACCGGTGCGCGCCCTGCGGCGTCGTCACCCGCACGGTCCCGTCGCTCAGCTCCACCGCCAGCCAGGGCGCGCCCAGGTGCAGGGCGAAGCCGGGCCGCGCCGCGGCGCGCTCGAAGGTGTCGTTGGTCGGCGGCTGGTTGTGGCCGAGGAAACAGGCCATCACCTGGTACTTGCCGGCGTCGTCCAGCGCCGGATAGCGGCCGGTAAAACCGACCTGCTCCATGAACCGGATAGGATTGACGCGCGGCAGCGCCTTGCGCCGGATGAAGACCTCGGCCGCGGCCACGCCCGACCCCAGGGCGGCGTTGGCGTTGTCGAAGGCCGAGGCGCCGCCTCCGAGGATGCCGATGCGCTTGCCCGCCAAACCCGCATAGTCGATCGGCTCGCTGGTGTGGGCGTAGAGGTGGCGCGGCAGGGCCTCGGCGATCATCGGCGGCACGTGCCATTCGCCGCCGCCCTGGATCCCGGTCGCCAGCACCACCTTGCGCGCCAGCAAAGGCGCCGCGCCTTCGAGGTGCAGCCGGTGCAGCCCGCCGCCGAGCGGCTCGACCAGCTCCAGCCGGGTCTCGTTGCGGACCGGCAGCGCCAGCACCCGACGATACCAGCGCAGATAATCCATCCAGTCGCCGCGGGCGATCTTGTCGACGGCGTCCCAGCCGGCGGGCCCGTGCTGCGCCTCCCACCAGGCGCGGTAGGTCAGCGCCGGCACGCCGAAGTCGATCGGCGTCAGGCCCTTGGGCGTGCGCAGGGTGACCATGCGGGCGTAGGTGTCCCACGGCCCCTCGTAGCCGGCTGGATTCTCGTCGATGACCAACAGGTTCGAGATCCGCTCGCGCTGCAGCCCGAAGGCCGCGGCGAGCCCGCTCTGGCCGCCGCCGACGATGACGACGTCGTAGACGGCGCGGTCCTCATGGACCCGCGGCCGGGTCCAGTCGGGGCCGCCGTGGCCGATCAGCGCCAGCTGGCGCGCAAGCTCGACCTCGAGCGCCGCGAGCCCGACGGGCTGCGCCCCGCTCACGAAAGATCCTCCAGCCGCAGCCTCACGATCTCGCCGACTTCGGCCAGGGCGGCGGCGAGCTCGGCGTCGCGGTCGTTGGCCAGGCGGCGCTGCATCGCCGCGAGAATCCCGGCCTTGTCGGTCTTTCGCACGCAGATCACGAACGGAAACCCGAATCGCTCGCGATAGGCGCCGTTGAGCGCATGGAAGCGGTCGAACTCCGCCTGGCTGAGGCGGTCCAGGCCGGCCGAGGCCTGTTCGGCGGTGGACGCCTCGGTCAGCGTGCGGTCGACCGCGGCCTTGCCGGCGAGCTCCGGGTGGGCGCGGACCAGCGCCAGCCGCTCGTCCTGGGTGGCCTGGGCGACCACCTGCATGAGGCCGGCGTGCAGATCGGCGAACGGGCGGCGCCCGGCGGCGCGCTCGACGACCCAGGGACTGTGCTCGAAGAGGAAGCCCAGGCGATCGACGAAGGCTTCGTCCGACAGGGCCATGATCTCGTCGGCCGTCATACCGGATGCGTCTCCAGCCAGTGGCGGGCGATGTCGATGCGCCGCGCAATCCAGGCGTCCGGACAGGCCTGCACATGATCGAGGAAGCGCGCCACCGCCGCCGTCCGCGCCGGCCGCCCGGCGATCCGTCCGTGCAGGCCGATCGACATCATCCGCCCGCCCTCGCTGCGCAGCAGGTCGAAGGTGTCGCGCAGGTAGCGAAAGAACTGCTCGCCCTCGGTGAAGCCGTTGAGCGCGACCATCTTCATGTCGTTGACGTCGAGCGTATAGGGCACGACCAGTTGGGCTCGGCCGTAGCGACGATCGTAGTAGGGCAGATCGTCGGCGTAGCTGTCGGCATCGTAGAGGAAGCCGCCCTCCTCGGCGACGATGCGCGCGGTGTTGGGGCTGGTGCGGCCCTGGTACCAGCCGAGCGGCCGGCTTCCCGTCACCTGGGCGTGCAGCGCGACGGCTTCGGCGACATGGGCGCGTTCGACCGCCTCCGGAACGTCCTGATAGTCGATCCAGCGCAGCCCGTGACTGGCGATCTCCCAGTCCGCGGCCTGCATGGCGGCGACCGCCTCGGGGTTGGTCGCCAGGGCTTTGGCGACCCCGAACACCGTGACCGGCGCGCCGCGTGAGGAGAACAGCCGGTGCAGCCGCCAGAAGCCGGCGCGGCTGCCGTATTCGTAAAGGCTCTCCATGGCCATCGACCGGGCGCCGGGGTGGCTCTGAGCCCCGACCATCTCCGAGAGGAAGGCCTCGGATCCGCCGTCGCCGAGTTCGATGCTGCGCTCGGCGCCCTCCTCGTAGTTGATGACGAACTGCACCGCGATCCGCGCCCCGTTCGGCCAGCGGGGGTCAGGCGGCGTCGCGCCATAGCCGACCAGGTCGCGGCTCATGCGGCCAAGCCTTCGATGAACCTCAGCATGGCTTCCAACGCGCGCTCCACATCCTGGACGATGACGTCCTCCAGCGGATTGTGGCTGATCCCGTCGGCGCAGCGGATGAACAGCATCGCCGTGGGCGCGAGCGCGGCCATCACCATCGCGTCATGGCCCGCGCCGCTGACCAGCCGGCGAGGCGGCTGTCCGGTCGCCGCCACCGCCTCGGCGAGGCGGTCGGTGAGCGCCGGGTCGCAGGGGCTGGCGGCGAGCGCCTGCACCTCCCGAACCTCCAGGCCCACGGCGCGGGCCGCGGCGATCGCGGCGATCGCCTCCAGGATGCGCGGCGCCGCCGCGTCGCGGACCTCGTCACGGCCGGCGCGCACGTCGATCGTGAACTCGACCCGGCCGGGAATGACGTTTGGCGCGCCGGGGGCGACCGCGAGGCGCCCCACGGTCGCCACCAGGTCGGCGGGGCCTTCCCGGGCGACCCGCTCCACCGCCAGCACCGCCTCGGCGGCGGCGGTCAGCGCGTCCCGCCGAAGCGCCATCGAGCTGGTGCCGGCATGGCCCGCCTTGCCGGTCAGGGTGACCGCGAGGCGCTTCTGCGCGGCGATGGCGGTGACCACGCCGAGCGGCAGGCCCTCCGATTCCAGCAGCGGCCCCTGCTCGATGTGGGCCTCCAGATAGGCCAGGACGCTGCCGTGCGGCCGGCGGGCGGACGCGAAGCGCTGCACATCGAGGCCGAAGCCGGCCAGGGCCTCGGCGAGGGTGACGCCGGCGTTGTCCTGGATATCAAGATGGCGGGGGTCCAGCACGCCGGCGACCGCGCGGCTGGTCAGCATGGCGGCGGGAAAGCGCGATCCCTCCTCGTCGCCGAACGCGATCACCTCGATCGGGAACGGCAGCCTGCGTCTCTGCGCCTGCAGGGCGGCGGCGCATTCGACGCCGAGCATGACGCCGAGCGGCCCGTCGAAGGCGCCGGCGTCGCGCACGCTGTCGATATGACTGCCGATCAGCAGCACCGGCGCGTCGACCCCGTCGACGGCGGGATAGCGACCGATGAGGTTCCCGGCCGGGTCGATGCGGGTTTCCAGGCCAGCCTCGGCCATCCACGCGGCGAGCTGGTCGCGCGTCGCGGCGTGGGCCGGGGTCAGATAGCCGCGATAGAGCGCGTCCGGCGCGTCGCTGTAGGGCGGCCGGCTGAGCCGGCGGCATCGCTCGACGGCGCGGCGACCGCCGGTCGCCGCCACGTCGCCCTGGAGGCGCTGGGCGCGCGACATCAGCCGGCGCCCGACAGCCAGATGAAACGGAAGACGAACAGGCCGGCCAGCACCAAGAGCAGCCAATCCTGCCGGCGCAGCTGACCGCGGACCAGCTTCAGCACCGCGTGCGCCGTCAGGCCGAACGCCAGGCCGTTCGCGATCGAGAAGGTCAGCGGGATCATCGCCACGGTGAGGAAGGCGGGGATCGCCGCCAGCGGGTCGTCCCAGGCGATCTCGGCCAGCGGCAGCAGCATCAGGCCGCCGACGATGATCAGCGCCGGCGCAGTGGCGGCGACCGGCACCACCTGGGCGTAGGGCGCGACGAACATGGTGGCCAGGAACAGCAGGCCGGTGACCACCGCGGTGAGGCCGGTGCGGCCGCCCGCCTGGACGCCGGCGGCGCTCTCGACATAGCTGGTGACGGTGCTGGTCCCCGCCATCGAGCCGACCATGGTCGAGACGGCGTCGGTGAGCAGGATGCGATTGAGCCCGGGAATGCGTCCGGCCGCGTCGATCAGGCCGGCGCGCTTGGTGACGGCGACCAGGGTGCCGATGTTGTCGAAGAGGTCGACGAACAGGAAGACGAACAGGATCTCCAGCAGCCCGAGACCCTGCTTGCCGCTCAGGCCGAAGACGCCGGCGAGGTCCAGCTTGAAGGCGGTGGCGCCCAGGGCCGCGAGGTCGTAGTCGGCGGGCTTGACAGCGATCTGGCCGGCGAGCGCGGCGACGACCGTCGTCGCGACGATGCCGATCAGCATGGCCCCGCGCACCTTCCAGACGCTGAGCGCGGCGATCACCACCAGGCCGAACAGAGCCAGGGCGGCGTCCGGCTTGTGCAGGTCGCCGAGGGCGACAAAGGTGGCCGGATTGGCCACGATGACGCCGGCGTTCTTCAGGCCGATGAAGCCGATGAACAGGCCGATGCCGCCGGCGACCGCGGCGAACAGGTGCGCCGGAATGGCGGCGACGATCAGCTGGCGCACGCCGGTCAAGGTCAGGATCAGGAAGGCGACGCCGGACAGGAAGACGCAGCCCAGCGCGACCGGCCATGGCACCCCCATCTGCTGCACGACGGTGAAGCTGAAATAGGCGTTCAGCCCCATGCCCGGCGCGAGCGCCAGCGGCGTGTTGGCGAACAGCCCCATCAGGATCGAGGCGAAGGCCGCCGCAAAACAGGTGGCGGCGGCGACCGAGGCCACCGGCAGGCCGGCCTGGCCGAGGATCGCCGGATTGACCAGGACGATATAGGCCATGGTGACGAAGGTGGTGGCGCCCGCCAGCACCTCGGTCTTGACGCTGGTCCCGCGCGCCGACAGGGCGAAGAAGCGGTCGAACCCGGGCGAGGCGGCGCCCGATCCGCGGATCTCGGGGGCGAACACAGCCGTCTCTCCAGCCGAGGGGACAGCCCCGCCATAGCCGGGAACCAGCTGATCCTCGCGACCACGATCGTTCAATCCCGTCTCCCTTCAGTTGCCGGGACCCCGCGATCCGCCAAACCTTCCCGCAAGATCATTCAGAAGACCCTCGCGATCTAACGCAATGATTGGAATGAGGCGTTGCCAAAATTAGCGCAGGTGACGGTGGTCGGTTTTTCGTCAAATGACGAGATTGCGGGCTATCGGCGTCTCGGCCAAGGCCGGAAGCATAGCGCCTTGGCGCCGCAAGCACGATGCGATCAGGAAGCGCCGCGGCGCAGTGGGACGATCCGACCAGAGGCCTTGCCGAACATGACCCCCGTCCGCCTCCGCCTCGCATCAGCGCCGAGCCGTCCATGCCGTTGAGCGGCTATCGCGCCGAACTCCTCAGCGTGGCCCGCGATCCGCGCGACGCCGGCGCCGCGGCCAGGGTGCACCATCCCGACGGCCTGCTGGTGGTCGAGGACGGGGTGATCGTGGCGGCCGGTCCCTGCGAAGCCGTCGCGCCGCGGTTTCCCGGACTGGCGGTGCAGGCCTTTCCCGGCAAGCTCATCGTCCCGGGCTTCATCGACACCCATATCCACTATCCGCAGGTCGACCGTATCGCCGCCTACGGCCATCAGCTGCTCGACTGGCTGGAGCAGCACATCTTCCCCGCCGAGGCCGCCTTCTCGACCTTTGCGCACGCCGGCGAGGTCGCCGAATTCTTCCTCGACGAGCTGCTCCGCAACGGCACGACGACCGCCCTGGTGTTCGCCACCGTCCACGAAGGCTCGGTCGACGCCCTGTTCGAGGCCGCCCTGGCGCGGGATATGCGGATCATCTCCGGCAAGGTGCTGATGGACCAGGGGCCGGAGGGCCTGCGCGACGGCGAGGGGCACGGGCGTGCGGAGAGCGAGGCGCTGATCGCCCGCTGGCGCGGGCGCGGCCGGCTTGGCTACACCGTCATGCCGCGCTTCGCCCTCACCTCCTCCGACGCGCAACTCGAGCTGGCCGGGGAGCTGATGGCGACGCATCCCGACGCCCTGCTGCACACCCATCTGGCGGAAAACCTCGCCGAGGTCGCCGCGGTCGCCCAGCGGTTCGGCGACAGTCCCGACTACCTGGGCGTCTACGAGCGCTTCGGCCTGGTCGGCCCACGGTCGGTATTCGCCCACTGCATCCACCTCGAACCCCCCGCCCTGGCGCGCATGGCCCAGGCCGGGGCCGGGGCTTCGCTCTGCCCGACCTCGAATCTCTTCCTGGGTTCGGGGCTGTTCGACCTGGCCCGGCTCGACGCCGCCGGCGTCCGCGTCGGCTTCGGAACCGATGTCGGCGCCGGGACCAGCTTTTCGATGCTGGCGACGCTGCGCGAGGCCTACAAGGTGTGCCAGATGCGCGGCGGCGCGCTGGATCCGTTCCGCGCCCTGCACCTGGCCACCGCCGGCGGCGCGGCGATCCTCGGCCTAGGCGACCGTATCGGCGCGCTCGAACCCGGCATGGAGGCCGACTTCCTGGTCCTCGACCCGGCCGCCACGCCGCTGCTGGCGCGACGCACCGCAGGCCAGGGGCTCGCCGACAAGCTGTTCGCCCTGCAGATGCTGGGCGACGATCGCGCCGTCCACGCGACCTACGTGGCCGGGCGTCTGGTCCACGGCGGCGAACCCAATCGCTAAGCCCATTTCAGAGAGTCATCAGATGAGCAGTCTTCTCACCATCACCGCCGGCCCCTTCTCCTTCGTCGGGCGGCTCGAGGACGAGCTCGCGCCCGCCACCTGCGCGGCGTTTCGCGCCCTGCTGCCCTATGAGGAACGGGTGATCCACGTCCGCTGGAGCGGCGAAGGCGTGTGGATCCCGATGGGCGACCGGGCCTTCGACCTGCCCTGGGAGAACAACACCAGCTATCCGGCGCCGGGGCAGTTCATCTTCTACCCCAAGGGCGTCAGCGAAACCGAGATCCTGCTGGCCTACGGCGGCGTGCAGTTCGCCAGCAAGGCCGGCCAGCTGTCGGGCAACCACTTCCTGACCCTGATCGGCGGCCAGGAGAACCTGGCTGCGCTCGGCAAGCTGACCCTGTGGGAAGGCGCCCAGCCGATCCGCTTCGCTTTCGCCTAACGCCGGCGCCCGGGCCTCACTTCTTCCGGGCGCTGTTCGCCATCAGCTTGACCATCAGATCCTCCATCCGCTGCGGATCCACCGAGCGGACCACGTCGGCGCTCTGCTCGCCAAGGCCGGGCTCGTAGCCCGCGCTCCAGGACAGCATGTCGCCATAACCGGCGCCGGACTGGGTGTTGAAGTCGATGAACAGCTTGTCCTGTCCGGTGACCAGGCTCGGATCCAGCCAGACAGCGGAGGCGATCTGGTCCCAAAGCGGAAACCCGGGCTCGAATTTGGCGATCAAGGCGCCGACGTCCGGCCCCGCGACCTTGATCATCCGGGCGATCAGGTCCGGCGTCAGCTGAGTGGCTGTCGAGGGGTCGACCGGCGCCACCGTGATCTTCTTCCAGGGGCTGTGGGCCACGATGCTGGCGGCCTCGGGGTCGAAGCGGATGTTGAACTCGCGCCGTGGCGAGTTGGCGAATTCGCGGGCGAACTCGGCGGCGGAGCGGTTGTCCAGCACCTGGTGCGGATTGAGGCTGCCGCCCATGAACACCAGCTCCTTGGCGAGGCCGGCGAACTCCGGATCGAGGCGCTGGGCGAGCGCCAGGTTGGTCATCGGCCCGCCTTCGATGATGCTGACCTGGCCCGGATACTTGTGCACCATCCGGATCAGGAAGTTGGCGGCGATCTCGTCCTTCGGCTTGGTCGTCGGATTGCCCCAGGCCAGGTCGACGGGATCGTTGGGGCCGTGATAGGGCGGCGTGCTCTGGGCGGTGGGCTCCACCCACTGCTTCATCCAGGCCCCCTTCCACGTCAACTTGCCGTAGAGCGACTCCCAGCGCGCGGTCTGCGCCTCGGAATTCAGCAGCGGATAGGTGGCCCCCGGCGCCACCGGCACGTCGGTGCGCCCGAGAATCTCCAGCCCCCGCAGCGCCGATGCGGTGACGCGGTTGACCCACAGGTCACCGGACACCGAAGTGATGCCGAGCACGTCGACGTCGTCGGCCTCGAGCAGCATCATCTGCATGAGGCTGAAGCCGTCGTCGTCGATGATGACTTTCCGCTTCGCCTCGGCCGCCTGCGCCGCGCCGCCGACGACCGAGGCCAGCAGGCCGAGCAGCAGAAGCTTCAGCGCCTGGGTGGCGCGCGCTCGAAAATACGGGATGGGCGTCATCAATCGTCCTTCGGTGATCATCCGACGTCTGTCGCACAGAAGAGACGCGGACCTGGCCCAAGCGTCGCTGCGGCAGGCTGCGGCCGCGCGTCAAGCAGCGCCGCCAACCGACCGCGGCTTTCGACGCGACTGCCTGTTTGAGGCAGCCGCCTGCATTCGCTGCGGACGCGGTCCTCATCTGTCGGCCGGCGGCTGGCGTGCTGCGCGAGAGCCCGCGCGCCGCCTCGACCAGCCGGGCGACTGAGCCCGACTTGCAGAGCTCGCCGCCGTGGCGCCAGATGGACGCATGACCACCGTCTACGAATTCCAGGCCCTGGACATCGCCGGCCGCGAAACGCCGCTCGCGCAGTATCGCGGCGAGGTGCTGCTGATCGTCAACACCGCCAGCAAGTGCGGCTTCACCCCGCAGTACGAGGGGCTGGAGGCGCTGCACCGGCAGCTGTCGCCGCGCGGCTTTGCGGTGCTGGGCTTTCCCTGCAACCAGTTCGCCAGCCAGGAACCCGGCGACGCCGCCGAGATCGCCAACTTCTGCAAGCTCGGCTTCGATGTCTCCTTCCCGATGTTCGCCAAGGTGGAGGTCAATGGCGCAGGCGCGCATCCGCTGTTCGCCTGGCTGAAGGCCCAGGCGCCCGGGCTGCTCGGCAGCCAGGCGGTGAAGTGGAACTTCACCAAATTCCTGGTCGACCGCAGCGGCAAGGTCGTCGGTCGCTACGCCCCGACCACCCCGCCGGAGGCCATACGGCGCGACATCGAAGCCCTGCTCTGAGGCGGCGCTCGGCCGCGCGCCTCTGCCGCTTCACGAAGCATTTTTCATCCGCATTTACGCGGGCTTCGCACCTGACGGCGATGCTGCGGCCTCAGCGGGCAAGCATGGCGTGTCGATGACTCAGAGTTCTCCGAGGCCTGCGGGCCGATCAGACCCGGGCGTCCGCGCCGCGACCAGCCCGGCCATGCATCGGCTGGAGCTGGCGCGCGGCGTCGTCGAGAAACGCTTCCTGGCGGCCGGTGAAGTGCTGGCGCTGGCGGTCGGCGGCGTCAGCCAGCTGATCGGCTCGCTCGACGGGCTGGCCGGCGCGCTCGACCCGGAGACCGTCGAGGCGACCAAGGCGGAGCTGAACGCCGCGGCCCAGAGCCTGTTCGACCTGCGCGGGCGGCTGGAAGCCCGGCGCCTGAAGACCCGCGGCCTCAGCCGCCTGGTCGACGGCCTGCGCGCCGGAATCGAGGACATGCGCCGCGACCTCGCCTACCTGCGGGTCTTCTCGATCAACATCAAGGTGACCGCGGCCGGCATCCCCGGGGCCGGCGAAGACTTCGCCACCTTCGCCCAGGAAATCTCCGACCGTATCGAGTCCGGCCGCGTGGAGCTGGAGCGGTTCGCCGCCGACGTCGGCGTCCTCCACGATCAGCTGAGCGCCGCGCTCGGCCAGGAACAGCAGCTGGCCCTGGAGTGCGAGCGTCTGATCCCGGCGGTGCCCGACGGCCTGGCGGCCTCGGCCCACGACATCTCCGCCCATCACGAGAAGGTCGCCCAGGTGGCCAGCGAAGTCCGTGAGCTCGCCCGCGACATCCAGGGCAAGGTCGGCGCCGCCCTGGCCGCCCTGCAGGTCGGCGACAGCACGCGCCAGCGGATCGAACACGTGCAGCAGGGCCTGTCGCTGGTCGCGACAAGCTGTTTCGACCCGCGCGACGAGGCGCGGCTGGCCGCCGTGGTCAGTCCCCTGCTGGCCGCCCAGCTCGGCGCCGCCGCCGCGGACTTCCATCGCGACGTCGCTCAGATCCACCAGAGCATGGCGGGAATCGCCGGCCATGCCACGGAGCTCCTGCGCCTGAAGGACCTGGCCTTCGGCCCGGGCGCCGCCAACGAAGGCTTCCTCGACCGGATGACCGTGCATCTCGACCAGGCCCTCGGCCTTGTCGGCCGGATGGAAGGCGCCGACTCCGCGGCCGCCGACACCGGCGCCGCGGCCGTCGAGGCGGTCGAGACGCTGACCCGCCGCATCGCCGCCTTGCAGTCGATCAAGACCGACGTCCAGCAGATGGCGCTCAACACCACCTTGAAGTGCGCGCGCATCGGCGACCCCGGCAAGCCGCTGTCGGTCATCGCCATCGAGCTTCGCGTCCACGCCGGCCTGCTCGAAAGCTCGGCCCAGCGGACGATGGTGACGCTGGACGAGCTGTCCGCGGAAGCCGGGCAGATGGTCGAGGACGAGGCCGGCGGCGCCGCCGGCTTGGCCCTCACGGCGGCCACGGAGCGGATGCGCAAGGTCAATGCGACGGTCGAGGCCGACCTCGCCGCCCTGGCTCAGCAGGGCGAGGCGGTGGTCCGCGCCCTCGGCGATGCGGCCAGGCGGCTGGACTTCCATGGCGAAATCGGCGGCGCGCTCGACGCCGCGGCCACCCTGCTTGACCAGCCGCCGGGCGACGCTGCGTCGGTGGATCCGCAGGTGCTGGCCCAGGTCCTCCAGGGCTTCATGAAGTCCTACACCATGAAGCAGGAGCGCGAGATCCACGCCGCCCTGACGGCGGGCTTCGACCTGGAGGCGCCGGCGGTCGCGGGCGAACTGGCCGCGGCGTCCCTGTAAGGCCGCGGCGCCACCTTCCGGCAGGCTTGCCGCCGCATCGCCAACGCTGACGTCACCGCACCGCCGCGCGCAGCAGTTCGGCGGCGACCTGCGGGAGGGGAACGATGCGGTCGACGCAGCCGCGCGCGATCGCCTCCTTGGGCATGCCGAAGACCACCGAGGTGGCCTCGTCCTGGGCGATGGTGCGTGCGCCGGCCGCCTTCATCTCCTCCAGGCCCAAGGCGCCGTCGTCGCCCATGCCGGTCATGATCACGCCGACGGCGTTGGCGCCGGCGGAGCGGGCGGCGGAACGGAACAGCACGTCGACCGAGGGCCGGTGCCGCGAGACCAGCGGTCCAGTCTTCACCGACACCCGATAGTTGGCGCCGCTGCGCTCGAGCATGGTGTGGAAGTTGCCCGGCGCGATCAGCACGCGCCCGCGCAGCACCGCGTCGCCGTCCTCGGCCTCCTTCACGTCCACCTCGCAGAGACTGTCGAGCCGCTTGGCGAAGGAGGCGGTGAAGCGCTCGGGCATGTGCTGGACGATGACGATGCCGGGCGAGTTCGCCGGCAGCGCGGTCAGCACCTCGCACAGGGACTCCGTCCCGCCGGTGGAGGCGCCGATGCAGACGATGCTCTCGGTGGTGCGCGCCATCGCCCGGCCGCTCGGCGGCGGCAGCATGGCGTCGGCGGTAAGCTTCTTCTCGGGGCTGGCGACGCCGCCGCCGAACGCCGGCGGCGGGGCGCGGCGGCCGTTGACCCGCGCGCGGGCGGCGGCCTTCACCGCATCGCAGATGCGGATGCGCGACTCCGCCAGATGCTCGGCGACGCCCAGCTTGGGCTTGAGGATGACGTCCACGGCCCCGGCGGCCAGCGCCTGCATCAGGGTCTCCGAGCCCGCCTCGGTCAGCGACGAGCACATCACCACCGGAATTGGATGCTGGCTCATCAGCTTGCGCAGGAAGGTGATGCCATCCATCCGCGGCATCTCGACGTCGAGGGTGATGACGTCCGGAACCTCGTCCTGGATCCGGCGCGCGGCGACATAGGGATCGGAGGCGGCGCCCAGCACCTCGATCTGCGGATCCGATCCCAGCACGTCCGTGAGCGTCTGGCGCACGGTGGCGGAATCGTCGACGATCAGGACACGGATCTTGCGAGAAGCCAGCGCCACCTCAACACCGCTGGAAGACGGTGCTGGCGATCTGCTTCACCGGCAGGTCGATGCCGACCACCGATTCGGAGTGGCCGAGGAACAGCATCCCGCCCGGACGAAGGTGGCCGCAGAGCTTGCGCAGCACCCGGTCCTGGGTCGGCTTATCAAAATAGATCAGGATGTTGCGGCAGAAGATCATGTCCATGTCGTCGTCGACCGGATAGCTGTCGTCCATCAGGTTCAGGCGTGAGAAGAACAGTCGCGAGCGCAGCTCGGGGGCGATCCGCACGACCCCACGGTCGCGGTCGCGCGCCCGCATCAGATATTTCCGGCGCAGCTCCATCGGCACCGGCTCGATCATCGCCGCGGGGTAGACGCCGGCGATCGCCGCCTCCAGCACCTCGGTGCAAAGGTCGGTGCACAGAATGCTGTAGTCGCCGCGGCGGCGGTCCCGGGCGAGATGCTCCTCGATCACCATGGCCAGCGTATAGGCTTCGGCGCCGATCGAGGACGCGGCGCTCCAGGCCTTCAGCGTCTTGCGATCGGCGGCCAGCAGCATCGCCAGCCCGCGATCGCGCAGGAAGTCAAAATGCGCCGGCTCGCGGAAGAACTCGGTCTTGTTGGTGGTGACCACGTCCATCAGGTCGACGAGTTCGGCGTCGAGGCCGTCCTCCTCGAACAGCCGCCGGCAGTAGTCGTCGAGGCTCGCCGCCCCGGTGATGCGGACGCGACGGCGCAGCCGGCCTTCCAGCATGGTCCGTTTGCCGGGCGGCATCTTGATGCCGCTGTAGCCGTGGATCAGCTCGGCCAGACGGCGGAAGTTCTTGTCGCTCAGGCCGTCGTGCGGCGGCGGCTCGCGCAGGGCGGCGGCGGCCACGGGTCAGGCCGCCTCGGCGCTGGGAAGCGCCGCGATGTCCTCGCTGGTCAGCAGACGGACGAGATCGAAGAGCACCACGAAGGCTCCGTCGCGTCGCACGACGCCTCGGATATAGTCGTTGCGCCAGGGCACGCCGATCTCCGGCGGCGGCTCGATCTCCTCGGCGCCATAGGCCGCCACTTCGATGACCCGGTCGGCGGCCAACCCGACCGACAGGGTGGCGTGGCCGAGGGGCACGTCGAGCACCAGGATGCGGGTCAGCGGGGTGGGCTCGATGGCGCTCAGGCCCAGCTTGCGGCGGAGGTCCAGGGTCGGCGTGGCCCGCCCGCGCACATCGGTCAGGCCGAGCAGATAGGCGGGCCCCTCCGGGATGACGGAAGGCCGCCGGTACTCGAGGATCTCACGCACATAGTCCACCGGCACGGCGAAGACCTCGGCGCCGAGCCCCAGGGTGACGAACTGCTGCGGCGCCGCCATCAGGCGTATTCCCGGAACTCGGCGTCGTCGGCATCCGGACCGCCCTGGGCGAGGTCCAGGGCGAAACCGCGGGCGCGGGCCTGCTGGGCGGCCACGGCGGCAGAACCGGACTTGCGGGCTTGCGACCCAGCCGTGGGCCGGGCGGTGGCCGGCGGCGTGGGGGTGGCCTTGCGGACAGAGCGGCCGGTCGGCTGGGCGGAGGTATTGGTGCGGAAGTAGGAGATCGAGGCCTGCAGTTCCTCGGCCTGGGCGGCGAGTTCCTCGGACGTCGCCGACATCTCTTCCGAGGCGCTGGCGTTCTGCTGGGTGACCTTGTCCAGCTGCTGGATCGCCTCGTTGATCTGCGAGGCCCCGATGTCCTGCTCACGGCAGGCGGCGCTGATCTCGCTGACCAGTTCGGCGGTCTTGCGGATGTTCGGCACCAGGTCGGCCAGCATCTCGCCGGCCGAGCGGGCCGCCTTGACGGTGTCGGACGACACCGCGCCGATCTCGGCCGCGGCGGTCTGGCTGCGCTCGGCGAGCTTGCGCACCTCCGAGGCGACCACCGCGAAGCCCTTGCCGTGCTCGCCGGCGCGGGCGGCTTCCACCGCGGCGTTCAGCGCCAAGAGGTCGGTCTGCCGGGCGATCTCCTGCACGATGGTGATCTTCTCGGCGATGGTCTGCATGGCGTCGACGGCGCGGTTGACCGCCTCGCCGGAGACCTCGGCGTCCTTGGCCGACTGGCGGGCGATCTTCTCGGTCTGGGCGGCGTTGTCGGCGTTCTGCTTGATGTTGGAGGCCATCTCCTCCATCGAGGCCGACGCCTCTTCGGCCGAGGAGGCCTGTTCGGTCACGCCCTGGCTCACCTGTTCGGCGGCCGCCGACAGCTCCTGGCTGCCGGAGGAGACGTTGTCCGAGGCCGACAGCGCGTCCGCCACCACCCCGCGCAACCGCTCGACCATGGCCCGCAGCGACAGGCCCAGCACGTCCTTGTCCGACAGCGGCCTGGGCTCGACCGTAAGGTCGCCCTCGGCCACCTGGCTGGCCAGCGCGGCGGTGGCGCGCAGATTGTCGGTCATGCGGTTGACGGTGACCACCAGGTCCTTGATTTCGTCGTCGCTGGTCACCTCGACCTTCTGGTCGAGATCGCCGAGCGCGACGGCCTCGGCGAGGCCGGAGATTTTCGCCAATCCACGGCCGATGCTGGTCGAAATCCAGACCGCGGCGGCGGCTGCCAGCAGCAGCGAGACGATCGCCAGCCCGACAAGCAGGCCGAGCGCCGCATGCTCGTCGGCGTCGGTCTTGGCCGAGGCCTTTTCGAGGTCCGCGCGGGCCAGGGCGACGATTTCGTCGAGCGACTGGGACATCTCGGCATAGACCCGGTCGCCTTCGCCGTTCGCCAGGGCCTTGGCCGCGGCGTCCTGGTCGCCGAGCGCCAGGTCGCGCAGCCGGTCGTCGACCGCCAGAAACCGGTCGGCAGCCGCGTGCAGCGCCGCCAGCTGCGGCCGGATCTCCGGCGTCGCCACGGCTTCGAGCTTCTGCGCCAGCGCCTGGTAGGCCTGGCGCCGGGTCTGCAGGCGCGCGGCGATCGGCTCGGCTTCGGCGCGGCTGTCGGCGAGAACCATGTCGCGTTCGTCGCGCGCCATGCCGATGAGCTTGTTGTCGAGATCCTGAACCAGGCCGAGTTGGGTCACCGGGACCGCAAGCATGCGGTCGGTTTCCGCGTTCATGGATCGCATTCCTAACGAGCCCACCGCGGAGGCGGCGACGAGCAGGAGGATCAGGAAGCCAAACGCAAGGCCAAGCTTCAGCTTGATGGTGAAACGCATGGCGTCGATGAACCTCAGGGCTGGGCGAAGGGGACGACCGTCCCCACCGCGCCGCCGCGGGTGGCGAAGATCTGCGCGAGGTCGGGGACGACGATGATCTCCCCTTCGCGCTTCGCCAGGCAGCGAATGAAGTCCGCGCGCCACCGCAAGCCGACGCTCGGGGCGTCTTCGGTGTCGCTGAACGGAATGGAAGTGACCTCGTGGACCTTGTCGGCGCGCAGGCCGATCAAGGCGGGCTCGTCGTCGAGCTCGTGCTCGATCACGACGATGCGGCTGTCGCGGGTGCTCTCGCTGCGGCCCATGCCGAACGCCAGGCGCAGGTCCGCCAGCGGAATGACCCGGCCGCGGAAGTTGATCACCGCGTCGACGAAGGGCGCGGCGCCCGGCACCGCGGTCTCCGGCGCCACGTCGAGGACCTCGCGCACGAGGTCGGCCTCGAGGGCGAAGGTCTCGCCCTGCAGGTCGAAGGTCAGCACCAGCATGGCGCGTTCCGATGACCTGTCGCTCTCGACGGTCCGGTTCATGACGCCGCCCGGAGTCTGGCGTCCTGCCGCTGACCGGCGGCCACCAGGTGCGGCACGTCCAGCACCATGGCGACACCGCCGTCGCCGAGGATGGTCGCGCCGGAGAAGGTCTCGACCTCGGCGTGGAAGCTCGACAGCGACTTGATGACGGTCTGGTGGTCGCCGAGGATCTGGTCGACGGCGAGGCCGACGCGCTCCTGGCCGGTCGCGACCACGACCACCTTCTGGTAGGGGTCCGGCTGAGTTCCGGCGCCAAACAGTTCGCGCAGCCGGATGAACGGCACCAGCTGGTCGCGCAGGTTGAGGAGCTGGCGTCCGGTGGAGCGCAGGTCCTGCTCCGGCGACAGCTCGACGCATTCCTCGACCGCAGCGAGCGGAATGACGTAGCGGGCGGACGCGACGCGGACGAGCAGGCCGTCGATGATCGCCAAGGTCAGCGGAATGCGCAGGGTCACCACCGAACCCGCGCCCGGCTCGCTGGTCATCTCCAACGCGCCGCGCAGCCCCTCGATGGTGCGCTTGACCACGTCCATGCCGACGCCGCGGCCGGACAGGTTGGTGACGGTCTGGGCGGTCGAGAAGCCGGGATGGAAGATCAGCTGCAGCAGGTCGTTGTCGGCGAGCACGGCGTCCGCCGCGATCAGCCCCGCCTCCACCGCCTTGGCCCGCACCCGGGCGCGGTCGATGCCGCGGCCGTCGTCGGTGATGGTGATCAGCACCTCGGCGCCGGCCTGGCGCGCCGACAGCGTGATATGGCCGGTCGCCGGCTTGCCGGCGGCGAGGCGCTGCTCCGCCGTCTCCAGCCCATGGTCGGCGGCGTTGCGGATCATGTGCACCAGCGGATCGGCGAGCCGTTCGATGACGGTCTTGTCGAGTTCGGTCGTCTCGCCCGCGGTGACCAGCTCGATGTCCTTGCCGGTCTCCCGCGCCAGGTCGTGAATCAGCCGGCGGAAGCGGTTGAACAGCTGGCCCACCGGCACCATCCGCACGACCATCATGGTGTCGCGAAGCTCGGCGGCGAGGCGTTCGATCTCTTCGGAGACGTTGCGCAGCTGCGGATCGGCGCTGCCGGCGGCGAGCTGGGTCAGCCGCGATTGGGCGATGACCAGTTCGCCGACGCGGTCCATCAACTCGTCGAGTCGCTCGGCGGGAACTCGGACGCTTTCGCCGCCGCGCGCGGCCTTGCCCGCAGCCGCCGGCGCGGCCTGGGCTGCGGCGTCCGGCGCAGCTTCGATGACGTCCGCCGGCGCGCGCTCGGCGGCGGGCTCGTCCGCCTCGAGCACTTCGACCTCCAACTTCATGTCGTCGATGACGAAGATGAAGACGTCCTCGATAGCCGACGGCGGATGGGCGGTGGTCAGCACGACCTCCCAGCCTAGGCAGCAGTCGGCGGGCGCGAGCTCGGCCAGCGGCGGCACCTGGTCGGTGAGCGCCCGGACGTCGCAGGCGCCCAGCTCGCGCAGCTCATCGAGCAGCGGCAGCGGCCGGGTTCCGTTGGCCAGGGCGTCGGCGGGGAAGCTGAAACGGATTCGATAGGTGGTTTCCGCCGGGGCGGCGGCCGGAGCGGCGCCGCCGCCGGCCTCCACCGCCGCATGCAGCCGGGCCAGCAGAGCCTCGCCCTCCTCGATGGAGGCCTCGCGGCCTTCGGCCAGGGCGCGCATGTGATCCTGGGCGGCGAGGACCGCGGCGACCAGCTCGGCGCTGGCCAGGGCCTGGCCCTTGCGGACACGGTCGAAGGCGCCCTCGCAATGGTGGGTGAAGGCGGCCAGGGCGTCGAAGCCGAACATGGCCCCAGAGCCCTTCAAGGTGTGCAGGCCGCGGAACACCGCATCCACCAGATCGCGATCCCCGGGGCGATGCGCCAGATCAAGCAGCCCCTGTTCGATCTGCTCGAGCAGGTCCTGGGCTTCCTGGCGAAAGATCGCGACCGGATCGCTCTGGCTCATGCGGCGAGCACCTTGCTGACGATGCGCACCAGCTGGTCGGGTTGGAAGGGCTTGGTGACCCAGCCGGTGGCGCCGGCGGCCTTGGCCTCGGCCTTGATGCCGTCGTCGCTCTCGGTAGTCAGGAAGAGGATCGGAACGCCGGCGTAGCTGGGCTGGGACCGCAGGGTGCGGATCATGGTCAGCCCGTCCATCACCGGCATGTTGAGGTCGGTGATGATCAGCGAGAAGGCGCCGCCGTTGGCCTTGGCCACCCCTTCGGCGCCGTCGCCCGCCTCCACCACGTCGTGGCCGGCGGCGCCCAGGGCGATCTTGATCGCCTGCCGGATGCTCGGCGAGTCATCCACAGTCAGCACGGACGCCATCAGCGACCCTCCGCTTGCTTAAGCCAAAAACTGCAATCGTCCGCACCGGCCAGGAAGCCGCCGCGCTCCAGGACTTCGCGCAGCTGGCCGGCCGCCGGCCCGGCCAGGGAGAAGGCCGCGCCAGCCTCACGCGCAGTGCGCCGGGCGGATTCGATGAGCTGGACGAAGGTGAGATCGACCGTCGCGTCGGCGGCGACTCGCGCCTCAAGCGCGGGCGCGCCGCTGAGGCAGGCGATCAGACGGTCACGCAAATCCGCGATCGTTCGTATAGTAAGCTCGCCAACGAATTCTATCGTTGTGCAGCCGCTTGCAGTGGTTTTCACTGTGAACCCCGACAAGTTCCTGGCGATCGAAGACTTCGTATCCGACTGCCGGTAATTACTTCGCACCGAAGCTTTAAGTTGCGATTAACGGGGGAATTCCCGCAAGACGCGAGATGCGTGACCGAATCGCCTTGACGATGGTCCGCCGTCGGTCCAGGCGGCAGGAAGCTTGGCTGGAGCGCACGTGCATGAACGACTTCCCTGAGGACATTTTCACCGAGCCCGCGGACGTCGATCCCGACACCCTGGCCAATCTCGGACCGCTGCGCCGGCTGGCCGGCGTCTGGGAAGGCCGCAAGGGCGTGGACCTCAACCCCAAGGCCGAGGGCCCGGAGCGGCGGGAATTCATCGAGCGCATCGAACTGCAGCCGATCGACCCGCAGGCGAACGGGCCGCAGCTGCTCTACGGCCTGCGCTACCACATCCACATCGTCGCCTCGGACGAGGAGTCCACCTTCCACGACCAGGTCGGCTACTGGCTGTGGGAGCCGGCCACGGGGCTGGTGATGCAGACCCTGACGATACCCCGCGGCCAGGTGGCCCTGGCGCGCGGCCACGCCGAGCCGCACGCCATGCGTCTCGTCGTCCGCGCCGATCGCGGCGGGCCGGGCTACGGCATCTGTTCGACGGATTTCCTGGAGTGGGCCTTCCGCACCGACGCCTACGAGCTGACGGTGACCTTCAACGCCGACGGCGGCTGGTCTTATGTCTCCGACACCCTGCTGCAGGTGCGCGGGCGGCCCGAGCCGTTCCGACACCAAGACCGCAACACCCTGACCCAGGTCGGCGAACCGACGCCCAATCCGCTGGCGCGCATCAGCCGCGGCGAGGCCACGCTGGAGCAGGCGCACGGCCTGAGCGCGCCCAGGCTGGCCTGAGCGCCGGGCTCAGACCTCGGCCCACATCCGGAGCAGGTTGTGATAGGCGCCGGTGAGGCTCACCACCTCCGGGTCGCCCTGGCCCAGCCGGGCGCCGAGGCGCCGGACGTTGCGGTCGAGGTTGTAGAGCAGGGCCCGTTGTTCGTCGGATTTCACCATCGACTGGGCCCAGAAGAAGGCCGCCCAGCGCGCGCCGCGGGTGATCGGCGCCACCCGGTGCAGGCTGGTCGCCGGATAGAGGATCATGTCGCCGGCCGCGAGCTTGACGGCGTGCTCGCCGTAAGCGTCCTCGACGATCAGTTCGCCGCCGTCGTAATCGCCCGGCTCGCTGAGAAACAGGGTGCAGGAGACGTCGGTGCGGAACCGCACCGGACCTGCGAAGCGGATGGCGTTGTCGACGTGGGCGCCGAAACCCATGCCGGCGTCGTAGCGGTTGAACAGCGGCGGAAACACCCTGAGCGGCAGGGCGGCGGAGACGAAGTCCTCGTTGCGGCCGAGCGCGCCGAGGATCAGCTCGCCCAGCTCCCGCGCCGCCGGCGCGTCCTCCGCAATCTGCAGGTTGCGCTTCACCGTCGCCGACTGGCTTCCGGCGGTGACCCGGCCGTCGACCCATGTCGAGGCGGCCAGCCGCTCGCGGCACAGGGCGACCTGCTCCGGGCTCAACACCGCTTCGACGTGGGTCAACATGCCTAGAACGTTGCTCCTACCGAGGCGATCACCGTACGCCCCGCCGCCGGGATGGCGCGGTTCGAGGTGACCTGAGTGTAGTTCAGCCGATTGGCGATGTTGTAGACGTTCACGCCGAACCGATAGGGGCCGCGCTTGTAGCTGGCGAAGGCGTCCAGCGTCAGGCTCTCCGGCGACTCGCCGACCCGCGCGGCGGTCAGGGTCCCGCGGTCGGCGTAGCTCAGGCTGCGGGCCGCGTAGGTCAGGTAGAGCTTGCTCTGGTAGACGACGTCGCCGCCGACCGACAGCCCCGGCACGAAGTCGCTGAGGTCGTAGGTCGAATAGATCGAGGCCGAGTGCTTCGGGACGAAGGCGACCTGCCGGCCGGCCGCGACGGTGTTGAGGATCGGGATCGCCGCGGTGACGCCTGCCGGGCAGACGATGGCGGTCGGGGTCCCGCTGGCGTCGGTCGGCACGGAGCAGTTGGAGAACGACTCTTTGATCTTCGCGTCGAGGTAGCTGTAGGCGACGTCGATCTTCCAGGCCGGCGTCACTTGGCCGGTCAGCCCGACCTCCACGCCCTTGACCGCCTGCCGCTCGCCGGACTGGGCGAGCAGGAAGCCGGTCGCCGGATCGGGCTGCAGAACATTGCCCTTCTTGATCTGGAAGACCGACAGGGTGGCGGCGAGCGAGGTGTGCGGGATCGCGACCTTGGCGCCGGCTTCCCAGGCCTCGCTGGTCTCGGGCTTGAGGTCCTTGGCCGCGACGGTGAGCGCCGTGCCGGTGGCGACGATCGACGTGCCTTGCGGCGTCTGCGAGCGTCCCCACGACAGGTAGTAGGTCTGGTCCGGCGCCGGTTCCCACAGCAGGTTGACGCGCGGACTCCTGAGCGTGGACTCGGCCTTCACCGACGTCCCCACCCCAGCGTAGGACAGGCTGGCGAACTCGGCGATATAGCGGTCGAGCCGCATGCTGCCGATCATCGAGATCTGGTCGGTGAGCCAGACGCGTTCGGTCAGGAAGGCGGCGAGGTCGGTGCTGGCGCCGTGCGTGGTGTAGGCGCCGGTCGCCGCGACGTTGGTGACGACGGACGAGCCCGCGAGCGTGCAGTTGCCCGTTGTCGGACAGGTGATGTTCTGCCCCGGCACGGCGCGGAAGACGCCATAGCCCGCCGGGAATTGCGGGTCTGGATCGACGATCGGATGGGGGATGCCCGGGCGCGTCGTGATCCCGGCCGGCAAGGTGTAGGCGTAGAAGACCTTGTCGTTGACCTGCTTGGAGATGTCGATCCCGAGGATCGTCTGCTGTCGCAGCCCCCCCAGATCGCCGTCGTAGCGCAGGGCGGAGATGTTCTGGAGGCCTGAGGAATCCATATCGTAGGGACTGGATCCGCCGATGCCGCCGTAGGCCACGGTCGCCGGATTCCCGTCGAACAGCGCCGCGCTGCAGGCCGTGTTGCACTGGTCGAGCGTCGTGTACTGGAAATAGCGGCTGTAGAAGCCGACCCGGGTGTCCGAGGTGACGCTCAGCCGGTCCGAGAACTTGTGCGCGAACTGGGTGGTGAAGATGTCGGCCTTGGTGCGGTCGACGTCGTTCTCGAAGCCGAGGAAGTTCGAGCGATCGACGCCGAGGTCATATTCCGTCGCCGGCCTGGCGATGATGTCGCCCGGCCGCTGGACCACGATGATGCCGTAGTCCGGCCGCCGGCGGTCGTCCTGGTGGAGGTAGTTGACGACGAAGGAGGTGTCCGTGCCCAGGCCGACGCCCGCGGAAATGGCCGCGCCCCAGCGGTCGGACTTGATCTCGTCGCGGTCGACCACGCCGGAATAGCTGCGCATCAGGTTGATCCGCACCGCGGAGGTCTCGCCGGTCCGGTAGTTGAGGTCGGCCAGGCCGCGATAATAGTCGCCATTGCCGACGTAGGCGTCGAGCCCGGCGGAGGTGTCGAGCTTCGGGTGCTTGGAGATGGTGTTGATCGCCCCGCCGGTGGTCCCGCGGCCGAACAGCGCCCCGGAGGGGCCCTTCAGCACCTGGACCTCGTCGTAGTTGAAGCTGTCGCGGGTGTAGACGCCGAAGTCGCGCAGGCCGTCGACATAGACGTCGTCCTTGGAGTCGAAGCCGCGGATCTTGAACTGGTCGCCATTCAGCGCGCCGCCCTCGCCGATGGCGACGGTGATCCCGGGAACATTGCGTAGCGCCTGCTCCAGAGTGTTGATTCCCTGGGCCTTCAGCTTGGCGCCGTCGATGAGGTTGACCGCCTGCGGAGTATCCTGGATCGACAGCGGCATCACCGAAAGATGCGTCTGTTCGTCGAGCGGCCGGACCTTGCCGTGGACGTCGACGCCGGACACCTCGACGTCAGACACCTCGACGCCAGACACATCGAGGGCCGTGGCCAGCGCCCCGGCCTCCTCGGCGTGCGCCGCGCCGCCCAGGCTCATCGCCCCGGCGAGGGCCGCCGCGGCGACCCGCGGGCGCTTGCGCCCATAAGCCACGATCCCCGATCCCCGCCGCATCTGCACTCTCCACCGCAACCTTGTTGCGAATGGCTCTTAATTGCATGAGTCCGGCTTGGCAATAAGAATGCTTCGCAGTCGCAGGACGCGGGCGGCGTCGGACGCGAGGGGGGGCCCCTAGCCGAAGCGATGATCCGGAACGATCTCTACCGGCAGCCCCATCAGCCGCCGGGGCGCATAGGAGTTGTCGCGATCGCGGAGAAACGACGCGTCCCGCAGCAGGGCGCGCCATTCGGCGGGGGTGAAGCGAAGGGCGAGCTTGCCGTTCGAGCGGGGCTGGGGTCGAACTTCGAAGGCGGATGCGGGCACGATACGTCTCCTTGAGCGCTCCACCCGGCGAATATCGCGGCTGTTCGCGTCGGGAGCGGGGCTTGAAAGCGCCCTTCCCGCGGCGGGCATTGCGGCGGCGTTGCAGCGCTTCGGGACGGTCGTACGAACTCAGGCGCGAGCGGCTTCGGCGGCGCCGATGACGCGGCGAAGGACGCTGGTGACCTCGTCGGCGGAATAGGGCTTCTGCAGCAGCTCGAACCCCTGCGAGCCCTCGTTCGCCAGCACATGGCTGTAGCCGCTGGTCAGGATCACCGGCAGGGCGGGGGCGCGCCGGCGGATTTCACGGGCGAGCTCGATGCCGCTCATCCCCGGCATGACGACGTCGGAAAACACCGCGTCGAACCGTTGCGGCCCGGCCTCCAGCATCTTCAGCGCGACGTCGGCATTGTCAGCCCAGCTGGTCTCGAAGCCCAGCTCGGTCAGCATCTGGGTGGAGAAGGCGCCGACCTGCTCATTGTCCTCGACCACCAGGATATGGCCGCGCTGCGGCGTGGCCGCCACCTTCGGGGCCGCCTCATCGGCCCTTGCCGCCGGCTGGCCGACCCGCGGCAGGAACAGGGTGAAGGCCGCGCCCTCGCCCCAGCGACTGGCGACATCGACCTCGCCGCCCGACTGTTTGGCGAAGCCGTAGACCTGGCTGAGCCCAAGGCCGGTCCCCTTGCCGGGCGGCTTGGTGGTGAAGAAGGGCTCGAAGATGTGCGCCAGCGCCTCGAGCGGGATACCGACGCCGGTGTCGGCGACCTCTACCGCCACGAAGTCGCCCTCGGCGGCTCGGTGGCCGCGCACCGGCGGCACCCGCTCGGCGGGCTCGACACGGATGGTCAGCCGTCCGCCATCGGGCATGGCGTCGCGCGCGTTGGCGACCATGTTCACCAGGGCGGTCTCGAACTGGCTCGGATCGGCCTCGATGAAACAGCGCTCGCAGCCGACATCGACGAACACCTCGATCTGCGCCCCGGCGACGCTGCGCAGCATGTCGAAGACCCGCTCGACCCGTTCGCCGACATCGAACACCTCGGGCTTCAGCGCCTGGCGGCGGGCGAAGGCCAGCAGCTGGCCGGTGAGCTTGGCCGCGCGGTCGGCGGTCTCGGCGATGGCGTCGATGTAGCGCCGCCGCCGCGCCTCGGGCAGGTCCTCGCGCCGCAGCAGGCCGGCCGAGGAGCGGATGACGGTCAGCAGGTTGTTGAAGTCGTGAGCGACCCCGCCGGTCAGCTGGCCGATGGCCTCCATCTTCTGGCTCTGGCGCAAGGCCTCCTCGGCGGTCAGCCGGGCGCTCACCTCCTCGCCGACGCGAAGTTCGAGGGTTTCGTTCAGTTGGCGGACCGCGTCCTCCGCCCGCTTGCGGCTGTCGATGTCCTCGGCCACCGCGAGGACGTCGGCCGGCTGCCCCGGCTCGCCGCGGATCAACGAGGCCGTCAGGTTGATCCACACCACGTCGCCGCGTCCGGTGAGATAGCGCTTCTCCATGGCGAAGGTGGTGATCTCGCCGGCCAGCAGGGCCTTTGCCCCGTCGAGATAGGCCGCCACGTCGTCGGGGTGGATGATCTCCTGGAAATGCCGCCCGATCAGGGCCTCGCGTGAATAGCCGGCGATCTCGCAGTAGCGGTCGTTCACCTCCAGGAAGGCGCCGTCGGCGCCGATCCGCGCCATCCCGACCGCCGCCTGGTCGAAGACGCTGCGATAGCGGCGCTCGGCCGCCTGCAGGTCATGCAGTTGCTCGGCCTGGTCGATGAGCCGGTTCCGCGTCATGACGATGCCGCCGGTCGCGCCTTCGGCGGCCGGACGAGCGAGCCCTTGCACGAAGGCGCGATGTTCATTTGAACGGACGAACTCCTGCACTCTGCAGTAACAGGCTAATGTGCAGGCCTGCGGTTCGTTGCGGTCAAGACGCACGCGAACCGCCGGTTGCACTCGATCTGCTGTTACATTCGCTCTGATCTCGGAACGGGGTTGCAAAACCCGCGTTGCCGGGCGGCGTTGGCGAGCAGCGGAATTTCCCAGGGAGGTTGCATGCTTGGCCTCATGCAGGACTGGCCGCTGACGGTCGACAAGATCCTCGACCACGCCAAAACCTGGCACGGCGACAGCGAGATCGTCACCCGCTCGGTCGAGGGCCCGATCGTCCGCACCACCTATGCCGAGGCGCACGGCCGGGCGAAGCGGCTGTCGAACGCCCTGCTGGGGCTGGGGGTCGGCCCCAGCGACCGGGTGGCGACGCTCGCCTGGAACACCGCCCGGCACCTGGAGGCCTGGTATGGCGTCATGGGCATGGGCGCGGTCTGCCACACGCTGAACCCGCGGCTGCATCCCGATCAGCTCTGCTACATCATCAACCATGCCGCCGATAAGGTCATTCTCACCGACCTCACCTTCGCGCCCTTGCTGCTGGCGCATCGGGACCGGATGCCGAGCGTCGAGCAACTCGTCGTCCTCAGCGACCCGGCGCACATGGCGGGGCTCGGCGACGCCAGCGTGCTCTGCTTCGAGACCCTGATCGCCGGACAGTCCGAGGACTTCGCCTGGGGCGGCTTCGACGAGAACACCGCCGCGGGCCTCTGCTACACCTCCGGCACCACCGGCGCTCCGAAGGGCGTGCTCTACTCCCACCGGTCCAACTTCCTGCACACCCTGGTCACCCTCGGCGGCGACCTCCTGGGGATCAGCGCCCGCGACGTGGTGATGCCGGTCGTACCGATGTTCCACGCCAATGCCTGGGGGATCAGCTTCTCCGCCCCGGCGGTGGGAGCCAAGCTGGTGATGCCGGGGCCGAAGCTCGACGGCGCCTCGGTGCACGAATTGCTGGAGAGCGAGGGCGTGACCTTCTCCGCCGCCGTGCCGACCGTCTGGCAGATGCTGCTCAACCACCTGCGGCAGACCGGCGGCAGGCTCACGACCTTGAAGCGGGTGTGCATCGGCGGCGCGGCCGTGCCCGCGGCGCTGGTGCGCGCTTTCGAGGACGACTACGGCGTCGAGGTCACCCACGCCTGGGGCATGACCGAGACCTCGCCGCTCGGGACCGAGGCGCGGGCCACCGCCAGGACCCTGGCGCTCGATCCGCAGAGCCAGTTCCGCCAGAAGATGAAACAGGGCCGCCCCGCGCTGGGCATCGAAATGAAGCTGGCCGACGAGGCCGGGCGCCCCCTGCCCCACGACGGCAAGACCTCGGGCCACCTGAAGGTGAAGGGGCCGTTCGTCGCTCGCGCCTACTTCGGCGGCGACGGCGGCGATATCCTCGACGCCGAAGGCTACTTCGACACCGGCGACGTGGCGACCATCGACGAATTCGGCTTCATGCAGATCACCGACCGGGCCAAGGACGTCATCAAGTCCGGCGGCGAATGGATCTCCTCGATCGAGATCGAGAACCTGGCCATGGACCATCCCAAGGCCGAGCTCGCCGCCGTCATCGGCGTGCGGCACCCCAAGTGGGACGAACGCCCGGTGCTGCTGGTCAAGCTGAAGCCGGACGCGGTCGCTACCCGCGACGAGTTCCTGAGCTTCCTGGACGGCCGGATCGCCCGCTGGTGGATGCCCGACGACGTCCTCTTCGTGAGCGACATCCCGCTGGGCCCGACGGGCAAGATCGACAAGAAGGTGCTGCGCGAACGGATGAAGGACTACATGCTTCCCTCGGCGCCCTGAGGCGCTAAACCTGCCGCACCGCGGCTGCGCAGCTGGATCCACATCGGCCTCGCCGGGGAAGCGCCGGGAAGCACGCGCGCTTGCGCGAGCACATGCGGACCAGCGTCCGTCCCGCCGGCTGACCCAGCGCGCACGGCCGGCAGATTGCAACGCCGATCGCCCGCAAGCCGGTTTCCATGCTACGTCGCGCTTGATATTGCGGCCTTGTATTGCGGCGCAGCACGGCGCACCGAGCGAAGGAGCTTAGCAGGTGACAGGTAAGGTTCAGGCCAACGCCGTCGAGGCCCTCGCCGGGCTCCTGTTCGACGGCATGACCATCATGGCCGGCGGCTTCGGCCTGTGCGGCATTCCGGAGAACCTGATCGCGGCGATCCGCGCGGCCGGGGTGAAGGAGCTGACGGTCATCTCCAACAACTGCGGGATCGACGACTTCGGCCTGGGCATCCTGCTGGCCGGTGGCCAGATCAAGAAGATGATCTCCAGCTACGTCGGCGAGAACAAGCTGTTCGAGAAGCTCTACCTGTCCGGCGACCTGGAGCTGGAATTCAACCCGCAGGGCACCCTGGCCGAGCGCATCCGCGCCGGCGGCGCCGGGATCCCGGCCTTCTTCACCAAGACCGGGGTCGGCACCCTGGTGGCGGAGGGTAAGGAAGTCCGCGAGTTCGACGGCGAGCTCTATGTGATGGAGCGCGGCCTGACCGCCGACCTCTCCATCGTCAAGGCCTGGAAGGGCGACGCCGAAGGCAACCTGATCTACCGGAAGACCGCGCGGAACTTCAATCCGATGATGGCCACCGCAGGCAGGACCACTGTGGTCGAGGTCGAGGAGATCGTCGAGGTCGGCGCGCTCGACGCCGACAACATCCACACGCCGGGCATCTATGTCGACCGCCTCCTCAAGGGAGAGGTCTTCGAAAAACGCATCGAGCGGGTCACCACACGGCCACGCGCGACCGCCGGGGAGCAGGTCTAATGAGCTGGACGCGGGACGAGATGGCCGCGCGCGCGGCGATGGAGCTGCGCGACGGCTTCTATGTGAACCTCGGCATCGGGATCCCGACGCTGGTCGCCAACTATATTGCGCCGGGGATGACGGTGACGCTGCAGAGCGAGAACGGCATGCTCGGCATGGGTCCCTTCCCCTATGAAGGCGAGGCCGACCCGGACCTGATCAACGCCGGCAAGCAGACCATCACCGAACTGCCCAGCTCGTCCTATTTCAGCTCGGCTGACAGCTTCGCGATGATCCGCGGCGGCCACATCGACCTCTCCATCCTGGGGGCGATGCAGGTGGCGGCGAACGGCGACCTCGCCAACTGGATGGTGCCGGGCAAGATGGTCAAGGGCATGGGCGGCGCCATGGACCTGGTCGCCGGCGTCAAGCGCGTCGTCGTCGTCATGGAGCATGTCGAGAAGTCCGGCGCCCCCAAGCTGGTCGACGCCTGCTCGCTGCCGCTGACCGGCCAGGCCGTGGTGGACCTGGTGGTCACCGACCTCGGGGTTTTCCAGATCGACCGCGGCAAGCGCCCGCTGACCCTGGTGCAGCTGGCCCCCGGCGTCACCGTCGAGGAAATCCGGGCCAAGACCGAGCCCGCCTTCGAGGTGGCGCTGGCTTAGGCCGACAGCGACACGGCCTCGCCGGCGCGTGGCCGAGGCCGCCGCCCGATCCGTTGCGCCTCAGAGCGCCTGGCAAGCCTGGGGGTGCTGGCGCACGTAGTCCTCGACTTGCTCAGCCTCTGCCAATCCGCTCCAGGCGCGGCGCCCGCCACATCGCCGGTGGCGCCGGGACAGGCAGGATTGTGGCTCGTGCGGATCCGACAACTCAGCGCCCCCTTGAACTCATCGAGCCGGCAGCCGCTCTGGTCGGCCTGGTAGCTCGTGAAGAGGCCGTCAAGGCTTGCGCTGAACCTGCGTGCGCCGAAAGAGGTCTGGAAGAGGCCGGCCTCGGCGCTCTCCGCGGTGGTGAAGCACTGGCTGACGTCGCGCCCCTCATTGTTCGCCGGCAACGGCTCTTGCGGCGCGGGCGCCCGGCGGCTTCAGTGGGAGAGCCGCCCGCCTTGCCCCGGGCGGCGAAGGGGAAACATGACGGCCACGAACTTCATCAAGGTCGAACGCCGCGGAGCGGTCACCACCCTCACCCTCGACCGCCCCCAGGCGATGAACAGCCTGACGCTGGGCATGCACTACGCATTGCAGGCGGCGTTCGACGACTTCGCCGCCGACGAGGGCCAGAGGGTCTGTGTCATCACCGGGGCCGGTGAGGCGGCCTTCTGCGCCGGCAGCGACCTCAAGGCGATGGCGGCGGGCGAGGCCGGCCCCTACCCACGCTGCGGCTATGCCGGGCTGAGCGAGCGGTTCGACCTGGCCAAGCCGGTGATCGCCGCGGTCAATGGCCTGGCGCTCGGCGGCGGCTTCGAGATCGCGCTGGCCTGCGACATCGTCGTGGCCGCCGAGACCGCCAGCTTCGGCCTGCCAGAGCCGCTGGTCGGCACGGTGGCGCTGGGCGGCGGGCTGCACCGCCTGCCGCGGCAGATCGGACTGAAGCCGGCGATGGGCCTGGCGCTCAGCTCACGGCGGATCGCCGCCGCCGAGGCCTTTCGCCTGGGCCTGGTCAACGAGGTGGTCGCCGCCGGCGGACTGGGAGCCGCCGTCGACCGCTGGTGCGACGACATCCTGAAGGGCGCGCCGCTGGCGATCGCCGCCACCAAGGAGACCATGATGCGCAGCCTGGACGAGCCGGACCTGGCGAGCGCCCTGAAAGCCCAGGCCGCCTACCCGCTCTTCGCCGCACAGGCCGTCAGCGAGGACAAGGCGGAGGGCGCCCAGGCCTTCGCCGCCAAACGTCCCCCACAGTGGAACGGCCGCTGAGCGGGCCGGCGGCGGCAGGTCGAAGACGCTGACGTTCTCGATGCCCAGCTTCGGCATGGCGGGTTCAGCCGTCGGATGACTCTGCGGCAGCGCAGCCATTAAGGCTCAGCCGCGTTCTCTCCTATGCCGGGGGTGGCCAAGCTCCTCCGCCTGCGCCGGGCCGCGCCATAAAAGCGTCGCGCCCTGGGGCTAGGCTGGGTCTTGCATTCGGAGGCTTAGGTCCAATGGACTTCATGGGAGTGGGCCGGATCCTGACCTGGGTGGTGGCGACCGCCGTCTTCGCCGCCTGCTGGGCCTGGGCGATCTCGTCCTGGGGACTGCTCGGCCTCTATGTCGGTTGGATCCCCGCCCTGATCCCCGCGCCGCTCGCGGCGGTGGCGGTCTCTTCCTTATGGAGCGTGATCGGGCTCACGGCCCTGCTCGGCTGGCATTTTCACGCCTGCGAGCGTGACGGCGACTTCGGCCCGGAAACCCCGCTCTAACAGCTGAGCCGCCGCCTGTACGGCATAGGCGTGAACCTCCTCTGACGCCCCTCGTTGTTGCTGGCGCAGAGGAGAAGGACCATGCCTGCCAAGTCGAAATCTCAGCAGAAGGCGGCCGGGGCGGCGCTTTCGATCAAGCGCGGCGAGACCCCGAAGTCGAAGGCCCGCGAGCCCTCCAAGCACATGGCCGAGTCCATGAGCGAGCAGGAGCTCGAAAAAATGGCCTCGACCAAGCGCAAGGGGAAACCCGAGCACGCCTCCCGCTCATGACGCTGGCGCAGATTCCGGCGCGGCTCAGACCTTCATCAGGCCAGCCGTGATCTTCTCGTAGACGGCCTTAGTGATCTTCAGATAGCCGCGCCGGGGATCGTGGAAGAACAGCGGCCCGCGCACCTTGGCCGGGTCGTAGCCGTCGGCGACCAGGTCCATCTTGCGGACCTTGAAGGTTCCGGTGGTCTCGATCGCCGGCAGGACGCGGACGAACAGCGGCTGGGCGTAGACGGGCAGCTCACGGGCGACGTGCTCGCCAAAGGCCTTGATGTCAAAGTCAGGGTCGACCACCAGGGCGGCCATTCCGGCGCGCCCCTCCGCCCCCTCCACCGCCACGCCATAGACATTGGCCTGCAGCACGCCCGGCGTGGCCTGCAGACGCTCCGCCACCTCGTTGGTTGAGACGTTCTCGCCCTTCCAGCGGAAGGTGTCGCCGATCCGGTCGATGAAATAGAGGTAGCCGTCGGCGTCCGTGCGCATCAGGTCGCCGGTGGCGAACCAGGCGTCGCCCTTCTCGAACACGTCGCGCAGGACCTTCTTCTCCGATGCGGCCTTGTCGACATAGCCGGTGTACTCGGCGCGCGCGTCGCCGCCGATCCGGCCGATGCATTCGCCGACCTCGCCCGCCGGCGCCTCGATGCAGAAGCCGTTCGGGCCGCGGACCGCCTTCTCCGTCTCGACGTCGAACAGGATGACCCGCACGTTGAAGCGGCTACGCAGCCATTTCGGCGCCCGCCCAACGGCGCCTTCCCGGCCGTCGAAGTTGAACAGGCTGACGTTTCCCTCGGTCGAGCCGTAGAACTCCAGGATCTCGGGAATGCGGAAGCGCTGCTTCATCACCGGCCAGATGTCCGGGCGCAGGCCGTTGCCGAAGGCCATCCTGAGCTTGTGCCCGGTCTCCAGCTCGCTCGGCGGCTGATTGACCAGATAGCGGCAGAGCTCGCCGATATAGACGAACATGGTGCAGCCCTCGGCTGTCACCTCATGCCAGAAGTGGCTGGCGGAGAACCGCTGCTTCAGCACCACCGAGCCACCGTTGAGCAGGGCCGCGCCCATGGCGCAGAGGCCGCCGGTGGCGTGGTAGAGCGGCAGGGCGACATAGGTGCGGTCGCTCTCCCGGCCGTTGGTCGAGCCGGCGAAGCCGCGCATGTAGAGCTGGCCGCGGACATGGGTGATCCGCGCCGCCTTGGGCATGCCGGTCGTGCCCGAGGTGAAGATCAGCAGCAGGGTGTCGCGCGCCCGAAGGTCTTCGCGCATGCGCCGGTCGGGCGGCAGCTGGCTGCAGCTCTTCAACGCCTGCACGAGATCGCGCTGGCCGCCGTGCGCCGGCCCCAGCACCCACTGCGGCAGCGGCTTGTCGAGCAGCGGCTGCGCAGCCTCGAAGGCCGCGGCGGTGTCGGGGTCGAGCAGCACATGGCTGGCGCCGGAGATGTTGATGCAGTGGGCCAGCGGCAGGCCGGCGAGCTGGTTGTTGATCAGCGCGGTCACCACGCCGATCTTCGACAGTCCATACCAGATGGCGAAGTATTCCAGCCGGTTCGGCATGAACAGGGCGACCGTCTGGCCACGCCGCAAGTTCAGGCTCTTCGCCCAGTGGGCGAACCGGTTGGCCATGGCGTCCAGCTCGCCATAGGTCAGGCTGCGGCCCTGGAAGGTGATCGCCGGCCGCGTACGCCACTTGGCCACTGCAGCTTCGAGATCGTCGCAGAGCAGGTTGTCGGAGCCGGGGTCGATCGATTTCACGCGCGACAACGTGCGGGTCAGGCCGCGCAAGAATCGCCACTCGCGTTGAAGCCTCGCCTTTAGGGGCATCCTCTCCTCCGACGTGCAGCGGGGAAGTTGGCGGCGCGTCGGGCGCCGGGTCAAGCGCCAGCCGGCGTGCGATCGCCGCTCCAGAGCAAGCAGGCAGTTCGCGAGCACGCGCCTTGCAGTCGCTCCACCGGCGAAAGCGGCCGCCGGCAAGATCACCGAAGCGCGCCCGATATCAATCGGATCGGTAGTTGTCGCCATACAGTATTCACAGGCACATCGGACTCGCTTCTCCTGGCGATCAAACTCGATTCAAGGCCACGCTTGCGGGAAATCATCTCGGAACTTCGGCCCTCTGGAGCCGTTTGACTGCCCGACACTCTCGCGGAGAGCCTGAAAATGCCTGTGGACTTCAGTGCGCCTGAGGGCGCCGCCTCCCCTCAGAACGAGGACACCATGTTCGCCCCCACCCCGCTTTGGGATCGTCAGCCGAAGACGCGCCGCGGCCGGCGCGCGGCCGCGAGCCGTGCGGTCCGCGATCCGGCGATCGACGCCGGCGAGGCGGGGGCGGGCGCCGGCGTGATCGGCGCGACGACCGCGGCCGAGCCGGCCGACGCCGCCTACGAGACCCAGCCCGCGGCGAGAGGCGAGGCGACGCCGAGTCGCCGCGGCGGCGTCCCGGCCGGGGCGGTCGCCGCCGGCGTGGCCGCCGTCGCCGCCCTGGCCGCCGTCGGCTGGTACGCCAGCCGTCCGCATGACACCGGCGTGGTCGAGCTGACGCCGGGCGCCCCGGCCACACGCGAGATCGCGCTGAACACCGCCGCCCCGCCGCCGAGCGCCGCCGAGGCCCCGGTGACGTCGACCCCGCCGCGACCGGCGCCGCAGGCCCAGCCGGCGAAGACGTCGCGCGAACCGACCCCGACGACCCGCACCGCGAGGACGGCGACCACGCCGCGGAGCCGCACGGCGCTCGCCGCCCATACCTCGACGCGCGTGCGTCCGGCGCCGAGCGACAGCGCGGCGGTCGCCGGCGTAGACGCCAGCGCCACGGCGCCGATGATCGCGACGCCCCCGCCTTCACCCTCGACATCGACGTCGACCACGCCGATGGGCGCGGCGGTGAACCCGGCTCCGGTCAATCCGGTCATCCCGGCGTCGCCCGCGCCCACCACGCCCAGCGGAGCCGCGGCCCAGCCGAGCGCGCCGGCGACGACCGATCCGACGGTGACGCCGTAGCAGCGGCTCTGCGAACCTTCCTCAGTTCGCCGTCAGTTCGGCCTCGAGGGTGATCTCGGCGTTCAGCACCTTCGAGACCGGGCAGGTCTTTTCCGCCGCATGGGCGAGCTCGCGGAACCTGGCCGCGTCGATGCCGGGGATCCGGGCGCGCAGGGTCAGGGCCGAGCGGCTGATCCTGAAGCCGTCGCCCTCGGGCTCCAGGCTCAACGCCGCCTCGGTGCGGATCTCGTCGGGCGTGAAGCCCGCCGCCTGCAGGCCGAACGCCAGCGCCATGCTGAAGCAGCCGGCGTGGGCGGCGGCGATCAGCTCCTCGGGATTGGTCCCGGACTCGTTCTCGAAGCGCGTCTTGAAGCCGTAGGGACTGTGCGAGAGCACGCCGGACTGGGTGGTGAGCGCGCCGACCCCGGTGCGGCCGTCGCCTTTCCAGACCGCATTGGCCTTGCGGATCATGGCGTATCCTTCCTGAAGCTTGGAGAAAGAGGCGGGAGCGTGGGCCCCTGCCCCTCTCAACGCTCCAGCGGCCTATTCGGCCGCCTGCCTGCGCTTGCCGGGCTCCTGAACAGGACCTATGCCCTCAGGGAGGAGTAGCGATAAAATCGATTGTTATTGAATTCGGATCGCAAAATTCTATGCGGCAGTGCGGCGCAAAATTGATCGGAATCCACCGCTGCGCGTCCGCGCCGCATAGCGCGCTGAAGACTAAACGGCTAAGGAATGCGCATCTCATGTCGCCAAACGGCCTGCCGCAGGGGAGCGTCGCCGAATGATATCTTCTAAAGAAGCCGCCGAGTGGGGCTCGGCCACCATGGTCTTCGCGTCCGGCGCGATGGCTGGGCACTACGCCTCGCTGGGCATGACGCCGGTGCAGTGGGCCGGCGCCGCCGCGGCGGTGCTGGGCTCGGTGACCGTGGCCGTCGTCGTCCGCATCTGGCCGGCCAAGGCCCGCGCCGCGAGCCCGTCGCGCCGCGACTAGGCGCGAAGGCCTGGGGCGGCAAGCCGCCCCGCCGCCTTCGAATGCATCCTAAGACAAAAATGAACGCCCGCGCATGCGGGCGTTCTTCTTTTCCGGCGCCGGGAGACCGCAGCTGCGGTCCCGGTGCTACTTCTTCGCCGACTCGTTGCAGCTGGTGAGCTGCTCCGGCGTCAGTTGCTTTGCAGCCGGGCCGAAGGCGCTGACGGCGCCCATCTGACGGACCAGTTCCTTGCAACCGCGGACCGAGGCGGTGTCGGCCGACGGCGTACGGGCGGCGCAGACGTCGCCCAGGCACTCGAACACGGCGCCGCCGGCGACCGGCTTGGCCGCGCCAACGCCCGCGGACGCCAGTTTGGCGACCACCGGTTCAGCCATCGCGCTGGTGGCCATCGCGCCGGCAGCCAGGGCGATGAGCGCGGCAGTGAGACGGAACTTCATAGACTTCCCCTTAAAATCGAAACGTCTTAACCCCCTCGGGGCCTAGGCCAGGGGTTCCCTACACCAGAACCGGCGCGGCTTGTCGCGAGATTTCTTTTCGCAAACGCGAAAGATCGTCGCGGCGCTCATGCTGTTCTCAGACACCGCGACAGGCAGGCGGGGATCAGCTCTCAGAAGGCACGGGGACCAGGATTTCGCCACCTGATTCGCGGAACTTGCGGGCCATGGCGTCCAGGTTGGCCTCGAGATCCTGCGCCGCACGGTTGTCCCCGGCCATGTCGTTCTGGGATCTGGCCGCCTCGCGGATATCCTGGCTGATCTTCATCGAGCAGAACTTCGGGCCGCACATCGAACAGAAGTGGGCGGTCTTCATCGCCTCCTTCGGCAGCGTCTCGTCGTGGTATTCCCGCGCGGTTTCCGGATCGATGCCCAGGTTGAACTGGTCCTCCCAACGGAACTCGAAGCGCGCACGGGAGATGGCGTCGTCCCAGGCCCGGGCGGTCGGATGGCCCTTGGCGAGGTCGGCGGCGTGGGCGGCCAGCTTGTAGGTCATCACCCCCACCTTGACGTCGTCGCGGTTCGGCAGGCCGAGATGCTCCTTCGGCGTGACGTAGCAGAGCATCGCCGTGCCGAACCAGCCGATCATCGCCGCGCCGATGGCGCTGGTGATGTGGTCGTAGCCGGGGGCGACGTCGGTGGTGAGCGGGCCCAAGGTGTAGAAGGGCGCCTCGCCGCAGGTCTTCAGCTGCTTGTCCATATTGGCTTTGATCTTGTGCATCGGCACGTGGCCGGGGCCTTCGATCATCACCTGCACATTGTGCTTCCAGGCGATCTGCGTGAGTTCGCCCAGCGTCTCCAGCTCCCCGAACTGCGCTGCGTCATTGGCGTCGGCGATACAGCCCGGACGCAGGCCGTCGCCAAGGCTGAACGACACGTCATAGGCCTTCATGATCTCGCAGATGTCTTCGAAGTGCTCGTAGAGGAAGTTCTCCTTGTGGTGCGCCAGGCACCACTTGGCCATGATCGAGCCCCCGCGGCTGACGATGCCGGTGACGCGCGAGGCGGTGAGCGGCACATAGGCCAGCCGCACCCCGGCATGGATGGTGAAATAGTCCACCCCCTGCTCGGCCTGTTCGATCAGCGTGTCGCGGAAGACCTCCCAGCTCAGGTCCTCGGCGACGCCGTTGACCTTCTCCAGCGCCTGGTAGATCGGCACGGTGCCGATGGGCGCTGGGCTGTTGCGGACGATCCAGTCGCGGATGTTGTGGATATTGCGGCCGGTGGACAGGTCCATGACGGTGTCGGCGCCGCAGCGGATGGACCAGACCATCTTGTCGACTTCATCGGTCACGTGGGACAGGACGGCCGAGTTGCCGATGTTGGCGTTGATCTTCACCAGGAAGTTGCGGCCGATGATCATCGGCTCGAGCTCGGTGTGGTTGATGTTGGCCGGGATGATGGCGCGGCCGCGGGCGATCTCGTCGCGGACGAATTCCGGGGTGCAGAAGTCCGGGATTTCGGCGCCGAAATCCTCGCCGTCGCGGATGAAGGCGTCGCTCTCCTTGCGGCGCAGGTTCTCGCGGATGGCGACGTATTCCATCTCCGGCGTGATGATCCCGCGGCGGGCGTATTCGAGCTGGGTGACGTTGGCGCCGGCCTTGGCTCGGTAGACGCGGCGCGGGGCGGTGAACTGCGGGGCCAGGCCCTCGCCCTTGGCGAAGCCGTTGTCCTCGGGCTTCACCTCGCGGGGGGTCTCGACGATCTCGACATCGCCGCGCGAGACGACCCAGGGCTCGCGGGTGCGCGGCAGGCCCTTGTCGATGTCGATGGTCACGGTCGGGTCGGTATAGGGGCCGGAGGGATCGTAGAGGGTCAGGGCCGCCTCGTTCGCGCTCGGATGCACCGCGACCTCGCGGAACGGCACGCGGATGTCGGGCCACAACACGCCGGGCTGATAGACCTTCTTCGAGCCGGGACGCTCGCCGGTCGGGATCGTCGCGGCTTCCAGGTTGCCGGTGGGCTTGTTCATGACGCGCGGCCTCGCTCAATCAAAGGCGGATCGGCGGCGAGGAACGGAACGGCTTCCTTCCCTTCGCCGGCATGACCCGGATCAGGTTCGACGGGTCGCGGGCCTACCCGCCTCTCAGCCGCTCAAATGCGGCCCCCCGAGGAGGCCTGGACGTTAGGCCCGAGAGGCCGCCGAGGCCAGCTCTTTTGCGATGGCCGCGCAGTTCGGAACAGCGGTCACAGTCCCAGGTTAAGGTTCCGCGAGGAGGAAACTGACGATGAAGCTCGCCCTCACAGCCTTGCTCGGCGCAGCCGGCGCCCTGGCCGCCTGCTCCGAGCCCTATCCGCCGCCGCCTGGCCCGCCCCTGGCGTCGGTCGCCGCGGCCGATCAGCCGCTCGCGGACGGCTGTTTCCGCACCCACGACATCGACAACCACCGCGTCGCCGACGACCACACCCTCTACATCCGCGTCGCCAACCGCGACGTCTACCGGCTGGAGATGGCCGGCTCCTGCCTGGCCGCGGCCAGCTCGTCCGACCCGCTGGTGATCCGCGAGCCGCCCGGCGTGCCCTATGCCTGCCGGCCGATCGACCTCGACATCTCCATCGCCCGCGGGGGGCTCGGCTTGGGCGGCGGAACGCCGATCCCGTGCATCGTCAAGTCGATGACGCGACTGACGCCGGACGAGGTCGCCGCCCTGCCGCCGCGCGATCGGCCTTGAGGCCTGGGCCTGACGCCCTACAGTTGGTCGGAATTGAAGGTGTCGCAGGCGGCGGGGTCGCCGCTCTGAGAGCCGGCGCGGAACCAGCGCATCCGCTGGGCCGAGCTGCCGTGGGTGAAGCTGTCGGGCGCGACACGGCCGGTCGCGGCTTTCTGCAAGGTGTCGTCGCCGACCGCGGCGGCGGCGCGCAGGCCGTCCTCGATGTCGCTGGGCGTCAGCGACACCTGGCCGTTGGAGACCTCGGCGGCGTGCGCCGCCCAGACGCCGGCGTAGCAGTCGGCCTGCAGCTCCAGCCGCACCGAGCCGCTCCGCGCCCCGCGGGCGCCCATCTGCTGGGCGGTCTCGTCGGCGCCGAGCAGGTGCTGCACGTGGTGGCCCATCTCATGGGCGATCACATAGGCCTTGGCCGCGTCGCCGCCTGCGCCGAAGCGGCCTTGCAGCTCCTGCCAGAAGGCCAGGTCGAGGTAGACCTTCTGGTCGTTCGGACAGTAGAAGGGGCCCATGGCGGACTGGCCGAGGCCGCAGCCGGTGCCGGTCGACTGGCTGTAGAGCACCACCGCCGACGGCGGCCGGAAACTGCGGTCCTCCTGGCGGAAGATCGCCGTCCAGACGTCGTCGACATTGGTCGAAACCACGTCGACGAACTGGCCCTCGCGGTCAGAGACCCTGCCCTGCACCCCCTGCTGCTGTTCGACCGGCGCGCCGCCGCCGCTCACCGCATTCAGGGTGGTCGATGGATTGATGCCGAACACCAGATAGCCGATCAGGGCCAGCACCACGCCGCCGGCGCTCAGGCCGCCGACGCCCACAGGCCCCAGGCCACGCCGATCCTCGATCCCGCCGGATTGCCGGCCGCCTTCCCAGCGCATCTCGCCCTCGCCTCGCCGCACCAGCCTGGCCGATAACGCCGCAGCCGGCCAGGCGCTCCGTCACGCTTCAATGATGGTTGTCGGCCGCCGCCTTCACGCGCGCATTTGAGGCGGCGAGCCGGTCGTCGGGAATCGAGGCGAACTGGTCGGCGTCGAGCCGGGCTCCGCCCTGCAGCGGCGGCGGCGGCCGCGACCGGCCCTGCGCCTGGACGTCGGCGATCGCCTGTTCGGCGCGGATCTGCGCCTCAAGCACGGTCAGCTGGTTCTGCTGAATCACCGCCTGGCGCGCGGCCATGTCCTGCTGGGCCTGCAGCTCGCTGGCGCGCAGCTGGGCGTCCATCGTCGCCTGCAGCGACTGGGCCAGCGCGGGCGCCGCCATGGCCGCAAGGCTGATGGCGGTAAAACAGATCAGGGCAAGGCGGCGGGCAGCGCGCATCTTCGGGCTCCGGACCCGCCTCAGATGGGAAGCCCCGGCGCGGGGCGCCAGCACACCCGCCCCTGCCCCTACTCTCCCGGCTCGCCGGCGGCGCTCTGGATGTAGTTGGCCTCGCCCATCGAGCTGATCAGCTTGAGCTGGGTCTCCAGATAGTCGATGTGCGCCTCGGTATCGCACAGGATCTCGGTGAGCATCTCGCGGCTGACGAAATCCTGGGCGGCTTCGCACTGGGCGACGCCGGCCACCAGGGTGGCGCGGCCGCCGACCTCGAGCTGCAGGTCCGCGGTCAGGGCCTCCAGCACCGTCTCGCCGATCGAAAGCTTGCGCAGATCCTGCAGGTTGGGCAGGCCGTCGAGGAACAGGATCCGCTTGATAAGCTTGTCGGCGTGCTTCATCTCGTCGATGGATTCGTCGTAGATGACCTTGCCGAGCTTGGTGCATCCCCAGTTGTCGAGCATGCGCGCGTGCAGGAAATACTGGTTCACCGAGGTGAGCTCGTTGGTCAACACCTCGTTCAGCCGGGCGATGATGGCCGGGTCGCCTTGCATGGCAGTCTCCTGATGACGCGGAGAGAGCCTCAGCCCATCCGTCGCGGCTGGCAATAGGGGGAAGCCGCCTCAACCTACTCCGCGGCGTAGCGCAGGGTCTCCTTGGCCTCGGTGATCATGCCGCGCATGTCGCAGACGCACTTCGCGCACCGGGGCGTGCAGGCGCGGGCCTTGAAGATATCGGCCGGCCGGCGGGCGCCGGCGGCGATCGCGGCGCGGACTTCGCGCTCGCGGATGCCGTTGCAATTGCAGACGTACACGTGACCCGACCCGATCCCTGAGCGCCTGGCCGCCGAACGCGGCCTCGTTAAGGGTCACTATACGCAAGTGCGAATAGCTCGCAATAGCATTTTCACGCCACGCCTCCGAAGCGCCCAGGCCCCGCCCCGTCGATCAAGCAAGCTTTACTACTTTAAGTGAAGTTGCGGCCGGCTCAGATCTCCACATGCGTGTATATTTGCGGCCCTGCGCGGGCTCATCCGGCGATGGGGCGAACATGACCACTACCAGCTATGTCTACCTGGAGAGCCAGGACATCCTGTCGATGACCTATGTGCCGAACTCGCTGACGGTGGGCGCGAGCGGCCAGTGGCCAGACCCCGAGGTCTGCCCGGGCGACGGCGGCTGGCGGATCGCGGTGACCTGCGACCTGACGAACTCCACCCCGCCGGCGGTGAGCTTCAACAACCTGATCCCGAGTCAGAACAACCTCTGGGGATCGCACAGCGGCGGCCCGCGGCCGGCCCAATTGAATTTCTGGTTCGCCGTGGACGTCACCTTCCAGGCCGGGAGCGGGAGCTTCATCACCCGGATCCTGCTCGGGCAGGGCCATAAGAAGAGCGGCAACAACTGGTGGATCGGCGGGACCAGCATCTGCAACGGGGCGCATGACAAGGAGGTCGTCTGCATCGACGAGCAGGCGAACCTCGTGCAGGTGCTGACGCTGCAATCCCTCGACGTGGACCACTACAAGCTGACCGCCTGGTTCCCGCGCGTGACCCAGGCGACGGACGCGGCCGCGACGCTCCCGACTGCAGCCAACTCTCCGGCGGGGTCCCCCTCGATCAGCGTGATGTCGCTGACCAGCGACTACATCACCAGCGTCACCTACATCGCCGGCAGCCTGAATTGTCCGACCCCGGTCTACGACGGGCCGAATGTCACCCAGAACGGCCAGCAATGGACCGTCGACCTGCAGTGCGACCTGGAAGCCTCGCCGCAGGTGGCCGATGCGTTCATGAACATGGTCGTCAGCGCCAACCACCTGTTCGGCCCGGACTCCGGGGCCAGCTCGCCCGAGGCGTTGAACTTCTTCCTCGGGTTGAAGGTGGAGTTCAGCATCGGCGGCCTGGTGTTTTCGACCGATCTCTTCGTCGGCCAGGGAAACAGCAGCCGCGGCGGCAACGACTGGTGGATCGGCGGAACCGTGCTCGGCTGCGACGGCTCGCAGGCGCTGATCGCCTTCAGCGAACCGGATGAGGCTGTCCTGCAGGTGCTCGCCGTCGACACCAGCGCGAGCGGCGCCTTCGTGCTCGATCCCTACTGGACGAGCCTGCAGCCGCTGCCCGACCAGTCGGCCTGGATGGCCGGACTGGACCCCACCCTGTCGATCGGCGCCATCAATCTTCCGGGCAGCCATGACAGCGCCGCGATCGGCGGCTGGACCCGCTTCTGGACGACCCAGTCGCTGTCGCTGACCGACCAGTTCAATGCAGGGGTGCGGCTGTTCGACATCCGCGTCGCCGTGCGACAGCCCCAGCCGGACGGCCCCTACGTCTTCTACACCTGCCATGGCGACGCCGGCGCCGAGATCGGCGCCAACCTGTTCCAGACTCTCGAGAGCGCGCTCGACGAACTACAGGCCGTGCTGCAGCCGGAGGGGACGCTGGAGTTCATCGTCATGAGCTTGAAGATCGACGATGATGGCGGCTTCAGTCCGTACGAGTTCGTCGCCGACCTCAAGACCCTGCTGACTGGAATCGACAATCTCCTGTGCAGCCCCAGCCTGCCCACCGTCGGCCAGGCGCAGGGCAAGATCTATGTGGTGAACCGGGTCAGGGACCTGAACCTGGCGGCGGCCGACCTCGCCATTCCCGACAACACCCCAGGCGATCTGCTCACCGCGAGCTCCGATCACAGGTTCAGCGTCTATGTGCAGGACCAGTATGAAGACTACGACGGCAACCCCGTCACGGTGAAGCTGGGCCTCTACCAGGGCGCCGTGCAGGCGGGGACGGCGGCCGACGTTCTGCTCAATTTCGCGTCCGGCACGACCTGCGTCGTCTTCGGCGTCTATATCGACCAATTCATCCTGCAATGGCTGGGCGCCAGCCCCGGCGCGACCCGGCCCGCGCGGCTGGGGTGGACGCTGCACGACTTCGTGGACGCCGCCTACGGGACCGACAAGTACGGCGCCATGAGCCTCATCCAGATCGTCGTCGCCTCGAACTTCGGCTACGCCGCCTATCCAGAGACCTTCAACCCGTTCGCGCCGGGCGCCGTCCTTCCGACCGCCCCATCCCGGGCGCTCCGCCGCGCGTTTCGCGCGCGACGCGCGGCGCTGCGAGCGGAGGCTGCTTCATCGAGCGTCCCGGCGCGCGCGCCGGAGAACACGCCCGCCTGACGGTTCAGGGCGCAGGCGGACCCGGCCCCGCGGTCGCCGGGGCGGCCAGGGCGTCGGCGGCCAGCCAGCCGTACCGGCTCTCCAGCCGGTCGGTCTCGGCGGCGATCGTCGCGGCGGCCGCGCCGGAGGCTTGCAAGGCGCGGAGCCGCGCGACCTCCGCCGCCAGCCGGCGGGCCAGCTCGGCGCGGCAGCGCTGGCTACGCGCCATCGCCCGCGCGTCTTCGGCATCGTTTCCCAGCGCCCTCATCGCCTCGTCCAGCGCTTCGGGGGTCGCCGCCTGATGGCCGACATGCAGCATGGTGATCTGCCGAACGTGGGCGACGCACCAGTCGCGCAGCGAACTGCGGGCGGTCGCGTCCATGGCCACGCCCATCTCGTCACGCTCGCCGGTCACGAAGACCAGGCGCGACGCGGCTTGAAACCGCCCCAGCAGCGCGGCGTGGGGGATCGGCGTCTGCGGCCCGCCGATCGGGTCGGCCCCGGCGTTCAGCATCGCCCCGGAAAACAGGTCCGGGAATTCGAGCGCCATCCGTTCCGCCGCCCGCGAGCCGCCGGAGAAGCCGGCGACGTAGATCCGCGAACGGTCGACCTCATACTTGGCCGCCACGTTCCAGGCCGCGGCGAGCGCCAGCGGGATGCGCCGCAGATGGACGCTCTCCGGGTTGCCGGAGCGGGCCGCCGTCACGAAGATCGCGCCGTAGTCGTCGAGCACCGAACCCCAGCCCGGCGGCAGCGCAGCCTCGTTCCACGGCGGGATGAAGACGACCACGGCAAAGCCGCCGGCGGGCTTGCGCTTCGGGACGTAGACGGCGAACCGCTCGGCCGCGAGGTCGAAGAACTGCGCCTGCGGACGCTCGCCGGCGGCGATCGCTCGCGTCCGATACTCACGGTACGACCTGGGACCAAGCAGGCGGGCCGCCACCGCCGCGGGGGCGGCGAAATCCGGATAGTCGTCGAATCTCACGTCGCGATGCAGACCCGGCGTGGCCGCCGCATCCGCCGCCGAAGCCCGCGGGCCCTCGGCCCTGAGGCCGGACGCCAGGCTCGTCGTCGCGACAAGCGCGGTCAGCGCCGGGATCCAATGCCGCGACGATAACAGAATGCGAGCGGTCCAACTTTCCCGGCTGCGCGTCATCAATTGGATTTAGATGACTTCCATGCCCGGGCCGCTAGCCTAAAGCTTCAGGCCCTTCTTCGTCGTCCTCCTGGCCATGCTCGGCCTGTTGGCTAGCCCGGCTGTCGCCGCGGCGGCCCCGGCGACGTGCGCAGCAGACGCATCGCCACACCACTTGGTTCGCTTATGTCCGAGCCATAACGATACCGGTTGGTTCACGGTCATATGCCGCGCTTCACGCGCTTGGGCGTCATGCCGCCTCTCGTCCGTCCGCCTCCGCTTCTGGCGCGTAGGCCCGAAGGAAGGCTTCGAGACCTTCCGACACCTCGCCGGCGGCCATTTCCGAACTGACCGATCTGTCGCCGCGCAACCGTCGCTCGACAAGGTCGCCTTCGGCCAGCAGCCGGAACTGGGTCGCGGCGCGATAAGGATCTGCGGGCCGCAGGCGTCCGGCGTCCATCTCGGCTTTCAGCGCCTCGGCAAGACGCCGCCACTGCGGTTGAACGTAGCGCTCGTGCATGATGCCGGCGAGGTTCGTCCGCTCGGATTCGGCGATGAGGATGCGGTCCAGAGCGATGACGTCGTCGCCGAGGCGGAACTCCACGTAGAGGCGGGCGAACTGCTCCAGGCGGGCGTGCAGATCGCCGCGACCGCCGAGCGCGTCGAAGGGCGCGGCGGCCTGAGCTTCGAGCGCATCTTCCACGACCGCGAAGAACAATTCCTCCTTCGACGGAAAATAATTGTAGAGCGTCCCCTTCGAGCCCCCGACCCGGGCCGCGATCGCGTGCATGCTCGCCCGGTCGAACCCCCTCTCTCGGAACATGCCCGCGGCCGCTTCGATGATGGCCTGCCTGCGCTTGGGCGACTTCAATCTCATGGGAAAACGCTCCACGACTACTTTTTCAAACCAATCAGTACACTTATGGCTTGACGCCTGCAAGCTATAAGCCTACTGACCTGTACGGTTCTGTTATGGAGATGCCCGTGCAGCCCCCTTCCCCTCTCGCACCCAAGGCCGCCCGCCGCGGGCGGATGTTCAGCTATTCCTTCGCGCTAGCCGCCGCCCTCTCGGCCGCGGCCTGCGCTGCGATCCCCGCGTCGCAGAAAGGGCCGCCTGCCAAGCCGATCTCGGCCTACGCGGTCGACCGGAGCTTCACGGCGCCGACCGCCGCGTGGCCCAAGTCGGACTGGTGGACCCGTTTCGGCGACGCTCAGCTGACCGGCCTGATCAATGAAGCGCTGGCCGGGTCGCCGGATCTGCGCGTTGCCGAGGCGCGCGTCCGCAAGGCCGCGGCGATCCGCGGCGAGACCCGCGCCAACCTGCTGCCGCAGGTCAATTTCCAGGGCGCGGCGCAGCACGCCCACGTCGGCGACCAGTTCGGCAGTCCGCTCGGGCTCCCGGCGCTGAACAACGGCGCCGACGTCGGCTACGCCGGCCTGGGGATGACCTGGGAGCTCGACTTCTGGGGCAAGAACCGCACCGCTCTCGCCGCTGCGACCTCGGACCAGCAGGCGGCCCAGGCGGAGCGGGAGCAGGCGAAGCTCGCGCTCTCCACCGCCATCGCCGCGCAATACGCCGAGCTCGCGTCGCTCTACGCGGAACGCGACACCGCGGCGGACGCGGTGTCCATTCACCGCCAGACGGCCGAGCTGATGTCCGGTCGCCAGGCCCAGGGACTGGAAAACGCCGCGGCTTCCGAGCGCGCCCGCTCCTCGGCCGAATCGTCCGAGGCCGAACTCGCCGCCATCGACGAAGCCATCACCAACACACGTCATGGCATCGCGGCCTTGATGGGCGAAGGCCCCGATCGCGGCCTAGCGATCCTGCGCCCCTCGGCTCAGGCGCTGAGCGCCCCCGGCCTTCCGGCCGAGCTACCGGCCAATCTGCTCGGGCGCAGGCCCGACATCGTCGCGGCACGCCTGCGCACCGAAGCGGCCTCGCATCGGATCAAGTCCGCGAAGGCGAGCTTCTATCCGAACGTCAACCTGATGGGTTTCGTGGGCGGCGGGTCGCTCGACCTTGGATCCATCGCCAGTTCCGGCTCGCTGATCGGCGCGATCGGGCCAGCGGTGTCGCTGCCGATCTTCAACGGTGGACGGCTGCGGTCGCAGTATCGGGGCGCGGAGGCCGACTACGACCTGGCCGTCGCCGAATACGACCGCACCGTGACCCACGCCTTGAACGAGGTCGCCGACGCGGTCACCAGCCGTAAGGACCTGCAACTGCGCCTGGGCCACTCGCGCGAGTCCCTCCGCGCGGCGCAGCTCGCCTACACCGTCGTCAACAACCGCTACCGCGGCGGTCTAGCCACCTACCTCGATGTGCTGAGCGCCGAGGACTCCTTGATCTCCGCCCGCCGCAACGTGGCCGGCCTCGAGAGCCGCGCCTTCACCCTCGACGTCGCCATGGTCCGCGCTCTCGGCGGCGGCTTCCAATCTTGAAAACTGGAGAGTTGAAAATGAACGCCGTCGCTAAACCCGACACCTTCGTCGAAGCCCCTGCCGCCGAAACCAACGCCGGCGCCAAGACCAAGCGGAAACAGCTCCTCTTCGGCCTCGCCGGCGGCGTTGCGGCGATCCTCGCCGGTGGGTTCGCCTACCAGACGCTGGTGGCCTCGCGGCTCGTTACGACCAACGACGCCTACGTCGGAGCCGACGTGGCCCAGGTGACGCCGCTGGTCGGCGGACCCATCGCCCAGGTGCTGGTTCAGGACACCCAACAGGTGAAGCGCGGGGACGTGCTCGTCCGACTCGACGACACCGACGCCCGGCTCGCCCTGGCGCGCGCCGAGGCCGATCTCGCCGCGACGGAGCGTCGGGTGCGCGGCATTGTCGCCACCGACTCGGAGCTGAAATCGCAGATCGCCGCGCGGACCGCCGACCAGGCCCAGGCCGCCGCCCGCGTGGCTTCCGCCAGGGCGGACCTCGAGAAGGCGCGGATCGACCTCGGTCGTCGCCAGGCCCTGGCTGGATCCGGCTCGGTGTCGGGCGACGAGCTCACCGCCGCGCAGACCGCCTTCAACACCGCGAGCGCCAACCTCAAGGCCGCCGAGGCCGCCCAGGCGCTGGCCGTGGCGAACCGCGCCTCGGCCGACAGCGCGCATCAGGCCAACAATGTCCTGATCCAGGACGCCGACCTCGACCAGAACCCGCAGGTGCTGGCCGCACGCGCGGCGCGAGACCAGGCCCGCGTCGACCTCGAGCGGACCATCATCCGCGCGCCGATCGACGGCGTCGTCTCGCGCCGCCAGGTGCAGGTGGGCCAGCGGGTCCCGGCCGGCTACACCCTGATGTGGGTCGTCCCCGTCCAGCAGGCCTACGTCGACGCCAACTTCAAGGAAGGCCAGTTGGCCAAGGTTCGGCCGGGCCAGCCGGTGAGCCTCGACGCCGACCTCTACGGCGGCAAGGTGACCTACCACGGCCACGTCGTCGGCTTCTCCGGCGGTACGGGCGCGGCCTTCGCAATCGTCCCGGCGCAGAACGCCACCGGCAACTGGATCAAGGTCGTTCAACGTCTGCCGGTCCGCATCGCGCTCGACCCGCAGGAACTCGCCGCCCACCCGCTGCGCGTGGGCCTTTCGATGAACGTCGACGTCGACGTCAGCAAGTAGGGCGCCCCATGAGCAGCATCACCGCCGATGGCGCCGGCTCGTTCGGCGAGCCGGTCGCCACTCCGCTGAGGGGGATCGCACTGGTCGTCGCCGGCATCGCGATCGCGATCGGCAACTTCCTGGTCGTGCTGGACACGACCATCGCCAACGTGTCCGTCCCCACCATCGCAGGTTCCCTTGGCGTCTCATCGTCCCAGGGCGCCTGGGTGATCACCTCCTACGCCGTGGCCGAGGCGATCACCGTTCCCCTGACCGGGTGGCTGAGCAAGAAGTTCGGCGCCCAGCGGGTGTTCGTCACCTGCTACCTGACCTTCGGCGTGCTCTCGCTATTGTGCGGCATGGCCAACTCACTGGGCATTCTGCTCCTCGGCCGCGTGCTGCTGGGCCTGGCCGGCGGTACGCTGATGCCGTTGTCGCAAATGCTGCTGTTGCGGATCTTCCCGAAGGAGCAGGCGACGACCGCCAGCGTGCTCTGGGCGATGACCACCCTGGTGGCTCCGGTCGTAGGCCCGATCCTCGGGGGCGTCATCAGCGACACCATCGGCTGGCCGTGGATCTTCTACATCAAGGTCCCGCTCGCGCTCGGCGGCGGGGCGCTGGCCTGGTTCATGACCCGCGGGCAGCCGGATCCGAAGGAGCCGGCCAAGATCGACGGCGTCGGCCTGACCCTGCTGATCATCTGGGTTGCGGCCCTGCAGATCATGCTGGACGAGGGCCGTAACAACGACTGGTTCAATTCGCTGGAGATCTGCGTCCTCGCGGCGGTTGCGGCGATCGGCTTCATCGCCTTCCTGATCTGGGAGCTGACGGACGCCAATCCGATCGTCGACCTGCGCGTGTTCCGCCACCGCGGTTTCGCGGCGGCCGCGATCACCTACGCTGCGGGGTATGGCGCCTTCTTCGGCTCCGTGTTCCTTCTGCCGCTGTGGTTGCAGTCGAACATGGGCTACACCGCCACCTGGGCCGGCTACGCCACCGGCATCATGGGGATCTTCGCCGTGACCTGCTCGCCGCTGGTCGGCAAGGCGGTGGAGAAGATCGACGCCAGGCTGATCATCTCCCTGGGCCTCGTCGGCCTCGGCCTGATCCACGTCTGGCGGATGGCGTTCAGCTCGGACGTCTCCTTCGGCGTCATGGCCCTGCCGACCCTCTTCTCAGGCGTGGTCATGGTGATGTTCTTCGTGCCGGTCACGGGCCTGGCGATGGCGAGCGTCGAGCACCACGAGGCCGCCAACGCCGCCGGGCTCTCCAACTTCATGCGGACGCTGGCCGGCGCCTTCGCAACGGCGCTCGTGCAAACCGGCTGGTACAACGCCATCCGCAAGAACCAGACGGAGCTGGCGAACGGCATGACGCACGGCCACGCCGCCATGGAGGGAATGGTCGCCGCCGGCGTCGATCCCGAGCAGGCGCGGCAGGGCGTGAACATGCTGGTCGAGAGCCAGAGCACCATGCTGGCGACGCTCAACGTATTCAGCGTCATCGCCCTGATCTTCTTCTTCTCCGCCACCCTGATCTGGATCGCGCCCAGGCCCAAGGGGCCGATCGACACGACCGCCGCACACTGACGCCGCTCGCGCAGCCCCACCTCAATAACAGAGAATTTCGATGCTCAAACTCAGAGAATTCTGCCCGCCAGTCGAGTTCGCCACACTGCTCCAGTTCGAGAGCGACGCCTTCGCAGCCTGGATGGAGGCGCCGCCGCACCAAAACCGATGGCTGAACGAGTACAACCTCATCGGCGATCCACTCGACCTGGCTTGCGTCGGTCCCGTCGCGCTCGACTGCTGATGCGGCGCACCGCTCCCGTCAGCGGCCCTCGGGTCGCTGGCGGCGAGCGCGGCCGTCGGCCTTTCCACCGCGCGTTGCGGCAAGGGCAGCCGCGGTCTCGCGCAGGACTTCCGTCTCGACCTGCGGGCCATAGGCGCGCAGGAACGCCTCGACCGCATTGTCCGCGGTCCGTTCTAAGGTCGCCGGGTGAGGCTCAGGCTCGGCGTTCAGCAGCTGCCGGTCGAAGTGCTCGGCCTCGAGCATTCCCTTCAGATGCATGGCCATGACCCACGGGTCGCCTGGCCTGAGCCGCCCCGCGCCCATCTGCTCCGCCAGATAGCCGGCGAATCGCAGCCAAGCCTGGCGCAGACCTTGTTCGTAGAACCGCCGGCCAATCCCGTTCTCCGCCGGCATGAGCGCGAGCATGCGGTAGTTGGCGATCGGGCGCGGGCCCATGGCCTTGATGAGATAGGCCTTGCCGAATTCCTCGAGGGCCCTGCGCAGGTCCGGAATGCCGCGCACCAGATCCACCAATGCGCCAGCGTCCGCCTCGAGGTCTTCCTCGATGCAGGCGACGAACAGGTCCTCCTTCGACGGATAGTAGCTGTAGAGGGTCGTCTTCGACCCTCCAAGCCGCTCGGCGATCTCGGCCATGCTGGCGCGGTCGAAGCCTTGCTCCTCGAAGACGGATCGGGCGGCCGCCAGGATGGCGCGACGACGGGCCTCGGTGCGGACTCGCAAAGGATGACCTCCCTCATGGCTTTTAGCGGACCAAGCGGTACGCTTTTCACCCGAGCAGGCATCCCATGGCAAGCGCTGCGCTGGGTTTTTCCTCCCGGCAGTCGAAAGCGACGGCCAGCACGTCCATGTTTCTATGCACCCTGGCGCATCGTCAGGCGGCGTTTTGCGCCGGGCGATTGGCCAGCGAGATCTTCCACCATGACGGAGCCTCCCGCTCGAGGTCGCTAGGCGGCGAGCGCCGTGGCCACGCGCGCGACGGTGGCGGGCACGGACGCCAGGGCCTGCGCAATCGAGGCCTCGCGATGATCGGGGCCCAGCGCCACGCCCTCGGCGCGCACGAACTCGACGTCCTCAATCCCCAGGAGGCGGAACACCGCGGCGAGATAGGGCTCCTGGAAGTCGGACGCCGCCATCGGCCCGCCCGGCGAGTAGACCCCGCCGCGGCCGGAAGCGACCAGCACGCGCTTGCCGCTGACCAATCCCTCGGAGCCGCTCGACGTGTAGCGGAACGTCTTGCCGGCGACGGCGAGGTGGTCGATCCAGGCCTTCAGCTGGCTCGCCGGCCTGCTCGGCATCGCCTATGCCGATGAACTCGGACCAGTAGCCGGTGTCTGTCAGGGGCAACGGTGCCCATTTGCGCTGGATCTTAGCCCCGCCGCAATGCGCTTCGCGCCTTCGCTAAAATGAGGGGCAAGATCGCCTTCTGACTTGCACTCAGGCCAAGTGAGTCGCATCAATCGCGGAGTCGGCGATGATGATTTCGGGGAGGGCCGACGTGAGCGTTCCAGAAGGATCAGGTCTCCCGCCTCGCAGCGACCCTGCCACCCTGGCGCATCTGACCATGTTACAGGGCGCGATCTCACGCTTAGCGGGCAATAGCGCCCAGTGCAAGACATGGTGCCTGACACTTGTAAGCGCTCTCATCGCCTTCGCCGGCGCAGTACACAGCGCAGGCCCGATACTACTATCGATCTTGCCGATCACCATGTTTCTATTCTTGGACGCTGCCTATCTTGGCAACGAGATCGCTTATCGTGCACTCTTCAACCAGATTAGCAGCAAGGTGCGCGGAAATACCTATGCAGTGGGCGACCTGTTCGCGATGACGGCATCTCTCAGCTGGGCGACCTTCGGCCGCGCGTTGCGATCCTGGTCGATCTACATCTTCTACTATCCGCTCGCGACCGCTTATGCGGTGGTGATGTGCTATCCGGACTTGGCCAAGATCCTCGCCAACGCGAGGCCTGGTTGACGGCCGCACGCCGCTCGGCCGAGGATTCTGCAACTGCGCGTCTCACTGCCATGGCGACCGGCTCGCGCCGGTCGGCCGGCGATGTAAAGCGCGCACCATTTCGGCTCTTGAATGCGCCGCTAAGCTAACGCCGCCGAATAACGGCGAACGAAATCGGCTTGGTAGTCGTTGGCGTCGAGGATCGGATAGAGCTGGTGGTATTCCTGCTTGCTGACAGCCTCCTCGGCGTCCCTGTCGAGGGGCAGAATGAAAATTCGACCGCGTAAGGCGTCAAAGAAACCGAGTTCCCACTGCACCCATGGCGAGGCAGCGCTGCTGGCGGAGAGGGCTAGGACGAGCGCCTTACACTGGCGCATGCGTTGCTGCAGCGTCTCTGCCGTGATCCGATCGACATGGGTTCGATCCAGCAACGGGTCTTCTGTCCAGTCCACATAGACCTTGTTGCCGGCTGCCTCGAACTCGCCTTTGATCGACCGAACACGTTCCTCATCGCGCTTGGCGTGTGAAAGGAAGATGTCGAATGGACGCGGGGGAGTTGTGGCGCTGCCGGAAATCCAGCCTGTCCAGAGAGCTGACCAAGCACGGTTCAGCTGTTCCGCATATTCAAATTGCTTGGCGGGGTTCCAGAACAATCCCGGGAGATCGTGGACCGTCTGCTTTCCGTAGCCGTTGGTTAGTTCGAAATCTCGTCCGTTAAGGAATGGGTCGCGGAGCTTCGCAGGTCCGCGTTTCTTAGCTTCCATTCGCTGCACTCCTCATGGGCGTCATTGAATGAACGGAATTCGGCAGATGCGGCCATGCCAATAAATCGGACATCGTGGGTGTCTCCCCGCTCGGTGCACGCGCGCTACTATAGGTGGCGGCGTGCAGAAGCGCGACCTTCACTTGATCTCCCTGCGCCATCGGTGCGCTGAACTCGATGGCCGATCCCCGTTCAGGGATCTGTGGCCAGCATGCCGCCCGTCCGGGCTGGCACTTCGCGTGACAAGCGGACCGGCGGTTCCGCCCTCCAGCCGATCGTCAGAGCTCGCTACCATTTTGAGAGGGGAGGATGGTGCGGGCGGTCGGGCTCGAACCGACACTCCTTGCGGAACCGGATTTTGAGTCCGGCGCGTCTACCAATTCCACCACGCCCGCGCTGAGGCGTATCTAGCTTTCCGGGCGGCGTTCGCCAAGCCGGTGTTTGGGCGGCGTCATCCCCCGACTTGCGAAGGCTCAAATCGCGACGGCGCGCCGGGAGGTAAGTAGGCTGGCTCTTGTGTTCCCGCCGCTTTGACCGTAATTGATAATCAGTCGCAAAGTGCCACCGGGTGCGTCTCTAAATGCACGACATGCTCGCCCAGCCGATCGAAGCCGTCGCCGCCGCCCAGGCGGGGATCGATCCGGCTGTGCGCCGCCTCAGCCAGGCGCGGCCGGGCGACGTCGGCGTCATCCTCGATGTACGGGCAGAGACGCATCCCGGCGACCACGGCGTCGGTGTCGAGGAGCTTCAGCGGCGACTGCTGGAGTTCGGCTTCGTCGAGGGCGCCGAGATCGAGGTGCTGCACGAGGGCGTGATCCGCCATGATCCGATCGCCGTGCGCATCGACGACATGCGCGTGGCGCTGCGCCGCCGCGACGCCGAGGACATCTGGGTGCGGTTTGTGATGCGCCCGCCCGCCCGCCGCCGCCGCCGTTCATGAACATCGCCGTCGAGACGTTCGCACCCACCGCCCGGGTCGCGCTGGTCGGCAATCCGAATTCCGGCAAGACGGCGCTGTTCAACGCCCTGACCGGCAGCCGCCAGAAGGTGGCCAACTACGCCGGGGTGACTGTCGAGCGGAAGGAAGGCCAGCTGAAGACCGCCGGCGGCCGCACCCTGTCGGTGCTCGACCTGCCCGGCACCTATTCGCTGCGCGCGCGCAGCCCCGACGAGGCGGTGACGCGCGACGCGGTGCTGGGGCGTCTGGCCGGGGAGCAGACGCCGGACGTATTGGTCTGCGTCGCCGACGCCACCAACCTGCGGCTGGTGCTGCGGCTGATCCTGGAGCTGAAGGCGGTCGGCCGGCCGATGGTTCTGGCGCTCAACATGTACGACATCGCCCAGCGCCAGGGCCTGCGGATCGACCTCGAAGGGCTCGAACGGGAGCTGGGTTGCCCGGTGATCACCACGGTGGCCACCCGCAAGCGCGGGATCGAGGCGCTGGTCGCCAAGGTCGACGAGATGGCCCGGGCCGGGACGCTGGCCGGCGAGAACCAATGGCGCGAGCCCAGCGCCGGCGAGATCCGCCAGGCGCACCGCGAGGCCCAGCGGATCCTCAAGGCCCACGTTCGCCCGCCGGAGCGGCCGGACACTCTGACCGGCCGGATCGACGGCGTGCTGCTGCATCCCGCGGCGGGCCTGGCCATCCTGCTGGCTCTGCTGTTCGTGATGTTCCAGGCGGTCTTCACCTGGGCGACGCCGGCGCAGGACCTGATCAACAACGCCTTCCAGAGCCTGGGCGCCCTGGTGGCCAGGGACTTGCCGCCAGGCCTGCTGACCAGCTTCCTCACCGACGGGGTGATCTCCGGCGTCGGCAGCGTGCTGGTCTTCCTGCCGCAGATCCTGGTGCTCTTCCTGTTCATCATCCTGCTGGAAGACTTCGGCTACATGGCCCGGGCCGCCTTCCTGATGGACCGGATCATGGGCGGCGCCGGCCTCCACGGTCGCGCCTTCATTCCGCTGCTCTCCTCCTTCGCCTGCGCCATTCCGGGCATCATGGCCACGCGGGTGATCGACAACCGGCGCGACCGGCTGACCACCATCCTGGTTGCGCCGCTGATGACCTGCTCGGCGCGCATCCCGGTCTACACCCTGATCATCTCGGCCTTCATCCCCAACCAGACGGTGGCGGGCTTCCTCAGCCTGCAGGGGCTGGTGATGTTCAGCCTCTATGCGGCCGGCATCCTCAGCGCGCTGGGCATCTCCTTCCTGACCCGGCGGCTGTTCTGGCGCGGCGCGGTCGAGCCCTTCCTGATGGAGCTGCCGACCTACAAGCTGCCGGACCCGGAGAACGTGGCGCGCAACCTCTTCCTGCGCGGCAAGATCTTCATCGAGCGGGCCGGCCGGATCATCTTCCCCCTGATGATCGTGATCTGGTTCCTGTCGTCCTTTCCCGGCGCGCCGGCGGGCGCCACCGACCCGGCGATCAACTATTCGATCGCCGGACGGCTGGGGCAGTGGCTGCAACCGCTGCTGGCTCCGATCGGCTTCAACTGGCAGATGACCGTCGCGCTGATCCCCGGCTTCGCGGCGCGTGAAGTGGCGGTCGCCGCGCTCGGCACGGTCTATGCGATCGGCAACGCCGACGCCGCCCCCGGGACCCTGGCCACGCTGCTGGCCCAGCATTGGTCGATCGCCACCGGGCTGTCGTTCCTGGCCTGGTACGTCTTCGCCCCGCAATGCGCCTCGACGCTCGGCGTGGTGAAGCGCGAGACCAACTCCTGGATCTGGCCCGTCGTCATGCTGGTCTACATGACCACGCTCGCCTATCTGGCGTCGCTGATCGTCTACCATGCCGCGGTCGCCTTCGGCCTCGGCTAGGGTCGGCAGGGTGAACGGGCGCTAAACCTTGACGAGAGCAAATCGCGCGTTCAACCCGGATCTTAACCGAGCGAAAACCCACTGCGCGCCAATCTTCCCTGGCCATGTCAAAGAACCTGGAACTTGCCTCCGACACTCCCCCCGGCAAAAAGCCGGCGCGAGCCAATCAGACCCTCGCCAAGCGAGTTCGTGAGGTCCTCCTATTGCTCGGCGGCGAAGCGCACCGGGCGATAGTGATCGAGCAGGTGGCCCGATCCCTCGGCCACGACGTCCGTCAGATCCCGGAAGAGCTGCAGACCGCGCTCATCCATACCTTCGAGGAGAACTGGCGGGACGAGCGCCGGCGCGCGGCGCTGGGCTTCCACCTGCCGTTCGGCGAGGGCTCGCACCGCTGGAGCGTGCGCCACCTGGAAGGCGCCTCGATCCACTAGGTCGTCGGGACTAGCCGAGCGGCTGGGGTTCGCCCTCGCCGACAAGGCCGGTCGCGGCCGTCTGCAGGCGCAGCAGCAGCCGCCGCAGCAGGGCGGCCTCCTCCGGCGACAGGCCGGTGATCAGCGCCGCCTCGTAGGCGAGCGCCAGGGGGGCGATTTCCCCGTAAAGGCGTCGGCCCTCCGGCGTCAGCGTCAGCACATGCGAGCGGCCGTCGGCGTGGTGCTCCGAACGATGCACGAGCCTGCGGCTCGCCAGCCCCTGGGCGGCGCGGCTGACGGTCACCTTGTCCATGAAGGTGCGGGTGACGATCTGCCCCTGGGTGACCCCGCCCTCCTCCGCCAGCACGGCGATCAGCCGCCACTGCGGGATGGTCAGCCCGAACCGGTCCTGGTAGGCGCGCGCGATCAGGCCGGAGACGGCGTTGGACGCCACCGACAGCCGGTAGGGAAGATAGGACTCGAGCCGCAGGCTAGGTTCGCCGTCATCGGCGCTCATCGCCCCGCCGCCTCCGTCGCCGCCGGCCGACGTTCGCCGGCCCCCTGCCCGCTCTTCGCCGGCTGCTCGCCGGTCACCTGCTGCTCGATGGCCCCGAAGATTGTGTGGCGCCTGGCGTCGCGCATCTCGATGCGCACCCGGTCGCCGGGCTTCAGGAACGGCGTCTTCGGCGCGCCGTGCCGCAAGGTCTCCACCGTGCGCAGCTCCGCCAGGCAGGAATAGCCCGCGCCGCCCTCGGCGATCGGCTTGCCCGGGCCGCCGTCCGGGCCACGGTTGGAGACCGTGCCGGAGCCGACGATCGAGCCAGCCCCCAGGCTGCGGGTGCGCGCCGCATGGGCGACCAGCCGTCCGAAGTCGAAGGTCATGTCGACCCCCGCGTCGGCCTCCCCGATAGGCGAACCGTTCAACTCCACCTCCAGTCGTCCACTCAACTTGCCCGCGCGCCACCCCTGCAACGAGTCCGGCGTCACCGCCACGGGAGAGAAGGCCGACGCGGGCTTGGATTGGAAAAAGCCGAAACCTTTGGCGATTTCGCCGGGGATCAGGTTGCGCAGCGACACGTCATTGCAAAGCATCACCAGGCGGACAGCGTCCAGCGCCGCCTCCTGGCTTGCGCCCTGCGGCACATCGCCGGTGATCACCGCGACCTCCGCCTCCAGGTCGAGGCCCCAGCTCTCGTCCGCCAGCACAATGGGATCGCGTGGCCCGAGGAAGGCGTCGGAGCCGCCCTGGTACATCAGCGGATCGGTCCAGAAGCTCTCCGGCAGCTCCGCCCCGCGGGCCTGCCGCACCAGAGCGACATGGTTCACATAGGCTGAGCCGTCGGCCCATTGGTAGGCGCGCGGCAGCGGGCTCGCCGCCTGATGCTCGTGGAAGCGCTCACGCGGAACGCCGCCATGGTCGAGGGTTTCCGCCAGCGCCCGCAACAGCGGCTCGCAACGCTCCCAGTCGTCCAGCGCGGCCTGCAAGGTCGGCGCGATGGCGTCGGCCGGCGCATACCAGGCCAGGTCTTCGGAGACCACCACCAACCGGCCGTCGCGGCCGCCCTTCAGAGACGCCAGCTTCATGGGTGTTCCTCTCTCGAAATGTTGTTGTTGCGGCTGCCCCCTCCACCGCTTTGGGGTCCCCCTCCCCCAATGGGGGAGGAGAAAGGCGGTGTGGCTTCGACTCTCCTCCCCCTCTGGGGGAGGGGGACCGCGAAGCGGTGGAGGGGGCTTTGCGTCATCGGTCGGCGCGGGGAATGACGCCGGTCAGCCTCACGCCGGCCTCGTAGGCCTGCGGCGCATAGACGACGATCTCGACGCGGATGTCGCCTCCGGCCTCGTCCTCCCACAGGTAGTTCCGCTCGAAACAGACCTCGCGGCCATCCGGCGTGAAGCCTTCGAAGGTATCGCCCCAGGGGGTGTGCGCGCGCAGTTCGCGCCAGCCGAGGGTGCAGGCGCGCTGCAGTTCGTCCTCGGCGGCGGAGCGCAGATCCTCGGCCGGGCTCATGAGGCTTTCCAGCTGTCGACATAGGCCGGGTCCTCGACCGAAGCGGCGGCCTCGCCGACCTCCAGCGGATCGCGGGCGTCGACCATGACGGCGTACTCGTCGGTCGCGGGCTTGGCCTGCACCAGCATGTTCTTCAGCGCCTTCGGGTGCGGGCCGTGGGTGAAGCCGGACGGGTGGAAGGTCATCATCCCGGCCTCGATATGGTCGCGGCTGAAGAAGTCGCCGGCATGGTAGAACAGCACTTCGTCGTAGTCGTCGTTGTTGTGGAAGAACGGCACCTTCAGCGCGCCCGGATCGGTCTCGAACGGCCTGGGCGCGAAGGTGCAGACCACGAACCGGTCGGCGACGAAGGTGGTGTGGACGCTGGGCGGCAGGTGGTAGCGATGGCTGGAGACCGGCCGCAGGTCGCGCACGTTCAACCGCACCGGGGCCAGGTCGCCGTGCCAGCCCACCGCGTCGAGCGGATTGTAGGGGTAGGTCGCCACCGAGACCTGGCCGCGCTTCTTGATCTCCACCGCGACCTCGCCCGGCTCCGCAGCCTGGGCGGCGAAGGCCTCGTCGAGGGCCGGCGTCTCCAGCATCGCCGGGTCGAATTGCGCATGCCCGCCCATCAGGCCCCGGTCGGGCAGGCCGAAATGGCTGTTGGTCGCCTCGATCATCAGCACCGCGGTGGGCTGGGCCGGCGCCAGGCGCCACAGGGTTCCGCGCGGCAGGTAGAGATAGTCGCCGGCGCCATAGGACAGCCGGCCGTAGTCGCAGAAGACCTCGCCCCGGCCCTGGTGGACGAACAGCAGCTGGTCGCCGTCGGCGTTGCGGGCCAGCGCCGGCATGGCTTCGGCGAGCTTCCAGAAGCGGATCTCGACGGCGGGATTATACAGCACGCGGCCCGCCGCCCACGGGGTTGGATCGGCGGCGTTCAGCCGGGCCAGGTCGAAGGCGCGCGGCCTGAGCGGACCTTCGAACCGGGTCCAGCCGGTCGGCGGGCGCGGATGGTGGATGAAGGCGGCGGGCCCGAAGAAGCCCTCCTTCGAGATCTCCCGCTCATAGGTTCCCTCCGGCAGGTCGGCGTGGGCCTGGCGGGAGTGGCGGCCCTGTGCGCCGCGGACCGGGATCCAGTTGCGTTTCGCCATCAGGGATCGTCCTTGTAGATGCCGACCACCAGCGGCTGGCCGTCGCTGAGCCGCGCGCGGTACATGCCCGAGGTGTTGAAGCTCCAGGCCATCTGGCCGTCGGGCGCGACCGCGATGACCCCGCCGTCACCGCCGATCGTGGTGAGCTCTTTCTGCACCACCTGGTCGACGGCCGCCTGCAGCGACAGGCCCTTGTACTCCACCAGGGCGCAGATCTCCCGGGCGACGGTCAGGCGGATGAAATACTCGCCCGCGCCGGTCGCCGAGACCGCGCAGGAGCGGTTCGAGGCGTAGGTCCCGGCGCCGATGATCGGGCTGTCGCCCACCCGCCCCCAGCGCTTGGCGGTGACGCCGCCGGTCGAGGTGCCGGCCGCCACGTCGCCGTGGCTGTCGAGCGCCACCATTCCCACCGTGCCGTGCTTGCCCTCGTCATGGGCCAAGGCCGCGTCAGGCGCCGAGGCCGCGCCGACCGGCCGCGGCGGGATCGGCAGCCCTTCGGATCGCAGCGCCTTCTCCAGCGAGCGCCAGCGGCGTTCGGTGAAGAACCAGGCGGGATCCACCTGTTCGAGATGCTGGGTCCGGGCGAAGGCGTCGGCGCCCTCGCCGACCAGGAAAACGTGCGGCGAGTGCTCCATCACCGCGCGGGCGAGCGAAATCGGGTGGCGCGTGCGGGTGACCCCGGCCACCGCGCCGGCCTTCATCGCGCGCCCCTCCATCACCGCGGCGTCGAGCTCGTTCCTGCCGTCGGCCGTGAAGACCGCGCCGCGGCCGGCGTTGAACAGCGGATCGTCCTCCAAAAGGACGATGCCGGCCTGCACCGCGTCCAGCGCCGAGCCGCCGCGCTTCAGCACGGCCGCGCCGGTTTCCGCCACCCGCCCCAGGGCGGCGCGATAGGCCGCCTCCTGCTCGGGCCGCAGGTCGCCGCGGTCGATGGTCCCTGCGCCTCCATGGACGAGGATCGCCCATTTCGGGACGGCGGCGGCGGCGGACGGCTGGGGCATGAACAGGCTCGCGAGGAGGAGGAGCGAAAGGGCGAATGCGAGCCGGCATAGGCGGCGAAGGCCCCCTCCGTCTCGGCGCTTCGCACCGATCCACCTCTCCCGCGTCGCGGTGGAGGATCTGGTTGCAGATCGGCTCCGCCGCGAAGCGGAGGAGCTGTCATCGCAGCGTCCTGAGGGGGCGTTCGGCGAGTGCACGCTTACGGGCCCCGAGTCATTTCGCGCCCGGCAGCACCCCGCGGCGGATCTGATCGAGCTCGATGGACTCGAACAGCGCCTTGAAGTTGCCTTCGCCGAAGCCCTCGTTGCCCTTGCGCTGGATCAGCTCGAAAAAGATCGGGCCGATCATGTTCTCGGTGAAGATCTGCAGTAGCAGCCCCTGCCCCTGCGTCGGCGCGCCATCGACCAGGATGCGGTCGGCGCGCAAGCGCTGCAGATCCTCGCCGTGACCCGGCACCCGCGCCGCCAGCTGCTCGTAATAGGTCTCCGGCGTCTCCTGGAAGCGCACCCCGCGTCGCCGCATGGTCTCGACGGCGTGGAAGATGTCGGGCGTGCCCAGCGCCACGTGCTGGATGCCTTCGCCGCGATAGTCGCGCAGGAACTCCTCGATCTGCGAGTGCTCGTCCTGGCTCTCGTTCAGCGGAATGCGGATCTTGCCGCAGGGGCTGGTCATCGCCTTGGAGAACAGGCCGGTCTGCTGGCCCTCGATGTCGAAATAGCGGATCTCGCGGAAGTTGAAGATCCGCTCGTAGAAGCCCGCCCAGGTGGCCATCGCGCCGCGAAAGACGTTGTGGGTCAGGTGGTCGATGTAGGTCAGGCCGACGGAATTGGCGGCCGCGGCCTCCGCCGCGCCGGGAATGGCGACGAAGTCGATATCGTAGATCTCCTGGGCCCCATAGCGGTCGACCAGATAGAGGTTGGAGCCGCCGATCCCCTCGATCGCCGGGATGTTCAGCTCCATCGGCCCGACCGGGCCGCTGACCGGCCTGGCCCCGCGCTCCACCGCCAGCCGCAGGGCGAGCCCGGCGTCGTAGACCCGAAAGGCCATGGCGTTGGCCGAGGGGCCGTGGACGCGGCGAAACTCCGCCGGCTGGCCGGACGGCTCCATGTTGAGGATGAAGTTGATGTCGCCCTGGCGGAACCGCAGCACCTCCTTCGAACGATGGCGCGCCACCGCGGTGAAGCCCATGAGCTCGAACAGCGCCTTCAGCCGCTCCGGCTCCGGCGAGGTGAACTCGACGAATTCGAAGCCATCGGTGCCCAGCGGATTGTCGTACAGGCCATCCGCCCGGATCGTCGTCTCGGCGCCCATTCGTCACGCTCCTGACTGCGAAATATCGTATCATTCGTAACCAGTCAGCGCCAAGCGAGACAAGGGCCTTCGCGCCTGCTAGCTGAACGCCCAACGTCCTCATTCCGGGCCTTCGATGCTTCGCAAACTTTACGACTGGGTCATCAACCTGGCCGGTTCCCGCCATGCGCCCGTGGCGCTCGCCGTGGTCTCGTTCGCCGAGAGTTCCTTCTTCCCGATTCCGCCGGACGTGATGCTGGCGCCGATGGTGCTGGCGCGGCCGCAAAAGGCCTTCCTCTATGCGGCGCTCTGCACCGCGGCCTCGGTGATCGGCGGCTTCTTCGGCTACGCCATCGGCGTCTTCCTGGCGCCCCTCGGCCATTCGATCCTGGCCATCTTCGGCCACCCGCAGGGACCGGCCGAATTCCACGAATGGTTCTCCCGCTGGGGCGTCTGGATCATCCTGATCAAGGGGCTGACCCCGATCCCCTACAAGCTGGTGACCATCACCGCCGGCCTGGCGCGGTTCGATCTGGTGACCTTCGCCTGGGCCTCGGTGGTCACGCGCGGGGCGCGGTTCTTCCTCTCGGCGACCCTGCTCAAATATTGCGGCCCGGCCATCCGCGCCGAGGTGGAGCGCCGGCTGGGCCTCTACGCCACAGTGTTCGTGGTCCTGCTGGTCGGCGTGGTGATCGGATTGAAGTTCCTGGGCTGAGCCGCGGTTTCGAGTCATATCCGCCGCGATGACCGACGCCCTACGTCCCTTTCTCGATCGCTGGCGGCTGTGCGCGCTGCTGGCCTCGGCGGCCATGCTGGCGATCGCCCATGCGTTCCAGAGCTTCGGCGGCCTCGCCCCGTGCACCCTGTGCCTGCGCCAGCGCGAGGTCTACTGGTGGGCCGGCGCCCTCGCGCTGGCCTTCATGTTCGTGGTGCGGCTGCCGGGCGGCCCGCGCCTTCGCCAGGCGACCTGCTGGATCCTGGCGCTCGCCTTCCTGACCGGGGCCGGCGTCGCCGTCTACCACGCCGGCGCGGAGTGGAAGTTCTGGCCCGGCCCGACGACCTGCGCCAGCGCCGGCGGCTCGGGCGTCGACGCCCAGGCGATGTCCGCCCTGCTGCAGGGCGCCAGGATCCACGGCCCCGCCTGCGACAAGGCCGCCTGGGTGTTTCTGGGCTTGTCGATGGCCGGCTGGAATGCCCTGATCTCGCTCGGGCTGGCGGCGCTGAGCGTCGCGGCGGCCCTGCGCGAGAAGGCGAAACGATGAGCACCCGGCCGATCCCCCGTCCCGGTGAAGGCAGTCTGGCCGCCCGGCTCGCCGAGATCATCCGCGTCGACCACGCGGGCGAGCTGGGCGCCGTCGCCATCTACCGCGGCCAACGGGCGGTGCTGGGCGAGGCGCGCGGCCAGGCTCGAATCGCCGGCCAACTGGCCGTGATGGAGGCGCAGGAGGCCGAACACCTGGCGCGGTTCGACCGGCTGGTCGTCGAGCGGCGGGTTCGGCCGACCGCCCTGGCGCCGGTCTGGCGGCTCGCCGGCTTCGCCCTGGGCGCCGGCACGGCCCTGCTCGGCCCCAAGGCGGCCCACGCCTGCACCGAGGCTGTCGAGACGGTGATCGAGCAGCACTACGCCGGCCAGATCGAGGAACTCGCCGCGCTCGAGCCCGAACTCGCCGCCGAGCTGTCGACCTTCCGGGACGAGGAGATCGCCCACCGCGACCAGGCGGTGGCGGAAGGCGCCCGCCAGGCGCCCGGCTATCGCCTGCTCTCGGCGGTCATCAGCGCCGGCTGCCGCGCCGCGATCAAGCTCAGCGAAAAGGTCTAGCCGCCTTTCGGCGTCAGCATCTCTCAGGTCAGTAGCCGCCTTTCGGCGTCACGGGCTGGTTGGATTCCTGCCGGTCGGCGGTCCCCGGAACGCGGCTGGCGTCGATCTCGGCCCGGGTCGCGCCAGGGCTCACCAAGCCGCCCTGGGATCCGCCCGAGTTCAGGCGCGGGAAGATGAACGCCGCCAGCACGAGCAGGCAGACGACGATCACTCCCACCCAGACGGCCCCGCGGCCGCGCGGCTTTGAATTCACCGGCGGCGCGGCGACCCCGGCGCGTCCGTCATCGACTCCGGGGGCGGAATCGGCCGCATTTGTGCGGGTCTCTCGCGGATTGGCCATTGGCTCGGCTCCTTCTGTGGGTCTGCCAGTCGCTCCTGCAGGTCAACCGGACAGCCGCGACGCAGTTCCTGACGACGACGGGCGGTTGTGAGACGCGGTGAATTACAGGCTGCGCGGAGTTGCGCAGGAAGGGGAGTTCTGCTTTTGTTCACGTCACGGAGACGCAGCATGGCGGATGGAACTTCATGGCGCACGAGCGCTCCGGCGAACCTGGCGCCGCGGCTCGGCCAAGCGGTCGCGGGGCGTTCGACGCTGTGGGCGAAGTGCGGCTGCGGCGAGCAGTCGGTGCTCGATCCGGCCCCCTGGCTGGGCCAGGGCCTGGCGCGCCACCCGCTGAGCACCCTCGAACAGCGCCTGCGCTGCAGTTGCGGCGCACGCCAGGCGAGCCTGGAGATCCGCGGCCTGGCGGAGGCCCCGCAAGGCGTCACCGGCGCCATCTTCATCTTCCGGTGAGCCCATACCGCCTTCCCTAGAACCCGCTCTAGCCTTCGCGCGCGACTGGTTGTAGGTCGCAGGCCATGCTCGACACTGCGCGCATCCGCCCTGCTCTCGTTTGGCTGGCCGCGGCCGCCGCCCTTTCCGGCTGCATGACGCGGCATGAGAAGCCACACCTCAGCCAGGCGGTGCTCGACGCCCGCGCGCATCGCGATGTGCCGGCCGTCGCCGCCTGCCCGGAAACCCCGCTCGGCACGCTTTCGCCGGTGACGGTCGGCTTCGCCTTCGACGCCAGCGACCTGACCGAAGCGACGCGCCTGCCGCTGGCCCAGCCCGCCCAATGGCTCGCCTGCCATCCGGCGACCCCGGTGGTGATCAAGCCCGACGCCGACGTCCATGGGACCGAGGCCGAGCAGGACGCTCTGGCTCAGGCCCGCGCCGCCGGGGTGAAAGCCTATCTCGCGAGCCAGGGTGTGGCGGCGGACCGGATCACGATCCTGCGCCGCGGCGCAACCGGACCGACCGGCGAAGTCTTCCTCATTCGCGCCGAGGGACGGCGCTGGTGACCCTCGAGGTTCGTCAACGTCAAGACGGTGCTGGTGCAAAGTTGACGCGGAGGCTTAGGCCGAACGGCCTCACCGTCGGCTGCGGCCCGTCCGAAATCACCTGCCATACTGCAGAAAACCTGGGTTGCTTGCGACGCTGGAACTGCCGTAAATACAATGGCTTTTCGCGAGTTTCCTTGACTCCCGGTCAGACCGCAGGCGAAGCGCGCCTATAGCAATTGCAGACTTGTGTCACGGTCCGGCTGGCCTCCCGCTCATTCGCCAGCTACAAAACGCCCACGGCTCGTCACAAGGGACGGCCGGGCGTCGACGACGGCGCAGATTTCTATACTGGTTAGGTCACGCGAATGGCGACGGGCACGGTCAAGTGGTTCAACACCGCTAAGGGCTTTGGATTCATACAACCGGACGACGGCGGTTCTGACGTCTTCGTTCATATCTCGGCGGTGGAACAGGCAGGGCTGCGCGCCCTCAACGAAGGCGATCAGGTTCAGTTCGAGCTGGAACAAGACCGTCGGTCGGGCAAGCTGTCGGCCGGACAGCTGGTGGTGACCGGCGCGGGCGCGGCCCCGGCGCGTCGTCCCAGCGCGGGCGGCTTTGGCGATCGCCCGCCGCGCGCCGGCGGTTTCGGCGGCGGCGACCGCGGCGGCTTCGGCGGCGGCGGCGGCGGCGGCTTTGGCGGTGGCCGGCAGCCGGGCTCCATCGCGGGCTCGGGCTCGGGCACCGTGAAGTGGTTCAACCCGACGAAGGGCTTCGGCTTCATCCAGCCGGAAGGCGGCGGCCAGGACGTGTTCGTGCACATCTCGGCGGTCGAGCAGGCCGGCCTGCGCGGCCTGAACGAAGGCCAGCTGGTCACCTTCGACCTCGAGCAGGACCGTCGCAGCGGCAAAACCTCTGCGACCAACCTGCGGGTCATGGGCTAAGCTTCCGTCTCCCCCTCGCTCGCGAGGGGGAGACCAGGGTTTGGGAGAGGGCGCGGCCGCGCATGAGCGCCCGCGCCCGTTTCCATGCGCGCGCGTCGGCGCGATCCCCCCGCCTGGCGGGGGCGGACGCTGGGATCAGCCGAACAATCCCGCCAGCAGGTTGATCGTCAGCGCCACGATCACGGTGTTGAAGGCGAACGAGAAGAGGGCGTGCACGGTGTTCAGCCGGCGCAGCGGCTTGGCGCTGATGGCGACATCCGCCGTCTGCGCGGCGACGCCGATGATCACCGCGAAATGCAGGAAGTCCCAGTAGTCCGGCTCCTCCTCCCCCGGGAAGCGCAGCCCCTCCGCGTCCGCCTTCCCATCCCCGGAGCGGCCGTAGTAGCCGTGGGCGTAATGCAGGGCGAAGATCAGGTGCGCGAGGAACCAGGACGCTGCGACGGTGCCGAACGCCAGGCCGACGCGTAGGGCGCGTTCCAGCCCCCGGGCGTTTTTCGCCAGCGACAGCTCCAGGGCGATGGCGACCACCGCCGCGACCACCGCCGTCAACACCACCGCCAGGATCACCGCGCGACCCTCATCGTCCTGGGCGGCGCGGGCGCGGATGTCGTCGGGCGAGCGCCTGGCCATGTTCGACATCGTGCAGCCGACGAACACCAGGCAAAGGGTGTCCCACCCCAGGATCGAAGAGGTGACCGCCTGCAGGCCGACGAGCAGGTGCAGGACCAGGGCCGCGACGGCCCCGGCGACGAACGCCTTCACCAGGCGCGGCCGGGCCGCGAACGGACCGAACCAGGATGGAAGCGCCGTCTGCGCCATCTGCACCGCTTCTTCGCCTGACGCCTCGACGCTCGGACCTTGCGCGAGTCCTGCGGCGCCGCCAAGCAGGCGAATGACCGCCGCCGCTGGGCGGCCCGCCGAAGTCTTGAACCGTGGGCCGACGAGTCCTCTTCTCGAGTGAAGCGTCCGCCAACTTCAAGCTCTGCATCTATGTCGCTTGCTGCGTCGGCATCGGCCGCATGGCGGCGACCTACCGGATCATCGAGGAACTGCCGGAAAGCTTCCAGAACGCCACGGCGAAGATCGTGCCCTGGGGGATGACCACACCGACAGGATGGTCCTCCGGGCCTGAGCCGCACCGATCACGCCCAGCGGCGTCTTGCATCAAAGGCGGCGGCCTCACCCCTGCCGGGACTTGGCCGCCCGCCGCTGATGCGTTTCCCGGCGCGCCACCGCCCAGGATGAAGCCTGGCGCTAGAAGAAGGCCTGGGCCATCCAGCCGAAGAAGCCGGGCTGGGCGAGGGCCGACACGCCGCGGGCCGCCCTGCGGCCAGTCATCCGGCCGTGGAAATGGCAGTCGCAGAGCAGCCGGTGAGCCTCGTCGTCCGACAGGCCGAAGAACAGCTGGGCGTCGCCCAGGGTGTCGCCGGCGAGCCCTTCGGCGCGCAGCACCGGGTCGGCGTAAGCCACGGTGATCGGCGAATTGTCGCGGCGAAGCCGCTTACGTTCCGACTCGGCGTAGAACTCCACCCAGTGAAGCGCGTCGAGGGGTTGCTCCCCTTCGCGTTTCAAGAGGTCGGCCCAGCGCCTCAGGCGCTCCCGCCGGCTCAAGGTTGGGCGCGCCTCCGCGACCTCGGCGTGGTCGCGGATCTGGTCAAGTCGCTGGTGTCGCATGCAAGCCTCCTTCGCGGCTTCCAAGGGCAGCGGCCGTCCTCGATTCGGGTGCGAAAGACGGCGGTTTGGGGCCGCAGGGCGGACGTCCCTCGCAAGTGGCGCAACCGACGAACCGAGCTGGAGTTCCCGCCAAGCTGCAAAGTGCAGTGCAGCCGCGCGACACGGACGGACTTGCCAGACGACGTCCCGGCAATCTCCTGTTCATATCGTCCTGCAACTTGGGGTTAAGGCCGCAGCGCTACCATCCGACTTTAAGGTGGATAGGAACCCCGCGGTTTGTCGATCGGGTCACACCGACTGCTCGGCTTTGCGTTCGCGAGCGCCGACCTGCTCCTGGAGATCTCCTCCGAGGGCGCTATCGCGTTCGCCCTGGGCGCCAGCGAGGCGATCTCCGGACGGCTGGAGCCGGCGCTGATCGGCAAGCCCTGGCGCGTCTTCATCGATCCCGCCGACCAGCCGATGCTGGAAGCCGTCCTCCAGGGGCTCGAGATCGGCCAGCGCGCCGGGCCGCTGGTGGTGCGGCTGGTCAGCGAGGACGGTCAGCCCCGCGCCGCCCGCATCTGCGCCTTCCGGACGCCGGAGAACGACGAGGCGGTGTCCTGCGCCCTGTCGCTCGCCGACCCCGAGGCGGCTCCTCCGCCCGGCGAACTGCCCGATCGCAAGCGGTTCGAGGAACTCACCGCCACCCTGCTGCTGACCGCCGAGGCGACCGGCGCCCAGCTGGAGCTCGCCTTCATCGAGCTCGCCGGGCTGAACGCGGTGCGCGAGCAGACCGCTCCGGATGACCGCGCGGCGCTGGAGACCCGGCTGGCGGGCGTGCTGCGCGCCCAGGCCCACGGCGGCCAGGCCGCCACCGAACTGGGTGCCGACCGCTTCGCCCTGGTCCGCGCCCACGGCGAAGGCGCCGACGCCCTCTCCCTGCGCGTCGCGCGGCTGATGAACATGGGCCGGAAGACCGCCATCCGGCCAAGCGCCGACATCATCCCGCTGAAGGCCGACGGCGGCTCGCGCCAGGCCGCCCGCGCACTACGCTATTCGCTCGACGCCTATCTGCGCGAAGGCCATGCCGGCGCCCCCGCCACCCTCTCCGACGCCCTCGACCAGCACATGCGGCGCACCCTCGACGAGGTCGGCGCCCTGGGCGAGGCGATCCGCGAAAAGCGCTTCCGCCTGGTCTTCCAGCCGGTGGTCGCCCTGCAGGACGGGGCGCTGCACCATTACGAGACCCTGGTCCGCTTCGGCGACGAGGGCAGCCCGTTTCCGCTGATCCGCATGGCCGAGGAGATGGAGCTGATCGAGCAGCTGGACTTCGCCATCCTTGAGCGCGCCGTCGGCGTGCTGGCGGAGGAGCGCGCGATCACCCTGGCGGTGAACGTCTCCGGGCGCACCATCGGCAGCCCCGCCTTCGTCGAACAGGCCAGCGCCCTGCTGGCCGCCAATCCGAAATGCCGCGGGCGGTTGATGTTCGAGCTGACCGAAAGCGCCGCCCTCGACGACCTGGCCCAGGCCGACCGCCACCTGCAGGCGCTGCGCGCCCAGGGCTGCGAGATCTGCCTCGACGACTTCGGCGCCGGGGCCGCCTCGCTGGCCTACCTGCAGCAGCTGCGGCTGGACGTCGTCAAGATCGACGGCCGCTACATCCGCGACCTGCAGCACGGCGGTCGCGAGGCGACCTTCGTCAAGCACCTCGTCAAGATGTGCGGCGAGCTGGGGATCCGCACCCTGGCGGAGATGGTCGAGACCCAGGACGCCGAGGACGCGGTGCGCCGGGCCGGCGTCGACATGGCGCAGGGCTGGTTCTACGGCGCCGCCAAGGAGCTCTCGTCGATCCGCGCGGCGAACGCTCCGCCGCCCCGCGTGCGACCGGGCCTGCGGCGCTAGGCCCAGGGGACCGGCCGCCGCCTCGGCTCAGGCCGCTTTCAGCAGCGGATCGAGCTTGCCGGCGCGATCCAGCGCCATGAGGTCGTCGCAGCCGCCGATGTGCTGCTCGCCGATGAAGATCTGCGGGAAGGTGGCGCGCCCGGAGCGGCGCATCATCTCCTGGCGCTTGTCGGGATCGAAGGCGGCGTCGATCTCGGTGTACGGCGCGCCCTTCTGCTCCAGCAGCGAAACCGCGCGGATGCAGTATGGGCAGTAGGGTTTGGTGTAGATCGTGATTTGGGTCATGACCGCCTGAACAAAGATCTCCCTGGGCGGTCTCATATAGTGAGTCCTCAAGCCTCTTTAACCCGGGCAATGACGGCCACATCGACTCGGGCGGCGCCGGCCTGCTTCAACGCCCGGGAACAGCCCTCCGCGGTGGCGCCGGTGGTCATCACATCATCAATCAGCAAGATCCGCCGGCCGGCGACCTGCGGCCGGCGGCGCTCCGGCACGTGGAAGGCGCCGGCGACGTTGCGCTTGCGGTGCGCGCCCGACTTGCCGCCCTGGCTCTCCGTCGCCCGACGGCGGACCAGGGCGTCGGGCAGGTAGGCGAGCCCGCTCAGCCGAGCGAGCGGCCGGGCGACCTCGGCGGCCTGGTTGTAGCGTCGCCGCAGCAGGCGCAGCGGGTGCAGCGGCACCGGCGCGATGGCGTCCGCCTCGGCGATCAGTTCGGCCGCCGCCCGCGACAGCCAACGGGCGAACATCGGCGCCAGGTCCGTGCGGTCGGCGTGCTTCAGCTTGAGGATCGGCTCGCGCGAGGTCTCGTCGTACAGACAGGCCGCCCGCGCCGCGTCGAACGCCCGCGGCCTGGCCATGCAGGGGCCGCAGCGCACGCCTGGGCCCGGGTCGTAGTCGTACGGCGCGCCGCAGCCGTCACAGACCGGCCCGTCGAGAAAGTGGATCCGCATCCAGGCCTCGGCCGAGAGCCCCTGCGCGCCGACCGCGGTCTCGCCGTCAAGGGTCTGGCTCGGCAGGATCAGGTCTAGCGCGCCGCGCAGCAGGGCCTTGCCGCCACGAACTGCGGGGCGCGCCCAGCCTCCGGTGACGGCGCGCTTCCATTCTGCGCCGGATTGGCCATCTTCCGCGCCCATGCCCGCCCCGCCTAACTCTGGCCCGCCCATCTCCGCCCCGCCGAGGCTGTTCGACCGTGGCCTGCATCGCAAGCGCCTCGATCGCGCCGCGCGGCGCTACGCCCAGGCCGACTTCCTCAAGCGCCGCGCCGCCCAGGACGTCGCCTGGCGGCTGGAGCCGATCATGCGCAACTTCGGCGTGGCCGTCGACCTCGCCGCCCGCACCGGCGTCTTCGCCGAAGCCCTGGCCGACAGCGAGGCGGCCTCCCGGGTGGGCCTGCTGATCGAGGCCGACCTGTCGGCGGCCATGCTGGCCGGGCGCGCCGGCGCTAGGCTGGTGGCCGACGAGGAGCATCTGCCCTTCGCCGACCAGAGCCTCGACCTGGTGGTCTCCACCCTGGCGCTGCACTGGACCAATGACGTGGTCGGAGCCCTGATCCAGATCCGGCGGGCGCTGCGACCCGACGGCCTGTTCATCGGCGCCTTCCTGGGCGGGGCGACCCTGACCGAGCTTCGCCAGTCGCTGGTGGCCGCCGAGACCGAGATTCTCGGCGGGGCGGGCAGCCGGGTCTCGCCGTTCGCCGACGCGGCCGATGCGGCCAGCCTGCTGCAGCGGGCGGGCTTCGTCCAGCCGGTGGCGGATATCGACCGGGTGACGGTGACCTACGCCCATCCGCTGAAGCTGCTCGCCGACCTGAGGCAGATGGGCGAGACCAGCGTGCTGGCCGACCGCCATCCCCGGGCGCTGACCCGCACCCTGCTGGCCCGCGCCAGCGAGATCTACGCCGAACGCTTCGCCGCCGACGACGGCCGCGTGCCGGCCACCTTCGAGATCCTCACCCTGACCGGCTGGACCGCGGCGTGACGCACCGGCGCGGCGGCAGAGCGGCCTCTGTCCCTCGATGTCGCTCCGAGAGGCGCCGCGATGACCCACTTTCCGTCACTTCGGCGGATCAGCCGCAGAGTCGATGTGACGCGCGTTGACCGCGACTCCAAGGACACCAAACTCCGCCGTCTTCCGCCCGCGGGAGCCCCCATTCGTGAGCGCCCCGTGACGACACGCACCCTATCGCTGACAATCGCGCTTCTCGCCGCCGGACTGGCCCTGGCCGCACCGGCCTCCGCGGCCGCCGCCACGCCGGACCCGGCGCGTGCGCTGCACGAGGGGCTGCTGACCCTCGACACCCATCTCGACACCCCGGCGAACTTCGCCAAGCCCGGCTGGGACATCCTCGACCGCCACCAGATCGCCGACGAGTCGCGCGTCGACTATCCGCGGATGGTGGAGGGCGGCCTCGACGGCGGATTCTTCGCCATCTACACGCCGCAGGGTCCGCGAACGCCGGCGGGCGACGCCGCCGCTCGAGACGCGGCGCTGATCCGAGCGGTCGAGATCCACGAGATGGTCGCCAGGCACGGGGACAAGTTCGAGCTGGCGCTGAAGGCCGACGACGCCGCGGCCATCGTCGCCCGCGGCAAGCGCGTCGTCTTCATGAGCATCGAGAACAGCTATCCGCTCGAAGGCGACCTGACGCTGATGGCGACCTTCCAGAAGCTCGGCGTCCGACTGATCGGACCGGTGCACTTCAAGGACAACGATCTCGCCGACTCCTCCACCGATGCGCCGGAGTGGCACGGGCTGAGCCCGCGCGGCCGCCAGTTCGTGGCCGAGGCGAACCGGCTGGGAATGGTGCTCGACGCCTCGCACGCCTCCGACGACGTGCTGGACCAGATGATCGCCCTCTCGCACACGCCGATCATTCTCTCGCATTCCGGCTGCAAGGCCGTGTTCGACCACCCGCGAAACATCGACGACAAGCGCCTCAAGGCGCTCGCCGACAGCGGCGGCGTCATCCAGATCAACGCCATGAGCGCCTATCTCATCCCAACGCCGAAGAACCCGGCGCGCGAGGCGGCGATGGCGGCCCTGATGGCGAAGATGAACCCGCCGGGCGGCCTGAGCGCGGCGCAGCAGCAGGCCCTGAGGGTCGAATACCGGCTGATCCAGAAGACCTATCCCGAACCGCAGGCGACGCTGGAGGACTACATGGCGCAGCTGCTCCACGCCCTGAAGGTGGCCGGCGTCGATCACGTCGGCATCGGCGCGGACATGGACGGCGGCGGCGGCGTCGTCGGGCTGGAGGACGTGGCCGCCTATTCGGTGATCACCAGGCGGCTGCTCGCGGCGGGCTATACCCGCGACGACCTGGTCAAGATCTGGGGCGGCAACGTGCTGCGGGTGCTGCGGCAGGCCGAAGCCTACAAGGCCAGCCTGACGCCCCCCTGAGGGCGAGGCGTTCCCGCCTCACGCTCCCAACAGATGCAGCACCACCTCGCGTCGATGCGGGCGGGTGCGGTGTTCGAACAGCCAGATCCCCTGCCAGGTCCCCAGCGCCAGCCGGCCGCCGATCAGCGGGATGCTCAGCTGCACCTGGGTCAGGGCCGCGCGCAGGTGGGCGGGCATGTCGTCCGGCCCCTCGTCCTGATGGCGGTAGGCGCTGCTCGGCGGCGCCAGGGCGGCGAAATAGTCTTCGAGGTCGCGCGCCACGTCGGGATCGGCGTTCTCCTGGATCAGCAGCGACGCCGAGGAGTGGCGACAGAAGAGAGTCAGCAGACCCGTCGTCATCTCCTCCCCGGCCACCCAGGCGGCCACCTCGCCGGTGATCTCGACCAGGCCGGCGCCGCGCGTCTGGACGCCGAGGGTGCGGGCGGCCTGGCGCATCAGACCAGGTCCCTCAGCCAAGCGATCAGCGGCTCGTCCGCCGGCGGCATCGGGTAGTCGCCGAGCCGGTTCGGCTTCACCCAGGCCATCGCCTTGTGCTCGCGCGCGGTGACCTGCCCTTCCCAGCGGCGGCACAGATAGAGCGGCATCAAGAGGTGGAACGTCTCATAGGCGTGGCTGGCGAAGACGAACGGGGCCAGGCAGGCCTGGGCGACCCGGATCCCCAGCTCCTCTTCCAGCTCGCGGATCAGGCAGGCCTCCGGGGTCTCGCCCGCCTCGACCTTGCCGCCGGGAAATTCCCACAGCCCGGCCAGCGACTTGCCCTCCGGCCGCTGGCAGATCAGCACCCGCCCGTCGAGGTCGATCAGGGCGGCGGCGGCGACGAGCAGCATGGGTTTTTCGGTCATGCGCTCACTTCTCCGGCCTGCGTCCAAAAGGCAACAGCCGGCGACATCCGATCCACGTGGGTTGACTTTGCCGTGGCGAACGCTGATGTGGAGCCTGCGTCGGGATAAGCCGTCGCTATCGGCGCTCCAGCCGCGTGGGGCCTCATCCGAGGCTCAGCCTGTCGAGCGCAGATCTTCTCATAGATCGCCCATCACGCGGGGCGCTTCCCAACGACCCCGCGATCCACGCCCCCGGTGTTGTCCGGCCGGGCGGATTGCGCGCATTTCGAAAGATCGAACTTGACTCAATTTACCGACCTCGGCCTCGCCAAGCCGCTGCTCAGGGCGCTCGCCGACGAAGGCTACACCACGCCCACGCCGATTCAGGCGCAGGCCATCCCCGGCGTCATGGAAGGCCGCGACCTGCTGGGCATCGCCCAGACCGGCACCGGCAAGACCGCCGCCTTCGCCCTGCCCATCCTTCACCGGCTGGCGGAAAACCGTAAGCCGGCGCCGCGCTCGAGCTGCCGGGTGCTGGTGCTGTCGCCGACCCGCGAGCTCGCCACCCAGATCGGCGAGAGCTTCAAGTCCTACGGCAAGCACCTGGGCGTCTCCGTCGCCGTGGTGTTCGGCGGCGTGAAGTACGGCGGCCAGATGAAGGCCATGGCGCCGGGCGTCGACGTGCTCGTCGCCACCCCCGGCCGCCTGCTCGACCACCTGCAGGAAAAGACCATCAACCTGACCGGCGTCGAAGTCCTGGTGCTCGACGAAGCCGACCAGATGCTCGACATGGGCTTCATCCTGCCGATCCGCCGCATCGTGAAGTTCGTGCCGCGCCAGCGGCAGAACCTGTTCTTCTCGGCCACCATGCCGAGCGAGATCGAGAAGCTGGCGGGGGAACTGCTGAACCCCAATCCGCTGAAGGTCTCGGTGACGCCCGCGGCGACCACCGTCGAGCGGATCAACCAACGCGTGCTGTTCGTCGAACAGACCCGCAAGCGGGCCCTGCTGGCCGAACTGTTCGATGACGCCGGCTTCAAGCGCGTCATCGTCTTCACCCGCACCAAGCGCGGCGCCGACCGGGTCGCCCGCAGCCTCGAGCAGGTCGGCGTCGACGCCGTGGCCATCCACGGCGACAAGAGCCAAGGCCAGCGCGAGCGCGCCCTGGCGCAGTTCAAGGCCGGCGGCGTCCGCGCCCTGGTCGCCACCGACATCGCCGCCCGCGGCATCGACATCGACGCGGTCAGCCACGTCGTCCAGTTCGAGCTGCCGAACGTGCCGGAAGCCTACGTCCACCGCATCGGCCGGACGGCTCGGGCCGGCGCCGACGGCTCGGCCGTCGCCTTCTGCGCCGACGACGAGCGCAACCTGCTGAAGGACATCGAGAAGGTGACGCGCCAGCGCATCCCCTCCTTCGATCGCCGCAACGACAGGCAGCTGGGCGCGGCCACCGCCGCCATGCCCGAGCCCGCCGGCGTCAAGCCGGAGCGTCCGGCCCAGCCGCATCGTGGCGAGCACAAGCCGCAACGCAACCGCAACCACGCCCCGGCCAAGACGGCCGCCGGCCACCACCGTCCCGAGGGCGGCCAACCCCGTCACGCCGAAGCCGGCGCGAGCGGCAAGCCGGCCTTCAAGGGTCCCAGCCGTGGTCGCGGCGGCGGCGGCGACGGCGGCGGTCGACGCGCGGGCGGCAAGTCCGAGGTCTGGTCGAACCGCTAGAGCCAAGGTATCGCGTCTCCCGCACGGGAGAAGATGACCCGCGAAACGGGGCGGATGCGGTTCTCCACCGCATCCGCCCCGTTTTGTTTGAACCACGAAAAACACGAAAGACACGAAAGTGCTGCTGGAGTGACCTGGAGTGACCCCCTCAACTGAGACGATGAAATAAGCCCCACTGCCCTTGGAGGGACGTGTGACGAAAAAACCGCGACAGCGCGGGCGACGACAGTACAACTGCTGTGGCTTATTAAGCTGTCTCACCAAAGGGGGGCGGTCCACCGCTCTTTTCGTGTTTTTCGTGTTTTTCGTGGCTCAATTTCTTCTCAAGCTAGCCATCCGCCGCTAATCGCCCGAGCGCGTCACACCCGCCATCCAGCTCAGATAGTCCGCGTCGGCGGCGACGATCGGCACGGCTATGATCTGCGGCGTGTCGTAGCTGTGCATCGTCCGGATCTTCGCGCGGACGATCTCGAACAGCGCTGCGCGGGTCTTGATCAGCAGCAGTTGCTCGGGCTCGCGCTGCAGCTCGCCCTTCCACAGGTAACGGCTGCGGATCGCGACGATCTGCACGCAGGCGGCCAGTTCTTCGCCGAGCAGGGCCTCGGCGATGGTTTCGGCCTCCGCCTCCGAGGCGGTGGTCGTATGGACGGTGACATAGCCAGACATGGCTCGGCACTATAGGCCGAACGCCGCTTCTCGCGAGGCCCGCCGAATGACCCTCGAACCGCCGATGATCCGCGTGGGCCTGCTGGGCCATGGCCAGGCCGGCGCGGTGCTGCACGCGCCGCTGATCGAGGCGGTCGCCGATTTCCGTATCTCCGTGGTGGCGACCTCGCGCACCGCCTCCCTCGCCGAGCGCCGCGACGCCCCGCGCCAGGTCGAAGGCGCCCGCGCCCTGATCGAGGCCGAGGACGTCGACCTCGTCGTCATCACCACCCCCAACGAACTGCATTTCGAACAGGCGCTCGCCGCCCTCGAGGCCGGCAAGCACGTGGTCGTCGACAAGCCCTTCGCGGTCACCACGGCCGAGGCCGACCGGCTGATCGAGGTCGCCAAGGCCAGGGGCCGGATGCTCACCGTCTTCCACAACCGCCGGCGCGACGGCGACTTCCTGGCGGTGCGCGAGGCGATCGCTTCGGGGGCGCTCGGCGAGCTGCTGTTGTTCGAGGCCCGCTGGGACCGCTTCCGGCCGCTTCCGCCGCAGACCTGGAAGAACCGCGCGCTGGCGGGCGTCGGCCAGCTCTGGGACCTCGGCCCGCACCTGGTCGACCAGGCGCTGCAACTGTTCGGCGCGCCGGACCGCGTCACCGCCGATCTCGCCGTGCAGCGCCCCGGCGGCCTGGCCGACGACTATTTCGAGCTGACCCTGAGCTACGGCCGGATGCGCTGCATCCTCGCCGCCTCCTCGGTGATGGCGGCGCCGCGCCCGCGCTTCGCCGTCCATGGGACCGCGGGCAGTTTCCTGACCTATGGCGTCGATCCGATCGAGGCGGCCCTGCATGCACGGCGGCGCCCGCAGTCGCCGGACTTCACAGCCGGCCTGCCGCCGATCCCGGCCGAGCGGGTGCGCGCCGACGGCCGCGAGGCGCTCGGCCTTCCCGCCGGCGACTGGACCGGCTTCTATCGCCAGGTCGCCGCCGCCATCCGCGAAGGCGCGCCTGCGCCGGTGGATCCGCTCGAGGCGCGCGCGGTTATCGCCTTGATCGCGGCGGCCTACGCCGCGGTCTAGCTGCGGTAATCGCCGTTGATCTCGACGTAGCGCTTGGTGAGGTCGCAGGTCCAGACCGCGGCGGTCCCCCGGCCGACGCCGACGTCGACCGTGACCTCCAGGTCCTGGCGCTTCATGTAGGCGCTCATCTTCGCCTCGTCGTAGCTCTGCGCCACCAGCCCGTCCTGGGCCGCCCAGAGGTCGCCGAACTTCACGCTGAGGCTATCGCGGTCGATCGGCTCCTCGGCCTTGCCGACCGCCATGACGATCCGGCCCCAGTTGGCGTCCTCGCCGGCGAAGGCGGTCTTGACCAGCGGGCTGTCGGCGATCGAGCGGGCGATCTTGCGCGCCGAGGCGGCGGTCTCCGCGCCGGTCACCGTGATCTTGATGAACTTGGTGGCCCCTTCGCCGTCGCGCACCAGCTGGTGGGCGAGGCTCATCAGCACCTGCTCCAGCTTGTCGCGGAAGTCGGCGAGCCGCCGGTCGCCGGCGCGGCTGATCCTGGGCGCTCCCGACTGGCCGGTGGCGAACAGCAGCAGGGTGTCGTTGGTCGAGGTGTCGCCGTCCACCGTCACCGCATTGAAGGTGCTGCGGGTGTAGAGCCCGACGAGGTTCTGCAGCGCCGCGGGCGAGATGGCCGCGTCGGTGACCACGAAGGCCAGCATTGTCGCCATGTCCGGGGCGATCATTCCCGAGCCCTTGCAGATCCCGCCGATCCGCACCGTGGTCCCGTCGATCCTCGCCTCGGCGAAGGCGCCCTTGGGGAAGGTGTCGGTGGTCATGATCGCCTGGGCCGCCGCCGGCCAGTTGTCGGCCTTCAGCTTCTGCTCGACCTCCGGCAGCCGATGGACGATCTTGGCCTCGTCCAGCAGCACGCCGATGACGCCGGTCGAGGCGACCATCACGTCGCGCTGGCGGCAGTCGAACCGCTTTCCGACGGCTGAAGCCAGGCGCCGCACGGCGTCCGCGCCGGGACGGCCGGTGAAGGCGTTGGCGCAGCCGGCGTTGACCACCAGGGCGCGAACCCCCTCGCCCTTGGTCGCCTCCAGGTGCCGGCGGCACCAGTCGACCGGCGCCGAGCCCACCGCGCTGCGGGTAAAGACGCCGGCGCAGCTCGCCCCCTCGGGGAAGCTCATCACCAGCAGGTCCTCGCGTTCCTGCTTGTAGTAGCCGGCCCGCGCCGTCGCCAGCTCGACGCCGGCGATCGGCGGCATGCGCGGGAACGGCGCCGCCAGCGGCGACACCGGCATGACCGGCTTGCCGCCGCCCGGGCCGATCGGCGTCGGCTCGGCGAACTGCCGCGACTGCTTGTCGACCCGCTTCAAGGCCGCGCGCTTGAGGGCGCTGGCCAGCGGATCGAGCGCGCGCTCCAGCGTCTGGCCCACCACCTCGACGGGCTTGGCGGCCGCGGTCTTCTTGATCGGGGGCTTGGTCATGAGCGGCCCTCTGGGGCTGGCGTTGCAGGATCGGGCGAAGCGCCGGCAGCCGGCGTCGCCAGGGTCTCGACCTTGGCGTGGCTGCGCAGCGTCTCCAGCAGGTCGCGGATACGGTCGTAGGTCAGGAAGCGCACCAGCTGCGGCCGGGCGGCGTCGAGCGGGATCGGCGGCTCCAGCCGGCGGTCCTCGACCTTGACGATCGCCCAGCGACCGTTGGCTTCGAACGGGCCGACGACCTGCCCCGGCTTGGCGCCGCCGAGCGCGGCCGCATAGCCCGGCGGCATGACGTCGAGGGCGAAATAGCCGAGGTCGCCGCCGTTGAACCGCGTCGCCGCATCCGTCGAGCGCCGCAGCGCCAGCGGCTCGAAGGCCGCGCCGGCCGCCAGCAGCTTCATCGTCGCGCGCGCTTCGGGCTCGCTGTCGGTGACGATCTGGCGCGCATGGATCTGCTCGGCCCGCCTGGCGGCCTTCATCTGCTCCTTGTAGAGCCCCTGGATCGCGGTCTCGCTGACCGCGCCGGCGACCACTGTCTCGACCAGACGGTCCCCCAGCACCCGCTCACGGGCGGCGGCCAGCCGGCGCTCGGTGGCGGCGTCGTTCTGCAGGCCGCGGCGGGTCGCCTCGGCGGCCAGCAGCTTGCGGTCGACCAGCTGCTCGAGCGTCGAGCGGAACAGGTCGGAGCCCGGGTCGAGCTTCGCACCCCGGGCGATCAGCCCCTGGGCCTCGGCCTCGCCGCGCACGTCCGACAGCCAGACAGTGCGACCGTCCACCTTGGCCACGGCCTGGTCGTGCGGCACGGGTGGCGGCTCGACGCCGCTTCGCGCACAGCCGCCCAGCGCCAGCGCCGCGGCCAGGGCCGCGCCGGCGACAAGCCTCGGGCGCAAGGGCGAGTCCGCCGCCATCCCGTCTCCTCATCCAGCCGCATGCGCCGCCCCCCGGCCGCGCCGCCCGTCCCTAGCGACATAAGGCTGCAAGTGCAAAGGTTGTGGAAATCCGGCGCCGCGGTCGCCTGGCCGCGTGGTCAGAGTCGCCGGTCAGAAATGCGAGATGGCCACCACTCGCACGTCGCGGCCGGGCATCACCACGTCGTCCTTGTTGAGGGCAGTGGCGTTGCGGATGGTCTCGTCGGCGAGGTTGTGGGCGACCAGCAGCAGCTCGAGGCGCCGCGACCCGTCGAGCGGCCGCCAGGCGACCTGCGCGTCGACCGAGGTGTAGCCGTCGGTCGGAGAATCGGCGACCCCGACGTGGTCCTGCGAGCTGACGGCGAGCACCAGGAAGCCCGCGTCGAGCGACTTGCTGGCCCAGCTCAGGCCGCCGCCGAGCCGCCCGGGCTGGATGCGCGGGACGTCGCCGCCGCCGCCGGTGAACTTCGCCCGCACATAGTCGCCCAGCACATTGACGGACAGGTCACCGCCCATGGCCTTGGCGATCGGGAAGTCGCCCTTGAGCTCGACGCCCCAGAAGTTGGCGTCGCGCTGCGTATAGTTCAGTTCCTTCAGCTCTTCGGGACTGTCGAAGGCGCAGGCGCCTGCATCGTCGCAGGTGCGCCCGGTGAGATCGCCGAAGATGTAGCCATTGAACCGCGTCCCCCAGGCGGAGGCTTCGACCTTGCCGCCCGAGCCGAGGCGATACCGCGCCGTCGCCTCCAGCGAGTTGGCGCGCTCGATCTTCAGTGATGGATCGCCGGTCTCGAAAGTTTGCGGACCGTCGTGTGGGCCGCGGGCGAAGAGCTCAGTCTGGGCCGGAGCGCGTCCGGCGCTGGTGGCCGTCAAGCCCAGGCGCAGGTCGTCCGAGGCGTCGTAGGTAAAGCCGGCGGAGACGCTGAGCGGGGTGAAGTCGCGGCGGGTCGAGGCGCCGGACGCCGGCGTGCCGGTGATCTCGACCCGCTCGACGCGAGCGGCGCCCTGGAACTGGAGGACGCCGACGGGCGCCTCGATGAAGGCGAAGCCCGCAACGGACTTGGTGTGGGTCGGCAGCAGATAGTCGGCGCCCTCCCCGAGCGCGGCGAATTTGCGATCCTGCCACTGCACGCCGAGCGCGGCGGCCGAGAGCGGGCCCATGGCGCCGAACACGGCTTCGGCCCGGCTGTCCCATTCCTTGTTGTTGAAGGTGGAAAGGACGACGTTCCCGGCCGGATCGATTTCACTGTGGGTGTAGTCTGCGTAGCTCAGGTCGAGATCAATCGTCTGCAGCGGGCCGGCGTTCACGTGGAGCGACGATCCGAAGGCGCCCTTGTCCTGGCGCATCCGGATGAAAGTATCGTCGGAAGGAATGCCGTAGCGCGCCTCATAGTGGGTCCCCGACGCCCCCACCCGGCTGGCGTCGTCGCCGAAGAAATAGGAGGCCCCCACCGACTGGCCGCTGCCGCGGAAAAAGGAATTCTGCTGTTTGCCGAGCGGCGTGTCGTAGTCGCTGGCGTGGCGGCCGAAGCCGTCGATATGCACGGCGAATGGCCCGGCGCCGGCGTCGAGCATCAACGATCCTTCTCCCGAGCCGGCGACGGAGTTGTAGGCGAGCGAACCTTCCCCAGCGACGCCTGCGATCGGCTTGCGCGGGATCCGGTTGTTGATCGCATTGACCACCCCGCCGATCGCCTGGCTGCCGTAGCGGAGCGTCGCGGCGCCGCGGACCACCTCGACCGTCTGGGCGGCGAGCGGATCGATCGGCACGCCGTGGTCGGGGCCGACGTCGGAGACGTCGGAGCTCGACTGGCCATTTTCGACGACCTTCACCCGCTGGGCGTCCATGCCGCGGATCACCGGACGGCTTGCGCCCGTGGCGAAGCCGGTGCCCGCCACGCCGGGGAGGTCGCGCAGGGTGTCGGCGAGGCTCGAACCCCCGTTGCTCAGGACGTCGTCGCGTTTGACCTGGTCGACGATGGTCGCGAACCGATCCGGGTCGCCCGCGATCGGCGAGGCCGTGACCACCACTTCAGATACCGATTTCGGCGCGGCGTCCTCGCCCCAGGCCGGGCCGGCGCAAAGGACGGTCACGGCGCTCGCCGTGAGGAGAAGGGTTTTGGCGCTCACGGATCAAACCTCATGCTCGAGCTCGACCGCCTGATATGTTATAAAATAACGCCCCTCAAGCGCGATTCCAAAAACCGGGTCAAGGCGACTGCTCGCCGACCCGTCCGCCAGTCGCTGGCGCCCGCCCAAGACGCGGACCAGCACGCTGTTTGAGCGTCGGCGGCTCCGGCATCAGGCGGTGATCGCCGCGACGTGACGCGCGTGGCTCTCCGGCCGGGGCCTGGGAAGACCTGCGAACATGGGGTTTTCGCGCCGCCGGGCCGTTGCACCACCCCCGCCGCGTTGACACTTGAAGGGGCGCTGCTTAAGTCTCGGCCGCCCTGAAAAGAGCGATTTTTCCCGGCAGGCGACAGGCCGAAAGGCGCAAGCGCCGGCGCCCCGCAATCGACCGGACCCTCGTCTTGAGCATCTTCCAACGGTTCTTCGGCTCTTCCAACGACCGCAAGGTCAAGGCCATGGCGGCCCGGGTGAGCAAGATCAACGCCTTCGAGCCCAAGCTCGAGGCGCTCTCCGACGCCGAGTTGCGCGGCAAGACCGACGAGTTCAAGGCCCGGCTGGCCTCCGGCGCCACGCTGGACGACCTGCTGGAAGAAGCCTTCGCCGTGGTGCGCGAAGCCTCCAAGCGGACCATCGGCCTTCGGCATTTCGACGTGCAGATGGTCGGCGGCGTGGTGCTGCACCAGGGCGGCATCGCCGAGATGCGAACCGGCGAAGGCAAGACCCTGGTCGGCACCCTGCCGGTCTACCTGAACGCGCTCGCCGGCAAGGGCGTGCACGTCATCACCGTCAACGACTACCTGGCCCAGCGCGACGCCGAATGGATGGGCCAGATCTATGGCTTCCTGGGCATGCGGGTCGGCGTGATCGTCCACGGCCTGAGCCAGGGCCAGCGCCAGAACGCCTACAACGCCGACATCACCTACGGCACCAACAACGAGTTCGGCTTCGATTATCTGCGCGACAACCTGGTCTATGACCCGGGAGAGATGGTCCAGCGCGGCCATAACTTCGCGATCGTCGACGAGGTCGACTCGATCCTGATCGACGAGGCGCGCACTCCGCTGATCATCTCCGGCCCGACCGAGGACCGCAGCGAGTTCTACAAAATCATCGACCAGGTGATCAAAGAGCTGATCAAGGACCCGGCGACCTTCGAGCACGACGAGAAGCAGCGGCAGGTCATTCTCACCGAGGAAGGCGCCGAGGCGGTCGAGGAGATCCTGCAGACGGGCGGCCACCTGGCCGAGGACTCCGCAGGCCTCTACGACGCCGCCAACGTCTCGGTGGTGCACCACGTCAACCAGGCGCTGCGGGCCAACATCCTCTACACCCGCGACAAGGACTACATCGTCCGCGCCGGCGAGGTGATGCTGATCGACGAGTTCACCGGCCGGATGATGCAGGGCCGCAGGCTGTCGGAAGGCCTGCACCAGGCCATCGAGGCCAAGGAAGGCGCGGTCATCCAGCCCGAGAACCAGACGCTGGCCTCGGTGACCATCCAGAACTACTTCCGCCTCTACGGGAAGCTGTCGGGCATGACCGGCACCGCCGCCACCGAGGCCCAGGAATTCCACGACATCTACAAGATGGAAGTGGTCGAAATCCCGACCAACCGGCCGGTGGCGCGCATCGATGACGACGATGAGGTCTATCGCACTGCCGAGGAGAAGAACCGCGCGATCATCTCGCAGATCGAGGACTGCTTCAGGCGCGGCCAGCCGATCCTGGTCGGCACCGTCTCGATCGAGAAGTCCGAACAGCTGTCGGAGCTGCTCAAGGCGCACAAGTTCGAGATCGACGGCAAGGCCCGCAAGGGCATCCCGCACAATGTGCTGAACGCCCGCTACCACGAGCAGGAGGCCTTGATCGTCGCCGACGCCGGCGTGCCCGGCGCAGTGACCATCGCCACCAACATGGCCGGCCGGGGCACCGACATCCAGCTGGGCGGCAACATCGACATGAAGGTCGCCCGCTGGCGCGACGAGCAGCGCGGCCTCGGCGTCGAGGTGACGCCGGAGATGGCCAACCAGCGCAAGGCGGAGATCGAGACCGAGATCGCCGACCTGAAGGCCAAGGCGCTGGCCGCCGGCGGCCTCTTCGTGCTGGGCACCGAACGGCACGAGAGCCGCCGGATCGACAACCAGTTGCGCGGCCGCACCGGCCGCCAGGGCGACCCGGGGCATTCGAAGTTCTTCCTCTCCTGCGAGGACGACCTGCTGCGCATCTTCGCCGGCGAGCGGCTGGATTCGATCATGCGCACCTTCGGCGTCCAGGACGGCGAGGCGATCACCCACAAGTGGCTGAACTCGGCCATCGCCACCGCCCAGAAGCGCGTCGAGCAGCGCAACTACGAGATCCGCAAGAACCTGCTGAAGTACGACGACGTCGTGAACGACCAGCGCAAGGCGGTGTTCGAACAGCGCGCCGAGTTCATGAACGCCGACGACATCTCCGACGTGATCGCCGAGATGCGCCGCGACACCATCACCGACTTCGTCAACCGCCACCTGCCGCCCAAGGCCTATGCCGAGCAGTGGGACATCGACGGGCTGGACGCCCATCTGCGCGAGCACCTGGGGCTGGAACTGCCGGTGCGCGACTGGGCGGCCGAGGACGGCATCGCCAACGAGGAGATCGAGGAGCGGATCGTCGCCGCCGCCGAAGCCCGCGCGGCCGAGCGCGAGGCCCGGGTCGGCGACCACATGCGCTCGGTCGAGAAGAGCTTCCTGCTGCAGATGATCGACCTGCAATGGCGCGAGCACCTGATGCACCTCGACCACCTGCGCAACGTCATCGGCCTGCGCGGCTACGGCCAGCGCGATCCGCTGCAGGAGTACAAGACCGAGGCCTTCACCCTGTTCGAAAAGCTGCTGGTCGACGTGCGCCAGAGCGTGACGCGCTGGCTGATGACGGTGGAGTTCGCCTTCGAGGAGCCGCCGCAGCCGCCGCCCGGCCAACTGTTCGAGGTGCATATGGACCCGCTGACCGGCGAGAACGTCGCCCTGATGGGCGCGCTTCCCGACGGCTTGCCGGTCGACCAGCGCGCCGCCCTGCCCGTCGCCGCCCTGCCGCAAGGCTGGGAAGCCACCGGCCGCAACGCCCTCTGCCCCTGCGGCTCCGGCAAGAAGTTCAAACACTGCCACGGGGCGCTGGTCTAGGCGGCGCCAAACGCCCCCTCCGGCCCTTCGGGCCACCTCCCCCGCGTCGCGGTGGAGGATCTGGGCCTTAAGATGCTCCACCGCTTGCGGGGGAGCTGTCGCGAAGCGACTGAGGGGGCGTTTGCAGCCGTCGGTTTCTCACCGGAGCACCTGATGGCCCGCTACGACTTCGCGTCCGACAACACCGCGCCCGCGACGCCCGAGGCGATGGCGGCGATCGTGGCGGCCAATGCGGGGTTCACGTCAGGCTACGGGACCGACGCGGTCAGCGCCCGCGCCGCCGAGCTGGTGCGGGGCCTGCTCGATGTCGACGCCGAGGTGCGCTTCGTGGCCTCGGGCACGGCGGCCAACGCCGTCTCAGTGGCGGCGCTCGCGCGGCCGTTCGAGGCGGTGCTGGCCCACGAGCACGCCCACATCTGCACCGACGAGACCGGCGCGCCCGGCTTCTTCGGCCAAGGCCTCGGGCTGATCCGACTGCCGGGCGCCTGCGGTCGCATCGACCCGGCGGCGCTGGACGCCGCGCTCGACCAGCCGGACGTCTCCTACCGCCAGCCGGCCGCGGCGCTGTCGCTGACCAATGCGACCGAGTTCGGCACGCTCTATTCAGCTGACCAGCTCGCCCGGCTGATCGGGCCCGCCAAGGCCCGCGGCTACGGCGTTCACCTCGACGGGGCGCGGATCGCCAACGCCGCGTCCGCCGGCTTCGACCTCAAGCGGATCGCCGGCCTCGGCGTCGATCTGTTTGTGCTTGGCGGCGCCAAGGCCGGGATGCCGCCCACCGAGGCCCTGGTGATCCTGAACCCGGCCGTGGCCCGGCGCATCGACGCGCGCCTGAAACAGGCCGGCCAGCTCGCCTCCAAGGGCCGCTTCTACGCCGCGCCCTTCATCGGCATGCTGGAGGACGGCGCCCTCCTGCGCCACGCCGCCCACGCCAACGCCATGGCCAGGCGGCTGGCCATGGCCATGCCGTTCCGCATCGTCCACCCCGTCGAGGCCAACGCCGTCTTCGTCGAGATGGACGAGCCGACCCTGGCGCGGCTGCACGCGGCGGGCTGGTTCGCCTTTCGGTTCCTCGACGGGACGGTGCGCTTCGTCTGTTCGTGGGCGACGACGGAAGCAGCGGTGGACGAGCTGACGGAGACGCTGCGGAGATTGGTCTAGGTCTCCATCTCCAGTTTAACGGAGAGGCCGCTGATCTTTTTGGGCCACGAAATCCACGAAATACACGAAAGAATTCGGCGCTTAGAGTGCATCTCCTGCGCCCACGATCAGCTGAGGACCGGCCCCGGCCGGTCGATTCAAAAACGAAGACGAACCGCTATTCCGGCGCTTTCGTGTATTTCGTGTATTTCGTGGTTCAAAAAACGAACCACCTTCGCCGCTACAGCGTGCGGCCGATCGCGTAGAACCGGTCGGCGCGAGCCTGCTTCAGCGCCTCGGCCGAGAGGCCGTCCAGCGCCGCCAGCTCCTGCTCCAGCGCCTCGGCGACATTGGCCATGGTCGTCTCGCGGTCGGAGTGGGCGCCGCCCACCGGTTCGGGAACGATGCGGTCGACGATCTTCATCGCCAGCAGCTCCTGGGCGGAGATCTTCATCGCCCGGGCCGCGTCGGCGCCGCTGCGCGCGCCCCGCCAAAGGATGGAGTTGGCCCCCTCCGGCGCGATCACCGAATAGATGGCGTGCTCCAGGATCAGCACCCGGTTGGTCCCGGCGATGGCGATCGCCCCGCCCGAGCCGCCTTCGCCGGTGATGATGGCGACGTTGGGGACGCCCAGCATCAGGCACTTCTCGGTGGACCGGGCGATGGCCTCGGCGACGCCGCGCTCCTCCGAGGCGATGCCGGGATAGGCGCCGGCGGTGTCGATGAAGCTGAGCACCGGCAGGCCGAAGCGCTCGGCCAGCTCCATCAGGCGCACCGCCTTGCGGTAGCCTTCCGGCCGGGCATAGCCGAAATTGTGCTTCACGCGGGTGGCGGTGTCGCGGCCCTTCTCATGGCCGATGACCACCACCGGGCGGCCGCGCAGCCGCCCCAGGCCGCCGATCAGCGCCTGGTCGTCGCCGAACACCCGGTCGCCGTGCAGCTCGACGAAGTCGTCGATCAGGTCGTGGACATAGTCGACGAAGTGCGGCCGCTCCGGATGCCGCGCGACCTGGGTCTTCTGCCAGGCGTCGAGATTGCTGTAGGCGGCGCGCCGCATATTCTGAGCGCGGGCGCGCAGGCCCTCGATCTCCGCATCGAAGGCGCCCGGACCGGCGGTCTCGGAGAGCTTCGACAGCTCCTCGATCTTGGCTTCGAGCTCGGCGATCGGCCGCTCGAACTCGAGATATTGCAGGGCCATTCGAGGGCGTCGCTCCCAGGTGCTTCGCGAGGCGGCGGAAATTAGGCGGGAAGGCGCGTGGCCACAAGGCCGTGCGCTAAAGCTGGTCCGCCGGCGGCCTGGCGTGGCGGCTTGCCTGAGCCGCCGGGCGGCTCGGGGCGGCTGCAACTTTCGCACACCGACGCTCGTTTATGGGGCCGAGGTCGAGCCTTGGCCCGTGATCCTATCGGGGGGCGGAGGCGAACCACAGGCGCGTCTTCGACCATGCGCGGACCCTGCCCTGACAAGCTGCCGCGTTCGAGGAGAAACGGAGAATAGACAGATGCATTCCGTCCTGAAGACCGCGATGGCCTCCGCCCTGGCGCTGGCGGCCGTCGCCCCGGCGGCGGCCCAGAACTATCCCTACGGAACCCCCTACCGGCCGTCCGGCGACTACGTCGACCGACAGCGCGACTACGACGCCCAGCGCGATCAGTATGAAGCTCAGCGCGATCAGTATGAGGCCCAGCGTGACAATTATCGCGACCAGCGCGCCGACTATCGCGCCGCCCGGGCCGACTACGAGCGCAGGATGGCCGACTGGGAGGCCCGTCGCGCGGCCTATGACGCCCGTTACGGCTACGGCGCCTACACCCGCGCCTACGGCCCAGCACCGGTCTGGGACGACCGGCGCTGGGCCTCCGCCGCGCCGTCGGGCGACTACCGCGCCGCCCGGGCCGACTACGAGCGCAGGCTCGACGAGTGGCAACGCCGCCGGGCCGACTATGACGCCCGCCACGGCTACGGCGCCTATGCCCGCCGCTACGGGCCGGCGCCCGCCTGGGACGATCAGCGCTGGGCCTCGGCCCCGCCGGCCGCGGGCTATTACGGCCGCGACGCCGGCTACACCGCCCCGGTCAGCTGCAACAACAACTCCGCGGTGACCGCCGGCGTCATCGGCGCCCTGGCCGGCAGCGTGCTCGGCTCCAACGTCGCCGCGCACGGCCGCCGGACCGAAGGCGCGGTGCTCGGCGGGGTGGTCGGGGCCGGCGTCGGCGCGGCCGTGGGCCACGCCAACGACAAGCACAGGTGCGACCAGCGCGGCGCCTACTGGACCTACAACGACACGGTGCCCTACCGCGTGAACAACGACGTCTACCGCGACGATCGCTACGCCGACTACAGCCGCCGCGGTTGCCGCCTGGCGCCCGCGCCGGTCAGCGACAATGACTACCGCTACGTCCGCGTCTGCCCGGACAGCGAAGGCCGCTACCGCGTGACCGGCTGACCCGGTCGCCTGCAGGTCGAGGAAAGCCGTCCCGCTGGGGGCGGCTTTCCTTTGCTTGAGGGCCTCGCCTCAGTCCTTCTTCGCCAGCGGGTGCTTGGTCTCGACCACCTCGCGCAGGCGGTCGCCGGCGACGTGGGTGTAGATCTGGGTGGTGGCGATGTCGGCGTGGCCGAGCAGGGTCTGCACCACCCGCAGGTCAGCGCCGCCCTCCAGCAGGTGGGTGGCGAAGGCGTGCCGAAGGACGTGGGGGCTGACGCGGGCGGGATCGATGCCGGCGTCGGCGGCGGCCTCGTCGAGCAGCTGGGCGAAGCGCCGCGGCGTCAGCCGCCCGGCCGCGCCGCGGGACGGAAACAGCCAGGGATTGGCCTTGTCGCCCTTGGGCAGGAACCGCGGGCGGATCGCCAGATAGGCCTTCACCGCCGTGCGCGCGGTCTCGTTCAAGGGCGCCAACCGCTCCTTGCCGCCCTTGCCCTTGACGATCAGATAGGCCGGGTCGCGGGCCAGGACGGCGAGAGTCAGCCCGGTCAACTCGGAGATCCGCAGGCCCGAGGCGTAGGCCAGCTCGACCATGCAGCCGAGCCGGAGCCCCTGAGCGCCGTCGCGAGCGCCCGCCGCGGCGATCAGCCGGTCCATCTCCGCACGGCTCAGCACCTTGGGCAGGGACCGGCCCCGCTTCGGGGCCTCCACCCGGCGGGAGGGGTCGTCGCCCCGCCAGCCCTCGCCGAGCACGAAACGGTAGAACTGCCGCACCGCCGCGCGGCGGCGTGCGGCGGTGGCCGGCGACAGGCCGCGGGCGCCGACGTCGGCGAAATAGGCCTCGATGTCCTCCGCCGAGGCGTCCGCCAGGTCGCGCGCGCGCCGGCGGAGGAAGCCTTGCGCGTCGGCGAGGTCGCGGGCGTAGGCGCTCAGCGTGTTCTTCGCCGCAGCGCGCTCGACGGCCATCATCTCCAGAAAGGCCTCGGCCCAGGCCCCGCCCTTGCCGCTCATGGGCGCGGCGCGCGGGGTCATGGCGTCGCCAGCAGCCCTTCAACTGCGAAGTTGCGGGCGTCGGCGTCGAGGCCGGCGGCGCGCAGCGCCTGGATAATGCGCGCCCGCTCGCCCGGGGCGGGCCCCACGGCGCCCGCGTCGGCGCAGCTCCATAGCGCCAGCATGGCGGTCTCTCCGGCCAGATGCTCCTGGCCGGCGGCGTCGAGCGCCAAGTTGCGGCCGACCGGCGTGCGGTCTTCCGGCAGGCTGAGCGCGGCCAGGCGGCCGCGCAGGTCCGGTCCCGAGAACCCTGTGTAGGCCGCGACGATCAGGGCGGCGGCCTGGGTGGACGGCCGTTCCGCCGCTGCGGTCTTGGCGGCGCCGTCGAGCAGCCGCGCCGCCAACTCCTGGGCCACCGGCTGGCCGGAGGCGAGCGCACGGGCGGCGGCCAGCCGATCGGAGCTCCCTGCGGGAACGGTCCAGGCCAGTTCGCCCGGCTGGCCGCCGGCGATCGCCGCAGCCACCCCCGGCGCGGGCTTGGCCGCGGCGAGGTCGAGGCCGAGATTGCGCGACAGGGCGTAGTCGAGCCCGTTGCGCAGCGAGGCCGCGCCGGCCCCGCCGCCGCCGGCCAGCTTGGCGCCCATCAGCCGGCCGAACACCGGATCGCGCGCCTGGGGCTGGGCCTGAGCCAGGTCGAAGGTCAGCTGGGCCTGGTCGGCATGCCCGCCGAGCGCCTGGCAGTAGCTGCGCAAGCGCAGCCAGTAGATGTCCTCGCGCCCGACCGTCAGCGCCTCGGCGACGCCGCAGGCCCGGGCGTCTTCGCCGGACAGCAGGGCGCTCTCCGCCGCGGCGCGGGAGAGTTCGGCGTCGCGATCCAGGCCCGGCGCGCGGGCGAGGATGGCGGCGGCCGCCTTGACGTCACCGAGGGCGGCCAGGGCGTTGGCGCGCGCGGCGAGCATCGCGGCGTCTGCGCCGAGGCCCTGCGGCCCCGGCGCCCCGGTGGCCAGCACCCGCCGCGCCAGCGCCGCGGCCGCCGGCGACAGCGGCCGCGCGGCGAGCTTGGGCAGGACGGCGGCGAGGGTGTCGACCGAGGCGCCGCGCCAGAGGTCCTGCGACAGGCCGGTGTCGCGGCCGACGGCCGTGAAGGCGTCAGGGGCGGCGAGCGGCGCCACCGCCACCGTGGCGCCCGGAACGGCTTGGACAGCGAGTGGCGGCGCAGGAGCCGGCGACGCGGGCGCTGGCGACGCGGGCGCTGGCGGCGCAGGCGCTGGTGGCGCAGGCGCTGGTGGCGCAGGCGCTGGTGGCGCTGGGGCTGGTGGCGCGGACGTTGGTTGTGCGAGGGCCGCCCGTGACGAGGCGGGTTGTCGCGGGGCTGTTGAAATGGGCCCTTCCGGGGCGGGCGTTCCCTGGACGGCTGCACCTGCAGCGGATTGGGCGAGCGCCGGCGCAGCCGGGCTGACGAGGGTCAAGGCGGCCGTCACGGCCAGAATGCGCCACATGGGGCGCGACCATACGCCGGGCGCGGAGTTGGCGCGAGAGCATCGGCTCGTGTAAGCCTGCGCCATTCATGGACCGCTTTGAACCGCTGCGCCGTCGCACCATCGCCCTGGTCGGCCTCATGGGAGTGGGCAAGTCGAGCGTGGGCCGCAGATTGGCCAACGCCTTGGGACTGCCGTTCCGCGACGCCGACAGCGAGGTCGAGGCGGCCGCCGGCCGGTCGATTCCCGACATCTTCGCCGAGTTCGGCGAGCCCGCGTTCCGCGATGGCGAGCGCAAGGTGATCCAGCGCCTGTTGGACGAGCCCCCGCACGTCTTGGCCACGGGCGGCGGCGCCTTCATCGATCCGAAGACCCGCGAAATGATCAAGGCGCGGGCGATCTCGGTCTGGCTCAAGACCGACCTCGACGTCCTCGCCCGCCGACTCGGCCGCAAGGACACCCGCCCGCTGCTGATCGGCAAGGATCCGATCGAGGTGCTGAGGTCGCAGGCCGAGGCTCGCTATCCCGCCTACGCCCAGGCCGACATCACCGTGGAGACCGGCGACGCCGCCCACCATGTGACGGTCGACCAGCTGCTTCGCGCCCTGAGCGCCTATCTCGAGGAACAGTCCCAATGAGCCGCAGCGTCCCCGTGGGGCTCGGCGCGCGCGCCTATGAGGTGGTGATCGGGCCGAACCTGCTGGCCGAGGCCGGCCGCCGGATCGCCCCGCTGGCGCCGCGCAAGCGGCTTGCGGTGGTCAGCGACGAGACGGTCTGGGCCCTGCACGGCGCGCAGCTGACCGCAGCGCTGGAGGCCGCCGGCCTCGTGGTCCTGCCGGTGATCGTCGCGCCGGGCGAACAGACCAAGAGCTTCGAGGGACTGGCCGAGATCACCGACCGGCTGCTGGGCCTGGAGCTGGACCGTGGCGACATCATCGCAGCCTTCGGCGGCGGCGTGGTCGGCGACCTGACCGGCTTCGCCGCGGCCATCTACAAGCGCGGGATCGACTTCGTGCAGATCCCCACCACTCTGCTGGCGCAGGTGGACTCCTCGGTGGGCGGCAAGACCGCGATCGACACCCCGCGCGGCAAGAACCTGGTGGGCGCCTTCCATCAGCCGCGCCTGGTGCTGGCCGACCTCGACGTGCTCGCCACCCTGCCCGACCGTGAGATGCGCGCCGGATTTTCCGAGGTGATCAAGTACGGCCTGCTGGGCGACTTCGGCTTCTTCGAATGGCTGGAGAGCAACGCCCGGGCGGTGCTGGCGCGCGAGCCGGCGGCGCTCGCCCACGCCGTCGCCCGTTCCGTCGAGATGAAGGCCGAGATCGTCGCCGAAGACGAGAAGGAGCAGGGCCGCCGCGCCCTGCTCAACCTCGGCCATACCTTCGGCCATGCGCTGGAGGCCGAGACCGGCTACGGCGCGGCCCTGTTGCACGGCGAAGCGGTGGCCGCGGGCCAGGCGCTCGCCTTCCGCTTCTCGGCGGCCCAGGGGCTCTGCTCCGGCCAGGACGCCGCGCGCGCCACCACCGCCATCGCCGGCGCCGGCCTTCCCACCCGCCTCGACGAGATCCCCGGCCACCCGTTCGACGCCGGGCGGCTGGTGCGCCACATGGCCCAGGACAAGAAGGCCGAGGCCGGTCGACTGACCTTCATCCTGGCCCGCGCCCTGGGCGACGCCTTCGTGGCCAGGGAAGTGGACGCCGAAGCCGTGCGCCGCTTCCTGGAGACCGAGGGCGCCGGCCCGGCCCGCAGCGCCCAAGCCCTCGGGAGTGAACGGCGATGACCGCGCTTCTGGCGCTGGCGCCGATCGTCTTCGGCCTGCTGGCGCTCTCGGCGGTGTTTTCCGCCGCCGAAACCTCGATGACGGGCGCCAGCCGGGCGCGCATGCACCAGCTGGAGCGTGACGGCGATCGCGCCGCCCGGCGGGTCAACCGGCTGATCTCCGACCAGGAGACGATGATCGGCGCGGTGCTGCTGGGCAACAACCTGATCAACATCCTGGCCTCGGCTCTGGCGACCCAGGTGATCACCCGCGCGGTGCCCGGCGCGCTGGGCGTCGCCGCGGCCACCGGGGTGATGACGGTGCTGGTGCTGGTGTTCGCCGAAGTGCTGCCGAAGACGCTGGCGATCCTGCGCTCGGACGATGTCGCCCGCTTCCTCTCCGGCCCCACCCTGCTGGTCGTGCGGCTGTTCGGCCCGGTGGTCTATGCGGTGCAGTGGATCGTGCGCAAGACGCTCCGCCTGTTCGGGGTCAAGCTCGGCATGGAGCTCGACGTGCTCGCCGCGCATGAAGAGATCCGCGGGGCGGTCGAGTACCACCACTCCGAGGGCCTGGTGGAGACGCGCGATCGCTGGATGCTGGGCGGGGTGCTCGACCTCGCCGAGATGGATGTCAGCGAGGTGATGGTCCACCGCAAGGGCATCTCGATGATCGACGGCGACCTGTCGCCGCGTGAAATCCTGGCCGAAGCCCTCTCCAGCGCCCATTCGCGCCTGCCGATCTACCGCGACGAGCCGGAGAACATCATCGGCGTACTGCACGCCAAGGACCTGCTGGCGGCGTTGGCCCACGCCGACGGCCGGATCGAGGCGCTCGACATCGCCGCCATCCTCCGCGAGCCCTGGTTCATTCCCGAGACCACCAGCCTGAAGGACCAGCTAGGCGCCTTCCTCAAGCGCCAGAACCATTTCGCCCTGGTGGTCGACGAGTATGGCGCGCTGAAAGGCCTGGTGACCCTGGAGGACATCCTCGAGGAGATCGTCGGGGAGATCGAGGACGAGCACGACATCGTGGTTCCCGGCGTGCGGCCGGGACCGGAGGGCTCGGTGACCGTCGACGGCTCGGTCACCATCCGCGACCTCAACCGCGCGATGAACTGGGACCTGCCGGACGACGAGGCGGTGACCGTGGCGGGCCTGCTGATCAACGAGGCCCAGCGCATCCCCGAGGTCGACCAGGTCTTCACCTTCCATCGGCACCGCTTCCGCGTCACCGAGCGCAAGGGAAACCAGATCACCGTTCTGCAGATCTGGCCGCCCATACCGCACGATGAATAGGGGCCGGAGCCGCGCGCGCTAAGTTTCAGCTTGGAAAGACAAATCGGCGCTGTTGTTCTTGACGCTGGCTGCGCAAAGATGATTCCGTCTTGGAACCGGACGCGGGACGGCGTCGTTTAGCCAAGCTTGATCCATTGGGGGGATCGTCCGTCCTATGTCGAAGAACATGACCGCCACCCCGCCAGGCGCCGCCGCCGCCCAGATCCGATCACCGCAATCGCGGGGTGTCGACGTTTTCGCAGCCAGCCGGAGCCCGGCCGCAGCCCTGATGGGCGAGCTCGGCGCGGCCACCGGTGTCGGAGGCCAAGCATGACCGAGAAGCTGGACGGCCTGCGGGTGCTCGTCGTCGAGGACGAGATGATGGTCTCGATGCTCATCGAGGACATGCTGACCGACCTGGGCTGCACCATCGTCGGCCCCGCCTCGCGCCTCGACGAGGCGCTGCAACTGGCGCGCGAGACCGAGCTCGACTGTGCGGTGCTGGACGTCAACCTCGGCGGCCAGCCGATCTTCCCGCTGGCCGACCTGCTGCGCGAGAAGGGCGCCCCCTTCGCCTTCGCCACCGGTTATGGCGACGCCGGGCTGCGCGAGGTCGACCGCGGCTCGCCGGTCCTGCAAAAGCCGTTCCGCGAAGCCGACCTCGCCCGGATCCTCAACGAACTGCGGGCCAAGGCCGGGGTTTAGGCCGTCCGCCTCAGCGTTCGCCCGGCGCCAGGGCGCGTACCGAAAGCGCGTGCACCGGGCCGGCCAGCTCGGCGGCCAAGGCGCCATAGACCATCCGCTGGCGGGCGACCCGCGCCGCGCCGGCGAAGGCCTCGGCCTCGATCAGCACGTTGAAATGGCTTTCGCCCTCTTTTGAGGCGCCGGCGTGGCCGTGATGGCGCGCGGAATCATCCTCGACCTCCAACCGGGTCGGCTGGAAGGCTTCGGTCAACTTGTCGCGGATGGCATCAGCTATGGCGCCCATTCGATCCATCTTCAATTCTTGAACCCAACGATCCTCCCTCCATACTGAGCCACATGCCCGGCGCGTTTCAATACAAGCCCAAGTTCCTCGACATCCGAGTTCGCCCGCCCAGCAAGGCCGAGGCGGAGGCGAAGGCGGCTGAGCAGGACGTCAACGCCCTGAAGCCGGGCGAGCGGCCGTGCGACCATCCCGGATGCCGCGCGGCGGCGACCGCGCGGGCGCCCAAGTCGCGCGACATGCTCAACGAGCACTACTGGTTCTGTCAGCCGCACGCGGCCGAGTACAACCGCAACTGGGACTTCTTCGCCGGCATGACCGAGGGCGAGATCCGCAAGCGCCAGCAGGACGAGATGTTCACCGGCGGGCGGCCGACCTGGGAGATGAAGGCCGGGCGCTTCTCGCGCGAGGCGGCGAGCTTCAGCGCCAAGGTCGGCAAGGGCGAAGGCTATCGCGACCCCTTCAACCTGTTCGGCCATGGCGGCGCCAAGACCCGCCCGACGCCGGAGCCGGAGGCCGTGAAACTCGGCAAGATCGAGCGCAACGCCCTGGCGGAACTCGATCTCGAGGCCGGCGCCGACGCCGCCAAGATCCGCACCCGCTACACCGAGCTGGTGCGCCGCCTGCACCCGGACGCCAACGGCGGCGATCGCGCCGGCGAGCAGCGGCTGCAGAAGGTGATCCGCGCCTACCAGTCGCTGCGCAAGGCGGGGATGGCTTAACCGCCGCTCACTCCACCTGCGCCTTGTCGCAGCGCGACCGCCGCCCATCGATGCGGCAGCGGTTCACAACCTGGCCGGCAAGGTTCCAGACCTTGACGTCCCAGCGGTCGGCGGCGCGGCGCTCCAGGGTCATGAAGCCGAATCCCGAGATCCAGCTGCTGAAGGCCGCGACCCTGGTTCCAGGCGCCGGCGCCGCATCCGCAGGCAGGACCCTGGGCATCGGCACAACGTCCTCCTGCGTGCCGGAGAAGCCGGCGATGAACTGGCTGGGGTGGTCGCTTGCGAAGCTGACCTGCTCCCAGAGGTGCACGTGGCCGGACAGCACCACGCCGACGCCCCTCGGCAGCAGGGCGGGGTTCTGGTCGGCGAACACCGACTGGATGCCCGCGGTGGCCGGCTGCAACCTCGGGCCGCCGCGGTCGGCTCCGCGTTCGCTGGCGAAGCCGAGGATCGGCTTGTGGAGCGCCAGCAGGGTGTAGCGCGCCCGGCGTGAGAGCCTGTCGAGCGCCGCGTAGTCCGCGGCGAATTGGCCGTAGCGGGGATCGTCCTTCGGCGTCGGCTTGCCGCCGGCCTTGGTCAGGTCGAGCACCACCACCTGGGCGCCGCCGCCCAACGGCACGGCGTAGGGCGCAGCGTCGTCGGCGGCCTCGTCGTGCGCCGGATCGTTGCAGTCGGTCTGCGGCGTCAGCGGCCGCGGGTCGATGAAACGCGCCCAGCCCTGGCCGGCGCGGGCGCAGTCCTCGTGGTTGCCGCGCACGGCGATCCAGGGCGCCGCGGCGAGCAGCGCCGCACCGGGCTGGAAGAGGTCGGCCTGCCAGGCGTCCCAGCCATAACCCCACGGCGAGCCGGCGCAGTCGGCCTTCTCCGGCGCGCAGGGGGTCTCGCGGTATTCGTAGTCCCCGACATGGATCACCAGGTCCGGCTTCCAGGCGGCCGCCCGCTCGGCGACCCGCTGGAAGGGGTAGGCGTCGGGGTCGTTGCAGGCCTGGTAGGCGTCGTCGCCGGCCTTCAGCCGGCAGCCGGTGTCGCCGATCACCACGATGCGCCGCACGTCCCGCCGCGGGACCGGCAGCCGCTGGCCGGCGACGGTGATCCGGTGCGCGCCCTTCGGGATTTGCGCCTCGCAGACCGCCACCGGGAACTCGGCTGGCTTGGTGAGCTTCGGGTCGGAGATGGTCGGCCGCGGCGGCGCTTGCGCCGGGCCAGCCCGCAGGCGCATGGCGCGCGCGTGCCTGTCGATGGTGATCGCCGGGCAGCCGGCCGTGGTGATCACCCGCGCCTGCGCCGCGCCGTCCGGCCCCATGACCACCATCGCCGAGAGCAGGCGCGCCTGCGCGCCCGCTTCCCCCGCCCATGCCGTGGCGAGGAGGGCCAGGGCGGTGAGCAGCCGTCCTGTCGTTCGCATCGCCACGGCCCTGCCCTTTTGACTGCGATCAGAAGTTCATCCGCGCGCTGACCTGGTAGTTCCGCGCCGGCTGGAAATAGTACTGGTCGCCAGGGGCCACGGTGTTGTCCGGGTTCACCGGCGTGATCTTCGTCGCGCTCTGGTCGTCGAACAGGTTGTACACCGCCGCCTGCAGCCGCCAGCGGCCGATGTTGTAGACCGCCGTCAGGTCGACCGTGCTGTAGGGCTTGATGCGGAAGTTCGCCGGCTCGCCCTCGTTGGCCCACTGCTCGCCGACCAGCTTGTCGGTGACCGACAGCGACCAGTTCCTGGGCGTCCAGACCAGGCCCGCCGCGGCGGTCCACTTCGGCGCGCCGGCGATCTGCTTGCCGCCGGCGACGGTCACCGTCTGGCCGGCGATGGTGGTGGTCCCGCCCTGGGCCTTGGCGCTGTTGATCGAGCCGTTGAGAAAGACCAGGGTCTGGTCCGTCACCCCATAGGCGCCCTGGGCCTCGACGCCCTTATAGACCGCGCCGCCGAGGTTGTAGAACACCGTGTCGCCGGTGACGGTGTCCTTGATCGACTGCTGCTTGTTGCTGAAATCGATGTAGTAGACGTCGCCGTCGAAGGTGAACTTGCCGCCGTGGAAGACCGTGCCGACCTGGTAGTTCTTCGACTCCTGCGGCTTGAGGGCGTCGGTGTTCGGGTTGGCGGTCTGCAGCACGCTGAGCGGCGGCACCAGGAAGCCGGTCGCGTACTGGGCATAGGCCGACCAGCTGTCGCTCACCTTGTAATTCGCCGTCAGGAAATAGAGCGTCTTCTTGTAGGTCACCGAGTCGGTCAGCGGCGTGCGCGTCTTCTGGTTCACCGGCGTGTCGATGTTGCGGGTGAAGTGGAGATATTTGATCCCCGGGGTGATGGTCAGCGCCTCCAGCGGCTTGAGCTCGAGGTCGAGGAAGGGCTGGTACTGGTCCCAGGTCGAGCCCTGCACATAGGCCACGTTGAACGGCGCGGTCTTCTCCCGCGGGTCGGCGACCCCCAGCGTCAGGTCGTAGTCGTAGCGGCTGCGCTTGGTCTTCGAGGTCTCCCACCAGACGCCGGCCTTCACCGCGCCGAACGGCAGGTCCTGGGTCACCCGCAGGATGTCGCCGTAGACGTGGTAGTAGTTCAGCTTGGTGTAGCCCGGCACATCGGTGTTGCCCTTCGGTCCCGCCTTGGTTCCGGTCCCGGTCAAGACGGTGATGTCCGCCGAGGACAAGGTGCGGTTCGAATAGAAGTAGGTGTAGGCGGTGTTCTCGACGTGGGTCTGCGCGGTGATGTCGCCGTTCAGGCGGACGTAGTTGAAGTTGGTCTTCTTCTTGACCAGGTTGTAGTCGACGAATTGCGGCGTCGTCGGATCGCCGTTCAGCGCGAAGCGCTTCCCGAACTTGGCGACCTGGGCCAGGGTGATTCCGTCGTTGTCGTTCTGGTGCACCCAGCTGGTGTTGTAGACGCTGTAGAAGGTGGCCTCCCAGCTGTCGAACAGCGGGACCACCGCGCGAACCAGGAAGTTCACGCCCTGGGCGCTGGTGTCGCTGAGATAGCCGTCCGTACCGAGCGCCGAGAAGTTCAGCAGGGCCTTGGCGCCGTGCAGGGCGTCGATCTTGCCGGTGTTGTACTTGAGCACCGTCTGCCAGCTGTTCCAGGAGCCGAACAGCTGCTGGACCGAGCCTTGCGCCTCATCCGTCACCTCGGGCGAGAACAGATTGATCGAGCCGCCGAAGTTGGCCTGGCCGAGCTGGCCAGCGGAGCCCGGGCCCCGGTCGACGACCACCGAGCTGACGGTGGAGGCGGGGAAGAAGGTCGTCGAGTGGTGGGTCGGATCGTTGGTGTCGCCGAAGGGGATGCCGTCATAGGTGACGTTGTATTCGCCGTCCTTGAAGCCGCGCAGCGTCGTCTTGGTTTCATAGAAGCCGGGACCGTTGAACGAGATGCCCGAGGCGCTCGGGGTCAGCCGCACGATGTCCGGGTAGCCTCCGGTCTGCGGCACGAACTGGTCGATGGCTTCGCGGGTGACGATGGCCTGCGGCTCGGTGGCTTCCAGCGACGCCTTCACGGGCGCCTCTTTCACCACGCGGCTCGACCCGGTCACCGTCAGTTCCTGGACTCGGGTTCCGTAGTCGGCCCGCTCGTCCACCGGCTTGGCGTCGTCCGCCCACGCCGGCGCCGCGCTGAGCACGCCGGCCGCCAGGATGAGAGCCAGCCCAGATTCGCGGAGAAGTTGAACAGACCGCAAGGATGTTTGATGATCGCGCATGTAGCCCCCTCGTATTTGGCCGGGGCTAAGCGCACTCGTCGAGCTTTCACAAGCGCTCGTACTGTCATGAATATTTCACATTCGGCGGCCGTAGCGGCTGGAACCCGTCACGCAGTTGAAACTCGGAGGGAATTTTCAACTGTCACATAAGAGTCAAGAATATTGAGATATTTCAACTTCCGCGCGCCTTGCCCGGCGCGGCCTCGGACAGCCATGGATCTGCCTCCGCCTCTTCCGTTTCCCCGCCCCGACCGCCGACGCCCGGCCACGGGGTCAGTCACCGGACATCGGCTCTTGCGTGTCCTGATCGTCGAAGATGACGTCGAAGCCGCGCGGCACATGGCCGACGACCTGGCGGACTTCGGCCTGGAGGTGGCCGTCCTGCATGACGGCGCCGCGGCCCTGGCGCCCGGCGCCGGCGACGGAGCCTTCGACGTCCTGATCCTCGACCGCATGCTGCCGGGCTGCGACGGCCTCTCGGTGCTTGCCCAGCTGCGAGCCCGGGGCGTCGAGACGCCGGCGCTGTTTCTCACCGCCATGGGCTCGGTCGCCGACCGGGTCGCCGGGTTCGAAGGCGGCGGCGACGACTATGTGATCAAGCCGGTCGATCGCCTGGAGCTGCACGCCCGGGTGCAGGCGCTGGCGCGGCGCTGGCCCCGCGCGATCGAGTCCAATGTGCTGGTCTGTGGCGAGTTGGAGCTCGACAGGCTGGCCCGCGCGGTGCGGCGGGGCGGCACGCCGATCCCCCTGCTGCCGCTGGAGTACCGGCTTCTGGAAGTCTTGATGCTGGCGCGCGGCCAGATCGTCACCCGCAAGATCCTGCTGGAGCAGGTCTGGGGATTCCACTTCGACCCGCGGACCAACATCGTCGAGACCCACATCTGCCGCCTACGCGCCAAGATGGAGGAGGCCGGCGGTGCGCCGGTGATCCGGACCGTCCGCGGCGCTGGCTACTTTCTCAGCGAGGTCTGAGCCTTGCGGCCCGCCGCCAGCGCCGTGCGCCAGATCTGGCGGCGCACCGGAAACCGCGTCCTGGCGCTGCAGGCGCTCGCTCTGATCGTCGCCTTCGGCCTGACCGGCCTGGCGGCGCGGGTGTCGATCCAGAGCCTCGCCGAAACCGGCCTGCGCGCCGACATCGCGGGTGAGACCGCATCGCTCGACGACGAATGGCGGCACAAGGGCGCCGGCCACCTGCCCTACACGATCACCAAGCGCACGCGGCTCTGGCATGGATTCGAATACGGGCTGGCCGCCGCCGACGGCCGACCGCTCGCCGGCGATCCCCGCCTGGCGGGCCTTCACCGCAAGGGCTGGAGCCGTGCGCGCTCCGCTAGAGGCGCCCTGCTCGCCTACACTGAACGGCTCCCCGATGGCGGCTGGATGAGCGTCGGGCGCGACCTCGCCAACCTCGAGCGGGAGTTGACGACCCTCACCGGCCTTCTGGCGCTGTGCGGCGCGACAGGCGTGGCGATCTGTCTGGCGACGGCCTGGCTGGCGACCCGCTGGACCTGGGGCCGGTTGGACGGGCTGTCGGCGACGGCGGCGCTGGTGGCCGAGGGCCGCCTGGACGTGCGCGCGCCGGTGCGCCAGGTCGGGGCGCCGAACGAGATCGACGAACTCAGCCTGGCCTTCAACCTGATGCTGGACCGGCTCGGCCGGCTGGTCGAGGAGTTGCGCCGGGTCACCACCGACGTCGCCCACGACATGCGCCGCCCGCTGAACCGGGCTCGACAGAAGGTCGAGCGGCTCGCCCGCGCAGCTCACGGCGCCCCGGCCCTCGCCGGCGACATTCAGCGCCTGGAAGCCGACATCCTGGAGATCATCCGCACCTTCGACGCCCTGCTGCAACTGGCCGAGATCGAGGGCCGGTTGCGGCCGGAGACCCTCGTCGACCTGAGCGCGGTCGCCGAGCGGGTCAGCGAGGCGCTGCGCCCCGACATCGAGGAGAGCGGCCGGGTGCTGGAGACCCGGCTGGACGCGGCCAGCGTCGCCGGCGACATGGACCTGCTCTCTCAGGCCCTGGCGAACCTGCTGGAAAACGCCCTGCGGCACACGCCGCCCGGGGCGCGGATCACAGTGCGGGTGCAGAACCTGGCCGACGGCCCGCGCCTGCTGGTCGGCGACGACGGGCCGGGCATACCGCGCGAGCTGCGCGAGCGCGCCCTGGCGCCCTTCGGACGGCTGGAGCCCAGCCGCAGCACGCCGGGATCCGGCCTCGGCCTGGCCATCGCCGCCTCGATCGCCCAGCGTCACGGCGCACGGCTGGAGTTGGGCGACGCGGCCCCGGGGCTGGAGGTTTCGATCGCCTTTCCAGCGCCGGCGCCGGCGGCAAGTGAGCCCGGCAAACCCCCGCGGGTGAGCTTCGCCTAGCCGCGCTCGGCGGCGCGGGCGGCGAACCAGGGGGTCATGCGGGCGATCGCCTCCTCCACCTCGGCGGTCGAGACGGCGAAGCTGAAGCGCATGAAGCGATGGCCATCGACCGGATCGAAGTCGAGGCCGGGGGCCGTCGCCACGCCAGTGTCGCGCAGCAGCCGCTCGCAGAAGGCCAGGCTGTCATCGGTCAGGTGGCCGATGTCGGCCCAGATGTAGAAGGCGCCGTCCGGCGGCGCGATCGCGGCCAGGCCCAGCTGCGGCAGGGCCGCCAGCAAGAGTTCGCGGTTCCGGCGGTAGACGGCGACATGGCCCTCCAGCTCCGCGCGCGCGTCCATGGCCGCCAGGCCGGCGTGCTGGCTGAGCACGGGCGCGGTGAGGAAGAGGTTGCCGACGTAGGCGCGGGCGCGGGCCGCCTGATCGCCCGGCGCCACCAGCCAGCCCAGCCGCCAGCCGGCCATGCTGAAATATTTCGAGAAACTGTTCACCACCAGCGCCCGGCCATCGTACTCCAGCAGCGAGCGGGTCGGGCCCGTGTAGCTGAGCCCGTGGTAGATCTCGTCGGAGACGATGCGGATGCCGCGCTCGCGGCAGACGCGGGCGATGGCGGCAAGCTCGCCCTCGGCGATGATCGAGCCGGTCGGATTGGCCGGGCTGGCGACGATCACGCCGGCAGGCGCCGGATGCAGGGCGGCCAGGGCCGCGGCGGTGAGCTGGTAGCCGACCTCGGGCCCGCAGGCGATCTCGACCGGCGCCAGGTGCAAGGCCTTCAGCGTATTGCGGTAGGCGACATAGCCCGGCCGCGCCACGGCGATCCGGTCCCCCGCCTCGAAGGCCGACGACAGCGCCAGCACCAGGGCCGGCGAGGCCCCGCAGGTCAGGATCACCTCCTCGGGATGGACCCGCACGCCATAGGTCTCGTCGTAGTGGCGGGCGATGCGGGCGGTGAGCTCCGCGCTCTCCCAATAGCCCATGGCCTCGGCGTCCAGCACCCGATGCGCCACCGCCAGCGCGGCCTTCGGCGCGCCGGTCGAGGGCTGGCCGAACTCCATGTGCAGGATCGAGCGCCCCTGCGCCTTCAGCCCATGGGCGATGCGGCTGAGCTGGATAGCGTAGAAGGGAGCGATCTGCGCGGGCATGGCGGTGGGGTAGCGCCGTCTTGAATCTCTGTCATCTCGGAACGACCCCGGATCGGAGTTGACCTGCGCCCCCAAACGACGCGAAGCCGGTGACCAGGATCGGGGAGGCGCCGTCGATGTCCGCAGTGCAAGCCGCGCCTGGCGCGCCGTCGACCCGCCGGGTGCTGGTCGCCAGCCTGGTTGGCACGGCGGTGGAGTTCTACGACTTCTACATCTACGCGACCGCGGCCTCGCTGGTGCTGGGGCCGATGTTCTTCCCCGCCGCCTCGCCGTCGGCCCAGCTGCTCAGCGCCTACGCCACCTTCGCCGTCGCCTTCTTCGCCCGGCCGCTGGGCGCGGCCTTCTTCGGCCATTTCGGCGATCGGATCGGGCGCAAGTCGACCCTGGTGGCCTCGCTGATGACCATGGGCGGCTCGACCGTGCTGATCGGGCTCTTGCCTGGCTACGCCGAGATCGGGTGGGTTGCCCCGGCCCTGCTCTGTGTGCTGCGCTTCGGCCAGGGCTTCGGGCTCGGCGGCGAGTGGGGCGGGGCGGCGTTGCTGGCGGTGGAGAACGCGCCGGCCGGCTGGCGCGCGCGGTTCGGCATGTTCCCGCAGCTCGGCGCGCCGGTCGGCTTCCTCGCCGCCAACGGCCTGTTCCTGCTGCTCGGCCTGCTGCTGAGCCCCGAGCAGTTCCGCAGCTGGGGCTGGCGGCTGCCGTTCATCGCCAGCGCCGTGCTGGTGGCGGTGGGTCTGTGGGTGCGGCTGAAGCTGACCGAGACCCCGGCCTTCAAGGCCGCGCTCGCCGAGGCCCCGCCGGCGAGCGCGCCGCTCGGTGAGGTGCTGACCCGCTACCCGCTGGCGACGCTCGGCGGCGCCTTCGCGGTCGTGGCCTGTTTCGCCATCTTCTACCTAAGCACCGCCTTTGCGCTCGGCTACGGCGTCGGCACGCTGAAATACAGCCGCGAGACCTTTCTCGGCGTCCAGCTCGGCGCGATCGTCTTCCTGGCGCTCGGCATCGTCGCGGCCGGCTACTGGTCGGACGCAGCCAATCCCCGGCGGGTGCTGATGGCCGGCTGCGCCGCGACCGTGGTCGCCGGCTGCCTGCTGCCGGTGATGATGGGGTCGGGCAGCCTGCTGCTGATCTGGGCCTTCCTGTCGTTGGCGCTGTTCCTGATGGGCTTCGTCTACGGCCCCCTGGGCGCCTTCCTGCCCAGCCTGTTCCCGACGCGGGTGCGCTATTCGGGAGCCTCGATCGCCTTCAACGTCGGCGGCATCGTCGGCGGCGGGCTGGCGCCGATCATCGCCGCAGCGCTGGCCGACAAGGGCGGCCTGCCGCCGGTGGGGCTCTATCTTTCGGCGACGGCCCTGCTCAGCCTCGTCGCGCTCGCCGCCCTCGCCCGGCGCGCCACTCACGAGCTCGGCTGAAAGCCAGGCCGCAGACACCCGGACGAGGCGCCTGCGCGCGCGCCGCGCCCGTTCCCGCGCCGCGCGCGACGCCGGCGCCAAAAGGGCGTAAACACGGGTTTGCGTCCCTGACGCCTTGCCTGTAATCGACCCCCATGGCCGCCTTTGACTCCTCCGAAGACCAGCTGATCTCGCTGACCCCCGACATGGAGGTCGACGCCCGCGAGACCTTCGGCGTGAACTTCGACATGAAGATTCCCGCCTTTTCCCAGCGCGATCCGCACGTTCCGGACGTCGACGAGGCCTATAAGTTCGATCCGGAGACGACGCGCGCCATCCTGGCGGGCTTCGCCTTCGACCGCCGCGTGATGGTCCAGGGCTATCACGGCACCGGCAAGTCGACCCACATCGAGCAGGTCGCCGCCCGGCTCAACTGGCCGCTGATCCGGGTCAACCTCGACAGCCACATCAGCCGCATCGACCTGGTCGGCAAGGACGCCATCGTCCTGAAGGAAGGCAAGCAGGTCACCGAATTCCGCGAAGGCATCCTGCCCTGGGCGATCCAGCGGCCGGTCGCCCTGGTGTTCGACGAATATGACGCCGGCCGTCCGGACGTGATGTTCGTCATCCAGCGGATCCTCGAGGCGCAGGGCAAGCTGACCCTGCTCGACCAGAACCGGGTGATCCGTTCGAACAAGTATTTCCGGCTGTTCTCGACGACCAACACCATCGGCCTGGGCGACACCACGGGGCTGTACCACGGCACCCAGCAGATCAATCAGGCGCAGATGGACCGCTGGTCGGTGGTCACCACGCTCAACTACCTGAGCCACGAGGTCGAGGCCGGCATCGTGCTGGCCAAGGCGCCGGGCTACAACACCCCGGAAGGCAAGCGGACCATCAACGCCATGGTGCGGGTCGCCGACATGACCCGCAACGCCTTCATGAACGGCGACATCTCGACGGTGATGAGCCCGCGCACGGTGATCACCTGGGCGCAGAACGCCGAGATCTTCGGCGACGACATCGCGCTGGCCTTCCGCATGACCTTCCTCAACAAGTGCGACGAGCTGGAGCGCGGCACCGTCGCCGAATTCTTCCAGCGCGCCTTCGGCGCCGACCTGCCGGAAAGCACCGCGCGGGTGCGGATCGCCTGACACGACTTCGCCCGCTCCTATGCTCGGAGCGGGCGCATCTCCCGGTCGCCGAGGCTTCCGGTTCGCCGGTCTAATCGCCGGTGATCTTCCTGCCGGCCATGAAGCCGAGCACCACGAAGATCACGAAGCCGATCAGGAACAGGAAGAACAGGATCTTGGCGATCCCGGCCGCGGCCCCCGCGACGCCGCCGAAGCCCAGCCCGCCGGCGATGAGGGCGATCACCGCGAAGATCAGAGCCCATTTGAGCATTTTGACATCTCCGGAACAGAAACCCGCCTGGCGGGCGATCCGCAGCGCGAACGTGCGCCACGGCCTGACTGTTCCACCGCCCCAGGCGCCAAGGGCCGGGCGCTCCCGCGATCGCCCGGCCCTTGGCGCCTGAGACTGCATCCTATGGGATTTTCCCACAGCACCGGAGGCGACGCGGGAAATTCGCCTCGTCGTGAGCAAGCTCTCTTGCTTCATCTTGGGCGGTCCCTGATTTAAGACCCCGTAGATGGCCAAGTCTCCCGAAAGCCCCGTCGAACCGTTCAAGCGCGCGCTGGCCCACGCGGCGCGCTCGCTCGCCGAGACGCCGGACCTGGAGATCGTCTATTCCGCCGAGGGGCCGCAGCTGTCCGGCAAGCGGGCGGTGCTGCCGCATCCGCCGCGCGACCTGACGCCCGCCGACGCCGCCCGCATCCGCGGCCTCGCCGACCAGATGGCGCTGCGCCTCGCCCATCACGACGCCGCGCAGCACGCCCGGGCCCGGCCGGCCTCGCCGGGCGCCCAGCCGGCCTATGACGCCATCGAAACCGCCCGGGTCGAGGCGATCGGCGCCAATGCGCTGGGCGGCGTGCGCCAGAACCTCAAGGCCGTCACCGAACAGATCTGGGCCCGGCGCAGCTTCAACCCGGCCGAGGCCATGGCCAATCCGCCGATGGCCGAGGTGCTGTCGCTGATGGTCCGCGAGCGGCTGACCGGCGAGGCGCCGCCGGCGACGGCCCAGCCGCTGGTCGAGCTGTTCCGCGCCGACGTCGAGGCCAAGGCCGGCGCCGACCTCGACAGGCTGGCCGCCGCCGTCGACGACCAGAAGGCCTACGGCAGGATCAGCCGCGCGATCCTGCGTGACCTGAAGATGGCCGACGACGCGCTCGATCCGCCGGACGAGGCCGACGACAGCGACGAGGCCGAGGGGGACGGCGAGCCCGAGGCGAACGAAGAAAACGACGACAGCGAAACCGAGGGCCAGTCGCCGCAGGCTGCGGCTCCGGACGAGAGCGAGACCCAGCGCCAGGAGACCGACGACGCCGACAGCCAGACCCTGGAGGCGGAGGACAGCTCCGACGCCGAGGAGACCGACGAGCAGCCGGAGATGGGCGAAGGCGACCAGCCCGCCCGCCCGGAGCTGAAGGGCGAGAGCAAGCCGGTCACCTACAAGGTGTTCACCACCGCCCATGACGAGATCGTCGCCGCCGAAGAGCTTTGCGACGCCGACGAGTTGAGCCGCCTGCGCGCCTATCTCGACCAGCAGCTGGCGAGCCTCTCCAACGTCGTCTCGCGGCTGGCCAACCGGCTGCAGCGCAAGCTGCTCGCCCAGCAGAACCGCGCCTGGAGCTTCGACCTCGAGGAGGGCCTCCTCGACGTCGCCCGGCTCACCCGGGTGATCACCGACCCCACCGCCCCGCTCTCCTTCAAGGAGGAGGACGAGACCGAGTTCCGCGACACCGTCGTCAGCATCCTGATCGACAATTCGGGCTCGATGAGGGGGCGCCCCATAATGGTGGCGGCGGTCTGCGCCGACATCCTCGCCCGCACCCTGGAGCGCTGCGGGGTGAAGACCGAGATCCTCGGCTTCACCACCCGGGCCTGGAAGGGCGGCCAGAGCCGGGAGGAATGGCTGAAGCAGGGCAAGCCGGCTCAGCCCGGCCGTCTGAACGATCTGCGCCACATCATCTACAAGGCCGCCGACGCGCCCTGGCGGCGCGCGCGCAAGAACCTCGGGCTGATGATGCGTGAGGGCCTGCTGAAGGAGAATATCGACGGCGAGGCCCTGCTCTGGGCGCACCACCGGTTGATCGGCCGGCCCGAGGCGCGGCGCATCCTGATGGTCATCTCCGACGGGGCGCCGGTCGACGACTCCACCCTTTCGGTGAACTCCGGCCACTATCTGGAGCGCCACCTGCGCGAGGTGATCGGCGAGATCGAGGCCAAGAGCCCGGTGCAGTTGATCGCCATCGGCATCGGCCACGACGTCACCCGCTACTACCGCCGCGCTGTCACCATCGTCGACGTGGAGCAGCTCGCCGGCGCCATCGTCGAGCAGCTCGCCGAACTCTTCGAGGAGGAGCCGCGCCGGGTCAGCCGCGGCGGCGCGGGCCTGCTGCCGCCGCCGCCCAACACCCACGGGCCGAGCGGCGGGATGCGCCGCTCCACCTTCAAGGAAGTCCGGAGGTCCGTGGCTTGAGCCGCGGCGGGCGGCTGTCGGCAGGCGCCCTGGCCGCAGCCCTGGCGTTCACCGCCTGCACCGCCGAGCCCTCACTTCCCCCGGCCCGCCCGCTGGCCGCCGGCCCGCACATCAAGATCCAGGCGCGCCCGGTCTACCTCTCCGGCCAGCACATCGAGCGCATCGGCGCCTTCGTCTACGCCGGCGGCCTGCAGCTCACCTCGCCCGACACGCCGCGGCTGCACGGACTGTCGGACCTGAAGGTCTGGCCGGACGGGCGACTGGCGTCGGTCAGCGACGAAGGCGACGTCTTCGAGGGCCGGCTGGTGCTCGATCGCGCCGGACGGCTGGTCGGGCTGGACCGCGGCCAGCTCTCGCCGCTGGTCGGCGAAGACGCACAGCCGCTTGCGGCGCGGGGCAAACAGGAGTCGGACGCCGAAGGCCTCGCCGAGCTGGCGGACGGATCCTGGCTGGTCAGCCTGGAGCGTGACGACCGCATCCTGCTCTACCCCGCCCACGGCGGTCCGCCGCGCCGGGCCCCCTCGCCTGTCGCGGTCTTCCCCGACAATCTCGGCATGGAGGCCCTGGCCCAGGATCCCGCCGACGGCCCGGACGCCTATATCGTCGGCGGCGAGGCCGACGGCCAGACCTGGCTCTGCCGCCTGGCCTCTGGTTGTACGGCGAGCGCCCGGGTCGCCAAGCCCGAGGGGTACGGCCTGACCGCAGTGGCGCCGCTGCCGGGCGGCGGCCGGGCCTATCTACTGCGCGCCTTCAGCCTGCTGCAGGGCGTGCGGATCGCGCTGCTGATCGTCGGACCCGACGGCGACGTACGTGACGAGCTGCACCTCGCCGCGCCCCTCACCGTCGACAATTTCGAAGGCCTGGCGGCGCTGCCGCTGCGCGAGGGCGGGCTGCGCTTCTACCTGATTTCCGACGACAACTTTTCCAGGCTTCAACGGACGCTGCTGTTGGCGTTCGACTGGCGACCACCACCCACAGGGAGAAAGCCATGAGCCGACAGGATGTGACCATACCCACCCCGGACGGAGACGCCCGCGCCTTCGTCTTCACGCCGGATGCCGGTAAGGGCCCGTGGCCGACGGTGCTCTTCTACATGGACGGGCTGGCGATCCGCCCGACCCTCTTCGACATGGCCGAACGGCTGGCGTCCAACGGCTACTACGTCCTGCTTCCGGACATGTTCTGGCGGCTCGGCGGCTATGAGCCGATGGTGCCCGCGGACGTGTTCTCGGATCCCGACAAGCGCCAGGCGCTGTTCAGCAAGTTCATCGGCTCCACCGACGGGGAAAAGTCGATGCGCGACACCGCCGCCTTCCTGGCCTGGCTGGACAAGCAGCCGCAGGCCAAGGCCGACAGGATCGGCGCGGTCGGCTACTGCATGGGCGGGATGATGACGCTGCGGGCCGCCGGGACCTTCCCCGACAGGGTCGCCGCGGCCGCCGCCTTCCATGCCGGCCAGGTGGTCACCGACCAGCCCGACAGCCCGCACCTGCTGGCTCCCAAGATCAAGGCCAAGGTCCTGGTCGCCGGCGCCGACAACGACCCCTATTTCACCGAGGACCAGTTCGAGACCCTGAAGGCGGCGATGCAGGACGCCGGCGTCGACGCCGAGGTCACCATCTACCGCGGCGCCCTGCACGGCTACGCCCCGCCGGACCTGCCGGTCTACAACCCCGAGGCGGCCGAACGGCACTGGCGCGAGATGCTGGCCCTGTTCGACGAGACGCTGAAGGAGCCGGTGGGGGCTTAAGGGGCGGGGGCGCTGCGGGAAGCTGCGCCCCCTCCACCGCTTCGCGGTCCCCCTCCCCCAAGGGGGGAGGAGAAGGGCGACGCAACCTCGACTCTCCTCCCCCTCTGGGGGAGGGGGACCCCGAAGGGGTGGAGGGGGCTGCGCCCCACAGCAAAAGGGCCGCCCTGGCGGGCGGCCTTTTCGAAACAACAGCCGATGTCGGCTCAGGCGGCGGGTTGCGCCGTGAGCTTGGCCTTCACCTGGCGCTTGATCTTCAGCGCGCGGGGGGACAGCTCCTCGTCGCGGGCCTTCAGCAGGAAGGCGTCCAGGCCGCCGCGGGCGTCGAGCGTGCGCAGCGCCGCATTGCGGATGCGCAGCTTGAACGACTGGCCGAGGGAATCGGACTGCAGGGTGACGGGGGCCAGGGCCGGCAGGAAGCGGCGCTTGGTCTTGATATTCGAGTGGCTCACATTGTGGCCGACCAGCGGGCCGACACCCGTGAGTTCGCAACGGCGCGACATGGCGAAAGAACCTTCGCGTAGGGAAAAAGGGAGCGACGAACCGAACGGTCCGCGCGGGAAGCGGGCGATATAGAGGAAGGCGCCCCGTCGCGTCAAGGCGAGCGGGCGTTTCGAACCCTCCGCCGCGACCCCACGGCGGACCTTGTTGTGGCTCGCGTCGACTCGACCCACCATATCTTGTCCAGAACAAAGGCCGAATCGGCGCGAGTCGCTGATTCGGACATGATTCGTTTCGCTGCCGTTCCAGACATTCCCCAAAATGAGGATGGCTCATCGCCCACGGCGAATGCGGCGGCCCTAGTAAATGAACTGTCCCCCGGACGTGACGAAGATATCGCCGGCCATCAACGTTGCGCCGACGGCGAAGCTGGCGATGGGGATCGCTGCGCCCGCGCCCGTCCCGTCCGGGTCCCAGTAGAGCGTTCTTGCGCCGCCGTCGTAGATGAACTGGGCGTAGGCTTGGGTAGCCACTGTGCCCAGCGCGAGCCGGTCGGCCGACAGCACACCCTCGGGAACGCCGGGGAAAAAATGGGAATAGAACACCATCCTGTCGACGCCATGCGCGAAATCCGAGATCAGATCGGAGTCGGCAGCGTTAGGGGTCGAATAATATCGGAAGTCGTCGGCGCCTGCTCCGCCGCTGATCGTGTCGTGCCCGCCACTCCCTTGGATTCTGTCGGCCGCCGAATTTCCAATGATCATCGTAGCGTCGGCTGTCGTGCCGCCGTCGAAATCGATGGGCTGGCTTCCGGTGAGCACAACCGCCTCGACGTTCGGCGACGCAACTGCGCTCACACTCGTATAGACCGTGTCGTAGCCCTCACCCGGAAGCTCAACGATGCCCATGAATGTTCGGTGGTTGATGTAGACATCATTGCCCGTCCCGCCGGTCAGCAATTCGGCTTCGCCGCCGGTCGTCCCTTCGAGCGTGTCATCACCCGCGCCGCCGTTCAGGGCGGAGCCGGTCAGCATGTCGTTTCCATCCCCGCCGTCGACGCGGCTATGCTCCGCAGCGCCTCCGACCAGCGTGTCGTTGAAGACTGAGCCGATGACGCCCTGGAACCCGGTGAGGGTGTCGACGCCGGCGCCGCCGGTATCCTGCGCCTGGCCGTTCAGATTGACGTCCACATGCACCGCGGACGGGGCGGTGGCGTAGGTGACCGTGCCCCCGCTCAGTATGTTGTTTCCCGTCGTGCCCCCGACGGTGTCCCCGCCGATCACGTTCTCGACGTTCACGACCGTGGTGGACGTCGAAAGATCTAAGTAGGCGCCGGAGTAATAGATCGTGTCGGCGCCGTCGCCGCCGTCGAAGCTGTCGCCGGCATTGCGGGAGTACAGGCGATCGCCGCCGTCGCCGCCGGTGAAGTCGACGGCGCCATAGGGTGACCCGTAGACCGTGTCCGCCCCGCCGAAGCCCTCGACCGTGGTCGGCGTCGTCACCGTGGCGAGGTTGATGGTGTCGCCGAAATTGCTTCCGCGGACGTCGGCGACCCGCTCGATGTGCAGGATGGTTCCGCCGCCGAGCGTCGCGGAATTCGCGAAGTCGGCGACCCGCAGGGTGACGCCCGACGGCGCCGCCGCCAGCGAGATCGACAGGGTGTCGTACCCGGCCCCGCCATCCACATCGTCGCCATAGCCGATGAACAGGGTGTCGTTACCGGCGCCGGCGGAGAGAACGTCGTGCTCCGCGCCGAGGTCCTTGCCCGTCGCCGAGCCCGAATGGAGCTCGTCGTTGCTGACGCCGCCGAGAAGCGTGTCGGCGCCGTCGCCTCCCGCCAGCGTATTACGATCGGCGCCGCCCTTGATGGCGTTGTCTTCGGCGTTTCCATAGAGGTGCGTGAGGCCACCACTGTAGGCCGTCAGATCCTCGACATTGGCCGACAGGGTGTAGGTCAGCGGCGTGCTGTCCCAATAGATCAACACGCTGTCGTGGCCGCCGCCGGGATCCTCCTGGACCACGTCGCTGCTGCTGACCAGCGCGTAGGCGTCGTTCCCAGCCCCGCCGACCAGCAGGTTGTCGCCGCCGCCGCCGGAAAGGCAGTCCTCGCCATTGCCGCCCTGCAGGGTGTCGTTACCGGCATCGCCGCTCAGATAGTCGTTCCCCTCGCCGCCGCTCAGCAGATTGGCGCTCTTGTCGCCGGCCAGGCTGTCGTTGAACGCCGAGCCGGTGAGGTTCTGAAATTCCGTCAGGGTGTCGACGCCGGCTCCGCCGGTGTCCTGGGCCGTGGCCTGCAGCAGCAGGCTGACCGTCACGGCGCTGGTGGCGGAGGCGTAGGTCACGGTGTCGACGCCCGCCCCACCGGCCAGCACATTGGCGCCGGCGGTCCCGCCGAGGATGTCTGCGAAGGTCGAGCCGATCAGGTTCTCGACGCTGACCAGCTGGTCGCCCCGGGCGCCGACGCCCGCAGCCAGGTCGACCAGGACGCCGACGCTCTCGCGGCCATAGTCGATGGTGTCGACGCCTTGGCCGCCGTCGAACAGGTCCGCCGCCAGGCCGGACTTCAGCCAATCGTCGCCGCCGAGCCCGTAGTAGGTCGCGCCCACGGTGTTCGAGCCGGTGAAGGTGTCGTCGCCCTCGGTTCCCGTGACGTCAGGCATCGGTCGTCTCCGAGGTCGGCAGGCCGGTGCAGGCGGGCAGGCTTTCGCCGCCGCGGAATGCAGCCATGACGGATCCTCCAGCCCGGTGCGCCGAGCGCCCCACGCGCCCGGCCAAGCCGGTCGCGGCGCAACTCAACCGGGTATAGCGAGCATACGCAAGCGATCTGATCGTCGATGGTGCGATTGCGCGGGCCTGACCCTGGTCAAGCCAAGCTTGAGTCGGGCAGCGGCGCTGACGCGCGCGGATCAGCCGGCGCTGGAGAGGCGGACCGGCTCGTAGCGGGCGGTGATGACGCGGGTGGCGTCGATGCGCGCGCCGTGGGTGTTCAGGATCTCCAGGTGCACATGGTCGGTCATGCCGCCCGGGTATTTCGCCTCGAGCGTATGGTGCACCCCGATCGGCTGGCCGAGATGGACCGCCTGGCCGACCTTGACCTGGGGGTCGATGTAGAACACCCGGGCGGCGTAGTGCAGCGCCGGATTGTCGATCTCGACGAACTTCAGGTCGTTGTCGCCGGGATAGGCGAAGCCGATCTTGGTGACATAGCCGGAAATCGGCGCGACCAGCCGCTGGCCGGCGTCGGCGATGAAGTCCACGCCCTCGTGCCGGCGTTCGCCGCCGTCGCGCGGGGCGCCGAAATCACCGCAGCCATAGACGTCGGTCTTGCGGATGCCGTGTCCGGTCGGGTTGGCGAAATCGGCCTGGCCGTCATGGTCGACGTCGGCGCCGCGCCAGACCAGCCGCCAGGCCTGTTCGGGCGAGGTCGGGCGCGCAGCAGCGACCAGGCGCTCGGCGGAGATCTTCGCGGGACCATTGACCCGCTGCACCATGGGCGCCGCCAGGGCCGCCGTGCCGGCCACCGCCAGCAGGACCACCGCCGCCTGCGCCAGCCGGCGCTTCGCGCGACGCGCATCTTCAGAGGACGTCGCCTCCATCCACACCACCTCGTCCGGAAATCACCACCACCGCGCCGCCGACCTGTCGCCGGCGCACGGACCCGATCGGCCATTGGCCAGGAGGAAGAGGCGGTTTTTGGGCGCAGCGCCGCTGTAGGCGCGCGGCCGCCCGGCGCCAGGATCTCCGCAACAAGCCTCCGTTAACGCGACGCACGCAAGCCTGTTCTTCCGAATCGAGGGACCGATGACCCGGCTTGCACTGGTGATGATCGCGCGGGACGAGGCGGCGGCGATCGCCCGTGCGCTGACCAGCGCCCGGCCGCACGTCGACCGGATGATCGTGCTGGACACCGGCTCGGTGGACGCGACCCCCGAGATCGCCGCGAAGCTCGGCGCGGAAGTCTCCAGGTTCAGCTGGTGCGACGATTTCGCCGCCGCCCGCAACGCCTCGCTGGCGCTCTCCGACGCGGCCTGGAACCTGGTGCTGGACGCCGACGAGTGGATCGAGGCGGGCGCCGAGGCGGCGCTCTCGCCTCAGGCCTTGCTGGCCGCCGGGGATTTCATGGGCGTGGTGCGCCGGGACAGCGCCATGGACGCCACCGGCGCAGCCGGGCTCGCGCAATGCTGGATCCCGCGCCTGCTGCCGCGCGGGGTCAGCTACGAGGGCCGCATCCACGAACAGCCGGTCGGCCCGGCGAACGAGCGGCGCCTGCCGCTGATCCTCGGCCACGACGGCTTCACCCCGGACAACCTGGCGCGCAAGGGCGACCGCAACGAAGCCCTGCTGATGCAGGCGCTGGAGGCGACGCCGGAAGATCCCTACCTCTGGTTCCAGCTGGCCAAGGAGCATCAGGCGCGCGAACGCGCGCCGCAGGCCGCCATCTGCTTCGCCGAGGCGCTGCGGCTGGCGGCGACGGACGCGCCCTATCGCCATTCGCTGGTGGTGCGCGCCATCACCGGGCTGAAGAGCGCCGGCCGGCTGGACGAGGCCCTGGCGCTGGCCGACGCCGAGGTGCGCGCCTGGGCGGAGTCGCCGGACTTCTATTTCGCGGTCGGCGACCTCTACCTCGAATGCGCCGCCCAGGACCCCGGGCGGGCGGGCGCCGACTTCCTGCCGATCGTCGAGTCTGCCTGGAAGCGCTGCCTGGAGATCGGCGAGCGGCCGGACCTTGACGGCGCCGTGGCCGGGCGCGGCGGGCGCATGGCGGCGCACAATCTCGCCGTCTTCTACGAGACCACCGGGCGGATCGAGCTCGCCGCCCACTACCGCGCCCTCGCCGCCTGAACCCTGGCGGCCGTCGCGCCGGGCCTGTAGCTTCCGCCCGGCGGACGAAGCCCCGGAGCCTTCCTGTGTACGGCATCCTTTGCGCCACCCCCGAAGAGCTGGACGCCCTGCGCGCACGGCTGCAGCTCGCCCTGGAGCCGGAGCGGCGCGGGCCGACCCAGGTGTTCCGCGGGCGGCACGACGGCGTCGAGGTGGCGCTGGCGCTCAGCGGCATGGGCAAGGTGAACGCCGCGGCGGCCGCCACCCTGCTGATCAGCCTGTTCTCCCCGCAGGCGCTGATCTTCTCCGGCGTCGCCGGCGGGCTGGATCCCGCGCTTCCGGTCGGCGCGGTGCTGTTCGCGGACCGGCTGGCCATCCACGACTACGGTCTGGTCTCCGGCGGCGTCTTTACGCCGGTGGCCTATGGAACCATCCCGATCGGGGCGCCGAGGCTCTCCATCCTGCCGCCCGTCGAGCCGCAGGTCGCCGTCACGTTCGCCGCTCTCGCCGAGGCCGTGGCGCCTCGCCTGGACGGTCCCGTGCGCCTCGGCGGCGTGGTCACGGGGGACTATTTCCTGAACTGCGGGGCGACGCGCCAACAGCTGCGCGAGGCTTTCGGCGCCGACGCCATCGACATGGAATCCGGGGCGGTGAACCAGGTCGCCACGGCCTGGGGCGTTCCGCTCTACGTGATCCGCACGCTTTCCGACCTGGCCGGCGAGGAGAGCCACCTGACCTATGTTCAGATGGCCGGCATGGCGGCGCACAATTCCGCACTCTGCGTCGAGGCCTTGCTGCGGCTGCTGATCGCCCGCGCCTAGAACCCGAAGATGTCGCTGGCCGTCAGGTGCGGCCGCGCTGAAGGAGACGAGCGTTCGTTCCGCCGTGCCGAAAATCCGCCTCAGGCCGCGGCGAGGCTCTCATGCCGCGCGGAGCTGCGGCCGTTGGTCGCCGACGGCGAGACCTCGACCGCCGCGCACCGCAGGGGTAGACAGATGCAACCGGAAGGCGCGCGCGGCGGCGCGGGCGGCGGATCAGGGCCTGGCTTCGGCATGCGCAAGCGCTCTGGACAATCAACGCTGGTCATGGCGGCGGCCTGCGGGGCGGGCGCATTGGCCGGCCTGCCGGCGGCGGCCCAACAGGTGCTGGTGCAGGGCGAGGCCGCCCACCTGGCCGTGGAGCCGATCACCGCCGACGCCACCCTGGGCAGCCGCGCGCAGCTGGCGGCGCAGCTCGGGGCGGTGCAGACCTCGCTGACGGCGGTGGTCGAGCGCGGCGGCGGTCAGCTGAGTTCAACCGATGCAGCCTGGACCTCCGTGGTGCGCCCGGCGTCCTGGGGGGCCAACGACATGCGGTTCACCGCCGACTGGACGCCGCTGTCCGGCGCCCGGCTGAGCCTTGACGCGGGCGACCGCGAGCGGCGGACGCTCAACTACACCGATCCGCTGGGCTACAGCGACGACGCGCAGCTGGCGGTGGATGCGGCGCGCTATCTGCGCCTGCACCTCGCCGCCCAGCTCGCCAGGCTGGAGACCGAGGCCGGGGCGGAAACCTCGACCACCGCGCTCGACACCCGCACGGCCGGGGCCGGTCCGGCGACCCAGCTGTGGGTCACCTCGCGCCGGATCTTCACGCACCTCGTCTGGCGCCCCTCGCCGCGCGTCGGGATCGAGGCCGGCCAGGCGCTGCAGGCCTATGACGTCGGCTGGCGGGGGGCTGGGGCGAAGGACTCCTCGGCCGCCTATGTGACGCCCGACGTCGCCCTGACGGTGACGCCCTGGATCGACGCCCGCTGGCGCGTCGACGTCGAAGAGACCGTCTCGCCGATCGATCCCGCCAAGTTCGCCGCCTACGCCCAGCTCGCCACCCCCGGCGGCGGGTCGGCGCCGCAGCCCGACCACGGCTGGCGCTACGGCCTGAGCCTGGAGCAGCAGCTGCCCGGCGGGATCAAGCTCGCCGGCCGGGCGACCCAATGGCGGCTGGCGAGCGTGACGGACCTGGGGCCGGTCGGCGGCGGCGAGGCCCCGGTCAGCATCGGCGGCGGCGCGCGCCAGGAGCTGGCGCTCGACGTCGCCGCGCCGCTCGCCCCGCTGGGCCTTGCCGGAACCACGCTCGCCGGCGAGTTGAGCTTGCGGCGGTCGCAGGTCCTGGATCCCTTCACCGGCCTGCGCCGGCCGATCTCCGGCGAGGCGCCCTACCGCGCCCAGGTGCGGCTCAGCGGCGGCCTGGCGGCCACCGACCTGAGCTGGAGCCTGGTCGCCAAGGCCGACGGCCCGCAAAGCCTCTACCAGATGAGCCAGGTGACCAGCCTGGGCGCCACCACCGGGCTCGACGGCGCCTTGAACTACGACGCCGGTCACCTGCGGATCAGCCTGGAGCTCGACAATCTGGTCGGCGGCGCCCGGCAGGTGACCACCTACAGCTGGTCCGGTTCGCGGGCGGACGGCGGCGGCGCCGAAGTCGGCCGGCGCGACGACGACTCCCGCGCGGTGCGCATCTCGCTCCGGCGCAGGATGTAGGCCGCGAGGCGTTCGACGCGCCCGGGAACCCGCGTCGCCCTGGCCGTCTTCATTCTGTGTCGAACGGGTGTTTGCGTAGGAGCTCGAAGACCGTGGCTGTTTGTGAGGCGTTCGCCGCCCGCTTCGCCGCTAACCGTAAGCCTCGCTTGTCCGACTCTCCGTCCAACCCCATTTTGATCCCATGAGCGACCGCCCCTCCGGCGCGGCCCCGCCCAGACTGGTGGCGGTGCTGGGTCCGACGAACACCGGCAAGACTCACCTGGCCGTGGAGCGGATGCTGGGGCACGCCTCCGGCATGATCGGCCTGCCGCTGCGGCTGCTGGCCCGCGAGATCTACGACCGTATCGTCAAGCTCCGCGGAGCGCGCTCGGTCGCCCTGATCACCGGCGAAGAGAAAATCATTCCCCCGCGGGCTGTCTATTTCGTCTGCACCGTCGAGGCCATGCCGCTGTCGCGGCAGGTCGAATTCCTGGCCATCGACGAGATCCAGCTCTGCACCGACCCGGAGCGGGGCCACGTCTTCACCCACCGGCTCCTGCATGCGCGCGGGACCTGCGAGACCATGTTGCTGGGGGCTGCGACCGTCGCGCCGCTGGTCCGCCGGCTGCTGCCCAACGCCGAGATCGTCGGCCGCGAGCGGTTCTCCAGCCTGACCTACGCCGGACCCAAGAAGCTGACCCGCCTGCCCCGCCGCAGCGCGGTGGTCGCCTTCTCCGCCGATCAGGTCTACGCCATCGCCGAGCTGATCCGCCGCCAGCGCGGCGGCGCGGCCGTGGTGATGGGCTCGCTCAGCCCGCGCACCCGCAACGCCCAGGTGGCGCTCTACCAGTCGGGCGAGGTCGACTTCCTGGTGGCCACGGACGCCATCGGCATGGGCCTGAATATGGACGTCGACCATGTCGCCTTCGCCGGCCTGCGCAAGTTCGACGGCAAGCGCACCCGCTTCCTGCACGCCCAGGAGGTCGGCCAGATCGCCGGCCGCGCGGGACGCTTCCAGAGAGACGGAACCTTCGGCGTCACCGGCGAGGCCGAGGACATGGATCCGGACCTCGTCGAGGCGGTCGAGCAGCACCGTTTCCAGCCGGCGCTCGCCGCCGAATGGCGCAACGCCAAGCTCGACTTCAGCTCCCTGGCCAATCTGCTGAGGTCGTTGGCCCAGCCGCCGCAGCGCGAGGGGCTGACGCTGGCCGCCGAGGCGCTGGACGAGACCACGCTTCGCCAGCTCGCCGCCGACCCGGAGGTCGCCGACCGCGCCCGTGACCGCTCGGCGCTGATCCGGCTGTGGGACGTCTGCCAGACGCCCGACTTCCGCAAGGTCGCCGCCGACGAGCACGTGCGGCTGGCGAAGGACTTCTTCTTCCACCTGACCGCCGGCCGCGCCCGGGTGCCGGAGGACTGGATCGCCCGGCAATACGCCGCGCTGGACCGCACCGATGGCGAGATCGACGCCCTGGCCGGACGGCTCGCCAGCGTGCGGACCCTGGCCTATGTCGCCAATCGCCCGGACTGGCTGGCCGACGCGGGATCCTGGCAGGCGCAGACGCGAGGGCTGGAAGACCGGCTTTCCGACACCCTGCACGAGAGGCTGATGGCGCGCTTCGTCGACCGGCGGACCAGCGCCCTGATGCGCGGCCTGCGGGTGCGGGAGGACATGCTGGCCGGCGTCGCCGCCGACGGCGCAGTCACCGTCGAGGGCCACTACGTCGGCAAGCTCACCGGCGTGCAGTTCGAGGCGGCGCAAGGGGCCTCCCTGCTGGAACAGAAGGCGCTGCGGGCCGCGGCCATCCATGCGGTGGGCCCGGAGATCGCCCGCAGGCTCGGCCGGCTGGCGGCGGAGCCCGACGAGGCGTTTTCGCTGACCCCAGACGGGGTGGTGCTGTGGCGCGGCGAGGCGGCCGGCGCCCTGGCCGGCGGCCAGCCGTTCGCGCCGCGCGTGCGGCTGTTCGGCGAGCTCGGCCACGACGCCGCCCGCCAGCGCGCGGCCCGTCGGCTGGAGGCCTATGTGGCGAGCGAGGCCGCCCGGCGGCTCTCGCCGCTGCGCCGGCTGGAGGCGGCGGTCGCCGACGGCCAGCTGCGCGGCCTGGCCCGCGGGGTGGCCTATCGGCTGATCGAGGCCGGCGGCGTGATCGACCGCGCCGTGGTGCGCGAACAGATCAAGGCGCTGAGCCAGGTCGAGCGCCGCGCCCTGCGCGGCCTGGGCGTGCGCATCGGCGCCTTCTCCCTCTATCTCCCGGGCATGCTGAAGCCGAGCGCTCGGGCGCTGACCCAGGCGCTCAGCCTGCGCGAAGCGCCGCACTGGCGGCCTTCGCCCGCTCGGCTCAGCCGCCTGCCGCAGCCGGCGCCGGGCGCGCGGACGCTGTCGGCCTACGGCCTGCGCGCCGTGCGCGGCCTCGCCGTCCCGGTCGAGCAGCTGGAACGCCTTGACGAGCTGATGCGCGACGGCGTGAAACAGGGCGGCGGGATCCTGTTCTCCGAGGCGGCGCGCGAGGAGCTCGGCTGGAGCCCGGCGGAGGCCGAGGAGATCCTGCGCGGCCTCGACTTCGCCCCCGCCAACCGCCCGAAGGCCGGCGAAGCCGTCGCCTGGCGCCGCCGCGGCGAACGCAACCGCCCCGCGCCCGAGACGGCCTCCACCCTGCGGCCGCACTCCCCCTTCGCCGCCCTGGCCGCCCTGCAGACGCCGGCCGCCGCGCCGGCGACGCCGCCGGTTCGTCGGTCACGCCGCCGACGGAGGCCAAAGGCGGTGCGCGCTTGAGCGAGGACGCCTGCCGCGCCGACGTCTGGCTTTGGCGTGCGCGCTTCTTCAAGACCCGCTCGATGGCCCAGCGCTTCGTCGAGGAAGGCCGTGTGCGCCTGACCCGCGCCGGCCAGGAAAGCCGCCTCGACAAGTCCGCCCGGCCGGTGAAGGTCGGCGACTTCCTGGTCTTCGCCCTCGGCGGCCGGCTGATCGCGGTGACGGTCGAGGCGATAGGCGAGCGGCGCGGACCCGCGACCGAGGCGCGGACCCTCTATTCGGTCATTCCAAAAGCTAATGGCGGTGAAGCCCCGATACCCCATGGTTGAGCCTCCCGATCAAGGAGGCCGCAGGTGTTCACCCGCAATCGCCGTGACCGCGACGACCGCCGCAATTCGCCGGCCTTCGTGTCAGGCCGCGCGAGCCGGACGGAATATTGGTCAGGCGTCGGCCTCGGGCTGCTGGCTTGCCTGGCGCTCTCGCATCTCGGGCGCAGCAGCTCGGGCATCTTGGGCATGATGTTCCTTTGGCAGATTCGGCGCGCACACGACTTTGGCCGCAGTTGCTGGTGGCCGGTGCTCGCTCAGATCTCGCCGTTCGCCTTGCTGGCGCTGCCGATCTGGCCGCCGCTGGCATGGACGCTCATCGGCCTGATCGCGATGTTCGTGACCATTCTGCTCGGCGCAATTCCGGGAGACATCGAGGCGAACCGCTTCGGTACGCCGCCGCCGCCTTGGCGCAAAGCCGCCCGCGCAAGCGACTGAGCCACAGCCTCGGGGCCGAGGCGGCGCCCCTATGCTCCCGACCCGGACGAATCCTCGCCGGACGAGAGGTGATCCTCGGCATTGACAAGCCGCGCCCTGCCCGTGAAAACCCGCGCGCCCCTGCGGGGGAGAGCTGGAGTTGCGAGCGCGCCATGACCTACATCGTGATGGATCCCTGCATCAAATGTAAGTTCATGGACTGCGTGGAGGTCTGCCCGGTCGACTGCTTCTACGAGGGCGAGAACTTTCTGGCGATCAATCCGGACGAATGCATCGACTGCGGCGTCTGCGAGCCGGAGTGCCCGGTCGACGCCATCAAGCCGGACACCGAGGACGAGCCGGACGGCAAGTGGCTGCGGATCAACACCGAGTACGCCAAGGTCTGGCCGAACATCACGGTGAAGGGCGAGCCGCCGGCGGACCGCGAGGCCTTCGAGCGTGAAACCGGCAAGTTCGAGAAGTACTTCTCCGAGAAGCCTGGCCACGGATCCTGAGCCTATGCGCCCGGGCCGCACCCCTCGCCGCGGCCTATAACGCACCAACTCTTTCTTCTGGCTGGTTTTTATGGTATCGTCACGAACGACGTGGCGAGAAGGCTATGCCTTGCCTGTCTTCCTGAAGAAGAACGGTCGATGCCGGGCGAGCGCTCCGGAATTGGCGAGGATTGTCTTTTAGAGGTCGATTTTCCCGTCATGTGATGAGCCGCCGCGGACCTTCCGCGGAGATGGTCTTCGTCGCACGACGGCCGCTAGCGGTCCGGTCCCCAGCCCGGACGGTAGAATTTTGAGAGGGTGTCTCGATGAGCAAGAACGGTCATGATTTCTCGGTTGGCGATCACGTCGTCTACCCGGCCCACGGGGTGGGCCAGGTGCAGGGGATCGAAACCCAGGAAGTCGCCGGTCTGAAGCTTGAGGTCTATGTCATCACCTTCGACCACGAAAAGATGACGCTGCGCGTGCCGACGGCGAAGGCCAAGACGGCGGGCCTGCGCCCGCTGGCCGAGACCGACGTGGTCTCCAAGGCGCTGACGACGCTGAAGGGCCGCGCCCGGGTGAAGCGCACCATGTGGTCGCGCCGAGCCCAGGAATACGAAGCCAAGATCAACTCCGGCGACCTGATCTCGATCGCCGAGGTGGTGCGCGACCTGCACCGCGCCGAGAACCAGCCGGAACAGTCCTATTCCGAGCGCCAGCTCTACGAATCGGCCCTGGACCGCATGGCCCGCGAAGTCGCCGCGATCGAGCGCATCGACCGCGACGCGGCGATCTCGATGCTGAACAAATCGCTGGTCAAGACCGCCGCCGCGGCCTGATCCAGCTCGCCGAAGTTCGCGAACGCCCGGCCTCACGGCCGGGCGTTTTCGGTTGAGCGGCCGCTATCGTTCGAGGCGACGGCCTCCAGGCGGGACCAGCGTGGCGATTTGCTGGTCATTCCTGGGCAGGGCGCGCCTAGCCCATGGACAGACGATGGCCGGCCGCGAATCTTCGCGGATCGGTCGGGAACTCGACGCAGGGTCGAAAGTTAAAGTGCCGTTCCCCGCCGGTCACCGCCGGGCGTCGAACGGACCGGCCCGTCAGCGACGAGCCCCCACTCCAGTCGGGCCGGTCCTCCCCGGCGGCGTCCTTTAGGACGCCGAGCCGATCGACGGCATCGCCGCGGCGGGAATGATCGCGCCGATATGCTGGACCACCACGTTCGCCAGACGGCGCGCTGCGGCCACGGCGACCCGCGGATCCTTGCCGGCGAGCCTGGCCGCAATGTAGCCGGCGTTGAAGGCGTCGCCGGCGCCGGTGGTGTCGAGGGCCCGCACCGGCGGGTCCGGAGCAATCCGCAGCACCGCCTCCCCCGAGCGCACGACGACGGCGTGGCTTTCGCTGCGCACCACCACCTCGATCCCCTGGCCGGCCCACTCGGCCGCCGATTCGTCCGCGGCGGCGCCGTAAAGCCCTTCCAGGTCCGAGCGGGCGGTCGAGATATAGCGGCAAAGCGGAACGATCGTCCGGGTCGCGGCCTGCGCCTGTTCGCGATTGCCCCAGAGCTGCGGGCGATGGTTGGGATCATAGGCGATCGCCGCGCCGCAGGCCTTGGCCTGGGCCAGCAGCTCGAACAGGGTCGCGCGGCCGGCGTCGCCGATGATGGCCAGGCTGATGCCCGAGAGGTAGACCAGCCGCGCCCCGCAGACCGCCTTGTGCAGCGCCTCGCGCTCGGCGATCGCGAAATAGTCGCGCGCCGGCGCCTCGGCTCGCCAATAGAAGAACCGCCGTTCCCCCGCCTCGTCGCGGTCGAAGGCGTAGAGCCCCGGCAGCCGGCCGGCGACGGTCCGCACCAGGGCGGGGTCGAGGCCCGCGGCGTTCATCACCCGCAGGATGCCGGCGCTGAACGGATCGCCCTCGCCGATCGCGGTGCCGTAGGCCACCGACAGGCCCAGGCGACGCAGATAGACCGCCGTGTTGAAGGTGTCCCCTGCGTAGCCGAGCGCCGCCTGGCTGGGGCCCGTCAGGCCGACCTCCACCATGCATTCCCCGAACGCCACGACCTCGATCACGAGCCCCTCCGACATTGCAGTCGCCTCCTTATCGCGTGGACTTCGGCCAAGGTTCCCCCCCGGGTCCAGGCGCCGGGCAGGAACCTTGACCGTTCTACGGCATTGTTAAGCTGCGGGTATCTCCAGTCCCGCGCGTTTGCGAACGCTGCAGGGCCTTCGTGTTCCCCGCACGGAGGCCCTTTTCGCCCGAAGAGCTGCACACACGGATGTGATCTGGACCGGAACCGGGGTTGCCGCGGCGGGTTGTGTCGCATGGTCAACCTCGGGAGATGCCCATGACACGCACACTGCTACTCACGGCCGCGGCGGCGGCTGCCCTGTCCCTCGCCGCCTGCAACAAGCCTGCCGCGCAAGGCAATACGGCCGATGTCGCCGCCAACAATTCGATGAACCCCGGCCAGTCGACGCCGGTCAATGCGGCCCAGGACACCACCGGGGCGGTGGTCGGCGCGATGTCCGCCTCCACCTTGGGATCGCATGACACCGGCGCCTTCGTCGAGAACGCCGGCCAAAGCGACATGTACGAGATCCAGGCCGCCAAGATCGCCGAAGAGAAGGCCAAGGCGCCCGACGTGAAGGCCTTCGCCAAGCAGATGGTCACCGACCACACGGCGTTGGAAGGCGAGATGAAGCCGCTGATCACCGCCGCCGGCAAGACGCCGCCCACCGACCTCGACCAGCGCCGCAAGGGCTTCCTCGACAACCTGCGGGCCGCATCGCCGCAGGACTTCGACAAGACCTACATCGACCAGCAGGTCGCCGCCCACGACGAGGCCCTCACCCTGATGAAGGGCTATGCCGACAACGGCGACGACGCCGGGCTGAAGGCGGCGGCGGGCAAGGCCGTGCCGAAGATCCAGATGCACCGCGACAAGGCCAAGGCCATCCAGGCGAAGCTGAGCTGACAGCCCGCGGGCGATTCGACATCCTGAGATCCAAGCCGGAGGCGACCGTCCCCTGGACGGCCGCCTCTGCGGCGCAGCGGCCCCGGCCTCTCAGCCTTGAGCGGGCGCCTGCTGTGGACGTGACGCGCCCTCCGCCAGGACCGCCTCGCGCGCCCAGCCCGGCGGGACGGCGACCTCCAGCCGTTCCCGTGGCAGGGCCTGAGGGTAGCTCTCGCGCAGGTAGGCGATCATCGCCTCGCGAACGATGCAGCGCAGATCGAACAGCTTGCCGGAGTCCGTCGCGCTCATCAGGCAGCGGATCTCCATGCTGCGCTCCTTTGCGTCAGTGACCTGCAGGGCGTTGACCCGGCCGTCCCACAGGGGACTGGCCTTGAGCACCTCGGTCAACTTGGCCCGCAAGGGCGCGACCGGGGTCGTATAGTCCACATAGAGCATCACGGACCCCAGCTGGGCGCCGGTCTCCCGGGTCCAGTTCTGGAACGGCTTGGTCAGGAAATAGGTCAGCGGCAGGACCATCCGCCGTTCGTCCCACAGCCGCAGGACGACATAGGTGGCGGTGATCTCCTCGACGTTGCCGACCTCGTTCTCCACCAGCACCTGGTCTTCCAGCCGAATGGGCTGGGTCGTCGCGATCTGCAGTCCGGCGATAATGTTGGAGAGCAGCGGCTGCAAGGCCAAGCCCACCAGCACGCCGGCCGCGCCGCCGGCTGCGAGCAGGCTCAAGCCCCACTGCCGGACCGGGCCGATGGTCATCAGGGCGAAGCCGATGGTGAGGATGGCGACCATCACGCTGGCGGCGCGCTGCAGGATGCGGATCTGGGTCAGGTGCTTGCGCGCCAGGAGATTGTCGGCCAGGTCGACGCGGTTGCGCCGCAGGAACAGGGCTGCGGCGACGTCGACCGCGATCATCGCGGCCCAGCCCACCAGGACAACGAAGGCGATTGCGAAGGCGTGCTGGGCCAGGGCGGTCTGTTCGCGGGTCAGCGGCGAGGCGGCGAGCGCGCAGCTCAGCGCCACGACGATCATCGCCATCCGTCCCGGCGCGCGCGTGCGCAACAGCAGCGGCCGCCAGAATTCGCCGCTCCCGCGCAGGCTTCGCCGGACGATGCGCACGAGCAGCCCGTGGGCGACCACCGCCACCACCAGGGCCAGCACCATCAACACGACGGTGAAGACCCAGGTCGGCGCCCAGGCGAAATACGGCTGCAGGTCTTTCAATGCAGTGATCAGGGTCATAGCTGTCCGGTCCGGCGCCCCGCCGAGCCGTTGAAACCCGCAGAGGCGGCGAAGGTTCACCCCGTGGGGCCCCGCCTCGCCCACCTCGCGTTGCTGCACACGCCATGAGCATCAGCCAGCCCAGCCTCTTCGGCGCCTCGCCCTCCGGACTGCCGGAGGGCTTCATCTACCGCTTGGATTTCCTGAGCCCCCAGGAGGAGGCGGAGCTGGTCGATCGGCTGGCGGCCCTGCCTTTTGCCGCCTTCCAGTTCCACGGCTTCGAGGGCAATCGGCGGGTGGTCTCGTTCGGCTGGCGGTACGATTTCAACGAGGGCGGGCTGAAACCGGCCGAGCCCTTGCCGGACTGGCTGCGGCCGCTGGCGGCGCGGGCGGCGGCCTTCGCCGGCGTCGCGCCCGACGCCTTCGTCCATGCGCTGCTGACCGAATATGCGCCGGGCGCCGGGATCGGCTGGCATCGCGACCGGCCGCAGTTCGAAGACGTCGTCGGGATCTCCTTGCTGTCGCCCTGTCGCTTCCGGTTCCGATTGCGCGAAGGCGGCGGCTGGCGGCGCGCGGCCTGCACCGTCCAGCCGCGCTCGGCCTATCTGCTGCGCGGGCCGTCGCGGCGGATCTGGGAGCATTCCATCCCGCCGCTGCAAACCCTGCGCTATTCGATCACCTTCCGCAGCTTTCGTCCGGACATCCGCCTGCCGGCGGCCTCAGCGGCTGGCGAGCCGGGTTGAGGCGGCCTCGAGCTGGGCGATCAGCGCCGGATCGCGATGGTAGACATCGCGCCGCTTGCTCAGCCTCTCGGTCGTCGGGTCGGCGGTGAAGTAGACCAGGTAGACCGGCACGGGTTCGGCCAGGTCGGCCCGGGTCTCGGGCGGTCCCGGGCGCCGCGCCTCGGCCGCCACCGCGTCGCCCAACAGCCAGCGGGCGAGCCTGGGCGCATCCTCCAGGCGCACGCAGCCGGCGCTGGCCAGCCGCTCCTGGCCGGCGAACAGGGCGCGCAGCGGGCTGTCATGCAGATAGACGCCGAGTTCGTTCGGGAACATGAACTTGACCTGCCCCATCATGTTGTCGCGCCCGGGCAGCTGGCGCACGCGCAACGTCTGGCGGCCCGCGGCGACCGCGCGCCAATCGACTTTGGCGGGATTGAGCCGCCTGGGCTGGTCGCTCCAGTCGGAGAGCGCCTCGAGCCGCTGGCGACGGAAATACGTCATCCCCTGCGTCGCCACCTTTGGAGCCATGGACTTGGCCAGCAGGTCCGGCGGGACGTTCCAGTACGGCCGGAACACGGCGTAGCGCACCAGGGCGGCCATGGTGGGGGTCGGCTCGGCGGGTTTGCCGACCACCACCTTCATGCTGAACAGCTCCTGGCCGTCCTCATAGGCCGACAGTCTCTGGGCGGCGATGTCGACCAGGATATGGCGACGGCCAAGATCCGTCGGCAACGCGCGGGCGCGATCGAGGTTGGCGCGGATCAGCACGGCGTCCGGGCCGTCACGGGTCTCCGCCAGGGCGGCGCGCAGCCGCCGATAGATGGGGTTCATCCGCCCGACCTCGGCGAGCCCCGCCGATAGCGACGGCGCGTCGGCGACGGCCCGCAGCACCTGGCCGCGCGACAGCGCAGGCGGACGCAATTGCGGATCGCTGTAGAGCAGGTCGGCCGCAGGCCTGGGCCGGTGAAGGTCGGCGCCCCAGTCGGCGAGCGCGGTGGAGAGCGCCAGTTCGGCCCGGGCGAGATCCGCCGGGCGCCCGCTGGCGGCGCGGCGCGCCAGGGCCTGGAGCTTCTGCGGCTGATAGGCCCGCTCGTCCAGCCCGTCCGCCGCGGCGTCCTGCAGGCGCGCGATCAGCTGGCCCGCCGCCGGGTCGAGGCGGCCGTGTTCGGACCACAACGGCCGCTGGCCGCGCCCTGCATAGAAGGCCGCCAGGTCGGGGTCGGCGGCCGGCGTAGCCAACCGCCGGGCGAGGATCTCGCCGAGCGGATCGGGATGCGGCGCGGCGACCGCGGCGGTGGCGGCCGTCGGTCCGCTTACAGGCATGGACATCGGCGCGGCCAAGCCGCCGGCCAGGGCGATCAGCCCCACCAGCCAACCCGGCCGCGCCTCGGTGTTTTCCCGACTAGGCGCCACGCCGTCGGGGTCAGCCGCGCTCGCCGGCGGCGCTGGTCCTGGTGCTCGATCCGGTGGAGCCGTAGCTGCTGCCGCCGGAGGTCGAGCCCGCGCTTGAACCGTAGGCGCCTCTGGTCGACGAGCCGGGGCTCATGCTGGAGCTGCCGCTGGTCGTGCCGCCGGCCGCCCCGGAGGTGGTGTCGGAGCTGGTGGTCGAGGTGTTCGAACCATATTGACCCGCTGAATTCATGGACCCACTAGCCCCGGAGGTGGTGTTCGTACCGACGCCCGCATTCGTTGAGCTGGGCGCGCTCGGCGACATCGAGGGGCTGGTTCCGTAGGTGTCCGGCGAGTTGCTGCCGGCCGCGCCCGTCGCGTTCTGCGGCGTGCCGACGCCGGCGGAGGTGGTGGACCCGGTCTGGGCCCCTGTGGAGCTGGTCGATCCGGCGGTGGATTGCGCCAGGGCGGCGCCGGCGAGCAGAGCTGCGCCGGCCGCGGTGGCCAGGGCGATCTTGAGGTTCATGCGGTCTTCTCCCTTTTTCCCCAACCCGCCCGAAACCGCCTCCAGCCGCGCCTGTTCCTCACATTGTCTTTTCATAACGAGGTTCCATCGGCGGCTGTTCCCCGCGCCCCGCACAGCTCGGCCAGCTTGCGGACCGTGTTCCAGTTTCGCGCCGTGCCGCGCAGCTTCAGGGTGCGCTCGATCAGCGATCCGGTCAGCTTCGAATGGCCGATGTCCTGCGGATAGGCGGCGAAGAGGCAGCCCGGCCCAGCCGCCACCTGCTCGGGCCCGGTGATCTTCGCCTGCAGGGCTGCGATGGCGGCGGCGTCGGGATCGCCGCGCAGGAACATCACCACCAGATGGTGCGGCGCCGTCTTGGCCATTTCCTGGAAGGGGTTGGCCGCCAGCACCGCCGCCAGCTGCCCGGCGTCGCGCGCGAAGACGTCGGGTGTGTCGCCGAACGCGGCCTTCAGCCCCGCCTCGATGCGCGCCTCCAGCGCCGCGTCCGCCCGCGGCGCGACGATCACCGCATTGCCGGTGGCGACCACGGTGCGGGCGTCGGGAAACCCCAGCTCGGCGAGCACCGCCTTGAAGTCGGCCATCACCAGGCGCTGGCCGGCGACGTTCACCGCCCGCAGCAGGACCGCGACCGGCCGGTCGTTCATCGCGCCTCGGCCTGCCAGGCGAGGAATTCCGGCCGCTCCAGCAGGCGCTGCGCGTACTCGCCGCCGCGGCCGCTGTCGCCAAAGTCGGAAAGGTGGGCGCCGTAGGTCCGCAGCCGGCTGGCGACCGGGGTGTAGAAGGCGTCGACGATCCCCCACTCCGCGCCGCAGAGCCAGGGCCCGCCGAACCGCTGCAGGAGGTCGTTCCACAGCCGGGCGATCCGGCGCAGGTCCTTATGGGTAGCCTCGGAAAGCTCCGCCACCTTCGGCACGGCCAGCAGGTCCATCGGGCATTCGCCGCGCAGCGAGGTGAAGCTGGAATGCATCTCCGCCGCCGCCGCGCGGGCCAGCGCCCGGGCCGCCGGATCCTGCGGCCACAGGCCGGCCTGGGGGAATTTCTCGGCCAGGTACTCGCAGATAGCCAGCGAGTCCCAGATCACCAGTCCGTCCTCCTTCAGCGCCGGGACATGGCCGCTGGGGCTGTGGCGGGCGATCGCCGCTTCGGTGCGGGCGCCCTGGCGCAGCTCGATCAGCGTCTCGCTGAACTCGGCGCCGGCCTTCTTGAGCACGAGCCACGGCCGCATCGACCAGGTCGACCACGCCTTGTTCCCGATGACCAGTTCCATGCTTTTCGCCTCCTTCGGATACGCCGGCCGGCGCGGCGGCGGCAGCCCGGCTTAGCTGACGGTCTTCGCACTGTAACGCGCGATCAGCCCCGTGCGGATCGCAACTCGCAAAGCCCGACCTCGGTCGCAAGCGTCCGCCACGAACCGTTAACCGCGTCGCCCCTAGCGTCGCTTGAACAGATTCGGCTCGGGGGCTGGCGATCAAGACCGTTGCACTGGCTTTGGCGGCAGCCCTGCTGGCCGCCACCGGCGCGTCCGCGGAGGGCGGCGGCGCCGAGCCCACTCCCAAGCCTGCCCACCATCCGGCCAAGCCGAAGCCCAAGCCTGCGGCCGCGCCGGCCGCGGCCCCGGCCGCACCGCAGGCGCCGCCACAACCGCCGCCACCCCTGCCCCCTCCCGTCGCCGCGGTGACTGTCTTCCCCCCAACCGCCCGGGTGGTCAGCATTCCTGCCCCGCTCTCGGACTGGCGGGCGCTGGATGCGGAGAACACCCTGGTGCTGCAGACCGACAAGGGCGTTGTCGTCATCGAGCTGCGGCCGGAATTCGCCCCGCTGGCGGTGGCGCGGATCAAGCGGCTGGCGCGCGCCGGGATCTACGACAACCTGCAGTTCCACCGGGTCATCGACGGCTTCATGGCCCAGACCGGCAACCCCAACAATCTCGACGGCGCCAAGAGCCTGGAGCCCGACCTGCCGGCGGAGTTCAGCTTCCGGCTGGGCGCGGAGACGCCGCGTGCGCCGATCGCCCGGCCTCAGGGCGAGAGCGAGGGCTTCATCGGCGCCCAGCCCTATGCCTCGGTCGACGAGATCCGCATGGCGACGTCGCCGGACCGCCGGGTCAGCGCCTGGGGCGCCTTCTGCCCCGGCGTGGTCGCCATGGGCCACGACGCCGACCCGGACAGCGGCAACAGCGAGTTCTTCATCATGCGCACCGCAACGCGCAGCCTCGACCGCGGCTATTCGGTCGTGGGCCGGGTGGTGGTCGGCCTGGACGTGGTCCGCGCCCTGACCGCAGGCGACCCGCCGATCGAGCCCAGCAAGCTCATCAAGGTTCGGGTGATGGCCGACCTTCCGGAGTCCCAGCGGCCCCAGGTGGCGGTGTTGAACACCCTCAGCCCGGAGTTCCGCGCCATCGCCGACCAGGTGCGGGCGATCCGCGGCGCCGACTTCTCGATCTGCGACGTCGAGGCGCCGGTGCGGGTCACCGCCCTGGCCGCCCCGCCGCAATCCGCCGCCCAAAAGCCCAGGCGCCGGCCGCGCGTCGCCGCCCGGACGGCCGAACCGTCGACCTGAGCGGCGCGACCGGCGGGTCGGGCCGCGCTCACGCGCTTGCGGCCTGATCGCCGAGCAGTCTTCGGATATAGCCGTCGAAGTCCGACTGCATCTCGGCGAGCATGCGGCGAGCCAGGGTCTCGTTCCGCTCGGCGATCTCCGGCCAAAGTTCCTGAAGCGTCGCCTTGGGGCGCGTCTTGCGCGCCTGGGAGACGTCGACCGAGAACACCTTGTCACGGCTTCCACCGCCGAAGTGGTAGATCATCTTGCCGTAGACGCCGCCGAGAAGCGCATGATCGTTCTCGACGTTCGAGCGCAGCAGTTGCGCCCAAGGCAGCTGGTTCTCATGAAGCGTCACCGCGAATCCGGCGGCAGTATCCAGCCGTGGCTGGCCGGTTGCGCGCAGGAAGGCCCGCGCCCGAGGCTCCTCGCGCAGCAGCCGAAAGGTCGGCTTGTACTGCTCCACGAAGGAGCGGGAGAAGAACATGAAGCTGGGATGCGGGGCGGCGACATCGCCGTTCTCACGCCGCAATACGCCGACCAGCGACGCGCCCCGACTCAAGAAAGTCTCTGAGCGCTCGATCCAGGCCGGATCGACTGGAAAGGAGTCCACATCGAGGGTCGCGATATGCGCCGCCCCCTCCGCGACGGCGACGGCGACAAGTTGATCCAGGTAATGCGCATGCTCCTCGGAGCCGCGCAGTTCCGTTGGCGAAAGGTCGCAGATCTGCACGAAATCGAGCGCCCTGAGCGCCTCGACAAATCGCGGCGCCAGCCTGTTGACCCCAGCGTAGACCCGGATGGCGCCAGGGCGCGAGCATCGCTGAAGCTGCTCCAGGTGCTTGTGGAAAAGGATCTCGTAGCGCTCGTCGACGAGGTAGACGACACACAAGGCGACCTGACCGGCCATTCACTGCAGACCCTGCTGCGCGCCACCCCATCCGAGCGCTGAGAAGGGCTTCTAGTGGAGCAGGTGCGGCCCAGACAAGCGAAGGGAATTGCCGTCGGCCGGCAAGTGGAACACCTGACGCGGCAATATTCTGCCGGCCCGGGTGCGCCAAGACGCTCCCTCAGCCGCCTTTGCATGCCAGGCGCCTGGAGACGCGGCATCCTGGTCTGATTTTACCCCTCAAGTAGAGCTTGATTGACCAAACGGCGTTCGACGAGCATGGTCGTTCTGGGCCGTTGCCGGGGCGGGCTCGAAGGGGCGACGGTCGCCTCGGGCCCAACAGAGCTTATCAGTCAATCCAACGGAGTATTTCCCGAGAAGGGGAAGAGCGTCGTGACCTATCTGGACGCCATGGGCGCGGCGCTGCCTGTCTCTGGAGCCCCCACGACCAGATACAAGGGCGCATCCGCACCGGAAACCCTCTCCGGGACGTCCGGCAACGACGAGCTCAACGCCGCCGGCGGCGATGTTCTCTCCGGCGGGCCGGGCGACGACACCTACTATGTTTGGGATGGCCAGGAGACGATCTCCGAACGCCCTGGCGAAGGCGTCGACAGCGTCATCGGCTACGGCTTCGGAACCACCACCCTGCCCGCCCAGGTCGAGAACCTGTTCCTCCAGGGCCAACGTGCGACGACCGGGGTCGGCAACGACCTCGCCAATATCCTCGTGGCCGGAAACGCCGGCGCGACGCTGAACGGGATGGGCGGCGGCGACGTGCTGGTCGGCGGTGACGGCGCCGACATATTCCAGGTCGTCGCGGGGGGCGGATCGGATGCGATCTCGAACTTCAGGTCCGGCCACGACCTGATCCTGCTGCAGGGCTATGCGGTCAACACCCTCGATCAGCTGAAGGCCATAGCCTCGCAGGTCGGCGCAGACGTGCGCCTGGCCTTCGCCAACGGCGAGGCCCTGGTCATCCGCGACGTCAACCTCGGCGCGCTGACCGCCTACGACTTCGACCTGAAGCCTGCGCCGCCCGCGCTGGGAGCTGGGTACAGCCTGCTCTCCGGCGCCGGGTCCGGCGCCACGGCCGGCGGCTGGTACGTCGTCAACAACACCTGGGGCTCCGGCTGGCTGAGCTATGGCGTCAACTACACGGTCGACACCGCCTACAGCCCCGCGGACCTGACGGCGCGGACCACCTTCAGCTGGTGGTACCCGGGCAACACCCAGTACGCCGCGCCGATCCTCGCCTACCCGGAGGTCGGCTTCGGCCCCTCGCCGTTCAACGGTGGGACGCAGCCGACCGACGTCGGGGCCGTGCTGCCGGTTCAGGTCGGCGAGCTGACGCGCTTCACCGCCGACTATGACGTCGCCTACAAGGGCGACCTTCAGGGTTTCGACGTCGCCTTCGACCTGTGGCTGACCAAGACGCCCGGCGGCGATCAGTCGACGATCTCCAACGAAATCATGGTCTGGCTGCACAAGGGCGGGGTGGCGCCCTACGGCCAGCTCGCCGGGACCACCACCATCAATGGCGTCGCAGCCGACATCTACCGCGCGGCGGGCGACTGGCCCTACACCGCGGTCATCCTGCAAGCGGACCTGCCGGCGGGCCGCCTCGACGTCGCCGATCTGCTCAGCAAGATGCAGGCGCTCGGGATCGTCAGCCCCGCGGAATACGTCGCCTCGCTGCAACTGGGGGCCGAGATCATCTCCGGCTCGGGCGCGCTCACGGTGAACAACCTCGACCTGGACCTCGCGACCCTGGCCGCGGATGGAACCCGCAAAACAATCTCGGTCACCGGCGCCGGTTCGACGGCGACCCTGCTGGGGGCGAACGGCGGCGTCCTTGGCGAAACCCTGGCCGGCGCGGCCGGCGCCGACACCCTGCAGGGCGCCGCCGACGATGACCTCCTGAGCGGCGGCCGCGGCGCCGACCTGCTCGACGGCGCCGCCGGGTCCGACACCGCCGACTACGGCGAGCGGGAGTCGACGGTCCGCATCGCCCTCGCCGACGGCGGCGACACCATCGCCTACGTCCGTGGGGTCGCCGAGGACACCTTGCGCAACATCGAGAACCTGAGGGGCGGCGCTGCGTCCGACAGCCTGACCGGCAACGCCCACGATAACCAGCTCACCGGCGGGGCAGGAAACGATCTGCTGGTCGGCGGCGGAGGCGACGACAGCCTGATCGGCGGCGACGGCGACGACACCCTGGGGGACCACGGCTCCACCGGCGCCTCCTTCATCCGCGGGGGCAGTGGCGACGACCTCGTCTATGGCGGCGCCGGCGCCGACTACGTGAACGGCAACCAGGGCCGCGACACCATCGACGGGGGCTCCGGCGGCGTCGACTGGCTGCTGGGCGGGCAAGGCGACGACCTGGTGACCGCCCACGCTGGCCAGGTGATCATCAACGGCAATCTCGGCGACGACACGGTGACCGGCGGGCGCGACGACGACATGGTCCGCGGCGGCCAGGGCGCCGACCTGATACAGGGCGGCGACGGGAACGACAACCTGTTCGGCGACCGCGGCAACGATACGATCACCGGCGGCGCGGGGGCCGACACCTTCCATTTCTCGGCGGCCGGCGGCCATGACCGGATCACCGACTTCAACGCGGGCGCCGGCGACCGCGTTCAGCTCGACGCAGGCGCCGCCTACTCCGTGAGCCAGGTCGGCCCCGACACGGTGGTGAGCCTGGGACCCGACGATCAGCTGACCCTCGCCGCGGTCCAGTACTCGTCCCTGCCGGCGGGTTGGATCGGCGCGGCCTGAGCGCACACCCCGCCGAGATCTACCCTGACGAGCGCGACGAAAAATCGCAAGCTTGACAGTAGAGCCGCAATTTAGAATTGTGGCCGCAGTGTGGAGGTTCGCGTTTTGGGGATGCTGTCGCGAAACCGTTCTTCGGCTCCGCGGCGCGTCACGTCGCCGATGGCGGGGGAACCCGGGCGGCGGACCTTCCATACGCTCGACGGCCTGCGCGGGGTCGCGGCCCTGGCGGTGGTGTGCTTTCACTATTCGACCTGGATCCGGCCGTTCGCGCTGCCGAGCGCCTATCTGGCCGTCGATCTCTTCTTCCTGATGAGCGGCGTCGTGGTCGCCTACGCCTACGCAGGGCGGCTCACCGGCGGGCTTTCCCCCTGGCGGTTTGGCCTGATCCGCTGGATTCGGCTGTTTCCGCTCTATCTTGTCGGCTTCTGCCTGGGCGCGGCGATGACCATGGCGGCCTTGCTGAAAGGCGTCGCCGCCAACTGGACGTGGCCGGATTTCACCGCCGCGGTCGCCTTCGGCATGTGGCTCCTGCCGGCGATAGCGCCGACCGGTCGCCCCCACCTCTACCCGCTCAATCCCCCGGTCTGGTCGCTCTTTTGGGAGCTGGCGATCAACCTCGCCTATGCGGCGACCGTCCGCTGGCTCACCCTGCGGGTGCTCGTCCTGGTCGCAGCCCCGGCGGCGCTTGGCCTCGTCGCCCTGGGCTGGCGAAGCGGGACGCTGAACCTCGGATACGAATGGAGCGGGTCCGCAGTCGCCGCCCTGCGGGTGCTCTTCTCCTTCACCGTCGGCGTCGTCTTGGCCACGCTGCTGCGCGCCGGCCGCCTCCCACGACTGAGGGCGCCGCCGACCGCGCTCCTGCTGCTGACCGCCGCAGCGTTGGCGCTGCCGACGACGCTCGGCGTGCTGAAGGACCTCGCCTGCGTGCTGCTGGTGTTTCCGCTCATCTGCCTGGCGGCCATCCAGAACGAGCCGCGGCGCAAGAGCGCCTATGCCTTCCTCGGCCAGATTTCCTATCCTGTGTACGTGACCCATCTGGCGTTCCCGGTGTTTCGGACGCTCGACGCCGTGCTCCACCGGCCGACCGCGTCTCTGGCCCCGTGGAGCGGGCTGCTGACCATCGCCCTGATCGTGGTCGTCGGCTGGGGCCTCGCCCGCTTCGTCGATCCGCCGCTGCGCCGCACTTTGACAAGCCTGCTCGCCGATCGCCCGCAGCGCCGCGCCCTCGGTGAAATCCAGCCGGAAACCTGAACTGCAGCGCCCGGGGCCCTCGGCTGCGGCGACAAGATTCCGCCGCCACGCCGGGCGCGGCGCCCTTGACTCGCCAAGCCCCCCCGGACACACCCCGCGGCATGATCCCCCGCTACACCCGCAAGGAAGCCGCCGAGATCTGGGCGCCGCAGACGCGCTTCAAGATCATGTTCGAAATCGAAGCCCATGCGGCCGACGCCATGGCCGAGCTGGGGGTGATTCCCAAGGAGGCCGCGCGGGTCATCTGGGAAAAAGGCCGCGACGCGGTCTGGGACGCCGAGCGCATCGACGAGATCGAGCGCGAGGTAAAGCACGACGTCATCGCCTTCCTGACCCATGTCACCGAGATCGTCGGGCCGGAGGCGCGCTTCCTGCACCAGGGGATGACCTCCTCCGACGTCAACGACACCACGCTCGCCGTGCAGCTGGTGCGGGCGACCGACCTGCTGCTGGAGGACGTCGACCTGGTGCTGGCGGCGCTGAAGCGCCGGGCCTTCGAGCACAAGCTGACGCCGACCGTCGGCCGCAGCCACGGCATCCACGCCGAGCCGACCACCTTCGGCATCAAGCTGGCCGGCTATTACGCCGAGTTCCAGCGGGCCAAGGAACGGCTGGCGATGGCCAAGTTCGAGATCGCCACCTGCGCCATCTCCGGCGCGGTCGGCACCTTCGCCAATGTCGCCCCGGCGGTCGAAGACTATGTCGCCGAGAAGATGGGCCTGGCGGTCGAGCCGGTCTCCACCCAGGTGATTCCGCGCGATCGCCACGCCGCCTATTTCGCCGCCCTGGCGGTGGTCGCCTCCTCGATGGAGCGGCTGGCCGTGGAGATCCGCCACCTGCAGCGCACCGAGGTGCTGGAGGCCGAGGAATTCTTCGACAAGGGCCAGAAGGGCTCCTCGGCCATGCCGCACAAGCGCAATCCGATCCTCACCGAGAACCTGACGGGCCTGGCCCGGCTGGTGCGCTCGGCGGTGACGCCGGCGCTGGAGAACGTCGCGCTCTGGCACGAGCGCGACATCAGCCACTCCTCGGTCGAGCGCGGCATCGCGCCGGACGCCACCGTCCACCTCGACTTCGCGCTGCGCCGGCTGGCCGGCGTCGTCGATCGGCTGCTGATCTATCCGGAGAACATGGCCAAGAACCTCGACCACCTCGGCGGGCTGGTGCATTCCCAGCGAGTGCTGCTGGCGCTGACCCAGAAGGGCCTGAGCCGCGAGGCCAGCTATTCGGCGGTCCAGCGCAACGCCATGAAGGTCTGGCGCGGCGAGGGCAATTTCCTCGACTTCCTGAAGGAAGACCCGGAGGTGACCCTCTCCGACGCCGAGCTCTCCGAGCTGTTCGACCTCGGCTACCACTTCAAGAACGTCGACGTGATCTTCGGCCGCGTATTCGGCGAAGAGGCGGTGAAGTAGCGACCTGAACGCGCGCCCGGGAGAGCCGCCGCCAGCCAAGACCTGGCGGGCTCGAGTCACGGCGAGGCCGCTTGCGGCTGCGTCGCGGGGCCCCTCGGGGGCCGGGTCGGGGGAGCCGGCGGGCGCGGATCGGCGGCCACGTCGGGGCCCATCGGTTCCGGCCGCCGCCCTGCCGGCGGGATGAAGGGCGATCCGGCCTGGCCGCTGGCGATCTCGTCCTGCGCCCAGGCCTCTTCGGCCAGGCGTATCCAGTCGGGCGAGAGGCCGAGGTCGCGGCAGACCATCGCCACGATCTCGCCGACCGGCCTGGCCAGCACGTCGCCGTAGATGTCGTCCTGCTCGAGGCGCTCGCGGGCCTCCTGCGCCAGCCGGTCGCCTTCGGCGTCGTCGCCGACCTCGGCGTCGATCACCCGATCGAGGATGCGCCGGATGCGCGCCTTGCGCTCCCGCCCGGCGTTGCTGCGGCCGCCGCGGAGATGGCGCTCGGAAGCCTCGTCCAGCGCCTGCAGATCCTGCAGCAGCCGGGACTGCAGGGCGATCGTCAGGCGCACGGCGCGGGCGACGCGGGCGTAGGCCAGCGGGAGGTCGCCCTTCACCACCGGGGCCGCGCCGGTCGCGTCGGGCGCCGTCTCTAAGGCCGTTTCTGGGGCCGTCTCTGGGGCCGTCTCTGGGGCCGTCTGGGGCGCCGCCTGCCGGGCGATGGCGCGCGCGATGTCGAGCCCCAGCTCGGCCAGCTCGCCCAGCACCTGCAGCTGGCGCACGATCACGGCGCGGGGTTCGCGGCGTCGGCCGCCCCGGAGGGTGCGCCATGTGCGGGAGAAGCGGCGGGGGTGGACGGGTCGGCCATCGACGAACGAAACGCGAACGATTTGGCCGGATCGTCAAGCGGAAGGCCGCGGCGGCGCTTGCGGATGCCGCTGGCCCTGCGAGAAGCGCCAGAACGACCTGGGCCTGATGTTCGTCGGAACATTCGCAGCCATAGATCTCATGGCGGCCATGATGCCCTCCGGCCTCGGCAACTCAAGGACGGCGGCGAACGCCGCCGCCGCGTCGCGGCGCGCCTGCAGGGCGCGTCCTTGACTTGCCGAGGCCGGAGGGCTTGCATCTGCCGTGAGATTTAAGGCGGAGCCCATCTCGCGAGGCGAAATCCCGCCAACGGGCATTGAGTGCACTGTCACCGAAATTCTAGCCTCACTCAGGTGATGCTACGCTGTCCCGACCCCGCAAAAATTCCTCGAAAAGCACCACCAGAATGTACTCTGGCGTCTCGCCCGTCATGGCGCGGCGCAGCTCGTCAGCGATGAAGTCCATGTCTGGCAGATCCAGGAAGAAGTCGTTTGCGTAGAGCAGCAGTTGCGCAGCCGCAAAGGCTGTCCGCTTGTTGCCCTGCAGGAAGGGGTGCGCGCGCCCTACCGCGACCATCAAGCCGACCGCCAGGACGCTGGGGCTGCGTTCGCCGCCATAGTGCCATTGATTGATCGGATGAGCGCAGGCAGCTTCGAGTTCGCCTGGCTTCAAGAGGCTGTGGGGTTCGCCGGTATCGGCGACCATTGCGCGGTTGATCTCGATCAGCTCGTCTGGCGATGGCCAGACTGGCTCACTTCGCCAGTTCGGCAAGGATCTTAGGGAACCGCTGGGTCATCAGCTTGTGGAAAGCCCGAAGGTCCACGCCCGTGCCTTTTTCCGGCCGCGGAGCGGGCTTGACGTCCTCGGCAGGCTTGCGACGGGGAACCAAGGCGAACTCCTCAGGGGCGTCGATGATATGGGGTCACTCCCGCCAATTCGTCAACGCCACGCGACGATAAGAGCTCCCGCCCGGGCCGACGACCCCGCACGCGTAAGAGGTGGGCATTTCGGTGACAGTGCACTTTTACCGCCCTGAGGGGCCTCGGCAGGCATTTCGGTGACAGTGCAATTAAAGCCCGTTGCGGGATCTCGCGCCGCAAGATGCGTCCCCGCCTTAAATCTCACGGCAGATGCGAGCCCGCCGGTATCGGCAAGTCAAGGACGCGCCCTGCGGGCGCGCCGCGACGCGGCGGCGGCGTTCGCCGCCGTCCTTGAGTTGCCGATACCGGCGGGCATCATGGCCGCCATGAGATCTATGGCTCCTGGTGTTCCGACGAACACCTGACCGACCTCGCCTGTGATCCCGGCTCGGGCGTGTCCCCCAGAAAACGGTGACAGTGCACTTTTACCGCCCTGAGGGGCTTCGGGCCGGATCGGCGGTTTTCGGCTTCCTGCCGCGCTTGCCGGGCGCCAGGGCGCGGCCGGCGGAGACTTCGAGGCGCTTCAGGAAATCCTCTCCGCCGACCGGGCGGCCGATGGTTTCGGCGC